>Ga0180009_10000070_pt1 | contig 189351 bp, 180 predicted proteins | sample OS_PC_MetaG_FD_123537 | JGI IMG/M metagenome (GOLD analysis project Ga0180009, IMG submission 123537) | Groundwater microbial communities from the Aspo Hard Rock Laboratory (HRL) deep subsurface site, Sweden - OS_PC_MetaG | ecosystem: Environmental > Aquatic > Deep subsurface > Groundwater...
ACAGGTTGAAGCGTTTCAGCAAGGCCTTGTCAGCATCGTTCGTGGCCGTCACATCGGCCTGCAGCAGGACGGCATTTTTCAGGCGCATCTGCACCTTGGCGTCGCTAAAGGTGAAACGCTCCATTTCCTTGCACGAGACGCACCAGTCGGCATAAAAATCCAGCATCACTTCACGCCCAGCGGTTTTGGCCTGCGCCAGCCGTGCATCCAGCGCCGCCACGTCTTTCACTCTCTCGAATGCCAGGCCGTGCGGTTCGGCCGCCATTGCAGTGCCGACGGTTGTTTGTCCTTTGAAGACATCCAGCGGCTGCAGCAGATCACGGCTGCCAGCCAGCATGCCGAGCAGAAGCGCCAAGCCGCCGATCAGCAGCACCACGCCCAGCCCTTTCCACAAGCGAACCCACCCCGACACCTGCGCCGGCAGCGGATCCAGCGCATGCAGGAAAATGGCCGACGCAATCAGCAGCAGCGCCCACAGCAGCATGTTGACCCAGGCCGGAATGATGGGCGAGATCAGGTAGATGGCGATCGCCAGCATCATTACGCCGAAGAAGTACTTCACTGCGTTCATCCAGCCGCCGGCCTTGGGCAATAGCGCGCCCGCCGACAGTCCGACCAGCAGCAGCGGCACGCCCATCCCCAGCGCCAGCACAAATAGCGCCACCCCGCCCAGCGTGGTGTTGCCCGTCTGCGCGATGAAGGCGAGCGCAGCGGCCAGCGGCGGCGCCACGCAGGGGCCGACGATGACGGCGGACAGCGCGCCCATGACGAATACGCCGAGGAAATTGCCGCCTTTCATCTTGTTGGAGGCGTCGGAGAACTTGCTTTGCAGCGCGCTTGGCAGCTGGATTTCGAAGAAGCCGAACATCGACAATGCCAGCAGTACGAAGAGGCCCGCGCCAATACCCAGCGCCCACGGATTCTGCAGTGCGTTGGAAATCAGCGTGCCGGAGAGCGCCGCCGCCACCCCCGCCAGCGCGTAGGTGATCGCCATGCCGAGCACGTAGGCCAGTGCCAGCAGGAAGCCGTGCATCTTGGTCATTTCCCGTTTTTGCCCGGCGATGATGCCCGACAGAATCGGGATCATCGGGAACACGCAGGGGGTGAGCGCAAGCAGCAGCCCAAAGCCGAAGAAGGTCGCGACCACGGCCCAGAAACTGCCGCCTTTCAGCACGCGCGCGATGCGCGAGGTGTCGGATTCGGGTGCGCCTGCAGCTGCTTCGTCGGGCGCGGCGATGACGGCACCCGCAGCGGGCGTCGCTGCATCCGCCGCCAGCGTGAAATTCCGCGTGAGCGGCGGATAGCACACGCCGACCTTTTCGTTGCAACCCTGCCAGCCAGCCTCGATCACCAGTTTTTCGCCGGCGGCCAGGGCGCGCGACAAGGTGAGTGTGGCTACCACATCGTGGTGATACACCTCCATCGGCGTGGGGAAATTGGGGTCGTCCTTGACTTCGCCCGCCGGCAGATCGGCTCGCAGCACCTTCACATCGGCAGGCGATTTGACCACCCAGCCCAACTTGTCGCGATACAGGTACGTGTCGGCGGTGGGGGTGAAATCAAGCCTCACGGTCTGCGCATCAGCCAGCGTTGCCGCAACCAGAAAGGCTTCGTCAGGCGGCAGCAGTTTGGGCATCCCCATGCCGGCCAGACTGCCCAGGCCACCCAGAGCCGAAGCGGGCGAAAGCGATGCCGCCGGCGCCGGTTCGGCAACTGCAGCAGGCAACCGGACCGTCGCGCTGACGGTTTGCGGGGTGTAACACAGACCGGCATCGGCACATCCCTGCGATAGCGTGGTCAGCGTGACCGAAGTGACTCCGGGCGTACGCTGGATCGGCAGGCGGATGCGCAGGTCCTTGCGATAGGTTTCAACCGTGCCGAAATTTTCGTCCTGCTTCACCTTGCCGGCTGGCAGCGCTGGCTGGCCCAGCGTGCCACCCTTCAACTCGAACTTGAACTTGTCGCGGTACATGTAATAGCCATCCGCGATCTGCCAGCGCGCTTCCAGCGTGTTGGCATCGAGCGCCCGCGCCGAAAAGGCAAACGCGGCCTCGGGTTCAAGAAACTCTTCAGCCTGCGCAACCGGGAACAGCGCGACTTGAAAAAGCGCCAACAAGCCCCAGATGATCGACGGTGCGCCGAGTGCGCCCGCCCATTTAATGCTTAACGATTTATTCATGCGGGTCAGTCTCCGTGGCCAGCCAGTCGAGGTAGGCCGGCAAGCCGTGTGTGATGGGTATGGCAATCAGTTCAGGTACGTCGTAAGGATGCTGGCTGCGAACAATCTGTTCAACCAGCGGATAATTTGCCACGCTGGTTTTGATCAGCAGCGGGATTTCTGCCGCCGTTTCCAGCCTGCCCTGCCAGCGGTAAATAGAGCGGCAGGGCGCCAAAACGTTCACGCAGGCTGCTGCCCGGCGATCGATCAAGGCCGTCGCGAGCGTTTCCGCGCTCGCCGCATCGGGTAAATTCGTCAAGACTAACAAAGGTTCCATGTCATGCGCTTTAGTTGGATTGTGCTACTGCTGTTGTCATTTCCCGTGCTTGAGGCCATCGGCATTTTCTGGATGAGCAGCTTCATCGGCGGCTGGGTGCTGCTGTGGCTGCTGCTCGCAGCCATCGCCGGCGTCATGCTGATCCGCGTCGAACGGGTGGCCTGGAGCGCGCGCATCCTGTTCTCGGTACAGTCGGGCGCCAATCCAATGGCGTCGCTGTTTGCCTCGGGTCGCATTCTCCTCGCGGGCGGGCTGCTTGTCTTCCCCGGCTTCATCAGCGATGCCATCGCACTGGTGCTGCTGCTGATGCCCGGCAGCTGGGGCAAACGCCGTGCGGACCCCATGCGTTCGGCCAATGACGACATACTGGAAGGCGAATTCAAACGCGAGCCGGACGACCGGCTGCGCTAATTCTCGCAACTCAAGCAAAGGGCAAGCGCAGGCTTGCCCTTTTTCATGTGGCTGTAGCGGAGCTGGCTTTATACTTGGCGCGCGTTTTGCAGACTCCCTGACATTCCATTCAGACCGCTCCCATGCATTCCAAGCTCGAAATTCTCATCCTCGCCGCTGGCAAGGGCACCCGCATGCGCTCCGATCTGCCCAAGGTATTGCATAAACTGGCGGGCAAGCCCCTGCTGGGACACGTGGTCGATAACGCCCATGCGCTTGGCGCCTCTCAGACCTGCGTCGTCTATGGCTTTGGCGGCGAGGCCGTGCCGCAGGCACTGGCTGACGACAAGCTGACGTTTGTGTTGCAGGCCCAACAGCACGGCACCGGCCACGCAGTGCAACAGGCGCTGCCCGCACTGGCCGACGACAGCGTGACGCTGATACTGTACGGCGATGTGCCGTTGACCCACACCGCCACCCTGCAGCCACTGGTGACAGCGGCGCGGGCGGGCAAACTGGGGCTGCTGACGGTGACGCTGGCCGACCCCACTGGCTATGGCCGCATCGTGCGCGAACACGGAAAAGTCACCCGCATCGTCGAACACAAGGACGCGACCGATGCCGAGCGCGCCATCGCCGAAGTCAACACCGGCATACTCGCGGTGACCACCCGCCACCTCAAGCAATGGATCGCCACCCTGAAGAACGACAACGCCCAGGGCGAGTATTACCTGACCGACATCATCGCGCAGGCGGTGGCCGACGGCGTCGCCATCGAAACCCATCAACCGGCCCACGAGTGGGAAGTCCTTGGCATCAACAGCAAGGCGCAGCTGGCCCAGCTTGAACGTATCCACCAGAACGAAATCGCGCAGGCGCTGCTGGAATCCGGCGTCACGCTGATGGATCCGGCACGGCTCGATGTACGCGGTGCATTGAGCTGCGGCCGCGACGTGGCGATCGACGTCAACTGCGTATTCGAAGGCCGGGTGCTGTTGGGCGACGGCGTGCAGATCGGCGCAAACTGCGTGCTGCGCAACGTGACCGTGGCAGCAGGTACGCGAATCGATGCCTTCACCCTGATCGACGACGCCGCAATCGGCGAAATCAACCGGCTCGGACCGTTCACGCGCATACGCCCCGGCACCACGCTGGCGCGCGATGTCCACGTCGGCAATTTCGTCGAAATCAAGAACAGCCAGATCGACGACGGCTCCAAGATTGGGCATCTGTCCTACATCGGCGACACCACAATGGGCAAGCAGGTCAACATCGGCGCCGGCACCATTACCTGCAACTACGACGGCGCCAACAAGCACCGCACCATGATCGGGGACGATGTGTTTGTCGGCTCGGACACGCAATTGGTGGCACCGGTCACAGTCGGTAATGGCGCGACGCTGGGCGCCGGCACCACGCTGACCAAGGACGCCCCGGCTGGTGAACTCACGCTGTCACGGGCAAAGCAGACGACCATTCCGGGCTGGACACGCCCGCTCAAACTCAAAAAGGAAAGCTGAATATGTGCGGCATTGTCGGCGCGGTTGCGCAACGTAACGTGGTTCCCATTTTGCTGGAAGGCCTGCGGCGGCTGGAGTATCGCGGCTACGATTCGGCCGGGCTGGTCATCGTCAACGGCGGCCTGCAGCGGGTGCGCAGCGTCGGCCGCGTCGCGTCGCTGACCGCGGATTGCGCGGCGCAGCAGGTGCACGGCCATCTCGGCATCGCCCACACGCGCTGGGCCACCCACGGCGCGCCGTCGGAAGCCAACGCCCACCCGCATGTCAGCGGCAGCCTCGCGGTAGTGCACAACGGCATCATCGAAAACCACGAAGCGCTGCGCAGCCGGCTCAAGACCGCCGGCTTCGCTTTCACTTCGGAAACCGACACCGAAGTCATCGCCCACCTGATCGAACTCTACTACCGCCAGTCGAAAGACCTGCTCGCCGCCACCCGCGCGGCGGTGGCCGAACTCGAAGGCGCCTATGCCATCGGCGTGGTGAGCGAAGCTTCACCCAACCGCCTGATCTGCGCCCGCAGGGGCAGCCCGTTGCTGATTGGGCTGGGAATCGAGGAAAACTTCATCGCGTCCGATGTTTCGGCATTGTTGCCGGTCACTCAACGCGTAATGTATCTGGAAGAGGGCGATGTCGCCGATATCGGCCTGCTCTCGGTTCAGGTGTACGACGCGGCGGGCAAGCCTGCCGACCGCAGCGTGCATATTTCCGAACTGTCGGCCGACATGGCCGAGCTCGGCACCTACCGCCACTTCATGCAGAAGGAAATCCACGAACAGCCGCGCGCCCTGACCGACACGCTGCTGATCGCCGTGGCGCAGGATCACATCCAGCCCGAATGGTTCGGTTTCGACGCCGCCGAAGTGCTGGGCAAGGTCAACGCGGTGACCTTCCTCGCCTGCGGCACCAGCTACCACGCAGCGAAGGTAGCCACTTACTGGCTGGAAGAAATCGCGGGTATCCCGGCACGTGCCGAAATCGCCAGCGAATACCGCTACCGTACGTCGGTGCCGAACCCCGACGCCTTGATCGTCACCATTTCGCAGTCCGGCGAAACTGCCGACACCCTGGCCGCGTTGAACCATGCCAAATCGCTCGGCCAGAACAAGACGCTGACCATCTGCAACGTACCGGAGTCCGCCCTCACCCGCGCCTCTAGGCTCAAATTCCTGACGCGTGCCGGCCCCGAAATCGGCGTCGCCTCGACCAAGGCGTTCACCACCCAGCTGGCCGGCCTGTTCCTGCTGACGCTGGTGCTGGCCAAGCTGCGCGGCAAGCTGACGCCGCTGCAGGAAACCGCCCACCTCACCGCATTGCGCGGCCTGCCGAACAAGGTGCAGCAGGCGCTGGCGCTGGAACCGCAGGTCGAAGCCTGGTCACAGCGCTTTGCCAACAAGCATCACGCGCTGTTCCTCGGCCGCGGCGTGCATTACCCGATCGCGCTCGAAGGCGCGTTGAAGCTGAAGGAAATCTCCTACATCCACGCCGAAGCCTATCCCGCCGGCGAGCTCAAGCACGGCCCGCTGGCGCTGGTGGATGAAGACATGCCGGTCATCACCATTGCGCCCAACGACCAGCTGATCGAGAAGCTCAAATCGAATATGCAGGAAGTGCGCGCGCGCGGCGGCGAACTGTATGTGTTCGCCGACGGCGACGTGCATATCGAGGAATCGGCCTTCGTCCACGTCATCAAGCTGCCCGGTGGCCACAACGGCGCGCTGTCGCCGATTCTCCACACCATCCCGCTGCAGCTGCTGTCGTATCACGCCGCCCTGCAAAAAGGCACCGACGTCGACAAGCCGCGCAATCTGGCCAAGTCCGTTACCGTCGAGTAAACCGGACTTCACCGACGCGGCGTTGCCCATTCGGCGACGCCGTTTTTATTGCGGCCGGGCTGACAAGCATCTGCCAGCTCTTGGCACTTAAATTGCTTGTCTTTTGGGTCACGAGCGCATTTCAGGCAATCCGCCCGAAATCCGCTCCAGCTTGTCTCAATTCAAATCCATTGGAACAACCATGAAAAAAATACTGCTGTCCCTGATGTTAACCAGCGCAATGGCCGCTTCCGCCAGTGCTCACGCGAGCCTTCTTTTCGCAGACAACTTCAATGCCGAAACCCGCGCGCTGAATGCCTCGCTGACCAACTGGACGGTCAGCAATGGCAGCATCGACGTGATCGGCACCGGTTATTTTGATTTTTATCCCGAAAAGGGCAACTTCCTCGACCTCGACGGCAGTACCCGCAATGCAGGCAAGATCACGACCCACACCGCCTTTTCACTGAACCCCGGCGTCACCTACCTGCTCTCGTTTGACCTCGGCAGTTCGAAGTATGGGGACACCAACAGCGTCAACGTATCCCTCGGCAATTTCAGCGAAATCTTCACCCTGGCACCCAACGCAGGCTGGCAGCAGTTCACCCGCTCCATCACCGTGCTGAGCGGGATGTCGTCCAACCTTTCGTTCGACCATGCAGGAGGAGACAACATGGGGCTGATGCTGGACAACGTCAGCGTGACCGCTGTGCCTGAAGCCGAAACCTACGCACTGATGCTGGCCGGCCTCGGCCTGATAGGCTTTTCGGTTCGCCGTCGCGTCCGCTGACAACTCGCGGCATGCATGAAAACGGCGGCCCGAGGGCCGCCGTTTTTGTTTAAGACAATCTGCTCAATGCCGCTTGTGGTCTTCCTTCAGCGCCAGGGTGGCGACCTGAACCCGGTTCTTCAAACCGAGTTTTTCCATGATGTTGCGCAGATGATTGCGCACCGTGTTTTCCGACAGGGTCAGTTTGTAGGCAATGACCTTGTTGGACAGGCCTTCCTTCACGTAATTGACGATGTCCATTTCGCGTGCAGTAAGCGCGGCCAGGGCGTTGGAGTTGAGTTCGCCGCGCGCCATTTTCTGCATGATGGCGAGCGGGAAGCTGCTCTGGCCTTCGCATACGCTGCGGATCGCGGCGAGCACCCGGTCCGGTTCGCTGGACTTGACGACATAGCCATCGACGCCGGATGAAATGGCTTCGGAAATCTCTTCGTCGGAGTCGGCAATGGTGAGCATGATGACCTTGATGCCGAGGTCGCGCAGCTCGGACACCAGATCCAGGCCGTCGGCGTCAGGCAGCGAACGATCCAGCAGGGCCGCATCGGCGCGGTTGCCCGCTTCCAGCCAGGCACGCAATTCGGCAGCGTTGGCGTGTTGCGCAATCAGCTTGAGGTCGGGCTCTTGCTGGATGTAGCCCGCCACGCCCATGCGCAGCAGCGGGTGGTCGTCGATCAGGATGATATTCAATGGACTGGGCATCACATCTCCGGTTGTCTTTGTTATGGCGCGTTCAGGTTGGCAGGCCTCGCGGCTTGCGCGGCGCTTTTTCGAATAATGCATCATAGACCCGAACCGGCAGCCATTTCAGCACCTGCGCGACCCCGGCCATTTGCCAGGGAATCACGCTGTGCGGTCGGCGCCTGGCAATGCATCGCGCAACTTTGGCGGCGGCGGTCGCAGCGCTCATCTTGAACGGCATGGGATAAGGGTTGATCTGGGTCATCGGGGTGTCGATATAGCCCGGCGCCACGGTCACGACGGCGATACCGTGGCGCTTCAGTTCCAGCCGCAAGGCTTCGAGATACACCGTGGCAGCGGCTTTCGACGCTGAATACGCGCTGCCGCCCGGCAGGCCCCGCACCCCCGCCACACTGCTGATGCCGCACAGCACCCCGCCGGTTTGCGGCCGCCCCGCCCGCATCGATGCAATAAACGGCGCAAAGGTATGCACCAGCCCCAGCACATTGGCATCCATTACGGCGCGAAACACCTCGGCATCGGCGGCTTCTTCGGTCAGTGTGCCGACGCTGATGCCCGCTGCGGCGATGATGATATCGGGTGTGCCGATGGCGTCGAGGAACCCGGTTGCCGCCGCCTGCATGGCGGCGGCATCACGAACATCGGCAAGGAAAGTGCGGGCATCGAGGCCATGCGCAACAGCGGCCAGCGCGTCAGCCTTGCGGCCCACCAGGCCCAGTTGCGCACCCTGGGCGCCGTAATGCCGTGCCAGCGCAGCACCGAGCCCTGAACTGGCGCCGGTGATGAAGACCTTGAGACGGCATTCAGACGACATCGTTTACCCGCATGGCGGCAAAGCCGACGAACCCCTCAAGGACTCCGATCCACGATGGGCCAAAGCCCATGTGGCGTCATATGCGTCAACAACTACGCTCACGGTACGGATTTTTTGCTGCGGCGCTCGGCGCGTGCCTTGACGATGAGCTGGTCGAGCACCTCGTACAAACGTTTTTCGGTTTGCGTCATCGACTGCGCGGTCAAATACTTGCCGTCGATAATGAAAGTCGGCACGCCGGTAATGCCATAGGCCGTTGCCAAGCGACCACCCTGCATGGCTTTGGACTGAGTGGAGAACGATTGATAGATCGCCTCGAACTTCTTGCGATCCACCCCTTGCCTGGCGATCCAGGGACCCAGCACAGCCAGGTCGTCGAGGTTGATTCGCTCGATGTTGTAGGCGTCGAACACCTTGCTGTTCAGGCGTGCGATTTGCCCCATCTGCTCCAAGGTATAAAACAGTTTGGCGGCAGGCATCCAGTCTTCACGAAACACTGCAGGCACACGTCGAATCTGCGCATCCTTGGGCAAGGTCTTCAGCCAGGTATGCAGGCTGGGTTCAAGCTGGAAGCAGTGCGGACAGCGATACCAGAAAAACTCCAGCACTTCGATTTTATTGCCGGTTGCAAGCGGCTGCGGGGATTTCACCGCGACGTAATCGTGGCCTTCGAATGCTGCGTCCGGAGCGGCCAGGGCAGGCTGCAACAGAGCTGAAAAGGACAATACAGCGGCGGCGCATAACGCCAGAGTGCGGGCAAACATCAAGGCTTCTCCTGGGGAACGGGGGTTTCTTTGACCAGCGTGGAAGGGATATTGTTCTGCGTCAGCAGACTGCGGGTGGAATCAACTTCGTCAATGACGTGGAACGGCCCGACGCGCACACGATGAAACATGCCCTTGTCGGCCACTTCAGTGGTCTGGATTTCGGCCTCGACGCCCAGCATTGCCAGCTGAGCTTTCAGGTTGTCGGCATCGTCCGCATTCTGGAAGGCACCCGCCTGCAGGTAATACAAAGTGGCGGCACGCGTTGTGGCCGGCGGCTGCGGCAATTCGCTCGGTGCATCGCCCGGCAACACTTTGTAGAAATCGAAGCTCGGAGCGGTTTCAGGCGTGGCCGCAGTTTCGGGTGTGGCGGAAGGCGCGACTTCAACTGCGGCGGGCGAAGTGGGCGTCGCTTCCGGGCTGGACGGGGCGGATTTGAATGGGTTATTGCCCGTGACCCACAAGGCCACGCCGACGGCGAGCACTGCGCCGACACTGACGCCGATCAGCACCCCGGTAAATACCGGGCTGCCGCCAGAACGTCTGGATTTATTGGGTGCAGATCTTGCCATGTTTACATTTTCTCCGGGGCAGATACGCCCAACAAGGCCAGCCCGTTGACAATCGTGATGCGGGCGGCATCCGCCAACGCCAGCCGGGCCAGCCTGATTACGGCATCGTCGACCAGAAATTTGTCGGCGTTGTACCAGGCATGGAAATCACCCGCCAGCGTTTGCAGGTAATGGACCAGCAGATGCGGAGCGAGTTCGCGCGCAGCCGTGGCAACGGTTTCGGGATATTCGGCCAGACGCTGCATCAACGCCAGTTCGTGGCTGCTCGCAAGCGGCGCAAGATCGGCGCTGGCGAGCGTGGCCGCATCGCCCCCCCACTCTTCGAACACCCGGCAGATCCGCGCGTGAGCGTATTGCACGTAGAACACCGGATTGTCATTGTTTTTGGCAACCGCCAGATCGACATCGAAGCTGTATTCCGTGTCGGCCTTGCGGCTGAGCAGAAAGAAGCGCACCGCGTCCTTGCTGGTCCAGTCGATGAGATCGCGCAGGGTGACGTAGCTGCCCGCGCGCTTGGAAATTTTCACTTCCTCGCCGCCGCGCATCACACGGATCATGGTGTGTAGCAGGTAGTCGGGATAACCCGCGGGAATGCCTTCGCCAACCGCCTGCAAGCCCGCGCGCACGCGCGCAATGGTGCCGTGGTGGTCGGTGCCCTGGATGTTGATTGCACGGGTGTAGCCACGCTCCCATTTGGCCAGGTGGTAGGCCACGTCCGGCACGAAATAGGTGTAGGTACCGTCGGACTTTTTCATCACGCGGTCTTTGTCGTCGCCATAGTCGGTGGTGCGCAACCACAGCGCGCCGTCCTGCTCGTAGGTCTTGCCAGCGGCGATCAGCTTGTTGACCGTGGCTTCAACGCGACCGCTGGTGTACAGGCTCGACTCCAGATAATAGTGGTCGAAGCGCACTGCAAACGCCTGCAAATCCAGATCCTGCTCATGCCGCAAGTACGCCACCGCAAACTGGCGGATCGAATCCAGATCGTTGACATCGCCCGACGCGGTAAATTCACGGTCGTCGGCATGCACGGTTTTCTTCGCCAGAAAATCGGCCGCGATGTCGGCAATGTAGTCGCCGTTGTAGGCCGACTCCGGCCAGCCGGCATCGCCCGGATTCACGCCGCGCGCACGTGCCTGCACGCTGTTGGTCAAGGTTTGAATCTGCACGCCGGCGTCGTTGTAATAAAACTCGCGGCACACCTCCCAGCCCTGCGCCTCAAACAGATTGCACAGTGCATCGCCGAGCGCAGCCTGGCGGCCATGACCCACATGCAGCGGCCCGGTCGGGTTGGCAGAAACGAACTCGACCAGCGCCTTGTGCCCAGCGCCTGCATCGCCACGACCAAAGCCTGCCCCTGCCGCACGGATCGTCGGCACGATGCCATGCCAGGCAGCCGGGGTGAGGTAGAAATTGATGAAGCCGGCCCCCGCAATGTCGGCTTTGGCAACCAGGGGCGAAGCTGGCAGCGCATTCAGAATCAGTTGCGCCAGTTCACGCGGATTGCGCTTCAGCGGCCGCGCCAGCTGCATCGCGGCATTGCTGGAAAAATCACCATGGGCGGCGTTTTTCGGGCGTTCGAGTTCGAGGGTGAGCACGGTGTCGGGTGCCACCTCGGCCAGTGCGTCCTGCAGCAGGGTAACGAGTGAATCTTTGAGCGAAAAACGGTGGGACATGCGGACGGAGACGCGTTACGTCGCCTCGGGTTTGCGAATGAGAAGCGGGATTATAGCGCTGCGTCATGCGGGCGCGGGTGCCCCACCGCACACAGGCCGGGTCCTTCATCGGCTGCTTCGACACGCTTCAGCCCGCGCCGGATTGGGCTGCCCGTATGCTACATTCCGCCCGATGCAGGCGCGTTACCCGTCCACGACGCCGTCGGACGATCTAGAATCGCACCCGGCTGTCGCGGCTGACTGGATGCGATCCTTGCACCGGCCCGGGCGACAGCGAGAAGCAGACTTCATATAAGACTCATGGATATATTCCTGCAGCAACTCATCAACGGCCTGGTGCTGGGCAGCGTCTACGCACTGGTCGCGCTGGGCTACACCATGGTGTACGGCATTCTTGAACTGATCAATTTTGCCCATGGCGAAATCACCATGATGGGCGCGATGGTGTCGCTGGCGGCGATCGGCGCGCTGGCCATGGCCGCGCCCGGTTTGCCGGGCGGGGTGATTTTGCTGGCCGGGCTGGCGGTGGCCATTCCGGTCTGCATGGCACTGGGGATGCTGATCGAACGCGTCGCCTATCGCCCACTGCGCAACGCGCCACGTCTGGCGCCCCTGATTACCGCCATCGGTGTGTCGATCATTTTGCAGAACATCGCCATGCTGATCTGGGGCAAGCAGTACATCCCGTTCCCGGCGATTCTGCCGCAAGGTCGCCATGACATTCTTGGCGCGACCATCAGCGATACCCAGATTGCGATTCTGCTGCTGGCACTGCTGATCATGCTGGCGCTGATCCTGATGGTGCAGAAATCCCGTCTCGGCCGCGCCATGCGCGCAACCGCACAGTCACGCCAGGTGGCGAGCCTGATGGGCGTGGACGTCAACCGGGTAATCGCCTCAACTTTCATCATCGGCTCCGCCCTGGCCGCGATCGCAGGCGTGATGGTGAGCGCGTATTACGGTCTGGCGCACTACTACATGGGCTTCCTGCTCGGCCTCAAGGCGTTTTCAGCGGCAGTGCTGGGCGGCATCGGCAACCTCGGCGGAGCGATGCTGGGCGGGCTGTTGCTGGGGCTGATCGAATCGTTTGGCGCAGGCTATATCGGCGACCTCACCGGCGGCTTCCTCGGCAGCCATTACCAGGATGTGTTCGCGTTCTTCGTGCTGATCGCGGTGCTGGTATTCCGCCCGCAGGGCTTGTTGGGCGCGCGGGTGGTCGAACGTGCTTAACGCCAGCCTGCTGCGTTCGCGCTGGTTCAGCTTCGGCCTGCTGGCTTTGGGGCTGGCGCTGCTGCCTTTTCTGATCGACGCCGGGCTGGGACGCTCGTGGGTCCGCCTGCTCGACCTGGCGCTGTTGTACGTGGTACTGGCGCTGGGACTGAACATCGTGGTTGGTTATGCCGGCCTGCTCGATCTTGGCTACGTCGCGTTTTATGCGCTCGGCGCCTACGTCTACGCCTGGCTCGCCAGTCCGCATTTCGGTCTGCATTTGCCGTTCTGGGCCATCCTGCCGCTGGGCGCCGCACTTGCCGGGCTGTTCGGCGTCTTGCTCGGTGCGCCCACGCTGCGGTTGCGCGGCGACTATCTCGCCATCGTGACGCTGGGCTTTGGCGAAATCATCCGCATTTTCATGAACAACCTCAATGCGCCGTACAACCTCACCAACGGCCCGCAGGGCATCAACCTGATCGACCCGATCCGGCTTGGCGGCGCCAGCCTGAGCCAGCCGCTCACCGTGTTCGGTTATACCTTCAGCGGCGCTCACCTCACCTATTACTTTTTTCTGCTGTTGGTGATGGCCGTCATTTTCATCTCGATGCGGCTGGAGAATTCGCGCATCGGCCGCGCCTGGGTGGCTATCCGCGAAGACGAAATCGCCGCCGCCGCGACCGGCATCAACACCCGCAATCTCAAGCTGCTGGCGTTCGCCATGGGCGCCACCTTCGGCGGCCTGGCGGGCGGCCTGTTCGCCAGTTTCCAGGGGTTCATCAGCCCTGAATCGTTCAACCTGATGGAGTCGATCATGATTCTGTGCATGATCGTGCTCGGGGGCATGGGGCATATTCCCGGCGTGATTTTCGGCGCGCTGCTACTCACGTTGTTGCCTGAGGCGCTGCGCTACACCGGTGACTGGCAACGCAGCGTGTTTGGCCAGATCTACATCGACCCGGCGGATTTGCGCATGCTGCTGTTCGGCATCGCGCTGGTGGCGGTGATGCTGTATCGCCCTGCCGGACTGATCCCCTCGGCACGCCGGCGCCAGGAATTCGCTGACGCCAAAACATGAGCGCGTTGCTGACTGTTTCTGGCGTAAGCAAGGCCTTTGGCGGCTTGCAGGCCCTGTCCAACATTACGCTGAGCGTGAACGCCGGCGAAATTTTTGGCCTCATCGGCCCCAACGGCGCAGGCAAAACCACCCTGTTCAATACGCTCACCGGCCTCTATACGACCGACTCGGGCGAGGTTCACCTTAAAGACAGCCAGCAGCGCGAACACCGCCTCAACAACCGCGCGCCGCATCAAGTGCTGAAAGCCGGTCTGGCGCGCACCTTCCAGAACATCCGCCTGTTTGCCGAAATGACCGCGCTCGAAAATGTGCTGGTCGGCCGCCATGCGCGCACCGCTAGCGGCGTCATCGGCGCGGTACTGCGCCTGCCCGCTACCCGCCGCGAAGAAGCCGACTCGCATGCGCGCGCCCGTGCCTTGTTAAAGCGCGTGGGCATTGAGCAGCATGCCGACCGGCTGGCGAAAAACCTGCCCTATGGTGACCAGCGGCGACTCGAAATCGCCCGCGCGCTGGCGACCGAACCGAGCCTGTTGGCACTTGACGAACCCGCCGCCGGGATGAACCCGGCCGAGCGCAGCGCACTGCGCGAACTGCTGCTGCAATTGCAGGCCGATGGCCTGACCCTGCTGTTGATCGAACACGATGTGAAACTGGTCATGGGCCTGTGCACCCGGCTCGCCGTGCTCGACTACGGCGTGAAAATTGCCGAAGGCACACCCGATGTGGTGAGCCGCGATCCCAAGGTCATTGCGGCGTACCTGGGGGACGAGGCGATATGACGCCCCTGCTGAGTGTCAGCCAGTTATCCGTCGCCTACGGCGGCATCCAGGCCGTGCGCAATCTCAGCCTTGAGGTGGCTCAGGGCGAAATGGTCTGCCTCATCGGTGCCAACGGCGCCGGCAAGACCTCCACGCTTAAAGCCCTGAGCGGCCTCATCGCAGCGCAGTCTGGCAGCATTCAATTGGATGGCCAGCCGCTCAGCGGGCTGCCCGCGCACGCCATCGCACGGCGCGGCATGGCCTTGGTGCCGGAAGGGCGCGGCGTGTTCCCGCGCATGTCGGTGGCCGAAAACCTGATGATGGGCGCGTACATCCGCACCGACCGCGCCGCGATCGCCCACGACCTCGATCAGGTTTACAGCTTGCTGCCGCGTCTGACCGAGCGCCGTACCCAGCCCGCCGGATTGCTGTCCGGCGGCGAACAGCAAATGCTGGCACTGGCGCGCGCGATGATGGCGCGCCCGCGCCTGTTGTTGCTCGACGAGCCGAGCATGGGACTGGCGCCGCTGATGGTGCAGGCGGTGTTCGACATCATTCGCCGGATTGCGGCAAGCGGCGTCGCCGTGTTGTTGATCGAGCAAAATGCCCATTTAGCACTCAAAACCTGCGCCCGTGGTTATGTGCTCGAAACCGGGATGATTACCCTCAGCGGCAACGCCACAGAGCTTGCCGCCAACCCGGCAGTACGGCACGCCTACCTGGGCGAAGCCTGAGCCAAACCAAGCGAACGCCAAATTACACCCGACACGCCGGCTTCATCCCATAAGCCCTTCCGCCCCGCGAATAAAAACATTTGAATCTCCGGCGGCTGGCACGGCACGCATACAAGACCGCGTAAGCCCCGGATAGCCAAGCCTTTTCCATGCTTCGGCCGTCAGCTTGCCTCCGTCAGGCTTGCTGACGGATAATTGAGGTTTTACGTAGTCTGCCCAAGCTGTCTTCCGACCGCTTTCCGGGCGATTGCCGAAGCCAGTTTTTTCTAGCCATAAGGGAACGCAATGCCTACCCGTAACGACCTTGCCAATGCCATCCGCGCGCTTGCGATGGATGCCGTCGAAAAAGCCAAATCCGGTCACCCCGGCGCCCCCATGGGCATGGCTGAAATTGCCGAAACACTGTGGAATCACCACATGCGCCACAACCCGGCCAACCCGAAATGGGCAGATCGCGATCGCTTCGTATTGTCGAACGGCCACGGCTCGATGCTGATTTATGCCTTGCTGCACCTGACTGGCTATGCCCTGTCGATTGAAGACATCAAGCAATTCCGCCAGCTGCATTCCAAAACCCCGGGCCACCCGGAATACGGCTATGCACCCGGCATTGAGACCACGACGGGTCCGCTCGGCCAGGGCATCACCAATGCGGTTGGCATGGCCATGGCCGAAAAAATGCTCGCCGCTGAATTCAACAAACCCGGCCACACCATCGTCGACCACCACACCTACGCGTTCATGGGCGACGGTTGCATGATGGAAGGCATCTCGCACGAGTCCTGCGCGCTGGCTGGCACCTGGAAACTGAACAAACTGATCGCCTTCTGGGACGACAACGGCATTTCAATCGACGGGCACGTCGAGAACTGGTTTACCGACGACACGCCCAAGCGTTTCGAAGCCTACGGCTGGAACGTCATCGCCGGCGTTGACGGCCATGACGTCGTCGCCCTCGAAGCGGCGATCCAGAAGGCCAAGGCCAGCACCGACAAGCCGACGCTGATCTGTTGCAAAACCGTCATCGGCAAGGGTTCGCCCAACAAGGAAGGTACGCACGACGTTCATGGTGCAGCGCTCGGCCACGACGAAATCGAAGCCACCCGCAAGCACATTGGCTGGAATCATCCGGCATTCGAAATCCCTGCTGACATCTATGCCGGCTGGGACGCCAAGACCAAGGGTCAAGGCCTGGAAACGCTGTGGAACAACAAGTTCGCCGAATACAAGGCCGCGTTCCCGGCTGAAGCTGCCGAGTTCGAGCGCCGCATGAAGGGCGAACTGCCTGCCAATTTCAAGGCGCACGTCGCTGAAAAACTGGCGGCCATCAACACCAAGGCGGAAACTGTCGCCACCCGCAAGGCATCGCAAATTGCGATCAATGCGCTGGCACCTGCGCTGCCCGAGTTCCTCGGCGGCTCGGCCGACCTCACCGGCTCCAACCTCACCAACTGGGAAGGCTGTCACACGGTTCGCCACAGCAACCCCGGCAACTACATCAGCTACGGCGTGCGCGAATTCGGCATGGCCGCGATCATGAACGGCATGGCGCTGCACGGCGGCCTGCTGCCGTTCGGCGGCACCTTCCTGATGTTCTCGGAATACTCGCGCAACGCCATCCGCATGGCCGCGCTGATGAAGCAGCGCGTGATCCACGTGTTCACCCACGACTCGATCGGCCTCGGCGAAGACGGCCCGACCCACCAGCCAGTGGAGCAGACCGCCACACTGCGCATGATCCCCAACATCGACGTCTGGCGTCCCTGCGATACCGTCGAAACCATGGTTGGCTGGGCTCACTCGGTCGAACGTACCGACGGCCCCACCTGCCATATCCTCAGCCGCCAGAACCTGCCGTTCATGGCGCGCGACGCCGCCACCCTGGCCAACATCGCCAAGGGCGGTTACGTGCTGAAAGACGCTGCAGGCGCCAAGGCCATCATCATCGCCACCGGCTCCGAAGTCGAACTGGCCATGAAGGCCGCTGATGCCTTGGCTGCCGATGGCGTGCCGGTTCGCGTGGTATCGATGCCGTCCACCAACACCTTTGATCGCCAGGACGCTGCCTACAAGGCCAGCGTGCTGACCAAAGGCCTGCCGCGCGTGGCGGTCGAAGCCGGTGTCACCGACTTCTGGCGCAAGTACGTCGGTCTGGAAGGCGCAGTGATCGGCATCGACAGCTTTGGCGAATCCGCCCCGGCACCGGCGCTGTTCAAGCACTTCGGCATCACCAGCGAGGCAGTGGTCGCAGCAGTTAAAAGCGTGCTGTAAAGCCCGTTGATCGCGAAGGCACGCGAAGTTTTCTTCGCGTGCCTTCGCGGCCTTAGCAGATAAAAAACTTTTGATTTTTTGTTTAGGAGACTGAGAAATGGCAATTAAAGTAGGCATCAACGGATTTGGCCGCATCGGCCGCATGGCGTTCCGCGCAATCGCCAAGGATTTCCCCGAAATCGAAGTGGTCGCGATCAACGACCTGCTCGACCCCGACTACCTGGCTTACATGCTGAAATACGACTCGGTGCATGGCCGTTTCAATGGCGACGTGTCGGTCAGCGGCAGCAACCTGATTGTCAACGGCAAGACCGTTCGCCTGACCGCCGAGCGCGATCCGGCCAACCTGAAGTGGAACGAAGCAGGCGCCGACATCGTGATCGAATGTACCGGCTTCTTCCTCGACGACGAGACCTGCCAGAAGCACATTGCTGCCGGCGCAAAGAAAGTCGTGATGAGCGCCCCGTCCAAGGACGCGACCCCGATGTTCGTGTACGGCGTCAACCACGACACCTACGCCGGTCAGGCCATCGTGTCCGCCGCCTCCTGCACCACCAACTGCCTGGCACCCGTTGCCAAGGTGCTGAACGACAACTGGGGCCTGAAGCGCGGCCTGATGACTACCGTTCACGCGGCTACGGCTACCCAGAAAACCGTCGACGGCCCGTCGATGAAAGACTGGCGCGGCGGTCGCGGCATTCTGGAAAACATCATTCCGTCGTCCACTGGCGCTGCCAAAGCCGTTGGTGTCGTGTTGCCCGCACTCAAAGGCAAGCTGACCGGCATGGCGTTCCGCGTGCCGACCTCCGACGTGTCGGTGGTCGACCTGACGGTTGAACTGGACAAGCCCGCCACCTACGCCGAAATCTGTGCCGCGATGAAAGCTGCATCAGAAGGCGCAATGAAGGGTACGCTCGGCTACACCGACGAAAAAGTCGTCTCCACCGATTTCCGTGGCGTGGGCTTCTCCTCGATCTTTGATGCCGAAGCCGGTATCGCGCTGGACAGCACCTTCGTCAAAATCGTGTCGTGGTACGACAACGAGTACGGCTACACCTGCAACATGCTGCGTTTTGTGCAGCACGTCGCCAAGTAAAGGGGTCAGGGGTCGGGATTCAGGGATCAGGGGAAGAGCGGGCTACGCCCACACTTTAAATACAGGACGCGGCCTTTGGCCGCACATTCCCTGAACCCCGGCCCCTGAATCCTGACCCCTTGCCTGTGAGCTTTAAGGTCTGGCGCGCAGTCCGCGCCAACCCTTAAACCTTACCTTCAGGAGAACCACATGCCCCATTTCATCCGCGTCACCGATCTCGATCTTGCTGGCAAGCGCGTCTTTATTCGCGCCGACATGAATGTGCCGGTCAAGGACGGCAAAGTCACCTCGGATGCCCGCATTACGGCCTCAATGCGCACGATCGAGCATTGCCTCGGCGCCGGCGCAAAGGTCATGGTCACCTCCCACTTGGGTCGCCCGACCGAAGGCGCGTTCAAGGAAGAAGACTCGCTCAAACCGGTTGCTGACGTCATCGCGCAGAAGCTCGGCAAGAACGTGCGCCTGATCCGCGAATGGGTGAATGGCGGCTTCAACGTCGCTGACGGCGAACTGGTGGTGCTGGAAAACTGCCGCGTCAATCCCGGCGAAAAGAAAAACGTCGATGAAACGGCCAAGAAATACGCCGCCCTGTGCGACGTCTTCGTGATGGACGCCTTCGGCACCGCACACCGCGCCGAAGCCTCCACCCACGGCATCGCCAAGTTCGCTCCGGTGGCGGCGGCAGGCATTCTGCTGACCGAAGAACTCGACGCACTCGACAAGGCGCTGGCCAATCCGGCCCGCCCGATGGTTGCCATCGTCGGCGGTTCCAAGGTGTCGACCAAGCTGACCGTGCTGGAAGCGCTGTCGGAAAAGTGCGAACAGCTGGTGGTCGGTGGCGGCATCGCCAACACCTTCCTCAAGGCCACCGGCCACAACGTCGGCAAGTCGCTGTGCGAAGACGACCTGGTCCCCACTGCGCAGGCGCTGATCGAGAAGATGACCGCGCGTGGCGCGACCATCCCGATCGCAGTCGACGTGGTCTGCGGCAAGCAGTTCGATGCCAATGAACCCGCCGTGCTGAAAGACGCAGGCGATGTGGCCGACGACGACATGATTTTCGACATCGGTCCGAAGAGCGCGCAGGAACTCGCCGACATCATCATGAAAGCCGGCACCGTGGTGTGGAACGGCCCGGTCGGCGTGTTCGAATTCGACCAGTTCGGCGAAGGCACCAAGACCATCGCCATGGCCATCGCCAATACCAACGCCTTTACCCTGGCTGGCGGTGGCGACACCATCGCGGCGATCCAGAAATACGATATCTACGACAAGGTGAGCTACATCTCCACCGCTGGCGGCGCCTTTCTAGAATACCTGGAAGGCAAGGTATTGCCCGCTGTAGCGATTCTGGAGGAACGTGCCAAAGGGTAAGCAGCAATCGCTAAGCGGTGAGCGGTTCTCGCTCACCGTTTTTATTTGAACCCGCTTGCGCCTTCCACTCACAGCTCACTCAATATGACCCGCAGAACCAAAATCGTCGCCACCCTCGGCCCCTCCTGTTCCGATGCCAAAACCCTGGACCAGATGATGGAAGCCGGCATGGATGTGGTGCGTCTCAACTTTTCGCACGGCGCCGCACAGGATCATATTGATCGTGCCGAACTGGTGCGCTCGCTGGCGCGCACCCGCGGCCGCGCGGTCGGCGTACTGGTCGACCTGCAAGGGCCGAAAATCCGCATCGGCAAGTTCAAGGACGGCAAGATCACGCTGGCCAAGGGCGACATGTTCATTCTGGACGCGGCCTGTACGCTGGGCGACCAGACCCGCGTCGGCCTCGATTACAAGGAGCTGCCAAACGACGTCAAGCGGGGCGTCACCCTGCTGCTGGACGATGGCCGCATCGAGTTCTGGGTCGAATCCGTCAACGGCGCCGAAATCCTCTGCAAAGTGGTGCAAGGCGGCGTGCTGTCCAACAACAAGGGCATCAACCGCAAGGGCGGCGGCTTGTCGGCCGCCGCGCTCACCACCAAGGACATCGAAGACATCAAGACGGCGGCAGCACTGAAGGCCGATTATCTTGCCGTGTCGTTCCCGCGTTGCGGCGCCGACATGCGTCAGGCGCGCGAGCTGCTGCGCGCAGCCGGCGGCAAGAGCCTGCTGGTGGCCAAAATCGAGCGTACCGAAGCGATCGAAAATCTCGAGGAGATTCTCGAAGCCTCCGACGCCATCATGGTGGCTCGCGGCGACCTGGGGGTCGAAGTCGGCGACGCGGCCGTGCCCGCCTTGCAAAAACGCATGATCCGCATGGCGATCGAGCGCAACAAGGTGGTGATCACAGCGACCCAGATGATGGAATCGATGATTACCAGCCCGATCCCGACCCGCGCCGAGGTCTCCGACGTTGCCAATGCGGTGCTCGACGGCACCGATGCGGTGATGCTGTCGGCTGAAACCGCTGCGGGCCTGTTCCCGGTCGAAGCCATCCAGGCGATGGATCGGGTCTGTCTCGAAGCGGAAAAGGAAGCCGAGCCCAAATTCTCCGGCGAGCGCATGATGAAAAGCTTCCTGCGCGCCGACGAAGCGATTGCCATGTCAGCCGTGTTCACCTCGGTCCATCTCAACATCAAGGCCATCGCCGCGCTCACCGAAAGCGGCAATACCTGCCTGTGGATGAGCCGCCTGTCGACCCGGGTGCCGATCTACGCCTTGACACCTCAGGTTGAAACCCGTAGAAAAGTCACTCTTTTTCGCGGCGTTTATCCGATCAATCTGGTTACCGCCAGCAAGGATCGTGATGTGCTGCTGGCCGAAGCCGAAGAAGAACTGCGGCAGCGCGGTGCCGTGCGTGACGGCGACCTGATTCTGCTCACCATTGGCGAGCCCATCGGTCAGTCAGGCGGTACCAACACCATGAAGATCGTCCGCGTGGGCGATTCGAAAAAGACCTGATTCCACCTGACTATTTTTTAAACTAGGAGACTGTAAATGGCCCTGATTTCCCTTCGTCAATTGCTCGACCATGCCGCTGAAAACGGCTATGGCCTGCCTGCGTTCAACGTCAACAACATGGAGCAGGTTCAGGCCATCATGCAGGCCGCCGCTGCTGTCGACTCGCCGGTGATCCTGCAGGGTTCCGCCGGTGCGCGTTCCTACGCCGGCGAGCCCTTCCTGCGCCACCTCATCCTGGCCGCGATCGAAATGTATCCGCACATTCCGGTCTGTATGCACCAGGACCACGGCGCATCGCCCAGCATCTGCTTCCGCTCCATCCAGTCCGGCTTCTCGTCGGTGATGATGGACGGCTCGCTCGGCACCGATGGCAAGACCCCTTCCACCTACGAATACAACGTCGCCACCACCGCCAAAGTGTCCGAACTGGCGCACGCCTGCGGCGTCTCGGTCGAAGGCGAACTGGGCTGCCTGGGTTCGCTGGAATCCGGCATGGCCGGTGAAGAAGACGGCCACGGCGCCGAAGGCAAGCTGTCCCACGACCAGTTGCTGACCGACCCCGACGAAGCCGCTGATTTCGTTTCCAAGACCAAGGTCGATGCCCTGGCCATCGCCATCGGTACCTCGCACGGCGCTTACAAGTTCACCCAGAAGCCCACCGGCAAGGTGCTGCGCATCGACCGCGTCAAGGAAATCCACGAGCGCATCCCCAACGTCCATCTGGTGATGCACGGTTCGTCCTCCGTGCCCGAAGACTGGCTCGCCATCATCAACAGCTACGGCGGCGACATGGGTCAGACCTACGGCGTGCCGGTCAGCGAAATCGTCGAAGGCATCAAGAACGGCGTGCGCAAGGTCAACATCGACACCGACCTGCGCATGGCGTCCACCGGTGCCATCCGCAAGCACCTGGCTGAAAACAAGGCCAACTTCGACCCGCGCAAATTCCTCAAGGAAGCCACCAAAGGCATGAGCGACATTTGCCAGGCACGCTACGAGGCATTCGGTGCAGCCGGACAGGCCAGCAAGATCAAGAAGGTGTTCAACCTGGAAGAAATGCAGAAGCGTTACGACAAGGGCGAACTGGATCCCAAGGTCAACTGATCATCGGCTTGCCGAAATCAGATGCTGAAATGAAATGGGACGCTGCGGCGTCCCATTTTTTTGCATCAAGCCAGCGATCTGCGAGGGGCAGTGGTCGGCCATGAATGGTCAATTACTGCGTGCTATGTAGATGTCCGGTGGACAGTCCTAAGCAGCCTTCAACATGGAGCTAACCGGACTGCTCGCCTTTGCGTGCAGGTCCAGTTGAACGCAGGTTATGTTTCGGTTCTGTAGATGCGGCTGAGTTCATTGAATAGTTTTTCCCGTGCATCAAGCAACTGTGCGCGGAACTCCTCCATCTGTGTTTCTGTGAGCGTCTTATTACCTTCCCAAGCGTGCCGCCTGACGTGTTTTGCCAGATCGCCGAAGTTGCGCAATAACTTTTGCGCCTCCACATGCCCGAGTAGCAGAAGCTTTGCTTCCGCGCTAGTTAGGTCGCTAAAGACATTGAACAGTTCGGCCTTTGCCTTGGCGAGCTCCTCAACTCGATCAGCAGACGGTTCAATCTTCTTGTCCTTATTTCTGACGAACTCAACGATGAGTGCCCAGTAGCGGAGAACAACATGGGAAAAGCATTCGATTTGCTCAGCAGACTGCTCAAGTAGCCCGTGATGCCGACCTGAACGTTCGCGGCGAAGATCATCACGATTTTTGCTCTTCGCCATCCAGTAGGCGGAGAGGCCGGAAATAAGTGCGCCAAGCCCAACCTTGACGGCGGTGTCAATTACTTCTAGATAAGTCATTGCCCATTCCCCGAAACATAACCGTTATTTAAGATACCTATGGGGTTAGCTGAGGTGCAGACCTCAACCCAGCATCGCCTTCAGTGCAGCCAGCCGGTCGCTGCCGCTGGCCTTGGCATCGGCGGTGGTGGGCTTCTCTGGCTGCCGCACGTCATCGCCCAGTTCATCGATGAAGCGTGACGGGTCGCAGGCGACCGATTCGCGCGCGCGCTTGCGGCGCGAGCAGTAGGTCAGGGTGAGCGACTTTTTCGCGCGGGTGACGCCGACGTACATCAGGCGGCGTTCTTCTTCCAGGCGCCCTTCGTCGACCGCGTCGCGGTGCGGCAGGATGTTTTCTTCGATCCCCACCAGAAACACGTGACCGAACTCCAGGCCCTTTGCCGCGTGCAGGGTAGATAGCCGCACGGCATCGGGCGCCTCTTCTTCGCGGCCTTCGAGCAAGGTGATCAGCGCGATGGTCTGCGTCAGCTGCAGCAGGTTCTTGTCGTCTTCCTCGCCTTTTTTGGCGATCCAGGCGGCGAACTCCAGTACGTTATTCCACTTGCCTTGCGCGACACGGGTGTCGTCCTGATCGAAGATATAGACTTCATAGTCGATCGATTTCAGCAGGTCGTTCAGCACCTCGCCGGCCGGTTCTCGCGTGACGCGTTCTTCGGTGCGGTTGATGAAGTGGCAAAACTCCAGCAGCGGCGCCAGATGGCGCTCGCCGATCTGCGACGCCGCTGCAGCCGAAAACACCGCTTCAAACAAGCTGACATGCAGGGTGGCAGCAACCTGGCCGAGCTTTTCCAGCGTCGCCGTGCCGATGCCGCGCTTGGGCGTGGTGACGGCGCGGATGAAAGCCGGATCGTCGTCACTGTTGGCGATCAGGCGCAGGTAGGCGATCACGTCCTTGATCTCGGTGCGGTCGAAAAACGACTGTCCGCCCGACAGCTGATACGGCACTTTCTCGTTGCGCAGGGCCTGCTCGAACACCCGCGCCTGATAATTGCCGCGATACAGGATCGCGTAGTCGCGCCACTCGGTTCGATGCTGGAATTTATGCGACAGCAGCCGCATCACCACCGACTCGGCCTCGTGCTCGTCGTCCTTGGTCGGCAATATCTGGATCGGGTCGCCATGCCCGAGATCGCTCCACAGGCGCTTTTCAAACAGCTTGGGGTTGTTTGAAATCAGGCTGTTGGCGGCTTTCAGGATGCGCACCGTCGAGCGGTAATTCTGCTCCAGCTTGACCAGATGCAGATGCGGATAATCCTCGCGCAGCTGCTTCAGGTTGTCGGCCGACGCGCCGCGCCAGCCGTAAATCGCCTGGTCGTCGTCGCCGACCGCGGTGAACGCTGCGCGCACCCCGGTGAGCTTTTGCAGCAGCCGGTATTGCGCGATGTTGGTGTCCTGGTATTCGTCGACCAGGATGTGGCGCAGCCGGTTCTGCCATTTTTCGCGCAGTTCAAAGTGCGTATCCAGCAGTTCGGCAGGCAGGCGGATCAGGTCATCGAAATCGACCGCCTGATAGGCGCGCAGCGTAGCGTCGTAGCGGTCGTAGATCTTGGCGTAGACGCGCGCGTTGTCGTCTTCGGCGGTGGCGAGCGCGATGGCGGGCGACTTCAGTTCGTTCTTCCACAGCGAGATGCGGCTCACCGCACGGCGAATTTCCTGCTTGTCGGTGGTCTTGATGATCTCCGACACGATGCCGGCCGCGTCGGCCGAGTCGAGGATGGAAAAGGCCGGCTTCAGCTCGGCGAATTTCGCGTCCTCGCGCAGCATGCGCAGGCCCATCGAGTGAAAGGTGGTGACGATCAACCCCTTGGTATTGACGCCCTGGGTCAGCTTGGCCGCGCGATCGGCCATCTCGCGCGCGGCCTTGTTGGTGAACGTGATCGCCGCGATCGAACTCGGTTTATACCCGCACTCGCCAATCAGGTAGGCGATCTTGTGGGTGATGACGCGGGTTTTGCCCGATCCTGCGCCTGCCAGCACCAGCAAGGGACCGTCGAGGTATTTCGCCGCTTCGCGCTGCGGCGGATTCAAGGCGGAAAGCAGGCTCATGCGGCGCCGAATTCGCGCGCGAGATACGCATTGATGTCGCCCGATTCATACAGCCAGGTTTGCTTGCCCGCGGCGTCGGTAATCAGCAGGCACGGCACCTGCGGTTTGCCGCCGCCGGCGATCAGGGCTGCGCGATGGACCGGGTCGTGCTGCGCATCGCGCAACTCGATATCGAGTGACAGACGGCGGATTTCGCGGCGGGTTTTGAGGCAGAACGGACAGGTGGCGTAGTGATACAGCGCCAGGTTGCGGGTGCGCGCATCGATGGCCTGCTGCTCGGCCGCGGCGCGCACGATGCCCTTGGGGCGGGTGAGCCAGAACCACGCCAGCATGAACGGGGTCAGCAGCAAACGCAGGGTTTTGAAAAACAGACGGATCAGGGGTTTCATCTCGGAGGTGTCACGTGGGGTTCAGGCGGGGACGCTATGATGCAGGGCAACACAGCGTACAGAATCCGTATTTTATATGCCCACCTATGCCATTGGCGATCTTCAGGGTTGCCACGATCCGCTGCTGCACCTGCTGGACACGATCCGCTTCGACGCCACGACCGACCGGCTATGGCTTGTCGGCGATCTGGTCAATCGCGGACCGGATTCGCTGGGCGTGCTGCGTTTCCTCAAATCGCTGGGCGATGCCGCCATCTCGGTGCTGGGCAATCACGATCTGCACCTGCTGGCGCTGGCCGAAGGCTACGGCCGCCTGCACCAGAGCGACACGCTCGACGCGGTGCTGGCGGCACCCGACCGCGATGAATTGATGCACTGGCTACGGCATCAAAGGCTGGCCTGGCTGGAGAATGATTGCCTCATGATCCACGCGGGCGTGCTGCCCGGATGGTCCGCCAAGGACGCCATGCGTTACGCGGGCGAAGCCGAAGCCGCGCTGCAAGGTCCGGATTACCGACTGTTCTTCAAACGCATGTACGGCAACACCCCGACCGCATGGGACGAAAGCCTCAGCGGCATCGAGCGCCTGCGCGGCATCGTCAACAGCTTCACCCGGCTGCGTTATTGCACCGCAGCAGGCGAGTTTGATTTTCAGCACAAGGGGGCGCTGGGCACGCAGCCCGCAGGCTTGCTGCCGTGGTTTGGGGTGCCGGGACGTAAAAGTGCGGACGTGACCTGCGTGTTTGGCCACTGGTCCACCCTCGGGCTGATCAACCAGCCCGACCTGATTGCACTGGATACCGGCTGTTTGTGGGGCGGCAAGCTGACCGCAATCAGGCTGGAGGACCGGCAGGTGTTTGCGGTGCAGTGCCCGCAGGCGAAACGCCCAAAAGCCTAGCGGTGGCGGCTTCCGCCTGCGCTGCCAACTCGCGGCGGTGGCCACTGGGCTGTATCGGTTCGCCGAACTGCAGTTCGGCGATGATTCCAGGCTCGCTGACAATTTTCATCAGGCTCTGCCACATGCTGAGGTCGTCGATATAGGCCGGTGCGGCGCTGTATTCACCCGCCAGCGTGCCGTAGCGCAGGGCGGCCGGCACGATCGGGCAATTCAGTTCCACCGCCGGCTGCAGCAGCGACGGCAAAAACCGCCGCAATCCACGGCCGTCGCTGGTGGTGCCTTCGGGAAACACCGCCACCCAGGCGCCCGATTGCAGCAGCAGTCGCATCTCCGCGTTGATGCGTTTGGTGTCGGCGCGGCGGCCGCGTTCGATGAACAGGGTGCCGGTCTTGTGCGCCAGCCAGCCCGCCACCGGCCAGGCGCGCACTTCGGCCTTCGACACGAAATGCACCCGCCGGGCGGCGTAAATCAGGTAAATATCCAGCCACGACACATGGTTGCACACCAGTAGTGCGCCATTCGGCAGCGCAGGCGGTGGGCCGGCCTGCAGGCGGATGCCGAGCACGCGCAGCAGCTGCCGCGCCCACGCCATGATGATGCGGTCGCGTAGCGCCGTCCGGCACAGCGGAAAGACCAGTGCGGCCAGCGTCACCCCGAGGACGAGGTGCAGCAGCAGCAGGCTGGTGCGGATGACGCGACGAAGTGGCGCAGGCAGGCGGGCGAGGATCACCCGGTCATTGTAAAACGTGCGGTGCGGAATGCCGGGGTAAGCCTTATGCCCCGAAGCGACGCGCATAGCTGCGATTGAGCTGCGCCATCGGCAGCAGCATCAGCAGGTCGGCCGTGTTGAAATCCGGATCCCATGCAGGTTCGCCGCACACCATGCCACCGGAACGGGTATAGCCCTTGATCAGCGGCGGCAGGGTTGCCTGCTGCCCGTCGTCGAGCGACTCGACCGGCAGGCGATAACGTGGCGTGGCACGCCACTCGGCCGGCGCCAGATGGCTTGCGCTGAGCTGACGGTACACGCTGGCAGCAACCTGGCCGCCATCGGCCATGCCGATGCTGGCGCAGCCGACGATGTATTCGCAGCCGTTGCGCGTCAGGTATTCGGCCAGCCCCAACCACAACCGGGCGATCACCCCGCCGCTGCGATGGTCGCGATGCACGCACGACCGTCCCAGTTCGGCCATGCGCGGCCGCAAAGAATGGAGCCGGGTGAAATCGAATTCCTGCTCGGAGTAATAGCTGCCGATACGCTTCGCCGCATCGGGCGGCAGGATGCGATAGGTGCCGACCACGTCGCCGGTGTTCAGGTCGCGCACCAGCAGGTGATCGCAGAACGGGTCGTACAGATCGATGTCGTGTCCAGGCAAGACGGTCGTCAGGCGTGCGCCCATTTCCCCGACAAACACCTGATGCCGCAGGCGTTGCGCCTCGCGGATTTCGCTGTCGTCGATCGCCAGCGAGACGTGATAACGGCTGGCAGCCCGGACTGGCGCCGCGCCGGACTGAAGCGGGCAGGTTTGAGACGGGCCGGATTGAGCCGGACTGACTTGAAGGGAAGACGGGCTGCTGACCTCGAGCATGGGGCACTCTCATGGTTGGAATGCGCCCAGCTTAGTGAGGGGGTATTAACCCGGCATGACGTTCAGGTTTCGGAATGATGACGTGATCAGTGCGATACCCGTGTGGTGCCGCCACCCGACAGCACCCGCACGCGGTCGCCCGGGTGGAAGACTTCGTCCGCCGCCTGAGTAATCGCGATGAAGCGGCCGGAATCCAGCCTGATGGTGATTTCCACCCCGCGTTGCCGGGTGATGCCTTCTTCTGCAGCCGCGCCCCCGAGGCCACCCAGCACCGCGCCGACAGTCGTGCCCACCACGCTGCCGCGACCGCTGCCGAGGGTGCTGCCCGCCACACCGCCCACCACCGCACCGGCGCCCGCGCCGATCGGTGTTTTAGTGCCTTCGATATTCACCTGACGCACCGATTCCACCACGCCCATTTGCACTTCCTGAACGCTGCGGGTTTGCGCGCGCGAATAGTCCTTGCCGCCGGTTCCGCTGGCACACCCCCCCAGCACGACGACTGCTGCGGCAACGAGGACAAGGGACAAGCGTGGGGGCTGGTTCTGCATGGTGGTCTCCTGAAGATTCAAGTTGGACTATAGGCTGCGGCAAGCCGGCAAAATTCAGCAGGCAAATTCAAAGCGTCTTGCCAAAAACCTGCTGCAGCCGCGCGGCGATCGCATCCCGCGTAGGCTGGTGATTCTGGCCGCCGCGATGCTCGATCTTGATCGCGCCCATCACGCTGGCCAGCTGGCCGCTGGTTTCCCAGTCGAGCCCCTGCGCGATACCGTAGAGCAGGCCGGCGCGGAAGGCATCGCCACAGCCGGTGGGATCCAGTACCTGCGCGGCCGGCACCACCGGAATATCGATCACGCGGCCGTCCGCATACAGGCTCGACCCCTTTTCGCCGCGCGTGATGACCAGGCATTTCACCCTGGCCGCCAGCGCCTCGACCGACAGTTCGGTGCGCGCCAGCAGCAGTTCGGCTTCGTAATCGTTGAGGGTGACGTAATCCGCCAGTTCGACCATCTCCAGCAACTCTGCGCCGGAAAACAGCGGCATCCCCTGACCGGGATCGAACGCGAAAGGAATCCCTGCCGCATGGAACTGGCGGCAATGGTTGAGCATGCCGTCGCGGCCGTCGGGCGAAACGATGCCGAGGCCGATTTCGCGTGCAAGCGATGCATCGTTCTGGTGCGAATAATTCATCGCGCCCGGGTGGAACGCAGTAATCTGATTGTCCGCCAGGTCGGTGGTAATGAAGGCTTGAGCGGTAAAGCTGCCGGGCATCTGGCGAATCGCTTCGCGGGTGATGCCGTAGTGGTCGAGACGGTCGGCATAGACGCCAAAATCGTCGCCCACCGTCGCCATGATGACCGGTTCGCCACCCAGCAACTTGAGGTTGTAGGCGATGTTGCCCGCACAGCCGCCAAACTCGCGGCGCATTTCAGGCACCAGAAACGACACGTTCAACATGTGGATCTTGTCGGGCAGGATGTGATTCTTGAAATGGTCCTGAAACACCATGATCGAGTCGAAGGCGAGGGAGCCGCAAATAAGGGTGCGCATGGGGGAATCGTATTGAAAACGGGAGCCGCGATTATACGCAGGCGGCTGCGCCGGGTTGAGCGCTGCTTTGCGGGCACGGGGCGCGCCTGAATCAGCTGTAAATCTCTTCCACCGCAAAAATGCGCCGGTGCTCGCGCATGGCGTAGCGGTCGGTCATCCCGGCAATGTAATCGGCGACCGCGCGCGCGCCTTCGAGCGACTCGCGCGCCTGGTGTTCGGGCGGCAACAAACGCGCATCACCGATGAAGGCCGTGTAGAGGTCGCTGATGATGCGGCTGGCTTTGGCACTCATGCGCGCAACCTTGTAGTGGCGGTACAGATGCCGGTGCAGAAAGCGTTTCAGTTCACGGTGTTCGTCCAGCAGCACCTCGCTGAACGCAGCCAGCGGCGCGGCGGCACGCACGTCGTCAATACTGCCGACAGCGCTGGTTTCGATGTTGCTGCGGGTGGTGGCCACCAGGTCGAGAATCAGCGCGTTGATGATGCGCCGCACCGTTTCGGTCACGATGCGGCGGCCATTCAGCGCGGGATAGCGGACCTTCACCTCGTCGTGATGGCGGGCGAACAGCCGCACCTCCATCAGTTGTTCAATGCTGATGAGCCCGGAACGCAACCCGTCATCGACGTCGTGATTATTGTAGGCAATTTCATCGGCCAGATTGGTAATCTGGGCTTCGAGCGAGGGCTGGGTTCTGGCGAGAAAACGCGCGCCGACCGCGCCGAGCTTTTCGGCGTTGCCGAGGGCGCAGTGCTTGAGGATGCCTTCGCGCGCTTCGAAGGTGAGGTTCAGGCCATCGAACTCGGCGTAGCGCTCTTCCAGCAGGTCGACCACGCGCAGCGACTGCAGGTTGTGTTCGAAACCGCCATGTTCCTTCATGCAGGCGTTCAGCGCATCCTGCCCGGCGTGGCCAAACGGCGTGTGGCCAAGGTCATGCGCCAGTGCAACGGCCTCGACCAGATCCTCGTTGAGGCCCAGCAGACGGGCGATGGTACGGCCGATCTGCGCGACTTCGAGGCTGTGAGTGAGACGGGTACGGAACAGGTCGCCCTCATGATTGACGAACACCTGGGTCTTGTATTCCAGCCGCCGGAAGCCGGTGGAATGGATGATGCGGTCGCGGTCGCGCTGGAATTCGGAGCGCGGATGCGCCGGCGCTTCGGCATGGGTGCGTCCATGGCTCTGGCTGGAATGCGCGGCGTAAGGGGCGAGTTCGATCATGGGCGGAGTCAGTCCTGGTCTGGCGCAGCAAGCGGTTCAGTGACGAAGCAGTCGGCCCCAGTGTGCGGCACGCCGAGGATGGCCGCAACCGCCTTCCCCACTTGGCTAGTCACCGGCGGGGCCGACACACGCCGCCAGCGTGGCACGCAGCGTGGCTTCCGGCATGTCGCCCGTCACCACAGCTTCGCCCAGGCGTTTCAGCAAGACGAAGCGCAGCTTGCCGGACTCGACTTTCTTGTCGTGCCCCATGTAATCGAGCCAGGTGTCTGCGCCCAGGTCGGGCGCCACGTCGGGCAGGCCGGCGGCGCGGATCAGGGCACGGCTGCGCGCCACCTCCGCTTCGCTCAGCCAGCCCATGCGGCGCGAAGCTTCTGCCGCCATCACCATGCCCGCGCCCACGGCTTCGCCGTGCAGCCAGTTGCCGTAGCCCACGCCGGTCTCGATCGCGTGGCCAAAAGTGTGGCCCAGATTGAGAATGGCGCGGATGCCGCCTTCGCGCTCGTCCTGGCTCACCACCTGCGCCTTGATTTCGCACGAACGGTGAATGGCGTGGGCGATCGCTTGCGCATCCAGCGCACGCAGCTTGTCCATGTTGGCTTCGAGCCAGGCCAGAAATTCGATGTCCCAGATCAGGCCGTACTTGATGATCTCGGCCAGGCCGGCCGACACTTCGCGCGCAGGCAGCGTTTTCAGCGTATCGATATCCGCCAGCACCACCTGCGGCTGGTAGAACGCGCCGATCATGTTCTTGCCGAGGGGATGGTTGATGCCGGTCTTGCCGCCCACCGACGAATCCACCTGCGACAGCAGCGTGGTCGGAATCTGGATGAAGGGCATGCCACGCTGGTAACACGCTGCCGCAAATCCAGTCATGTCGCCGATCACCCCGCCACCCAGTGCGATCAACGTGGTCTTGCGCTCGGCCCGCTGGGTCAGCAGCGCATCGAAAATCAGGTTCAGCGTTTCCCAGTTTTTGTAGGCTTCACCGTCGGGCAGCACGATAGTCATGACCGTCACGCCGGCCGCCTGCAGGGTGGTGGTTAACTTGTCCAGATACAGCGGTGCCACCGTGGTATTGGTAACCACCGCCACGCGTTTTTGCAGCAAGTGCGGCAGGATCAACTCAACCTGACCCAACAGCCCGGTGCCTATGTGGATGGGGTAGGAGCGGTCGCCGAGGTCTACAGTAAGGGTTTGCATGGGGCGATCAGACATTGAAATCACGTCGGCCATTGTAACCAAAGCGCATGCGCACTGTTTACGCCTCACAGTGACATCATGAAGACATGACCAGGGGACGACAATTATGCGATGCTGCGAAAACCAGCCTCTTTTTTGTGCCCACCACTTGATCCCGACAATCAAATGAACAGCGCTCATTCCACACCCGACCCTGTACCGTTATTTGTCGACCTTGACGGCACGCTGATCAAAACAGACCTGCTGGCGGAAAGCGCCTTGCGTCTGCTCAAGAAATCACCCCTTTCGCTGTTTGCCTGCCTGGCCTGGCTGATCCGCGGAGGCAAGGCTGGGCTCAAAGCTGAAATCGCCCGCCGCGTCGGACTCGATGCGAGCTTGCTGCCCCTGCAAAACGATTTTGTTGCGTTTCTGCGCAATGAAGCCAGTGCGGGCCGGTCACTTTATCTGGCCACCGCTTCCGACCTGCAGCTGGCCGAACCCGTCGCGAACAGGCTGGGATTTTTCACGGGCCTGCTGGCAAGTACCCCGGGGCACAATCTCAAAGGTACACACAAGCTGGAAGCCATTCTGGCCAAAACCAGCGGGGGACCATTTGACTATGCCGGAAATGCCTATGCGGACATGCCCGTGTGGGCTGCCGCGCGCGAGGTACTGGTGGTCAATCCAGACCCTGGCGTGGCCGCAGCAGCTCAGGCCCGTTTCAATGTAAAACAGGTATTCGAGGATCGCCCCCGAAACCTGCAGACCTGGCTGCGCGCGATACGACTGCATCAGTGGCTTAAAAACCTGCTTCTGTTCGTTCCCCTGCTGACCGCACACGCCTTCACTGGCACTGCGGTGATGACGCTGGTCTTGGGTTTCACGGCCTTCGGCTGCGTCGCATCGGGAACCTATCTGCTAAACGATTTGCTGGATCTGGATTCGGACAGGCGCCACCCCCGCAAATCGAAACGTCCTTTTGCTGCTGGGGACATCAGTCCAATGTTCGGGTTGCTAGCCATGCTGGCTCTGCTCGCGACCGGACTCGCCCTGGCAGCCACGCTATCCATGGCGTTTTTTCTTTCCACCCTGGCCTATCTTGTTCTGACACTCAGCTATTCGCTCTATTTCAAAGCCTATGTGCTAATCGACGTGCTGCTGCTTGCCGGGCTGTATACCGTGCGCATCATTGCCGGTGCACTGGCTATCGGCGTAAGCGTTTCCTCGTGGCTGCTTGCATTCTCCATTTTCGTATTTCTGAACCTTGCGCTGATCAAACGATGCTCCGAGCTGAAGACCCTGGAATCACAGGCCCGCACGTCCACCAGCGGGCGGGACTATCGTCTTGCGGATCTGGGCATACTGAGTTCAATGGGCGTCGCCGCAGGCTATATTTCCGTGCTGGTTTTGGCACTTTACGTAGACAATCCGGACGTACGCACCGCTTATAGCCACCCATTCCTGCTCTGGCTGCTGTGTCCGTTCATGATGTACTGGGTATCCCGACTCTGGATCAAGACCTCGCGTGGCGAAATGAATGATGACCCCCTGTTGTACAGCCTGCGGGATCGTGCCAGCTGGATCATTTTCCTGGCTATGGGGCTAACCACGTTATTGGCTATTTAACAGACCGAGGTGAGTATGAGGATTGCGGTTTTAAGCTTGATTCTGGCAAGTGTAACGATGTCCGCCGTGGCGCAGATTGCACTCAAACATGGAATGTCCTCGCCCATCGTTCAGGCGAACCTGAACGCAGGTCTTGAGCGGATTGCACCGCTCATTGCAGCCAACCCCTTTGTCTGGGCAGGACTGACGCTGTATGGAGTGGGCGCGCTGTTGTGGCTTGGCGTACTGGCTCAAATCGATGTCAGCCAGGCCTACCCGTACGTCGGGCTCGGGTTCCTGCTCACGATGATATTCGGCGTCGCGCTGCTAGGCGAATCGATCAGTGCCATGCGGCTGGTTGGGACCCTCCTGGTTGTTGCCGGTGTCGTTCTGGTTTCACGCACCTGACACAAGGGTCTTGAAGCATCACGTCTTCAGTCCTGGAGGCATGCCACAGACCGGTTTGACTCCGGGTAGGAAAAGAGCAGCGGCTGCGAACAATTGAGGGAACTCGCCAGGCGATAGTCAATTCCGCGGCCTAGCAACCGGTATTCAGTCACCAAGCGGAACCGCAGGGGGATCTTGACCCGCACCCCCGCCTCAGGCGCTGCGCTTAACGGAGCCAGCTGATTTCTGAAAGCCAGGTTTTTCTGAATCGCACGTCCCCAGTTCGCAGCTCCAACCATCAGGGTATTGACCACCAGCGCGATCAGAACAACGGCCGCCCCCCTGCGTAGCCACGTCGCCTGGTTCAAGACTGCGATCACGATCAGGAGCGGCAGTACCAGCCAGAATTGGGGAGAGAGTCGCGCCCACCATGCTTCGGGATTCAACAAACCCGTCAAAATAACCAGCAGTCCAACACCTGCAACCAGCCGGGATGCCCGGCTACGCAGCATCCATGGCAAGCCCAGCAGCATCAGTAGCATGCCGCCAAACCAGGGGCCGAACCCGCCATAATGAGCATCGACGGCGAAGAATGCGTAAAGCTCCTGTTTGTCCAGGCTGAAGGGGATTTTCCAGACGGGCATCCCGGACGAACCGGAAGACCGGCTGCTCAGGGAATAGGCCATTTTTTCGACACGATTCATGGCCAGAAACGCGGGTGGCGCAGAACGCCACTGAACATTGCGTCCATCCTCGCGTCCCAGTGCAGGATAGAAGGGGTGACCCTGCTGCAGCGTGTTGGTGATATAGGGCTGATAGCCGACGCCAATCACCGCCACGAGCAATGCCATGCCTGTCATCAAAAAATAGGATCGCAGCCCGACACGTTTTTTCCACAACCAGGCGCCACCCGCGAGGCCAGCGGCCAGGAAAACGGCATAGACCAGGCCCGTGAACTTGATATTCACCAAAAGCACCAGGCTGACGGCAACCAGAAAAAGCGTACGGGTCGCAGGCTGCCTGAAATAGTCCAGCGAAAACAGCAGCACAAGGGTAAACAGCGAGGCCAGCTGGCCATCAACATAAAAACTGGGGAGCTGGTATACGCTCACCGGATTGGCCGCAACTGCAAATGCCAGTCCCCATGACCAGACGCGTGTCAGTCCCATGCGGCGCAGAAAGGCTTGCGCAACCAACAGCGTCGCCAGGGGATATAACAGGTTCCATATTTTGCTGCCTTCCAGCAATCCGCTGCCACGAAAAGTAGCGGCGGCCAGCAGCCAGGCACCCTTCGCATAATGCTGGATATAAATCCCCGAGGTCACACCTGACTCGAACCCCGGATTCCATACTGCAAGCTGGGGCGAATGAAAGGGGTTCCACCCCTGAGCCAGGGCCAGGATGCCCGGCACGTGATATTCCTGGCCATCACCACTGAAGTCATACAACCATTCCAGGGCGAATGTGCCAAACGTGCTTGCGGCCACGAGTCCAAGCACCGCAGGCAACCAGACACATCTATCCGGAACCAGCTTCCAGGTCGCCGAGAGCGCAACGGCCAGCCCCAGCCACAGCGCGGAGCCACTGACGGGTTGCCCGATCCACAACAAAAATGCGGTGAGGACCAGCGTGATGCCCGCCCACAGGATGATCATCCAGGCCAAGACTTCGCCCCGTCCCGCCGGATGCCGGGAATCGTCCCCCACATTAAGGTTCTGTCGATTCATCATGGGGGCAACTCCACGCCATTTGGAAATCAGTCTGTTTGCCGCACCTGGACAGGCTTCACTGTCAGACACACCTCGTCGCCAATTCGGTCAACACGGCAAATTTTCGACATCGTACAGGGTGAAGAATGTCGGTCCACTGATATTTGGAACAAGACGCGCAGGGGGTTCAGGTAAGGACACGCTGCGTGGGTCGTTCGCCACCGCAAACCCGGCCAGGTCGCCGGGATCGACGCTCAAGGCCGGCATAAAGTTTGTGGGGCATGCCTAAAATGACTTGGGCAACATTCTGGCCAAGGGCTCACCCCCTCATCGCATACGCTTATCGCGTACAGGGTAAGGATCCTTGTCATGGCACGACACTTGCGGTGCATCCGCTGACGCAATGCGTCACGACACAAGCCAGCCGTTGATCTGGAAAACATAGCCGTAGTCCCTTGCCCTGATCCGGATAAAAACCAAACTGATGAACACCTTATTTCACCTGATAACCGGTGGCACACCTGGTCTGAGGCAGGATGCTGAGATTGCTCAGGCTGTGCTGCACGGAAAATATCCGGTTTCAACCCACATGTTGCACCGGGGCAATCTGCATCTGCCCCACAGGCAACTTGCCCTGGCTTTGCGCAAGCCCTTCTCCAGGCGCAAAAATATCATGCTGTTTTTTGAGAATCTATCGCGCAGCTGGATGCACTGCAGCGACTTGGCCATCCTGATTCCCAACCAGGAATGGATGCGCCCGCTCACCACCCAACTCATCCGCAATTGCCATGAGATCTGGTGCAAAACACGCTATGCAGAGCATGTGTATCGCGAACGGGGCTTCGCTACACGCCACATTGGTTTCTCCTCCAGAGACCAATACTTGCCAGAGGTGGCCAAGGATTACACCGCGTGCGTTCACATCCCCGGCAGAAGCGAACTCAAAGGCACTGCCACCCTGCTGAAGGTGTGGAAACGCCATCCGGAATGGCCAACCCTCACGGTTATCACCCGCCACCCCTATTTGCGGCAGCACTGCGCAGCCAATATTGAAATCGTGACAGACTTCCTCGATCCCGGCAGCCTGCAAATGGTGATGAATCGCTCGGGCATACACATTTGCCCTTCTGAAACCGAAGGTTTCGGACACTACATCAGCGAGGCCTTGTCCACCAAAGCCGTCGTAATCACCACCCACGCGCCCCCGATGAACGAACTCGTGCAGGAGGATTTCGGTTTTCTGGCGGAATCGGCAAGGCGTATACCGATCGAATATGGCGAGCGTTTTCAGGTGGGGGAGGAAAGCCTGGAACAGGCGATTGCCCGAGCACTTGCCCTCACCCATCCTGAAAAAGCACGTATGGGAAACCTGGCGCGCGATTCGTTTCTGGCGAATCGAGCACAATTCGAAACTCGCTTTCTGCAAGCCATTGCAAACCTGGCGCAAAATTAACAACACCCGGCTGCTTAACGACGCGAGGCTCACCCCCGCTTGTTCAGGCATCGACAAGACGTATGATCAAGCTGTCATCATTATTTTGATGGGGGTTTTCACCGAACCTGGTGAAACCTTATCGCGAAGCCTGCCACGCAATGGCCGCCAAAGCTGACCGCATCCTGCTGGTTTCCCCGGCCTCGCCGCTTGCGCCCCGGTCGGGCGCGCAGCAGCGCACGGCGTTGCTGCGCCAAGCCCTGCAGATGCTGGGTGAAGTAGACATATTGTTGATCGAACCCACCTCCGGCCCCAGCCGGCTGGGGTCAGTCACGCCGGGCATCCTCGCACACGCACTGTGGCATCAACACCCGCTCGGCATCGGAAAATTCAAGCCCGACCGAACCCTGTGCCAGGCACTCTGTGCTGCCGGAGTTGACCTAAGCTGCTATCGGCTCATCGTCAGCCGCTATCTCAACCCCATTTCAAAACTGGCGATCCCGCCCGGCGTACGTACTGTGGTTGATCTCGATGACTGGAAGTATCACTACACACCCGGCCGGCTGACATGGGTAGCACGACTCAAGTCCGCCTACGCCGCGCAACTGGCGCGCCAGCAGCTCAAGCGATTTGACGCCTACTTTTTTGTCAACGAACGCGACCAGGCAGGCCACCCCAAACTGCGCTCAAGCATCTTGCCCAACATCCCGTTCAATCCGCCTGCCCAGCCTTTTCCGCAAACCGAGAGCACCACGCTTTTGTTCGTCGGTTCACTCTGGTACGCGCCCAATCGCGAAGGAATCGACCGTTTTCTTGCCCGCTGCTGGCCTGCCATCAAGGTTGCCCAGCCCAACGCCCGGCTGCTGCTCGTTGGCGCCGCCCCGCCCGCCACCCGGCGGGCCTGGGAACTGCACCCGGATGTCTCTGCCCCCGGCTATGTCGATGATCTGGGTGAGGCTTATCGCAATGCCGCATTCACCATTACCCCGATCTACTCAGGCGGCGGCACCAACATCAAGATTCTGGAATCGCTGGCCTATGGACGGGCGTGCGTGACCACGCCTCATTGCGCAGATGCTTTCAAAGTCGACCTGGAAAACGCTGGTTTGGGCATCGCACAGGACGATGCGCATTTCGCCCAACGATGCATTGACTGGCTGGGTGATATCAGCATTAGACGCAACGAAGCGGAAAAGGGGCATGTTCAAATTGAACAGCATTACACGCCCGCGCTGTTTGCTGATCGGGTGGAACACCTGGTGCGCCCCCTGATCGCGCCCCCACGGGCAACGCCATGACCGTCAATCCATACCTGATTGATCAGGCCATCATCATCCGCAACCTCTTCGAGGTTGGCTTGCCGTTGCGCCGGCTGCGTGAGCCTCTTCTTGCTGCGGTTCCGGAGGCCGCCAGCCGTTTCGTGATCATCCCGGGCGACGTCAGCAACCCATCAGGGTCGCTGGGCGACATGGCAATGTTTACCGCATTGCTGCAATCGCTACGCATGCGCAATCCAGAAGCCACCTTCACCATCATTGGAACGCGAAACCACAGCATGGTCGTGCCAGGAGTCGGTGAGATCCCGGTGATAGCCGCCTGGGCTGGCAGAGCGGGCAGCATCGCCTTTGACCGCGTGATTCGCCAACACCACGCGCTGTTTGTGATGGGCGCCGATATTCTGGACGGCAAATATGGCGCGTCACTGGTGCAACGTATTGTTGATTACTGCAATCACAGCGCAATGCTCGGCATTCCGGCCACAACACTGGGCTTCAGTTTCAACCGTCACCCGCGCCGCCCGACTGTTCACGCCTTATCCAGATTGCATCCCAAGGTGACGGTGAATGTCCGCGATCAGCCCTCACTGGATCGCTTCAGGCAAATTGTCGGCATCCCGGCCACCTTGTGTGCGGATAGCGCTTTTCTGATGCCACCCGCCACCGAGCCCGAACCCGAGGCAGAAGCCTGGATAAGCGACATGCACAATGCAGGTCGCAGCCCGGTTGGCGTCAACCTGAATGCCCACGCTTTGGCCCCCCTGCTCACGCAAATCGACACACCCACATTGATCACCCGCCTGGCTGAGCAACTCGTGCTTGCCGCAGAAATGAACAACCTGGCATTCATGCTGATTCCGCATGATCTCAAGCCGCAATCGGGCGATGTGTCGATGCTCCAGGCGCTCGAAAAACAGCTACAAAAAAATGGTTTCTCACACGTCCGCTATACCCCGATCAATCACCCCGGCAAGATCAAGCGGATTACCGGCCTCCTCGATCTCGTCATCACGGGACGCATGCATTTGGCCATCGCCTCACTAGGCAGTGGCACGCCCATTCTGTCGATCACCTATCAAGACAAATTCGAAGGCTTGTATCAACACTTTGGCTTGTCGCTCGAACACATCATTGCACCTACGCAATGCATCAGCGATGCGTTCATGAACAAGATCAATCAAGCATTCACACAACGGTACGACAATCGCAAACGCATCCACACCAGCCTGCCGCACGTGCTAGCACTTGCTTCACGAAACCTTGAAACAAACAGCGCTTGAGGCTGATCAAGCCAATTCAAAAGAACAAAAAATTGCCGCATTCGAGCCAAGATAAGCGTTAAGAAAGGGAGAGATAATGATCATCCGGAACATCCAGGAAAAGCGTGAGGACGGCCAGTATCAAATTCAGGCCGAGGTGGAACATGAGACCAGGAATGCGCGGGAAATTATTTTTTTCTCCGTACCCGCCGAACAGGCCCACTGGATACGCCCCGAACCCAATGCGTTCATGATGGGGACAGCCATTGCTGCCATGTGGAATGGAGAAACCCGGCTGGAAATTGAAGGGGAAGTCGACCCACAGCTCGCCTCCAGACTCACCATGGCCATGCGGCTGCTGAAGCGCTGGCATAAAAGTCCGCTACGTCCTGTCAAGATTGAGGCGCCTGCAGTGGCGCGTCCCTTGCCTGATATTCCCCAATCCACCACCGCATTGTTCCTCTCCGGTGGTGTGGACTCATTGTCAGCCCTGTACTGGAATGCCAGCCAATACCCGATGGGCGACCCAAGGCGAGTGAGCGTCGCTTTCTTCGTCCATGGCCTGGACGTGGGCGACCCCAACAAACCCAATCGGCTTGATGTCTGGAATCTCGGCATCCAGCATCTTTCGGCCATATGCCGGGAGTTGGGTGTAGAGCTGGTGACGGTAAAAGTCAATTTGAGGAACCTGGCCATGAGCTGGCGGCTTTATGGTGGATGGCAACACGCTTCCCTGCTGGCTGCCATCGCCCATGCTGCGAGTTCGCGCATTCACCGATGCATCATCGCCCCCGACTATTCGATGGAACATATCCCGCATCCCCATGGCTCGCATCCGTGGCTGAACAGCTATTTTGGTGCGGATTTTCTTGAGATCACCACCGGCGACATGGAGCAGTTCAGTCGTGTGGAAAAAATTCGCTTCCTGTCAACCCACCCTGGCGTACTGGATGCACTCAGGGTGTGCTGGGACTCAGCTGCCATCCCGGAGGGCTATCTGAATTGCGGGCGTTGTTTGAAATGCGTCCGCACCATGCTCGCGTTCATGGCTTGCGGCCAGCTTTCCAGGACAACCGCATTTCCTAGCAATGACGTATCTCCCCAATTGCTGAAATCAATCCCCATCAAGACTTATGCTGAACTTGAACTCTATCTGGAAGTGCTACCGGCACTTGAGACGATGGGGCGGCAGGATTTGACGGCGATCATCAAGCGGAAAATCTGGCTGTTTCATGCCGAGCACAAGCTCTATTTCAATTATCTGCGGCCTCTCGTAAAAAAAATACTTGGAAGGACCTGACCTACAGGCCCAGGCAAACGATTCGACAGTGATATGCCCCATTCATCGTGCACAGGAAAACATTCTGAGACCCTATGCCGGCCTTAATGATGATCATCGTCAACTCATGAAAAATCGCCGAGGAGAGGAAAAACATGCCCATGCCATTTCCAGCATCCGAACATAATCTGCTGCCACAGTTGCATACCAAGCGATCCGGTAAACCGAAAGCCCGCACGACTTGTCCGGGCGGTTGTTCAGCCGAGGCAGCCCGGATTGGAACCCTCCCGGATGCATTCGAATTCGCAGGCAGGGCACTCGGTTCGCCGCTTCCCGGCGGGAGCCTGCCGAACCTGGCGTTTACCCTGTGCCGTCTCTATGCGCAATACAAAGGCAAGGCCTGTCGCCCCGCTTACCGAAGGCCTGTCGCCCCGCTTACCGAACGCCACCGCACTGGCGCTCAGCCAGAGATCATTTACTGATTGCCTTGCGCATTCCTCACAATGATTCTCGCCAACCGTCCAGCCAGACGTCAGCGGAAGCCCCTGCATATCCGCCGGCTGGTTTTGTGAAGCCGCCATCCGGCTTATGACATCATAGTCATGAGTCACAACCCATCAGAGCCATCCAGACCCATGTCAGCATCGTTCTGCCACATCATCAACCCATTTCCGGGTCCGGAAGATTCCGAACACGGAATCGCGAGCAAAATCACCTACGAAAGCCTGCGCATCGCTGCGGAAAAAGCGCGCAAGTGCGGCATCCAAGTCGAGGTCAATGCCATCGTGCTGCCCGGCGACGAAATCGCAATCAAGCCACCCGCCAAACTCGCAGGGCACCTTGGCCGAACGGTGCAGGACATTCGCCCCCTCTCGCCCCAAAGACCCTTTCCCCTGATTTCTGACATCTTGCAGTTGGGTGCCGAGTCATCAAATTGCGATTACCTGATCTTTACCAACATGGATATCGCGGTCCAGCCCGATTTCTACCTACAGCTTCACGAAATCACTGAAAAACGCTTCGAACCAGGCACCCCGTTCACGGTTTACCGGCGGAACATTTCCAGTCGCTACAACAGCATTGAACAACTCCCAGAAATGTATGGCCAGCCCGGCCAAGTTGCTTATGGTTACGACTGTTTCGTTTTCCCAAAGTCCTATGTCTCACAACTTGACCTCGGAAATTGTTGTATCGGTGCAGCCCACTTCGACTACCTGCTCTTCATTGCTCTGGACGCAGTGAGTGGATTTCGCGTCAAACGGATCAATGATCTTCCGCTCACGTTTCATATTGGCAACGACATCGCATGGAGCAGCCAGATAAACTACATCGAGCACAACCTGGCCGAGTCGCTCGCGGCCATTCAGCGAATGCACAAGCATTTCGACGTGCCCAAAAACAGCAACTTTGCACAAATGGAACGTTCGCATTTTCTTCCCAATGCACGTATCGACAGTCGCTTGCTCCGAAAACTGAAACGCGTGCCGGGAATCGGACAATTAGCCCTGACGGTCAAAAGATGGCTGGGCAAGAGCCACTGACGGGGAATGCATCCTGCAACTGGTATGGGTTTTGCTTTTTCAAAATGAACCACCTGGCGCCACTTAATGCCTGCTCTCTCGAATCGAACTGTCCATGAAATAACCGAAGCACCGATCATGAATAAAAACGACCGTCACCAAGCCAAATCCTCCCGCGCAACCGGATAATGACAACTTCTCATACTTCCATGCTTCGTCACCCCAACCAGTCTCAGAATGCCTGGATTGCTCTTGGATCGTCCCTCCGACAGATGCCCACGCTTACCAGACCAAGCGATATCTAATCGCACCCCAATGACCCCACAGAACTGTCAGACCGTGATCATCAAACGCTCCAGCTTGTTAGCCATTATTTGCCCGGCTCAATCATGAGCCTCGGCGATTCCATCCGCCACGGCGCCAAATGGGTATTGATTGGCAACACCGGCAGTCAGGTAATCAATTTTGCGCTTGGCCTGATTCTGGCGCGGCTGCTCATGCCAGCCGAATTCGGCATGGTGGCCACGATCCTGATTTTCACCAACCTTGCGGGCTACGTGTCTGGTGGCGGCATGGGGCAAGCCCTGGTTCGCGCCAAGGAAGCCAGCAAGCGCGACTACGATTTATTGTTCACCCTGCAATTTCTGGTCGGGCTGGCAATTGTGGGATTTTTCTTTGCAATCGCCCCCTGGTTTGGCCGCTGGTACGCCAACCCGACGTACGCCGATCTGCTGCGGGTTGCTGCACTGTCTTTTCTGATTCGCCCCTTCTTCAACGTGCCCAGCAACATGCTGCACCGGGAGATGCGTTTCAAAGCCAAAACGGCGGTCCAGTTGAGCAACTTGGTGGTGTACAACAGCATTGCACTCAGTCTGGCCTATCTGGGACACGGCCCCTGGAGCCTGATCCTTGCAGGTTTATTCGGCTCCATTACAGGTGCACTGCAATTAGCCTGGTATGCGCGCTGGCTTCCGGGAATCAATTTTAATTTTGTACGCGCGCAAGAGCTGATGCGATATGGCTTGCTGGCCTCCGCCAACAATATTGTCGGCTACGTACGTGGCCAGTTGCCCACGTTCATCTTGTCGCGCACTTTGGGGCCAGCCGGGGTGGGCCTCTACAACAAGGCCGAAAGTCTGGCAGCACGCCCGCACGGCTTCATTACGGGCTCCGTGTATGAAGTCCTGTTTCGAGCACTGGCGAAGGAACAGGATAATCTCGACAAATCCCGCTATCTGTTTTTTCGCAGCCTGACGCTGGTAGCCGTCTACGGGCTACCTTTCTACATTGGATTTTTGTGGCTGGCCAAACCTCTGGTGATCACGCTATTTGGTTATCGTTGGGCTGATTCGGCTGCTCCGTTGATGATTCTCAGCCTTGCCGCGCCACTGATGATGATTGAAAATCTGTCAGGTGCCGTCCTGGCTGCGCGCAGCTGGCTGGACAAGGAGCTTGTTGCGCAACTCATCATGATTGCCGTGTCCGCCATCGCCATTCTGCTTGGTCTGCCTTACGGGATGACCGGTGTGGCGACCGGGATGCTCGTTGCGCTGCTCTATATGACCATTCACATGTTCTGGCTCGCCAAGCTATCGCTCAATGCACGCTGGTTCGACCTCGCACGCGCGTTCATTCCGGCGGCAATCCTCAATACCATTTTGCTTGCCACCCTGTGGCTCGCCGACCGCGTCATTCCCGTGTCCATCCAGTCAGTCGATTCCCTGTATGTGTTGGTCATGGCCGCAGTAGGTGGCCTGGTTTATGCATTCTGTTTTTTATATCTGCCCATCCCGGCGCTTGTAACAGAAACGGCCCGCTGGAAAGGCAGGCTCAAACTCGCCAAAACCCCTGCATGAGCTGGATTGATCCTCTTTCGCGCGCGCTCCACCGCCAGGCCGGCCAGCATGGACCAATCATGCTGATGTATCACGCCGTGCAGCCCGGCAAGGGGGCACCTGCCTGGCCGTGGGCGGTGTCCATGCAGCGCTTCCGCGACCAACTCGATTTTTTGGCCACCGAAGGCTACGCCACGCCGACCATGCGCGAACTGGTCGCAGCTCCCGCTAAAAAATGGGCCGGACGCACCGCTGTCATCACGTTTGACGACGGCTACGTGGACAACCTCAGCGCCTGTGAAGAACTCCAGAAGCGCGGCATGCGCGCCACCTGGTTCATCGTCTCCGGCTCGGTCGGCCAGGCGCCGCGATGGTCCACGAACGGTAGCCCGGCAGACGGCCGTCCCGCAGGGAGATTGCTCAACGCCGCCGAGTTACGCGAGATGCATGCAAACGGCATGGAGATCGGTTCCCACACGGTGAGTCATGTCCGCCTTCCCGACATTGACGATATGCGCCTGATGCAGGAACTCAGCGAATCCAAGGCCGCGCTGGAAGCCATGATTGGGCATCCGGTCAGCAGTTTTGCCTACCCCTACGGTACCTGGGACGAACGCTGTGCCGAAGCGGTCAAGCAGGCCGGATATACCGCCACCTGCAGCACCCGAACCGGCTGGGCGTTGCGTGACAAGGATCCCCACCAATTGCGCCGTCTAACCATCTTCAACACCGACACGCTCGGCAACTTCGCCCGCAAGCTCTATTTCGGCAGCCACGACGTCCGCTGGCGAGACATCGCAGCTTATGCGCTGCGACACGTGCGCCGCGCGTGATTGATCCCGATGCCGCCGCTTGTTTCCATCGTCATGCCCTGCTACAACGCAGCGGCCCATTTGCCGACCAGCGTAGGCAGCGTGCTGGCGCAAACATTTCCTGACTGGGAACTCATCACAATTGACGATGGTTCCAGCGACACCACCCTGACCTGGCTGCAGGCTCAGACAGACGAACGAATCCGTCCCCTCAGCCAGGCCAATCTGGGCGTAAGTGCAGCGCGCAATGCCGGGCTCGCCCTGGCACGTGGCCGCTATGTGGCTTTTCTGGACGCAGACGACACCTGGACAACGAACTTTCTCGCCACCATGGTGGCCGCACTGGAAGCCTCTCCCGAAGCGGTTCTGGCTTATTGCGGCTGGCAAAATCTGGGGCTGCCGGGCGGACGCGGCGAACCCTTTGTGCCGCCCGACTATGAAACTGCCGCCAAAGCCGAAACCCTGTTTGCCGGTTGCCGCTGGCCGATCCACGCCGCCCTGGTCAAACGTGAGGCCGTCTTGGCCGCAAACGGATTTGACCCGACGCTCACAAATGCCGAGGACTACGCACTATGGCTGAACGTGGCAACGACCGCACCGATTGTCCGGGTGCCCGAGGTGCTGGCTTTTTATCATTTTCACGGCGGCGCGCAGGCATCGGCTGACTACGCCCGCGCCGCGCTCCAGCACTGGCAGGCACAGCAGCAATATCTCGCCCGCCATCCGGCCTTCAGTGACACGCTCGGCGCAGCGCACGTGCGTGCGTTGACCAGCGGCGAATTGCTCAAACGGGGTTACGCCTGTTACTGGCAGCGCAAGCTGCCCGCCGCGCGACAAATTTTTCGTGTCGTAATGAAACAAGGCTATGGCACACTGACCGACTGGAAATACATGCTGCCAGCCTGGCTGCCCGAATCCTGGCACCGCTGGCTAATCGGGCGACGAGACCACTAACCCCCTATCCAATGGACCACTTTGATCCCACGCTGATTTCGGTTGTCATGCCCTGCTACAACGCCGCGCCTTTTGTGGAAGAGGCGATCGAGAGTGTGCTGCAACAGCGCTATCCCATGCTTGAACTCATTGTCGTGGACGATGGTTCGACCGACGACTCCACCCGGATCATCGCGCGGCTGGCCGCAGCGCATTCCGCCCGCATCACAGTGCTGCACCAGACCAACAGCGGCCCCTATACCGCACGCAATCACGGGCTGGATCATGCGCACGGCAACTTCATCGCCTTTCTGGACGCCGACGACACCTGGCATCCCGATGCGCTCCAGCTGCTGCACGCTGCCATGACCGACACGCTGGCCGATGTAGCCTATTGCGGCTGGCAAAACGTGGGCGAGGCGGCGGCTGACACGCAACCCTATATTCCACCCGATTACGTCGAATCCGATGCGGCCGCCCTGTTCCTGCAGTCCTGCCCGTGGCCGATCAACGGCGTGCTGGTGCGGCGTCAGCTGATCGACCGCTTGCGCGGGTTTTCGGAACGCCTGCCCACGGCCATGGATTACGACCTGTGGTTGCGCATGCTGGCCACCCAGCCTACGGTGGTGCGCGTCCCACAGGTGTTGGCGTTTTACCGCCGCTATCCACGCGGCGACGCGCACATTCCGCGCTGGCGACAAGTATTCGACGCGGTTGCCGTGCGTGAAACTTTCGTCCGCCACCACCCCGCGCAAGTTGCCCATCTCGGCCGTGAAACGCGCGACGCGCTGGTATACGGCTCCCTGCTGCCCGAAGCCTATCGCTGCCACTGGCGCCGCGACACCGATTCATCACGGCGGCTGTTCCGTCGCGCATTCCGCAAGGCCGACTGGAAAGCACGCGACGCCAAGTACATCTTCGCCAGTTTTTTGCCTGCACCGCTCTTCAAATCGCTGATTCGCCTGGTGGACAACCGCCGCACCGCACATAACCGCATCTGACCGTCATGCCCACGCTCATTGTCGCCTTTTGCACCTTCAAACGCGCCGACCGGCTGGCTACCCTGGTTGCCGCACTGCGTGGGCAAAGCTGCCCGGTTCCATTCGAGATTCTTGCGGTCAACAACAACAGCCCAGACGACACGCTGGACGTGCTGGCCCGGCTGCAAAACCAGTCTGGCGCACCTTTGCGCGTTGTCACCGAAACCGCGCCCGGGATCGTGCCCGCCCGCAACCGGGCACTGGCCGAATCGTTCGGCCACGACATCCTGGTGTTTATCGACGATGACGAGCTACCCCAGCCCGGATTCCTGGAAGCAGCCTACGACGCCATTGCCAACGAAGGCGCGCAATGTGCGGGGGGGCAGATCGCGATGGACTTCTCCACCATCAGGCGTCCGAACTGGCTCGGGAATGAGCTGCTTGGTTTTCTGGCAGCCGTCGATCACGGGCCAGATCGTTTCTGGATCCAGTCTCCGGACACGCCCATCTGGACAGCCAATGTCGCTTACGACATGCAACTGTTCCGCAACGATTCAACCCTGCGTTTCGACGCCCGCTACAACCGGGAGGGCGCCAACATCGGCGGGGGCGAAGATGCCGTGATGCTGAAAGCCCTGCTCGATCGTGGCGTTCGCATCCGTTATCGTCCCGACATGGCCGTCCTGCATGCGGTCGAGTCATGGCGGCTCAGACGCCGTTACTTCATCAAGTTGCATTACCGTGCCGGTCTGCGCCAAGGCCAGTTCCAGCTACCGGATTACCCGAACACGATTCTAGGGATCCCGCCGTTTTTAGTGGGTCAGCTTGCAACCCACAGTCTGAAGTCGCTGGGTTTACTTCTAACCCGCAATTCCGGACAGGTCAGACAGGCAATGAATGCTGCCCACGCCTGGGGAAGGCTGGCAGGTTACTCAAAACGACAGCGTAATTGAGGGAACAGCCATGACACATCCCACCGTCAGCATCATCATGCCGGTCTACAACGGCTCGAAATATCTCGCCAGCGCCATTGAAAGCGCCTTGGCTCAGACCTATCCTGCGATTCAGCTGATACTGGTGAATGACTGTTCCACCGACCACTCTGCCGAAATCATTCATGGCTATCTGCCCGACCCGCGCATTACCTTTCTCTCGAACCCCGCGAACTCAGGCGTAGCGGCCAGCCGCAACGTCGCACTCAAGCATGCCACGGGGACGTTCATTAGCTTTCATGACCAGGATGATCTCTGGTTACCCAACAAGCTCTCATTGCAGGTGGATGCCTTGCAGCGGCATCCAGAAGCAGGCTTGCTGCATACGCGCTATGCCCGCATCGACACGGAAGGAGCGCTGCTGCCGGAGTACCGTTCTCTGGACGAAGCTTCATTTGGCAATAGCTCGGCAGAGACCCTTGTGAGCAACGTGTTTGAAGAAATCTTTATTAGTAATGACATCCAGCCATTAACCTCGATCATCCCGAAAAAAGTGCTGGACGAAGTCGGCTGGTTCAATCCCGATCTGCCCGGCGTGGATGACTACGAGCTTTGGTTGCGCATTGCCCGGCGCTATCCGGTTGGCCATCTGCAGACCATTACCGGCTTTTGGCGCATGCACGCAGCGCAGCAATCGAAACAGGGTTACACCATGTTGCTGATACGTCTCAAGGCGCTGGATACCTTTCTGTCCGCCGATCCTGAAGCGGCCAGACACGTCAATCGCGCTGCATATGTGCAGCGCATGCACGGCATGAACCGTGGTGCAGCAAATCATTATTTCTATAACCTGCAGGATCACAAAACCGCACGGCAGTATTTTTTGAAAGCGCTTAAACTCAAGCCAGATGATGCGGATTCGCTCGTCAAACTGGCTTATTGCTCACTGCCTGATCGAGCAAGAAATCTGTTTCGCCATCTCAAAAACACATTAGTACGTCAGACCAGAAGTCATAAGCCATAGCCCTCGTAACAGCGACCAAAGTAAATCAAGAATGGCTCAGATCACCCCTCGCGTCAGCTTCACCGTCAACGTTTGCAACTCGGATGCGCCCTATCTGGAGCAGACGCTGCGGCACATGATGCGCCAGCTGAATTTCCCCTTTGCCGAGCGCATCGCCACCTACGATCCGGGGCGGCAGGAAGGCAAGTACGCGGAGCGCATCCAGGGATCGCAAAACGAAGTGGAGCAGATCCTGCAGCGTCTGCTGGCCGACAAACTCATCGACCGCGTCGACGTGGTGCCCTGGACTGAAGCCGAGCAGCACCGCATCCTGATGAAATACTTCGGCGATGAGCAGATCGATCTCAAGGATTTTTCAGGGGCGCCCATTTATCAATATCTGTACGCGATGGATGCCTGCGCCGGCGACTATCTGTTCCATGTCGACTCCGACATGCTGTTCTACCGCCAAGGCGATCGTTCCTGGTTATACGACGGTCTCGACCTGCTGCAACGTGAAAAAAACGTCATTGTGGCCACACCGCAGGGAGGCCCTCCGCAAGCGCGCAACTGGCTGGAAAAAGTGACGGGGCACTCATTCGAGTCCAAGCCGAAAACGGACTGGCATCACGCCAGCTTCACCTCCACCCGCTACTTTTTGATGGACGTTGCGCGTTTCCATGCCTGCCTGCCGCTCCAGCAGGCCAAGCCCGGCGAGCCGCTGGAAAACAGTCTGAGCCATACGTTTACCCACAAAGGCTATCAGCGCTGGTCGATGAACGGGCATAACCACTGGGCGATCCATCCCTGGCGCCACGACGAGAACTATGTACGTTATCTGGACGACCTGATCTGGGCGGTGGAGCACGGGATTTATCCGTTCACACGCACCGGCTTCAAATGGGACATGCGCACCGAAGGCGAACATATCAAGGAATGGCTGGCGGTGCTGCGCAAGCACGGACGCCTCCAGGAATAAGCTGTGCCAATGCCCACCCGTAATCGCCTCGCTATCGTTGTCTGTACCTACAATCGCAGCACCTCCCTCATCCAGACGCTACGGTCAATCTACGCCTGCGGCCATAACGGCGAAGAAAACGTCGACGTGCTCGTCGTGGCCAACAACTGCAACGACGACACGCTGGCGCGGCTGACTGAATTCAGCTTTGCCCAGCCACGTAACAACCTGACGCTAAGCTGGATCGAGGAAGCGCAAGGCGGAAAATCGTACGCACTGAATGCCGCCATCGCGCACACGACACAAGATGCGCTGTGCTTCATCGATGACGATCAGACCGTTGAAGCGGGATTTATCACCCACCTGCTCGCCGGCATGGATGCCTATCCTGGCGAGGCCATGTACTGCGGGCGTATCTGGCCCGCCTGGGACGGCAGTGAGCCGTCATGGGTGCATACGCAAGGCGACTATGCCATTCCGATCCGGCCATTCCCCGAATTCGACCTGGGTGATGAATCGCTCATCATCACGCCGCAGGACCGTTACCCCAGCGGCGGCAACATCGTCGTGCGGAGACCGGTGTTCGATGTGGTCGGTGTGTTCTCGGTTGAGTTGGGTCCGACCGGGCACAATCTGGCGGGGGGCGAGGATCATGACTTTCTGAAGCGAGCAACCGACAAAGGCTACGCCATCCGCTATCTGCCCAGTGTGCGCCAGCTGCACGCGATCGACGCCGAGCGCATGAGCACCCCCTACACCCTGCGCAAGAGTTTCGTGCGTTCGCGCGCCCATTTCCTGATCCGTCGCGACGGCCACCGCCCACGCCTGTACATGTTTCGCAAAGTGATGGGGCATCTGGGCAGTGCCGCATTCACGCGCAATGCGGACCGCCGGTTTTTCTACATGGTGAGGCTGGCTGCCAGTCTCGGAGAATTGGCAGGGGCCGTCGAAACCCTGCGCGCGCCGACCGGTGAATCAAGATTGCGCCCGCCCCCCGACCGCGGCATGCTGCAGGTTGAAATGCTGGGCATCCTGACCACCGCGTGCGGCCTGATCGCCTGGTTTGCCGCAGGCGAAGGACGCTGGGCGGGGGTGCTGCCGGCGCTGGGTGTGGCGGGCGTGGGTGCGGCCGCGCTGCTGGCCAAATCACTGCTCGATTTTTCCCAGACGGGACCCCGCATCCGCGAAGAAGTGCTCACACACTATCGGCGCTATACCCTGTATGCCCTGGCGCAACTTACGGTCTGGGCGTTTGCGCTCATGCTCTTCACCGGCGGTACCGGAGTACTGATCTACTTCATGCTTGCCACCGCGACCGGCACGCCCTGGGTAATGGGGCTTGCCGTCATCGCCGCACTGCTCGGCGTCCTCGGCGGATTCGGTCTGCAATTCGTCCGCAAGCTGCGTTTCAATCCCGGTTTGCTGATGGCTTCGATGCACTATCGCGCCAGCCGGCTGTATGGTTTGTGGCACGTGATGACACCCCGGCGAATTGCTGCCTTGCAATCGCTGACCCTCAGCACGGCTGGGCTGCTGCTCGTACTGGCCAGCTGGGAACTGGCGCAGGCCAACCGTTTCGGCGACCTGATGGCGCTATGGTCGGCCACGCTGTTTGTCGCCGGCACGGTCGTCTGGTCAGGCTGGCAGCCGGACGCACGTCCCCCGCGCGCGCACGCCGCGCGTGCGACAGACACCCCCCCGAATATCCTGATGATCGGTTCCGACACGCTGCGTGCAGACCGTCTCGGCGCGCTTGGTTATCATCGGGCGCTGACCCCAAACATCGACCAACTTGCCGCTACCGGCGCACTGTTCAGCAACTGTTATGTGCCCTGCGCGCGCACCGCGCCCAGCCTCATTTCGATGCTGACCGGCACCTGGCCGCATACCCATGGCATCCGCGACAACTTCGCCGATGACGACAACACCCGGCTGAAACTCGATGCGCTGCCCACCATGCTGAAAAAGTCGGGTTATCGCAGCGCCGCCATTTCCGACTGGTGCGGCGCCGACCTCGGCAAATATTCGTTCGGCTTCGACTACACCGACCTGCCGGAAGACCAGTGGAACCTGAAGTACCTGATCCGCCAGGGCCCCAAGGATCTGCGCCTGTTTGTTTCCCTGTTCACCCACAACCGGCTGGGACGTCTGCTGCTGCCCGAACTGTATTACCTGGGCGGGGTGCCGCTGACGCAACCGCTGGGCAAGCGCGCCCGGCGCCTGGTGTCACGCCTGGCAGAAGACACCCAGCCGTTTTTTCTCAATCTGTTCTACTCCACCACCCACCCGCCCTTTGCCTCGGAATGGCCGTGGTATGGGCGCTTTTCTGATCCGGCACATGCCGGCGAATCCAAATTCGCCATGGCGCGACTCACCGACCCATTCGAAATCATTCGCCGCCAGGGTGCGCCCAAAGAAGAGTTCGATCTCGATCAAATTGTTGATTTGTACGACGGCTGCGTCGCGGAGTTCGACGACGAAGTCGGCAAAATGCTGGCGCATCTCGACGTCTGCGGACTGGCCGGCAACACGATCGTCGTGGTGTATTCCGACCATGGCATGGAGTTTTTCGAGCACGACACCTGGGGGCAGGGCAACTCGGCCGTGGGCGATTTCAGCCCGCGCATCCCGCTGCTGATCCGAGATCCGCGCCGCCCGGCACGTGGCAGGATCGATCAGGTCGTGCGCTCGATCGACCTGGTGCCCACCCTGCTCGAGATGATCGACGCGGCACCTGCACCAGGCATTGACGGTGTATCGCTGCTGGATTGCCTGAGCACGGATGGCGCCTGTCCCGAACTCGACGCATTCAACGAAACCGGCATCTGGATCGCCGACATTCCCGGCCTGCCTGCTACCCACCTGCGCTACCCGGATTTGCTGGAACTGCTGGAAGTACCCAACCGCACCAGCGGCACCCTGGCGATCAAGCCGGAATACTGCGATGCCATCCTGCGAGCGAAAGACCGCATGATCCGTCGTGGCCGCTGGAAACTGGTGTATCAGCCGCTGGAAAGCGGCCATTTGCTGCGCTTGTTTGACGTGGAAAACGACCCTGCCTGTCAGCACGATGTGTCGGAGCAGCACCCGCAGGTGAAAGCCGATCTATGGGCGAGTTTGCAGAGCTTCGTGCAAGCGTCCGGTCAGCGCGGCAATAGCATCTAATCCGGACAGAAGCGGCAATACGGATTTTTCGGCGAACCGATTTTTGGCGCAGTTGGGGGTTCAACTGCAGGTGCCATGGCGGGAGTCGGGTCCGGCGCCGTCGCGGTGCCAGACTCCCCCGGATGAGTCGCCGCAGGTGTGGGCGTGGCGGTTGGCTGTGCCGTCGAAGCCTCAGCGTCTGCCGCCAGGGCCGGCGCAGGATAAGGCAGCTTGCCACCCAACTCGGTGTAACGGCGCTGCAGACTTTTGGTATCCGGGTTGTGGCGTAGTCCTGCAGTCACTGTTTCCAGCGCCTTGCTGCGGTTTTTCTGTTTTTCATACATGTCTGCCAGCGTTGCATAGGCGCGCGGCAACTTGGGATCTATTTCGATGGCCTTAAGCAGGTCACCCATTGCTTCGCCGTCTTTGTGCTGCATCGACAAGGCGATGCCGCGATTCATCAGTATCTCGGAACGCAAATAAAAACCAGGCTGCGTGTACTTCAGCACGTAATTGAAATTGGTCATGGCCGCGCCAAGCGTGCTCTGTCTATCCTTGACGGATGCTATGCCACGCGCCCGGTTCATGAAGTTAAGCGCGAAACAGTAATGATGAATATGAAGAAAGTCGCCGCCCATGGATGCATTCCAGCTTGTGTATGCCTGAGAATACCCACCGAGTCGCGCTGCACAATAAGCGGGCAATGCTGCAAGTTCAGCCTGGGTAGGCGCGAACGCAGCCATCGCAGGTGCAACCGGCAACAAGGCAAGCCATGTCGTAACAACTATTTTAGAAAGGGTCATAGGTTCATATTCCTCGATGATTCACAAGGGTTTTACAGTTAGCGTCTGCCCTGATTTCACGCAGGGCCAGCCAGTCAAACAGCGTATTCAAGCCACGCCATTGCAGCCTGAGGATGTCCAGATAACACGGGTACAGGTCGCGCACCTGCGGCGGCAGTGCTTCAAAACCGCCCGGCTGGATTGCCTGTCCCAGCATTTTATTCTGGTAGCCGCGAACACTGTAACGCACGCGCCGCCGGTAGTATTTTTTCCACTCGCGCGGCAGCCAGGGCGATACTGAATCGAACATGAAACCCGCGCTCTGCGCCACCACAACCTTGCTGTTATCCCAGCGCGTGTCGCCGCGCAAATCCCATTTCAGCATCGCCCCCATCAGCGCATCTTCGCCAATGGTGCCGGTGGGCATACGGATCGCCTGCTCACGAATGCGTTCGACAAACGCCCCGCGCAAGCCGTATAGATTGCCTGCCACGCCGTTGTCTTTCAGCATGTCGCGCTGAAACGCCGCCACCCCGCGCCCGCTTTTGGGCAGGGCCGACACGCCGTTGGCTTGCGGATGCTGTACCAGCACCCCAGCCATCACGTCGAGCGCACCCGGCGTGGCCCGCACGTCACCGTCGATGAAGAAATAATGCGCTGCACCCCGTGGCGCGAAATCATGTACGAATACATTCCAGGCGTTGGCCTTGTCGCCCAGCGCGATCGAGTGCAGCCGCACATTCGGGTGACGCGCCGCGTAGTCGCGCACCAGGCCCTCGGTGCGGTCGCTGCAGGCGTTGGCCAGCACGTGGCATTCGATCGGATGGCTGGCGGCGGCCTGCAGGCTGTCCAGACAGGCGATGATGTTGCGCGCCTCGTTGTGGGCGAATACGGCGACCGGCCAGGGGAGCGAGGTGTGAGTCATGGGCATCAATCCGGATGGGGGTTGCTCAGGTTCAATTGCCGGGTTTTTTCCGCCACGCGCTCCCAGGCAAATTCGCGCTGCACCCGCTGCAGGGCCTGCTGCCCCCACTCGCGCGCCTGTTCCGGCCGGGTCAGAAAAGTACGCAGACCTGCCGCCACCGCATCGACCGACACACCGTCCACCCGCAAGCCGGTCTGCTGGTGCAGCACCGCCGAGCCGGTGCCGCCGGCTTCACCCGCCAGACTGGGTGTGCCGCAGGCGGCCGCTTCGATGAACACCATGCCGAAGCCTTCGTTATCGCCATTGATGTCGCGGTTGGGCATGGCGAACAGGTCGCAGGTATTCAGCCAGCGCGGCAAATCGGCCTCGCCCACGGCACCGACACGATGCACGGCGCCTTGCAATTGATGCTCGGCGACCAGCTGGTCGAGATAGTCCGCATCCTCGCCTATCCCGGCAATCACGTAGTGCAACGCAACCCCTTCGGCGCGCAATTGCGCCACCGCGCGGATCATCTGGTCGAAACCTTTGCGGCGTGACAGGCGGCCCACCGAAAACACCAGTTTTTCGTCGGCATGAATGCCCAGTTTCTCGCGCAGATCATTCGCCGCCAATCCCGGCCGGAACACGGCCACATCGACGCCGGGATAAATGATCGTGATGCGCGCGGGGTCAACCGCCATTTCAAGCAGGGTCGCGCGCGTGTGGTCACTGTTGGCAATCACGCGGTCGGCATGGCGCAGGGCAAAGCACATCGCCTTGTATTTTCCGCCACGCCCCCAGGTGGTGAGCTCTTCGCCATGGGCGTAGATCACGACAGGCCGAAACGTCAGCCGCGCCACGGCCCACGCCACCAGTCCTTCGGGCAGGGCGCGGAACGCGTGGACGGAATCGAAGCGATGGGTGAGTGCGAGGCCCAGCGTCTTGAAGAAGAAGCGCGCATACATTGCCAGCGATTCGGGGCGCAGCCAGGCCACGCGCTTGAGGCTCAGGCGATGGATGCTGTTGGGGTGGACGGCATCGACTACCGCCGCCCCCGGCACATCGGCGGTGACGATATGAATGGCCTTGCCGCCGAGGCGTTTGTACACCTCGGCCGCCCACACGGCCGTGCCACCCCGGGTCGGCAAGAACAGCTCGGTCAGCACCAGTACACGATTCACCGCTTCATCCTTTCAACATCGACAACACCTGGCGCACGCTGGTCCAGCCGGGGGCGGCGGCCAGCGACGGCAACACGGCGCGAACCGCCGCGCCGCGCTGGCCGCTTTTGCTCAGGGCGCACGCCAGGTTGTAGCGTGCGCTTTGCATGCGAGCAGCCACCCCCTCGCGAACCGGCAGCGGAAACCGCGTCGCCAGCCGCATCAGATCATTCAGGGTACGTACGTTTTCGCGCTGCGCCGCCACCGGGTCGCGGCGCGTGGCGCTGCCGCCGTGAATGGCATACACGCCCAGGCTCTGGCACACCACGCCGATGCGGCGGCTCTGTGCCACCAGCCGGGTCAGAAAATGCACGTCTTCGCACACCTTGAAACCGGTGGGATAACCGCCGAGCTGAATAAAGCGAGCACGCGGAACCGACAAGGTATGGGTATCGCCAAAGTGGTCGGCGACGAAGGCTGCGATCTCGGCGGGGGTGTCCATCACCCCGCGCTGCGCGCCACCGCACTTCGCCAGCATCGCCTGTCCCGATGCGTGCTGCGCCATCGAGGTGCCGAGCAACGTGTTCGCCGCATCGCGGTATTCGTAATCGCCGGTCAGAAAATCCAGGCCGGGGTCTTCGGCAATCCATTCGGCATGCAGCTTGATGCGATCCGGCGCATACCAGTCATCCGCATCGAGAAACGCCAGCCAGTCACCGCTGGCCGCTGCCGCCCCGGCGTTGCGCGCCACCGACACCCCGCTGTTGGCCTGCTGGATCAGGCGCACAGCGTCGCCAAACTGGCGCGCAACCTCGGCGGTGGCATCACGCGAGCCGTCATCCACCACGATGATTTCATGCGCGGGCCAGCTTTGCGCGCGCACCGACTCGATCGCGCGCACCAGCGTGGCCGCGCTGTTGTAAGCGGGGATGACCACGGAAAAACGCGGCTTCATGCTGCGCCTCCCAGCAGGCTCAGCGGCAGCGCCAGCCCGCTGAGTTGCGCGATGCGGCGAAAGCGCGGGATCTCGTCGAGCCGTGCACGCCATGCCCGCAAGCGGGGGCGCAGCCGGGTTTCAACCCATTCCGCATCGCGTGCATGGAACGCGTTTGCCAGTTCCAGCGGCGAGGTAAAACGCAAGGCGGGACAGGCGGCCAGCGCCTGGCGCAAGGCGGATTCCAGCGCCGCACAACTCGCTTCAGGCACACGCAGGAAATTGAAGCGATGGGTTTCGACCAGGCAGGCACGCCCCTGCAAGCTGCGCAATTGCAGGCCATCCACCATGCATTGCGGAACGTGGCCCAGCACCGGTTCAAAATACACGTCGCGCACCAGATAGGTTTGCCCGGCAAGCGAACGCTCGCCTGTCAGCATCAGTGCATCGACACACGCCGGCTGCCCGCTTGCATTGCGGCAGGTCGCGCGACGACCCGGGGTGATGATGACGTTCACGCCCCCCTCGCGCCAGGCCGCTTCAACCGCCTCGTTCCAAACAAAAGTGGTGGCGACGGCAACCTGCGGCTGCTCGCCAAACACGGCTTGATACGCCCGCGCTTCGGCAGCGACGGCGCGCTGGATCGCGCCAACCGGCAGGGCGCGCGACGGCAGACTGGCAGCATCGATCCAGCGGCTTTGCAGGTGCGACGGCAGGTCTTCGGTTGCCGCAGGCTCGGCAGCGCAAAGCCAATCGCGCACCGCGCCATCGGTTTGCGCGACAGCCATCACCGCCTCCGGCCAGTAGTGGCACTGGCCATGCAGTTGCGGAACGAACACCGCCGCCCGAATCCCCTCCAGCATCGCCTGGCGCACAGCGTCGAAACGCACATCGGCCAGCGGCAACGCGTGATAGTCCTTGCCCCCGCTCGCAGCGATGCGCGCGCCGTCCGGCACCTCCAGCACCACCCCCAGCGTCATCACTGCGGCCCGGCCATGCGAATCGCGCACGCCTTGCAGCAGTCCCGACAAACGAACCAGCGCCGCAGCCTGGGCCAGCGATCCCGCGCCCCAGTCATCGCTTTCAATGATGAGCACCGGATACCGCAGCACCGGCTCGCGCCAGCGCGCCACCAGTGGCGCGGCGAACGCCAGCAACACACCGCCCCACAACAGCAGGCACAGCGCGAGCAGCAGGACCAGCACGCTCATCAATAGCCCATCCGCCCGGCCACGTCCGCCACCTGCGGCAGCACGCGTTCGATTTTTTCGCGGTTGCGGCCGTCCTTCCATTTGTCGAGACGGATTTCGGAAAACGCATTGAACGGCGTATCGAGCACCTCGGCGCAACGCGCCTGCAGCGCAGCATCAAAATGCAGTCCGCAGCCCTCGAACACTTGCCGGAATGTCGTGGCGGGGTCACGCAGGAAGTCTTCGTAAAACACCTCGACCCACTGCGATGGCGGCAGCGCGGCACGGGCATCGAGAACCGCCTGATTGATCGCGTTGTACTGAAACACGGCCACGTCCTCGACTGGTGCGTTCACATAGTTCCGCCAGCCATCGGCAAGAAAAAAACACCACTCGTTTAACTGACCGTTTTCCACCGCCACCGTCGCCGGCAAATCCTTGGACCAGGTCGCGAATTCGTCAGGCTTGCGCCAGCCTTCGATCAGGGAGTTGAGGTTGTCGCCCGGGCTGCGCTTGACGAACACGAATACCGCATCCGGGAACAGGGCGGTCAAATAGGGGACGCACAGGCCGTTCTGGTTGTTCTTGTCGACCCAGCGATGCTTGCCCGTCCAGCGATAAAAATAGCGGCTGACGGTGTCGCGGTCCGTCGGGCTGACATCGGCCGCATCCAGCGCATGGGTGTCCCAGTTTTTGTCCGACAGCGGATGCAGGTCGGTCCAGTAGTCGTGGGTTTCGCGCTGCAGGCTGCCGATTTCGTGCGATTCGGACAGCATTTTGTAGACCAGCGTGGTGCCCGCACGCGAGCAGCCCACCACGATGATGGGGCGACGGGCGGGCCGGCGCGACCGATCCCAGCGCACGCCACGCACGCCGCGCAGCAGCCGCCGCGCGTGGTACGCCAGCGTTTTGGCTACCTTGTCAAAAAACTCACTCAAACTCATAGGCTTCTATCGTTAGCAATCCAGCACCGCTGCACGCAGGTTAAATTCGTCTCCAGTGAACAGAATTCGTACCCAATCACTGGCTCGTTATATATTGGCGGGCATTATCCCGCATCACTCTGACACGACACACCATGGATGGCATATTTGGCTGGCTGGGCGACCACGGCGCGCATCAGGATTTGATCAAGCAGATGGGGCATGCCGCCCATCTGCCACCCGGCATCCCCCTGCACGAACACAGCAGCCCCGCATTCGGCATGGCCGCGTGTTCACGCTTTGGCAAGGCCGATCTACATGTCGAAAACGGCCTGGCCGCCAGCCTGACGGGGCGACCGGTGTTTCTTGATGCCGAACTGGCTGCGCTTGCCCATGACCGCCACCCCGCTGTAGCCGTCGCACACGGCTGGTTACGCCACGGCGAAAAACTGCCCACCCTGATGCGCGGCAATTTTGCATTTGCCGTGTTCGAACCCCACAAAAACCAGGCCTGCCTAGTGCTTGATCGCGTCGGCGCAGAACGCCTGTGCTACGCCAAGCACGGCGGCCAGCTGGTGTTTGGCAGTAGCATCCAGAGTGTCGCCGCGCACCCTGCGGTCGGCCGCACCATCGACCCGCAGGCCATTTACGATTACCTGTATTTCCATTCCATTCCCGCGCCGCGCAGCCTGTATCAGGGGGTACGCAAACTGCTGCCAGGGCAGATGATCACCCTGAAGAACGGACAGATTCAATCCCGCTTTTACTGGCAGGCCGATTACACCCCGGTCGAGGCCCCTTTCAGCGCCCACCGCGAACATTTCCGCAGCGTGCTCGACCAGTCGGTGCGCGAGGCCGACGCGCCGGCCACGGCAGCGTTTCTCTCCGGCGGAACCGACAGCTCCACCATCGTCGGTGCACTGACTGCTGCGCGCGGCGCGCCGGTCGACACCTTTTCCATCGGCTTTGACGCCGCCGGATTCGACGAAATGGAATACGCGCGCTGCGCCGCCGAACGCTTCGGCAGCCGCCCGCACGAGTACTACCTGAAGCCCGCCGACATCGTTACCGCCATTCCGGTGATTGCCCACGCCTACGACGAACCCTTCGGCAACGCCTCGGCCGTGCCGACCTACTTTTGCGCCCAGGCCGCGCGCGAAGCCGGGTTCGAGCGCATGCTGGCGGGCGACGGCGGCGACGAAATCTTCGGCGGCAACGCGCGTTACGCCAAACAGAAGCTATTCGAAAACTATTTCCGCCTGCCTGCCGCGCTGCGCCAGAACGTGATCGAGCCGCTTGCCTACCTGCCGGGGCTGTCGAACCGCTTCCCGCTGTCCAAACTCAAAAGCTACGTGCAGCAGGCCAACATCGGTCTGCCGCTGCGGCTGGAAAGCTACAATTTCCTGCATCGCACCCCGCTCGACCAGCTGCTGACCGCGGATTTCATCCGCGCGGTGGATCCATCGACTGCCGATGCCGCGCTGATCGAAGTCTATGAACGCACCAGTTCGGATCACTACATCAACCGCATGATGCATCTGGACATGAAGTTCACCCTGGCGGACAGCGATCTGCGCAAGGTGAACAGCATGACCGAGGCAGCGGGTATCGAGGTACGCTATCCGCTGCTCGACGACCGCATGGTCGCCTTCGCCAACCATCTGCCGGTGGATTACCAGGTGCACGGCCAGAAGTTGCGCTGGTTTTTCAAGGAAGCGCTGTCCGACCTGCTGCCGGAAAAAATCATCAACAAGAGCAAGCACGGCTTCGGCCTGCCGTTCGGCGTGTGGAGCACGCAATTCGCGCCGCTCGGCGAACTCGTCAACGACAGCCTCGCCCGTTTCAAACAGCGCGGCTGGATCCAGCCTGCCTACCTCGATCACATGCTGGCCATGCAGCGCGGCCAGCATGCCAGTTATTACGGCGTGATGATCTGGGTGGTGATGATGCTGGAGCAGTGGCTGCAGGCGAACGAACACTGAACCACACACAGCGAGCCAGACGCCATACGGTTCCCTAGAAGTCGAAGTAAATGAACTTCTGGCTGCTGCCGCCCAGCACGATGACCGCCAGCACCAGCCCGGCGTAGGCACTGCCGCGCAGAGCAAAATGCAAACGCCCCCAAGCCTGTAAACCCTGCGTCAGGATGCGCTCGATCTGCGGTTCCAGCAGCACCAGCAGCAAACTGCCCCACACCAGCACCTGCACATAGGTACGCACGGCGGGTGCGCCTCCCGCCCCGCTCAAGCCCAGCATCGCTGCCGTAATGATCCAGGCGTCGTGAAACGACGGCGCACGAAAAAACACCCAGGTCACCCACACCAGCGCCAGCGTCAGCGGCCAGCCCAGCCAGGACAGGCTGCGCGATACCTTCGAACCGTTCACCACGCCTAACCGCGTGTAACCCTCCAGCAGCATGCGGTGCAGCACCAGATAACTGCCGTGCAAAAAGCCCCAGAACACGAAAGTCCATGCCGCGCCATGCCACAGTCCGCCGAGCAGCATGGTGATCATCAGGTTGGCCAGGTTGCGCGGCACGCCGCGCCGGTTGCCGCCCAGCGAAATGTAGAGGTAGTCGCGCAGCCAGCGCGACAGGGTGATATGCCAGCGCTGCCAGAATTCGCGCACGCTGCGGCTGGTGTAGGGATACAGAAAATTGCGTGGCAGCACCACGCCGAACGCCAGCGCGAGGCCGATGGCCATTTCGCTGTAGCCGGAAAAATCGAAATAGATCTGCAGCGCAAACACGGTGGCGGCCAGCCACGCGGTATAAAAATCCAGCACTTCGGGACGGCTGAACAGTTCGTCTGCCAGCGGGGCCAGATTGTCGGCAAACAGCACTTTCTTGACCAAACCCGCCATGAAAATCAGCGCGCCCAGTTTGAGCTGGGACGCCTTGAGCGGCTGCAGGTTTTCCAGCTGCTCGACGAGTTCGGAAGCGCGCAGGATGGGGCCGGCAATCATGTGCGGAAAAAAAGTCACATACAGCCACCAGGCGCGGAAGGAAATGCGGTGCGTCCATTCGCCGCGATAGACGTCGATCATGACCGACAGCATGTGAAAGGTGTAGAAGCTGATACCCAGCGGCAACGCCCAGTGGCTCCAGGCAGGTGGCGCACCGAACAACGGCATGTCGAGCCAGGCGCTCAAACCCAGCAGGCTTTCCAGCGCCATGCCAAGATATTTGACGACGCCCAGAAAGCCCAGGTTCAGCACCAGCCCGAACGTCAGCAAGCGCTTGCTGCGGGTGGCCGTCAGGCCCGAATAGATCAGATAATTGAGGCTGACCGACACCGCCAGCAGGATCAGATAGACCGGTTTCCACGATGCATAAAAAATCAGGCTGCCCACCAGTATCACTGCGGCGCGTTCGCGGTAGCTGCGCGCACCTGCGTAAAAAAGCAGCAGCACCGCAAAGAACAGCAGGAAGGAAGGCGAGCTGAACACCATGATCTATTTCACGCCCAGCGCCTGCAGCTGCCGACCGACGTCGGCGCTGTAGCGCTGCGCGCCCACGTCGCGCAAATGGCCGGCATTGATGAAGTCAGCCGGCACAAAGCCGGTCGGCGCGGGCAACACCGTCACCCCGCGCTGTTGCAGTCGGGCAAGCAGGACGCGGTAGGGCGCAGCGGTTGCGCCGGCATCATAGAAAGCAGACTCACGGTCGCGCAGCGGCGGAATGGTGACAAAGACACGCACTCCCTGCGCCTGCAAACGGTCCAGCATGCGCCACAAAAAAACGAGGGTGACCGGGGCGGGCGGCTGGTGGGCCGCACGCTCCTGCTGCGCGACCTGAGCCTGGTCCTGTGCCGCGCCGAAGCCCGCGCGGTAGCCCTGGTGCGCCGCTGCAGCGCCGCCCACCGGATCGATCTGCCGGGTGCTGGCGGCGACAAAGCGCAGCGCTTTTTCCGGCTCGCGCAGTTGCCGCAGGTTGCCGCTGTAGGACCACAGGCGCACCACGCTGCCCAGCCAGTCCTGATAGCGCCCGGCTTGCCAGAGCGCGGCGCGGTCGGCAAAAAAACTCACATACCCCAGCGAATTGTCGTCCTGTAACGCGCTTTCATCCAGCCCCAGCACCACCGTATGGATGCCGCGGGAACCCAGCAAGCCCCGGGCATTCAGTCGTTCGACCATGCCATGCCAGGTCAGCACGTTGGTGCCCGGCAACCCGAGGTTGAAGCTGGTGGCCGCAGGCTGACCCAGAACACGGCTGACTGTGCGCGGGTCGATGCCATTGTCGGTCCGGCTGTTGCCGATAAAGAGGACGTGCGGCGGCCGGGTTTCGACGAACTGCAGCTTGTCCACCGCGCGCCCCACCGCGAACACCGAACGATAGCGTAGCAGCACAGCTTCGCTGTGGAGCGCGAGTTCCACCCCGAGCAGAAGCAGTACGGCAAACCAGAACGATCGCCCCAGGCCGGGCGGCAAACTCAATCCAGCCACGATGCGTGCCTATCGATTAAATGGCCGGGGAACGGCTTCGGGTACATTGCCAAAGCGTGCAAGCGGAACCACCTGCTTCTCCAGCAGCCCGGTGAATTTGGCGGCCAGCACCAGAATGATCATCAGGTGATAGGGCAGGTCAAAGTAGCTCATGCCGAGGAAGGTGCCGCCTGCGGCATAGCCGATGAGGCTGACCTGGATCATCGCCGCCAGATCGGCCGCCCATTTCCGCTCCGGATCGTTCTTGCATCGCTTGATGATCTGCTGCGCGCGGATCCAGGCCAAAAGCCCCAGCAGCATGAACAAGGCAAATCCGATAAAGCCGTGCTCGCCGATCTGCTCGAAATAGATGCTGTGCACGTCGCGCACGTTCCACGGGTCGGGCGCATATTGGCGGAAGGTGGGTCCCTGAAATGTCTCGAAGCCGCCGCCCGTGATGCGGTCTTTCGCCAGATTGAACGCGGTATGCCAGGCATTGAAGCGGCCCTGGGTCGACTGGTCCTGCTCGTAGGTATTGATCGTGTTCATGCGGTCGTACCAGGACTGCGGCATCACCGACGCCATGATCAACACCGCAATCCCCATGTACAAACCGGTGATGATCTTGTTGCGACTTTTCAGCCACAGAAACATGCCCATCGCCAGCATCGCCACCAGGCCGCCGCGCGACTGGCTGCCGATGGCCGCCACCCCGGTCAGCACCATGGCGCTGGCAAGACCCATTTTGAACAGATGACGGGTTTCCTGAAGGTGCAGATAACGGATCAGCGGAATCGTCATCACCAGCGCCAGCGCCAGCTCATTGTTGCCCGCGATGAAGGTGCCCGTCGGTCCCTGCACCCGATAGGCCCCCCCGTTGAGGATGGTAAAAATCCCGCCCTTGACGCCATAAAACCCGAAGGACAGCGCAATGACCCAGACCAGCCAGTGCAGTTTCTGGCGATCGGTAATGATAAGCGCGGTCAGGAACACCATCAGCTGGATTTTCCATACCTTGTCCCATTGCACCCAAGCCAGGTCCGGATAAAACGCAAAGAAAGTAGTAATCAACATCCACCCGACAAAGACCAGCAAGACGATGGTCTCGCGCGTCCACGGCATCACTTTCTTTTCCTTGGACGCCATGAAGGCGACGATAGTCACCAGTCCGACGATCATCGAAAACGGCAGGCTATAGGCAAAGCCCCACGCCAGCCGGTGCGGATTCATGTAGCCTAGCCAGGACCACAGCAGGATCCCCAGCCAGGGCCGCTTGAAGACAAACGGCAGCAGGCCGAAGATGATTGCGGTGATGAATAGGTCTCTCATGCGGCTTCAGCTTTCTGCGCCAGCATGCCGGGAAGCGGCACGTGGCTGACAACATAACGGTGTTTGCCCGAGGCTTCGGGGGCGATCGCATCCTGCAGTTTCAATTCCACCGCCAGCGACGACCCCAGTCGCGCACGCAAGCCTTCGATCACGGCTCCGCGCGCAGCGTCACTCCAGCGCACATCCGGCACCACCTGCACTTCCAGGCGGTCCAGCGCGTGCTGGATCAATTTGAACTGGCCCACGCCGGGAACCGCGCGCAGCACATAAATCACTGCCAGCGCATGCATGATGCGGCCATCGGCGGCAACGATGAAGTCGGTCTGCCGCCCGACCACCGCATCGAGCACCGCAAGGCTGCGGCCGCCGGGGTCGCTTCGGGCTGAACGTTGCACCACATCGCCGGTGCGATAGCGGATAAATGGCTGCGCTTCAGACACCAGACTGGTGATCACGGCCTCGCCTACTTCGCCGTCGGCCACCGGCTTGCCGGCGGCATCGAGCACTTCGATCAGATGGGTTTCGCTCATCTGCAGCAGCACGCCGTCGGGCGACTCCAGCGCCAGCAGCCCGGCATCGCGCGCGCCATATTCCACCGACACCGCTGCCCCGAACACGCGCTCGATCAGCTCGCGCTGATGCGGGAATAGCGGCTCGCCGGTGGCGCTGACCACCCGTAGCGCAGGCAGCCTGAGCGCGACCCCGCGCGCCTCGGCGTGCGCCGCCAGCAGGGCAAGGCTGCTGGCATAGCCGTAAATGGCCAGCGGATTCCAGGCCTGTAGCGCGCCCAGGTATTCATCCATCCGCGCAGGCGACATCTCGAAGGCGTTGAGCAACAGCTGGTTGACCAGGCGGTCGCGCACGGTCTTGATGCGGTCGGTTTTGTTCAGCTCCACCGGCGCGCCCCACAAATATACCTCGCGCGCGCCCGGCTCGACCCCCCACCAGCGGCGCGCGCGCAAGCGCCCGGCCGCATCGGCTGCCTGACGGGCACGGCCGAAATAGAAAATCAGCGGCTCGCCGCTGGAGCCGCCCGTGGTGTACTTGAACACCCCGCCCGGCGCACCGCGCCAGACCAGCTGTTCGACGTGGTCACGCGCATCGCGCTTGTTCATTGTCGGCAGCAACGCCAGATCCGCCAGCGTGGCTGCGCCTGCCTGCACCCGACCAGCCAGCCCCGCCTCGCGCAGATGCGCGGCATGCCAGGGGCTATGCAGCAAGGCGGTGTGCAGCAGCTGATTGAGGCGCCGGGTCTGTTCGGCCTGCATGGCTTCGGGCGACAGCCATTGGCTGCGCTCCAGTCCAGCCAGCACGGCAAAAGTAGGCCGTTTCATCGCGACTTCCTGCGCGCGAAACACCGTGCGGGCAAACCAGGCCGGAACGCTCATGCCGGCTTTCGCACAGGCAACGCCGCGAAGCGCGCCAGCAATTCATCGCACAAAGCCGTCACCGCAGGCGCGATGTCGGGCGGACGCCTGCGTTTCACCGAATGCGCATGAATGCGGCGGGCCTTGGCCGCATTGAATCCGGGCAGGCCAAGAAAATCGTATACCGCAGCGACTTCACGCAACGGCTGCTGCACCAGATCCTCGTAAAACACCACGCGCACGCGCGGATCGGCCGCCAGTTGCTGTTCGAAGAACAGCACATTGCGGTAGAACCACATGATGGCTGCGCCTTCGGCTTCACTCGCGTCCGTGTGGTACAAGGCGGCGAGCAGTTCGCGGGTGGCGACCGACATCCCACGCCCGCGCCAGTCATCGGCGTCGCCTTCGGCCAGGCGCTGCCACTGCGGCACAAAGTTGCCAAAGGACTTGACCGCCGAGTTCACGCTGTCGCGCCAGTCGCGCACCACCCACAGGGTGTGCGCCGGCGTGAACGTCTCCATCAAGGATTTGATGCGATCCAGTTCACACAGCGCCTTCACCACAAACACCGGCGCCGGACACTGCCGGGCGAGCTGCCGGATCACGGCCAGGTCACGCATTTCATAGCGCTCGAACGCACGCGCATCGGTCTCGTGAAAAACCTGGGTGGCGGCGCTGGCATCCAGCACATCCATCAGCAGATTGGTACCGGAGCGCTGCATGCCTGCAACGAAGACATGTTGCGCCAGTCGGCGCGGCAAGACACGCTGCCGCCAGGCCTTGGCTTTTCGCCACAGCGCGTGCCGCAGGCGCAGCGACAGGCTGCGGGCATCGTGGCCGGTAGCCGGTTGGGGCGAAGCGAGTGGGGTCGCGGTCATGATTTGGCCGCTGCCGTCGGTTCCGGCGCGGCATCCGGTTTCGCCAGCATGGGCGCAAACGCGTGCAGCAACTGCGCCACCCGCTTGTCCCATTGATTGGCCTCGGCATACGCGAGGATCGCGGCGCGATCCCATGGCTTGTCCAGCGCGCTGTCGAGAGCGGCGGCCAGGGCGGCTGCATCGCCGAACGGCACGATGCTGCCGAGTTCGGCGCGACACACCACTTCGGCATTGCCCCCGACATCGGTGGCGACGACCGGCAGGCCGCACGCCATCGCTTCAAGAAACACGTTCGCCCAGCCTTCATTGCGCGTGGACAGCACGAACACGTCCGCTGCCGACAGCGGCCATTTGAGGTTGTCCGGTGCCACTGCGCCGAGAAAATGCACCCGCCCGGCCAGCCCCAGCCGCGCGACCTGGGCCTCCAGTTCGGGACGCATGTCCCCTTCCGGACTGCCACCGCCGACAATGAGGTAGTGCAAAGCGGGATGGTTCGCCAGCAAGGCAGGCAGGCAATCGATCACGCGGTGCATGCCCTTGCGCTCGACCAGCCCGCCCACCGAAATCAGCACCTGCGCATCCGCTGGCAAATCGAAACGCGCACGCGCTTCCACCCGATCGACCGGATGGAAGCGCGCCACATCGACGCCGTTGCCGACAACCTCGGTGCGCTCGGCCGGCGTTCCCAGTTCCAGTGCCAGCCGCCGCAGCGAATCCGATACGGCAAACACCCGCGTCGCGCCGCGCAAGGCGCGCACCAGACGCGGGCGCAGCGCCGGATTGCGACTGTGCGGCACTTCAGTGCCACGCAGCGTGACCGTTACCGGCAGACCGAGCCAGCGGCCGAGCCGGGTAGCGGCTTCGCCGTCAGGATAGGCAAAATGCGCGTCGATCAGGCCTGCACCCTGTTGTTTCAACCGCCGCAACAACCAGAAGCTGCAACATGCCATCGACCAGCCATCGAGCCTGCGCAGCACGCCGGGAATCGCCAGAAAACGCGGGTGGTAGACGCGGATGCCCTGTTGCATTTCAAGCGCAGGGGCAGCGGGGCGATAGCCGGGGCGCCAGCGGCGTATCAGCGCCTGGCCGGGAAACCAGGGCTGCGGCGACACGACCGCAAGCGGTCGTTGCTGCGCGACGCGGAACATGCGCTCGCGAATAAACAAGCCGGCACCCGGTCGCACGACGCTGGGAAACAAGGCGCTGAACACGACCAGATCGATACGATCCGGTTCTGCCCGCACCGCGCCAGCGGTCGCCACGCTAGCCAAGCGCCGCTCCCTTGACCAGGCCGCCGTACACGCCGCGATAACGCGCCACGCTCGCCGCCCAGTTGCGCTCGCTGTCCACAAACGCACGGCCATTCCGTTTCATGGCGTCCCACCCCGACTCATCCTGCAGCAAGCCCACCACCTTGGCGGCAAGATCATCGGCCTGCCCGGCGCGAAACAGCACGCCGGTCTTGCCATCGGCAATCAATTCCTTGTGGCCACCCACGTCGGACGCCACCATCAGCCGTCCCTGCGCCATGGCTTCCAGCGGTTTCAGGGGCGTCACCAGTTCGGTCAGGCGCATGGGATGGCGTGGATAGACCAGCACATCGATCAGATCGTAATAACGGTTCACTTCGCCGTGCGGCACGCGCCCGGTAAAAATCACGCGCTCTTTCAAGTCGAGCGCCATGACCTGCTTTTTCAATGCGACTTCCTGCGGCCCGCCACCCACCAGCAGCACCTTTACATCCGGCATCTGTTTGAGGATCGCTGGCAGCGCATCGAGCAACAGGTCGAGGCCCTCGTAGGCGTAGAACGAACCGATGAAACCGAGCACACGGCTGGTGCCGAGTCCGAGCTTCATTTTCAGCCCGGAATCGGGCTTGCCGCCAACGGAAAACTTGTCGATATCGACCGCATTCGGAATCACCGTAATCTTGCCCGGCTCGATGCCACGCGCCGCCAGATCCTGCCGCAGGCCTTCGCAGATGACGGTGACGGCATCCGCATTCTTGACCGCCCAGGTTTCCAGCGCACGGGTGAGCTTGTAACGCAGGCTGCCGGCTTGCGTGGTGCCGTGATCGACGGCAGCATCTTCCCAGAACGCGCGGATTTCATACACCACCGGTATCCCCAGCTTGCGGCCGACGCGAATCGCCGGCACCGCATCGAGCACCGGCGAATGGGCGTGGATCACATCGGGGCGCAGCGTTTGCGCCAGTTCAAACAAGCGGGATTCAATCGCGCCCATCACCGCAAACGGATCGGCGCCTGGCAGTTTCGCCAGCAATCCGGTCGGTTTCGGCGTACGGTAAAAATGCAGGCCGTCGGCGTCTTCTTCTGCCACGCTGCAATTGATCTGCTTGGGGCCCGACAGATGATAGGTGTCCCAGCCGAGCTTGCGCTGCTCGCGCAAAATCGCTGCGCTGCGGAAGGTGTAACCGGAATGCAGCGGCAGGGTGTGGTCGAAGACATGAAGGATTTTCATGCTGCCGCCCGGTCGCTTGCATCTAGGCCCAGCACCTGTGCGAGAAAGGCGTCGAACATCAACACCGTCCACAGAATCACCGAGTAATCGCGACGCCCACCCTGGTGCGCCTCGACCACTTCGCGCAGAAAGTCCTGGTTGAACAGCCCGGTCGAGGCCAACCGTTCGCCCAGCACCACGCTGCGGATGGTCGCCGCCAGCGGGCCACGGAACCACGCCGCCAGCGGCACGGAAAAGCCCATTTTCTTGCGGTACAGCACATCGTGCGGCAAGTAGGGTTCCATCGATTTTTTCAGCAGATATTTGCCTTCGGTGCCACGCAGCTTGAGCTCGGTTGGCAGCCCAGACACCCAGCCCATCAGCTCATGATCAAGCAGCGGTTCGCGCACTTCCAGCGCGTGCGCCATGCTAGCGCGATCCACCTTGGTCAGAATATCGCCGACCAGATAGGTTTTCATGTCGAGATACTGCACCAGCGACAAGGGATCGTCGGTCGGTGAGACGGCGGCATGGCGGCGAAGCACTTCGACCGCCTGATAGCCCTGCAGCTCGCGCTTGAACGAAAGCGAAAACAGCTGCTTGCGCTGCGCGTCGGACAGCAGCGACACGCCATGGAAATAGCCTTCGACGGTGTCGCGCGCCAGCGCCTCGAACGTGGTTTTCGCGCGGAACACCTTGGGTGCCCAGTCGGCCTTCGGATACAGCTTGCCGAGCACGCCGAACAGCGGGCGCCGCAGCGCCAGCGGCATCACCGCGCGCATCCGCTCTTCGTAGCGGAACCAGCGATAACGCCGGTAACCGGCAAAATGCTCGTCGCCGCCGTCGCCCGACAGCGCCACTTTCACGTGCTTCCTGGCCAGCTCGCAGACCCGGTAGGTCGGCAGTGCGGACGAATCCGCATAAGGCTCGTCGTATACGTTTGCCAGCTTGTCGACCAGACCGAAGTCGTCGGCAGCCACAGTCTCGACGTGATGCTGCGTGTGATAGCGGTCCGCCACCTGCTGGGCGAACTCGATTTCGTTGAATGCCGGATCGTCGAAGCCGATCGAGCAGGTATTCACCGGCGTTTCGGATTGCGTCGCCATCATCGCGACCACCGCGCTGGAATCGACCCCACCCGACAGGAAGGCGCCCAGCGGCACATCGGCGATCATGCGCAGACGCACCGAATCCTTGAGCCGCTCGACCAGCTCGTCCATCGCGCTGGCTTCATCTTTCACGGCAACCGGGGTGAACGGCATGTCCCAATACTGCTTCGGAGCGGCCGCGGCCTGACCGCGTTTGAGGGTGAGGGTAAAACCGGGCGGCAGCTTGTAGCAGCCCTTGAAAATCGTGCGCGGCTCGGGCACGTAGCCGTAGGCGAAATACTCCTCGACGGCACACGGATCGATCACGCGCGCGAGGCCGGGATGCGCCATCAGCGCCTTCAGTTCAGAGCCGAAAATGAATTCACCATTGTCGAGAAACGCGTAATACAGCGGCTTGACGCCGAAGCGGTCGCGCACCACGAACAGCGTGCCCAGATTGCGGTCCCACAAGGCAAACGCGAACATGCCGCGAAAGCGCGCGACGCAGGCCTCGCCCCAGGCCTCCCAGGCATGGACGATGACTTCGGTGTCGGAATGGGTGCGGAACACATGGCCCAACGCCTCAAGCTCGGGCACCAGTTCCTGAAAATTGTAGATTTCCCCGTTGAACACGACGACCACCGAGCGGTCTTCGTTGAACAGCGGCTGCTGGCCGCTGGACAGATCGATGATCGACAGCCGCCGGTGCCCCAGCCCCACGCCAGGCTCCAGATGCAATCCGCCTTCGTCGGGGCCGCGATGGAACTGCGTTTCGTTCATCGTGTGCAGCAGCTCGCGGGAAATCTCGCTCGCGCCACGGGTATCGAAAATGCCGGTAATGCCACACATACGGGTTATCGCGTCTCGGTTCGTGTCAATTTATCGCATCGTTCGACGGCATTTCAGCGCCGGCCTTGCAGCGTCCGGTCGTACACCGCCGCGTACGCCTCGGCCATCGCCGGAATACTGTAGCGCTGCTCGGCAAGCTGCCGCGCGGTGCGACCGTGTTCGGCAATCCGTGCCGGTGCGTCCAGATACCCCAGCAAGGCTTGTGCCATGCCGGCCACATCACCGGGCTGAACCAGCATGCCATTGACTCCGGACTGCACCAGCTCGACATTGCCGCCCACCGCCGTGGCGATCACCGGCAGCCCGCTCGCCAGCGCTTCAAGAATGGTATTGGAAATGCCTTCGTTCTTCGACGGCAGCACGAACACATCGAAGGCCTGCATGATATCTGCAATATCGTGGCGCTCGCCGGGCAGCCAGGCCAGATGCGCCAGCCCCGCCTGCTGCAGCAAACCCAGACAGGTTGCGCGCGCAGGTCCTTCGCCGACGATGACCAGACGCGCCCGTTCATCGCGCTCTGGCTGCTGGCGCACCATCTGGATGAAGGCACGCGTCAGGGTCGGGTAATCCTTGACCTCGACCATGCGCCCCACCGAACCAAACACGATGCTGTCGGGATGCGCGAATTCGGGGCGCGCACCGACGCGCGGATGGAATTTCACATTGTCGACACCGTTGTAGATCTGCTGCAGCTTGTGCGGCGGCACATGGATGGTCTCGCGCAGCCAGTTTTCGAGGTCCTGGCTCACTGCGATGTAGTTTGAGACGAACGGCCGGATGGCGCGCCGGATCAGGTTGTATTTGCGGTTCTGCCCGTACAGATCGAACACATCGCGCCCATGTTCACCGTGCACGGTGGCGCGGATGCCGGCAGCGGCCGCCACCAGCTGCGCTTCCAGTGCGGCCAGATTGCGCGTATGCACCAGATCGGGCTGCAATTGGCGCAACAGTCTGCGCAAACGCAGCATCCAGCCCAGGCCGCGACCCGGCGGGCGGTTCAAGGCATAGAACGCTACCGGCTGGGCCGTGATGCGGCGCCGGAAATCGCTGAAATCCGTCAGCGCCACCACGCTATGGCGGTAGCGCTGCGGCGACAGGGTGTTGAACAGGTTGACCATGCCGTTTTCCATGCCGCCTGTGTCGAAGCGGTGGACGATATGCACGATGTGGGGAATCACCGCCCATCGACCCCGTCGAGCGCGCGCCCGATCGGCGCATCCATGTCGGCCGCAAACCGCGCCAGCGTGGCAACGGCCGCATCCATTGCCGTCTCGTCATACGGCATGGCAATCAATACCGACAAGCCGTCGTCGCGCTTCAACCGCACCCGGTCGGCTGCCAGGATCAACTTGGCGATCTGGTCGTTGACGACGGGCTGCTGGTTGATCAGGTTCCACTGCCACACCAGCAGTCGCTGGCCGTTGCTGCCACGCAGCCTGGCCTGGCGCACCTGGCGCGACTGCCCAGCAATGGTGACCGTGGCCTGGGCTTCGCCGATGTTCGACCACAGCGGATCCTTCTGCCGGATCATGAAATTCTGTGAATTGATCAGTTCGGCATCCTGCCGCTGCGCCACGTAATAATTCAACTCCAGCAACACCGTGTTGCCGGCCTGGGTGAATGACTGCCGCAACTGCCGGTCGGCGCCGACCCAATGCGGCACCCAGCTGGTGACATGGGTGGCGGGCTGCCAGCCGCCGTTCGGCTCAACCTGCAAAGCCGCCATTTCAGGCAATGGACGTTCGCTGAGCCAGTACGCATATGCGGGCCATAAACCGGCGATCAGCAGCACCGCCCCGCCGGCCAGCCAGAGTGGGCGCACGCGCACTGTTCGGGTAGCGGCAAGCGGCCCGGGATCGGACTGGACCGATTGCGGTTCCTCGTCCTGGCGCCAGAAACTGCCGATCCAGAACAGCAGCAGCATGACGATGCCGAAAAACACCCAGCCATAAATATAGTGATCCACGCCCAGCGCCAGCTTCATGTCGGACAGGTGGGCGATCATCACGATCATGTAGGCGCGCCCGCTGTTGGCGAACACCGGCACGACCATCGCGGCAATGGTAAATAGCAGGCGGCGCCTCCATGAACGGAACGTCAGATAGGCATACAACACGCCCAGCGTGATCGACGCGATCAGATAACGCAGCCCCGAGCAGCCTTCAACCACTGACCAGTCGCCGCTCGGAATGCTGAAGAAAGTGCCTTCTCGATACACCGGAATACCGGTGAATTGCAGCATCGCCACGGTGAAATCGGCCGTCACCCCCATCAAGGGCTGAATCAGGAACTCGCCCACCGGCACTGCGAAAAACAAGAACATCAGCGGAAACAGCAGCGCCCGGAACACCTGCCAGCCCAGCAGCGTCCACACTGCTGCGATCAGCAGGGTGATGAACGCAAACTGCGCCGCTACATTCACGCTGCCGGCATCCGCCAGCAGCCAGCCTACCCCGGCCAGTGCCACCACAATCAAGCCACGCAGGTCGGGCTGCGGCTGCAGGCGTGCCAACTCATCCCGCAATCGCCACACCAGCCAGGCGCTGATCGGGAAAATCAGGTAACCGTGTGCAAAGGTTTCCGAGCGCTCCCACACTTCGGCCATCGAATAAAACGTCGGCCAGAACACGGCGACCAACAGCAACAGCACACCGACCGTCAGCCCGGCAGGGAGCAGCCAGCCACGCGGGGCGGCAGGCAGGGAATCAGGCAGGCGAGGCATGCGGGTACGTCTCCAGAACAGGGGGCAGAACCGCAAGCGGTTCAAACAGGGGATCGATGCTGCGCAAATTGGCCGCCCAGTCGTAGTGCGCCAGGATGCAATCGCGGGCAGGCGCAGCAGAAGGCAGCGTCTGCAATTGCGCCACCACGGCCCGGGCGAATTCGGCCTCGCCATGCACCAGAATGAAATCGCGCCCGGCCTCGGCGCGGATACCTTCGGCGGCCTGGGCGCTGACGACAACGGGGCGCGCCATTGCCATCGCTTCGAGCACCTTGTTCTGTACGCCGCGGGCGATGCGCAAAGGCGCCACCGCGCACACCGCATGCGCCAGCCAGGGGCGCACATCCGGCACGCTGCCAGTGACGATGACACCCGGTTGTCGCGCCAGTGCAAGTACCGCCGCGTTGGGGCGGCTGCCGACGATGGTGAATTGCGCGGCCGGAACCGCATCCCGAATTGCCGGGAAAATCCGCTCGGCAAACCAGCTCACGGCGTCGACGTTGGGCCAGTAATCCATCGCGCCGGTGAACACAACACTCCGTACATCAGGCGAATAGGGGTTCGGGTAGTCGCGCGCGGGCGAAAAATAATCGGCATCGACACCGTTTTCAAAGGCACTGATTTTATGGCGCGCCTGCGGCACGCGCTGCTGCAGCAAGGCCGCCTCGTCATGCGAGACCAGCAAGGTCGCATCGAAATCCTGCGCCACTTGCGCTTCCCACCGCGCCAGCTTGCGGCCTTCGCGCGCATACACCCAGGACATCGGCCAGCGCTGGGTGGACGCGTATTGCGTCCATTTGTCGGAGTCCACGTCGACCATGTCGATCACCCGCCGCTCAAGCGCGGGCGGCATGAACATCGCCATCGCCGACGAATACGCCAGTCCACGCGTCACCGCTCCACTCGCCGCCAGTCCGGCCGCCCACTGCGTCAGTTCACGGCTGCGGTAATACGGCAGCGTCAGCGCTTCGCCGGTCAGCAAGCCGGCCAGACTTGCCAGCCTGGCGCGGCGCGGGCTCAGCGGCAGCAGTTTGATCGACGCGCAATAAGGCTTGAGCGCCTCCTGAAATTGCCAGTCGTCCGGATCGTCCACAAACGCACCGAGGTGAATCGCATAACGCGCACTCAGATGCCGCAGCAAATGAAACGAGCGGATCTTGTCGCCCTTGTTGGGCGGGAATGGAATGCGATGCGCAAGGAACAGCAAACCCTCCATCGATCAGCCCAGATTCTTGACGATATGCGGCCCGATCACATTGGCGACAGCCAGCGGCATTTTCTTCCAGGCCTGAATGAACAGGCGGTACTTCGGGTTGAGCGGATTGATCTCGGGCACTTCAGTGTCACGCACCAGAAAATATTCGTAATGCAGCGGCGCAGGCTCAAAGCCCCAGTTCTTCTTGAAGTCGAACGAACCGGTTCCGCGTTTGCTTCGGCCAAAGTCGAATACCTTCAGGCCGCGCTCGCAGGCACGCCGCATCAGTTCCCAATACATGAAGTCGTTGCCCGCCACGGCACGCGCGGCATCGACGCCGCCGCCGTAGTAAGGCAACACCTCGTCGCGGAAATAGAACGACATCACGCTGGCGATCACCTGCTCGCCGAGCACGATGGTCAGCACTTCGCAGTTGTCGCCAAACTCGTCCTTGAGCAACTGGAAAAACTTGCGCGAAAAAACCGGCGTGCCCAAGCGATGTACGCTGGCCGAATAGGCCTGGAAAAGCCGTGTGGTATCGGCATCGATCTCGCCGGTGAGACCGGCCTTGATGCCTTTTCTTACCATTGCGCGCTGCTTGCGCGGTATCGCGTTCATGTTGGCTTCGGTTTCGGGTTCGATCGCCTTCTTGAACGTGACGTACATATCCTTGGCCGGCCAGTCGGCGTGCTGCACGACCGGGTTGCGGTACTCAAGCGCGCCCACCTTGAGCGTGCGGGCCAGCGCCTGCGCAGCCTGATCGAGGCCCTCACGGGCGGCCGCATCAACGGCAACGATGCCGCCATAGACACAGAATGGCAATGAACCCAGGCTGTGGCCAAACAGCCGGCTTTTGATTTCAACCAACGGCAACACACCGACGATGGCGCCATCACGTTCAGCCAGCAAATAATGGCTGCGATGGCTGAATGCCTGTTCGATCACCCGCTTCCAGCCGATGCGATGAAAAAACGTGGCGTCCGGATGCGTCAGGACAAAGGCATCCCAGCGCGAGGCATCGTTCGCCGATGCCCTGCGAATGGTCACCGCAGCCGTGCGTGGCGTCGGCACGGCCGCGTGCCCTTGAAGCAGTTCAGTTGGCATGTTCAAAGTGTGGGGAGGAATACGCGATCCACGCGATCCCATTCAAAGTCATTCAGCAATTGGCGCATTCTGCCCGGCATACGTTGCAAGTTGACGTAATGACGAAAGCGCGTTTTAGCCGACAGGCCAGGCTGACGCGGCTGTCCGGCGTCCATTTCCCAAGGGTGGAAATAGAACATGCACGACGCCTGATCCTGCGTGTTCACGCGTTGCAGCATCCAGCGCGACATCGAATACGGCAACAGCCGGAACCAGCCGCCGCCCGCCGCAGGCAGGTTGCGCCCCATCAGTTCCAGCGTGGTGGGCGGCAATTCCAGGATGCCGCCGGCGCCATTGGGACGATTCGGAAAGCGCGGCGCGTCCGGCATGCCATAGTGATCGTGCTTGACCGGATAAATGCTCGAGCTGTACACATAGCCGGCGTTTTCCAGTTCCTCGACCGCCCACCAGTTGTTCTGGTTGATGGAAAAACTCGGCGCGCGATAGCCGCGAACAGCGACCCCGCCGAGATCCTCAAGAATGCGTTTGGCATGGGTAATGTCATGCCGAAACAGCTCGGGCGTCAGATCCGACACGCGCTGGTGGCCATAGCCATGGCTGGCGAGCTCGTGACCGCCGTCGACTATCCGGCGCACCACTTGCGGATAACGCTCGGCAATCCAGCCGAGGGTGAAGAAGGTTGCCCTGGAATCCGCCTCGTCGAGCAAGCCCAGGATCACGTCGACGTTGCGCTCCACCCGGCACGGCATGCTGTCCCAATCCTCGCGCCGGATGGTCGAGGCAAAGGCTGATACCTGAAAATAGTCTTCGACGTCGATCGACATCGCATTTTTCATGCGGGCCATTTACCTCCCCCTGACGCCGGCTGGCTGCGGCAGCCAGCCTTTCAGCGTATGCGCGATGCGCATCGCTGCACGGCCATCCCAATATTCCGGGATACAACCGGCGCGGCCGCCACTCGCCATCACGGTTTCAAATGCAGCCCGGATCGCAGCGGGATCGACACCGACCAGCGTATTCGTGCCTTCCGTCAGGGTGATCGGGCGTTCGGTGTTGTCGCGCAGCGTCAGACAGGGGACGCCGAGCGCAGTGGTTTCTTCCTGGATTCCACCCGAGTCCGTCAGCACCAGTTTGGCATCGCGCATCAGACCGAGCATGTCGAGATAACCCAGCGGCGGCAAGATGCGCAGCGCCTCCAGCTTGGCGGACAGGCCGAATTTTTCGATATTGCCGCGGGTGCGCGGATGCAGGGGCAGCACCACCGGCAACACGCGGTTGATTTCACCGATCACATCGAGCAGTGCGCCGAGCGTGGCCGGATCGTCAACATTCGATGGTCGGTGCAGAGTCAGCACCGCATAAGCGGGCAACGACCCACCCAGGATCTGGCTGCTCGGCACCGCGCGGTCGAGATTGCGATACAGGGTGTCGATCATCACGTTGCCGACAAACTCAACCCGCGAGGCATCGATGCCTTCGCGCTGCAAGTTGGCAAGCGCGCTTTTTTCGGTGGTAAACAGCAAATCAGACAGCTGATCGGTGAGGACGCGATTGATTTCCTCCGGCATGCTACGGTCGTAGCTGCGCAACCCCGCCTCGACGTGGATGACGCGCACGCCGCGTTTGGCCGCCACCAGTGCGCAGGCGATGGTGGAATTGACATCCCCCACCAACAGCACGGCTTGCGGCTGCACGCTTTCGAGCACTGGCTCGAAGCGCTTCATCACCTCGGCCGTCTGCACCGCGTGACTGCCGGAGCCGACGTCAAGATGATGATCCGGGCGCGGAATGCCGAGGTCGGCAAAAAAGCCGTCGCTCATCGCCGCATCGTAATGCTGGCCGGTGTGCAGCAACTGCGCAGCGATGCCGGTCTCGGCCAGTGCGGCCATGACCGGTGCGATTTTCATGAAATTGGGACGCGCACCTGCAACACACAAAACTTGAGTCATGTTCATTCCGTGTGGGCTAGTGAGTGATTTCGGGGTTATCGGGCAGCGTACCGGCTTCGGCCGCTGCATTGCGCTCGCTCACGGTAAACAGAATCTTGCGCACGATGGGCAGGATGCGGTTCACCGAACGCTCCATTTGCTCGACGCGTTGCACCAGTCGTGCAGTATCTTCACTGGAAACGCTTCCCTCCGGCGCAGGCTGGCCGTTGAGGCCGCTCCCCCCCCTGAAATCCTGATGCGCGATTTCATTTTTGAGGTCGGCGATCACTTCGTTGACTTCATCGATACCAAAATGATTTTTCTCTTCCAGAAAACCAAACAGCAGCAGGCGGTCACAGGTTGTGTTGAGACGGCGCGGGATGCCGCCGGTAAAGCGATGCAATTCGGCAAACGCCTCGTCGTCAAACCCAGGCGTCCCCTGCCAGCCTACGGTACGCAAACGGTGCTCGATATACCCACGCGTCTCATCCGCACCGAGCGGCCCCAGATGGTAGGAAGCCACCACCCGCTGGCGTAATTGCTGCATATTGGGGCTCTGCAGGATGCCGCGAAACTCCGGCTGCCCGAGCAGGAAAGTCTGGATCAGTGAACGTTCGTCGTTCTGGAAATTGGACAGCATGCGCAGTTCTTCCACTGCGCGCGGTGTCAGGTTTTGCGCCTCGTCCACCACCAGCAGCACCCGCTTGCCCTGACGCGTCGCGGCGATGAAAAAGTCCTCGATGTTTTTCAGCAGTGCCGACTTGGTCAGGCCTTCGTGCTCCAGTCCGAACGAAGCGGCCACGCTGCGCAGCGTGTCCTCGGCATCAAGCTGGGTGGAGACCAGTTGCGCCGCCACCAGATTATGCGTTTCGAGTTGCCGAAACAGATTGCGCACCAGTGTGGTTTTGCCCGCGCCGACTTCGCCGGTGATGACGATAAACCCCTCGCCCAGCGACAAGCCATAGTCGAGATAAGCCATCGCCCGCTTGTGCCCTTTGGACCCGAAAAAGAAACGCGGGTCGGGGTTGAGCTGAAACGGTTTGGCGCTAAAGCGGTAATAGTCTTCGTACATGAACGATCCGTGGTTGGTTGGTGGCAGGTTGGCTTGCCCTGTAAAACCTCGCAAAGGCCATGCCAACCTGCCAGACCGGTCAGAAACGCTTGTTGACCGAGGCAGTGAGACTGTTTTCGTCGTAGTCGGAATTCGCGTCGTTCGAATCCCGTTGGGTATGGCGTAAAGTCAACGCGCCGTTGAGCTTCTCGGCAAAACGATGATTCAGTCCCAGATTCAGGCTGAGCAGATCATCCTCTCGCGCCGTGCCGCCTGATAGTAGCGCATCAATATTGGTACGCGTGAGCGACAGGCTGCTGTAAGCGCTGGTTCGGGGAGACAACCGATAATTAACAGAACCGGTCAGGCTCTGCACATGGTCCTGCGCATCATCAAGCGCCTGATAGAGGCGACGGGTATCGCGTGCCGACAACCCGAAACCCAGTCGCCCGATATCCCAAGACACGCCCGCAGTAAAGCTCTTGATAACGTAAATGCCATTGGCAATCGAGACGTCCAGCAGATTTGCCGCCACCAGATCGGCAACCGTGACGCCAGGAATACTGTTGAGCACCAACTGGGCCAGTTCGCCCGAACTAACCGGCCCCCCGCAGCTTGCCGCATCGGGATTCGTAAAGTCCTGGGTTTCCCTCACAGCTATTCCTGTGTTGCACACCCAGAAAATGCGACTTGTCTGCTCCAGAAACTGTTGCGTGATATCGCTGACGTTCTCAGAATAACTGGCCGTCCACTGTGATATCCGGGTTCGATGGCTCGCGGACAAACTGTAGGTATTGCCGAAATAGCGCTCGCCAAACGAGGCCTCAACACTGGTGCGACGGGTCGGCGACCAGCCCAACCCCGCGCTCCACGACGAGCCATCGGTTCCGCTGGTGCTGAGATAGTCGTTCCAGTCCTGACCCACGGTGCCGAACACCCGGAATTTGCGGGTGAGCGCATAGCCTGCGCTCGCACTGACACGCTCGAATGTCGTGTCGGCGGTGGTGCTATTGTTCGCCTTGCGTAAGGAATAGTTGACTCCCCAGCTTAAATTATTGAAGCGGCTACCGTTGGTCAGACCGGCTGTAAAGGCATTCACGTTGGAATTGGAGGCTGCATCATTCTCGAAAATCGCACCACCGGAGGTGTAGCGCGCCTGCGCATTGGCGAATGTACCGAGACGTTTCTGAATGTAGGGGCTGATCGAATAGGTGCCGACGGTGGCGCGGTTGCTGTCGTTGGTGCTGGCGTCGGCCGGCGAACCGGTCAGCGAAATCAGCTCCTGCGAAACACTTGCGGTTCCGTCCACAAACAGGAAGTCCTCTATCAGTTCAACTTTGCCGAGCGCACCCAGGTTGTGATTGAGGTCCGTGCTTTGGTCTTCTCCGTAACGCGCTACGCCGGTAAGGCCATAATTCAAACTGGCCTGAATGCGACGCGATCCTTCGGAGCGAAGGCTGAAGCCGGGCCTCACGGTGAAGATCAACGCGTCTTCCGGGTTGGCGTTACTCTGGTTGGCGTTGTCAGTGTACGTTGCCGTGCCGCCCAGAGAAGGCTCAAACTGCCAATCCAGAGCAGCTGCCGGGCTGGCGAACAGTGCGATCCAGGCCGACAACGTGACCGCCAGTGGCATCTGCCGGTGCAACGCCAGCTTCACGCGGCGTGGGCGAGCCTTATTTTCCGTAACTGCCATAGTGACCATAGTAATAATCCGCACCCGGGGTTGGCGTGGTTTTATTCAGCAGCATACCCACCACTTCACACGACTGGATATGGCTGAGCGCTTCGCGCACCGCTTCCTGAGAGGTTTTTTCGGCCTCCACCACCATGACGATCTGCCCCATGTGGGTCGCCAGCACGCTGGATTCGCTGGTCGCCAGCAGCGGCGGGGAGTCAAACAAAATGATCCGGTCGGGATAACGATTGCCGATATCCTCGATCAGGCGAGTCATCGCGGCGCTTGCCAACAATTCGGTTGCGCGCTTGTAGGTACGGCCTGCAGGCAAAACGGTCAGCTTGGCGATGTCGGTCTTGATCATCACGTCGGACAGCTTGAGGTTTTTGTCCTGCAGCACATCCAGCAAACCTTTATCGGCATGAATGCCGAGATATTCCGGGACGCGCGGCTTGGCGACGTCGGCATCGATCAGCAACACGGTGCGATCCATCTCCATCGCCATCGAGATGGCCAGATTGATGGCGCAGAAGCTCTTGCCCTCACCCGGAAGCGAGCTGGTCACCATGATGAGGTTGCCATTCTTGACCCGCGCCGCGCCCTGTCCGAACGCATTGGCGATCAACGGGCGCTTGATGATGCGGAACTCCTCGGCAATCTTGCTTTTCTCCGCATCCGGCGACACGACACCCATGCGATGCAAGCGAGCCAGATTGATCGATTGAACCTGGCTGTTGCCTTCCATCACCGAGGCATCCGGATCGCTGAAAATCGGTTCTACGGTTGTCGCGATGAAGGGTGAAACGTGCGAGCTGCTCTGCTTGTTAAGCGCACTCTCAATCAGGCTGGCGTCACGCGCCCCTTCGACCGGGTTGTTGGGGACAACCGGCCTGGGTGCGCCCGCCCCGATTTTTCCTGCAGCTTTTTCAATAATGCTCATGGTTTCTCCTAGCCAGCACGCGACATGACCAGTTGCAGGATCATCACCCCACCGTACGCGGCGATCAAACTGCCCAGGGCGGCGAGGTAAGTCAGCAGCCCCTTGCGCTTGCGGCGACGGGTTTCATCCGTTTCCACCCGCGACACCGCACCCAGCAAGGGCAAGCCGGTCAGCTCGCGCAGCACGCGGCGATCTGTCACGGTGCGACGCAACTGACTGAGCAGGAACGCCACCACCACACCCGCAGCCAGCCCGCCTAGCGTAACCAGGGATAGCAGCATGGGACGGTTTGGCCAGGCAGGCTGACTCGGCACAAAGGGCGGATCAATCACCCGGAAATCGACTGTATCGGTCTTGCTTTCAACCTCGCCCGACATGGTGACCGACTCACGGCGCTTCAACAGCGCGTCGTAATTCTGGCGATACACGTCGTAATCGCGCATCAGCTGGGTGTACTCCTGCTCAACCTGCGGAACCATGTTGGATGCGCCGCGCAACTCACCATAGCGGCGCTGATATTCACCCACGCGCGCCTGCAGGGAGGCAACCGTTGCATCGGCTTCAGCAATGGCAATGGTGAGTTGCTGATAAACCGGGTTCTGGATTTTGGAACCTACCGGATCCGCTTTACGAGCAGCCAGGTCGGCCTTCTTCTGCGCCTCCAGTCTCTCGACCAGACGCTTGTTTGCCTGGATGTCCGGATGCAGATCGGTGTACTGCAAGCGCAATTGATCCATTTGCTTCTGCAACGCCTGAATGCGACTGTCGATCTCGCCATCCGTCGTGGCCGCCGCTGCAGCAGCCAGCTCTGGCTCCTCGTCTGCCAGTTGCTGCTTGAGCTGGTTGCGACGATTGATCGCTTCCTGCTGATCCAGCTGCGCCTGTCGCAACTGGGCGGACACCTCGGCCAGCTTGGCGTAGTAGTCACCGCCCTGTCCCGGCATCATGCCAATGTGTTTTTGCTTGAATTCCTTGAGCGCATTTTCGGCATCGGTCAGCTTCTGCTGATATTGCTGCAATTGCTCCTCGATAAAACGCTGCGAGCTGGAAATATCCTGACGGGTTTTCCCCAGGCTGGTTTCGACAAAAATGGTCAGCAACGACTGCACAACCTTTTTGGCAAGATCAGCGTTTGCGTCCTGGTAGCTGATGGTATAAAGATTTTCCTGCCCGGCATTGCCAATGGCTATTTTGCCTGCCAGACCATTCAGCATGGCTTCGGTTTGCTCGGGCGTTTTCGCCTTTACATCCAGGTCGGTCATGCGGGCGACTTTTTCCAGCGTGGGCCGACTCACCAGCTGACGTGTCATCAGTTTGATCTGCTGCTCCACGTTGGGCTCGGCTGTCAGACCCTGCAACAGTGGTTTGAGCAAGGTCTGCGTGTCCACATACACCCGCGCCGACGCCTCGTAGCGGTCAGGAATCGTCATGACCCAGGTCCAACCCACAATACACGCCAGCCAGGCCACCGCCACGCCCCACCATCGCCGCTGCCACGTGGCTTTGGCATACCCCAGAAGTTGTTGCAGAACTTGATCCATGCAGAGTCTCTATCCCACCAAAACAAACACACCGTCAGCTGACGGTGTGTTTACGATTAGAACAAGCTTTCGGGAATGACCAGGACATCGCCCGGACGAATATCTGCGTTAGCCGTGATATCGCCATTGCGGATCAAGTCTTCGAGACGCACGCCCAACTGGGTGCGCTTGCCATCGGGCGTGATTCGCAACAAATAGGATTTATTGCCATCTGCAAAATCAGTCAGTCCGCCTACGGCAATCATTAGATCGATCAGACTCATGTTTTCACGATAGGCCAGCGCCTGCGGCGTACTGGCTTCGCCCACCACCCGGATTTGCTGATCATAGGGACCAATGCCACCGCCCACGATGACGGTGGCGATGGGTTCCTGGATGTATTTGGAGAGCGCTTTTTCAATATCGCGCGCCAACTGGCTGGGGGTCTTGCCGGAAGCTTGCAGATCCTCGATCAGGTTCATGGTCATCTTGCCGTCCGGACGGATCGGAAAGCTGCCCGACACCTCGGGGTTACGCCACACAAACACGCTCACCGAATCACCCGGCCCCAACTGATAATTCCAGTCACGCTCAGTGACCTGCGCAGGCGCAGGCGGATAAGTGGGTGTGCTGGAGCAGCCCGTTATGGCAACGACTGCGAACACCACGCCGATGCGTGCGATGAGTGTATTAATTGTAAACATGTCCACCCTCCCTCAAATTAAGCTAGCTATCCGCCGCGATTATGCCTGAGCGAATTGAAATTTCGACCTCATGCTGCAAAGCCATCAGCGCAACTCACAAGCAATCCCCGCGCCAGAGTACCAAAGAGACGTTGACATCAGCCTTGCATAACACAGGCTGGCTGGCGTCCATCCGTTAATGTCGATTACTCGTCAGGGGTGTCAAAAGCTCGACCTTTGCCGGGGTATCATGCAGCCCATGAATCGACCTGCCATCGACACCCTCGACACCCTGCGCCAATATATCCGTGCATTTGCCGAGGCGCGCGCATGGGAAACTTTCCACACGCCCAAAAATCTGGTGATGGCGCTAAGTGTTGAAGCGTCAGAGTTGCTGGAACCGTTCCAGTGGCTGACGGCGGAACAGAGCCAGAACCTGAGCCCGGCACAACACGAAGCTGTGCGCCAGGAAATCGCCGACGTGCTGATCTATCTGACGCGCCTGGCCGATCTACTCGATATCGACCTGCTGGAAGCGGCCGCCGACAAACTGGTAATCAACGCCAGCAAATATCCGGCCGGTCTGGCACATGGCAATGCAATCAAATTTTCATGCCCGCCCGGGCATCCGGAACAAGCTGATGAATAAACCGTATTTCACCCACCACGTATTTTTTTGCACCAACCAGCGTAACGACGGCGCGCAATGCTGCGGCGCTTCCGGCGGTCAGCATATGCGTGATTACCTGAAGAAGAAAGCTAAGCATGCCAACATGAACGGCGTTGGCAAGTGTCGCATCAACAGCGCGGGCTGCCTGGACCGCTGCAACGAAGGCCCGGTTGTGGTGATCTACCCAGAAGGGACCTGGTACACCTATGTGGACGAGTCCGATATTGACGAAATATTTGAGGTGCATCTCAAGCAGGGACGCATCGTCGAACGTCTGCAACTGAAATAAGTCGCCTTAAGTGAAGCGCTACAAACTCCGCATCCCCGTTGCCGTCGGCAAGCTGGAAACCGTAATTGACGACCCCGAAGGTGAACGTCGCGGCCTGTTGCTGGTGGCGCATCCCCACCCATTGCACGGCGGCACGCTCGACAACAAGGTGGTGACCACTCTGGCCAAAGCGGCCAATGAAGCGGGCTGGGTCAGCGTGCGGCCGAACTTTCGCGGGGTCGGCATGAGCGATGGGGCATACGACGCAGGGGTCGGCGAGACCGAGGATTTGCTCGCGGTCGCCCGCTTTGTCGAAGCCAGCTATCCCAATCTGCCCTGGGCGCTGGCGGGCTTTTCGTTTGGTGCCTTCGTGCAGCATCGCCTGCGCCAGCAACTCGACGCATGTCGCCTGATCCTTGTCGCACCTGCAGTCACGATGTATGCATTCGACCCGGTCCCGCCAGACAGCGTGCTGATCTATGGTGACGCCGACGAGCTGATTCCGCCTGCCGCCATGCAGCATTGGGCCGAACAGCAGCAGATCGCGGTCAAGGTCATCCCCAACGCCGGACATTTTTTTCACGGCAAACTCGGCGAATTGAAACAGGCGTTCGTGGAGTCCTGCCCATGCTGAAAGTGCGCGGCCTGAGCAAAAAGTACGGCGACACCGAAGTGGTGCGCGGCCTCGACCTGAATGTCCGGCGCGGTGAATGCTTCGGTCTGCTGGGTCCCAATGGCGCAGGCAAAACCACCACCTTGCGCCTGCTGCTCGGCCTGACCGAGCCGGACAGTGGCAGCATCGAAATCGCCGGCATCGCCGTGCCGCAACAGGCCCGTGCAGCACGGATGAAAATCGGCGTCGTGCCACAGATGGACAATCTGGATCCGGATTTCTCGGTGCGCGAAAACCTCCTCGCCTATGGCCGCTATTTCGGCATGAGCCGCGCCGCGGTTACCGCGCGGGTGCCCATGCTGCTCGATTTTGCCGGCCTGGCGAGCAAGGCTGACGCGCAGATCACGCAGCTGTCAGGCGGCATGAAGCGGCGGCTCACGCTCGCCCGCGCGTTGGTGCATGATCCCGACATCCTGTTTCTCGACGAACCCACCACCGGTCTTGATCCGCAGGCGCGTCACCTCATCTGGCAAGGCTTGCGGCGCCTGATTGCGGAAGGCAAGACCATCGTCCTGACCACGCATTTCATGGACGAAGCCGAACGGCTGGCCGACCGCCTCGCCATCCTCGATCACGGCCGGATGGTCGTCGAGGGGGCGCCACGCGCGCTGATCGAAGCGCATATCGAACCCGCCGTGGTCGAAGTGTTTGGCGAAGGCCTCGCCGACTGGACCCGCCAGCACGCAGCGGCGCTGTGTTTGCGCTCGGAAACCGTCGGTGAAACCCTGTTCTGCTATACCGACACGCCCGACGGCGTGATTGATGCGCTGAAAGAAGTACCTGCCTTGCGCTACGTCCACCGGCCATCCAACCTCGAAGACGTCTTTCTCAAACTCACCGGGAGAGACCTGCGTGATTAAGCACCTGCGCTTTCCCCAGCTATCGTGGCGCTTCATCCCGGTGTGGCAGCGCAACTACCTGGTGTGGAAAAAGCTCGCCATCCCGTCCATCCTCGGAAACCTGGCCGACCCGATGCTGTACATGCTCGGCCTAGGATTCGGCCTCGGCAGCCTGCTGCCCGATATTGAGGGCATGTCGTATCTGAGCTTTCTCGCCGCCGGTACCGTGGCTTACAGCACGATGAACGCTGCCACCTTCGAGGTGCTGTATTCGAGTTTTTCACGCATGCACGTACAGCGCACCTGGGATGCCATCCTGAATGCGCCGATGACGCTTGATGACGTGATGCTGGGCGAACTGACGTGGGCGACGTCGAAAAGCCTGCTCTCCGGCGTGGCTATTCTCGCGGTGATCTGGGGTCTCGGGTTGTTTGGTGATTTCTGGATGACGCTGTGGATCATTCCGGTGGTCGCGCTGGTCGGCTTCTGCTTTGGCGGCATGGGGTTGGTAATGAATGCGGTGTCGCCGAGCTACGATTTTTTCCTGTATTACTTCACCCTGGTGATCACGCCAATGGTGCTGCTATGCGGCGTGTTCTTCCCGGTGTCGCAGTTGCCGCCAATATTGCAAAGCATTTCCGCCTGGCTGCCGCTCAGCCACGCCATCGATCTGGCACGGCCGCTGGTGATCGGCCGCGTGCCCGGCGACATTACGCTACATGTCGCCGCCTTGCTGCTCTATGGCAGCCTCGGCTACATCATTTCGCTGGCACTGACGCGCAAGCGGCTGCTGAAATAAGCCTCAGACTCCCGCCGCCTGCTGGTCGGCGTGGTAACTCGAGCGGACCATCGGCCCGCACGCCGCGTGCTTGAACCCCATCGCCAGCGCCTCCTGCTCGAACTGGGCGAAGCGTTCCGGCGTCACAAACCGCAGCACCGGCAAGTGGTGTTGCGACGGTTGCAGGTATTGCCCAAGCGTCAGCATGTCGACGTCATGCGCGCGCAAGTCGCGCATCACCTGCAGGATCTCGTCGTCTTCCTCGCCCAGCCCCAGCATCAGACCGGACTTGGTCGGCACGTCGGGGTGACGCGACTTGAAGTCTTGCAGCAATGTCAGCGAATGCGCGTAATCGGCACCCGGGCGCGCGGCTTTATACAACCGTGGCACGGTTTCCAGATTGTGATTCATCACATCCGGCGGCGCGGTGTCGAGAATATCCAGCGCACGGTCATGGCGGCCGCGAAAATCCGGAGTCAGGATTTCGATCCGGGTTGCGGGCGACAGCTCGCGCACGGCGCGGATGCAGTCGATGAAATGCTGCGCGCCGCCGTCGCGCAGATCGTCGCGATCGACGCTGGTGATAACGACGTATTTCAGCGCCATCGTCGCGATGGTTTCTCCCAAGTGGCGCGGTTCGTCGACGTCGGGCGGCTGCGGGGTGCCGTGGCCGACATCGCAAAACGGGCAGCGCCGCGTGCACAGGTCGCCCAGAATCATGAAAGTCGCGGTGCCGTGGCCGAAGCATTCGCCGAGGTTGGGGCATGAGGCTTCCTCGCACACGGTGTGCAGCCTGGCCTCGCGCAGAATGCCTTTCAGCCGCGCCACGTTCGGCAGGCTCGGCGCCTTGGCGCGGATCCACGGCGGCAGGCGCATGCGCTCCTGCGGCACGATCTTGATCGGGATACGCGCGGTTTTTGCCGCACCCTTGTGCTGAATAGGGTCTGCCATAATCTGCTCGGAACAACGTTGGAAATTTCAACCATCGGGATTTTAGCCTATGCGATTACCCATCCTGACCCTGCTTGCCGTGTGGAGTGCGGCAACCCTTGCCGGAACCGATTCCAGTATCGATACAGAAACCGGGCTCACCACCTGGCAGACTGAATCACAGGGCATCCAGGTGCGGCTGACCCAGATCAGCCCGGACCAGACGCGCAGTTTTTATCAGGCCCGCGGGTTTTCGCCTGCGGCGGCGGAGCGCTACGCCAGCGAATGCGTCTTCATGACGGTCGTCCGCAACATCGGCGACACACCGATCCAGCACCGGCTGGCTGACTGGCGCTATGAATCGGCCGGCGCACCGCCACGCGCCATCCGCAGCAAGACCGAGTGGGAACGCATCTGGAAGCAACGGGGCGCCACAGAATCGGCGCGCATCGCCTTCACCTGGGCGCAGCTCCCTGACACCCAGACCTTTGCAGCGGGCGACTGGAACCAGGGCATGACAAGCTACAGCGTGCCGCGCGGCGGCCAGTTCGACCTGCGCTTTGTCTGGCGCACGGGCGGCACCATCCATTCAGGAATACTCGAACAAGTAAAATGCGCCGATGAACATTCGTAAATGCATATCGAAGCTCGTGCTGGCCGCTTGCTGTGAGTTCGGCCTGGCAGTGGCGGCGCAAGCCGCCGACCTGCCGCCCCTGTCCCACAGCCTGACGACGCAGACGCCCAGGCCGGCACCGGCGCTTAAACTTAAATCCACCGACGGCCAGCTGCTCGACCTCGCGCAGCTCAAGGGCAAGGTCGTGCTGATCAATTTCTGGGCCACCTGGTGTCCGCCGTGCCGCCGCGAAATGCCGTCGATGGAGCGCCTGCGACAGGCGCTCCAGGACGAAGCCTTCAGCGTGCTGGCGGTCGACGTGGGCGAGGATGCCGACACCATCGAGGCTTTCACCAGCCAGCTCGACACCACACCGGGCTTTCCCATCCTGCTCGACACCCGCAGCCACACGATGCAGGTGTGGAAAGTGGCGGGGCTGCCGACCACCTTCTTGGTCGACAGGCAGGGGCGCATTGTCGCCAGCGCCATCGGCGGGCGCGAGTTCGACCACCCGGAAATTACCCGGGCGATCCGCGAACTGCTTAATAAGTAATCAGGCCTTGACCCAGACCTGTCCGGCCTCGACTTTCACCGGATAGGTTCTGATCGGTTCGTCGGCCGGGTCGCAGGTGGGCTGGCCGGTGGTCAGATCGAAGTAACTGCCATGCAGCGAGCACTTGATCTTGCCGTCCTTGATGCAGCCCAGATACAGCGAGTAATCCTCGTGAGTGCACATTTCGTCGACGACGTAATGGGTGCCGTTCGAGTTGCACAGTAGCAATTTCTTGCCCGCGACGACGACGCGTTTCATTTGCGCCGGCTTGAGTTCGTCGGCAGCGGCGATGGCGACAAATTCAGTCATCACTTCACCCGTGCGACGGCACGGCCGGAATCCAGCACGGCACGGATCTGCGCCGCGGCATCGGCCACGCTTGCTGCCTTGCCGACGTGATGCAGGATGATCGAACCCGCCAGCACCAGCGAATCATACGTCGCGCCCTTGTCGCCCTTCAGCGCCAGAATGCCGGCCTCGGCTGCGGCGTGTGCGGTGGCCTTGATGTCGATGGCGGCGACGATCTCGTCCGCGCCTTCTTCCGCAGCAACTGAACCTGGCAGCGGGACCGCGCGCACCGGCTGGTCAATCCCGAGTGCGACCGGATCGATGCTGGCTTCGATTTCCTCGGCCCTGTCGTGATAGTGAAAATACTTGCCGGTCTGGCGCAGTGACGGGATCACTCCGCCCTCAACGCCGCGCACGATGCAGGCGGTGTCAAACCCGGCCACCCGCGCGAGATCGGCATATACCGGCGGATAGGGCTTGTGGACGTAACCAGTCACGAAATGGGTCAGTTTTTTGCCGGCAATCGGCTTCGACAACACTTCCACCGTAGTGAGCACCTGACGCTTGATCATCTGGGTACGCAGCGGGATGAGATTGTGCATGCCGGGGTTGGATTGCGCCTGATCAACATACGCCCAGCCCAGTGCCGGGTCGCTCAAGCGCGCAGATGCTTCAGCCGGCGACAGATTGACCGGCACCCCGGCGGCCTCCAGCACGTGGCGCACGGTTACGCCGTATTTGGGACCGACTTTGTCGAGGCCATGCGAGACCACGTGCACACCGAGTTCAGCCAGCAGCGGACCGAGAAACGGCGCCGCAGGCAAGCAGCGGGTGTAGCCATCGTAGGGATCGCCGATATCGACCACTTCGTCCACCTCGGCCGTCACGCGATGGGTGGTTTCCAGCACCGCATCCAGCACGCCGCGGTTTTCGTCCATCGTCTCGCGCTTCATCCGCAGCGCAATGAAATAGATACCGATCTGCACCGGGTCAATCATGTTGTCGATGATGGCCTTGGTACCCAAGTGCGCCTCGGTGCGGCTGATGTCTTTCGACAGGTCGGGGCCGGTGGCGATACGTTGAATGATCGAGCGCATCAACAGCTTGGGATCGGACGGCAGGGTGTCGGTGGTCATAAAAAACTCCAATAGAAGGCGCAAGAATACTAATAACCGACTAAATCAGTCAAGAATAGATCGTGTGACGCAGGGCGCGCTCAACCGCCTGAGCCAAAGCCGGCAGCGATTCGCCCACGCCCAGATCGCGACATTGCGTCACCCGCATGCCGGCATAACCACAGGGATTGATCGCCGCAAACGGCCGCAAATCCATGTCCACATTCAAGGCCAGACCGTGATAGGTGCAGCCATGCTTGACCCGCAGCCCCAGCGCGGCAATCTTTGCGCCGTCCACGTACACGCCCGGCGCGCCAGCCTGCCGTTCGGCACTCACGCCCACCGCGGCGAGCACCTCGATCACGGCCTGCTCCATCCGCGTCACCAGTTCACGAATGCCATACCCGCGCTGCCGCAGATCGACCAGTACATAGGCGACGATCTGCCCCGGCCCGTGATAGGTGATCTGGCCGCCGCGATCGATCGGGACAACGGGAATGTCGGTGGCGGCGATCAGGTGTTCTGCCTTGCCCGCCTGCCCCTGGGTGTAAACCGGCGGATGTTGCAGCAGCCAGATTTCATCCGGCGTATCGGGAGAACGCTGCGCCGTAAAATCCTGCATCGCCCGCCAAGTCGGCGCGTATTCGACACGGCCCAGATGCCGCACGATCAACGTTCCGCTTACTGCTTGCTGCTCACTGTTCACGACTAGAGCGCCATCTTCACCCACGGATGCGCGGTAATCTCGAGGTAAAGCGCATCCAGCTGGGCTTTGGAGGTGGCGCGCACGACACAGGTCACGCTCAGGAAATTGCCTTTGCTCGACACCCGCACCTCGACGGTTTCGGGCTTGAAATCGGGTGCATGGCGCTGCACCAGCTCGACCATGGCTTGCGTGAAATCGTCACGATGTTCACCCATGATCTTGACCGGAAAATCGGTCGGAAACTCGAGCAGGGTGTCCTCGCTCATGCGCGCATCACCTGCTGTTTGAAGGACTGATACAAGACGTCCATCTGGCGCGCCAGCGGCCCCGGCTTGCCGCTGCCGACCGGGACGCCATCGAGTGTCACGATCGGCATGATTTCCTTGGTGGACGATGTCATCCACAGTTCGTCCACGCCGCGTAATTCAGCCTCGCTGATGGTGCGCAGTTCCCACGGGATGCCATGCGCAGCGGCCAGTTCCAGCACCACATCGTAGGTGATGCCGGTAAGAATCAGATTGGATGGCGGCGGTGCCAGCAACACGCCATTTTTCACCGCAAAAATATTGCTCGCCGCGCCTTCGCTTAAAAATCCATCGCGCAGCATCACGGTTTCGGCACACCCTGCATCAACCGCCTGCTGCCGCGCCAGCACGTTGGCGAGCAGGGAAATTGCCTTGATATCGCAGCGCCCCCAGCGGATGTCCGGCGCCGTGATGGCGCACACGCCTGCCGCCTTTTGCGCATCTGACGCGCTCACCAGCGGCTGCGCAAACATGAACACGCTTGGCGCCACGCCTTGGGGAAACGCGTGGTCGCGCGGCGCCACCCCGCGTGTGATCTGCAAGTAAACCGACTGGTCATCGAAATCCTGCAACGCGATCAGCTGCTCTATCAATTCACGCCACTGGGCTACGCCATGCGGATTGGCCAGGCGGATACCGTCGAGGCTGCCCTGCAGGCGGCGCAAGTGTTCTTCCAGACGGAACGGTTTGCGCGAATACACCGGGACCAGTTCATATACGCCATCACCGAAAACAAATCCGCGATCCAGCGCCGACACCTTTGCGTCGGCCAGCGGCATGAATTGTCCATTCAGATAGACGCTCATCACTCAACCATCAGCCGGATCGAATCCCAGGCTCGCCCAAAAATGCCGGACACACCCACGTCCCGCAGCGCAACCAGCGCAAAATCACCCAGTGGCTTGCCATCAAGTGTCAAGCGCAAAGTACCCAAGCGCTGCCCCTTGCGCACCGGCGCCAGCACCGGCTGCTGGGTAATGACCTGCGCCTTGATCCGCGCGGCACTGCCATGTGGAATCAACACGTGAAAGTCCTGCACAAAGCCCAGCGCCACTGAATCGCTGAGGCCCCGGTACAGTTTGACCACCTTGACGGGCTGCTGGGCGCGATACAGCCGCACACTATCGAAACTCTCGAATCCATCGTTCAGCAGCTTCAGTGCATCCTGCGTGCGCAGCGCATCGGTTCGCGCGCCCAGCACCACCGCGATACGTTGCTGATCGCCACGCTGGGCCGAGGCCACGCCACAATAGCCCGCCTGCGCAGTACGGCCGACCTTCAGACCATTGACCGCAGCGTCGCGCCACAGCAGGCGATTGGCGTTGTAATACGTGACGCCCTTGAAGATGAGCTCTTTCTGCGTGAAAAATGTCAGGCGGCCGGGGAAATCCCGTACCAGCGCCCGCCCCAGTATCGCCAGATCACGCGCGCTCGACTCGTGCCCCGGCTCGGTCAGCCCGGTGGCATTCATGAAGCGGGTCTTGTTCATGCCCAGGCGTTTGGCCTCACTGTTCATGCGTTTCACAAATGCCGCCTCGCTGCCGTCGACCGCTGTCACCAGCGTCAGCGTGGCGTCGCCAGCCGACTGCAGCAGCATCGCCTGCAGCAGCGTATCGACGCTGATCTGCTCGCCCGCTTTCAGGAACACGCGCGCGCCGTCTACCTGCTCGGCTGCCTGCGGCACGCTGAGCATTTCGCCCAGGCTCAGCTTGTTTTTTTTAATGTCGCCCAACAGCACATAGGCCGTCATCAACTGGGTCAGCGAAGCGGGGGCCAGCGGCAAATCGGCCTGGTGCGCAGCCAGTTCACGCCCGGTAATCTGGTCGATCGACACCCAGGCTCTCGCTGTCATGCCACTTGGTGCGGCCCACGCGGTAACGGTAAAAATCAGCCCGAACAAACCCAGGCAAAAGCGTGACATCACCATGGTGCGCTCAATCCCGTCTGACCAGAATGGCATTCAAAGCGAGACGTTCCTGCACCCTTGCGCGTTCCGCCTGCGCGGCGTCATCGCTGGGATACGGACCCAACTGCACCCGGTGCAGCTTGCCGGTAAGGACGACGCGCGTCTGCTGGGTGTCGAGCTCGAGTTCACTGGTGAGGCGTGCCAGCAGTTGCTGGGCATTGCCGGAACTTGAAAAGGCTCCCACCTGCAAATAGACGCCTTGCTGAATCGCCTCACCCGTCGTGTCGTAGGCTGCGGAGTCGAGGCTGTCCACCCGCACCCGCGTGCTGCCATTGCCGATATAGCCAAGCTTGTTTGCAGCCGCATAAGACAGGTCGATGATGCGCTTTTTATGGAACGGGCCGCGATCGTTGATCCGCACCACCACGGTTTTACCGGTCGCAAGCGAGGTGACCCGCACATAACTCGGGATTGGCAAGGTCGGATGCGCTGCGGTCATGGCATACATGTCGTAGCGTTCGCCCGATGCGGTTTTTCTGCCATGAAAGCGTTTGCCATACCACGATGCCACGCCTTCTTCGCTATGCGCACGGCGCTCGGTCTGCGGCACATAACTGCTGCCCAGCACGTCGTAGGGGCGGTTGGCGTAGCGGTGCAACGGCTCGGCGCGCGGCACCGCGTCGGGAATGGCGTCGAGATTGGGCGGCAGGGTGGCCTCGGGGCCATCGTCCAGATAATAGCCGCCCCCTTTTGCGTGCTTGGCGGAAACCGCGGGTTTGTCGCTAAAGGTCGGACTGCTGCTACACCCGGCCAGAGCCAGGGTGATTGCGACCACACAGGAAATCAGGATCGTTTTCATTTGGCCATTTTACCTCGTCAGGTTTTGTTGAGCTGGCGATGGGTCGCCACGCTCATCATGATGCCCACGCCCAGCAGCAAGGTGATGAGCGCCGTGCCGCCGTAACTCATCAGCGGCAGCGGTACGCCGACCACCGGCAAAATGCCCGACACCATGCCGATGTTGACGAATGCATAGGTGAACAGATTGAGACTGAGCGTCGCCGCCATCAAACGTCCGAACAGGGTGGGGGCACGCGCCGCGATCACCAGACCGCGCGCGACGATGGCGAGATACAACACCACCAGCAGGGTCGTGCCGACATAGCCGAACTCCTCACCAAAAACAGCATAGATGAAATCCGTCGTGCGCTCGGGAACGAAATCGAGCTGGTTTTGCGTGCCCTGCATCCATCCCTTGCCGAACAATCCGCCCGAACCGATCGCAATCGTCGACTGGATGATGTGGTAACCATCGCCCAGCGGATCGGACGTCGGGTCGAGCAAGGTGAGCACGCGACGCTGCTGGTAGTCGTGCATCAGGCTCCACACCAGCGGCAGGCTCGCGCCGGCCAGCATGCCACCGCCCGCAATCACCTTCCACGGCAACCCGGCAAAAAACAGCAGGTAAAAGCCCGATGCGCCGATCATCAGCGCAGTGCCCAGGTCCGGCTGACGCAGGATCAGCAGGAACGGCACCAGCAGCAACGCTCCGGCCACCAGAAAATGCTTGCCGCGCAGGCCGCCCTCGTTGCGCTGGAAATACCAGGCCAGCATCAGCGGCAGCGCCAGCTTCAGCAACTCGGAAGGCTGAAACGCAAAGCCGAGGTTCAGCCAGCGCCGCGCGCCGTTACGGATTTCGCCGAACAAGGCCACCCCGATCAGCAAAATCACCCCTGTCACATAAAGCGGCGGCCCCACTTTGGACAAGATATGCGGTGGCACATTGGCCATCACCACCATCACCGACAGTGCCAGGCCGATATTGATGAGGTGACCGGTGATGCGCGCCGGGCTTTGTCCCGATGCGCTCGCCACCATCGCCAGACTCACGCCCAGCAGCAGTACCACCAGAGTCAGCAGCATGCCGTCCAGATGGCCCAGCCGGCGCAGAAACCAATGGCTATTCTGTGGCATCGATTGCTCCCAGATTCATGTTGCCCGGCCGTTTCCCGGTCAGGTAATAATCGAGCACTGCACGGGCCATGGGCGCAGCGGTTGATCCGCCATGCTCACCGTTTTCGACCATGACTGCGATGGCAATGGTGGGATTTTCGGCTGGCGCATAGGCGATGAACAGCGCATGGTCAAGATGCTTCCGCGCCAGACTCCCCGCGTCATAACGCGCACCCTGTTTGATCCCCACCACCTGCGCGGTGCCGGTCTTGCCGGCTATCGTATAGGATGCGCCGGCTGCAGCTCTCGAGGCCGTGCCGCCCGGCTGCATCGCAGCCATCATGCCCGCGCGTACCGCAGCCAGATTGTCGGGATCAATTGCCAGTTGCTGCCGGGTTGCAACAGGCTGGGCCTGCCACGCGCGCGTCAGCGGGTCACGCACCGACTGCACCAGTCTGGGCTCGATACGCTTGCCGCCGTTGGCGATCATGGCGGTCGCCACAGCCAGTTGCAGCGGCGTGGTCAGATGAAAGCCCTGGCCAATTCCCGCGATCACCGTTTCGCCGGGATACCAGACCTGCTTGAAGCGCCGCTGCTTCCACTCGCGCGAAGGCAGCAAGCCGGCCGATTCACCATCCAGATCGATACCGGTTTTTTCACCCAGACCAAACTGCGCCAGGTAGTCGTGCATGCGATCGATCCCCATGTCCACGGCCAGCCGGTAGTAATACACGTCGCACGACTGCGCGATGGATTTGCCCAGATCGACCGTACCATGGCCGCCCTTTTTCCAGTCACGGTACTGGTGGCTGCTGCGCGGCAGGGTGAAATAGCCGGGGTCGCTGATCGCGTCGGAAGGCTTGCGCAAGCCCAGTTCCAGGCCGGCCAGCGCCATGAAAGGCTTGATCGTCGAACCCGGTGGATAAATCCCGCGCAGCACGCGATTGACCATCGGCCGATCGGGCGATTCGTTGAGTGATTTCCAGGTTTCCGGGTCGATGCCGTCGACGAACAGATTGGGGTCGAAGCCGGGTTTGCTCACCAGCGCCAGCACCCCGCCGGTATTCGGATCAAGCGCCACCAGGCCGCCCAGATAATTGCCGAACACGTGTTCGGCCACTTCCTGCAGATCACGGTCGAGATACAGGCGCAAATCCTTGCCCGGCACGGGCGGAATGCGTGACAGCACCCGGACTGCGCGGCCGCTGGAATCGGTCTCCATCTGGTCAAAACCGGTGCGGCCATGCAGCAGGGTTTCGTAACTCTGCTCCAGTCCGGTCTTGCCGATATGCGCGCCGCCCTGATAGTTTTTTTCACGCCCGGCCTCGCGCAGCCGTTTCAGGTCACGGTCATTGATGCGGCCGATAAAGCCCACTACGTGCGCCATCCCGTGCCCCGCCTGATAGTTTCGAAACAGGCGCGCCTTGACCTCGATCCCGGGCAGGCGATAGCGATTGGCCGCCAGAATCGCGACTTCTTCATCGGTCAATTTGCTTTTCAGCGGCACCGTTTCAAACTCGTGCGACTCGCTCAACAGGCGGCGAAAGCGCCGCAGTTGTCCTGGCGTAATCTCGATCAGTTTGCCTACCTCGGTCAGGGTGGCCTCAAGATTGTGGATATGCGAACGGGTGACCTCCAGCGTATAAGCTGAATAGTTTTCCGCCAGCACGCGGCCTTTGCTGTCGAGAATCAGCCCGCGATTGGGGGCAATCGGCACCTGTGAAATGCGATTGTTTTCGGCACGTCCGGTGTAGTAATCGTGCTGCGTGATCTGCAAAAAATATCCGCGCGCCAACAGCACGCCCGCCAGCAAGGCGACGAAAGCTGCGCCGACTTTCAGGCGTCCATGAAAGCCAGCCAGTTCACGATCCAGGTTTTTGAGCGGAGTGGGCCGCCTCATGCCCGATCCTGCATACCCTTGCCGTGCCACAGACGAAGCACGCCCACCAGCACCAGCCACATCACGGTATTGCTCGCAACCGGCAACATGACGCTCCAATCAGAAGGCGGATTGCCCGCCAGCCAACCGATCAGCAGCAACAGCAACTGCACCAGCAGGAACATGGGCAGCAGCTGGGCTGCCTGACGCAGCGGGTCGAACTGCAGCAAGCGCAAGCGAAAAAACAGCACCAGGTAGACGCCGACCACATACGCCATGGCGTGCTGGCCAAACACGCCGCCATTCTGGAAATCCGCCAGCAAACCGGCCAAAAACGCCGCGCTGAAACTGATGCGCGCGGGCTGATGCAAGACCCAGAACAGCACCCCTATCAGCAAAAAATCCGGCCGCAACGCCAGCGCCCATCCCGACCAAGGCAGCTGTTCCAGCAGCCAGGCCAAGGTCAGGCTGCCCAGTATGCGGCGCCAGCTGCCATACGATGGTGTCGCGCTCATGGCTTGTTATCCTTTGGCGGCAACGGCAGCGGTGTTTGAATGGTCGGCGGGTCGGCGCGCAACACCAGCACGGCCCGCGAACGATCCAGACCGGCCAACGGCACGCAGGCCACCTGCAAGTAGGGGCCCGATTGCGAATGCGTCACCCGGGTGACACGCGCCACCGGGATCCCTGCCGGATAAACCCGGTCGATTCCTGAGGTCAGCAAGCGGTCATTGACCCGCACATCGGTATTGCCCGGCATGTATTTCAGTTCCAGGTAACCTCGCCCGCTGCCCGCCACCAGGCCACGCTGACCAGTGCGCTCGATAAACACAGGGGTTAATTGACTGGGGCTGCTCACCAGCGTGACCTCGCTGCTTCCCGCGTAGATCCGGCTCAACTGCCCCACCAGGCCACTGGCATCGACCACCGGCAAGCCGCTGCGCAGTTTCGCATCCGCGCCCTGGTCCAGCGTCATCTGCTGGACAAACCAGTCATGCCCGCGATACACCATGGCAGCGTGGACCAGCTGCTGGCCGGGGCGCGCCTGCATTTGCAGCAGCGCGCGCAGTTCGGCGTTTTCGCGACTGACCTCGCGTGCGGCGTTGACGCTCGCCCACAGCCGCGCGCGCTCTTCGCGCAACGCATCGCGCTCGTTTTGCAACAGACGGTGACGGGTAAGAAAACCACCGATCTCGGTGGCAACATTGGCTGGAACGCGCAAAGTTTCGCGTACGGGTTGCAGTACGAGCGAAAACCCGCTGCGCAACCCTTCGAGCGCGTGATAACGGGAATCGGCGACCACGCACGCCACCCCCACCAGCAGCCAGATCAGCAGGCGGGCGGTCGCGCCCAGCTGGCGGGCGAACATGAGCTGATTCGACGTCGCCATCAACGTCCCCGGTCAGGGCGACTGTGCCTTGCTGCGCTCACTCGTTGGTGAACACCGACGCCAGTTTGTCCATTTCTTCCAGCGCGCGTCCGCAGCCCCGCACCACGCAGGTCAAGGGGTCGTCGGCGACGATCACCGGCAGCCCGGTTTCCTCCATCAGCAGGCGGTCGAGGTCGCGCAGCAGCGCGCCACCGCCGGTCAGCACCATGCCCTTTTCGGCGATATCAGCACCGAGTTCGGGCGGCGTCTGTTCCAGCGCCATTTTCACTGCGCTGACGATGGCGTTCAGCGGTTCGGTCAGGGCTTCGAGGATTTCGTTGGAGGACACATTGAAGCTGCGCGGCACGCCTTCGGCCAGGCTGCGGCCCTTGACTTCCATTTCCAGCACCTCGGCGCCGGGGAAGGCCGAGCCCATTTTTTTCTTGATCTGCTCGGCGGTCGCCTCGCCGATCAGCATGCCGTAGTTGCGGCGGATATAGCTGATGATGGCCTCGTCCATGCGGTCGCCGCCGACGCGCACCGAATTGGCATACACCACGCCGCCGAGCGAGATCACGCCGACTTCGGTGGTGCCGCCGCCGATGTCGACCACCATCGATCCGGTCGCTTCCGCCACCGGCAAGCCTGCGCCGATCGCCGCCGCCATCGGCTCTTCGATCAGATACACCTGACGCGCGCCGGCGCCGATCGCCGACTCGCGAATCGCGCGGCGCTCCACCTGGGTCGAGCCGCACGGCACGCAAATGATGATGCGCGGGCTGGGGCGGAACATCCGCGTGTCGTGCACCTTCTTGATGAAATACTTGAGCATCTGCTCGGTGACGGTGAAGTCGGCGATCACGCCATCCTTCATCGGTCGGATCGCCTGCAGGTTGCCCGGGGTGCGGCCCAGCATCTGCTTGGCCTCTGCGCCCACCGCCTGTACGGTGCGCTTGCCGCCCACCGAGTCGGTGCGGATTGACACCACCGAAGGCTCGTCCAGCACGATGCCGCGGTCACGCACATAAATCAGCGTGTTGGCAGTACCCAGGTCGATGGCGAGATCGGTTGAAAAATAACTGGTCAGGAACTTGAACATGGTGGCGGCAACACCCGCGCCAGGCGGGCGAAAGGGCAGAAAAAACAAGGGGGCTATGATAACCTACCGGGCTTATTTACCGTAAGCCATCAGGTGTTTTCATGTCCCTTTCCACGGACGACGTCAAACGCATCGCCCGCCTCGCCCGCATCGAAACCAGCGATGCCGAAGCGCAGGCCACGCAAACCCAGCTCAACAACATTTTCGATCTGATCGCCACCATGCAGGCGATCGACACCCGCGGCGTCGCGCCGATGGCCCATGCCCAGGAGGTCTACCAGCGCCTGCGCGCAGACGTCGCCACCGAAACCGACCGCCGCGCCGCCTTCCAGGCCATCGCACCCGCCGTCGAAAACGGCCTGTACCTCGTGCCCAAGGTCATCGACTAAGCCATGTCCGAATCCACGCTTGCCGCCCTGGCCGCGCAACTCAAGGCCAAACAGATTTCCAGCCGCGAACTCGCCCAGCAGTATCTCGACCGCATCGCCGCGCTGAATCCGGCCCTCAACGCATTCATCACGGTGGACGCTGGCAAAACGCTGACCGAGGCCGCCGCCGCTGACGCGAGCATCGCCGCCGGCCAGGCCGGCCCGCTGACCGGCGTGCCGATCGCGCACAAGGACATTTTCTGCACCGACGGCTGGCTCACCACCTGCGGCTCGAAAATGCTGCACAACTTTGTCGCGCCCTACGACGCGCACGTGATCCAGCAGTTCAAGGCCGCCGGCATGCCGAGCCTGGGCAAGACCAACATGGACGAATTCGCCATGGGATCAAGCAACGAAACCTCCTACTTCGGCGCAGTAAAAAACCCCTGGAACCCGGCCTACGTGCCCGGCGGTTCCTCCGGCGGCGCAGCAGCCTGCGTCGCCGCGCGCATGGCGCCTGCCGCCACCGGTACCGATACCGGCGGCTCGATCCGCCAGCCCGCCGCGCTGTGCGGCATCACCGGCCTCAAGCCCACCTACGGCCTGGTGTCGCGCTACGGCATGATTGCGTTCGCCTCCAGCCTCGATCAGGCCGGGCCGATGGCGCCGTCGGCCGAGGACTGTGCGCTGCTGCTCAACGTGATGACGGGTTTTGACCCAAAAGACTCGACCTGCCTTGAGCGTGATAAAGAAGACTACACGCGCGACCTCGACAAACCCTTGAGCGGGCTGCGCGTCGGGTTGCCGAAGGAGTTTTTCGCCGAAGGCCTGAGCAACGAAGTGGCCACCGCAGTGGACGCCGCCATCGCAGAACTGAAAAAGCTCGGTGCAACCACCGTCGAGATTTCGCTCGCCAATTCGAAGCTCGCGATTCCCGTTTATTACGTGCTCGCCCCCGCAGAGGCCTCCAGCAACCTGTCGCGCTTCGACGGCGTGCGCTACGGCTACCGCGCACCCGAATATGGCAACCTCGACGATATGTACTGCAAGACCCGCGCGCAGGGCTTTGGCGCGGAGGTCAAACGCCGCATCCTGATCGGCGCCTACGTGCTCTCGCACGGCTATTACGACGCCTATTACCTGCAGGCGCAGAAAATCCGCCGCCTGATCGCCGAGGACTTCAACGCAGCGTTCAAGACCTGCGACGTCATCCTCGGCCCCACCGCGCCCGGCACCGCCTTCAAACTGGGCGAGAAATCCGACGACCCGGTGGAAATGTATCTGAACGACCTCTACACCATCCCCGCCAACCTCGCCGGCCTGCCCGGCATGTCGCTGCCGTGCGGCTTTGATGCCAAGGGTCTGCCGATCGGCCTGCAACTCGTCGGCGACTATTTCAGCGAGGCGAAAATGCTCAACGTCGCCCATCAATACCAGCGCGCCACCGACTGGCACAGCCGCCAACCGGAGGGCCTGCTATGAAATGGGAGACTGTCATCGGGCTGGAAGTCCACACCCAGCTCGCCACCAAATCGAAGATTTTCTCCGGCAGCAGCACCGCCTTCGGCGCCGCGCCCAACACGCAGGCAAGTGCGGTCGACATCGCGCTGCCCGGCGTGCTGCCGGTGCTGAACAAGGGCGCGGTGGAATGCGCGATCAAGTTTGCGCTGGCCATCGGCGCGCAGCTCAACCGCATCAACGTATTCGATCGCAAGAACTACTTCTACCCCGACCTGCCCAAAGGCTACCAGATCAGCCAGCTGGCGAAACCCATCGTCGAAGGCGGCGTGCTGACCATCGTGGTGGATGGAGAAGAAAGAACCATCAACCTCACCCGCGCCCACATGGAAGAGGACGCCGGCAAGTCGCTGCACGAAGATTTCCACGGCATGAGCGGCATCGACCTCAACCGCGCCGGCACGCCACTGCTGGAAATCGTCTCCGAGCCGGAGATGCGCTCATCCGCAGAAGCCGTGGCCTATGCCCGCGCGCTGCACACGCTGGTGACCTGGATCGGCATCTGCGACGGCAACATGCAGGAAGGCAGCTTCCGCGTCGACGCCAACGTCTCGGTGCGCCCGGTCGGCCAGGCCGAGTTCGGCACCCGCCGCGAAATCAAGAACCTCAACTCGTTCAAGTTCCTGCAGCAGGCAATCGACTACGAAGTACGCTGGCAGATCGAAACGCTGGAAGACGGCGGCCGCATCGAGCAGGCCACGGTGCTGTTCGACCCCGACACCGGCGAGACGCGCATGATGCGCAGCAAGGAAGACGCGCACGACTACCGCTACTTCCCCGACCCCGACCTGTTGCCGGTCAAGCTCGACGAAGACTGGATCGAACAGGTGCGCGCCACGCTGCCCGAACTGCCCGCCGCGATGCAGGTGCGCTTTCAGGCCGAATACGGTGTCTCGCCTTACGACGCCGCCGTGCTGACCGGTTCGCGCGCGCTGGCGGATTACTTCGAGGCTGCGGCAAAAGCCTGCGGCCAGGGCAAACTCGCCGCCAACTGGGTGATGGGCGAACTCTCCGCCGCGCTGAACAAGGCCGATCTTGGCATCGAACAGAGCCCGGTCTCCGCCACCCATCTCGGCGCGCTGATCGCCCGCATCCACGACGGCACGCTGTCCGGCAAGCTGGCCAAGCAGGTGTTCGAAGGCTTGTGGGAAGGTGCGGGCGAAGTCGACGCCATCATCGAGGCGCGCGGCCTCAAGCAGATGTCCGATTCCGGCGAACTGGAAAAAATCATCGACGAAGTCATGGCCGCCAACGCCAAGTCGGTCGAGGAATTCCGTTCCGGCAAGGAAAAGGCCTTCAACGCGCTGGTCGGCCAGGTCATGAAAGCCAGCAAGGGCAAGGCCAACCCGGCACAGGTCAACGAGTCGCTCCGAAAAAAACTGACGGGTTGAAGCACGAAACTGCCCGCGTTGAGCCGGGCTGGCTGGCGCTATACACTCCCCAAAAATAACCCCTGGGGAGGGTGAAAATGGTCCGGATTCAGCCGCTCGGCAAGCTGGCAGTGCCCGATGCTTCGGGATTGCTGCCCCGGGAAAGTCTCTACCAGCGGCTTGATGCCGCGCTCGCCGGAAAACTGGCCTGGATCGTCGCCCCCGCCGGAGCCGGCAAGACCTCGCTGCTGGCCGGCTGGATCAAGGCACGTCAGCGACCTGCCATCTGGTATCAGGTTGACGGCGGCGATCATGACTTCGGCACGTTTTTCCACTACCTGAGCCTTGCCGCCAAGCAGGTTTCGCGTAGCCGTCTGCCTGCTGCCACCCCGGAAAACCTGATGGCGCCGGAGGCATTCGCCCGGCGCTATTTCACCCGCCTGTTCCAGGGCTGGAAGCAGCCATGCGTCTGGGTACTGGACAATTACCAGGAAGTTTCCGACACCGTCCCTCTGCATCGTCTGCTCGATATTGCCCTCGACTTACTGCCAGGCGGCAGCCTCATCATTGTCGCCAGCCGCCACGAAGCGCCCGCTTCGCTACGGCGGCATTTCGCCTATGCCTACAGTGTCTTGATCGGCGGGGACGACTTGCGCCTGTCCGCGGCGGAGAGTGCCCAACTGGCCGAACGCTGGGGCATGCCCCCCGAGCGGGCCGCCGTGCTGCATGCGACCAGCCATGGATGGGCCGCACTCCAGGTGCTGCTGATGCGCCTGCCGCCCGATCAGCAGCGGCCCGATCTGCCTGCCGGCGACGCGCTCCTGTTCGATTACCTGAGTGGCGAGATTTACGAAAAGCTGGACCCGGACATGCGCGGCTTTCTCGCCAGGGTCGCCCTGCCCCCTTTCCTCACGCCTGCAATGGCCGCGCAGCTTTCAGGCCGTTCCGATACGCAGGCGATCCTGTCCCGCCTTGCCCGGCAATCCTTTCTGACCACCCGGCACGGCCGGGGCGGAACAGCCCGGTATCAATTTCACCCGCTGCTGCGGGCGTTCCTTCTCGATCGCCTGACGCGCGATTTTCCGGTCGGCGAAGTGCAAACATTGCGGCGGCAGGCAGCCCAGCTGCTCGAACAGGACGGCGAAAGGGAAACCGCGGCGGGATTGCTGGCGGATGCCCAGGACTGGAAAGCGCTGGCCGCGCTGCTGCGCGTCCAGGCGCCAGCCTGGATGGCCGAAGGCCGCATGGCGACCCTGCGGCAGTGGCTCGAATGCCTGCCCGATGCCGTACGGCAGGGCGATCCCTGGCTGCTTTTCTGGCACGGCTCGATCCTCCGGCTGCACGCCCCCAAGCAGGCGCGCGCGCAACTGGAACCGGCCTGGCGTCTGTTCAAGGCATGGGGAATGATCGATGGCGCCTTTCTCGCCTGGGCTGCCATTGTCGAATCCTACGCTGTCCCCTGGAGCGAATACCACCAGCTTCCCGCCTGGCTGGAGGAACTGGACCACCTGCAGAAGATGCACCCCGAACCCGCCAATGCGGAAGCCGAGGCGCAACTCCTCGGCACCGGCAGCGCCCTTCTGATCAGCGCACCTTTTCATCCCCTCATCCACACCTGGCAGTCTAAAGCCGAAGCCCTGATTCTCGCCCTGCCCTCGCCACGGCACTTCGGCCCTCTCGCCTACTTCATCACGCTGCACGCCCTTTGGCGGGGAGACGGCGTGACGCACACTCGCACCTGGTTTGCCGGCCTGACGCTCCCGCCGCGGCTTCAGGAAAATCACCCGCTTGGCTACATTCTGTTTTGCATCTGCCGCGCATACCTCGCCTGGGCCGACCTGAATGCGGAGGATTGCCGCAACTGGGTGGCAGAAGGGCTGGAAACGGCGAGAACGACCGGCGCCCACCTGCTGGACAACCTGCTCCTGGCACAAAATGTTTATGCGGCCACGGTCTGCGGCGACACGTTGCGCGCCCAACAGGCGCTGGACGCGATGGAACCCCTGCTCAACCCCCTCTGGGCGCTGGATGTGCATCATTTCAACTACCTGCGCGCCGGCATCCAGCTCATGCGGGGGGATACCGCCGCCGCACTGAAATCAACGGATGGCCTGAACGAACGCGTCCAGACGACCGGCGCCTATTTCCCCCTGATGGTCACCGACCTGCTGCGGGGTCAGGCGCTGGCGCTGAGTGGCCAGGCGGAAGCTGCACACGCGTTCGTGTCCAGGCCGCTTGAATTCGCACAGCGTTTCCCCAGCCCGCAGATCGCATTCCAGGCCGGGCTGCTTGAAGCCTATATCGAGCTGCAACAGGGCGCCGACGCGCAGGGTCTCGCTGCCTTACAACGCGCTCTAGCGGCAGGCCGCCGGATTGATTCCATGGCGCTGTTTCCCTTCTGGCTGCCCCAGCTCGTCGCCCCGCTCTGCGCCCGCGCGCTGGAGGCCGGCATCGAGGTCGACTACGTGCGCCGCCTGATCCGCCGCCGCGGGCTGCTACCCGAATCGCCCGCCAGCGACGCCTGGCCCTGGCCGGTACGCATCTTTACCCTGGGCCGCTTTGCCGTGCTGCTCGACGACCAGCCCGTCGTCTGTGCCGGCAAGGCCCAGAAACGCCCGCTGCAACTGATCAAGGCCCTGATCGCCCACGGCGGGCGCGGAGTGTCCGCGACAACCCTGGCGCAATCGCTGTGGGCGGACGATGCGGAGGATAGCCGGCACGCCCTGGACATGACGCTTTCCCGCCTGCGCAAACTGCTCGGCAACGAGGCGGCCATCCTGACTCACGACGGCAAACTCAGCCTCAACGACAAACACTGCTGGCTCGACATCTGGGCATTCGAGCGCCTGTCCGGGAATGCCGAGCGGATGCGCGGCGACGGCGCCCCGGCGGTGTGCGAACGGGCCATGGCGCATTACGCTGGGCCGTTTCTCGGCAGCGAGGACGCGGCCGTCTGGCTGCTCCCGCGCCGCGAACGCCTGCGCAGCCGTTATATCCGCTTGGCGCTGGCTTACGGCGACAGCCTGGAGCAGGCGGCAGACTGGCAGTCGGCCGTATCCGTTTTCCGGCGCGCGCTGGAAATCGAGCCTCTGGCCGAGGTCATCACCCAGCGCCTCATGACGACCCTCCTGGCGCATGGCGAGCAATCCCAGGCTCTGGAGGCGTTCCGGCGCTGCCGCGAGATGCTGTCCATCGTCTTGGGCGTCAATCCGAGCGCCCACACCCAGTCCCTGGCGGAGCAGGCCAAAGGCTGATCCCGCAACAGGGCATTTCGCCATCCGTGAGCCATCCGTGAGAGGCGTCTCCCTATAGTTCGATCACCGGGCTTGACCAGCCGAACTTTAAGGAGGCACACCATGCATACCGCACGAATTGTTTTTTGCTTCGCCTTGCTTGGCCTCGCGGGCCAGGCAGCCGCGGAAGAAACACCGTACAAGCACGAATATCTCAATGGCGGATATTTCGAGGGCGCGTCCGATGCAGGGCAGGCAGCCGCACCAGGCGATGGCAGTGGCGAAACACAGGTAGTGGCAACGCCGTATCGCCACATCTATCGCAATAGCAGTCATTTCGACGACGAAGCCGCCGCGCAGGCGGGCAATACTCCGGAATCGCCTGTCAAGACGAGCAGACAAGGGGATCGCGATGAACCGTAAGAAACTCCACGCCAAACTGGCATCACTGAACATTCATGAAAGGGGTCTCATGAAGCCCACGCTACTCCATCCTCCCATTCTCGCCATCGCCCTGATCAGCGCGCCAGCCATGGCAAGCGCCATTTCTGGAAGCGCCACTGTGGCCGGAACCGCGAATATCTTTGCCGCTGGGCAAACATCGCCCAGCGTGATCAATAGCGATGGTTCGCTGCCGCCTTTCATTGCCTTGTCGTCCGGCGCAACCTCGATCAGCTTTCCAAGCGGGACAGGAACCGTGCATATAGGCGACCCGGGCAACCCGGCGTATGGGCCGGAAAGCCCGAATTTCACTACGGCTTTCTTCATTGGCGACTCGACGATTCCCGTTTCCGATATCAGGATTGATCGCACCGGAACCTCACTTTGGGGGGTGTTTCTCGACGACAGCACGCCCACGGGATCGCATCCAGTCAGCCTTGATTTCTCAAGTGGCGGTTTGGGCATTGCGTTCACCAGCCTCAGCCCGCTGCTCAGGCAGACATTTTTTGTCGGCGACGGCCTCACGGGCACCGGTAGCGGGGACCAGCAAACCTTCTTCGTACCAGACGGAGCGACCCGCCTGTACCTGGGAGTTCTCGATGCCATGACTGTCAATGCAAATGCCGGTCCCGGCAACGCCTACTTCAACAATACGGGTGCATTCAACGTCGGGTATGACATGACCGTTAACGCCGTCCCCGAACCCGAAACATGGGCCATGCTGCTGGCCGGATTAGGGCTGATGGGGTGGCGCGCGCAACGGCGGCGCGCCCTCTTGAGGGTGCATGGGCTTCTGGAGAACCGGGCCGATTCATTTCCGGCATTCCAATGAACCCCCTTGTAACAAAGGTGACACGCCATGCACGACAAATACGAAAAATCCCTCGCGAAGCTGCATGACGAATTCGTCGGACTGCCCCAGGACGTTCGGCTCGAATTCATCGAGCGATTCCAGCGTCATAGCTTTTCGGCACGTCTTGACGCTTACCACGCCAAACGCGACCTCTTCGGATTCGGGAATGCCTGCTCCCAGACCTGGCTTCTGTTCCTGTCCGGGCGGGACAGGACGGATCGCCAAGGCAAGACGACCCTGCCGCTGCAATCGCTGCTGTGCGGGGCGGCAAGCGAGGGACTGGCAAACCAGCTGGTCATGGTGCGGGAGCCCGTTGTTGTGGCCACCGCGCACGGCTCGACCCAGTCATTTCTGACGGTAACCACGCACGCGCAGCCCCTGCAGCCAGGCGCCACCACCCTCCTTCAGGATCGGGCGAACAACCGGCTCAGTAACGATAGTTTTCTGACAGACGTATCGGTTGAGGTGATGTCCTGGCGGCACGACGGCACACCTGCCGCCGAGACTGAATTTTCCTGGACGTGTACCGTGGAAGGCGCGATTGCAGTGTTCATCGGTGGTTAATGCAATGTGCTGACAACAGACGGCCAGCCTGCCGATTTACGTGGCGATACGCTCATCGCCCGCATCCCGGACGACACCCTGTTCCGGCAAGCCGGCCAAACAGGTGTTCGAGGGCTTGTGGGAAGGCGCGGGTGAGGTCGACGCCATCATCGAGGCGCGCGGCCTCAAGCAGATGTCCGATTCCGGCGAACTGGAAAAGCTCATCGATGACGTCATGGCCGCCAACGCCAAGTCGGTCGAGGAATTCCGCGCCGGCAAGGAAAAGGCCTTCAACGCGCTGGTCGGGTAAGTGATGAAAGCCAGCAAAGGCAAGGTCAACCCGGCGCAGATCAACGACCTGCTGAAGCTCAAGTTTCAGGGATGAAAAAACGCGTTGGCCGGGTAATCCCGGACAACGCGTTTTCAACCTTATGCTGCCGCAGGCAACAAGCCTGCACCCCAGAGAACGATGCTGATTACTTAGCCGTTAACTCGCGAAAGCGCACCTTGTCGGCCGCATACTTCTCGCGCACCTGCTGCATCGCTTCTCCATTGTTGAGAATGGTGCGCTTCAGCTCGAGGCTTTCCCGGGCAGCCTGATCAGCCTGATCGATCAGACCCGTTCCCACCTTGCGCCCGGCTTTTTCGATGGCGGCGATGCGGGCGTTCACCTCGGCCAGATTGGCCTCCACGGCCTTGCTGCGGATTTCTGCGCCCTTGATCGCCAGCTTGTGATGTTCCAGGGCGCGGTCGCGCGCCAGGTCGATTTCCGCTTCGGTGGTGTAGGTCTGGGTCAGCGCGCGATCGAGCTGCGCCTGCTTTTGCAGCTCCAGCTGAAGCTGCTTCTGCTCGGCCGCACGTGCGGCCTCTGCGCGGCGCTCCGCCTCGGACTGGGTGCGCTTGATCACATTGCCCTGCTTGCCCAGTTCGGCGCCGCCGCTTTGCCGGTACGTCGTCGGCGCAGTATCGCTGTAATGCACCCGGCCGTTGCCGTCCACCCAGCGATACATTTGCGCCTGCGCGCTTCCTGCCGTCAGCAGCAAAGTCACCGCCAGCGTACTAAACGCCAAATGTTGCACGGTAAGCCGCCACGGCCTGCAATTCTGCTTGTCTGTCTGCATCACGTTCCAGAAACTCCACCAGATTATTCAGGGTAACAACCGCCACCACCGGAATTTCATACTGCTCGCGCACTTCCTGCACGGCCGACTGCGCACCCGTTCCACGTTCCATCCGGTCCAGCGCGATCACCACCCCGGCAGGCTCGGCTCCCGCACTGCGGATCAGTTCCACCGATTCGCGCACCGAGGTGCCGGCCGAAATCACATCATCGACGATCAGCACCCGGCCCACGAGCTTCGCGCCGACCAGCGTGCCGCCTTCGCCATGATCTTTGGCTTCCTTGCGGTTGAACGCAAATGGCACGTTTTTGCCCATCCCGGCCAGCGCAATCGCAATGCTCGCCGCCAGCGGAATCCCCTTGTAGGCCGGGCCAAACAGCACATCGAACGCGATCCCCGAATCGACAATCGCCTTGGCGTAAAATTCGCCCAGCCGTTTCAGCTTGTCGCCGTCGTTGAACAGCCCCGCATTAAAAAAATAGGGGCTCATCCGCCCCGCCTTGGTCTTGAACTCGCCAAAACACAGCACCTGCGAGGCGATGGCGAATTCCACAAATTCAGCTTTGTAATCGGACATTTCTTCACTTTTCTTGAGTAACAACTGCGATGCGCATTATATCGGCCAACCTCAACGGCATCCGTTCCGCCGCCACCAAGGGCTTCTTCGAGTGGCTGCCCACCCAAAATGCCGACGTCGTCTGCGTGCAGGAGCTCAAGGCGCAGGCCGCCGACCTCAAGCCCGAATTCATCCAGTGCGACGGCCTCAGCGGCGCGTTCCACTACGCCGAGAAAAAGGGCTACAGCGGCGTGGGGGTTTACACCCGGCAGACCCCGGCACGCATCATCGAAGGCCTGAGCATCCCCGAGTTCGACGCCGAGGGCCGCTACATCGAGGCCGATTACGGAAACCTGGCCGTCATCTCGCTCTACCAGCCCTCTGGCTCCAGCGGCGACGAACGCCAGCAGGCCAAGTTCCGCTTCATGGACGTGTTCTTTCCCCACCTCCAGGCGCTGATCCAATCCGGCCGCGAAATCGTCATCTGCGGCGACTGGAACATCGCGCATAAAGAAGCCGACCTCAAGAACTGGAAATCCAACCAGAAGAACTCCGGCTTCCTGCCCGAAGAGCGCGCCTGGATGACGCGCCTGTTCGACGAACTCGGCTGGGTCGACGTTTACCGCAGCCTTCACCCCGAGCACACCGGCGAGGCCTACACCTGGTGGAGCAACCGCGGCCAGGCCTATGCCAAGAACGTCGGCTGGCGTATCGACTACCAGATCGCGACGCCGGGCATCGCCGCCAGGGCAACCGCTGCCAGCGTCTACAAAGACCAGCGGTTTTCCGACCATGCGCCGCTGATCGTCGATTACGATTACGCTCCATGACCTTACGCGCCCACCCCTGGTTTTCCGCCCTCAAGGTCTACACCCATCCGCGCGTCGTCGGCATGCTGTTCCTCGGCTTTTCCGCCGGGCTGCCGCTGCTGCTGGTGCTGGGCACACTGTCGTTCTGGTTGTCGGAGGCGGGCATTGCGCGCGCGACGATCGGGCATCTGAGCTGGGTGGGGCTGGCGTATGGCTTCAAGTTTTTGTGGTCGCCGCTGGTGGACCGGCTGCCGCTGCCTTTCCTTACCCGCATGCTGGGCAAGCGACGGGCATGGCTGCTGCTGTCGCAAATGTGTATCGCTGCGTCGCTGCTGGGGATGGCGAACACCGATCCGGTGCTGAACCTGACGCACACGGTGTTCTTTGCGCTGGCGGTGGCATTTGCCTCGGCAACGCAGGACATCGCGCTCGACGCTTACCGCATCGAGGCGGTGGAAACCGAGAAGCAGGGCGCGATGGCGGCGACCTATCAGGCGGGCTATCGCCTCGCGATGATCACCGCCGGCGCGGGCGCGCTGTGGATCGCGGCGAGCGTCGATCCGAGCGAGGCGACTTACGATTTCCGCCCGTGGCAGGTGGCGTACACGGTGATGGCGGCGCTGATGGTCGTCGGCATGCTGACCACGCTGATCATCCGCGAGCCGGAGCATCACGTGTCGCGTGCCACCAACGAGCGCGAGGCGCACACCCGCGAACGCTTCGCCGTCGCCGGGTTGTCGGGCTGGCTACTGACCACGACGGCCTGGCTCCATAGTGCGGTGCTGTCGCCCTTCATCGACTTTATCCAGCGTTACAAATGGCAGGCCATGCTGATGCTGGCGCTGATCGCCACCTACCGCATCTCGGACGTGGTGATGGGGGTGATGAGCAACCCGTTCTATCAGGAAATGGGTTTCACCAAGGATGAGGTGGCGACCGTGTCCAAGGTCTACGGCGTGATCATGACCATCCTTGGCGCGGGGCTGGGCGGCCTGCTGATTCTGCGCATCGGCGTGATGCGCACGCTGTTTCTCGGCGCGGTGCTGTCGGCGGCAACCAACCTGCTGTTCGTGTGGCTGGTCGGGCGCGGGCACGACGTCAATGCACTGGTGTTCACGGTGTCAGCCGACAACCTGTCGGCGGGCATCGCTTCGTCGGCCTTCGTCGCGTATCTATCCAGTCTGGTCAACCAGGCTTATTCGGCCACGCAATATGCGCTGTTCACTTCGGTGATGCTGCTGCTGCCCAAGTTCATCGCGGGATTTTCCGGCGAGTTCGTCGATGCCTGGGGCTGGGCGAATTTCTTTACCGGGACGGCACTGATCGGGGTGCCGGTGCTGCTGCTGGTGTGGCTGGTTGCCCGACAGGCGAACAACAAGCCATGACCGAGTTTTCCCTGCTCACGGCCCTGCTCGCCGGTCTGCTCGGTGGCGTGCATTGCGTCGGCATGTGCGGCGGCATTGTCGCGGCATTCTCGTTCCGTCCCGACGGCAGCACGCCGCCGTTCCGCCTGCATCTGGCCTACAACCTGGGGCGGGTAACCTCGTATGCCCTGTTCGGCGCGCTGGCCGGCACGCTCGGCGCGTCATTGAAGCTGGCGGAGTTCCTGCCGGTGCAAATGCTGCTGTATGTGCTGGCGCAGGTCGTGATGATTCTGCTCGGCTTGTATCTGGCCGGATTCAATCGCTGGGTGCTGATTTTCGAGCGCGCCGGCGGGGCCTTGTGGCGCAGGGTCAAGCCGCTGTTCCAGAAACTGCTGCCGGTGAAATCGGTGCCGCAAGCGGTGCTGGCGGGCATGGCCTGGGGCTGGCTGCCGTGCGGGCTGGTGTATTCGGTGCTGGTGTCGGCGCTGGCGGCGGGCAGTGCCACCTCGGGCGCGGCGCTGATGCTGGCGTTCGGCCTCGGCACGCTGCCGAATCTGCTGGGGATGGGACTGTTCGCCCGGCAGATCCAGCCGTTCATGCAGCTGCTGTGGGTGCGTCGCGCGGCGGGGCTGACGGTGGCGGGCTTCGGCGTGTGGGGGCTGGCGAATCTGGCCTACTCGACGTTCCAGACGCCGTGAAAAATCCGTGGGGTTCCGCAGCCGCAGGCAAAAAAATAGCCCCGGATTCGGGGCTGTTTTGCGTCTGGCTTACCTGAAAAATTTCTGATCGAAGGTCATGTCGTATTTGGGTTCACCGGCCACCTCAACGGTGGCGGTGAACTTCAGCGTATCCGGCGGCGTAACACGGAATTCGCCGAGGTAGTAAATCGCCGTGCCTTCCTTGATTTCACGCATGGTGATGTTCGACAGTTGCTGGGTGAGGTTGGTGGCATAAACGGTGAGCTTGGCTGGCACGGGTGTGAGTGCACCGAGCTTGTTTTTCTTCAGCACCGACAGGGTGACCATGCCGCGCGTTTTGCTGCGCTCGATCTTGTAGGCGCGTGCGACTTCGGGTTGCAGTTCGTCAGTGGTGAGGGCGTTGTAGTGGATTTCGAGGTTGCCGAACTTTTGCGAAATTTCAGCGTGGGCAACGGCAGCAACGGAACACAGGCACAGGGCAGCAAGCAGGCGTTTCATGGTCTCTCTCCTTTTGTTGTGGGGCATTCGAACTCAAGCAATGCCTTCTGAATTGTAGGCACTTATTTGAGACTGACGAGCCAGACGTTCAAATCATCCAGCATGCGGCCGACCGCCAGACTCGACGCCTGCGCGGCAGCGGCGGCATCGTAGCTTGCCAGCGGTACCTGCTGTTCGAATACGCGATGGCCCAGCAGTTTGCGCTGCTTGATGTCGACCACGTCGGCGCGCAGCACCAGTCGCACCTGCCCCGGCTCGCTGACGGCGTCGTGATAAAACTCGACCAGCTCGGTGTCGAGCAGCCAATCGGCGTGCACATAGCCGCCGACGCTCACATTCCAGCCGCCCTGGCGATCGAGGCGGGCACGCATGAGATCGGCAAAACGCTTGCCCGGGCGCTCGGTCCAGCGCGCGAACTGATACAGGCCACGGGTGTCGGGACTACGGCTGAAAACCAGCTGGTCGGTGTCGTAGAAGTTGCCGGTGGTGGTATCGAGCACCCGCAGGCTGGGACCCGCAGTGACCGGCGACTCCGCAGCAGGCACGGCAGGCGCGACATCGTTCAGCACGTAATACACCACAGCCGGTGCTTTCGATGCATCAGCCAGGTTGAGGCAGCCGCTGAGCAACATGCTCGTTGCGAGCAGGATCAGCCCAACGCGGGCGTGAGCACTTTTCATGGCAGTTTTTCTCCGGGGCCGAGCTGCTGTTTCGCCGGGCCGAACAGGATGGCGCGCGGGTCGGACAGGCGCTGTCCGGTGGTGGTAAGCGCGTCAGAGGTGGTGCGCACCTCGCTGCTGAGGCGGGCCATTTCCAGGGTGCCGGTGTCGCTGAGCTGCTGGATGTTGGCGGAAATCTGGTTGGCGTCGCGCTGGAGTTTGTCCAGCGTGATGACGGCTTGTTTCAACGCGATGTCGGCATTGTTGGCGACACCGACGAGACTGCCTTCGACCCGGGTGGTCGCCTGCCCGATGCTCGCGCTGGCGATGCGGAATTCTTCCGTGGCTTGGCGGATGCCAACCAACACGTCCTTCAAACCATCCTTGTCGGCGGCAAGCTGGCCGGACAGCGTGTTCAGATTGACCAGCGCCTGGCTCAATGCGCGCAGGTTTTCTTCCGACAGCACCCGGTTCATTTTCTCCATGATCTCCGCGCCGCTGTCGGCCAGTTTCGACACCGTCACCGCCACCTTTTCGATATCGGAACTGCCCTCGGCAATGACGGGGTAGCGCTCGCCCGCGGTGAGCTGCAATACGGGGGCGGTTTGGGGGCCGTTGACGATTTCAATCGCGGCAATGCCGGTGACCAGATTGCGCTTGACGTAGGCCACTGCGCCCTGATGGATGTCCAGATCCGCGTCCACCCGGGCGATCACCGCAACGGCTTCTTCGCGACCGTTGACGAAGTCGAAATCCGCAACGGTGCCGACATCGATGCCGCGCATTTTGACCGGGCCGCCGACGGCCAGTCCGTCGAGCGATTGTTTCTTGAAATAAATGGAGTAGTTCTGATAGGCGATGGTATCGGCCGCGCCCGCCAGCCACACAATGGCCAGCGTCATCAGCGCAGCCACCAGCAGTACCAGCAACCCCACCAGGGTGTAGCGTCCTTCAGTTTCCATCTGGGGTTTCTTCCTCCGGCGCACGCGCGGCAAAGTAGTCGTTGAGCCACGGGTCATCGAACTGTTTCAGCTCGGCCACCGTGCCGCTGCCGAGTGCGCGACCGTCCGACAGCACAATGACCCGGTCGATAATTGAAAAGAGTGTATCCAGATCGTGGGTGACGAGGAATACGGTAAGTCCCAGGTTGTCGGCCAGCAGGCGGATCAAGGTGTCGAAAGCGCGCGCCGAAATCGGATCGAGACCGGAGGTCGGCTCGTCCAGAAACAACAGCTCGGGGTCGAGTACCAGCGCGCGCGCCAGCGCCACGCGCTTCCTCATGCCGCCGGATAGCTCGCTCGGGCGCTTGACCCCCACGTCCGCCGGCAATCCGGCCATCGCCAGTTTCAGGCGCGCCAGCTGGCGGCACAGGGGATGCGGCAGGTCGGTGTGTTCGAACAGTGGCGTGGCGACGTTGTCTTCCACCGACAGCGAGGAAAACAGCGCGCCATCCTGAAACAGCACGCCAAAACGCTGCCGCAGCTGATTCATCTGTGCAGGCGTGCTGTCCAGCACGGATTCGCCGAACAGCTCGATGTGGCCCGCCTGCGGTTTGAGCAGGCCGATGATTTCACGCAGCAGCACGGATTTTCCGGTGCCGCTGCCGCCGATCAGTGCAACGACTTCGCCACGCGCAACCGACAGGCTCAGGCCCCGATGGATGCTGTTGCCGCCCAGCGTGGTGTGGACGTCGCGCACGTCGAGCACGGTTTCGCCCATCAGATATCCATCCGCACGAACATCACGGCAAAAATCGCGTTGAGAATGATGATGGCGACCAGGCTCTGCACCACGGTGGACGTGGTGTTGGCGCCGACGCTGCTGGCGTCGCGGCTGACCGACAAGCCCATGCGGCAAGCAATCAAGGCGATGAACACGGCAAATATCGGCCCCTTCAAAATCCCCACCAGCAGGGTTTTCAGGCGCAGCACGCTCTCCATCCGGTCCATGAACATGTAATTCGTGATGTCCAGCTGAGCCTGTGCCACCAGCATGCCGCCGATAATCCCGGCAATGTCGCCGATGAAGATCAGCAGCGGCAGGGCGATCAGCAGGGCGATGATGCGCGGGATCACCAGCACCGCCAGCGGCGACAGGCCAAGCGTGGTGATGGCGTCGATTTCCTCGTTGACTTTCATGGTGCCGAGCTGCGCCGTGATGGCCGCACCGGTGCGGCCAGCCACCAGGACGGCGACGATGACCGGTGAAATTTCGCGCAGGATGGCCAGCAGCAGGCCATCGACAACAAAGATGCTGGCGCCGTATTGCTGCGCCTGCGAACCCAGCAGGTAGGCGAACACCACGCCGAGCAGGAACATCATGCCGATCACGATCGGGATGGCGCCGACAAATACCGTGCTGACCTGTGCGCCCAGCTCGCGCCAGCGCCAGTTTTCCGGCTTGCCCATCAGCTGCGCCAGCTCGATGGCCAGCTGGCCGACAAAGCGAACCAAGCCGCTGACGTGCTTGCCGATGGCAAGGGAGCCGCGCCCGACTGTCTCGAGCAGGCCCGCTTGTGACGGCTCGGTTTGCGCTGCCGTGGTGGCGGCATGCTGCGCCACCAGATTCAGTAGCGACAGATGACGCGGCTGGAACCCGCGCAGTTCGGGCAGCGGGTCGCTGGGTTGCGGCCGTGCGGCATTAAGCAGCAGCCACGCGCCGTTGGTGTCGAGCTGGGTGATGGCCGTGCCGTCCAGAACACGGACAACTTTGCCGTCGAGTGCGGGCAAGGCTGATGCGGCACCGACATGCCAGTCGCCGCTGGCAATCAGCGCGGCCTGCGTTTCGTCGAAATGCGCGGTGCCTGTTGTCACGCCAGACCCAGCGGATTATTGGGATCGATGCCGGGCATGAAAGGCAGGCCGCGCTCGCGGTGGGTGACCTGGTAGACGCAGCCGATCCAGTTGCCGATCACGCCTTCGGCAGTGTCGTGCCAGGTGTTGTCGAGTTGCGGCAGCAGCAGCGCCTCGGGGAAGTCGAGCGCCTCGCCCGCCTGCACGCGGCTCTGGTATTCCATCAACAGCGCCTGTGCCTGCCGGTTGAAGTAGCGCGCCGGAAAAGGCGGCAACGCAGGCAACTTGCCGGCTGCGGCCAGCAGCAGGTCGCGCTTGTATTCCTTCAGCAGCGACACCGTGTCGTATTCGGGATGGCCCTGAAAAAACACCGTGCGCAGCCCGTCGCCGCTCACTGCCAGATGCACGCCGGCGGCGTCGGATTCGGCCAGCACCTTGACCCCGGCGGCCTCGAACTGTGCGCGCGACACATCGTTCCAGCGCGAATGCGGCACGTCGAAGCGGGTGTTGATGTCGGCCACTAGCGGATGCCGCGCATCGGTCACGCGGTGCTCGTAGACGCCCCAGATTTTGTGCGGCTGCTTGATCCGCGTCTGGCCGTGACGGAACTGCATCACCGCATGGGTGGCGAGGCACGAACACAGCGTCGAAGTGACGTTGTCCCATGCCCAGTCGATCACCTCGATCAGCGGTTGCCAGAATGCTTCGTCGGCCAGACTGGGATGGCTGACGTTGGCGCCGGTGATGATGAGCGCATCCAGCCCGGCGCCGCGGATTTCGTCGAAGCTTTCGTAAAACTGCGCAATGTGCGCCTGCGCCGCTGCACCGCGCGGCAACGCCGGCAGCGTGAACGGGTGCATGTAGAACTGCGCGATCGGGTTGGATTCGCCGACCAGCCGGTAGAACTGGCGCTCGGTCGCTTCCAGCGCCGCGTCCGGCATCATGTTCAGCAGGCCGACGTGCAGCTCGCGGATTTCCTGGTTGGCCGCGCGCTCGGTCGACAGCACCGTGATGCCGTCGCGGCGCAGGCGATCGAACGTGGGCAGGGCGTTATGCGCGACCAGTGGCATCTCAGCTTCCCTTGCGCGCGATGGCGGTTTCCAGCAGCGCCAGAAAATCGCGCTCGTTGCGCACCTGCGCCACCTCCTGCGAGGTCACGGTGTAGCCGTGCGGCTGGGCGATCGCTTCGTAACGCGGCAGGCGCGAATGGAACAGCCGCGGAAATACCCAGCGCGCAAAGTCGTCGGGCTCGATCTGCGCCACATATTCGAGGCCTTTTTCCTGCAAATAAACCGGCAGCTGCCCGGCGAGAAAATCGGGGCGGAAATACAGCGGCTTGGGATCGGACTGCGCGCGCTTGATCAGCGTGTCTTCCTCTTCGCGGGTGGTGGTCTGGATGTAGAGGATCAGCGTGTGCTCGGCCAGCAGTTCGACCACGCCGGGTTCGTCCAGCTCGCACAGGCTGCCGCCGACGTCATTGACAAAATGCGGATAGCCGTAGATTTCCTCGCCCTTGCGGATGAACGCCGGCACGTCGCGCATCGCCGCGATTTCCGCGTCACGATACGCCGCCTGCCGCCGCGAAAACTCGTCCAGGCTCAATCCGCCCCACTCCGGCCCGCCGAGCTTGCCGACGAAGGTCAGCACCGGCCCGAGGTCGTGGATCTTGATGTTGTTCTTGATGTCGATCCAGTCGTTGCGCAGCAGATCGCGCAGGAACGGCACCTGCATCGCCTGCTGCTTGATCAGGTCGAGGATGGGCTCATCGAGGTAGCGCGTGCCGATGCGGTAGTCGCCGGAAAAGTGAAACCAGTCGTGGCCGCGCAGCAGGGAAGAGAGGTGCGTCTTGCCGACGCCGGACATGCCGAGCAGGGTGATGCGCTTGGTCGGCCAGGCGCGGAAGGATTCGGGGGTGAAATGCATGGGGATCGGTTTTCCTGGGATTAGCGTGAAGCCTACCGAAAAGCCACCCAATACAAAAGGGCGCATTGCAGCGCGCAACCCCGCTTTGGTGCGCAGCGGGCCAAGGGTTGCACCAATTTTGCCCATGCATGCCCCTTCTGCTTCCACTGCGTTCGGCTAATCGCGGGCAAATCCCGCCAAAGACGTGGCTTCGCAAGTCATTTGCGTGGTTTACACCGGGCTGGCACACGTGTTGCTGATGTAAGCCTGTCGGGAAAAGCGGCGCACTGTCGTCTGCATTTACCGCGAATGCGCAGCTAGGGTTCCGGTCCCGCGAGGGATGCTGGTCCGAGAGCGGCCGGCTCCGCCGATGGCGGAGCTCCACGGAGGGACAAAAGCCCGGGAGAGCGCGTTTACCGCTGTCCCGGGCCTATTCATTTTTTCCCCAAGGAGCCACCATGCATCTGAACACCGTCGTCAAAAAATTGCTCATCACCACCGCCGGCGCCCTGCTGGTCAGCGGCGCGCATGCCGCGCCCACGCTCAAGCTCGGGCTGACCACCTGGATCGGCTATTCGCCGTTCTACGTCGCCGACGCGCTCAACCTGTACAAGAAATACGACCTCAAGGTCAGCCTGCAGACCTTTACCGACCCGGCGATGCTGCCTTCGGCGATGGCCGGCGGCGCCATCGACGGCGCGCTGATGACCTACGACCAGGTGGTCGGTGCCGCCGGTCAGGGACAGAATTTCAAGGTGGTGATGCCGGTCGACTATTCCTACGGCGGCGACGCCGTGCTGGCCGAGAAATCCATCACCAAGATCAGCCAGCTGAAAGGCAAGAAGGTCGCCTACGCGCCACTGTCACCGTCCGACTTTCTGCTCGCCTACGCGCTGAAGATCAACGGCATGAGCGACAAGGACATCCAGCCGGTGAACATGACGCCGGAAGCCGTGCCCGCGGCGATGGCGTCCGGCGCCACCCCGGCCGGCGTCACCTACGAGCCCAACGTGTCGCAGATTCTGGCCAGCGGCAAGGGCAAATATCACGTCATCTATTCCTCGCGCGAGGCGCCCGGCATCATCACCGACGTGCTCGCCTTCGACGCCAAGCGCATCGGCAAGGACGACAAGCAGATCATGGCGCTGATGCGCGGCTACCTCGACGGCTTGGCCTACATGAAAGCCAAGCCCGCCGAAGCCGCCAAGCTGATCGGCAAGGCGGTGGGCGTGTCCGACAAGGAGGCGCTGGAACAGCTGACCGGCGTCTACAACATCCCGCTCGCGGAAATGCCCAAGACCTACGCCAAGGGCAAGGACACCACCTCATTTTTCGTCAGTGGCGAGATCATCAACGAACTCCTGCTGAAGAACGGCCAGATCAAAAAAGCGGCCGCGATTCCCGCCACGCTCGACGACCGCTACGTGAAAGCGCTGCTGAAATAAACCTCGCTGCCCTCTGCGGAGGGCAGCATTCATCAGGAAGCTTTTGATGGCCACCCGATTGTTCCGTCACCCCGACGGCGCCCTGCCCAACACGCTGGCACTCAGCTATGCCCTGACCGGCTATGCCGGCGGCCTGTGGCTGATGGCGTCCGCGCCATGGCCATGGGCGCTGGTTGCCACGCTGTGGTTCGCCCACGCATTGATCCTCTCTGCCTACCTGTTCCACGAATTCGCCCACGGCACGATTTTTACCCAGCCCGCAGCCAACACCCGCGGCGGCGTGCTGATGACCTGGCTCACCGGCAGCTGCTACGCCCGTTACGAATCCCTGCGACGCAAGCACATGCGTCACCACGTCGACCGCGCCGATGTCATCAGCCTCGACACCAAGGCGCTGCTGCAATCGGCCACGGCCTGGGTGCGGCGTGCGGTGCTGACGCTGGAATGGGCCTACGTGCCGGCAGTGGAACTGTTGATGCACGCCTACGTCATCGTGCTGCCGTTCCTCAATCCGCAACGCCGCGCCGATCGCGGCCGCGTGCTCGCCATTGTTCTCCTCAGGAGCAGTGCGTTCGCCACCCTGGCCTATTTCGCGCCGCGCGCGCTGTTCCTTTACCTGATCGCCTATCTGATCATGATCAGCGTGCTGCGCTTCGCCGACGCCTTCCAGCACACCTACGATGCCTACGCCATTCCGGACAGCGAGCAGGTCCCCGCCGACAAGCTGCGCGACAAACGCTACGAGCAGTCCAACACCTATTCCAACCTGGCCAGCCTGCGCTGGCCCTGGCTCAATCTGCTGCTGCTCAATTTTCCATTCCACAACGCCCACCATGAGAAACCCACCGCGCCGTGGTACCGGCTGCCGGTGCTGCACCGCGAGTTGTATGGCGACACGCCTGGCCAGGCCATCCCGATGGCGAAGCTGCTGCTGCCTTTCCACCGCCATCGGATGACGCGCGTGCTGGCCGACGACTACGGCGAAGTCGATCCACGCGCCGACCACGCAGCGGGTTTCGTCGGCGCGGTGGCGGTGTCCTTCCTGACCGCGGTATGACGTGACCGCCCACACGCTTTTCCTCCCGCGTCGCCAGGGCACGGCGGTGTCCGCCCTGCTGGGCGGCGCCGTGCTGTGGGGCCTGTTCTGGTGGCCGCTCAAGGAATTGAATGCGGCAGGCATTCACGGCAGCTTCGTGCAGGCCGTTGCCTACGGCCTGCCCGCGCTGGTACTGCTGCCCTGGGTGTGGCGCACCCGCGCAGCGTGGCGCGACCAGACCGCACTACTGATCCTGATCGCGTGCCTCGGCGGCTGGGCCAACGCCGCCTTCGCCACGTCACTCACCTACGGCAGCGTGGTGCGGGTGTTGCTGCTGTTCTATCTGGCACCGGTATGGACCATCCTCGCGGCACGCCTGTTTCTCGGCGAGCCCTTCACCCGCCTGCGCATGACGGCGCTCGCACTGGCGCTGGCCGGGCTTGCCGCCACGCTGGGCGGCCCCGAGGTGCTGGCGACGCCCCTGTCGGCCATTGATTTGCTGGCGTTGTCGTCCGGCCTGGCCTTTGCGCTCAACAACGTGGCGATCCGCGCCGGCCATGACCTGCCGGATGCGGCGCGCGCGGTCGCGGTATTCGCCGGTTGTGCGGTGATCTCGCTCGGCTTCATGGGCTGGAACGACCCGTCGGTGCCTGCGCTCGACATGCCGCATCTGCTGGCGCTGGTGGCACTGGCGCTCGTCTGGGTGCTGCCCGGCACCCTCGCCACCTTCTACGGCGTCGCCCGCCTCGACGCCGGCAAGGCCGCCATCCTGCTGCTGGCCGAACTGGTGGTTGGAATCGTTTCAGCCGTTCTCATCGGCGGCGAGACCCTGTCGCTGCAGGAAGCGGCAGGTGCCGCGCTCATCCTGACCGCGGCAGTGATCGAGGCGCGCACCGAATCCGGCATGGGGGTGACCGCATGACCCAGGTGCTGCGCCTGTGGCCGCTGCTCACCGGCCTGCACAAGTACGACAAGTCGCTGTCGACCCGCAATCGCGGCCACGGCCAGACCATCGAAGCGCCGATCCTCGCCTACCTGATCGAGACGAAAAACGGCCGCATCCTCTACGACGTTGGCTGCGACTACGCCAAGATCGCCGACCCGCTGCTGCGCGACCGTTACTACGATCCGGAATCCTTCCCCTTTGGTCCGCCCGAGATGCGCGAGGAGGACCGCATCCCGCACCATCTGCAACGGCTGGGACTCACCGCCGCCGATGTCGACGTGGTGTTCGTCGGTCACCTGCACTTCGACCACGCCGGCGGCCTGTGCGATGTCTGCGGCGCCGAGGTGCACGTGCAGCAGGACGAGCTCGACGCCGCGCGTTCCGGCCTCGACGTCGCAGTGTTCGCCGACGATCTTGCAAGCGTCGACAACTGGAAAGTGCAGCAGGGAGAATACGATCTGGTGCCGGGCGTGCGCGCCGTCGCCAGCCCCGGCCACACCGCCGGCCACATGTCGCTGTTCATCGAATTGCCGAAGGGGCCGCCCATCATCCTGTGCGGCGACGCCGCCGATCTGGCTGAAAACCTGGAGCAGGAAATCGCCCCCGGTCTGTGCTGGCAGGATCGCGAGGCGCAGGCAGTGGAAAGCATCCGCAAACTGAAGCAGCTGGCACGGCAGGAACACGCCGAGCTGTGGCCCAACCACGATATGGCCTTCTGGCAAACCCTGCGACGCTTTCCAGAATTCCATGAATAGTCCGCATCACGCGCACCTTGCCGAGCCGGCCGGGACGGAACCCAACGCCCCGCTGGATATCACGCGCCTGCTCACCACCATCACCGACAACCTGGTCGGCATGATCTACCGTTGCCGGGTGGACACGATCTGGACCATGGAATACGTCAGCGAGGGCTGTCACAAGCTCACCGGCTACCGTCCCGACGAGCTGGTGTTCAACACCCGGGTGTCCTACGACCAGATCACGCTGCCGGAATACCGGGCACACGTCAGCCACACCATTCACAGCGCACTGGAGAATAACGAAGCCTTCGACGTCGAGTACCGCATCGAGCGCGCCGACGGTCGCGCATGCTGGGTGCTGGAACGCGGCGTCGGCATACGCGACGCGAGCGGCCGGCTGGCCTGGATCGAGGGCTTCATCCAGGACATCTCCGAACGCATGGCCGCCAACGCAATGCTGCGCGAGACGGTGCGGCGCTACAGCAGCATTTTCGAGCATGCAACCGAAGGGATTTTCCAGACCACGCCGGAAGGCCGTTATCTCAATGCCAATCCGGCGCTGGCGCGCATTTACGGCCACGCCTCGCCGGATGCGCTGATCGAACATCTGCACGACATCCAGCTTCAGTTGTATGTATCGCCCGCGCGCCGCGCGGAATTCGTGCGCCTGATGCAGGAACAGGGGGGCGTGCGCAATTTTGAATCGCAGGTTTATCAACGTGATGGCAGCGTCATCTGGATTTCCGAGAACGCGCGCGCAGTCAGGAATTCGGATGGCAGCGTGCAGTTCTATGAAGGCACCGTGGTCGACATCACCGAACGCCGCCAGCACGAAGCCGAGCTCGAATACCAGGCCAGCCACGACAACCTGACCGGCTTGCCCAATCGCTCGCTGCTGCGCGAACGTATCGAACGGGCCATCGACAAGGCACGGCGCGACAACAGGCGGGTGGCGGTGGTATTCGTCGACCTCGACCACTTCAAGCTGATCAACGACAGTCTTGGCCACCACGTCGGCGACCGCCTGCTGCTGGAGGTCGCCGGCCGGCTCACTTCCTGCATCCGCAGCCACGACAGCGTGGCGCGCCAGGGGGGCGACGAGTTCGTCCTCGTGCTCACCGAGCAGCACGACGCGGATGAAACCCTGGCCATCATCAGCCGCCTGCTGGAAGTCATCTCCCAGCCATGGGTAAACGACGGCCAGGAATATGGCCTCAGCTGCAGCATCGGCATCAGTTGTTATCCGCAGGATGGCAACAACCCCGACGCACTATTGCGCTGCGCCGACGCCGCCATGTACCAGGCCAAGGCATCCGGTCGCAGCACCTATCATTTCTATACGCCCGAACTCAACCTGGCGATCAGCGAACGGCTGGAACTGGAAAACAGCCTGCGTCATGCGCTGGAGCGCAACGAGTTTCGCGTCCATTACCAGCCGCGCATCGATGTCGCCAGCGGCCACATCATCGGCGCCGAAGCCCTGATCCGCTGGGACTGTCCCGGCAAGGGCCTCATCCCGCCCGACAGTTTCATTTCGATCGCCGAGGAAACCGGGCTGATCATCCCCATCGGACAATGGATCCTGCAGGAAGCCTGCCGCCAGAACAGCGCCTGGCAGCAGGCCGGTCTGCCCGCCATCAACGTCTCGGTGAACCTGTCGCCGATCCAGTTCCGCGATGCCGGGCTGGTGCAGTCGGTGGCGGCTGCGCTGCAACAGGCGGACCTGGATCCGGCCTTTCTGGAACTGGAACTGACCGAATCCTTCGTCATGCACGACGCCGAGCGCATCAACGTCGCCATGCAGTCGCTCAAAGCGCTGGGGGTCGACATCGCGGTGGACGACTTTGGCACCGGCTATTCGAGCCTGAGCTACCTCAAACGTTTCCCGGTGGATCGCCTCAAGGTCGACAAAAGCTTCGTACGCGACATCGACAGCGATCCCGACGATGCCGCCATCGTGCGCGCCATCATCACCCTGGGACACGCCCTCGGACTCAAGGTCGTGGCCGAAGGCGTGGAAACCCGCGCGCACCTGGAATTTCTGCAGCAGCATGGGTGCGACGAACTGCAGGGCTACTACTTCAGCCGTCCGGTTCCCGCAGCGGAAATGGAAGTCTTGCTGCGCGGCACGGCGGCAAACGCGAGCCGCTGCCCGGCGCAACGCATCGAATGAGCGCGCCCGTTGCATTCCATCCGGGCGACCTGACGGCGCAGCCCGCACCGGTTCCAGACCGCTATCTCGGCGTCTGGAACCGCACCCTGCTGGAAACCGCTGACGGCCGCGATGAACGCAGCCAGGTGTGGTGGCTGCAAACCCCGCGCTGGCACGCCGACCTGCGCATCCCGCCCGAGCGGCCGGATTTTTCCGGCGTGGCCAGCCTCGCCGAGTGCGACAACACGCAGCTGGCCTGGCTTGCCACCCAGCAGGGTTTCTGCGGCCTGACCCAGGTAACGGGCGAGTACTGCACCTGGCATCGCCAGCTGGATTTCCAGCCTGTCAACGGCAGCCGCGACATCGGCCGCATGCTCTTTGACGGCGAGCGCGTGACCGAAACCGGCGTCGATGCCGACTATCGGGAAATCTGGCAACGTCTGCCGCGCAGCCGCGGCGCCACGGCCGCACTCGAGCACGTGATGGAAAACGGCACATTTCCCTCACGCCCCGCCTGACTCTTCGTCGCGGGCGACTGCTTCATTTATGTGCAGGGCCGTGCCCATTCCCTGCCCACCCTCGCCACGTTTCACGGCGTGGGTGATCTGACCCGCCTGATCGCCCAAACCCGGCCCTCCCGCGCCCAGTTGCTCGACTGGCTGAATGTCGAGATCAGTTTCGGCCATCGCAACGGTCCCGCCCCCTGGCGCATCGAGCATTCCACGTTGCCCTTCCGCGAAGGGCAGACCGTCACCCGCCCCGGCGCCCTCCTGCGCCGGGGCCATCAGCAGGTAATCGAAGCCGGCAACGCACGCCGCTGGAGGATCCTCGACTGGAGCCGGGACGTTTTGCTCTGAAGGCAGGGCACGGCCTGTTTTGAACGGGCTATAGCCGAGCCGCGGCCAGGAGATATTGCAGGAACGCTTCCGCAGGAAGCGGCCTGGAAAAATAGTCGCCCTGCGCTGCGTCGCAATGGTGAAGGCGAAGATGCTCGATCGTTTCTGCTGTTTCCGCGCCTTCGGCCAGGGTTTTAAGCTTGAGCGCATTCGCCATCTGGATGATGGCCTGGACGATGGCAGCATCATCCGGATTGGCAACCATGTCCTGGACGAATACTTGCGCAATTTTCAGCGTATCGATGGGAAAGCGCTTCAGGTAGGCCAGGCTGGAATAGCCAGTGCCGAAATCATCGATCGCGAAGCGGATGCCCAGGCGCTTGAGGTGTCGAAACGTGTCTATGGCGTGTTCGGCTTCCGTGATCAGGATGGTCTCGGTCAGTTCGAGTTCAAGCAGGGCGGGAGCCAGCCCGGCGGCGCTCAGCGCCTGCTCGACGGACTGCTGCAGGTTGCCCCGCCGGAACTGGACCGCCGACAGGTTCACGGCGACGGTCAGTTCGGGCAGGCCGGCTTGCTGCCAGCGGACGGCCTGCCGACAGGCTTCCTGCAGAACCCAGTCGCCAATCGGCACGATGAGGCCGCAGTCTTCGGCGATGGAAACGAATTCATCCGGCAGCACCAGACCGCGTGTGGGCGAGTGCCAACGCAGCAGGGCCTCGGCGCCGATGATGCGGCCGCTGGCGAGATCCAGCTGCGGCTGAAAATGCAGCACGAATTCCCCTGCAACCAATGCCTGATGCAATTCGCTGCGGATGGCGTGGGCGTGGGCGACAGCTGCGTTCATCTGTTCGCTGAAAAAGGTGTAATCGTTTCCGCCCCCGTCCTTGGCGTGATACATGGCGGTATCGGCCTGCTGCATCAGGGATTCCGCGTCCTGGCCGTCATTGGGGTAGATCGCGATGCCGACCGAGGCCGTCACCGCCAGGGTATGCCCCCCAATTTCGTAGGGGGCGGCCAGGGCCTCGACAATCTTGGCGGCGCTACCGGTCACGGCGGCCAGATCATGGATGTGCGTGAGAATGACCAGGAACTCATCGCCCCCCTGCCGGCTGACGGTGTCGGTTTCCCGCAGGCAGACTTGCAGGCGTCGCGCCACCTCGATCAGCAGCAAGTCACCCATGTTGTGGCCGAGCGTATCGTTGATCGCCTTGAAGCGGTCAAGATCCAGGAACAGCAGCGCAACGTTTTCATGGGCGCGGTCTGCATAGGCCATGGCCATTTTCAGCCGCTCCATCGCGACGAAACGGTTGGGCAACTGCGTCAGATGATCGTGATGGGCCAGAAACTCGATCTGCGCTTCGGCCTGCTTGCGTGCGGTCGTATCGATGCAGATGCCGATCATGCGCTGCGGGTTGCCGTCCGCACCACAAGTCGTGTCGCCAAACGCATCGATCCAGCGCACCGCACCGGTCGGCAACACGATGCGGTATTCGTTGAAGAGCGGAGCGTGATCCCGGATCGAGGCCATGATCACCTCTTCGGCCCGCTGCAGGTCATCCGGATGCACCACGCTTCGCCACGTATCGAACGTGGCGACCGCCGTGGCGGGGTCCAGCCCAAACAGTTGAAAGAGTTCGTCCGACCAGGTGAGCGTCCCGTTGAGGATGTCCCAGTCCCACACCCCGGCGCCGGCGGTGCGTTGCGCCAGCGACAGCCGTTCGTTGGCCAGCAGGAGATCCTGCTCCGTCTGCTTGCGCTCGGTAATGACGTCAAAGATGGCCACGAAGTGGCCGGACTTGGGACTGTAAACCGTGATCGAGAACCAGACGCCGAGTGCCTGGGTTTCGAACTTCTCCGGTTTGCCGCTCCTGGCGACACGACCATACGTCTCAAACAACAGCGGAGCGGATTCGCGGATGCCCGGGATGGCGTCGGTGACGCGCTTGCCGATCACGTCCGAGAGACCGGTTAGTGATTCAAAAGCCGGGTTGGTATAGAGATAGATGAAGTCGCAGGGCTGCCCATCCTCGAAAAGCATCTTGCAGTAGGCCATGCCATTGAGCATGTGCTCAACAACCATTCCCACCTCGCCCGAGATGGCGGCCATTCCAGGCATGCTTTTCCCAGCATCGTCAGACTGCATCCATTCGTCCTCCGTTATTTTTGTATGCAGCACTTCACTGCATCGGCCCGCACATTGGTCAATATAGAACCATCCGCGCTGGATACATCGATTAAGCTTCAGGGCCCGTGCCGGCCAGGCAAAAGCCCCCCATGCCGCGGCGGGGCATAATGATCCCCACGCCACCACGAAGCGCCGCCATGACCGTCCCCTGCCTGCCCATCCTGTCCCTGCTCGAAACCCGTGTTCTCGGCGTGCTGTGCGAGAAACAGCACACCGTACCCGATACCTATCCGCTGTCCCTCAATGCCCTGGTAGCCGGCTGCAACCAGAAGACCAGCCGCCATCCCCTCATCGAGGTGAGCGAGGCCGACGTGCTGTCGGCCATCGACAGCCTCAAGGGCCCGGCCCTGATCGTCGAGTCCAGCGGCGGCCGCGTCACCCGCTATGCCCACAACATGGAACGGGGACTGCGTCTGCCCTCGCAGTCCATCGCCCTGCTCACCGCGCTGATGCTGCGCGGCCCGCAGACGCTGGGTGAACTGCGCATCAACAGCGAACGCCTGCACCGCTTCGCCGACATTTCGGCGGTGGAAGGCTTTCTGCAGGAACTGGCTGCACGCCCGGAAGGCGCCATGGTGGTCGAGCTGCCGCGCCAGCCCGGCGCGCGCGAAACCCGCTGGGCTCATCTGCTTTCCGGTGCGCCCGTCATCGAGGACACCCCGGCTGCGGCGTCCCTGGCAGGCGCAGCCAGTGCCGGCGAGATCGCCGCGCTCAAGGCCAATGTGGCGCGACTGGAGGCGGAGGTCGACGCATTGAAGGGCGTGGTGGGCAAGCTTTGCGCCGAACTCGGCATGTCGGGCTGACGGACGGGAGCAGGCAGGATGAATCCCCTGATCCGGACTTGCAGCCGCGCCGCCCTCAGCCTCGCGTGCGGGGTGGGTTGCCTCCCGCTTGCGGCAGCGGACAGCCTGGTTGAGGTGGACCCGGCTGCCATCCCCGCTGTGGCCGGGGACCCATCCTCGCCGCTGGCAGCCTATGTGCGTTTCCTCGACCCCGGCGCGGTGCTGCCCGCAGCTGCAGCCGCATCTGCGGATGGATACGCGTGGCGCGGCGTTCCGCCGACCCGGCCGGACTGGTACGGCGTGGGCCGCGACACCGCCTATTTTCTCGGCTACCAGTTTTCCGCCATCGCCGCGATCTACCTTGCGCCCGAGAGCATTTCCGGCTGGGACCGCGAACAAAAGGAGAACTACAGCTTCGACAAGTGGCGCAACAATGTGAGCGAACCGGTATGGGATGGCGACCGCTGGTGGATCAATTATGTCCTGCACCCCTACTGGGGCGGCACGTACTACATCCGGGCGCGGGAACGCGGTCTGGATCGGGCGCAGTCGTTCTGGTATGCGGCGCTGTTGTCGACGCTGTGGGAATACGGCGCGGAAGCGCTGGCCGAACCCGTTTCGGCCCAGGACCTGGTGGTGACGCCGGTAGCGGGCTTTTTCGTCGGCGAATACCTGCTCTCCCCGTTGCGGCAACGCATACGCGCCCAACCCGGCCCCCTCGACTGGTCGGACAAGGCCCTGCTTTTCATGACCGATCCCCTCGGCGTCATCAATGCGGAAACGGACCAGTTACTGGGGGTCAAAACGACGCTGCAGTGGCAGCCCATCGGCATCATCCCAAGCCCTGCACTTGCAGCGGCAATGGGCAATCCGGCCGCCAGTCAAGCGGGGGTCCCACGCAGCATGGCGCCGGCCTGGGGCCTGCAGCTTCGGGCCGACTGGTAGCCGTTGCGCCCGGCCATGGCGGGAAAACCGGCTGGATTGATCGCTTGAATGCCCCGGTATGAACCCGTTCACGCCAGAGCCCTCCACCCGCACCCCTGTTGTGAATGATGATGCTGTCCATCTTTCAGTTCGAATAGCTGGATTTTTCATGCGGTATTCTGCAACCTGTCCCCTTGCCGCCCCCCACACGGCACAATCCCGACTGGCTCGCTTCAATAAACCGCATGATGCACCGATAAGTCTTAGATGAAAGACAAGCGCTTTTACAGTTTCCTGCACCGTCAGATCCCGGTATTCATTGCGCTGTCGCTTGTTCCAGGGCTGGGCTACCTGTTTCTGGGCTGGCTGAATCACGTGTTCGTGCCCGCGTTCGTCTGGTATCTGCTGATTATCGCCGCCTCAATCTGGGGCATTCGGATATACCGCGATTTCGATTTCGACACGATGAGTGAGCAGCGCCGTGACCACTGGTATCAGCAGTGCGTCTGGTTCATGTATGTGTTCTTTCTACTGTGGGTGCTGATTTTCCTGCTCTATGTCCAGCAGGACAGCACCAAGCTTCACTACATCGCCATCTTCACCGAAATCGGCGCATCCGTCGTGGCATCGAGCCTACTGGCTTCGGACCGGCGTCTCTACAAGCCGACCCTGTTCCTGCTGATGACCCCGCTGATCATCTACTTTTTCATGATCGGCGAATGGTACGGCTACGTCCTCACGGCCTTTGCCTGCACCCTCACCTGGGTGCTGCTTTACGCTGCCAACAGCACCCACCAACTCCTGACGCAGGCCAACCATCAGGCCACGCACGACGCACTGACGGGGCTGCACAACCGGCAATACTTCATCGAGCACCTGCAGAAACGGATGAACTCGCTGAGCGAGAACCGTGAATTCTCTTTCCTTCTGCTCATCGACCTGGATCATTTCAAGACGGTGAATGACTCGCTGGGGCACGATGTCGGGGATCACCTGCTGAAAACCGTCGTGACACGGCTTCTGCAGCAGGTTCCGGAATCCTGCGTGATTGCGCGCCTGGGTGGCGACGAATTCATCATTTCCGGCAACAGTTTTGCCGAAAGGGACGACTGTGAACGCGCCGCGCTGGCCCTGTCCGAGCAGCTCATCCTGAAGTTGAAGGAAAGCTATGTCGTCGACCAGCACCACATTCACATCAGCGCCAGCATCGGCGTGAGCATCATCAGCGGCCAGCATGCCAACGCCAACAGCTTCATCAAGGAAGCGGACATTGCGATGTACGAGGTGAAGGCCAAGGGACGCGACGGCGTCTTCATGTTCAATGACGAACTGTCCTACCGGGTCGAGCACCATCTGGAAATCGAGCGCCTGCTCCACTTTGCCCTGTCCAACCATGAAATCACGCTGCATTACCAGCCGCAACTGGACCGCGAAGGCCGCATCATGGGTACCGAAACCCTGGCGCGCTGGATCAGCCCGACGCTCGGAGCGGTTCCTCCGGCCCAGTTCATCCCCATTGCGGAACAGACCGGCCTGATCGTCGAACTTGGCACGCACATCCTCGAAACCGGTTTCAGAACCCTGCGCGAATGGCATGACGACGGCATCGAGCTTGAACAGTTCTCGATCAACATCAGCATGCGACAACTCACCCATCACAATTTCATGGCACTGGTCGAAGACATGATTCAACGCCACCTCAACGAAACACTGAGCCGCAAGCTGGTGTTCGAGGTCACGGAATCAATCGTTGCCGAGGATATCAACCGCGTCATTCTGGTCATGAACCGCCTGAAAGAATCGGGTATCCGTTTTTCCATGGACGATTTCGGCACCGGCTATTCCTCCCTAAGCAACCTGAACCGGCTGCCGCTCGACGAAATCAAGATCGACCGCGCCTTTGTCAAGGCGTTGTCCCACCAGGATGGCAGCCAGGCAATGGTCATCACCATCCTCAAAATGGCCAGCATTCTCAAATTGAGTGTCGTGGCGGAAGGCGTCGAGTCCGAAGCCCAGCTCGAATTCCTCAGGCATCACGGCTGCCCGGTTTTCCAGGGCTATTACTACGCCAAGCCACTGCCGAAAGATCAATTCGTCGCTTATTACCGGGGCAGGCAATCCATCTAGCGGGGCATGGGGTCACATCCGGCTGAACCAGCCCCCCTCCACCGGCATGTTCAGTACTGTCGTCGCATTGCCGAAATCAAACGGCACCACGTACGTGCTTACGTCCCCCGCTCTGCCAGCCACGCTCGCCAGCCGCCGTATGACGTGATATCACGCGCATCGGCGATGCCGATGCTTTCGCAGATGAAGCCGTTCACGCTGGAGCCGTCGGCCAGCTCCAGCTTGCCGATGCCAAGGGGGGCCGCAATGCCGGCAACGAAGCTGCCAAAGTTTTCGGCCGGCATTTCCCAGACTTCGCAGGCGATGGCGGCACCGTCGTTTTGCACGTTGATGAGGCCAGGGCGCTTGTCGTCGGGCAGGGCATAGAAGCGGTATTTCGGCGCGGTCTGCGTCATTGCCACCAGCCGTGCGTTGCGCTCGGTGAGCTGGGGGTTGAGCGGCAGGCCGCCGAGATGGGCTCCGACCACTGCGACGCGCACCTGGCCGTCCTGCAACAAATTCAAGGCCTCGGCAGCAGGCAGCGCGTGACCGGTGGCGCCCAGTTTGCCGCCCAGCGCCTGCTGCATGCTTGATGCCAGGTGCAGCAGCGGGCCGTCCTGGTGCGGCGGCGCGATCAGGGTGACGCCGAACGGCAGGCCGTCGTTCTGAAACCCGGCCGGCACGGCGGTCGCGGCCAGGTCGAGCAGGTTCATGAAGTTGGTGTAATAGCCCAAGTTGGCATTGAGGCGGATGGGGTCGGCCTGCATCTCGTCCACGCGATAGATCGTGCCCGCGGTGGGGGTGAGCATGACGTCGATGTCGTTCCACACGGCATCGCACACGCGTTTGAGTGCACGCAGTTTGTAGAGAGAGGCGAAGGTGTCGGCGGCGCTGATGTCGCGGCCGCCGGCGATGATTTCGCGCACCGGCGAAAAGACCTTCTCGGGCTGCGCGTCGAAGAAGTCGCGGATGGCAAGGTAGCGCTCGGCGACCCAGGGGCCGCCGTAAAGCAGCCGCGCGGTGTCGAGGAAGGGGGCGAGGTCGACTTCCACCGGCGTGCCGCCGAGCGATTTCATCCTGGCCACCGCTTCGTTGAACAGGTGATCCGCCTCGGCATTGCCGAAGAACGCCAGGTCCTTGGCCATCGGCACACCGAAGCGGAAACCGGCCGCGCGGCCGAAGTCGAAGCCGTGCGGCGCCAGCGGGCGCGAGTATTCATCCTCGGCATCAAAACCGGCGGCGACCGCCAACACCCGCTCGGCGTCCTCGGCGGTCAGCGCGAAGATCGACACCGCATCGAGCGAGCGGCAGGCGGGCACCACGCCGCGGGTCGACAGCGCGCCGCAGCTCGGCTTGTGGCCGACGAGGTTGTTGAACGCGGCAGGCACGCGGCCGGAGCCGGCGGTGTCGGTGCCGAGCGAAAAGCTCGCCAGGCCCAGCGCCACGGCCACGGCCGAGCCGGAACTGGAGCCGCCGGAAATGAAGTCGGGGTTGAAGGCGTTGCGACAGGCGCCGTAGGGCGAGCGGGTGCCGTTGAGACCGGTGGCGAACTGGTCGAGATTGGTTTTTCCGATTGGAATCGCACCGGCGTCGATCAGGTGCGCAACGACGGTCGCGTGCTGCTCAGGTGTGTAGGCATACTCCGGGCAGCCGGCGGTGGTGGGCAGGCCGGCGAGATCGATGTTGTCCTTGATCGCGAAGGGAATGCCGTAGAGCGGCAGGCTGGCGATGTCGCGGCCTTCGAGCTTCCTTGCGTAGGCACGCAACGCATCGGCGTCGAGACGACTGATCCAGATGGCGTGGCTGTCTTCGCCGGCCATGCGGGCGAGCAGGGTTTCCACCAGGGCGAGCGGGGTGAGTTCGCCGGACTGATAGCGCTGGCGCAGGGTGGCGATATCGAGCGATGTGTTCATGATTCTGTCCTCACTTACTCGCTCACCAGCACCAGCAGGTCCTGCCCGGCGCTCACCTGCCCGCCCTCGCGGCAGAACACGGTGTGGATGCGGCCGTCGCACGGCGCCAGCACGGCGAACTCCATCTTCATCGATTCGACGATGAGGAGGGTGTCGCCCTGCTTCACTGCGGTGCCTGCTTCCACGTCCACCTTCCACACGTTGCCGGCGACGTGGCTGGCGATGGCGCGGCCGTTCTCCGGCAGGTCGAGTTCGCTGTCAGGTGCGGCTTCGGCCACGGTCAGGTCGCTGGCGTAGTCGGCCTGGCCACTCGCGCGCCAGCGTTCGCGTTCCTCATCAAACGACGCCTGCTGCTGGGACTTGAAGGCGGTGATGGACGCGCTGTTATCGGCGAGAAACTGGTTGTACTCGCGCAGGCTGAACGTGGTTTCCTCAATCTTCAGCTGGTAGCGGCCGAGCGGGAAGTCCTCGCGGATTTTCAGCAGTTCTGCTTCGCTCACCGGGAAGAAGCGCACCTGGTCGAAGAAGCGCAGCAGCCACGGCTTGCCGTTGGTGAAATTGGCGGTCTGCCGCCAGCGGTTCCACATCTGCAGCGTGCGGCCGACGAACTGGTAGCCGCCAGGGCCTTCCATGCCGTAGACGCACATGTAGGCGCCGCCGATGCCGACGGCGTTTTCTGGCGTCCAGGTGCGGGCGGGGTTGTACTTGGTGGTGACCATGCGGTGGCGCGGGTCGACGGGTGTCGCGACCGGCGCACCAAGATAGACGTCGCCGAGGCCCATCACCAGGTAACTCGCCTCGAAGACGATGCGCTTCACCTCTTCAATGCTGTCGAGGCCGTTGATGCGGCGGATGAACTCGATGTTGCTGGGGCACCAGGGCGCATCCTTGCGCACCGACTGCATGTATTTCTCGATTGCCAATTTGGTGGCGGCGTCGTCCCACGACAGCGGAATGTGCACGATGCGGGTCGGCACCTGCATGTCCTCGATCGCGGGCAGCGCCTTTTCCGCGGCGAGCAGCAGTTCCATCAATTTGCTCAGCGGCAGCACGCGCGAGTCGTAGTGCACCTGCAGCGAGCGGATGCCGGGCGTGAGGTCGAGGATGCCCGGCACGGCCATCGCCTGAAGATGCGTCATCAGCGCATGCACGCGGAAACGCAGGTTGAGGTCGAGCACCAGCGGACCGTATTCGACGAGCAGGTACTTGTCGCCCGCGCGGCGGTAGACGACGGCGACGGGGTTGTCGGTTTCGGACGTGCGGTGCAGCACGGGTTCGGCGAGCGGCCCGTTATCTGCGATCAATGCAGACACAGCCGGGGCAGCGAGGCTGGCGATGGCGGCATCCTGCGCCGCTTCCATGCGTTCGGCGTGCGCCTGCGAGAGGCGCTTGAAGCGCACCGTGTCGCCGGGACGCAACTGCCCCATCTTCCACAGCTCGGCCTGCACGATGGTGGCGGGGCAGACGAAGCCGCCGAGGCTGGGGCCGTCGGGGCCGAGAATCACCGGCATGTCGCCGGTGAAGTCGACCGCGCCGATGGCGTAGGCGTTGTCGTGGATGTTGGACGGATGCAGGCCGGCTTCACCGCCGTCCTTGCGCGCCCACTCGGGACGAGGGCCGATCAGTCTGACCCCGGTGCGGCTGGAGTTGTAGTGCACTTCCCAGTCGGTGGCGAAGAACATGTCGATGTCGGCATCGGTGAAGAAATCCGGTGCGCCGTGCGGGCCGTAGAGCACGCCGATTTCCCAGGCGTGGGCGTAGGCCGGGACCAGCGCGGCGGGCAATGCGGTGCCGATGTTCGAGGCTTCCGCTACCGGGATGTGCAGCACGTCGCCGACCCTCAGCGTGCGCCCGGCGTGGCCGCCGAACTGGCCGAGCGTAAAGGTCGCCTTGCTGCCGAGATAGTCCGGCACGTCGAAGCCGCCGCGCACGGCGAGGTAGCTGCGGCAACCGGCTCCCTGGATCGCGCCGAGGCTGAGAATGCTGCCGGCCTTGACCACATGCGCCGCCCAGTTGGCGAGCGACGCACCGTCGAGCGCCGCGCCCATGTCGGCGCCGGCGAGCGCGATCACGCTGTCGCAATTGAAGCGCAGCGTGGGGCCGGCGACGGTCAGTTCGAGTGCGGCCGCGCCTTCGGCATTGCCCGCCAGCTTGTTGGCAAGGCGCAAAGCCAGCGCGTCCATCGGGCCCGACGGTGGCACGCCGACGTCCCAGTAGCCGGTGCGCCCGGGCCAGTCCTGGATGCTGCTCTGCACGCCGGGCTCGATGACGTCGATCGTCGCCGGACGGTAGTGGAAGGCGTTGAGATAGCGTGTGGTCTGGCGCCCTTCCATGAACACCGTATCGCGCACGATCTGGGCAAGGTAGCCGAGGTTGGTCTCGATACCGGCGACGCGGGTTTGCGCGAGCACGCTTTGCATCTTCACCAGTGCGTCGGCGCGGTCGACGCCCTTGACGATGATTTTGGCGACCATGGGGTCATAGAACGGCGGCACGTCGGAGCCGCGCTCAACCCAGGTTTCAATACGCGCATCGGCAGCAAACACCACCTCGGTCAGCACGCCGGCCGCCGGCTGGAAATCCTTGCCCGGGTCTTCTGCATAGAGGCGCACCTGCATCGACGCGCCCTGCGGATCGGCGCTGAATCCGGCAAGATCAAGCTCGCCCGCGGCTTCACGCACCATCCACTCGACCAGATCGATACCTGTGACTTCCTCAGTGACGCCGTGCTCGACCTGCAGACGGGTGTTCACTTCGAGAAAGTAGAACTCGCCACTCAGCGTGTCGTAGACGAACTCGACCGTGCCGGCAGAACGGTAGCGCACCGCCTCGCCCAGGCGCACGGCGGTGGTGAGCAGGTTCGAACGCTGGGCATCGGTGAGGCCGGGCGCCGGAGTTTCCTCGATGACCTTCTGGTTGCGTCGTTGAACCGAACAATCGCGCTCGCCCAGCGCAACCACCTGACCTTTTCCATCGCCGAAGATCTGCACCTCGATGTGGCGCGCGTGCTCGACGTACTTTTCGAGAAAAATGCCCGCTTCCTTGAAGTTGGCGCGGGCGAGGCGCTCCACCGACTGGAAGGCTTCCACCAGTTCGTCGCTGCTCCAGATCAGGCGCATGCCGATGCCGCCGCCGCCGGCGGTGCTCTTCAGCATCACCGGGTAGCCGATGCGCGCGGCTTCGGCCTGGGCATGGCCGGCGTCGCTCAGCAACCCGGAACCCGGCAGCAGCGGCACCTTGTTGTGCTCGGCCAGATCGCGTGCGGTGTGCTTGAGGCCGAAGGCGCGCATCTGATCCGGGCTGGGGCCGATGAAGGCGATGCCGGCGGCGGCGCAGTCCTCGGCGAAGCCGGGGTTCTCGGAGAGGAAGCCGTAACCGGGATGGATCGCCTGGGCGCCGGTGGCTTTCGCCGCTTCAAGAATCTTGTCGGCGCGCAGGTAGCTCTGCGCCGCCGGCGCCGGGCCGATCTCGACCGCTTCGTCGGCCAGCCGCACGTGCAGCGAATGGCGGTCGGCCTCGGAATAGACGGCGACCGATTTCACCCCCATCGTGCGCAGGGTGCGGATGATGCGGCAGGCGATGGCGCCGCGGTTGGCGATGAGAACCTTGTCGAACATATTGGCTTCCTTGCGGGTCGTCCCGCGTGCAGTCTCCGCGGCGGGGCGTCCCGCCGCTGGTTATTTATTGTTCAGGCGCGTCCCAGATCAGCACCCGCACCGGCGTCGGGTTGTAGGCGTTGCACGGGTTGTTGAGCTGCGGGCAATTGGAGATCAGGCACAGCACGTCCATCTCGGCGCGCATCTCGACGTACTTGCCGGGCGCCGACACGCCGTCGGCGAAGGTCAGCCCCCCCTCGGGCGTCACCGGCACATTCATGAAGAAGTTGATGTTGCTGGTGATGTCGCGCTTGGTGAGGCCGCCATCGTAGTGCGCCAGCGCGTGCAGAAAGCTGTCGCGGCAGGAATGCATCGGCCGCTTGTCGAGCGCGTAGCGCACGGTGTTGCTCTCGCACGAGCAGGCGCCGCCGAGGGTGTCGTGGCGGCCGCAGGTGTCGGCGGTAATGGTCAGCATCACCCGGCCTTCGGTCGACATCAGCTGGGTGCCGGCGGTGAGATACAAAGCACCCTGCGCGCGCACGGTGTCGGCGGCGCTGTAGCGCTCCTCGGGATCGCGCGCGTTGAAGAATAGCGTGTCGACCGCCTGGTTGCCTTCGAGGTCGAGGATGCGGAACATCTGGCCCTTCTTGATTTCGTGGATCCACGGATCGCCGGCATCGACGACCGCATCGACGACAGCCTGTTGAGGATCGAAGGGACTTTCGACGAGGTTGAAGCTGCTCATGATTTCACCTCAGCGATAAAGGATTTCGGTTTGATAGAAGCCGCGCTGGTTTTCGGCGCATGCATTGCGGCAGACATCATCGGCACCCGGTGCGCCGGCCTTCCATGCGGTCAGCATGACGTCGCCCGGCGCATAGTCGGGGCGCGGATCGAGTGGATGCGGCGCGGCGGACAGCACCACCAGCACGTTCATCTCGAAGCGTAGATCAATGTAGGCGCCGGGATACGAGTTCGCCATGTCGAACTGCAGCCGGCCGGCCTCGTCAGCCACCACCTTGCTGAAGAAATTGACGTTCGGCACCACGTCGCGCTTGCCCAGACCCCACTTGCCGAGCTCAACCAAGAGGCCGTCGCGGCCGTTGCGATGCATGGCGTTGCGGTGAGTCTGGTAGGTGGCTTCGCCGTATTTCGCTTTCACCATCTCGGCGTTGCTCACGCCGCACAGCGGGTCGTGCCAGCCACAGCTGTCGTTGATCACCGAACACAGCACGTGGCCCATGTCCGAGTAGCAGACGTGGCCGGTGGTGAGATGCGCGGTGTGCTGCGCCTTCAGGGTGTCGGGCATGTTGTAGCGCTCGAGCTTTTCCTCGGCGTTGTAGAACAGCGCCGAGACGTTGGCGCGTCCGGTCAGATCGGTGAGCCGCAGCGCGTTGCCACGCCGCAGAATGCCCGACCAGTGACAGCCGCCGGGCAGGGATTCCTCCCACAGGAACAACTCGGGCGGGATGGGGTTGAGGTTCTGTGCCATGACGATTTGGATCAGAAAAATTTCAAGTAACGGTCGAGTTCCCACTGCGAGACATGGGTGTTGTAGGACTCCCACTCGTCGCGCTTGAACTTCGCAAAGGTCTCGGCCATCAGCGGGCCGAACACCTCTTTGGTGAGCGGGTCGGCCTCGAAAGCGTCGATCGCCTCTTCCAGCGAACGCGGCAGGTGGGACACGCCCATCGCTTTCAACTCCTCCTCGCTGTGCTGGTACATGTTCTCGCCGTGCGGCTTGCCGGGGTCGAGATTTTCGCGGATGCCTTCGAGTCCGGCGGCCAGCATCAGCGCGGCGGCCAGATAGGGGTTGCACGACATGTCGACGGCGCGGCATTCGACACGGCCGCCGGCGAGCGGCACGCGCAGCATGTTGGTGCGATTGTTGCTGCCGAAGGAGACGTGGATCGGTGCCCAGGTGAAGCCGGACATGTTGCCGCGCCGCACCAGCCGCTTGTAGCTGTTGACCGTCGGCGCGATGACGGCGGAGATCGCGTGCGCGTGCTTCAGCACGCCGGCGACGAACTGGTAGCCGAGTTTCGACAGCTTGAGGCCGTTGGCATCGGCTTCTGAATCGAACAGGTTCTCGCCGGTTTCCAGGCTCGCCATCGACATGTTGAAGTGCGCGCCGTTGCCGGTACGGTCGGCGAAGGGCTTGGCCATGAAGGTGGCGAAATAGCCGCGCTTCTTCGCGATTTCACCGAGCATCAGGCGGAAGAAGGTGAAGCGGTCGGCCATGGCAAGGCCGTCGGCGTACTGGAAGTCGGTTTCGAACTGGCCGTTGGCGTCCTCATGGTCGAAGGAATAGACGTCCCAGCCGAGGCCGTCCATCGCCTGCACGATCTCGTCGAGCAGGCCGTAGTTATCGAGGAAGCCACGCACGTCGTAGCAGGGCTTGGCGAGATTGTCGCTTTCGCTGGTCGGAACGATGCTGCCGTCGGCGTTCTGCTTGAGGATGAAGAACTCGGTCTCGATCCCGAGGTTGAAGCGCAGGCCGAGGTCGGCCGCAGCTTTCAACTGCTTTTTCAGGATGCCGCGCGAGCAGGCCTCGAACGGCTGGCCTTTCAGATAGAGGTCGCTGGCGTACCACACCACTTCCGGGTTCCACGGCAGGATCGCGGCCGAATTCAGGTCAGGGTGCGCCGCCACTTCCTCGTCGTTGACCTGCTGCGGCACGCCGTCCAACGCTGCACCGGTGTAGAGCTCGGAGCCGCCGACCATCTGCTCGAAATGGCTGATCGGGACCACCTTGCCCTTGGACATGCCGTGCAGGTCGGCAAAACTGGCGAGCGCATATTTGACGCCGACAGACTTGAGCTGCGCCTTGGCGGCCTGGGTTTCGACCGCCTGGGTTTCGGATGGGGAATGCATGGTCATGCGGACAACTCCTTAAAACGGGGGTGGGGTGATGCCGGCGCTTTCCAGAGGCGTAGCCTCGGTGAGCGCCTGGGTGAGTTGCTGGGCGAGTTCGCTGACGCAGAGGTCGAGCAGATTCTTGCCGACCGACGCTTCGGCTTGGCTCGGCGTGCCGACGATGCCGTGCACGCTCTCGTCGCTGACGCGGTAGGCGAAGAAGCAGCCGGCCGAGCGGTCGGGCTCGTCGATCACCTTGTCCATGCGCACCAGTTCGGGATGCAGCGCCAGCATCAGCGAGGTCTCGGCGCAGTTGGCGTGGAAGTTGGCGGCGTCTTCGTGATAGCGGCGGTGCGCCTCGTCGGAGATGTCCCAGATCGAACGCAGCGCGACGCGCATGTTGGGATAGCTGTGGCGGATGTTCTCCAGCCCGCAGCGCAGCGGCGCCCAGTTGGTGACGTGGCCGTTCAGCAACAGCAGGCGGTCGAAGCCGGCGCTGTTGAGCCACTCGGCGATCTCCAGCACCAGCTTCGACAAGGTTTCCGGACGCAGCGAAATCGTGCCCGGCCATTTCGGCGAATGCCCGAGCGAGCAGCCGTAGGCGAGGCTCGGCAGCACCGGGATACCGGTGAGCGCCGAGGCGCCATGCGCGACCGCTTCGGCCGACAGGGTGTCGACCCCGAGCGGCAGATGTGGACCGTGCTGCTCGGTCGCGCCCACCGGCAGGATGGCCATGGTGATGCCGCGGTCGCGCAACGCGGCGACGTCCTCCCAGGTGAGGTTCTGCCACAAGACCGGCTTGCCTGACATCACATCGCCTCCTGCATGTTCAACTGATCGAGCATGCCCTGGTCGGTCTTCATGCCCGAAGTCTCGCGAATGCGCGCGAGGATTTCCTTTTTCAGGCTGAGGAATTCCGGCGTGTGCTTCATGTCCTGCTCGCGCTCGGCCGGCAGCGGTACCTGGTAGATGGTGTCGATGCGGCCGGGGCGCGGCGCCATCAGCACCACGCGATCGGCGAGATAGATCGCCTCCTCGACGTCGTGGGTGACGAAGGCCAGCGTGGGTTTTTCCAGCCGGTGCACGTGCAGGATGAGGTCGTGCATGACCTCGCGCGTCTGTGCATCGAGCGCGCCGAAGGGCTCATCCATCAGCAGGATTTCGGGCCGCCCCATCAGCGCACGGGCGATCGCAACGCGCTGCTGCATGCCGCCGGAGAGCTGATTGGGCCAGGCCTCCGCCGCCGCGGTCAACCCCATCAGCGCAAGCAGCGCATCGGCGCGACCGGACGCGGCCTCGACGTCGGCCTCGCTGAGATTCTCGCGGCCGTGCTTGAGGCGGCGGCTGAACTTGATGTTCTCCATCACCTTGAGCCACGGATACAGGCTGTAGTGCTGGAACACCATGGCGCGGTCGGCGCCGGGGCCCATGATCGGCCGGTCGTCGACCCGCACGTCGCCGGCGGTGTGGTATTCGAGGCCACCGATGATGCGCAGCAGCGTCGACTTGCCGCAGCCGGAGGCGCCGACGAAGGTGACGAACTCGTTGTCGGCGATGTCGAGGCTGACGTCCTTCAGCGCCTCGACGCGGTGGTGGCCTTCGCCGAACACCTTGCCGACCTGCTGGATGGAAATTTTCGGCTTGGTCATGATTTGAGATACAGCCAGGGGAAGGCCTTGCGGTGCGCGAGGCGGAACAGTTGGTCCATGACCAGGCCGATCAGGCCGATCAGGATGATGCCGACGAAGATCTTGTCGGTCTGCAAAAAGCGCTGCGCCTTGAGGATCGAATAGCCGAGGCCGGAGTTGGCGGCGACCAGTTCGGCCACCACCAGGTAGGTCCAGGCCCAGCCCATGGTGACGCGCAGGGTATCGAGCAGCGCCGGCTTGGCGGCCTGAAAGATCACCAGATTGATGGTCTCGCCCTTCTGCGCGCCCATGGTCTGCGCCGCCTCGATCTGCGCCAGCGGCACGCGGCGCACGTCCTCGGCCATCATCAGCACCATCTGGAAAAAGGTACCGATGAAGATGATGGAAATCTTCGACGACTCCTCGATGCCCACCCACAGCATCACCAGCGGGATGAAGGCCACCGCCGGCATGTAGCGGATGAAGTCGGTGAGCGGTTCCAGCACTGCCTGCACCGGACGGAAGGTGCCAATCATCAAGGCGAGCGGCAGCGCGATCACCGCCGAGAACAGGAAGCCGGTGGTGACGCGGTAGATGCTGATGCCCATGTCGGACATCAAATCGTCTTCCATGTACCAGGTCACCAGCCGGTTGAACACGTCGACCGGGCCGGGCAGGAACACCTTGTCCACGGTCGACCCGCTCGACGCGAGCCACCACAGGCCCAGCGGCGCCAGCAGGCCGAGCGCGGCGAACAGCCAGTACTGCCGGCGGGACAGCGGGCCGCGGATCGCCCACATGCCCGGTCTACCCGACCTGGACGTGGCGCGGCGCGGTCGAACACTGGGTGTGGATGGCATCGTCCTGTCTCCCGGTTTGCTTACTTGACGCCAGCGACTTCTTTGACCAGCGAGGCGTCCAGACCCTTGGCAAAGTCAACCTTGCCTTCCATCAACTTGTTGTCGAGCAGGAATTTGGCAATGGTCGGTGCCACACCCATCAGCGAGGTTTTGTCGCTGGCTGGGCCAAAAGCCTGCAGGTTGGCCTTCTGGTCGAAGAATTGGGTACCCGGCAGGAAGACCTTGTATGACTTGGCATCGAGGCCCACCACCTTGGACATGATCTTCGCCGCCTCATCCGGGTTACTGCGCAGGAAGGCCTCGACGTCGTACCAGGCACGGACCATGCCGACGAAATCCTTGCGCTTGGCCTTGAGCGATTTCTCCTGCACCACCAGCAGGTCGGGCACCAGGCCGGGCACGTCCTTGGAGGTGAACAGCGGCTTGCCCTTGCCGCTGGTCTGGATGGTGTTGACCCAGGGGTTCCACACCACGGCGGCATCGACCCGGCCGGCCATGAAGGCCGCAGCGGCGTCGCCGGCGGAGAGGTTGATCACCTTGACGTCTTTCAGCGTCATGCCATTCCTGTTCAACGCCATGGTGAGCAGGAAATGCGAGATGCTGTATTCCTCCAGCGCGATCTTCTTGCCCTTGAGGTCCTTGAACGACTTGATCTTGGGGCCGACCATCAGCGCGTCGTTGCCGGCCGAATTGTCGTTGACCAAAATGGCCTTCAGCGGGATGCCCTTGGCCAGCGGCGCCATGGTGTCGCTCCAGGTCTGCGAGTTGCCGTCGACCTGGCCGGCGGAGAGCGCGCTGATCGAGTCGGTGTAGTTGGCGAACCACACCAGCTTGACGTCGGCGCCATGCTTCTTGAAATAACCTTTTTGCTCGGCGACGTACCAGGCCACCCAGCCCGGCCAGTCCGACACGCCGATCTTGACTTCAGCGTGGGCAACAAGGGGTTGGGTCAACAGGGCAAAACCGATGCTGGCGATGAGGGTACGGGTGAGGCGCGCGATTTTCATGTGTAGCTCCTGAGTGGAAGGCCAAAGTCGAGTCCGGAGAGAGCGTCGCGCAATCGCTTTCTCCCGGGCTTTTGTCCCTCCGTGGAGCCCCGCCTGAGCGGTGCCGGCAGCTCTCGGACCAGACATCTCAAAAGAGACCGGAACCCTAGCCGCACATCGCGGTTCATGCAGGCGACGTGCGCCGCTTTTCCCGTTAAGCCTAACTATGCAACAGCTGTGCCAGCCACGCAGTAAACTTGCAACACTTTGTAATCAATCATGTTTTTAAACAAAAATCGGCATAACGCCGCCGCACGCACAACCAGGTGCACCACATTGGTGCGATCGTTTTCCGGGTTGCACCAATCTGATTCACCCGCAGCGAACGGGGACATGTCTTCATCCATCCATTGCGATTGCCCATAAAAAAGGGGCGCTCTGCAGAGCGCCCCAACTTCCTCAGGAGTAACAGGTATTACGCGTTATAGGCACGCTCGCCGTGGCTGGCAGTGTCCAGACCTTCGCGTTCCTGTTCTTCGGAAACACGCAGGCCCATGGTCATGTCAATCAGCTTGAAGGCGACGAAGCTGACCACACCCGACCACACGATGGTGATCAGCACGCCGGTGGCTTGGGTCACGACCTGACCACCCATCGTGTAACCATCCACGCCCACACCGCCCAGTGCCGGCGAGACGAAGATGCCGGTGCCGATGGCGCCGATGATGCCGCCGATGCCATGGATGCCGAACACGTCGAGCGAGTCGTCGTAGCCGAGCATTTTCTTCAGGCCGGTGACACCCCACAGACAGACCACGCCTGCGATGGCGCCCAGCACGATGCCGCCCATGGTGCCGACCAGGCCGGCAGCCGGGGTGATCGCGACCAGACCCGCCACCACGCCGGATGCCAGACCGAGCATCGAGGGTTTGCCACGCATCATCCATTCAGCAAACATCCAGGACAGGCCGGCAGCCGCCGTTGCCAGGATGGTGTTGATGAAGGCCAGCGCAGCGCCGCCGGTCGCTTCGAGGTTGGAACCGGCATTGAAGCCGAACCAGCCCACCCACAGCAGCGAAGCGCCAATCATGGTCATCGGCAGGTTGTGCGGCGGCATGGCGTCGCGACCGAAGCCGATCCGCTTGCCAAGCACGATCGCACCGACCAGCGCTGCGATACCTGCGTTGATGTGAACCACGGTGCCACCGGCAAAGTCGAGGTCACCCGCTTCGAACAGGTAGCCGCCGGTTGCCCACACCATGTGCGCGATCGGCAGGTAGGAGAAGGTGAACCACAGCACGGCGAACACCATCAGGGCGGAGAATTTCACCCGTTCGGCCAGGCCGCCGACGATCAGCGCCACGGTGATGGCAGCAAAGGTCAGCTGGAAGGCGACGAAGGCGAGTTCGGGAATCACCACGCCGTCAGTGAAGGTCGCCGCCGTGCTGTCGCCGGTGATGCCCGCGAGGAACATCTTCGACAGATCGCCGATCGCCCAGTTCATGCCGCCGCCATCGCCGAATGCCAGCGAGTAGCCGTACACCGCCCACAGAATCGAGATCAGGCAGAAAATCGCCATCACCTGCGTCAGCACCGACAACATGTTCTTGGCGCGCACCAGGCCACCATAGAACAAGGCCACGCCCGGAATGATCATCAGGATGACCAGCAGGGTGGAAACCAGCATCCAGGCGGTGTCGCCCTTGTCGGGAACCGGTGCGGCCGCTTCAGGCGCGGCGGCTTCGGCCGGTGCGGCCATTTCTTCCACCGCAACGGCTTCAACCGCAGGGGTTTCAACAATGACGGCCTCTTCGACCGGTGCGGGATCAACCGCATCCTGAGCCAGCGTCATGCCGGGAGACAACAGGGCCAATGCCAAGCCCAACGAAGCCAATAGCTTTTTCATGTTTTCACTCCTCACAGGGCATCAGGGCCGGATTCGCCCGTGCGTATCCGCACGACCTGCTCCAGGCTGGTGACAAAGATCTTGCCGTCGCCGATCTTGCCGGTGTTGGCGGACTTTTCGATCGCCTCGATCACACGCTCCAGCAACTCGGCCTTGATGGCCACTTCAATTTTCACTTTGGGCAGAAAATCGACCACGTATTCCGCGCCGCGATACAGCTCGGTATGGCCCTTCTGGCGTCCAAACCCTTTTACTTCCGTGACCGTCAAACCGGTGACGCCGATGGCCGACAAGGCCTCGCGCACTTCGTCCAGTTTGAACGGCTTGATGATGGCCGTTACGAATTTCATGTTGTCTCCCAAATGAAAGAAAGCGGGGGAACGGAGCGGGCGCGTGCCGCGCTCCAGTCGGTCAACGCATTAAAAAGCCTTGGAAATCCAGATGGTGGTCGTGCCGTCACCCAGGTATTCACCATTGGCGTCGGTCCATTTGGCCTTGTCCGCATTGGTATCGGTGTACGCCACACCAACGGTCACGCCGGAGGTCACGTCGGAGAGCTTGCCCATGTCGTACGCCAGGCTGACTTTCCAGTCGTCGTAATCCTGTGCGCTGTTGTTGTCGAAGCTGAACGTGCCCCAGCTCGCACCCGCGGTCAGGCCGGTTTCGCCGACCGGCACACTGGCGGAAATCCCCAGATAATCCGAACCCTTGGCATCGGCAAAGCCAAACACCTGCTTGCTCAGGTAGTAGGAGTATTTGGCAGTGAACCATTTCCAGCCCACGGCACCATAAATCTCGGTGGTATCCGCCTCAGTCACCGCCCCCTTGTCTCCCGGGAACATGTACTGGATCGCGCCTACGTCAAAAGTGAGGCCGGTCTCACCGATGCCACCGCGGAAACCGCCGTACACGTCGATCTCCACGTTGCCCGAGTTGTAACCCTGGAAGTCTTCAAGCCAGCCCACGTTGGACCCCCAGGTGCCGAGGTAGAAGCCGCTGCTGTGCGTGTAATCCAGGCCGCCCTGCAGCGCGGGGTCGCCACCGGTTTGCGAAATGCCGCGGAAAACATAGTTGCTGTACATCCCGACGTTGGCACTCAGCGTATGGGGGGAAGCGGCTTCCTCAGCCATCACGACGCCAGGGGCGCCAACCAGGCCAGCCAGGATCAGTGCAGATACGATTTTTTTCATGCTGAAATTCTCCGATGTCAGAAGAGTGCAAGATTGCAAGCGGGTAAAAGCACAAGCCGTGCCAGACAAATAAACTAATCAATACAACAAGCTATCAAGTCATGTGCACCTTCAAACACGCTTGGCGCACTATCCGGGTGCATCAAAAAACCGGTGCGCACATTTTTGATGCGATACAGCGTCCGCGCGCTGTTGCTACACTCCGAACACTTAATGGAGCCCGAAATGAAACCTGCAACCCCTGCTTTTCTGAATGATCTGACCGACAAACTGGGGGAAATCCTCAAGCAATCCCCTGCCAAGGACATCGAAAGCAACCTCAAGGCCGGCGTCACCGCCATGCTGGGCAAGCTCGACATGGTGAGCCGCGAGGAATTCGATGTGCAGAGCGAAGTGCTGGCGCGCACGCGCGCAAAGCTGGAAGCCCTGGAAGCACGGCTGGCCGAACTGGAAAAGCAGCGCGTCGAATAGTGGCGATCGCCGTCGTCAAGAGCCGGGCGCTCACCGGCATGGATGCGCCCGAGGTGGTGGTGGAAGCGCATCTGGCCAACGGCCTGCCCGCGTTCACCCTGGTGGGGCTGCCGGAAACCGAGGTGAAGGAAGCGCGCGACCGTGTGCGCGCGGCGATCCAGAACGCGCGCTTTGAATTCCCGGCGCGCCGCATCACGGTCAACCTCGCCCCGGCCGATCTGCCCAAAGAATCCGGACGCTTCGATTTGCCGATCGCGCTGGCGATCCTGGCGGCGTCCGGGCAGATTCCCTCCACCCGCTTTGCCCACGCCGAATTCGCCGGCGAGCTGGCGCTGACCGGCGAACTGCGCCCGGTACGCGGCGCGCTGGCGATGGCGCTCGCCACCCGCGCATGCAATCGCACGCTGGTGCTGCCGCAACACTCGGCCGCCGAGGCGGCGCTCGCCAGTGGCATCGACGTGCGCGCAGCCAGCAGCCTGCTGGAAGTGTGCGGCTGGCTCGCCGGGCAAGGTGAACTCGCCACGCCCGACCCGACACAGGCCCCCAGCGCCCCTGATTACCCCGACTTCTCCGACGTCAAAGGCCAGACCGCCACCAAGCGCGCACTCGAGGTCGCAGCGGCGGGCGGTCACTCTGCACTGCTGTCGGGACCGCCGGGTACCGGCAAATCCATGCTCGCGGCCCGCTTTCCCGGCATCCTGCCGGCGATGGACGAAACCGAAGCGCTGGAGGCAGCCGCGGTGCAATCGCTCAACGGCGGTTTTCGCCTCGATCACTGGAAGCGGCGGCCGTTTCGCGCGCCGCACCACACGGCGTCCGGGGTGGCGCTGGTCGGCGGCGGCGGCAACCCGCGCCCGGGCGAGATTTCTCTGGCGCATCACGGCGTGCTGTTTCTCGACGAACTGCCGGAGTTCTCGCGGCAGGTGCTCGAAGTGCTGCGCGAACCGCTGGAAACCGGCCGCATCACGATTTCGCGCGCGGCGCGGCAAGCCGATTTCCCGGCACGGTTTCAGCTCATCGCCGCGATGAATCCCTGCCCCTGCGGCTATCTCGGCCACCCTACCCAGGCCTGCCGCGACACGCCGGACCAGATTGCGCGCTACCGCGGCCGCATTTCCGGCCCCTTGCTCGACCGCATCGACATCCAGATCAGCGTGCCCGCGCTGACCCAGGACGAACTGATGGGCGCCAGTGCAGGCGAATCCAGCGCCGTGATCCGCGCCCGCGTCGAAACCGCGCGCAGTCGCCAGATGCAGCGCCAGGGCAAGCCCAACGCCGCCCTCGGCACGCAGGAAATCGATCAGTTCTGTGCGCTCGACAGCGCCGGCGAAACCCTGCTCAAGCAGGCGATCACGCGCCTGAACCTGTCTGCGCGCGCCTATCACCGCGTGCTCAAGCTGGCGCGCAGCGTGGCCGATCTGGCGGGCAGCGAGGCCATCATGCCGGCGCATCTGGCCGAAGCCATTCAATACCGCAGGGGAGCCACATGAGCGATCCATACGAATCCTGGCAGGAAGAAAAACGCTCGGCCTGGCTTTACCGGGTGGTCGCCGAATGCGAGCGCGGCACGCCGCGCGCCGCGCTGTTCACCGAGCTGGCGCAGGCGGCCGAGGACCAGGCCGGGATCTGGCTCGCTGCCATCGCGCAACGTGGCGACCCCGCTCCTGCGCCGTTCCATCCCGACCTGCGCACCCGCGTTGTCGCCGGCATGACGCGGGTACTCAAGCCACACACCATGCGCAGCGTGCTGGCAGCGATGAAAGTGCGCGGCATGGTGCTGTACACGCAAGCGCCGCCACACCCGACGCCGTTGCATCGCGACGACATTGGCAAGCGCCACCGCAGCGGCGCCAGCGGCAATGCGCTGCGCGCCGGGGTGTTCGGCGTCAACGATGGCCTGGTGTCGAACGCCGCGTTGATTTACGGCGTGGCGGGCGCTTCGCCCGAACCCTCGATCATCGTGCTGACCGGCGTGGCGGGTTTGCTGGCAGGCGCCTTTTCGATGGCGGCGGGTGAATATATTTCGGTGCGATCACAGCGCGAAATGTTCGAATACCAGATTGGCCTGGAACGCGACGAGCTGGAAAAGTACCCGGACGAGGAAGCCGCCGAACTGGCGCTGATTTACGCTGCCAAAGGCGTCAACCCGGACGAGGCAAGACGCCTGGCCGACAAGCTGATGGAAGACCCCGAACGCGCGCTCGACACACTGGCGCGCGAAGAACTCGGTTTAAATCCGGACGATCTCGGCTCGCCGTGGATGGCCGCACTCTCATCATTTTCGGCCTTCACCCTGGGTGCCGCCCTGCCGCTGTTGCCGTTCCTGCTGGGCAACGGTCACGCGCTGACCACGTCGATCAGTCTCACCGCGCTCGGCCTGTTCCTGGTCGGCGCCAGCATGAGCCTGTTCACCGGCCGCCACGCCGTGCTGAGCGGCCTGCGCATGCTGGGTATCGGCGGTGCGGCGGGGCTGGCGACGTATTTCATCGGCGCCTGGCTCGGGGTGAGCCTGGCCTGACCGGTTCAGCGCCGGGCCTGATCAACGCCAGACTTCGATTAACTTTGTGGCGGGCGCGGGTTGTGCCAACGCCCGCCGGCAAGCAGCAGGTCCGCCTCTTGCGGTCCCCAGGTGCCGGCTTCATAGGTGCAGGCCGGATCGCGATGCGACAGCACCGGCTCGACAATCCGCCAGGCCGCTTCCACCGCGTCCTGCCGCGCGAACAACATCGCTTCGCCGTCCAGCGCATCGCCCAGCAAACGTTCGTAGGCGCTCATCTCGTCCGGATGGTTATTGCAGACATACAGTTCCACCGGCCGCCCCACCATGCGGTCGCCGGCGTTCTTGGTGCGCGCGCCCAGCGCAATCGACACCGTGGGCGACACCCGCATGCGCAGGTAGTTGGTGGCCAGCGGTCCGGCTTCTGACAACGCGAATACGCGTTGCGGCGGCAACTGAAACTCGGCGCGGATTTCGGTGGTGGTGACCGGCAGGTGTTTGCCCGAGCGGATGATGAAAGGCACGCCGGCCCAGCGCCAGCTATCCACGAAGAAACGCGCGGCGATAAAGGTCTCGGTATCCGAGCCGCGCGCCACGCCATCTTCCTTTGCGTAGCCTTCGTATTGCCCGCGCACGATGTCGCCCGGCGCCAGCGGACGGATGGCCTTGAGCAATTTGGCCTGCTCGTCGCGAATCGCTTCTGCGCTGGTGCCGAGCGGCGGCTCCATGGCGAGCAGCGCCAGAATCTGCAACAAATGGTTTTGCAGCACGTCGCGGATGGCACCAACCGAATCGTAGAATCGCCCGCGTCCCGCCACCCCGAAATCTTCCGCCATCGTGATCTGCACCTGGCGGATATGGTTGCGGTTCCAGATCGGTTCGAGAAAAGAGTTGGCGAAGCGGAAATAAATGATGTTCTGCACCGCCTCCTTGCCCAGGTAGTGATCGATACGAAAAATGTTCGATTCCGGCAGCGCTTCATGTAGCGTGGCGTTCAACGCGCGCGCCGTTTCCAGATCGCGACCAAACGGCTTCTCGACCACCACCCGTGCATCCTGGGTGCACCCGGCCGCGGCCAGGCCGCGCACTACCACGGGAAACATCGACGGCGGAATCGCGAAGTAATGCAGCGGGCGGTGGCGGCCTTCCAGCGCGCGGCGCAACTCGTCGTACGTCGCAGCATCTTCATAGTCGCCATTGATATAGGTCAGCAGGCTCGACAGGTTGCGAAACACCAATTCGTCCATGCCGTTGCCGCCAAACCGGGTGATGCCCTCGTGCGCATGGGCGCGCAGTTCCTCGATCCCCCAGCCCGGCGAGTGCGCCACGCAAACGATGGGCGGTAGCGTGCGGCCATGCAGCAACATGTCATACAGGGCCGGGAAAATCTTGCGGCGGGACAGGTCGCCGGTGGCACCAAACAGTACCAGCGCGTCGGAGGAGGCGTTCTCGGTCATCAAAAGAATCCTGATCGGGGGAAAAATGAGCCGCGCAATCTTAACCCGCGATCTGCGCGACTTGCGGGACGACCTGCCCACCATGGCAAGGGAGTGCAGCACGGCTTGATTCCGTCCGGTAGTTTCGATATACTCCCGCGTTCTCCGAATTCAACCTATTGAAGGAATTGCCATGAAATCCGGCATTCATCCCAATTACCAAGAAGTAGCCGTGACCTGCTCCTGTGGCAGCACGTTCGTAACGCGTTCGACTTTGGGCAAAGACAAATTGCACGTTGAAGTCTGCTCAGCCTGCCATCCGTTTTATACCGGCAAGCAGAAGATCGTCGACACCGCCGGCCGCATCGAGAAATTCCGCCAGCGTTATGGCATGAAGTAAGCAATCCACGCAATTGCAGTAAATCAATTGCAACGATTGCAGTAAAAAGCGGCTCAGGCCGCTTTTTTCGTTGCGGGGATTGACTGCATTGAGTGGATTCAGGCCGGAAGCGGCACCCGGGGCGGTATCATGCGCAGGCTTCATTCCAGGAAAAACACCATCGTGAACTTTTCCCTCTTTCGCCGGATTGCCTTCATCGCGCTGGGTGCATTGTCACTGACGCATTGCGCCAGCAACCCCGTGTCGGGCGGCAAGGATCTTGTCCTGATGTCCGAACAGCAGGAACTGCAGCTGGGCGCGCAGGCGCGTCAGGACATTTTGAGGGAGTATGCCGCGCTGGAAAACCCGACCTTGCAAGGCTACGTGAACGCAATCGGCCAGAAGCTGGCGCAGCACAGCCACCGACCCGATCTGCAATGGACTTTCACGCTGCTGGACAGCGCCGACGTCAATGCCTTTGTCCTCCCCGGCGGCTACGTCTATATCACGCGCGGCCTGATGGCCTATCTGAATTCTGAAGCCGAACTGGCGGGCGTGCTGGGGCACGAAATCGGCCACGTCACGGCGCGCCACGGCATGCGCCAGCAACGCGCATCGACGGCTGCCGGGCAGGGTGCAGAACTCGGTTCAGTCCTGATGCCGGGTACGGACATCCTGGCGCAGACATGGACGGCTGGTTACGGGCGCGCTCACGAACTGGAAGCCTACCGCCTGGGTGCGCATTACCTGGCGAAGTCCGGCTACGACCCGCAGGCGATGATCGCGGTCATCGGCGAGCTGAAAAACCAGGCGCTGTTTGCTGCCGAGCAGGCCCGACGTGAAGGCCGCGAACCGCGCAGCAGCTATCACGGCACCTTCGACACCCAGCCGGGCAACGACGCACGACTCAAACAAGTGGTGGACGAGGCGAATTCAATTCGCGTCGCCAGCCCACGCGAAGGCCGTACCGAATACCTGCAAAAAATTGACGGTCTGGTTTTCGGTGACAGCCCGGCTCAGGGCATCGTCCGCAACCATGCGCTGCTGCACGACAAACTCGGCTTCGCGATCCAGTTTCCGCCCGGCTGGCAGGTGAGCAACAAGGCTGACCGGGTGCTGGCGCGCAGCCCGCAGGGCGATGCGCTGCTGGAGCTGCAGCAGGGGCCCAAGAACAACCAGCCGCTGGCAACCCTGCAAAACGGGCTCAAGCTGGATGCCGGCGCACGCTTTGACAGCGGCAAGCTGAGCGGCTATCCGGCAGCATTTTCCGCGGGTACGCAGCAGGGCAAGCCGGTGGTGGTGGCGTCCGTGGTGTTCAATGACACGCAATACCTGATTGCAGGCATGACCCGGGACAAGCCGGTTTACGACCGCGAGCGCGCCACCCTGCGCAGCGCGATCAACAGCTTTCACGCCATCACGCCAGAAGAACGACGCTCGGCGCGACCGAATGTGCTAAAACTGGTCACCGCAAAAGCGGGCACGACGCTGGCCAGTCTGGCCAAAACTTCCCCGCTGAACGCGGATGCCGAAGGCCAGTTGCGCCTGCTCAACCACTTGTACCCGGCAGGCGAACCCACGCCAGGCCAGCGCCTCAAAATTGTTCAATAAGCCCCCACTCTCCCTGCAGCAACTCGGCTTGCTGCTGCTCTGCACCGCCTGGCTGTTGCCCGGCCTGATCGGTCACGCGCCCTGGAAAGGCGGCGACGGCGAACACTTCATGCACCTGTGGCTGCTGCTGCAAAACGGCATTGCACCGCAGACGGTGGCCGCCACGCCGCCGCTGTATTACTGGGTGGCCAGCGCAACCGCCTGGCTGACCTCGCCCTTCCTGAGCCTGGCCGACGGCGCTCGGCTGGCCTCTGGCGTATTCATCGCCCTGGCGCTGTTCTTTGTCGCGCGCAGTGCACGCGTGCTGTACGGCGCGGAAACCGGCTGGGCGGCGGCGCTCACCCTGCTCGGCTGCATCGGTCTGCTGGTGTGCGGCCACGAACTCAACGCCGCGACCGCGCAGTTCGCCGCCGCTGCCGCGATGCTGTACGGCATCGCGCGGATGCCGCAAGCCAAGCGCGGCGGCTGGGCATTGGGCGTCGGCGCGGTGCTGATGCTGCTCGCGGGCGGCGCGGCCGAAGCGGCCTTGCTCCTGCTGCTGGCGTGGCTGTTGCCGCTGCTGCTGGTGGACTACCGCACCCCGGCGACCTCGCGCACCCTGGTCTGGGGCACGCTGATTGCACTGGCCGCCAGCGCGCTGTGGCTGGCCTATCTCGCCACGCAATCGATTCCATTCGTGCGCGCATTCAACCTGCAACACTGGCTGGGCGACGGCGCCCGGCAAGTCACTTACTACCCGAGCATTCTCGGCTGGTATGCCTGGCCGGCCTGGCCGCTGGCGCTGTGGGCGCTGTATCGCAGCCGTCGCCAGTGGCGCACGCCGGGCATCGTGCTGCCGGTGAGCGTGCTGCTCGGTCTGCTCATGCTGTATGCCTTCGACACCCACCCCGGCGAGGAACAGGGGCTTATCCTGCTGCTGCCGCTGGCGCTGCTGGGCGCTTCGGGTTTGTTCAGCCTGCGGCGCGGCGCGGCGTATGCCCTGCTGTGGTTCAGCGTCATGCTGTTCGGCTTCATCGCGCTGCTGCTGTGGGTGTACTGGAGCGCGCACGACCTCGGCATCCCGGCGCGGCTGGCGGCGCGGCTCACGCGCTTCGGCATGCTGCACGTCGGCGAACTGCGTCCCTGGACGCTGGTGCTGGGCGTGATTGTCAGCCTGCTGTGGATCGGCATTCTGGCGCGCCTGCAGCGCTCACCCCTGCGGCCGATACTGGTGTGGACGGCCAGCATGACCTTCGTCTGGGTGCTGCTGATGAGCCTGTTCCAGGCGCCGCTCGACCGTCGTCTCAGCTATGCCAGCGTGAGCCAGCAACTGGTGGCACAGGTGCCGCCCGGCGAATGCATCCAGACCTATCAGGTGCGCAACCAGCAACGCCTGCTGCTGGCCTATCACAGCGGCCGCCGCTTCTCGCCCGACGACGCCAGCTGCAACTGGCTGCTGATGGAAACGCGTCGCCGCGGTGCGGTGCCCGAGGCACCGCCCGGCTGGATCAGGCAATGGGACGGCGCCCGTCCCGGCGACCGCTCCGAACGCTTCCATCTGTATGCCCGACACTGAACGGCCGCGCGTCGCCGCAGTCATCCTGGCCGGCGGCCTCGGACGGCGCATGGGTGGAGCCGATAAAGGCCTGATCGAATACCAGAAGCGCCCGCTGATCGAATGGGCACTCGCAGCACTGGCGCCACAGGTCGATCAACTTGTCATCAGCGCCAACCGCAGCCTCGAACGCTACGCCGCCTACGGTCATCGCGTACTGCCCGACACCCTGCCCGATTTTCCCGGCCCGCTGGCCGGCGTGCTGGCCGCGCTGGAAGCGGTGACGGCCGACTGGCTGCTGGTCACGCCCTGCGACACCCCGCACCTGCCGCCCAACCTCGCCTCACAACTGCTCCAAGCCGCGCAGCAACAAAACGTTCAGCTGGCCGTGGCGGCGGACGCCAGCCGCATCCATCACAGCTGTTTCATCGTGCGCAGCGACCAGCATGCCAGCCTGAAAGCCTTTCTGGCGCGCGGCGAGCGCGCCGTGCGGCACTGGCAGGCCACGCTGGATTCAACCATGGTGTTGTTCGATGCCGCCTGCTTCGCCAATTTCAACCAGCCGCAGGATTTACCCAAGACTTAAGGCGCGGGCGCGTCCAGCACCTCGTCCAGCAACTCCACCCAGTGCCGCACCGGGGTGGAGGTGCCCGATTGCAGGTGGGTAAGGCAGCCGATGTTGGCGGTGACGATCAGCTCCGGCGCACCCGCTTCGAGATGGCCGAGCTTGCGGGTTTTGAGCTGGCCGGCGATCTCGGGCTGCAGGATCGAGTAGGTGCCGGCCGAGCCGCAGCAAAGGTTTTTTTCTGCCACCGCAGTGAGCTCGAATCCGGCTTGCGCGAGCAGCGCCTCGACCCCGCCGCTGAGCTTTTGCCCGTGTTGCAGGGTACAGGGCGGATGGTAGGCGATTCTCCTGGCGAGCGGTGAGCGGGTAGCGGTCAGTGGTTCGAGCGCTTCGCGTTCTGCTAATAGCACTTCGGAAATGTCCCGCGTTGCGGCGGAGATGCGGGCAGCTTTGTCCGCATACGCCGGGTCGTCGCGCAGCTGCCAGCCGTAGTCCTTCACCATCACGCCACAGCCGGAGGCGGTCATCACGATGGCTTCTGCGCCGGCGTCCAGATGCGGAATCCAGGCATCGATGTTGCGGCGCATGGCGTTCAAGCCGTCGTCGTGGTCGTTGAGGTGGTGCGCGACCGCGCCGCAACAGCTGGCGTTCTCAGCTGCGATCAATGAAATGCCGAGGCGGTCGAGCACGCGCGCGGTTGCGGCGTTGATATTGGGCTTGAGGCCGGGCTGCACGCAGCCTTGCAACACCAGCATGGTGCGTTCATGGCGCGGCGCGGGCCACACGCCGGCGGCCTCGGGTGCGGGGATCTTGCTGCGCAGGAAGTCCGGCATCACGCCGCGCACGCTCTGGCCGAGCTTGAGCACGCTGTTGAACAGCATGGGCGACAACAGGCCGGTTTTGAGCGCGGCGCGGGTGGCGGTTTCGCGCGCGCCGCGTCCGACGACCTGCTCGACCTGCGCGCGTCCGAGGTCGAGCAGCTTGCCGTATTCCACCCCCGACGGGCAGGTGGTTTCGCAGTTGCGGCAGGTGAGGCAGCGGTCGAGGTGAAGCTGGGTCTTGGCGGTGGGCGTGGTGCCTTCGAACACCTGTTTGATCAGGTAGATGCGGCCGCGCGGCGAATCGAGTTCGTTGCCGAGCACCTGATAGGTGGGACAGGTGGCGAGGCAGAATCCGCAATGCACGCAGCTGCGCAGGATGCTTTCGGCGAGATCGCCCTCGGGGGTGTTGCGGAAGGAGTCGGCGAGTGTCGTTTGCATGGTGGTGCGAGTCAGAGCGGGTTCGAAAGTTCGATCAGGTTGCCATCGGGATCGCGCACATAAAGTGACAGCAGCGGCCCTTGCGCGCCCGTGCGCTCGACCGGGCCTTGCTCGATGGCGACGCCCTGCGCGGCAAGCTGGTCCGCAATGTCGGCGAGGGGCGTACGCGCGATCAGACAGAGATCGACGGCGCCCGGCATCGGCTGCGCCGCCTTCGGCTCGAATTCGCGCCCGGCCTGATGCAGGTTGAATTTGCAGCGGCCGAAGACCAATGCACGCCGGCCTTCACCAAACACTTCCTCGCGCATGCCCAGCACGCGCGTATAAAACGCCACGCTGGCGGGAATGTCGCGCACGGTCAGCACCACATGATCGATTGCGTCGAGCTGCATCAAAAGTCCGGGTACATCCGTCCGCGATTCAAGATGCCCCTGGGGTCGAAGCGCTGTTTGAGATTGCGATGCAGCGTATGCAGCGCGGGCGTGAGCGGACTGAACACACCGCCGGCCGGCGCCGTGCCGCGGAACAGGGTGGCGTGGCCGCCGCAGCTTTTGGCCGCTTCGAACAGCGCGGCGGCGGGCAGGTCGCTGACCAGCCAGCGCACCGCGCCGCCCCACTCGATCCACTGCGCATCACCCAGCTTGAGCGGCGGCGTGGTGGGTTTGACTGCCAGTCGCCACAGGCTTTGATTCGATGTCGCTGGGCGCAGATCAAAAAAGGGCGTCGACTGGTCGCGCAGGCGCGGCCAGAACGCGGCGGCGTCTTTCAAGGTTTCACCCCCCAGCTTGACCTGTGCAGCGTGCACGGCGGACACCGCGCCCGACAACCGCACCGTCAGCAAGCCGGCATGCCAGCTGGTCGCCGACAGCGGCAGCGGCTGGCCCGCCCACTGGTTCATTTTCTCAATGGCGGATGCCTCGTCGAGCTCGAATTGCACTGTGGTTTCCGCCGCCGGCTTCGGCAGCACCTTGAGCGACGCTTCCGTAATCAGGCCCAGTGTGCCGAGCGCACCCACCATCAGCCGCGACACGTCGTAACCGGCGACGTTCTTGATCACCTGGCCGCCGAAGCGCAGCGGCTGGCCGGTGCCGTCGATGATGCGCACGCCGAGCACGAAATCGCGCGCGGCTCCGGCATAGGGGCGACGCGGGCCGGATAGGCCGGCGGCTATGCAGCCGCCGAGGGTGGCGTTGCCGGCAAAGTGCGGCGGCTCGAACGCCAGCATCTGGTTCTCTCCGGCGAGCAACGCCTCGATTTCGCTGAGCGGCGTGCCGGCGCGCGCAGTCAAAACCAGCTCTTTCGGCTGGTAATCGACCACGCCGCAAAACGCGCGTGCAGAGAGCACCTCGCCCTCATCGGGATTGCCGTAGAACGTCTTGCTGCCGCCGCCCTGGAGGATAAGCGGCGAGTCGTTCTCATACGCGGCACGGATGCGTTCGATCAGGATGTCCGGCATCAGAACCTCGGCAGTTCGGGATGCGGCAACTGGCCGCCGTGGATGTGCATTGCACCCCACTCGGCGCAGCGGTGCAGTTCGGGCACGGCCTTGCCGGGGTTGAGCAGTGTGTCCGGGTCGAACGCAGCCTTCACCGCGTGGAAGCGCGCCAGTTCCGGCGTGGAAAACTGCGCGCACATCTGGTTGATCTTCTCCAGCCCGACGCCGTGTTCGCCGGTGATGGTGCCGCCGACTTCGACGCACAACTCCAGAATCCTGCCGCCGAAGACTTCGGCCTTGTGCAGCTCGCCCGGCTGGTTGGCGTCGAACAAGATCAGCGGATGCAGGTTGCCGTCGCCGGCGTGGAATACGTTGGCGACTGCGAGGCCATATTCGGCGCTCATCTCCTTGATGCGTTTCAACACGTGCGGCAGTTGCGCGCGCGGGATGGTGCCGTCCATGCAGTAGTAATCAGGCGCCAGGCGGCCCACCGCCGGGAACGCGGCCTTGCGTCCGGCCCAGAATTTGAGACGCTGTTCTTCGCTCTCGGCGGTGCGGATTTCGGTGGCGCCGGAAGCGGTCAGCACCTCGCGCACGGTAAAGATGTCGTCCGACACTTCCTCGTTGACGCCGTCGACTTCGCACAACAACAGCGCTTCGCAATCGAGCGGATAGCCGGCGTGGACGAAAGCCTCGGCGGCCTGGATGGCGAGCCGGTCCATCATTTCCAGCCCGGCCGGAATCACCCCGGCGGCGATGATGTTGCCGACCGCGGCACCGGCTTTCGCCACATCGTCGAACGCCGCCAGCACCACCTGCGCGCGCTGCGGGCGGGGCAACAGCTTCACCGTGACTTCGGTGATCACCGCCAGCATGCCTTCCGAACCCGTCATCAAGGCAAGCAGGTCGTAACCCGCCGAGTCCAGCGTGTCGCTGCCGATTTCCAGCAGCTCGCCGGCAATGGTCCAGGCGCGCAGCTTGAGGATGTTGTGCACGGTGAGGCCGTATTTGAGGCAGTGCACGCCACCGGAGTTTTCCGCCACGTTGCCGCCGATCGAACAGGCGATCTGCGACGAGGGATCGGGCGCGTAGTACAGGCCATGCGCCGCCGCCGCTTCGGAAATCGCCAGGTTGCGCACGCCCGGCTGCACGGTGGCGGTTCGCGCCAGCGGATCGATCTGCTTGATCTGATTCAGTTTGGCCAGCACCAGCAACACCGCGCCGTCGATAGGCAGCGCGCCGGCCGCGAGACCGGTGCCGGCACCGCGCGCCACCACGGCAATTTTCTCGGCATGGCACAGTTGCAGGATCGCCGCCACCTGCGCTTCGTTCTCCGGCAGCACCACCACGTCGGGGATATTGCGGTAAGCCGACAGGCCGTCGGACTCGAAGGGCATCAGGTCTTCGCGCTCGTGCAGCACGCCGTGCGACGGCAGCAGGCGGCGCAGCTGGGACAGGAAAACGGGGCTGAGCATGGCGGGCGGAGGGTGGAATCAGGCCGCGAGTTTAGCCGGGCTGGCCGCCGCGTGCGAGGGCGCGAGCCGCCGGTAGGCCGCTGCCAGCGCATCGTCGCCGCCGACGTTGCCGGGAAAGATCACCACCGGCATCTGCGGCAGGCGGTGGTCGGCAGGCGTCTGCACCACGGTAACGCCGGGCAGGATCTGCCCCAGCACGCGCGAAGCGGTAAGTTCGAGCCCGCTGGACAGCACGTCGTTGGAGGTGATGCCGCCCTTGCTGATAAGAAAGCCGAGCGTCGGCGGCAGTTGCCGCACCACCTCCATCAGCGTGCCCGACACCGCTTCGCCGAACGCCAGACGTTCGGCGGTGCTGGCGAACTGCAGCTCGGTGCGGCTGGTGAACACCACCGACGTGAGGCCCTGCGCGTGGGCGTGGGCGATGCTCGTCGTCAGTGCATCGACCAGCGCAGCGCGACCGGCCGGTAGGCGCGCCACATCGAGCGGCAGGCCGACCACGCCGCGCTGCTTCAGCAGTACGCCCAGTTGCGCGGTGGTCTTGGCGACGTGCGAACCGACGATGACCGCGCCCGGCTGCTGCCCGCGCACCAGCGAGGCGAACGCATCGGCGGGCACCGGCTGCGGCGGCAGTTTCGCCAGCGCGGTCAGCAACGAAGCGGCGCTACGGAACAGCAGGCGCTTGCCCGCTGCGGCCGACTGCAGCGCGGCATCGGCAAACAGCCGGTAGTCGTCGGCCGTTTCGCCATCGACCACGCCGATGGCGTTGCCATGCAGCGCTGCCAGCCAGGCAGCGCTGCGGCCGCCGCGCAGATCGTCGAGCCTCAGGCGGGCCACCTCACTGGCGGCGACACGACCGCCGGTTTTTTCCGCCACGTACTCGGGCAGAAACGCGGTGCGATAGCCAAACACCGAGTCGCGCGCGAATTCGGTTTCATGCGTCGGCACCGGCTTGCCGTCGACAATCAGATAGTGCGTGCTGTCGCGCGTGACGCGGCCGCCCTCGAAAAACGCCGGCGTCAGCAGCGTTGCGTCGAAGGGGCCGAGCACTTCGTTCATCAAGTCGGTTTCCACCGGGTAGTGGCCGCGCAGGGTCGAGTCCGAACGCGACACGAACAGCACCGGCCCGGCGTAGTCGGCCAGCGCCGCCTTGAGGTTGACGCACACCTCGCGCGTGATGGCCGCCGCACGTTCCGCGTCCATGCCGCGCGTGTTGGTCAGCACGAAGAACAGCGGAGCGGCGTCGGCCAGCGCCGTTTTCAGCGTGGCGACATCCCAGCGCATCAGCAGCAGGCAGGAATGCACCGTCTGCGAACCGGTGGGGTCGTCGTCGAGAACGATGATTTTCGGTGTCATGGTTTCACCTCTGGTTTAACCGCAAATACCGGAAGGGTATTCGCGGGCAGTTTCAGGCCGAAATGCGTTCCAGCATCGCCAGCGCGCGCTCGTGCATCGCCTGCGCGTTCATGCCGTTGAAGTCGAACAGCTGCTGCGGGCTGGCGGTGGTCTCGCCGCGCTTCCAGCAGAACACGTCGCGCTGGGCTGCCTGGCTGCGCAGCAGGACCGGCTCGAGCGGCGCCGATGGGCCGCCGGAGACAGCCATCAGCACATCGCCATGGAACATCGCCTTATAGCTGGCGTCGTCCATGAAATGATCGTCGGGTTCCGACACGCTGTCCCACAACACGTCGCTCGGGCGGTACAGGCGGCGCGGGTTGACCACGGCGACGATACGCGAGCCGATGCCGGCTGCAGCCAGCTTCTCCGCAGCGGCGAACACCGGTTGCAGCACCAGGTCGCCGGTGACGGCGAACACCACGGTGTGCGAACCCGGACGCTCCTGCAGCACCATCGCGCCATCGTCGATTGCCTGCTCGCTCTGCGCCAGGGTGACGTGGATCGGCAGCGGCGACTTCGAGGCGGTGATGACGATGCCCTTGTTCTTCTGCTTCAAGGCCCAGGCGTAGCCCGCCTGGATCATGTTGGCGTCGATCGGGAACAGCGGGTAGACGTTGCCGTTGCGCATCATCGCGGCGAAGTAGCTTTCAATCTCCGGGCGCTGGTGGGTCCAGCCGTTGCGGCCCTGCTCGAGCGCGCCGGCGGTGAACAGGCACACCGTGGCGGGGGTGGGACGGCGCAGCTCGGCCATCGCCTGCGTCACCGTCTGCCAGATCGGCAGACCGTTGATGGCAAACGACTCGTAGCTGCACCACAGGCTGCGGCCGCCGAACAGTGCGACGCCTACGGCGAGGCCGGCACAGGCGTCCTCGTTGAGCGGCTCGTAGACCTGGCCGGAGGGACCCTGGAAATACAGGTCGTCTGTGGTCGGGTGGCGAATCGTCAGCGCCTTGTTGATGTTGGCCATGCCCGAGGCCTCGTTGCCGTCGGCGTTGGTGACGACGAACATCGGGTCGCGCTTGCCGACTTCGCCGACCACGTGACCGAAGGCGGTGGTGGGGCTGTGGTTTTCGCCGACGGCGAATTCAGTGAGCGGCAGGCCGTCGAGGCTCGGCAGTGCGCGCACGCTTTCGGTCACCGCCACGCGCGCAGCGGGGCCGCCGCCGGCGTGGCGGAAGTTTTCACGCGTCACCTTCCAAGCGGCGACCGGCAGCGCGCGACGTTCGAGGCCCGACTTCACATCGTCGGAATCGAGCGTGTGGTGCGGGTAGAGGTTGTGCGACTTGGCGCCGGTGGCGTGCACGCCCGCACCTTTAAGCTGCTTGACGATGAGGCAGGCGCGGCGGCCCGACAGCGCGCTTTGCGCGGCGGCATCGCTGGCCTTGAGAATCGCGCCGGTAAAAGCCATGCGGGCGGCAAAGCTGAAGCCCGTCGAATCGGCATAGACCGGCGCGTCAGGCGAATCGGCAAAGTCGCGGGCGTCGACCAGGTGGACTTCATCAAAGCCGTGCGCGCGCCAGTAGGCAGTCATGCGCGCGTTGTCCCACAACGACACCATGCTGTGGTGCTCCTGCGAATAGCCGTTCCACACCAGCACCGGCAAGTAGTTGGTGACGTCGGGATAGGCGGTGGCGAAGTGCTGGAACGCGCTCATGATGTAGGGCTCGCCGAGGCCTCCGTCGCCGATGGTGACGGGGAACAGTTTGTCGCGATGCAGGTAGGCACCGGCCATGGCGAAATGCTGGCCCTGCCCGAGCGGGCCGGCGGGGGCCAGCAGGCCCGGAATCGCGCCCGACAGGTGGCCCAGCAGGCCATGACGCTCACGGAAGCGCGCGCGCATCTCGGACACGGTGTGGATGCCCATGGCTTCCAGCGAGGTGTCAAGGAACATCGCCGAATAAAAGCCGGGCGCGTGGTGGCCGACCTCGGTCACCATGTTGCGGTGGCCCAGCAGATGCAGCGCGGCGACGGCATCGGCGCTGGAGGCGAAGCCGCCCGGATGGCCGGACGATTTGCTGCCGGTGACCTGCAGGGTCAGATAGCGCAGCGCATCGGCGGCGAGCAGCGTCTGGTAAATCGCGGCCTCGCTGGTGGCGTCCGGCAACGCGGGCTGGTTCGGGCCCAGCAGCGGGGTTGCGCCGAGACGGTCGATTTCCGGAAAGCTGTCGGCGAAATACTGGATGCCTTCGCAGAAGGCGGGGAGGGCTTCGGGGGCGGACTGCATCACTGCGCTCATGACTGTTCCTTTCACAATATGAAAATGTCTCACGCAATGTGAAACCATGACTGCATTGAAACAGAAACCGCCACACTTTTCACAATGCGTGATAAATTTTCACTTTATGAAAAACGTCAGCTCCTCAATCCAGGTTCTCGACCGCGCCATGACGCTGGTCGGCATCCTTTCCCGGGCCCCCGGTCCGCTCAGCCTCACCCGCCTGGCCGCGCAGGCCGAGCTGCATACCGCCAGCGCGCACCGCATTCTCGGCGCCTTGATGGCGCATGGACTGGTCGAGAAAACCGGCGCCGGTGAATACGATCTGGGCGTGCGCTGGCTGGAAGTGGGCAATCGCTTGCGGGCGCGGCTGAACATCCGCCAGGTGGCGATGCCGGCGATGCAGCAACTGGCGGAGGCGACCGGCGAAACGGTCAACCTGATCGTGCGGCGCGGCGACGAGGCCGTCTACGTCGAGCGCGTGTCGGGCGGACAGACGATGATCCAGGTGGTGCAGGTCGTGGGCGCTCACGCCCCGCTGCATGTCACCGCCGTCGGCAAGATCTTTCTCGCCGAAGACAGCGCCAGCGGGGTGATGGGCTATGCCGAACGCACCGGCTTGCCGGCTTATACCGCCAACACCCTGACTACGCTGGACCGTCTGAATGCCGAACTCGCCAATATCCGCCAGACCCAACTGGCCCATGACCGCGAAGAAGCCGAGCTGGGCGTGGCCTGTATCGGCGCGCCGATCCGCGACGCCGAAGGCAAGCTGGTCGCCGGCCTGTCGATCTCCGCACCCGCCGACCGCCACAAGCCCGGCTGGGCCGAGGCGCTGACAAAGGCCGCGGCGCAGACCGGCACCGCACTGGGCTATCTGGCCCATGTCTGAGATTTGCGCGCCGGCCTCTCTTAACCCTTGCCGCAGGCTGGCTTTCTTGGCAAGGTGACGCCGATGACACTCAACCTGCCTTCCTCCAGCGTCACCCGCTATCAGATTGCCGCCTGGCTGTTGATGGCAGGCGGACTGCTGCTTACCCTGAAACTGCATCTGCTGCCCAGCCTGCTGGCTGGCTTGCTGGTGGTGCAACTGGTGCATCTGCTGGCACCGCGGTTTGTGATCGGCCGCCTGAATCACACCTGGGCCAAGGTGCTGGTGGTGTCGCTGATCACGCTGATCGTGCTGGGCGTACTGGGCGGATTCACCGCCGGCGTCATCCTCTATCTGCGCGGCGAGGGCGGCGTGGCTGGATTGCTGGGGCGGATGGCCGAAATCATCGAGAACTCGCGTGCGCTGCTGCCGCCCTGGGCTGCGGCATGGCTGCCGCAAGGCGACGATTCGGTCATCCGCGCCGCACTGGTCGAATGGCTGCGCACCCATGCGCTGGACATCCGCCAGTACAGCGGCAATGCCGGGCGTGCCGTACTGCATTTCATCATTGGCCTCATTATTGGCAGCTTCATCGCGCTACGCGAAGCGACACCGCATCTGTCTCTGGCACCGCTGGCATATGCCTTGTGCGAACGGGTGCATCGCCTGAGCGATGCCTTCCGCCGGGTGGTGTTCGCGCAGGTACGGATTTCGGCCCTGAACGCGCTGCTGACCGGGATTTACCTGTTTGTGGTGCTGCCCGCGTTCGGCGTGCATCTGCCGTTCACCAAAACCATGATCGTGGTGACCTTTCTCGTCGGTCTGCTGCCGGTCATCGGCAACCTCATTTCCAACTCGGTCATCGTCATCATTTCACTGTCGCATTCGCTGCAGGTGGCCGCCGGCTCGCTGGCGTTTCTGGTCGTCATTCACAAACTCGAATATTTCGTGAATGCCCGTATCATCGGCGAGCAGATCAAGGCGCGTGCCTGGGAACTGCTGATCGCCATGCTGGTAATGGAAGCGGCCTTCGGCTTGCAGGGCGTCATCGCCGCACCGATCATTTACGCCTATATCAAAAAAGAACTATCCGACCGGGAGCTCATTTAAATGTCGAACGACACCGAATCACTCGTCATCACCGCCAGCGGCGAAGACAAAATCGGCCTGGTGGAAGGCTTCACCCGCCGCATCAGCGAATCCGGCTGCAATATCGAAGAATCGCGCATGGCCGTGCTCGGCGGCCGCTTCGCGCTGTTGATGCGGATCACCGGAAGCTGGGACGCACTGGCCAAACTCGAAGCGCGGCTGGCCGCCACCGGCGAAGAACTCGGCTTGTCCCTGATCCAGCAACGCACCCGCCTCACCCGCCACGAGAAACCGCTGATCCCCTATACCGTCGAAGTCGCCGCACTCGACCAGCCGGGCATCGTGAACAGCCTCGCCAATTTTTTCGCCAAGCTGCATATCAACATCGAGGCGCTGGAAACCGAAACCTATCCCGCGCCGCACACCGGCGCACCGATGTTTGCCGTCCACATGACGCTCGGCATTCCCGCCGATGCCCACATCGCCACCCTGCGCGGCGATTTTCTGGACTATTGCGACGACCAGAACCTGGACGCGACCTTCGAACCCATCCGCATGTAATAAGGGATCGGAACTTTAGCGGGTCGGCACGACTCGTTATCCGCCCATTCAACCCGAGAAACCACCATGTCCAGTCTGCTCATCATTGCCCACGGCAGCCGCCGCAGCGCATCCAACGACGAAGTGCGCCAACTGGCCGACCAGGTTCGGGCACAGCCACAACAGGCGTACGACCACATCGGCGCAGCGTTTCTGGAGCTGGCTGAACCCAGCATTCAGGCGGGGCTGGCGGCACTGGTGGCGCAGGGTGCAACCGATATCGTCGCGTTTCCCTATTTCCTGGCCGCCGGCACGCATGTGGCGCAGGACATCCCCGAAGCAATCGCCGAATTTTCCGCCCAGTATCCGCAGGTGAACGTGCGCGTGACGTCGCACCTTGGCGCCTCGGCTGCCCTGCCGGCGGCCATACTCGGCATGGCCGCCTAAGCCCTGGGCTTCAGATATCCTGGCTCTCGGTGGTGCCGAGTTCGATATAAGACATCGACATCACCTCATCCTGGCTGTTCGGCCGCGGCTGGCTGCGCACCAATGCCGCTTCCACCCGCGCCGCCTGCAATGCCGGCTGATCGAGGATGACCGGATACAGGCGGAAATGCTTTTCTATGGATTCCGCCTGCTGACAGGCAGAGGCTTCCAGCGCCACCCGCGTTCCGTGGTCCAGATGCGGCAGCACCAGCATCCACGGTGCCTGCCAGGCAAAATAGTCATGCACCAGCCGGGTGTGGGACGGATCCATGCCTGCAGTTGCGATGAACAGCGGCGCAAAAGCATCCGCCTCCAGCACCCGCCCACGCAGCGCATCGCCGCCTTTCAGGGTGTGCAAGCCCAGTCCGGCGCCATCGTCCGAACGATGAAACCATTGCGCGACGCCACTGGCGAGACCATTCACATAACGCGTGAGATAGTCCCCGGCGGAGCCGGCCAGACCGGGGACTGCCGCACTGCGGAAACGTTCGTGCGCCGCCATGCCGGCGCGCCAGTCGAGCGGCGGCTTGGTGTCGGTCTCGCTGTTGGTGCGCACGCTGTGCAGCAGCGCCAGCGGCTGGCTGTCGCGATCCAGCAGCCATAGCTCGAACGGGTCGCGGAACTTGAACGGCACGTCGCGATACACCTCGAGAAGATGTTCGTAGGCCACCGCACCCATATTTTCCAGCCGCTTGAAATCATCGGACGGATACAGCGGTCCGCGCTTGAGGCCTTTTTCCGCCGACCAGTGGCCGTAGCGGATGTCGGAGACTTGCGCGCGCCGGCCTGCACGCCCGAGGTCTTCAAGCAGCGCGTCATTGGAAACATAAATGTCCCATTCGATGCCGTCAGTCGTCACCGCCTCGGCGGACTGGTAGCGAATCACATGCACCACCCCCCGAAACGGGTTGAGCAGGCGCTGGGCATAACATTCGATCTGCATGGTTGCGCACTTTAACCGCAGCCGCAGCGCCTGTCAGCCGGGTGCCAGGCGCGGAACAATTTTGTGGCGAATCGGCTTCAGTCCAGCCAAAAATGGCCGCTATCCACCACGTTGCCCAGTGTTGATTTTTTGAAGGAGCACCCTGTGCTAGGTCGTCTTGTAGGAATGTTGTCCGGCAGTAAACCCTCCGAACCCTCGCCGCCCCCGCTGGCCAAAGCAGCGGCCGCCGCAGCTCCGAAGGCCGCACCGGCCGCCAAGGCGGGCTCGGTCATGCGTCGCGAAGCCATGCTCGGTCGCGACCAGAAAGTGGCGGCCTACACCTTCATGCTGCGGCGTGCGCCAGACGAACTGCAGGACGCCAGCCTGCCCGATGTGCAGCGCCTGTACGACGAAACCCTGCTCAACAACCTGAGCAATATGGAGGTCTCGCGCCTGCTGGCGCAGCGTCAAGCCTTCATCCCGATTTCCCCGGCTTCGCTGGATCACCCGCTGATCGCGGCCTGGCCGCCTGCCGGCACGGTGTGGCTGCTGAAAGTGAACGCCAACACCGGGATCGACGACACCCTGCTGGCCCACATGGCGGAAATGAAGACGGCGGGTCACCGCTTTGCGCTGGATGCCAATGCCCTGATCTCCCCTGCGCGGCACCCCCTCCTGCCCATGATCGATTATGTGATGCTGGACATCAGCAGCGAGGACATTCCCGTCATCACCGCCCAGATGTCGGCCATTTCCAGGCTGGCTGCGGGCAAGCAGTTTGTGGCGACCGATGTGCAAACGCTGGAAGCGTTCCACATGTGCCACAAATTGCAGTTCGCGCGCTTCATGGGGCCCTTCATCACCCGCAATGAAAAGCTCGATTCGCCCGTTCTCGGGCCCTCGCGCGCCAAGGTGCTGGATCTGATGAACCGAGTGCGCACCGGCGCCGAACAGTCCGAACTGGTCGAGCAGTTCCGCCACGATCCGGCGCTGTCTGTGCGCCTGCTGCGTTATGTGAACTCCCCCGGCATCGGCCTGCTGCACAAGGTCGGCGGCATCGAGCAGGCCCTGATGATCATGGGGCAGGACAAACTCTATCGCTGGCTGACCCTGATCCTGTTCACCGGCGGCCAGGCACAGGAACTCGATTCGGCGGTGCTGGAAAATGCCCTGGTGCGTGCGCGGGTGGCCGAACAACTGGCCAGCAAAGCGCTGTTTGCCAAGGCGCGCGACGAAGTCTTCGTCACCGGCCTGTTTTCCCTGCTCGACGTGGTGATGCGCATGCCGATGGAGCAGGTGCTGAAACAGGTCAGCCTGCCGATCGAAATCACCGAAGCCATCGTCTCGCAGCGCGGTCCCTATGCGCCCTATCTGGCGCTGGCCATTGCCTGCGAGCAGGACGATCTCGCCAGCATCGAAACCCTGTCTGCCCAGATCGGACGCGACGTCGCAGAGATCAACGCCGTGCACATGGATGCCTTGTTGTGGACCCAAGAGATCGCGGTTGACGTCTGAGTCCGGTCCGGCCCCGGTCGACGTAACGCCTGGCGCAGTCTGGTGGGTGTACCTGCTGCGCTGCGCCGACGACTCGCTCTACACCGGCATCACCACCAACCTCGACCGCCGGCTCGCCGAGCATAACGGCGACGGCCCGGCCGGTGCGCGCTATACCCGTAGCCGCCGCCCGGTGCAGCTGGCCTGGTGCGAAGCGGCTGCCTCGCGCTCCGCGGCTTCGCAGCGCGAAGCCGCGATCAAACGGCTGGATCGTGCGCGCAAGCTGGCGCTGTGCGCCACCCAGCCGTAGCGCATCCCCGCATCACCCAGCGTTCACGCCATGCCATCCAGCCGCATCTGCAGCGACGGCAGGGCAAATGCGACCGCACGCTTGCCGGCATCGATCGCCATGGCCGCGCGATGAAACTCCATCAAGCCCAGCTCCGCGAGCTGCGGCGCGATCATCAGGTCGGCCGGCTCACCGGCCAGCCGGCTGCGCGTAATCAGCACCTGCATGATGTTGATGCTGGAGGCCAGCACGTCAAGCATGGCGGGCGGACCGGGTTCGTCGCGCGAGTTGATGCCGAGCTGCGACATGCCTGACTGGATGCGCGCCATCACCCCATCGGCCAGCGAATCGGGCTCGGCTGCGATCTGCTTTCGCGCCTTCCCGGCAGCATGCGGCCGCGGTTTGAGATGGCGCCCCAGCAGGTCGGCATTCAGGTCGACAGCGATCACGATGTCGGCGTCCATCGCACGGCAGAGCGACACCGGCACCGGATTGACCAGTCCGCCATCGACCAGCCAGTTGCCGTCACGCAGCACCGGCGTGAACAGGCCGGGCAAGGCGATCGAGGCGCGCACCGCGTCGGTTACCCGGCCGTCACGCAACCAGACCTCGCGGCCGCGCCGCAGATCGGTGGCAACGGCGCCAAACGGACGCGCCAGATCGCCGATCTCGCGGTCGACAAAATGGCTGCGAAAAAAGTCGATCAGCTTGTCGCCCTTGATCAGCCCGCCGTTGAGCGAAAAATCCAGAAAACTCACCACCGTCTGCGGGCGCAGGCTGCGCACCCAGTCTTCGAGCCGGTCGAGTTCACCCCCCACATAGGCCGCGCCCACCAGCGCGCCGATCGAGGTGCCGCAGACGATGTCCGGTTCGATCCCGGCGTCCTTCAATGCGCGGATCACGCCGATGTGCGCCCAGCCGCGTGCGGAACCGCCGCCCAGCGCAAGGCCGATGCGGGGAGTATTGGATATGCTCATGGAATCAGTCTGCCTCGCGTTCAATCCCGCAACACTGTACCCGCTCGGCCGCGGACTCGCTGAGGATCGCGCCGCTGACCGGATTGGGACGGAACACGGTGCAACCCTTGAGTCCCAGCGCGTGCGCCTGCCGGTAGAGGTCGGCGAAGCGCTCGAACGGCAGGTCGGCGGCGACATTGATGGTCTTGGAAATGGCATTGTCGACATAGGGCTGCAACGCGGCCTGCATCGACAGATGCGCGAACGGCTCGAGTTGCCGCGCCTCGACAAAGGCAGGCGGCACGCCGCTGCCGCCGCGCTGCTGCCATAGCTGCATGGCGTAGTCGGTCACGCTGTGGGTGCGGTAGCAGCCGTCGGCCTGCAGCACACGGCGTTCGGCCGCGGCGGCGAAAATCGGCTCGATACCGCTCGAACAGTTGTTGGCCAAGAGGCTGATGGTGCCGGCCGGGGCAACCGCCAACAAATGGCTGTTGCGCAGGCCGTATGAGGCGATGCCTGCGCGAATGTCTTGCGGCAGCCGGCGTGCGAACCCGCTCGCCAGATAGGCGTCGCGCACCAAGGCAGAAAAGCTGCCTTTTTCGCGTGCGAGATCGATCGAGGTGCGATAGGCGGCATCGCGCACCTCCCGCATCGCCCGCCCCGCCAGTTGCCGCGCGGCGTCGCTGTCATAGGGAAGGCCCAGCAGCACCAGCGCATCGGCCAGCCCGGTGATGCCCAGGCCGACCCGCCGCTTGAGATGCGCCTGTTCTGCCTGCGCCGGCAACGGGTAGCGCGAGACATCGATGACGTCGTCGAGAAAGCGCACCGCGAACCGCGCCGCCGCCGCCAGCGCATCCAGGTCGAGACGGGCATCGGCGGTGAATGGCGCAATCACGAAGGCGGTGAGATTGAGCGAACCGAGGTCGCAGGCGCCGTAGGGCGGCAGCGGAATTTCGCCGCAGGGGTTGGTCGCGCTCAGGGTCTCGCTGTCGGCCAGGGTGTTCTCGTGGTTGATCGTGTCGACGAACAGCACGCCGGGCTCGGCGGTATCGTAGGCCGCGCGCAGGATACGCTGCCACAGTTCGCGCGCTTTCAGGGTTCGCGTCACCGCAAGTCCCGGAAACACCAGCGGCCAGTCGCCGTCGTTTGCCACTGCCGCCATCAGGGCATCGCTCACCAGCACCGACAGGTTGAAATGCCGCAGCGCCGCCGGGTCGCGCTTGGCGTCGACAAAGGTTTCGATGTCCGGATGGTCGCAGCGCAGCGTCGCCATCATCGCGCCGCGCCGTGCGCCGGTCGACAGCATCGTCGCGCACATGGCATCCCAAATCGGCATGAACGACACCGGGCCCGAGGCGATGCTGCCGGTCGCCTGGGCCACCGTACCGGCCGGACGCAGCGGGGAGAAATCGTAGCCGACGCCGCCGCCCTGCTGCAGGGTCAGCGCGCCTTCCTTCAGCGCCTCGAAGATGTGTTCGAGGTCGTCTTCGATGGTGCCCATGACGAAGCAGTTGAACAGCGTCACCCGGTGGTCGCTGCCGGCGCCGGCGAGAATGCGGCCGCCGGGCAAAAAGCGGAAATCGTCCAGCAGTGCGGTAAAGCGTGCGGTCCATTGATCGCGTTCACTGCTTTCAGCCTGCGCGATGGCCTGCGCCACCCGCCGCCAGCTGGCGCGGATGTCGGCCTCGCCATCCACGCGGTAGCGGGTCTCCCAGATGTGGCGGGAGAGTTCCATGCGAAAAGGGTCGGGCGTTTTCATGCGGGGGCGATGGAAGCGGGGAGTTGAGGCATTATCTGTTCCCTTGTGTTTTCAGGTGCCTGTACCCTTTAAGGTTATAGCCGCTTTGCCCCTGCCCATGATGGATGCGTCCCACCCCTATTCCGCACTGACGCCCGACCGCGCCCTCGACGCGCTCGACAGCACGGGCCTCAAGGCCGACGGCCGCCTGCTGGCGTTGAACAGCTACGAAAACCGCGTCTACCAGATGGGGGTGGAGGATGACGCCCCTGTCGTCGTCAAGTTCTACCGTCCCGAACGCTGGCCGGATGCCGCCATTCTGGAAGAACATGCCTACACGACCGAACTCAGCACGCGCGAAATTCCGGTGGTTGCGCCCTTGCAGCTGAACGGCGCAACCCTTCACACCCATGCCGGTTTCCGCTTCGCGGTCTACCCCAAACAGGGGGGGCGCATGCCCGAGTTCGACCGCACCGACACCCTGCAATGGATGGGACGTTTTCTTGGCCGCATTCATGCGGTCGGCACGCTGACCGATTTTGCCCACCGTCCCGCGCTGAACATCGAGACCTTTGGCTATGCATCGCGTGACTTTCTGCGCGCGGGCAACTGGCTGCCGCCGGACCTGGCGCCGGCATGGAACAGCGTCGTCGATCACGCGCTCGCCAGCGTGGCGCATTGCTACCAGCGTGCCGGCAGCGTCGCCGCCATCCGCCTGCACGGCGATTGCCACGCCGGCAACGTCTTGTGGACCGACGATGGCCCGCACTTCGTCGATTTCGACGACAGCCGCATGGGCCCGGCGGTGCAGGACCTGTGGATGCTGCTGTCGGGCGAACGCGACGAGCAGCAAGCGCAGATCAACGAGATCCTGACCGGCTACGAAGACTTCGCCGAATTCGACCCGCGCGAACTGCATCTGGTTGAAGCACTCAGAACCCTGCGCCTGATCCATTACGCCGCCTGGCTCGCCCGCCGCTGGGACGACCCGGCTTTTCCGGCCGCGTTTCCGTGGTTCAATACGCAGCAATACTGGCAGGCGCGGATCCTCGAATTGCGTGAGCAGATTGCCTTGATGGACGAGCCGCCGCTGGTGGCATGACCACGAAACACCCGCTATCGTGTTGCAGGTATCCCGCGCCGACCCACGCTTGCCGCTCGTCCGTCACCGATTGACCGAATCAACCCTGAAACCACTACGCATGACGCCTCCCCCTTCAAAACCCTGTCCCTTCTGCCACCTCGACCCCAAGCGCATCCTTGCGGAGGATGAACTCACCGTGGTCTACACGGACGGCTTCCCCGTCTCACCGGGGCACACCGTCATCATCCCGCGCCGTCACTTCGCCACGCTGTTCGAGGCCAGCGAAGCCGAACAGGCCGCCCTGCTCAAGGCGCTGGCGCAGGCTAAAAGCCTGCTCGACAAACTTCATCAGCCTGACGGCTATAACATAGGGATCAACCACGGCCAGGCCGGCGGGCAAACCGTGCCGCACCTGCACATACACCTGATCCCGCGCTATCGCGGCGACAAGGAAGACCCGCGCGGCGGGGTGCGCTGGGTGCTGCCGGACAAGGCGAAATACTGGGCGTGAGCGGCCGTCTGAAATCCAACCAGAAAAGGCAAAAACATGTGCGGCATAGCCGGTGAATTCCGTTTTGACGGGCGCACGCCCGACCCCGACACCCTGGCGCACATGCTCGCCAAACTGGCGCGGCGCGGGCCGGACGCCGAAGGCCAGCACGCCGATGGCGCGGTGCGCCTGGGTCACCGGCGGCTTGCGATCATCGACCTGTCGCCACGCTCGGCGCAGCCGATGATCGATGCCGCCAGCGGCACCGCGCTGGTGTTCAACGGCACGATCTACAACTACCCGGAGCTGCGCGCCGAGCTGATTGGGCTGGGGCATGTGTTCCATTCAGACGGCGACACCGAGGTGATCTTGCGGGCGTACCTGCAATGGGGCGAGGCCTGCGTCGAACGCCTGCATGGCATGTTCGCGTTTGCGATCTGGAACCGCGAGACCCTGTTTCTGGCGCGCGACCGGCTCGGCATCAAACCCCTGTATTACAGCGAATCCGGCGCGGCATTGCGCTTTGCCTCGACGCCGCAGGCGCTGCTGGCAGCGGGCGGCGTGGACACCGGCATCGATGCGGTCGCGCTGCATCACCTGTTCACCCTGCACGCGGTGGTGCCCGCGCCACGCACGATCTACAACGGCATCCGCAAACTCGCGCCCGGCACCACGTTGACGATCTATCCGCAGGGCAAGTTGCGCCACCGCACCTACTGGTCGCTGAAGGCCGAGCGTCCGGCACAGCCAAAAACCGAGGCGGAATGGACCGAAGCGATCCACGAAAGCCTGCGCCAGGCAGTCAAAAAACGCATCGAGATTGCCGACGTCAAGGTCGGCGTGCTGCTGTCCGGCGGGCTCGATTCGAGCTTGCTGGTGGCGCTGCTGGCCGAGCAGGGCGTATCGGATTTGCTGACGTTTACCGTCGGCTTCGAAGACCAGCCGGAAGAACGCGGCAACGAGTTCGAATATTCCGACCCGGTGGCGGCGATGTACGGCACGCGCCATCACAAGTTCTTGATCCCCAATGCCGACGTACTGCGCCGCCTGCCCGAAGCGGTGGACCAGATGTCCGAGCCGATGTTCGCGCAGGATGCGGTGGCGTTTTATCTGCTGTCGGAACAGGTCAGCAAGACGGTCAAAGTGGTGCAGAGCGGGCAGGGCGCGGACGAAGTGTTCGGCGGCTATTTCTGGTATCCGCGCATGGCGGCGGAAACGTCCGGCTCAGCGCTCGACCGCTTCCGCAAGCACTACTTCGATCGCGACCACGATGAATTTCTCGAGATGGCCATGCCCGCGTATCACGGGCCGGACTACACCAGCGAAACCATCGCGGCGCACCTGGCCGCACCGTTCGCCGACGACTTCATCGACCAGGTGCTGCGCATGGACACCACGATGCTGATCACCGACGACCCGGTGAAGCGCGTCGACAACATGACGATGGCGTGGGGACTGGAGGCGCGCGTGCCCTTCCTCGATCACCAGCTGGTCGAACTGGCGGCGTCGATGCCAGCGGAAATGAAGCTCGCCTCCGAAGGCAAGCATGTACTGAAACAAATCGCGCGCGGCCTGGTGCCCGACGCGGTGATCGATCGCAAGAAAGGCTATTTCCCGATGCCTGCGCTGAAATTCGTGCGCGGTGAGTTTCTCGATTTCATGCGCGACATTCTCGATTCGCAGGCGTGCCGCGAACGTGGGCTGTACCAGCGCGGCTACGTCAACAAACTGCTGGATGCCCCCGAGCAGCATCACACGCGCATTCAGGGCAGCAAGCTGTGGCATCTGGCGCTACTCGAATACTGGTTACAGAAAAATGCGTAAGTTCTTTTTCCTGATCACGTTGTGGGTGAGCGCACCCGCCTTCGCCCAAAGCGATTTCGACAGCTGGTTGGCGGCTTTCCGCCAGGACGCGGCGGCGCAGGGCATTTCGGCCGACACCCTCGACTCTGCACTGACCGGCCTCGTCCCGGCCGAACGCGTGATCAAACTGGACAGCCAACAGCCCGAATTTCTCAGCACCTTTGCCGACTATCTGGGCAAACGGGTCACCGCGAGCCAGGTTGCACGCGGCCAGGCCAAGCTGGCCGAGCACGCCGCCCTGCTGGACGCGGTCGAGCAGAAGTATGGCGTGCCGAAAAACGTGCTGGTCGCGTTCTGGGGGCTGGAAACCAACTTCGGCGCCACCATGGGGTCGCTCAACATTCCTGCCAGCCTCGCCACGCTGGCCTGGGAGGGCCGCCGCAGCACCTTTTTCCGCAACCAGTTGCTCGACGCGCTGCGCATCATCGACGCCGGCCATGTCGCCGCCATCGACATGAACGGCTCTTGGGCGGGCGCGATGGGGCACATGCAGTTCATGCCCTCGACCTTCCGCGCCTATGCGGTGGACGGCGACGGCGATGCCCGCATCGACCTGTGGCAATCGCTGCCCGATGCGATGCATTCGGCGGCGAACTACCTCGCGCGCGCTGGCTGGCGCGCGGGCGAGCCGGTGGCGATCGAGGTGCAATTGCCCGCGGGCTTCGACTGGCGGCAGGCGCGTATCGCGCATCGGCTGTCGGTGACGGAGTGGGCGGCACGCGGCGTACAGGCGATGGACGGCAGCGCGCTGCCCCGGGTGGCGGGACGCGCCGCCATTCTGGTGCCGCAGGGCTGGCAAGGACCGGCCTTCATGGTGTTCGACAATTTCGACGTGGTGATGGACTGGAACCGCTCGGTCAGTTACGCCCTCTCGGTGGCGCAACTGGCGCATCAGGTGGCGGGCGGCAGCGCGCTGGCCACGCTGCCGCCCGATCCAGAGTCGCTCACGACCGAGCAGATGAAGGCGCTGCAGAAAGCGCTCAACGAGCTGGGCTTCGACGCCGGCAAGCCGGATGGTCTGCCCGGTCCGCGCACGCAAACCGCGCTGCGCCGCTATCAGGTCAAGCACCGGCTGCCCGCAGACGGCTACCCTGCGCCGAGCGTGCTGGCGGATGTCGAGCGCCGCCATGCCGAGGCGGCCGCGGCAGGCGACCTCATCGGTCCATCCGCGCCCACCTTCGCCGACACCCCCTGAGCGCTCAGGCGCGGCGTCGAACGCATCGTCGAATTGATCATGAACCCGTTGGTTCTTGCTCCCGGTCGATCCGCCAGCCCTTGCAGGAGGTCGCCGTGTTATTTTTTCCGTATCGCGTTTTCTGGAGAGCCCCTTGAGCAATTCACGCAATGTGCTGGGCGGTGAGCTGCAGCCGTGCAGCCTGGCACCGCTGGCCGGCTTCACGCGCGACGGCCTGTGCCAAACCGGCCCGCAGGACCTCGGCAGCCACACCGTATGCGCCCGGATGACCGAGGCGTTTCTGGCGTATTCAATGCAACGCGGCAACGACCTCGTCACCCCGGTGCCGGAATACGATTTCCCTGGCCTTAAGCCGGGCGACCGCTGGTGCGTGTGCGCCGCGCGCTGGCTGGAAGCCGCCGAAGCAGGCGTCGCCCCGCCGGTCATCCTGAATGCGACCCATGAACGCGCGCTGCGTGCGCTCGAGCTGGCCGATCTGGAATACCACGCCCTGGTGACGCCATGAGCCTGCAATGCTGGAAATGCGGCACAGCCCTCACGGTGTTGCTGCCACTGTCGCGCACCGAAACCTGCCCGAGTTGCCGCGCGGCTTTGCACGCCTGCCGCATGTGCCGCCACTTCGACGCCGGGCGCGCCAAGCAGTGCCGTGAACTTGCTGCCGAACGAGTACTCGACAAGATCCGCGCCAATGTCTGCGGCTGGTTCGTGCCGCGTCCCGATGCCTATCGCGGCGGCGGCGCAGCGGTAATACAAACTAACCGCACAGCGTCGGACGCCTTGCTCAAACCTTCAGACCAATCGCGCACGCACGAATAAACCGTCGGGGCTCAAGCGGGATCGGTGCCACCAGCCATCAAGTAGTCCGGCGAAATGCCGTTACGTGTAACTGGTCTATTTGCGCCAATCAAGGAGCTTACATTGCTAAGACGACACTTTCTGGCTAGCTTGGCACTGCTACCCGCATTACCGTTTTCTGCTCATGCCGCCAAGACCGAATTCAACATTGGGATTTATCCGGGTACTGGCAAGGCCGATGTGCCTGCCTGGGATTTTCGTACCTGGGCCATGCCATTTGCACAGGCACTTGGGGCGACGCTGGATGCGAAATGCACACCCACTTTGTTCCGCAGCATCAAACACATTACGCGCTCCATGGAAGACGGCCGCATGGACTTGTATTTTGTCCCGCCGTCGGTTGCGGTTGCGGCGCTGGACAATAAGTACTCGCCCGTAGCACGCGTGCGTGACCAGGCGACGGGCGTGCTGGTACGTCGCAAGGGTGCGACAGTGACGACAGTTGCGCTAACTGAAAAGGAATCCTGGCTCGACGTGATGGCGCGTTACACGCTCAAACGTAACAAGCAGGCAGTGGCAAACTTCATGAATTTGAAAACCCAGGAAGATGTGATGCTGGCCATGCAGCGTGATTATGCCCAGGCAGGTAGCCTGCGCAGCAAGCTGGCCGATGAGCTGGTTGGTAAGGGCGAGTACGAAATCTGGTATCCCTTACCGACCACCCCGGATTTCACCCTGATGGCAAGCGATCACTTTAATGCGGCCGAACAGGACAAACTGGGCGCAGCGGCCGTTGCACTCAGCCCGGCAGTCATTCAGTCCCTGCAAAAAACCATCCACAGCAAAGTCACGGGCTTTGTCATCGACCAGCAGGCGGATTACAAGATGATCAAACAGGCGATCAAGGAAGCCGGGTACTAGACAACCCTGAACCAGTCCGCAGCTTTGTCATTGCGAGCGCCCTTCAGTGCGCTCGCAATAATGAACCGCTCAAACCCCATCAGTCATAAAGACCCTGCCACTTGGCGGCGAAGGCCTTGCCCAACGACATCTGCGGCTGCGAGGGCGTCAGGCCCTCGGCTTTTTCACGTGCGGCGATGCGTGTGCTGGCCAGCTTGAACGCCTCGGTGAATGACCGGGTCTGCTTCAGCGCCTCGGTAAAGTAGGCACGGCCAAAGTCGGTCATGCTGTTCTTCGCATCGCAGCCGAACGAGTTGCGGTCGGCACGCGAGGCGGTGATCACCAGCGTGTTGTCGTCCTGCAGCGCGGGGATGAAGCTGCCGGAATAGCAGGCCGAGACCACGATCACTTTCCACTTGATCGGCGTCGCAGCCAGCGCGGCCTTGAGGCGGGCGGGGGTCAGCTGGGTCAGTTGCAGATCGTTGTTGTCGACCGACAGATAAGCCGGCTCGCCCGAGCCGTGGCTGGTGACAAACAGGAACAGCACGTCCTCTTCCGGGTCGAGCAAGTTGCCCACATGCGCCAGCACGGTCTGCAGCGCAGTGGTGGTGGCGATCGGCGCGCTGGCTTCGGTTTGCGCGTTGTTGATCAGCGCCAACGAACGGCCGCGCGTGTCGAAGCGGCTGTCGAACAAGGCGCGCACGGTGTGCATTTCCTTCATGAACACGTCCTGCCAGCCGTAACCGGCAAAACCGACGAAATACAGGTCGCTGATGGCGGGACGCTGCGCCCGCAGGGTCTGCAGCGTGCCATCGAGCAGGCGCGGCTGTTGATACAGCAGCGCTTCGTGGCCGCCTATGTCGAGCACACTGTCATCGGCGTCTGTCTCGTCGGGATACCAGGCATCCTGCTGCGGCAACCCGAGTTGGACGAGCAGCACCCCCATCAGCAAGAGTTCGACTGCGGCCCGGCGAAAGAACCCGAGCGGCACCCACAGCTTGACCGCGCGCACCAGCAGCGTCGCAACCAGCGCCAGCCAGAGCAGCGTCCACACCCAGTCTTCCAGTGGCGGATCGAGCCGTCCCCATAGCGCGTAGCCGCCATAGGTGTAGGCCAGCAGCATCGGCGCCATCGCCGTGGCGGCGACGGCATACCCCAGCAACAGCGCAGGGGTGCGCAGCCAGGCCGCCAGCAGCGCGGCCACCGCCAGCGTCAGCGTCACCGAGGCCAGCGCCTGCACCACCACATCAGGATTGAAGCGGCCGGCGCCTTCCAGCATGAAATAGCTGATGCCAAGCCCCAGCGCGAACTCGATCAGCAGCAGCCACACCCACTGGCGGATCGACACCCGGAAATCGGTCGAATGCACCCGGAAAAATAATGCCAGCCGAAAGCCGGCGAGCAGGTTGTGGAATAGATTTCGCATGGCTTAATCGAAGGAAGTGGGTAACCGTTCTTGATCGGTCCTGGTCGCCGGCTTTAACCCGAGCAGCGCCTGCCATTCGTATAGCAGCAGCCCCGCGCCGATCAGCGCAATGCCGACCCAGCCGCGCGCCGGAATGAACTCGGCGTTGAGCGCCTGCCCCAGCAGCAGCGCGGACACCGGGGTGATCAGCGTAATCAGCGCCACCCGCCCGGCGTCCATGTGCTTGATCACGTAGTAATACAGGGTGAAGCCCACCACTGAACCGAACACCCCGAGGTACACCATGGCCGCCCCCGCGCGCGGCGTGATGTCGACGGGCAGCTGCGCCGCGTCGGCGACGACCCAGGCCAGCACGAACAGCGGCGTCGCCACCCCGAGCGAGCCGGTAGTGATTGCCAGCGACGAGGCGCGCACGTTGAGGCGTTTGATCCACACCAGCCCCAGCGCCTGCGCCGTCATTCCCGCCAGCACTGCGGCGATGCCCAGGGTGGCGCGGCTATCGCCCGGCCACGGCTGGCCGAAAACAAACCACAGCCCCCCCAAGGCCAGCGCAAGGCCCAGCAGACGCAATGGCGTAAGCGTGCGCTCACTCAGCCACAGCGCTGCGAACACCCCGGTCACCAGCGGCGACAGCCCGAAAATCACCGAAATCAGTCCCGACGGAATGTGCAGCGCACCCCAGTAGGTCAGCAGCATCGCCACGAAAATCGACAGCCCGCTGACCAGATACAGTTGCCGCGCCGCCGGGGTAAACGGGAATTCGGTCCGCGTCGCGCGCAACAAAACCAGACAGATTGCCAGCCCGATCAGCATCCGCGCCATCACCGCGAAACTGAACGTCGCCCCCTGCGCGCTCCACTGAATGCCGAGCGGCGTGGTCGACCAGATGAGAATGACGCCCAGATAAGCGGCGGGGACGGACATGGGCGCGCGTAAACCTACGCCTGGGCCAATTGCTCGCGCAGGCTGCTCAGCGTCTCCTGGTCGCTGCGAACGCGGAAAAACGCGCCGTCATCGTCGGCGCGCTCCTCCAGCACCTCGCAGCGCGCGAAAATTTCCCCACGCAGTTGCTGCGCCGTCCAGGGCAGGAAAAGTTCGGCCTCGATCAGATCCCGCTGAAAGAATGCAACGATCGCCCGGTGCAGTTTCGCGACGTCGTCCGGACGGCGCGCGCTCATCACGATGCAATCGGGGTAGCTGGCGCGCAGCGCGGCTTCGCGTTCGGCTTGCGCCGCCGCGTCGCCGACGTGGTCGATCTTGTTGAAGATGCGCAGGCGCGGCACGTCCTGCGCTTCAATCTCGCGCAGCACGGTTTCGGTGGTTTCGATCTGCCGTTCAAAGCCGGGATCGCTGGCGTCGATGACGTGCAGCAGCAGCGAGGCATCCAGCGCTTCTTCGAGCGTGGACTTGAACGACGCGACCAGCCCGTGCGGCAGGTTTTTGATAAACCCCACCGTGTCGCTGACCAGCACACGCGGGATGCTCTCGGGATAAAGCGTGCGCACGGTGGTGTCGAGCGTCGCGAACAGTTTGTTGGCGACCAGCACCTCGCTCCCGGTCAGGGCGCGCATCAAGGTGGATTTTCCGGCGTTGGTGTAGCCGACCAGCGCCACACTGGCGAGTCCCTGATGCGCTTGCCGCCGGGCGCGCTGCGTCTTGCGGTCCGCGTCCATCGCCGCGATTTCCTTCTGCAGTTCGGCGATGCGGTCACGGATCTTGCGCTTGTCCAGTTCGGTGTGCGACTCGCCGGCACCGCGCCCGCCGACGCCGCTGCGCTGCCGTCCCTGCGGGCCCGCGAGCTTCGCCGCCTCGCGCAGGCGCGGCGCCAGGTAGCCCAGGCGGGCGATCTCCACCTGCGCGCGCGCAGCAGGGGAGCGCGCGTTGCGGTGGAAGATCTCGAGGATGACCATGGTGCGATCCATCACCTGGCAGCCGACCTCGTTTTCGAGGTGACGCGCCTGCGAGGGGGAGATTTCGTGGTCGACGAAGATGGCGTCGATCGGGTCGGGCGAGACCGGAGCCGCCTCATCCAGGCCCTCGACGAAATTGGACAGCCGATGCAAGGGGTTCTGCGGTTCAGCGTCGGGCTCGGTTTCGTCGCCCGGTTCGCCGCCCACAAAGCGGCGAATCTCCTGCCGCTTGCCGACGCCCAGATAGGCTGTCGCGTCGAAACCGGAACGCTTCTGCGTGAACGTACGGGTGACCGTAAACCCCAGTGTCTTGGCGAGTTCGCGCAGTTCGGTCAGCGACGCCTCGAATTCCAGGTCGCTCACCCCCGGCAGCTGGACCGACGCCACGATGGCGTACTGAGGCTTTTCTTTGACTTCTTTTTGCATGCGGCGTGCTTTTGTTGGATGGGCTAAGCCGGGCATTATCCGCCAATGCAATCGGCGCGGGTATTGAGCCTGCCGAGGCCGCGTGACGGCGGGTTAGGGGGTGCGGTCAATCAGCGGTTCTGCGCCGACCGCGCACCAGGCCTCAGTCGTCTTCTTCATTCAGGCGATGCAACTCCTGCTTCATGGCCTGCGCTTCCTTGATCGCTTTCTCCAGGCGCGCTTCTGCCTCGTGGCGGATTTTTTTCATCATTTCGGCGTCGGGGTCTTTCCAGTCACCGCCCGACTGGCTGGCCATGTACGCCACCGCGCGGGAAAACTCGGCCAGCCTGAGTTCCGGCTTGCCGCCCTTGGCGGGCATGGCGCGAACCCCAACCCAGGCGTGCGCCGTCAGAATGCCCTGCCCTTCGGCGATGAGGGGCGCCCAGTCAGCCTTGTTCCTGAACCTGGGCGCATGTGCCACACCGGTGTCGTGGCAGGCAAAACAGACTTCGTTGTAAACCCGCTTGCCGCTTTTGAGGGCGTCAGACGTCGCGGCGCCAGCCTGGGTTGCCTGCACCAGCACGCCGGTTAAACCGAGGGCAAGACAGGCGAATAAAGACGTTTTCATGTAGGACATCCTGAGCAGGGTTGATCAATGGGCGTGCGGGTGCATCCCCACGCCTGAATCGTCTTAAAACCCGGCCACCCGGTCAAGCTTGAGTTGCCCGCATGCCTTCGCGCAGGGCACGCTCATCGTGCCCCCATATCGCCTTTCGCAGCGGATTCGGTCAACGGCGCCAGTGAAGATTCCGCTGCGCGAGCGGGCCTCATTCCAGAATGGCCTGCATGCTTTCGGCCGCAATCTCCCGCACATCGGCATCCTCGTCCTTCAGTCGCGCATCCAGCCAGTGCTTCGCGGCGGGGTCTTGCGTCAGGCCGAGATAGTGACAGGCGTCAGCGCGCACCCGCGCATCGGCATGTTGCGACAATTCCCCCAGGCGCGGCAGCAGCGCGCGCAAGGTGTCGCTGCCGGCGAATTCTTCCAGCAGCACGCCCGCGCCCAGGCGCACGTTGAGGCTCGCCTCGATATTGCCGACGATCGGCAGCACCGCCGCCAGCAGATCGGGGTCGGCTTCAATCATTGCCTGCGCTTTGGGCAACTGGCCTTCCTTCAGCAGCAGGTGAAACCAGTCGGCGAGGCCGGCTTCGCTGTCGGCCTTGGCGGCCCATTCGGCGAGTTCGGATTTGCTGTGCACGCCGGCGAGTTCGATACGGCCGATCCGCAGCCACGGCACGCTGCGCACGCCGAGCGCCTGCCCGGCTTCCGGGCGCTGCTCGAGATTGACCGCTTCGAGACGGCCGATCACGCCCTGCTTCAACAGGTCGGTCAGCGCCGCCAGCATCGCCGGGCAGTGCGGGCAGTGGGTGGAAATCAGGAGCAGGGCGTCGGGTGCGGACATGGGTGGATGAGGCGATAATGGCGTGTATGGAATTTACCATTCTCCCCGTGACCCCGTATCAACAAAACTGCTCGCTGGTGTGGGATGCGGCCGGCCGCGCGGCACTGATCGATCCGGGTGGCGAGGCCGAGCGCCTAATGGCCGAAGTGCAATCGCGCGGCCTCACGCTGGAAAAAATTCTGCTCACCCACGGCCATCTCGACCATGTCGGCGCGGCGGCGGAATTGCGCGACTTGCTAGGTATTCCCATCATCGGCCCGCAGCGCGAGGAACAGTTCTGGCTTGACCTGTTGCCGCAACAGGCCGAGCTGTTCGACTTTCCGCCGACGGTCGCGTTTTCGCCGGATCAGTGGCTGGAAGACGGCGATTGCGTTGCAGTGGGTTCGCTGGTTTTCGAGGTACTGCACTGCCCCGGCCACACGCCGGGCCATGTGGTGTTTTTCGAGCGCGGCGACAAGCTCGCCTTCGTTGGCGACGTGCTGTTCAAGGGCTCGATCGGCCGCACCGATTTTCCGCGCGGCAAACACACGGACCTGATCCGGGCGATCCGCGAAAAACTGTTTCCGCTAGGCGACGACGTGCGCTTTGTGCCTGGGCATGGCGCGATGTCGACCTTCGGCCACGAGCGGCGAGAAAACCCATTTCTGGCGGAATGAGCGGGGATGTGTGCCCCGGGTCATGCTGTATTCGTGCCGATCCGACCGAGTACGTGTTCATTTATATCTGGACTAAAAACCAGACGCTGCACCCGGCGCAAACTCTTTATATCCGCTTGCAAGGCACGCTTGATCACCTGAAACGCAGTCCGGTGCAGGAAACAGGAAACGCCCGGGATCTGTCCATGACTTACCCGCTCAAAAAAATGCAGGGTGCCGCCACTCAGCGCCGTATTCTTTGCTAGTCAGGCCACACCCGGGAGGAATTGCAAGCACTACCCGTATCGATGCGCCCGGGTATCGCGGCCGGTTCGGCTTTGCCATAGTCAACCTGCGGCGCAGGCTGTTTGGCTGCGGCGGCAGGAGCGGCCTGCTGTTCTTTAACCTTGCGGATTCCGCTCGTCAGTTTGTTGTCCACTTTGCTCATAAACCGATTATCTCCATGATGACTGTTTCCCATTCCCGCACCGCGCCGGTGGCCCAGCTGGCTGGAGCGTAAACGCTGCAGCCTTCACGCGCTGCGCTGCGAAACGCCGCGCGCGCGTCAAACCATTTGCCAATCCCGGCAGCTTCAAATCGCCCACGCTGCCTGTATCGAACTGACCACGTGCTGCCTTGCGGGTTTAGTGATTGCCGTAGCGTTCCTCGAGCACCCGAACCGCCAGTTCCTTCGTCTTGAAAATATGATCAGCCGGGATCGCGCCGGACCGATCGCCCTTCTCCAGCACCATCATGACCTGCCTCTTCAGGCTGCTGAAGAACAGCTCCACGCCCTTTGCCTTAAGCTGCTGTACCAGAGAGCGCAGCTTCTCCTCGCCGGACACATCCACATCGTTAATGCCGTTGCCAATAACCAGGATTGCTTGCGCAGCCGGAAAGCGTTCCAGCGCTTCGAGAACCACCTCCTCGAAATAAGCCACGTTGACGAAATTGAGCGAACCGTCGAAACGCATCACCACGTAATGCTCGCTGATCGCAGCCAGGCCGTGTGTATCGATGCCTCCCAGCGCGCCGTCCGGATGTCGGCCAAGAATCTCAGCACGCGGGCGCATGTTGCGCAGCATGTAAAGAACGATCGTGAGAACCACGCCGACCACAATGCCGTTGGCCAGTGCAGGGGCCATGGCCAGCGTGGCAATAAACGTAGCAATGCCTATCATCGCGTCCAGCCGGTTTACTGCCCATGCGTGGATCAGCGCCTTGGCCCGAATCAAACCGAATACGGCGAACATGATGACCACCGCCAGCACCGCCTGCGGCAGGTGATACAGCATCGGCGTGAAGAACAGGATGGCCAGCATCACGCCGAGTGCGCTGATGATGGCGAACAGACCTGTCTTTGCCCCTTCACGCGCGGCGACTGCGGAGCGCGAAAAAGATCCGCTCACGACGTAGGCATGAAAAAAGCTGCCCACAATATTGGCCAAGCCCTGACCCACCAGCTCCCGGTTGGTGTCGGGACGTTGACCGGTCTTGGCGCTGATCGCCTTTGAAATGGAGGTGGCTTCCATGAAACCCAACAGCGCCATGATCAGCGCGGCCGGGAGAAGCGGCAATACCAGCTTCCATTCAATCTGCGGCACCTGAAATCCCGGCAGCCCGGCGGGAATCGACCCCACCACCTCGCCCCCACCGGTGAGCTTGACCTGGTCACCCTCCAGCTTGGCGAAACGCCAATGCCCGATGCCCAATGGTTCGCCCTCAGGCCGGAGCCCTGCGGCGACATACATGGCACTGCCATCTGCAGCCGATTCCCGGGCCAGATCGATATGGTTCAGATAAACACGCAGCTTGAACTCCCTCTCCTCAAGTACTTTGTTCAATGCTTTTTTGTGTTCAATCTGCGTAGCGACTTCCATCCGCCTCAACTCGCTGCCTTGCTCCTGCTGGTCCAGTGTCGAGCGTTCAGCCTGAAGCGTGCGAATCACTGCGTCATTTTGCTTGAGCTGATTCTTGATCTGGCTGAGTTGGACAAGCTGCCTCTTCACACTGGGGTCCTGGATGGCGTCCACCGGCACCACCGAGCTGCGCTCAAAGCCGACGAAATAACTGACCAGCGTGGTGAGAACAATGGCGATCAGAATGCCGGGGAAACGCGGCAGGAATTTCTGCAGACCGAAAATGAGGGCGAAGGCGGTCAGGCCGAACATCAGCGTGGGCCAGTGGGTGCTCCCCAACTGCTGCAGCACCACCCACAAGTCCGACAGAAAAAATTCCGTCCTTGGCATGGGCACGTTGATCAGCTTGTTGAGCTGCGACAGGCCGATGATGAGCGCCGCCGCATTGGTAAAGCCAATGATGACCGGATGCGACAGGAAATTGACCACCAGGCCCAGCCGGAACAGCCCCAGCGCCAGCCGCAGAATGCCCACCATCAGGGCCAGCATCACTGACAGCGCAATAAATTCTTCGGTGCCGGTGCCGGCATAAGGAATCAGGGCGGCGGCCGACATCAGGGACAACATCGCGGTGGGTCCGGTATGAAGCTGGCGCAACGAACCCCACAGCGACGCCACGATCACCGGCAGGAATGCGGCGTATAGACCGTACACCACCGGCAGCCCGGCCAACTGCGCATAGGCCATGGCCTGCGGCACCAGTATCAGCGTAACCGTAATGCCTGCCAGAAAATCAGCACGCAACGTGTCCCGGGTCATGGGAAACCATGACAGGAATGGAAACAACCGATACAGGAGCGTTATGGGCGCGGTTGCTGGCTTAACCCGCAAGCCAGGCAGAGGGGTTTCCGTCGACATGGCAGGGTTTCTCATTCATGTGTGGATGCGTTAGTGGAAAATTGGGCCAACTCCCGCCCAGCCGGCTTATTCGTGGCCGGATCGCAGACCGTTTAGCTGCCTGGCTTGTTGCAGCAGCTCAGGCATGCTGCTGATGTCGAATGACGCCGTGACTTAATCTGGCCAAACAGCCATGGGCTGCACGTCCGGTTTGCGCGTCACGGGCACAGCTTTTCTGGCCGGCATGCTGGGCCGAGCCGCGGCGGGCCGCTCATCGGTGACCTGCGGCTTTACCACATCGGCGTCCATTGGTTTTTTCGACGCAGACTCTGCTGTCTGCTTGGTTATCACCTTGCTTACGCCGGCGACCAATTTGCTGGACACTTTGCTCATAAATTCAATACCTCTTCGATAATGGCTTCCACGTCTTGCGCCGCACGCGCGCCACGCTTGCCCAGACGATAAACACTGCTCCCTTCAAGGGCGGCATTTCGAAATGCCGCCCGGCGAACCAATCCATTTGTCAGCGCAGGCACCTCGAATACCGCCAGCGCTTCGTGCATCGATCGCGACAATGCATTGCGCTCGTCCAACTGGTTGAGGACCATGTACGCCCGCAACTGCGGATTGCCAACACGCGCCTCCAGCACGGCGGACGTCATGTCGACGCTCGCCCACAGGTCCAGCGGCGAGGGCTGGACCGGGATCAGCAGCAGATCCACCGCCCCCATCACCTGGCTCAGCACATCCGACTCCAGATGCGGCGGGCAATCGATCAGCACATAACGGTTTGCGCCTGCAGCCTGTTTGATGCGGGTGCGCACTGCCGCCGCGTCAACCCGCTCTATCGGTGGCAGGCCGCTGTCCGCACCGCCCACCCGCGCCCAATGGCCGGCCGATCCCTGGGGGTCGGCATCAAGCACAAGCGTCTTGCCGCGCAGCAGAAAACCCGCAGCCAGGTTGACCGTTAACGTGGTCTTTCCCGTGCCGCCCTTCTGGTTCGCAACGGCTATCCGCAGGGCGGTCATGGCGCGGCCTAATTGGCCTCGGGTACCAGCGCATCGATCTGCTGCGCCAGTGCCACGGCTTCAGGTCCGAGCTTCTTGCCGTCGGCATCGATGGTGACGCTGGCGTAGGTCTTGCCGAAGTTCAGGTTGGGGTAATAGCTGGCGGCTTCCGACACCTTGGCTACGCCATCAAGAAATGAACGGGTTTCGCCATACGAGGCAAACTCGAATCGCCGGCTCAGCATCGGCGGCAGATCCTGCCGTTGCCACTTTGGGATCGGGTTGATGTCATCAGGCACAACGTTTCTCCTTGGTCAGCAGTGAAGCTGACAATTTGTCCAGTTCGTCCAGGTGCTGCAGCTCATCGCGCAATATCTTTGAGAACAAAGCGTGGTGTCCGTCGTCGCGTACCCGCCAGCAGTAGGCCGCTGCTTCTTCATACAGTCGCACCGCCTCGACTTCCAGTACGCGGTCGATGGCGAACATTTCTTCCATCGATCGCCCCAGGCGCACCGCCGGCAGCTGCGTGGCATTCGGCGTCACGCCGAGCTTGATCAGAGCTTCCATCAGGCTTTCCACATGCCCCAGCTCCTCGATGACGTCCTGCCGAAAATGGCTGCAGTATTCCGCCATGCCCCACAGATCGCACAGCTTGGATTGCGCCATGTACTGTTGGACTGCGGCCATTTCGTGGCAGAGCGCCCGCGTGAGATACCCATGAAGTCGTGGATCCATTGCCATGCATTTGCTCCTTGAATACGCCCTGTTGTCGCCTAGAGGGCGATGCAGACCACCTCGCCGTCGAGTCCGCCACCGCCCGCTTCAGCTTCAGTGGGCAGTACGTGTTCCACTTCGGCGTGCACGCGGGCGATGATGTGGGCGGCGACCAGGCCGTCACCGACCCGTTCGCACGCATCGGCACCGGCACGAACCGCTGCATTCACGGCCCCGGTTTCCCCGCGAACGAGGACGGTCACGTAACCGCCGCCCACGAACTGGCGACCGATCAGCCGCACTTCCGCTGCCTTGGTCATCGCGTCAGCCGCCTCGATGGCAGGAACCAGACCGCGCGTTTCGATCATGCCGAGTGCGACACCGGAGGTCGGGCCCATCATGCCGCCGCCGCAGGCAGAATGTTTTCGACTTCGCTGTGCACGCGGGCGATGATGTGGGCGGCAACCAGGCCGTCACCCACACGCTCGCATGCATCGGCACCGGCACGAACCGCTGCGTTGACCGCACCGGTTTCACCGCGCACCAGCACCGTCACATAGCCGCCGCCGACGAACTGGCGACCGATCAAGCGCACTTCCGCTGCCTTGGTCATCGCGTCCGCCGCTTCGATCGCGGGAACCAGGCCACGCGTCTCGATCATGCCCAAAGCAATACCTGTAATTCCTGTAGCCATTTTGATAACTCCTAAAAATCAATCGGGATCAATTTCCAAACCTTCAAGCTGCTTCAGCGGTTGGGAGAATGTTCTCCACTTCGCTGTGCACGCGGGCGATGATGTGGGCGGCAACCAGGCCGTCACCCACACGCTCGCACGCATCGGC
>Ga0180009_10000071_pt1 | contig 188223 bp, 179 predicted proteins | sample OS_PC_MetaG_FD_123537 | JGI IMG/M metagenome (GOLD analysis project Ga0180009, IMG submission 123537) | Groundwater microbial communities from the Aspo Hard Rock Laboratory (HRL) deep subsurface site, Sweden - OS_PC_MetaG | ecosystem: Environmental > Aquatic > Deep subsurface > Groundwater...
AGGACGTAGCTGTCGCGCCCGGCGACGACGCCGGTGGTGACGGTGAGATCGGCATAGGGAGCAAGGCCTTCGACCATCTCTTGGATCTTCCGCGGCAGATCGACCGCGCCCGCCGCGTCGGCGGCCGAGGTCGCGTCGGTGGTCGAGGTCGCGCCCGTGGTCGTGGAGGTCTCAGCGTCCGAGGCATCGGCGGGTTTGGCTGGTAGGGTGTACTCGGTGGCCGTCGCGGACTGCGAACTGTAGACCCACACGGTCTCGCCGTTCGCCACGACTATCATGTCGCCGTTCCGGCCCTGTGACTCGAAACGCACCATGCCGTCTTGATGCCAGAACCGCCCCGATCCCGCGAGGAGCAGGGAGAAGAGGGCTCCTTGGTCTCCGGGCAGCTGGACAGCCCCGACCCCCAGTAGGTCGTTGTTCCACGCGATGTCGCCGCTCACGGTCGTGGTATTGGGAGCCTCCTCTGCGACCTTGACGAGCAACTCGGCAGGCGTAAGCGCGGGCAGGTCGCCGCCGCTCTGACTGCTTGCCACCGCGATGCCGACCGTCAGGACAACGGCGAAGGCCACGACCAAAGACCCTATGAAGAACCTCTTGCGACGCATGTTCCGACCCCTTCCCTACCACTATCAGTCCGCGCGCGGCCGCACATCGGCGGGCGCTGCCGTACATTCTACTCTTCCACTTCCTGTCGTGAAGTAACCCTGCTACCAGCCTACTCCGATCGTGCAGCCTGTGCTGCAAGCCTACTCCGCTCATGTGACGGAAGTGTGAAGTTCAGCGTCTCCGCACCCGCCAGATCTGCTCAGCCGGCCAGCGCCGCGACCATTCCCGATCGGTCGCGTCACGATAGCTGCTGACCGCGTCGGCGGGCGGGCGCAACTCCAACAGGCCTTCGATGTCGAACCCATTGGCGCGGAAGAGCGCGATCCACTCTCCGTAGGGCAGCATGAAGTCCACGAACCCCTCGTACGGAAGATCGTGCATGCCGAAGTAGTCGCGCAACAGCCGGTCGGCCGGGTGGTCGCTGTCGTCCGGATAGCACATCTGGATCAGCGGAGTCGCCCCACTGAAGGCCAGCAAGCCACCCGAACGCAGCAGTCGGGCGGTCTCTGGCACCCACAGGTACGGGTCGGCGAATGTGGTGGCGCCGTAGTCGCAGAACACGATGTCGAAGCTCTCCGCGGGGAGTGGGATGCTCTCGGCGCTGGCGTGCACGAGGGGGAAGTCCACCCCCGCTTCCGCCATCAGCCGCCGCGCGTGAGCGAGTTGCGCCTCGGACAGGTCGAGGCCCACCGGCCTGGCGCCCTCCCCACAGAGAGCGATGGACCACTGGGCGGCCCCGCACCCGAATTCCAGGATGTCGAGCCCGCGCACGTCACCCAGCACCCCGAGTTCCGACTCGGGTATCTGCCACACGCCCCACGCCAGGCCTCCGGACGTGGCCAACTGCGGTCCGTGATCTGTCTGGTACTGATCGCTGTCGGCATTCCAGCTCCCGCGGTTCACCCGCGCGTGGTCCGACAGACCATCTGGGTCGAGCGGTCCATCTGGGTCGAGCGGTCCATGAGGGTCGAGCGGTCCATGTGGGCCGGGCGACGACGGCTTCATCGCGTATCCTCCAATGCGGCCACCTTGGCCAGTCGTCTCACGTGACGTTCGCCGCCTATGAACCTGGCGCCCAGGAACGACTGCACCAGCTCCCAAGCCAGGTTGAAGGCCAGAACCCGCCCGCCAACGCACATGGTGTTCATGTCATCGTCCTCGACACCCTGATGAGCCGAGAACGACTCCGTGACCAAAGCGGCCCTGGCGCCCTTGACCTTGTTGGCGGCCACGCAGGCGCCGACCCCACTGCCGCACACTGCGAGTCCGCGATCGACCTCCCCCGCCGCCACCGCGCGGGCTAGAGGAACGACGTAATCGGGATAGTCGTCGCCCGGATCGAGACTCGCCGCGCCGAAGTCCACCACCTCGTGACCCTGCTCCCGCAAGGCAGCCGCCAGTTCCTCTTTGAGTTCGAAACCGCCGTGGTCGGCGGCGACCCCCACCCGCATGGCGGCGCTCACACCCATGGCGGCGCTCACACCCATGGCGGCGCTCACCGCTCCTCCCAGTTCTTGAAGAGGTTGTTCAGAGACTCCGCCAGGGTCGGATGCGCGAACACGGTCTCGCTCAGTTCGGACGCGGTGACGCCGCCCATCATCGCCACCTGGAGCAGAGCCGCGATCTCGCCACCCTCCATCCCCAGTACGGCGGCACCCAGTATCAGATCGGTGTGCGCGTCCACCACCACCTTCATCAGGCCCCGTGACTCTCCCACCTCGAGCGCCCGAGCAACCCAGCTCATTGGCATCTTTGCCACGCGGATGTCGAGGCAGCGCTCGCGGGCCTCGGTCTCGGTCAAACCGACCCGCCCGAGTTGCGGGTCCATGAACACTACATAGGGCACCAATCGGTCCCTCGTCGACGCCGTGCCGCCTTCCAGCAGGTTGGTGCGCAGGATGCGATAGTCGTCGTATGAGATGTGCGTGAACGCCGGGCCGCCCTTCACGTCCCCCATGGCATACACACCGAACACGCCGGTCTCGAGCCGATCGTTGACCAAGATGTTGCCGCGGGCATCGGTGCCGATGCCGGCGGCCGACAAGTTGAGAGCGTCGGTGTTGGGAACGCGGCCGGCGGCCACCAGCAGGTGCGACCCGCGGAAGGTCTTTCGACCGAGGGGCGTTTCGGCGGTCACGGTCACCTGTCCGTCGGGGTCGGTCCCCACCTGCACGGGCCGCGTCTCGAGGGCGAGACCCACACCGTCCCCTCGCAGGATGGCCGCCACGGCCTCTGCCACGTCGGGGTCTTCCCCGGCGAGTAGCGCGTCACGTCGCTGGATGAGGGTGACCTCGCTGCCGAACCGGCGGAACATCTGACCGAACTCCACTCCAACGTACCCACCTCCCAACACCAGCAAGTGCTCGGGCACGACGTCGAGTTCCATCACGCTGGTGGAGTCCAGGTAGGGCACACTCGCGAGGCCCGGGAGCGCGGGCACGGACGGCCGGGCACCCACGTTGATGAAGATGCGCTCGGCGACGAGCGACCGAACGGCGTTCGGGTAGTTCGACGATGTCATCCGCACCTTCAGCGAATGCGGCCCCGAGAAGGCCGCCTCCCCACGAAGAAGGTCGAGACCTGCTGCTGCGGCCAATCGACCTTCCCCGCCGGCCCGCCAGCTTTCGACGATCTCTTGCTTGCGACGGCGCACGGCGGCCATATCCACCGACACTCCACTCACGTTCACGCCGTACTCCGAGGCCCTTCGCGCCCCGTACGCCGCGCGGGCGCTCGCCACCATGGTCTTGGTGGGAGTGCAGCCCACGTTGATGCAGGTGCCGCCCACGTGTTCCCGTTCGATCACGGCGGTCTTCATGCCCGCCTCGGCCAGCGCGATCGCCAAGGGGCTGCCCCCCTGACCGGCCCCGATCACCACTGCGTCGTACCGGGACGAGTGAGACGTGTCACCTCGGGACGTGTCGCTATTCACCAGGGTCTCCTTGTCAGTGATAGGCTGCATCAGCCAAGATCGGAAGAGGTTCACTCAGCCGCCACTGCCCCTGATGCCCACCGCGGGCGCCTTCTGAACCGTGCCGAGACCGCGTGAGTCCGCCGGGATGCCGGACGACCAGATGTGGTATCGTTGACTTCAGCATCCGATAGGTTCTTTCTCTAGGCGCCGCGCTGAGCTCCTCACCGTTCTCCTCGCCCGTTTGCAGTCTTCCCTAATCGAATGCCGTAAGGTAACTCTGCAACGGAGGAATGATGAGTCAGTCGAAGCTGTATGTGGGCAACCTCACGTACGACACAACCGAGACCACCATCGAGGCGGCGTTCGCCGCCCACGGATCGGTGACTTCGGTCGCTCTGATCACAGATCGCGACACCGGTCGCCCCAAGGGGTTCGGTTTCGTCGAGATGGGTTCGGACGAAGAAGCGTTGGCAGCAAAGACGGCCCTTGACGGGACCGACATGGGCGGCCGCGCGATCAAGGTCGACATCGCCAAAGAACGTGAACCTCGCTCCGGCGGCAGTCGCGGCGGCGGCGGCGGCGGCGGCGGTTATGGCGGCGGCGGCAGTCGCGGCGGCGGCGGCGGTTATGGCGGCGGCGGCGGCAATCGCTGGTAGTCGTTCAGCGCTGTAGCGCGGATCCGAAGGCGTCGGGGCAACCCGGCGCCTTCGTGTCTCTTACCGCGCCCCCGAGGTCTCCGAGGAAGAAGGTAGCCCCATGAGGACCGAGATTCGATTGTCGGCCTCCGCGCAGCCCTCCCCCAACCCTTGGCTCTGGTGGGTGTGGGAGCAGAGTCGCCTGGTGGCGAAAGGTCAGTCGCCAACCGAAGAAGAGGCGCAGCAGGCCGTGAGCGCGATCACAGGCCTCGATCCCAGCGGCATGCAGCACCGACCTTTGTCAAGCCGTTGAGCAGAGTGACACGTTGAGCGGCCGAAAGAGCCGCTCGACGTCGCCGGTGCACACACGCTCCGGCATCCACAAGGTGGCCCTCATCGGCAACCACACGCCTCGCCAATGCGGCATCGCCACCTTCACAGCCGATCTCGCCGAGGCACTCGCCGAGCAGTCGCCTCAGTCCGCCTTCTGGACCGTGGTCATGAACGATGTCGTCGGTGGCTATAGCTACCCGCCACAGGTGCGCTTCGAGCTGAGCGAGTCCCGCCTCACCGACTATCGCCTGGCCGCCGAGTTCCTCAACATGAACCAAGTGGACGTCGCCTGTCTGCAGCACGAGTACGGTATTTTCGGCGGCGACGACGGCCGCTACATCCTTCGCCTGATCGGCGAACTGCGGATGCCGGTGGTCACCACCCTCCACACCGTCCTGAAAGACCCCACCCCGGGGCAGCTGGACACCCTGCGCAAGCTGGCAGACCTCTCGGACCGTCTCGTCGTGCTCAGCCACACGGCGGGAGACTTCCTCCGGGATATCTACCACGTCCCCGAGCAGAAGATCGCCTTCATCCATCACGGCATCCCCGATGTGGCTTTCGTCGATCCCAACTACTACAAGGACCAGTTCGGGGTGGAGGGACGCCGGGTCATCCTCACCTTCGGCCTGCTCTCCCCCAACAAGGGGATAGAGCACATGGTGCGGGCTCTCCCGGCGATCGTGGAGCGCTACCCTGAGACCGTCTATATCGTCTTGGGCGTGACCCACCCGCACGTGCTGCGGCACGACGGCGAGTCCTACCGGCTGTCGCTCCAGCAGCTTGCCGGGAGCCTGGGGGTGGCCGACAACCTCATCTTCCAGAACCGCTTCGTCGACCCTCAGGAGCTGAGGGAGTCCCTGGGAGCCGCCGACGTGTACGTCACACCGTACATCAACGAGGCCCAGATCTCCTCCGGCACGCTTGCCTACGCCATGGGAGCCGGCAAGGCCATCGTCTCCACGCCGTACTGGTACGCCGCCGAAATGCTGGCCGAGGGTCGGGGCCGCCTGGTGCCCTTCAACGACCCCGAAGCCATCTCCACCCAGGTGCTCGATCTCTTCGACAACGCAGTCGAGGCCAGCGCCATGCGCAAACGTGCATACCTGTTCACCCGCGACGCGGCGTGGCCCGAGGTGGCAGGGCAATACCTGCAGGTGTTCGAGGAGGCGAGGCAGGAACGTACCCGCCAGTCGGGCTACGCTTTCAGCCTGCGCACATTGAAGGCCGAGTTCGCCGACGTGCCCGAGCTCAAACTCGACCATCTTCGTCGGCTGACCGACCATACCGGCATCTTGCAGCACGCCACCTTCAACGTGCCCGATCTACGCCACGGCTACTGCACCGACGACAACGCCCGAGCTCTCATCCTCGCCGCTTTGGCCGAGAAGGTGCTACCGGCCGACGCCGCCATCAGCCGCCTGCGGGGAACGTACCTGGCCTTCCTGCAGTACGCCCTCGACGAGGAGACAGGGCGGTTCCGCAACTTCCTCCCCTACGATCGACATTGGGTGGAGGCGGTGGGCTCTGAGGACAGCCAGGGTCGGGCACTCTGGGGCCTTGGCATCACCATCCGCGAGAGCACGGACTCAGGCCAGCTCGGCTTGGCCACGTCGCTCTTCAACCAAGCCATGTCCAGCGCCGAGCACCTTAAGTACCTCCGGTCCCAGGCTATGGCTCTGCTCGGCCTCGAAGCCTATCTCCAGCGCTTCTCCGGCGATAGCGAAGCCAAACGGCTGAGGGGATCTCTGGCCGAGCGACTTCTGCGCGCCTTCACCAACCACGCGACGGCCGCCTGGCCTTGGCCTGAGGACATCGTCACCTACGACAACGGGAAGATTCCGCACGCGCTTCTGTTGGCCGGTCACTCGATGGAACGCGACGACATGCTAGACGTGGGTCTGCGGGCGCTGGAGTGGCTGGCGGACCTGCAGACCGAGAACGGCTACTTCGTGCCCGTGGGCAGCAACGGCTGGTACGTGCGCGGCGGCCACCGGGCCCGCTTCGATCAACAGCCGCTGGAAGCCCACTCCATGATCGACGCCTGCATAGCGGCAAATGCGATCACCGGTGACGAGAAGTGGGTCGAGGCGGCCATGCTGGCCTTCCAGTGGTACCTGGGCCAGAACGATCTCAAGGCCTTCCTTGGCGATCTCCGCGGGGGCGGCTGCTTCGACGGCCTCCAACCCGATGGTGTCAACCGGAACCAGGGAGCGGAATCCACGCTCGCCTGGCTGCTCTCGCTGGTGCAGATGCACCTGCTGCGGGCGGACCGAAGTCTGAATCACCTTCCCCGACTCGAAGCCGTGGCGGGCGCCACGATCGCGAGCGCCACCTGATGGCGCCGCGACCGGATGGCGCCCGCGAAGAGAGGAACACTGTGGACGGACCGTTCCACCGCTACGCCGGCAACCCCATCCTCACCGCCGCCGACCTTCCCTACCCGGCCAACTCGGTCTTCAACGCCGCCGCCGCCCTGGTCGACGGCGAGACCCTTCTGCTGCTGCGCGTGGAGGACCGCCGCGGCCTCTCGCATCTGACCGTGGCCCGGAGCAAGGACGGCCGCGGCGACTGGCGCGTAGACCCGGCTCCTTCGATGCCGGCCGATCCCATTGGTCACCCAGAGGAACTCTGGGGCATCGAGGACCCCCGCATCACCTGGGTCGAAGACCTGGGTCTCTACGTGATCGCTTACACGGCCTACTCCGCCGGTGGGCCGCTCGTGTCCCTGGCTACCACTCGCGACTTCGCCACCTTTACCCGCTTGGGTCCGGTGACGCATCCGGAGAACAAGGACGCGGCCGTCTTCTCCGTACGTTTTGACGGACGGTACGCGATGGTTCACCGGCCGTCTGCTACCCCGTACATAGGAGGGGCGCACATCTGGCTCTCCTTCTCCCCCGACCTGTTGCACTGGGGAGACCACCAGATCTTGATCCCTTGCCGCAGGGGGGGCTGGTGGGACGCGAACAAGATCGGACTCTCGCCTCCGCCCCTTCTCACCGACGAGGGCTGGCTCCTCATGTACCATGGGGTCCGGCAGACGATCGCGGGGGGCATCTACCGGCTGGGGCTGGCCCTCCTGGATGCGAAAGACCCTCGACGGGTCCTCCGCCGAGCCGACGAGTGGGTCTTCGGTCCCGAGGAGACCTACGAGCGGCAGGGCGACGTGGCCGACGTGGTCTTCCCCTGTGGTTGGGTAGCCGAAGGCGACGAGTTACGCCTCTACTACGGCGCGGCCGACAGCAGCATGGCTTTGGCCACCGCTCGGGTCTCGGAGGTCCTGGAATGGCTTCGCCGGCATTCCCCGCCTGACCCCGCCAGGGGGTAGTAGGCCCATGCGCGTCGCCATGCTGGCTCCCATCGCGTGGCGAACGCCGCCCCGTCACTACGGCCCGTGGGAACAGGTGGTGTCTCTGCTGACCGAAGGGCTGGTGCGCCGTGGGGTCGACGTCACGCTGTTCGCCACCGCAGACTCCCTCACGAGCGCCCGTCTACAGGCCGTCTCCCCCACCGGCTACGAGGAAGACCGCACCCTCGACGCCAAAGTCTGGGAGGGACTGCACATCTCGCACGTCTTCGAGCGGGCGGACGAGTTCGACCTCATCCACAACCACTTCGACTTCCTGCCTCTCACGTACTCGCGCCTCACGACCACCCCTCTGGTGGTGACCATCCACGGGTTCTCCTCGGAGCGCATCCTGCCCGTCTATCAGAAGTACGACCAGACAGCCCACTACGTGGCCATCAGCGAAGCCGATCGCGCCCCCGGCCTGCGCTACGCGGCCACGGTGCACCACGGCATCGACCTCTCGGGCTTCACCTTCCGGGAGGACCCGGGCGAGTACCTCCTCTTCTTCGGCCGCATCCACCCGGACAAGGGCGCCTACGAGGCCATCCAGATCGCCCATCAGACGGGCCGGAGACTGATCATGGCCGGAGTCATCCAGGACGAGTTCTACTACCGCAGTGACGTAGAGCCCTATCTGGACGGCGATCGGGTGACGTATGTGGGCTCCGCCGATCCGGCCCGCCGCGATGAACTACTGGGTGGCGCGCTGGCGCTGCTCCACCCCATCGCCTTCGAGGAGCCTTTCGGCCTTTCGGTGGTGGAGGCCATGGCCTGCGGCACGCCGGTCGTGGCCTTTGAGAAGGGCAGCATGCGCGAGGTGATCGCCGATGGCGAGACAGGGTTCCTGGTGGACTCGGTCGAGGAAGCGGTGGCCGCGATCGGAGCGGCGGGCGCCGATGGTCCCTTGGCCGACCTCGACCGCCGGGCCTGCCGCCGCTGGGTCGAGGAGCACTTCACGGTGGACCGCATGGTGGATGGCTACCTGGAGGTCTACCAGAGGGTTCTGGAGCAGTCACGGCGGGAAGATCATCGACCGTGGGGCTACTACACGGTGCTCGGCGACGAACCCGACAACAAGACCAAGCGCATCGTAGTGCTGCCGGGCATGCGGCTGAGCCTTCAGCGTCACCGGCGCCGTTCGGAGCACTGGCATGTGGTCTCAGGTCAGGCCGTGGTGACCCGCGACGGTGAAGAGCTGCCCCTCGGCGCCGGACAGTCGGTGGACATCCCGATGGGCGCCGCGCACCGGGTCGCAAACCCGGGCACGGACCCCCTCACCTTCATCGAGGTGCAACGCGGGGACTACTTCGGCGAAGACGACATCGAGCGCCTCGAAGACGACTTCGGGCGATCGTGAGCCCGGGCGCTCCGCGGCCGCGGCCCTCGTGAATGACAGCCTACAGGAGTTGCAGCGACCCTGCTCGGACCCACGAAGGCTTCTGTCTGTCCGTGCGCAGTTGTAGGATAGTTGTCCGCCACGCCGCAAGGAGGCCCTACGCGTGACCAACGGTGACGTCACCTGGATCGCGAACTTCATCTGGGGCATCGCGGACGACGTGCTCCGCGACCTCTACGTTCGCGGCAAGTACCGCGATGTCATCCTGCCCATGACGGTCCTCCGCCGCCTCGACGCCGTGCTCGAGTCCACCAAAGGCAACGTGCTGCGCTTGAAGGACGCGCTCGACGCCGCCGGCGTTATCCACCAGGACCCCGCCCTCCGTCAAGAAGCCGGCCAGGCCTTCTACAACACGTCGAAGTTCACCATGCGCGATCTCCGTGCGCGTGCGAGCCAGAGCCAACTCAAGGCCGATTTTGAAGCCTACCTCGACGGCTTCTCCCCCAACGTGCAGGACATCCTAGAGAAGTTCGAGTTCCGCAACCAGATACCGCGCCTCTCGAAGGCCGACGCGCTCGGCACGCTCATCGAGAAACTGTGCTCGCCGGATGTCAACCTGAGCCCGCACCCCGTCCTGAACGGCGATGGCTCGGTGAAGCACCCCGGCCTCGACAACCACGCCATGGGCACGATCTTCGAGGAGCTGGTCCGCCGCTTCAACGAGGAGAACAACGAAGAGGCGGGTGAGCACTGGACCCCCCGCGACGCCGTCAAGCTCATGGTGAAGCTCGTCTTCCTCCCCATCGCCGACGAGATCGAGTCGGGCACCTACCTGCTCTACGACGGCGTCTGCGGCACCGGCGGTATGCTGACCGTGGCCGAGGAGACCCTGCAGGAACTGGCCGCGGAGCACGGCAAGCAGGTGGCCACGCACCTCTACGGCCAGGAGATCAACTCCGAGACCTACGCCATCGCCAAGGCCGATCTGCTCCTGAAGGGCGAGGGCGAGGCCGCGGACAACATCGTGGGCGGACCGGAGTACTCGACCCTCGCCAACGACGCCTTCCCTTCGCGCGAGTTCGACTTCATGCTCAGCAATCCGCCCTACGGCAAGAGCTGGAAGAGCGACCTGGAGCGCATGGGCGGCAAGGGCGGCATCCGCGATCCGCGCTTCGTCATTCAGCACGCCGGCGACCCCGAGTACTCGCTTATCACCCGCTCCTCCGACGGCCAGATGCTCTTCCTGGCCAACATGCTCAGCAAGATGAAGCACGCAACCAAGCTCGGCAGCCGCATCGCCGAGGTGCACAACGGCTCGTCGCTCTTCACCGGTGACGCCAGCCAGGGTGAGAGCAACATCCGCCGCTGGATCATCGAGAACGACTGGCTTGAGGCCATCGTCGCCCTGCCGCTGAACATGTTCTACAACACCGGCATCGCCACCTACATCTGGGTGCTCAGCAACCGCAAGCCCGAGCACCGGCGCGGAAAAGTGCAGCTGATCGACGCCACCCGGTGGTTCAAGCCGCTCCGCAAGAACCTCGGCAAGAAGAACTGCGAGCTGTCGGAAGAGGACATGAGCCGTATCTGCGACGCGTTCCTCGCGTTCGAGGAGACCGAGCAGTCAAAGATCTTCCCGAACGCCGCCTTCGGCTACTGGAAAGTGACGGTGGAGCGGCCCCTCCGGCTGCAGAGCATCGACCCCGAGCGCGCCTACGCGGCCAAGGAGATCAAGGCGCTCAAGGAGACCGCCGAGCGTGCGGACGACGCCCCGCCGGTCATCAAGAAGATCCACAAGAAGGGCACGGCCCCCGACCCCCTGCGCGGGCTGTTCCCGGCCACCATCGCCGGCAAGCCCGCCGTGGTGGAGTACGAGCCCGACCCCGACCTGCGCGACACCGAGCAGGTGGCGCTGCTGGAAGAGGGCGGCATCGAAGCCTTCCTGCGCCGCGAGGTGCTGCCCAACGCCGCCGACGCGTGGTATATCCCGGAGAGCGTCAAGACCGGCTACGAGATCAGCTTCACCCGCTACTTCTACAAGCCGCAGCCGCTGCGCACGCTGGAGGAGATCCGGGCGGACATCCTGGCGCTGGAGAAGGAGACGGAGGGGCTGCTCGGGGAGATTGTCGGGGGAGGAGTCTGAGTCATGTCCGCCCAGCGCTACACAGTCACACCGCACCCCGTGGGAACCATCTTGGCCTGGGTGGAGGCCGGACAGATCGCTATCCCGGAGATACAGCGGCCCTTTGTGTGGGAAGCCACCAAAGTTCGCAACCTGCTGGACTCGCTCTACCAGGGCTTTCCCGTTGGATACCTTATTGCGTGGCAGAACCCCACAGTAAAGCTCAAAGATGGCAGCTTCTCCGCGGGAAAACGGATCCTCATTGACGGCCAGCAGAGAGTCACCGCATTGATGGCGGCGATCCTTGGTCAGGAGGTCCTGACCAAGGACTACGAAACCACACGTATTCGGATCGCCTTCAATCCACAGGAAGAGCGGTTCGAGGTTTCCAACCCGGCAATTCTCAAGAACAAGGCGTGGTTCGCTGACGTTGCGGAGCTCTTCTCTGCACAGGCCAAGTTGCTCGAACTAACGCGGGCCTACGTGGCCGCGAACGCCGGCATGGATGAGAACAGTATTTTCTCCGCGCTCGAGCGATTGCGCGGGATCAAGAACAACCAAGTTGGCATTATCGACCTTGCCCCCGAGCTGGATATCGAGACAGTGACGGAGATCTTCATCCGCGTGAACTCGGCCGGAGCGACGCTCAGCCAGGCAGACTTCGCGATGTCCAAGATCGCCGCCAATGAGACGTATAGTGGAAACGCGTTACGCAAGGCGATCGACTATTTCTGTCACCTCGCCGTTGCGCCGGAATTCTTCGCGCGTGTCGAGAAGAATGACCCTACATTTGCATCGTCTGAGTTCTTCGCCCAGATGCGGTGGCTCAAAGACGTCAACGACGACATCTACGATCCCACGTACACCGACATGCTGCGCGTGGCGTTCACGTCGGAGTTCCGGCGCGGAAAGCTAGCAGACCTCGTGGCGCTGCTCTCCGGTCGCAACTTCGAGACCAAGCAGTACGAAGAGGCCATCGCGGAGGAGTCGTTCGAACGTCTGAAGCGGGGCATTCTACGCTTCATCAACAAGACCCATTTCGACCGCATCACGATGATTCTGCGGTCGGCGGGTTTTGTAACGAACGACATGATCGGCGGCCGGAACGCCGTCAACTTCGCCTACATCCTCTTCCTCCGCGGCCGTGCTGAGAACCTGCCACCCGCGGACCTCGAACGGCTGGTACGGCGGTGGTACGCGATGGCAGTGCTGCGCGGGCGGTACACAGGGAGTCCAGAGACGGCCTTTGACCTCGACATCCGGCAGGTTGAGTCGCACGGGCTCGTGGCCCATGCTGAGACGGTCATCCAGACGGAGCTGCCCGAGAGCTTCTGGACCGGGATGCTCCCACAGCTCATGGACACATCATCGGCGCAGAGCCCCTATTTCCTGGCCTACAAGGCCGCGCAGGTGAAGCTCGGCGACAAGGGCTTTCTCTCGAGGGACATTACGGTGCTTGACCTGCTGATGAACCGCAGCGACGTGCACCATGTCTATCCGCGAAACCACCTCAAGAAGCAGGGCCTGCCTCGCGGCCGCTACAACCAGATCGCCAACTTCGTTCTGGCCCAGAGCGAGATCAACATCGCCATCGGCGACAAGCCGCCTGAGCAATATTTCGCGGAATTGGCCGAGCAGTGCGCCGGTGCCGACAAGAAGTATGGTGGCATCACCAACCGCGACGAGCTGCGTGCCAACCTGCGCATGAGCTGCCTTCCGGAGCCGCTGCTCGACGGCGAGATCCCCGCCTACGATGACTTCCTGGACGAGCGTCGCAAGCTCATGGCGCAGAAGATCAAGGCCTGGTTCGAGGCACTCTGAGATGATCGGCGGCTCAAACCCTATCCGGACTACAAGCACACGGGCGTGCCATGGCTGGGGGCACGGGACAGCGGAAGCCCTCTCCGCCCATGTTCAGCGGAAGCAGCCCGGAGTTCGGGGCTTTTCCCCTCAGAATCTATGGCGAATAGGCAGTTCTTCGAGACGTGGCACGACTGCCCAAAACTCTCAACGCTGTTGAGAGAAGTTCCCTGGTCCAGTCATCTGCTTATCATAGGCCGTGCCAAGAGCGTCGAAGAGCGGGACTTCTATCTGTGCGTGGCCGGCGCCAACTGGTGGCCGGTCCGGGAGCTTGAGCGCCAGATGACTGCGGTCCTTTTCGAGCGCACCGTGCTGAACCCACCAATGCTCTCAACAACCCTGAGAGAACTGCATCCGCAGGCTCAGGATTGCTTCAGGACGCGTATTCGCTCGAATTCCTGAGCATTCCCGCCGCGCATTCGGAGGCCGACCTGCATTCAGCCCTGCTGCGCAACCTGGGGCGATTTCTTGCCGAGCTGGGCCGTGATTTCTGTTTCGTCGGTTCGGTGGAACACGCTCTCAGCCGCTCGCTTTCTCCAGCGCTGATCGCGGAGTACCAGACGCAGTTGCCTGACAAGAAACTGCTCGCGGCGAAGCTCTACGAGTTCTACGCTATGAACGAACCGCTGGAGACCGGCCGCCCCAAGCGGAAAGACAGCGAGCATGACCGCCGACCTCAAGCCCTATCCCGCGATGAAGGACTCCGGCGTGCCGTGGCTGGGGGACGTACCGGAGCATTGGGAGGCCAAGCGGGCCAGGACTCACTTGCGCCAATCGCCACACCTTGCGACAGAACAAAGGACCCCGGGGCGCACCCGTGACGCTCCACTCGCGGTTATATGATAGACGCACGTTGTGGGACGGACGCGGGCCGCACGTACCTAAGGAGCCGTTCAGGCCGCGGAGGTGGTCACTCTATGCGCTCATCCGACCAAGTTGTTGCCTTGATCGAGCAGGACGAGTTGCTGGCGGAGATCGTTCGCCGGCTCGTCGATGCGTACAACCCATTACGCGTGTACCTATTTGGTTCACGCGCCCGCGGGGATTTTGGACCGGACAGCGATTACGACATCATGGTCGTCGTGCCCGACTCCGCCCCAACTGCCCAGCGACGGAGTCGTCTTGCGTACCAGGTCTTGTGGGGGCTCAGATCTGCCGGCGACATTCTGGTGTGGACTGAGGGTCAGTTCGCCCGATCTAGTCACCTGCGCAGCTCGTTGCCGGGAACGGTTCTCCGGGAAGGGCGTTTGCTCCATGCCGCTTGATCCTGCGAGGGCCGGCGAGGCATATGCCTGGCTGGCCAAGGCCGCGCAGGACTTGAGGGCGGCGGATGTCGACCTGGCGGCGGTACCCCCGTTGGCCGAGGATGCGGCCTTTCACGCTCAGCAGGCCGCCGAGAAGTCCCTATCTGTCGCCCGCGAGGTGTACGATCGGATCTCGGTGCTCGTGGGTAGCTCCGCTGCCTAGCGCTATTTGGGCCGTGATCCTGCTCCACCGCACGGACGTGGTCGCCCCAGGCACCGTTGGTACGCCCGCGTGAAAGACCTCTCGGCATGGCACGGCATCGAAGCAGCCGTGGTGAGTGTCCCCCGGCAAGGGAGAGAGGATGCCCATATGGCGGACGGTGGCGCTGTGATTCACAGTCTCAAGCCCTATCCGGCGATGAAGGACTCCGGCGTGCCATGGCTGGGCGAGGTGCCGGAGCATTGGGAGGTGCGGCGGTTGGGCGATTCGGTCGATGGCTGCATCAACGCAGTCTGGGGTAGTGAATTGCGGGCCGGTCATTTCTTGCGGGCGGTCGTTGGCTTCGGCCCTGGGAGCGAGTATCATGGTGATTAACAAAACCCGCCAAGGCTATGCTCCTCGGAGTATCCTCAAACCGGCGGGTTACTTCTTTTCCGGGTGTGGTCGGTGAAACAACCCTTCCGCAAGCCGCCCACTACTTACGACCAGCAAGTTGAGCTACTCCGGCAGCGCGGCATGATCATCGAAGACGCAGCCACCGCGCAGTTCTACTTACAACACCTCAGCTACTACCGGCTCAGCGCCTACTGGCTCCCGTTCGAAGCCGATCATGTCACGCACCGGTTCGTACCTGGCACACGCTTTTCCGATGTCCTGAACCTCTATGTCTTCGACCGTGAGCTGCGCCTCCTGATGCTGGATGCCATCGAGCGAGTAGAAGTGTCGGCGCGCAGTCAATGGGCCTACCAGATGGCCCACCAGCACGGGCCCCACGCGCATCTGGATTCCAGTCTGGCGTCCAATCGCCACCACTGGGAGCAGAACCTGGCTGCTCTCATAAAAGAGGTGAACCGCTCCGACGAGACCTTCATCCGCCACTTGAAATACACCTATGCCGAGGCACTACCACCTGTGTGGGCTGTGTGCGAGGTGATGTCGCTGGGCCAACTCTCCCGATGGTACGGCAACCTCCGACCCATGCCCGCCCGGCGGTCGATTGCAGGTGCGTACGATGTGGATCAACGGGTGCTGCAATCCTGGCTGCATCACCTTACGCACGTGCGGAACTTCTGCGCCCATCACAGTCGGCTGTGGAATCGGGAATTCACCATCACGCCACTGCTGCCACGTCACAAGCCGGCTGGGCTTGCGGCCCAGTGCCGCGTCGGCTCGCGCAGGCTCCACAACACCCTCGTCATCCTGCTCCACTGCATGGACGTGATCGCCCCACATCACCACTGGCGCGCCCGCCTGAAAGCCTTACTGTCACGGCACGGAATTCAGGTAGCAGCGATGGACTTCCCCGCCGCATGGGAGCGGATGCCCATATGGCAGGAGGTGGCCCGTTGACTCAGGCTCTCAAGTCCTATCCCGCGATGAAGGACTCCGGCGTGCCGTGGCTGGGGGAGGTGCCGGAGCATTGGGAAGTGGTGCCGATTGGCCGCATGGGTCAGCTGTTCAAGGGGAACGGGGGCAGCAAGGAGGACGAGGTGCCCGCCGGAGTGCCGTGCGTCAGGTACGGCAGTCTCTATACGCGGCGTGAGTTCTTCATCCGAAGCTGCGACTCATTCGTAACGCCAGAACGGGCTGCCCACTACACCCCGATTCTGTACGGCGATGTTCTCTTCGCGGCTAGTGGTGAGACCGTTGGTGAGATTGGCAAGTCCGCAGTCAACCTCATTGAGTCCGGCGCACGCTGCGGTGGTGACGTGATCGTCTTCCGTCCTAACGGTGAGACAGTGCCCAGATTCCTTGGCTACGCTGCTGATTCGCCCCCATCGATCCTTCAGAAGGCGTGCATGGGACGGGGGTTCACTGTGATCCACATCTACGCCGCTCAACTGAAACGGCTTACTCTGGCGGTCCCACCCCTCCCCGAACAAGCCGTCATCGTCCGCTTCCTCGACTACGCCGACCGCCGCATCCACCGCTACATCCGCGCCAAGCAGAAGCTGATCGAGCTGCTGGAGGAGCAGAAGCAGGCTATCATCCACCGCGCCGTCACCCGCGGCCTCGATCCCGGCGTGCGACTCAAGCCATCCGGCGTGGCGTGGCTGGGGGACGTGCCGGAGCATTGGGAGGTGAAGCGGCTCAAGTACGTATCACCGGAGATCACCGTTGGCGTTGTGGTGAACCCTTCCTCCTACTTCGTGGACGCCGGTATACCAATGCTTCTCGGGAATAACGTACTGCCGGGACGCTTCAGGTTGGATAACGTCCGCATGATTAGCCCTGAGAGCAATCGCATGCTTCGGAAGAGCCAACTGCATGCGGGTGATGTCGTTGTCGTTCGCGTTGGTGCGCCTGGCGTGGCAGCAATGGTGCCCGATGAACTGGATGCGTGCAACTGCGCTTCGATGGTAATTGTGCGTCGTGGGCGAGAGGTGGAGCCTCGATGGGTCGAACACCTGTTCAACTCTCCCGTGATGAGGCGTCAGATTGACGCAGTCAAGTACGGAGCGGCGCAAAAGCAGTTCAATATAGCGCACGCAGTTGAATTCTGGGTGTTGGCGCCAGGGCTGAAGGAGCAACGTGAGATCCTCGATTACCTTGCTCACGAGACTAACTTGTTAGACATTGCGGCGCATCGGACCACCAGAGAGATCGCCCTCCTCCGCGAATACCGCACCCGCCTGATCGCAGACGTGGTCACCGGCAAGCTCGACGTGCGCGAAGCGGCGGCGCTACTGCCGGATGAAGTCGATGAGCCGGAACAGTTGGACGATGCCGATGGGCCCCCGGATGACAATGAGGTGGGCGGCGACGCCGTCCTCGACGGTGCCCTCGAGGAGGTCGAAGCATGACTCCGCCCCCTTCCCGGCCCCCGCATCTACCACATCACACACGTTGAGAACCTACCGTCGATCCTCGCGAACGGCGGCGTTTTGTCAGACTCGGCAATGGCCGAACGCGGTGGTCCAGCGACGGTGATCGGCATGGGCACCATCAAGGAGAGGCGTCTCGCCCTGCCGGTGAGGTGCCATCCGGGCGACTCCGTTGGTGACTACGTGCCCTCTCCAACGCGGGAGCGGCCTACACTGAGTTCCGGAGCCGGCTGGACCAGCTCGGTGAGCTGGACTGGACGGCGATCGAGGGCACGGATTTCCGCGACAAGCAGGTCCAGGAAGGCACGCAGGCGGAGTTCCTGGTGCACGGCCTCTTCCCCCGACATCTTGTGAGGCGCATCGGCGTCCGATCTGCCGGCACGCGCGCGACGGTGCTGCGCGCACTGAACTTCGCCGGGCGCAAGCCGGTAGTTGCTGTCCTCCCCGAATGGTACTTTTGACGAAGGAGGATGCCGTGATCACATTCGCACGAGGTGACATACTGCGGGCCGAATGCGAGGCCCTCGTGAACTCCGTCAATTGCGTGGGCGTGATGGGGCGAGGCGTCGCGCTGCAGTTCAAGCAGGCCTATCCGGCCAACTTCAAGGCCTATGCCGCAGCCTGCCGGAGAGGGGAGGTGCAGCCGGGCCGGATGTTCGTGTTCGACACGGGGGAACTGACTTGGCCACGATACATCATCAACTTCCCGACCAAGCGCCACTGGCGGGGGAAGAGCCGGATCGAAGATATCCGCGACGGGCTCGAGGCCCTTGTGGCCGAAGTCCAAGCTCGCGGCATTCGTTCCATCGCGATACCCCCTCTCGGGAGCGGACTCGGCGGACTGGATTGGCGTGACGTACGTCCGCTGATCGAGGGCGCGCTAGGCGCGCTCGCCGATGTGAACGTTCTGGTGTTCGAGCCGAGTACTGCACCGGCTGGAGCGCGGGCCAATCGCTCGACCAACGTGCCTCGGATGACAGCGGGGCGGGCGGCCCTGGTCGGCCTCATGGACAGATATCTGGGTGCGCTGATGGACACCTCCATCTCATTGTTGGAGGTGCACAAGCTGATGTACTTCCTGCAGGTCTCCGGTGAGCCGCTTCGCCTGCGCTTTGTCAAGGGCCCATACGGGCCCTACGCCGAGAACCTACGCCATGTGCTGCACGCGATCGAAGGGCATCTGGTTTCAGGCTACGCCAATGGGGGCGATGCGCCGGACAAACAGCTGACGCTGGTGCCCGGGGCGGTCAAAGACGCGGACACCTTCCTCGCGGCTCACCCCACGACCCAGGCCCATTTCAGCCACGTGGCGAGGCTGGTTGAGGGATTCGAGACGCCCTTCGGTCTGGAGTTGCTCGCCACCGTTCACTGGGTGGCGAGCATGGAGCACTCTCACGATCAGAGCAGCATAGAACAGGCCACATACGCCTGGGACGAGCGCAAGAGGCGTTTCACCCCGCCCAGATCAGCCTTGCTGCCGACCGGCTCCGAACTGAAGGCCTGCTTGAGCATGATGTGGTCTGCTGACGACTGCCGGCCACAGCTGCCGGCCGCTGTGGCCGCGTTTGTTTGACGGTTGTTTGACGGGCAATTGATGGAGGGCGCCCTGTGACCACCACCCCCACCCCGACCGACGCCCACGAAGATGTGGGCGACAGCCGCGTGGCCCCCGAGGAGGTCTTGGAATGACGAGCCAGAGCGATGACTTTCGCGGGGATGTAGTCCTCTATCAGGCCCCGAACGGCACGGTCGAACTGGATGTCCGGCTGGAGCGGGAGACCCTCTGGCTGAGCCTCGACCAGATGGCCTCGCTATTCGACCGGGACAAGTCCGTGATCTCCCGCCATCTTCGCAACGTCTTTCGGGAAGGAGAGCTGGAGCGGGAAGCAGTTGTTGCAAAAAATGCAACAACTGCCGCAGATGGCAAGACGTACCGGGTGGAGTTCTTCAACCTGGACGCCATCATCTCCGTTGGTTATCGCGTCAATTCCAGGCGCGGCACCCAGTTTCGGATCTGGGCGACGAACGTCCTGAAGGACCATATCCTCAAGGGCTACTCGGTCAACCAGAACCGCCTGCGCGACCTGAATCAGGCCGTGCGGCTCATCGCCGATACGGTGAACCGGCGCGACCTGTCCGGCGACGAGGCGAAAGCGTTGTTGCGGGTAGTCGGCGAATACAGCCACGCCCTAGACCTGCTCGACGACTACGACCATCAGCGCGTGGACGCGCCGGCCGCCACAGGCAAGGTCGTTCACATGATGAGCTACGAGGAAGCCCTGCGTATCGTCGCTCAATTGCGCGGGCGTTTCGGCGAGTCCGCCGTCTTCGGGGTGGAGAAGGACAAAGGGCTGGCGAGCGCCTTGGGTGCGGTCATGCAGACCGGCGGCGGCGCGGACGTCTATCCAAGCCTCGAGCAGAAGGCCGCCCACCTGCTCTACTTCCTCGTCAAGAACCATGCTTTCGTGGACGGCAACAAGCGCATCGCCGCTGCGCTCTTTCTCTGGTTCCTGGAGCGAAACGGCGTTCTGACCACTCCCGCCGGTGAGCACTTGATCTCGGATGCCGCTCTGGTTTCCACGACCCTGATGATCGCCGAAAGCCGTCCCGAAGAGAAAGACGTACTCGTGCGCATCGTGACCCATTTTCTCTGCGAACCGAGCCGGGCATGACCACCGACACCACCACATAGCACCGCCACTGTTGTCCGAGAGAAGCGATAAGATCATCTCCGGAACGTGAGTTAGACCAATCGCCCCATCTGTGCAGCGCGGTGTGCCGTGAATGTTGCCCTTGAACCTTCCCTACTCCGCTGGGCCCGCGAGCGTGCCGGGCTAAGCGAAGACGCTCTAGCGAAGAAGGTCGGAGCGAAGCCCGAACGGGTCCTCGAGTGGGAGCGCACCGGCAGGCTGGGATTCGGCCAGGCGGAGAAGGTGGCAAAGGCGACCCACACGCCGTTCGGCTATCTGTGCTTTGCGACTCCCCAGGGCCTCAACATGCAGATTCTTGGCCGTCTGTGGCTTGGCGTTCCACGTCTTGACGAACAGGACGCGATTCTCGCGGCTGTGGGGGTTGAGGCAGCAAAACTTCAGAGCGCCATTGATGCGGCGAGCCGAAGCTCGAGCCTCCTCCGCGAATACCGCACCCGCCTGATCGCTGACGTAGTCACCGGCAAGCTGGATGTGCGCGACGCGGCGACGCGCCTGCAAGACGAGGCTTACGAGCCCGAGCCCCTCGACGAGGCCTCCATTCCCAACGAGGTTGGGGATGAGGTGGCCGAAGATCTCGACGGCGCCTTCGCGGAAGTCGAGGCATGACCGGCAGCGGAGACATCGGACTCGTCGACCGCCTTCGCGCCCGACCCAGGGAGACCGAGTGGCTGGAGTTCAAGGCCAATCACGTTGAAGCCCAGCTTCTCGGTGAGTACCTATCAGCTCTCGCCAACGCCGCGTGCCTGGCGGGCGAATCGCGTGGCTATCTGGTTTTCGGCGTCGACAACTCCACGCACGAAGTAGTCGGCACGAGCTTCGATCCCTATGCGACGAAGGGCAAGGGCAACCAGGATCTGCTTCCCTGGCTTGCGGCAGGACTCCGTCCGAACCCGGGCTTCGAGGTGCTCGTCGTCGAGCATCCCGATGGCCACGTCCTCGTGCTTGAGGTTTGCCCGGCACGCGATCAGCCTGTCAGCTTCTACGGAACGCCGTACATCCGTGTGGGCTCGAGCAAGACCGAACTGGCCAAGCACCCCGAGAAGGCGCGGGCGATCTGGACGCGGCGGCGTGACTGGTCGGCGGACGTATGCGACGCCGCCACGGTAGCAGACTTGGATCCCGAGGCGCTGAGCAAGGCTCGTGAGCAGTTTTCAGTCAAGCATCCGGGGCAGGCGGGTGAAGTAGCCGACTGGGACGACATCACCTTTCTCAACAAGGCAAGGCTCATGAAGCACGGGGCAGTGACTCACTCTGCCCTGCTCCTGCTCGGCCGCCCGGAGTCGGCCGCTCTGCTTTCGCCTGCAGTCGCCAAGATCTCATGGGTGTTGAAGGAAGCCGACAACCGTGAACTCGACTACGAGCACTTCGGCCCGCCCTTCTTGCTTGCAGGCGATCGTCTGCAGAAGCGTATCCGCAACCTGATTGTGCGCGCCCTGCCCAGTGGGACGTTGTTCCCGCACGAGATTACACAATACGACCCGTGGGTCATCCGTGAGGCTCTGCACAACTGCGTCGCGCACCAGGACTACGGCCTGCACGGGCGTGTCGTCGTGGTCGAGTTCCCCGACCGGATTCTCTTGGCCAACGTTGGCGATTTCCTGCCGGGTGATGTTGAGACGGTGATTCGCCAGGATGCTCCGCAGGCCATCTACCGTAACCCCTTCCTCGCGGATGCTATGGTCGAGTTGAACTTGATCGATACGCAGGGTGGCGGGATCAAGCGCATGTTCGAGACGCAACGGCGGCGCTCGTTCCCCTTGCCCGACTACGACCTGTCCGAGCCGGGGCGCGTTGCGGTTACGATCAGTGGCCGAATCCTCGACGAACGATACACACGGCTCTTGATGGAGCGAACCGATCTCGATCTATGGCAGGTCATGCAGCTCGACCGGGTTCAGAAGAGGCACCGAATGGGCCGGGACGAGCACCGTCGCCTGAAAGCCGCCGGCTTGGTCGAGGGCCGATATCCAAATCTGATCGTGGCAGGTGCGATCGCAAGAGCCACCGGCGAGACGGGGCGGCACATCCGGGAGCGTGGGTTTGACAAGCAGTACTACCTGGACCTCATCCTGGCGCTGGTACACGAGCATGAGCCGGTGGGTCGTAAGGAGGTCGACGATGCGCTGTTGGCGAAACTACCTGACCGGCTTACCCACGAACAGAAACGGCGGAAGGTCCACAACCTGCTGCAAGAGCTCCGGCTCTGCGGCGACATCGTCAATCGTGGTACGCGATCGCATCCCGAGTGGGTCCTGTCGAAAGCGCCTGATGACTAAGCAAAGCAATCCGCTTCGGAAGCGAACGAGGGTTGTGGGTAAGGCCCAACAAGTCCTAGGCGGAAAGGGGCTACGCCTTTGCTAGGCTGTGACGGATACCTATGTCCTAGCAAAGGAATTAGCAAAGGGGTACCGTCGTGGGGTCGCCAGCCACGAGGAAGGAAGATGCGTCGCGCCCGCATCTGCGAGGAACGAGGGAGTGGCATCGACAAGGTCGTCTTCCAGGTGGAGCTATTCCAGTTGCCGGCGCCGCTGTTCGAGAAGCCGGATGGGTTCACGAGGACCGTCCTGTTCGCGTATAAAGACCTGAAGGACATGGACAGGCAAGACCGCATACGAGCATGCTACCTGCACGCCTGCCTGCGATACATGACGCGCAGCTTCCTGACCAACACGTCGCTTCGTGCGCGGTTCGGGATCGAAGACCGCAATCGCTCGAGCGTCTCGCGGTTGATTCGCGAGGCCGTCGAAGCAGGCGCGATCGTCCCGGACGAGGCGGCGGCGGCGCCAAAGCTGATGAGATATGCCCCCTGGTGGGCTGCCCAGGAGAGTAGAGAGGGACATCCGTGAGCGCCGTACTTGATGGGTACTTGATGGGCGGCCTGTCTGAGGAGTCTTTCATTCTCGTAAGTAATGGGATTCACTAAGCATTGCGAAGCCTTCGCGTACTTGATGGGTACTTGATCGGCGGGACGCCTGACTGCCTCGGCGAGGCTTCGGAGTGACCACCGACACCAGCGAGAAAAACCTCGAGACCCTCATCGTCCGCGACATGCAGGAGCGCGGCTGGCTCCGCGGCGACCCCGCCGCCTACGACCGAGAATACGCCGTCGACCTCCCCCAGCTCGCCGACTTTCTGCGAGAGACGCAGCCCGAGGCCGCCGAAGCCCTCAATCTCGGCGAGGACGGCCCCAACAGGCGCACGTTCCTCGCCCGCCTGCAGGGCGAGATCACCAAGCGTGGCACCATCGACGTGCTGCGGCACGGGATCAAGCACGGGGCGCACCATCTGGACCTCTTCTACGGCACTCCCTCGCCCGGGAACCCGGCGGCCGCCCTTCGCTACACCCAGAACCGCTTCAGCGTCTCCCGCCAGCTCCGCTACAGCCGCGACGAGACTCAGCTCGCGCTCGACCTCGGACTCTTTATCAACGGCCTGCCGGTGGCCACCTTCGAGCTGAAGAACAGCCTCACCAAGCAGACGGTCGCGGACGCCGTCCAACAGTACAAGCGCGATCGCGACCCGCGCGAACGGCTCTTCGAGTTCGGGCGCTGCGTGGTGCACTTCGCCGTGGACGACCAGGAGGTGCGCTTCTGTACCCACCTCCAGGGCAAGATCTCCTGGTTCCTCCCCTTCAACCGTGGCTGGAACGACGGCGCGGGCAACCCGCCCAACCCAGCCGGCCTCAAGACCGACTACCTCTGGAAGAGCATCCTCACCCGCGAGCGCCTGACCGACATCCTGGAGAACTACGCCCAGATCGTCGAGACGAAGGACGAGAAAACCGGCAAGAAGAAGGCGACGCAGATCTGGCCGCGCTTTCACCAGCTTGACGTTGTTCGCCGGCTGCTGGCCGACGCCGCGGAGCAGGGGGTGGGCAGACGCTATCTCATCCAGCACTCGGCGGGGAGCGGCAAGTCGAACTCCATCGCCTGGCTCGCTCATCAGCTTATCGGGTTGCGGAGCGCCACGGCCGACGCGCCGATCTTCGATTCCATCATCGTGGTGACCGATCGCAGGATCCTCGACAAGCAGATCAAGGACACCATCAAACAGTTCGCCCAGGTGGGCGCGACGGTGGGCCACGCGGACGCGTCCGGCGATCTGAGGAAGTTCATCGAGAGCGGCAAGAGGATCATCATCAGCACGGTTCAGAAGTTCCCGTTCATCCTCGACGAGATCGGCAACGAACAGCGCGGCCGGCGCTTCGCGATCATCATCGACGAGGCGCATTCGAGCCAGGGCGGCAAGACCTCGGCGGCGGTCTCCATGGCCCTCTCAGTGGCCGGCGCCGAGGAGGACGACGAGACCGCCGAGGACACTATCAACCGCATCATGGAAGCGCGCAAGCTTCTGCCGAACGCGAGCTACTTCGCCTTCACGGCTACGCCCAAGAACAAGACGCTCGAGGTCTTCGGCGGGCCCTTCGAGGTCGGCGAACAGACCAAGCACCGCCCGTTCCACAGCTACACCATGAAGCAGGCCGTCCAGGAGGGATTCATCCTTGACGTGCTCCGCAACTACACCCCGGTCGAGAGCTACTACCGGCTCATCAAGATGGTGGAAGGCGACCCGGAGTTCGACACCAAGCGGGCCCGGAAGAAGCTGCGGCGCTACGTCGAGAGCCACGACCACGCCATCCGCCTCAAGGCCGAGATCATGGTGGATCACTTTCACGAACAGGTACTTGCTCTGAACAAGGTCGGCGGACAGGCGCGGGCCATGGTGGTCACGAGCGGCATCGAGCGGGCCATCCAGTACTACCGTGCGATCAGCGGCTACCTCATCGAGCGCAAGAGTCCACATCGGGCCATCGTGGCCTTCTCCGGCGAGCACGAGTTCGGCGGCGCGAAGGTGACGGAGGCCTCGCTGAACGGCTTCCCCACCAGCGCGATCCCAGACCGCATCCAGGTGGACCCCTACCGCTTCCTGATCTGCGCGGACAAGTTCCAAACGGGCTACGACGAGCCTCTCCTGCACACCATGTACGTGGATAAGGTGCTCTCGGGGATCAAGACCGTGCAGACGCTGTCGCGTCTCAACCGTGCGCATCCGAGGAAGCACGATGTGTTCGTGCTCGACTTCCTGAACAGCGCCGACACCATCGAGACGGCCTTCGCCGACTACTACCGCACTACGATCCTCAGCGAGGAGACCGATCCCAACAAGCTCCACGACCTCAAAGCAGCACTCGACGGATACCAGGTCTACGGCCACGCCGAGATCGAGGAGCTTGTGAGGCTCTACCTGGGCGGGGCCGACCGCGATCGCCTCGACCCGATCCTCGACGGCTGCGTCGCCGTCTACAACGCCGAGCTCGGCGAAGACGGGCAGGTGGACTTCAAGAGCAAAGCCAAGGCCTTCACACGAACCTACGGGTTCCTGGCTTCGATCCTGCCCTACACCAACGCCGAGTGGGAGAAGCTCTCGATCTTCCTGGACTTCCTCGTGCCGAAGTTGCCGGCGCCTATGGAGGAGGACCTGTCGAAAGGCATCCTCGAGTCCATCGACATGGATAGCTACCGGGTCGAGAAGAAGGCCGTGATGAGGATCCAGCTCCACGATGAGGACACCGAGATCGGCCCCGTGCCGTCCGCGGGCGCGGGGAGGAAACCGGAGCCCGAGCTGGACCGCCTCTCCAACATCATCAAGGCCTTCAACGACCAGTTCGGCAACATCCCCTGGACCGACGCCGACCGGGTGCACAAACTCATTACCGAGGACATCCCGGCGCGCGTCGCCGCCGACTCCGCCTACCAGAACGCGCAGAAGAACTCGGACAAGCAGAACGCCCGCATCGAGCACGACAAGGCCCTCCAGCGCGTGATGACCGCCGTGCTCAAGGATGACACCGAGCTCTTCAAGCAGTTCGTGGACAACGAGTCGTTCAGGCGCTGGCTGACCGACACGGTGTTCGGACTAACGTACGAAAGCTCGACCGCCGCGTAGAGGGCAGGATGAGTCGGCGCTCTAACCTTGCAAATCACGTAGCGCGACTCCATACTTGCATACATGATTGAGCGCAGGCTGGCCTCCGAACTCCATCGACGCCTTCAACAGGCGCCCGCCGTGGCCTTGCTTGGACCGCACCAGGCCGGCAAGACGACGCTGGCTCTGGCCGAGGGCGAGGCGCATCAGGCTCTCTATCTCGATCTCGAATCCGAGCGCGATCGCGCCAAGCTCAGCGAGCCCGAACTGTATCTTGGCGATCATCTCGGGCGGCTGGTGATCCTCGATGAGGTGCACCGCGCTCCCAACCTCTTCCCGTCGCTGCGCGGTCTGATCGACCGGGCCCGCCGCGCCGGTCATCGCAACGGGATGTATCTGCTGCTGGGTTCGGCAACGTTGGACCTGCTCAAGCAGTCCGGCGAGACTTTGGCCGGGCGCATCAGCTATCTGGAACTGAGCCCCTTCTCCGTGCTCGAGGTGCGCAGGCAGCCGATCGACATGCCGGTCGCCCGACTCTGGTTGCGTGGCGGCTTTCCGGAGAGCTTCCTCGCCACGGATGACGCCGAAAGCCTCCGCTGGCGCGAGGATTTCATACGCACCTATCTCGAGCGCGATATCCCTCAGTTCGGTCCGCGGATCGCCGCCGAGACCCTGCGCCGCTTCTGGACCATGCTCGCCCACCATCAAGGCGGCCTGCTCAACGTGGCCCAGTTGGCGCGCAACTTGGGTGTAGACGGCAAGACGGCGGCCGTCTACATCGACCTGCTCTCCGACCTGTTGCTGGTGCGGCGCTTGCCGGCCTGGCACGCCAACCTGGGAAAGAGGCTGGTTAGGTCGCCCAAAGTCTATGTGCGCGACAGCGGTCTTCTGCACGCGCTGCTGAGCATCGGCGACATGGACACCCTATTCGGCCACCCCGTGGTCGGCGCCGGCTGGGAGGGCTTCGTCATCGAGAACCTGCTGGCCTCAGCGCCACGGGGCGTCCAAGGCTACTTCTATCGCACGAGCGGTGGCGCCGAGATAGACCTACTGCTGGCCTGGCCCGATGGTCGGGTGTGGGCGGTGGAGATCAAGCGCAGCCTCGCGCCCCGACCCGAGCGTGGATTCCACGCCGCCTGTGCCGACCTCGGCCCCGAGAGGCGGTTCGTGGTGTACCCGGGGCAGGAAGTGTACCCACTAGCAGCGGATATCACCGCCATCCCTCTGGATGAACTGGCCGCCCTCATAGCCGAAGAAGGAACGTGATCGATGACCCTGGTCCAACGCCATCCCGGTAACCCCATCCTCACCAAGGCCGACGTTCCCTACCCGGTGGCGACGGTGCACAACGCCGGAGCGGTCAAGCACGAGGGCCGCTACCTGCTCCTCTTCCGCTCCCACCGCCGCAACGGTCGCTCGATCATCGGCCTGGCCGAGGGCGACGACGGCTTCCGTTTCACCGTACGTCCCGAGCCCTTCCTCGTGCCCGCCACCGAAGGGGTCTTCGCCGAGTACGAGGAGTGGGGCGTGGAGGACGTGCGCGTGTGCCCTCTGGACGGCGAGTACCTGCTCACCTACAGCGCCTACTCCCGGCACGGGGTGCGGGTCGCACTGGCCAAGACGGCCGACTTCCGCTCGGTAGAGCGGGTGGCGCTCATCACCCCGGCGGACAGCCGCAACGTGGTGATCTTCCCGGAGAAGATCGGCGGCCGGTACGTGCGCCTCGACCGACCGCACTCCGAGATCTCGCCGTGGAGCATCTGGATCACCTACTCCACAGATCTGATCCACTGGGGCGACTCGCGGGTGGTGATGAAGCCGGTCCCCTACCACTGGGACGAGCAGAAGATCGGCCCCGGCGCGACGCCCATCAAGACGCCGCGGGGTTGGCTCCACCTCTACCACGGCGTCTACCCCACCATGGCCGGCGCCGTCTACCGGCTGGGGGCAGCCCTCCACGACCTCGCCGACCCGGCCCTGTTGCTGGGGGTGGCCGACGAGTGGATCCTTGAGCCCGAGGAACCCTGGGAGCGAGTGGGCTACGTGCCGAACGTGGTCTTCACCTGCGGCGCGATACCCGAGGACGACGGAACGGTGAAGATCTACTGGGGCGGAGCCGACACGGTGATGTGCGCCGGCACGGCGGTCATCGACGAGTTGGTGGACCTGTGTCTGGAGAGGCCCCGGCCGGTGCTGTGAGCCTGAGCCCGCCCGCCACCATCGCGTACGAGCAGGCGGTGGGCCCTGCTCCGGGCAGAGGCCATCTACAATGATCTCGAGAGCGCAATCTTGCCGCGTCTGGTGCAGGAGTCGAGTTCATGGAAGCGCGGATCCTCCGAATCGCATCTGAGCTACGCGGGAGGCTGGAAGTCGTCTACGACGAGCGTCTGGTCGAAGTGGTGCTGTTTGGATCCCAGGCCCGTGGCGACGCCGAGGAGGGATCGGATATCGATGTGCTGGTGGTCCTCCGTGGGCTGGTCCGTCCGTGGGAAGAGATTTCCCGCACGGGGGAGATCGTGGCTGAGCTATCCCTGCGACATGAAGTGGTTGTTTCGTGCGTGTTCGTTTCGCTCGACCGGTATGGAGTCGAGCAGACCCCACTGCTGATGAACGTCCGCCGGGAAGGGGTGCTGGTTTGACTCCCGATCAGCAGGCGATGCTCCGCAAGGCTGAGCAAAGCTTGGCCGGGGCGCAAGTGTTGGCGCAAGAGGGCTTCTACGGTTTCGCCGCATCGCGGGCCTACCACGCGATGTTCTACGCCGCCGAGGTGCTTCTCCAGTCCTTGGGTCTCGCGTTCTCCAAGCACTCAGCTGTGCACGCTGCATACGGCGTTCGATTCGCCGCTACCGGGGTGTTGCCCCCGCACTTTCATCGCTACCTACTCGAAGCTCAGGAGGCGCGACACTTCGGAGACTACGATTTCGGACCAGAGATGCCTCAGGAGAACGCCGAGGAGCAGATCCGTCGAGCCGGCGCGTTTCTCGCGGCGGCACGGAGGTATCTCGACTCGGTAGGAGCGTAGGGTGCGTAGGGGCGCACTGAGGGTGGTCGGCCCCTGGGGCGACAGCAGGATCCCGAACGGCGTCGACACGCCTGCTGTGCGCGACAGGACGGCACGTGCTCGCGCGTCTCGACGTCGAGTCTGCCGGGCCCGCCGACACCGCCCTCGGTACGGTCCTCGTGGCGGCCGGCTTCCCGGTCGCTGTCACGCGTCTTGGTCACGCCGTCACCTCACGGTGATCCGCAGAATCTTGTCGTCATCCTCGTTCTCGTCCCCGCGGCCGTCGCGGTTGCTCGTGCCCAGGTAGAGGGCGCCGTCGGGGCCGACAGCGATGGAGCGCAGGCGGCCGAAGCGCTCGTCGAAGAGTATGTGTTCCTCGGCGACCGCCGAGAAGGACGAGTCGGTGGGGACCAGCCGGCGCAGATCGGACTCCTTGAGCGTGACGAAGAGGAGTGACCCGCGCCAGCCCCGGATAGCGTCGGCCTCGTAGAAGACGGCTCCTGCCGGGGCTATCGTGGGCGTCCACGCGTGGATGGCGCCCACGAACTCGGGTCCGCCTCCCGTCCCCCCGACCTGGGGCCAGCCGTAGTTGCCGCCTGCCTGGAGGTGGTTCACCTCGTCGTTCTCGTTCGGACCGTGCTCGGTCACGAAAGGATCGGGGTCGCCCGCGAGCCAGGCGAGACCTTGGGGGTTCCGGTGCCCGTACGAGTACACCAGGGAATCGCCGAACGGGTTGGCGGCGGCGGGGCGTCCCTCGCGGTCCATGCGCAGCACCTTCCCGGCGAGCGAACCGAGTTCCTGAGCCAGCTCGGCCTTGGAGGCGTCGCCGGTGGTGACCCAGAGATCGCCCTCGGGGCCGAACGCCACCCGGCTGCCGTTGTGATTCCCCGCTCCGGGGATCCCGTCGACAAGCACCTTCTCTTCACCGACCGCGTCGCCGTTCAGCGTGAGCCGGCTGACTCTGTTGGCGAGGCCACCGCTCGCGCCGTCCCGATACGTGTACGCGACATAGAGGTAGGGCTGGGTTGGGAATCCCGGGTCGAGGGCCGCGCCGAGGAGTCCTCCCTCCCCCTCTGAGGCCACCGGCAGTCTGCCGAGTTCGCTGACCGCGCCGGTCGCCGCGTCGATCCGAAGGACACGACCGGTGCGCTCGGTCACGAGAAGGGCACCGTCGGGAAAGAAGCGGATCTCCCAGGGAACGGTGAGACTCTGGGCCACGACTTCCACGGTCAGGTCGGCCTCTCCGGCTGCATCCCCCGGCCCGGTCGTCTCCGAGACCGACGGGGAGTCAGGCGACGAATCGGTCGGCTCCGAGCCCGAACACCCCTGGGCGAACGCGGCCAAGGCGATCGCACCAACCAGCAGGACGGCCGCGATGCCCGACTGAAGCACCCCTCTCCATATACGCCCGCGCTTCATGCGTCCTATCGTCCTAGGCTCTGTCTTCACGCATCGATCCTCATCGGCTCGATCCTTGGGCGCCACGCCCCTACGCCGGCTATGTGCCCGCACGGAGCCCGACGCAAGCCTCCTCAACCCGCCGTTACCTGTTCCGCCGCGCGCTCCGCTCGACTGGAAGAATCGATTCCGGGGCACCATGTCGGAACCATGAAGGCAGACGACAAACCCGCCGCCTCATCCGGCCGGCCCTTCGGCCCGCCGATCAAGCCCATGGAGGCCGTTACCCGAACCGAGCTTCCCGCGCCACCCGGTTGGGCCTACGAACCGAAGTGGGACGGGTTTAGAGCCCTCGCGTGGAGCGGAGATCTTCCGAGCCTGGACAGCCGCAACGGAAAGCCTCTCCTGCGCTACTTCCCCGAGCTCGCGCCCGCGCTCAGCGCGCTTTCCCAGGGGACTGTGGTCGACGGCGAGGTTGTCGTGGTGCGGGACGGAGTACTCGCGTTCGACGTATTGCAGAACCGCATCCATCCGGCAGAGAGCCGTATCATCCGCCTCGCCAAGGAGACGCCGGCACAGCTGGTGGCGTTCGATCTCCTCGCACTCGAGGGCGAGGACCTGCGCGGGCTACCGTTCGCGGACCGACGCGCCCGACTTGAGACCCTCATGGCGAAGCTCGAAGCTCCCTGGCACCTGACGCCATCGACGACAGACGTCGAAACAGCTCGACGCTGGTTCGTGGACTTCGAAGCCGCCGGATGCGACGGCATCGTGGCAAAGGCGCTCGACCGCCCCTACATCGAGGGCAAGCGCGAGATGGTGAAGGTCAAGCACCGGCGGACGATCGATGTGGTGATCGGAGGCTACCGCGTGCAGGCCGAGGGAGACCGGGTGGGTTCTCTGCTGCTCGGCCTTTACGACAAGCAGGGCGCGCTGCATTTCATCAGGCACACCTCGAGCTTCAGCGATCGCGAAGCCCAAGAGCTGCTACCGCACCTGGAAGAGCTGCGGTCGGAAGAATCGTTCGGCGCCGACGCCCGCCGCCCGGGGGCGGAAAGCCGCTGGACCGGCGACCGAAACCTGGATTGGGAACCCCTGGCCCCGGAACTCGTCGCCGAGGTGAGCTACGACCAACTCACCGGCGGCCGCTTCCGTCATGCCACCCGCCTCGAGCGCTGGCGCCCGGACAAGGACCCCCGCGACTGCACGATGGACCAGCTCGAGCGCCCAAGCGGCTTCGGCTTCGCCGACGTGGTGTCGGCCGTCCCGTAGCCCGCCGTCGGAACCTCCTCCAGCGCGGGTGCATCGCCCGAGTCAACCTACGACCCGACCACCCCCAGACCGGCGCCGGCCGCGCTAGATCCCGCATCATCGCCGCCCACGCCGGAGCCCCCGGCGTCCAACACGCGACGGCGCGAGGGCTGCACGCGCGGGGGTTCGTCCGGCTGCTTTGGGAAGTGGGGCGGCCAGGGAGCGTCGCCCAGACCCTCCTCGGCGTCACGCTTTGAGAGTTCGAGTAGACTCCCCAGATCGCCCACCGCATCGTCGATGCCCGCCGTGAGGTCGCCAACCCGCGCGTACCGATCACGTGCGAAGGTGTCGAGTGGGAAGTCGGCTACCTCCGCGTCGGGCACTTCGTCCCAGGTCAACGGGGCGGAGACGAACCCCGTAGGGCGCACGCTGTATGCACTCGCCACCGTGCGGTCGCGCGCGTTCTGGTTGTAGTCGATGAAGACGCCGAGGCGCTCTTCCTTCCACCACGAGCTGGTGGCGAGCTTCGGCTCCCGTCGCTCGACCTCCCGCGCAAGCGCCAGCGCGGCGCGGCGCACTTCTGTGAAGGGCCAGTCGGGAGCGATGCGCACCGACACGTGGATGCCCCTGGAACCTGACGTCTTCGGCCACCCCACCAGACCTTGCTCCTCGAGCACCTCACGGCAGCGGAGCGCCACCGTCTGCACCGCCGAGAACGGCACATCGGGCTCGGGGTCGAGGTCGAGTCGAAGCTCGTCGGGCCGGTCGACGTCATCCGCGCGAACAGGCCAGGGGTTCAGGTCGAGACAGTCGAGGTGGGCCATCCAGATGATGTCGGCCGCATGGCGAGGCACGAGAAGATCGGCGAAACGTCCCGACGGGAACCGCACCGTGGCGTACTCGTGCAGGGGGCCGTCCTTCGGTTTGGGCGCCCGCTTCTGGAAGAAGGGCTTCGCGGAGACGCCTTTCGGCCACCGCTTCAGCACCGTCGGGCGGCCGATGACCCCCCGCAAGGCTCCCCCGGCGCAGGCCACATAGTGCTCGGCCACATCGAGCTTGGTCCACCCCCGCTCGGGGAAGAGCACCTTGTCCGGGTGACCGAGACGGACCTCCCGTCCGCCGACCGTCAGAGTGATCGCTTCTGCCACGGCGCGCCCTCCACCTCGACCACCAGCCGTACTGCGCCATCCCGCCATCCTGCGAACGTACCTCCCGCAGCTATTCCTTGAACCACGCCGCACGACTCCGACCCCGTACCTGGACTCAAACCACGCGGTCAACGACCATGGCCGCGAGGATCACAGCGAGGTACGCCCCGCTCGCTCTGTGGAGGAGCCGAGCACGCGGAGCGACGGGGGTGCGCCACATTCGGACGGCCGCCACGCCGAGAGCCACCCCTGCGGCGACCGCAACGCCCAGATAGAGGCCGCCGAAGTGTCCACCCGCTGCCGGAAGCAAGGACACGGCGACCGTAGCAACCGTGTACAGGAGCACCAGGAGCCCCGCATACCCCTTTCCCCATGCGGAAACCGGGGTCGGGATGCCGGCCACCGCATACTCGTCCCCGTGGGCGACGGCGAGGGCCCAGAAGTGCGCGGGCGACCAGAGGAACACCAGCGCGCACACGTAGAGTGTGACCAGCGTGAAGGGGCCGCCCGCTGCAGCCCAGCCTACCAGGGGTGGGAACACACCGGCCGGCCCGCCGGACACAGCGCTCCACGGGGAGTGAGGCTTGAGCAGGATCGTGTACACCAGCAGGTAGTAGGCGGCGCCCGCAGCGGCAAGAACGGCGCACAGGGGGCGCACCGCCACCCCAAGAAGCACCACGCCGGAGATGCACGCGACGGCACCCGAACCCAACACAGACCACGCGGGTAAGCGGTCCTGCGGGAGAGCACGGAGCCGGGTGCGGGCCATCAGCCGATCGCGGTCGCGCTCGAGGTACTGGTTGAGCGCGCCGGCACCACCCACCGCTAGGCCGAGGCCCACCAATGTCGCCGGAGTCTGCTCGGACCACAGGCGCCCCGAAGACAGCACCGATACCGCCCACGCGGTGAACAGGAAGAGCAGGACGACTCGAGGCTTACCGGCGGACACGAGATCGCGTAGCCGGGAGACATACGTGCGGAGAACGGTCATGAAGGATACGTGCGTCCGAAAGTCCACATGCGGCCGCAAGTGTAGCACCGCCCTCGGCACGCACAGCGACCGCCCCCGGCACGCACGGCACGCGCTTTGACACGCCACCCCGGTAGCTCTATTGTCCCTGTAACGCCGAAGGTCACGGGCGACAGCGTCCGGCCAGGCTCGCATCGCGCAGCCCTCGAAGCCCGCGGTTGTCCTCCGATCCACTCACGGGCCCCGAGCACCCCATGGAGGTAGTCAGTTGAACAGCATCCCCCGCTGCATGAGCACCCAGCACCCCGACAACGCCTCGGTGCCCTTCTTCGCGGCGTCGCCGGTCCTCGCCGGCGAAGACGAGATCCGCGAGGCCTACTACGCCTACTCACACCTCGGATGCGACGAGCAGATGTGGGACTGCGAAGGCAAGGAGATCGACACCTTCGTCGTCAAGAAGCTGCTCACGAACTACGAGCAGTACTTCCGCGACAACCGACTCGGAGAAGACGTGCGTCTGACGTTGCGCGTGCCCAACCCCACCGTCGAAACGGCTGAAGCCAAGATCCTCCTCGAGACGCTGGAGTCAATCCCACGCTCGTACGACGCGGCACGCCTCTTCTACGACGACGACGTGAGCCCCATCTTCGAGGTCATCCTCCCTATGACGACCTCCGCCCGCTGCATCGACCGCATCTATCGGTACTACGCCGACTTCATCGTCGGGCGCCAGAACCTGCGCTTCCGCGACGACGACCTCACCATCGCCGAATGGATCGGCGAGTTCCGCCCCGAGCGCATCCAGGTGATCCCCCTGTTCGAAGATCTGGAGAGTATGTTGGCCGCCGCCGACGTGGTCGAGGAGTACCTGGCCGACAAGGACGTCACCGACCAGCGAGTGTTCCTCGCCCGCTCGGACACCGCCATGAACTACGGCCTGGTGACAGCGGCACTTTCGAACAAGATCGCCTTGTGGAATCTGGACCGGCTCGCCGAGAGACGCGGCGTGCGCCTGCACCCCATACTGGGGATGGGCTCGGCCCCCTTCCGCGGCGGGCTCACTCCCCGCACGGTCGAACGCGTGGGCGCCGAGTACCCGAGCTGCGTCACGTTCACCATCCAGTCGGCCTTCAAGTACGACTACCCGGCCGACGAGGTGCGCCCGGCCATCGACTACCTGGAGCGGAGGGAGATCGGCCCGGCCGTGCCCATCGACGTCGAACGCGCCACCCCGATCATGGAGCGCTACAGCGAGCTCTATCGACGTCAACTCCTCGATCTCACAGACACCGTGAACTTCCTCGCCCGGTTCGTGCCGTCGCGGCGCGCCCGTAAACTCCACGTGGGGCTCTTCGGCTACGCCCGCCAGATAGAGGGGGTCACCCTCCCCCGCGCCATCTCGTTCACCTGCGCGATGTACTCGGCAGGGCTACCCCCCGAGCTTCTGGCGCTCGAAGCGCTCGAGGCGGGCGACCTGGCTTTCGTGCGAGAAGTGCACTCCTCGTTCGACGCGAAGATCGCCGACGCCCTCACCTATGCCGACCCAAAGAGCCCGCTGTTGACGCCCGAACTGCGCGCCGCCATCCTGAACGCCGGCTACTCCTGGGAACCGGATGCCGAGCACCTCGAGATCGTGCGCCGCATACGTGAGGCGCTGGATCGCGGAGAGCAGACCCAGCTCACCGATCTGATCCTGCGGGCGGCGCTCAGGCGGAGGTTCCTCGGCTAGGGTTCGCGCTAGTTCCCATCAGAACACGAAGAGCGCGACAGCGAGGAAGTGGCACGCCGCGCCGCCCAGCACGAACAGATGCCACACGGCATGCATGTAGGGCACTCGCTTCAGCACGTAGAAGATCGTACCGAACGTGTACGCGAGGCCGCCCGCGGCCAGGAGCCAGACGCCGGCCGGGGCAAGCGCGTCCCGCAAAGGGCCGAGGGCAGCGACCGCGATCCATCCCATCCCGAGGTACGCCGCCGCAGACACCCACCGGGGCCGGTAGACCCAGAACGCCTCGGTCGCGATCCCGATGACGGCCAGGCTCCACACGAGCACGAACATCCACCACCCCTGCCCGCGCAGCGCCACCAACATGAACGGCGTGTATGTGCCCGCGATCAGCAGATAGATGCCGGCGTGATCGAGCACCTTGAAGACGTGCTTCACCTTGGGTTGGGGGAAGCTGTGGTACAAGGTGGAGGCCATGAAACAGAGCACGAGAGTCGTGCCATAGACGATGGCGCTCGCAAGCTTCACACCGCCGCCGCCATCGACCGCGAACACGATCAGGAGCGCGAGCGCGGCCGCACTCAAGCCAAGCCCGAGGCCGTGGGTCACGCTGTTGGCGATCTCCTCACCGAGGGTGTAGGGGCGTCTGCTCGAGATCTCGTCCGACGGAACGGCCACCAGTCCTCCCGTATCGATCGCCGCGAGCCTCTCAGCGGCGACCATTGGAGCCCAGGGCACCCCCATCGCCAACGCGCCCCGCGCCGGGCTGCGCAAGATGCTAGCACGTCATGCTACGCGGCGGGCGCTTCCCTAGGTGCCACAGAGGGTAGATACGAGTCGAAGGAGAAGCCACCACGCCGCGACTCTGGCCGATCTGACTGCGCCACCCCCGGCGATTGGAGAATACAACATGTCCGCTACCCGACACATCGAAGAAGTGTTCCAGAGTAGGCCCACGCTGGAAGGCGCCGGAGTGCGGCTGCGGCGGGCGTTCGGCCACGCCGAGGTGCCGCGCTTCGACCCCTTCCTCATGCTCGACGACTTCCGTGGCGAGACCCCGGCCGACTACGAGGCGGGTTTCCCCTGGCACCCGCACCGAGGCATGGAGACCATCACCTACATGATCGAGGGCTCGTGCGAGCACGGAGACTCCATGGGCAACCGGGGCGTCATCGGCGCGGGCGACGTCCAATGGATGACCGCCGGGAGCGGCGTGATCCACCAAGAGATGCCCGCGGGCGAGCAGAGCGGCCGCATGGGCGGTTTCCAGCTCTGGGCGAACCTCCCGGCCGTCAGCAAGATGATGGATGCCCGCTATCGCGGCGTGGACGCCTGCGACATGCCGGTGGTCGAAGACGGGGTGGCCAAGGTGCGCATCGTGGCCGGTCGGGTAGGAGACGTCGAGGGTCCGGTGCGCGAGGTGGTTATCGAGCCCGAGTACCTCGACGTGACCCTCATGAGCGACGGCGCATGGTTGCACCCCACCACGCCCGGCCACACGGTGTTCGCCTACGTGGTGTCGGGCGACGTGTTCTTCGGAGAGGAAGACGGCGGCACACGCGTGCCCGCTCTCTCCACGGCCCTGTTCACCGACGGCGACACGGTCGTGGCCCGAAGCGCCGATGCCGACGGCGTCGCGCGGGGAGGCGAGGCCCGGTTCCTCCTGGTCTCGGGTCGCCCACTCCACGAGCCGATCGCGTGGCAGGGCCCGATCGTCATGAACACCGACGAAGAGTTGCGCACGGCCTTCCGCGACTATCGGGACGGCACCTTCGCCCGCCACGGTTCACGAGGGGGTGAGCTCAGTCCACGAGGCGAGTGAGCTCAGTTCAAGGGGTGGGTGAGCTCTTCTCCGCACGCTCGGCCGCCTTCCCCGACGCCCGGTAGAGCAGCGGAGGGGCCACGAGGAACAGCGCTCCGGTGACCCACGCGATGGGTATGGTCGCCCGCTCCGACAACCAGCCGAGCGCGGGCTGCCCCGCGGCTCCGCCTCCATCGGCGAAGAAGGCGTCGAGCGACAGCACCGTCGCACGCTGAGCGGACGGGATGTGGGTGTTGATGTAAGCCATGCGCACCGGCCCCGATATGCCGAACACCAATCCGAACGTCAACCAGAGGGCGATGGCGATACCTGCCGGCGCCAACCCGGGTGCGACCCCGGACAGCCCTACGGCTGCGATACCCACGGAAAGCGCCAGATACATCCATCCGCAGAACGCCAGGACTCTCCAGGAGTCCCGTCGACCCGCGCCATTCCCCATGATGCGCCCCACCAGCGAGTTGCCCACTATCCCGGCGAGCGAGAAGGCGGCCGTCACCACTCCCAGCAACCACACGTAGTCTCGGGCGAGCAGTTCGAGGATGTACGGCTGCCAGGCATACCAGGCGAACATGAAGAACACCCCGGCCGCCGCCGAACTCCAGAGCAGCGGACGCACCACCGGGCTGCGCCAGCCGAAAGTGACCCCAGCGTCGAAGATGCGCCGCGTCTCGGCCCCGAACGTGGCGAGCCGCAGCGAACGCGCCTGGAAGCCGAGATCGCGCATGAGCACCGCCACTGCGACGAACGCGACGGTGAGCAAGACCGCCCTGACTATGTAGGGCATCGATAGGCCCACCTGCGCCAGCAGGCCCCCCAACAACGAACCTGTCAGCATGCCCCCGCCCGATGCCATCTGACCCCAGGCGAACACGCGTTCCTTCGGCGAGTCCCAGCCGGTGGCGTCGAGGGCGTCCACGAGCCACGCCTCGAGGGCCCCGGTCTGGAAGGTGAACCCGATCCCCAGGATCACGCTGGCGCCGATGAACCCCCATATCCCGATGCCCCAGCGCGGGGTCGCGACGTAGAGCAGTGTGGAGACCACGAGCGTGAACATCCCCATGAGCAGGGACGCCTTCCTGCCGACCGTGTCGGCGACGACTCCCGTGGGCACCTCGAAGACCATCGAGCCCAAGGTGAACACCGCATTCACCACCATGACCCCGAGCAGCGTCAGCCCGCCTTCGCGAAGCAGGAAGATGGAGTTGATGGGCCAGATCAACGCCGACGCGAGGGTGAAGAGTGTCGAGACCATGAGGTAGGCCACGACCACCCGCCGCGGAGTGTAGCCATCGGATGAGGTCGATCCGTCGCCTGAAGAGGCCTCGACGTCTGGGGTTGAAGGTGCATCCATCGATGTCATCTTCCCGAATGGGCTTCGGAGTACACGAAGGAAGCCGCCCGAAGAGTGAGGCGGCTCCGGACGCACCGACGATGGGCTCGGCGGCCCTGTGCTACACTCCTTCGGTATCCATTCAAGACTCGGTCGTCCTGTGCTGCCCAAAATGCCGCCATCCCGGACCACTGCGTCTACAACGCAGTGCGACCCACCAGCGGCGCACAGTACAGGAGAGACATGTCATTTGAATCACTCGGCCTCGAGCCGCGCCTGCTCCAGGGCGTGGCCGCCATGGGATACACCGAGCCCACGGCTATCCAACGAGAGGCCATCCCCCACATCCTCCGCGGGTCCGACGTAGTGGGAGCCGCCCAGACCGGCACCGGCAAGACCGCCGCATTCGTGCTGCCAATGCTGCAGCGCACCCCGATCAAGCAGGGCGTGCGCGCTTTGATCGTCACCCCCACCCGCGAACTGGCGCTCCAGATCGACGAGGTGATCCGCACCGCTGCAAAGCACACGCGGCACCGCACGGCCGTCATCATCGGCGGAGTGGGCATGTACCCTCAGATCGACCGCGTGCGACGCGGCGTGGACATCGTGGTGGCGTGCCCCGGCAGGCTGCTCGATATCCATTCGCGACGCATCCTCGACCTCTCGCGTGTCGAGACCCTCGTGCTCGACGAAGCCGACCGCATGCTCGACATGGGCTTCTGGCCCGACGTCAGCCGCATCCTCGGCCTGCTGCCCGCGAAGCGCCAGAACCTGCTGTTCTCCGCCACCATGTCGGCTGAAGTGCTGAGAGTGGTGCAGTCCACCCTGCACGATCCGGTGCGCGTGGAGACATCGCCCGTCACCACGCCTGTGGAGCAGGTCGATCAGACCGTCTATCCCGTAGGGCGGCATCAGAAGACCGAGCTCCTCGTTCGACTGCTCCAGGGCGGCGGTCACCGGCGCACCCTGGTGTTCACCCGCACCAAGCACGGGGCCGACAAGTTGAGCCGACAGCTCGAGAAGCACGGCCTGGGCAGCGCCGCCATCCATGGCGGGCGCTCACAAGCTCAGCGCCAGCGGGCTCTCGGCGCGTTCCGCGCGGGTCAGTCGCACATCCTGGTGGCCACCGACGTGGTCGCCCGCGGCATCGACGTGGACAACATCAGCCACGTGGTGAACTACGACATGCCGAACACCCCAGAGGACTACGTGCACCGCATCGGCCGTACCGCGCGCGCGGGCGCCGAAGGCAGCGCCGTGAGCTTCCTGGCGATCGAAGAACTCGAACGGCTGGCCGAGATCGAGCAGGCTCTGGGCATGACCATCCCCTGCCACGACCTGGAAGGCTTCGCCTACGGCGCGCGCGTGGTGCCCGACCCGGCCCGGCAGGTGCGCGGGCCGAAAGGCAGTGGCGGTGGTTACGGCGGCGGTAGTGGTGGCGGCAACCGTCACCGAAGCCGGCAGGGCGGCGCGGGGCGCTCCGGGCGCAGACGGTAGGAGCCGTTCGGGGCGCCGGCACTGGGACGGAACGCTGCACGCGGCGGGGCGCCACGATGGGCCCCCCGTGCGCCCTACGCGGCGCCCTGGATTCCGCATCGACCCGCCGACCGGCAGAGCATCGCCGCCGTTCAATACCTGGCACGGGCGACCGGGCCGTGGTAGAGTGGTTTTCATGACTGCCGTCGATCGAACACTCGTCGCCCACACCCGCGATAACTCGCTGGGCTCGTGGTGGCGCTGGCCTGATACACGGGGCTGAGCGCCGGCACGTTTCTTGACATAGGAACTTAGACGCCGCGGACGGTCCCCAGGGACCGTCCGCGGCGTTTCTAGTTGTACGACCAGAGAAGAGCCGCGGAGTACTCCGCGGCTCTTCTGCATTCCGCGGCCGCGCCAAGAGGAGGACGCACATGTTCCACCACACAGACAGACCGGGGTTCGCCCGGCTCGCCCGCCACTACCCCCTGGTACCCGTGACCCGCACAGTGTCGGCCGACACGGAGACACCGGTGAGCGCCTACCTCAAGGTGGCCGCCGGCCCGTGGTCGTTCCTACTCGAGAGCGTCGAGGGCGGCGCGCATTGGGCCCGCTACTCCCTCGTAGGCTGCGATCCCTTCCTGACTGTGGAGGCGCGGGGTCGCGAACTGACTGTCACGGGGGACGGTGCGGTCCGCCGATACGACGACCCCATGGCGGCGTTGCGCCACATCGCGGCCGAGCACCAGATGCCCGCGTTGCCCGGTCTCCCCCGCTTGAACGGGGGCCTGGTCGGATACCTCGGGTTTGGTTGCGCCCGACTGTTCGAACGACTGCCCGAACCTCAGCCGGCTACCTCTGCGCTCCCCGACATCCGGATGTTCGCTCCGCGGACCATCCTCGCCTTCGACAACCTCGACTCCTCGCTCACCGTGATAGTGCCGGCGCACGCGGGTGACGGGCCCGGTGGATACGACGACGCTCAAGAGCAGATCGAGCGCGTACTCGAACGCCTGGCCCGTCCTCTGCCTCCATCCGTGCGCGACCCGCAGCTCGGCCGACCCCCTGTGATCCGCCCCACCATCCCGCGCGGACGCTTCGAAGCGATGGTTGAGACGGCCAAGGAAGCGGTGCACTCCGGTGAGGTCGTGCAGGTGGTACTCTCGCAATCGTTCTCCGGGCCCACCGACCTCGATCCCTTCGCCGTCTACCGCGCCTTGAGGGTGCTCAACCCCAGCCCCTACCTGTTCCACCTCGCCCTGGGCGACGAGACCTTGGTCGGAGCCAGCCCCGAGGTCATGGTGCGGGTGGAAGATGGACGTGCGCTTGTCAGGCCGATCGCCGGCACGCGCCCGAGAGGCGCCACACCGGCGCAAGACCTCGCGCTGGAGGAAGAGCTCGTCTGCGACGACAAGGAGCGGGCGGAGCACGTCATGCTGCTCGATCTGGGACGCAACGACCTGGGGAGGGTCGCGGAGCCCGGCGGCGTGAGCGTCGACCGATCATTCGAGGTCGAGCGCTACTCACACGTCATGCACTTGACCTCCACGGTCTCCGCAAAGCTGCGCGCCCACACCGACGCCCTGGACGTCCTGGCTGCGACATTTCCCGCCGGCACGGTCTCCGGCGCCCCGAAAGTGCGCGCGCTCGAGATCATCGCCTCCCTCGAGCCGCACGAGCGCGGGCCGTACGCCGGCGCGGTTGGCTACCTGGGTTTCGACGGGTCGCTCGATACCTGCATCGCCATACGCACTCTGGTGTTCGCCGAAGGGATGGTCACCTACCAGGCGGGGGCCGGGATCGTAGCCGACTCCATCGCCGCCCGCGAGTACGAGGAGACACTGCACAAAGGGGAGGCACTACGCCAAGCCCTCATCCTGGCCTCCGGTGGCTCCGGCCTCACCTCCGAGCGCTCGGAGCGCGCGTACGACACCACCCGGCCGCCTCACCCCCGACCGACAAGGAAGGTCGCCCCATGAGCACGCCTCCCCCGCTCCTGCTCATCGACAACTATGACTCGTTCACGCACAACCTGGCCCAGTGCTTCTGGATGTTGGGACAGGACGTGACCGTGATCAGGAACGACCAGATCACAGTCGAAGATGTGGAGACGATGCGTCCGCGAAGGGTGGTCATCTCGCCCGGGCCGGGCCATCCCTCCAGTGCCGGCATCTGCGCCGACCTCGTCCGCCGCCTCTCAAGACGGATCCCGGTGCTCGGCGTCTGCCTTGGACACCAGTGTCTGGCCCACGCTTTCGGCGGCGACGTGGTCAGAGCATGCCGCATCATGCACGGCAAGACCTCGTCGGTGCAGCACGACGGTGCGGGACTCCACTCCGGGATACCGCAAGGTTTCCCAGCCACTCGCTACCACTCGCTCGTCGTGCGCGAGGACACCCTTCCGGCCGGCTTCCGGGTCACGGCCCGCGCCCGCGACGACGGCGCGGTCATGGCCATCGCAGACGACGACCGAGGTCTCTACGGGCTCCAGTATCACCCTGAATCCATCCTGACGCTCGCAGGCATGGACGTGCTGCGGAACTTCTTGGATATCACCACCGCCCCGGCCTTGGAACGAACGGTCGGTTCGTCGCCCAAGGACATCACCACCCACTCGCCCCACCCGGAGCGAGCGCACGCAGAGGAGGCGTCATGCTCAAGCCGCTGATCGCCAAGTTGGCCGAGGGCATCGATCTCACCGAGGTCGACGTCATGGAAGCCATGGAGCACATCATGTGCGGGCGTGCTTCAGAAGGGCAGGTGGGAGCCTTCCTCGCCGCCATGCGGCTCAAGGGAGAGACCGTCGACGAGATCGTGGGGGCGGCACGGGTCATGCGCCGTCACGCCACCGCGATCCGCCCTCGGGTGGCCGATCTGGTGGACACCTGCGGCACAGGTGGAGATGCCTCCCACACCTTCAACATCTCCACGGCGAGCGCCTTCGTGCTGGCCGGTGCGGGCAGGCACGTGGCGAAACACGGTAACCGAGCCGTGTCCAGTTGTTGTGGCAGCGCAGACGTGTTGGAGGCGCTCGGCGTCCGCATAGAGGTGCACCCCGACACGGTGTGCACCTGCGTCGAGGAGATCGGAGTGGGGTTCCTGTACGCGCCGCTCCTGCATTCGGCCATGCGTCACGTCGCACCCATCCGCCGCGACCTGGGAATCCGTACCGTGTTCAACCTGCTCGGGCCGCTGACAAACCCTGCCGGCGTGGTCCATCAGGTAGTGGGAGTCTCTCGCCCCGACCACACCCGATTGCTGGCCGAGGCATTGCTTCGGCTGGGGACCCCCCGGGCCATGGTCGTGCACGGATGCGAGGGCCTCGATGAGGTCAGCCTGGCTGGGCCGACTCTCGTCGCGGAGGTGAGGGACGGAGCGGTCACAGAGTACATGATCACACCCGAGGAGGCGGGCATCGCGCGCGCTCCGCTCGAGTCCATCCGCGGTGGCGACGCGCCTGCCAACGCCGCCATCGTAAGGCGCATCCTAACGGGGGAGCCCGGCCCGCCGCGGGACGTGGTCCTGCTGAACGCGGGGGTCGCCCTCCGCTTATCCGGCGCGGCTCGAGACATGCGCGAAGGCGCCGGGATGGCTGCCGACTCGATCGATTCGGGTCGCGCCCTCTCTGCCTTGACAGGTCTCGTGGAGGCGACGGAGCGGGCCGGACTCGTGGATGCCGCGCTATGAGCACACTTCAGGAGATCGTGCGAGACCGACGCAGGCGGGTGGATCTCGACAAGGCCCGAGACCCCCACGCGGAGAGGCCGCCCGCGCCTCACGCCGCAGGGCGGGCTGCGCACTTCCTCGGTAGGCTCGACCCAGATGCTCCCGTCGACACGACCGACCCGTCGCAACCTCCCCGAGGCCGGGCGGTGATCGCCGAGGTCAAGCGGCGCAGCCCTTCACGGGGCGATCTGCGCCCCGGTCTCGATCCGGTGTCGCTGGCACTCGCATACGAGCTGGCCGGAGCCTGCGCCATCTCGGTGCTCACCGAACCCGACTACTTCGGCGGATCGTTCGAAGACCTGGCCGCTGTCAGGCGGGCGGTGCACCTACCGGTCCTCTGCAAGGACTTCGTGGTGGACCCGTATCAGATACTCCGAGCCCGCGCCGCCGGCGCCGATCTGGTGCTGCTCATGGTCGCGGTGCTCGGTCGGGAGACCGAACGCTTCATCACGCTGGCGCGTCGCGCCGGCTTGGAACCCCTTGTCGAGGTGCACACAGGCGCCGAACTCGACATCGCGCTCGCTGCCGGGTCCAGGCTCGTAGGCGTCAACAACAGAGATCTGCACACGCTGCGCGTCGATCTCGATGTCTGCAGGAGTCTGCTGCCTCGCATCCCCACCGAGGTCCTCTCGGTGGCGGAGAGCGGTCTCAAGAGTGCAGCGGACCTTGACGATCTCGCCCGCCACGGCGCCCGCGCCTTCCTCGTCGGCGAGGCTCTGGTGACCGCATCCGATCCGGAAGACGCCCTGCGCGGGCTCGTTCGCGTTGATGCCCCGAACCGTGGACGGACCGCCCCACCATCACCGTATCGGGCAGTGTCCGGCGGGAGCGCCACGTGACCCGGGTCAAGATCTGCGGCCTGACCCGGCGAGACGACGCCCTGAGGGCGGTGGAGGCCGGAGCGGACGCGCTGGGTTTCGTGTTCGCCCTGCGCAGTCGAAGGAAGGCCGACCCCGCCATGGTCGCGCGCATCGTCGCGGAACTCCCCTCCACGGTGACCACAGTGGGGGTCTTCCAGGACCAGCCTCTCGAGGTGGTCCGCGGCACCATGCTCCACTGCGGCCTCGACGTTGCACAACTCCACGGGGCGGAGAATGCCGCCTACATGGAGGGCCTGGCCCTCCCCGTTCTCAAGGCAGTGGGGCTACTCGGCCCCGACGACCTCCGTTCGCTTGCGGGATATCGCTCGCTCGGCGTAGTCCTCCTCGATTCGGCCGTCGTGGAATCGGCGGAGGACGGTCGACGGCGCACTGTCACGGGCGGAACCGGCACCACCTTCGACTGGGCTTGGGCCGCCTCGGCACGCCGATTCGCGCGGATCGTCTTGAGCGGCGGCCTCCGGCCCGAAAACGTCGCCCAAGCGGTGCGGGTGGCCCGCCCCTGGGCGGTCGACGTGGCATCGGGCACCGAAAGCCGGCCTGGTCGCAAGGACCCCGACAAGCTGCGGTCGTTCATCGGGCAGGCGAAGAGAGCCGGGGCCGAACTCGAAGAACCAGCAGCCCCACCACTGGGCGAAGCTGCCGCGACGTGCCCAGGCGGGGAACCGGTTCACGCCTCTGAGGAATGGGGTCGGGTCTTCGTGGCCGACGTGGCCGAGCGGGCCGGTGGAGCCTTCGGTCGACTCGAAGCGGCTCTGCGCGCCCGCCGCGCGGGGGGAGGGAAGTCTGTCGTCCCCTTTTTCGTGGGCGGATACCCCGACCGCGAGACCTTCGGCGAATTGCTCCTTGAGACCCAAAGAACGGGCGTCGAGGCGATCGAGGTCGGGTTGCCCTCTCCGGACCAGGTCTTGGACGGACCCGTCATACGTCGCGCAGTCCGGGAGACCCTCGCCCGAGGGACCACCCCATACGACGTCCTCGCGGATATCGCCCTGGCGAGGAGCCGGGGGCTCACAGTCCCCGTCGCACTCATGGCGTACACGGACCATTTCGCCCGGGCCGCCGGGGCGAGACTGGCGACCGAGGCCGCCGGGAGTGGGGTCGACGGCCTTCTGATCGTCGACCCCGAGAGACCGGACGCGAACGCCCGCCCATCCCACCTACGCGACTGCACATTGGAGACCGTGGTCCTCGTAGGCCCCACCACCTCTCAGCGGCGGTACCGGACCCTCCTCCGAGGGGCACGTGGTTTCGTCTACTGCGTGTCCGTCGAGGGCGGCACCGGCGGAGATACGGCCTCGGCTTCGACGGCCGAGAAGATCGTCGAGCGGGTCCGACGCCACAGCGACCTTCCCGCACTCGTGGGCTTCGGCGTCACCGGGCCAGACACGGCGCGAAAGGTCGCCGCCGTAGCGGATGGAGTGATAGTCGGGACCGCGGTCCTCGAACGCATAGACGAGAACCGCGGAGCGTCTGCCGTCCCCGCCGTCGGGGACTTCCTCCGCGAGATCAGGCGGGCGACATCCTAGCCCGCCGCTCCGACCACCTACAGCCCGAGCGCCAGGTCGGGCCTGACCAGACCGTGGCCCGTGAGGTCGTTCGGCACGGCGCCTAGGGGCAGCGCGGAGTTCTCCAGCGCTGCGCGCACGGCGGAGGCCGACCATCCTGGATTGGCTCCCCAGACCAAGGCGACGGAACCGCTCACGTGCGGCGCGGCCATCGACGTGCCGCTCAGGCTATCGTAGGCGCCACCCCTGTAGGTGGAGTACACGCCGACACCCGGCGCCGCCAGGTCCACCTCGGGACCGCGACTCGACCACCAGGGAACCGTGTCGGAAGCGTCTGTCGCCGCGACTGCCAGCGCCTCGGGGTACGCGCTCGGGTAGTCCACCGCCCCGCCGTCATTACCTGCCGCCGCCACCACGAGGATCCCGGCCGCGAACGCGTCTTTCACAGCCTGCGCGAGAGTAGCGGACGTGTAGTCCGATCCCAGGCTCATGTTGATCACCTGAATGTCGTTGCCGGGGGTGAGGCTGCCCGCGGAATCGCGGTCGGCATGGGTGCCGATGGCCCAATAGACCGCATCTACGATGTCGCTGGTCCAGCCGGAACCGTTATTGTCGAGCGCCTTCACGGCGTAGAGGTCGGCCCCGGGAGCCACCCCGACGACACCCTGAACGTTGTCGGCAGCCGCCACGATGCCGGCCACGTGCGAGCCGTGACCGTTGTCGTCGTCGTAGGAGCGGTTCTTGCGATACTTGCCGGTGGCTGCAATCGCCATGTATCCGCCTTCGATGTTGACCGCAAGATCAGGATGGTCGAGGTCGATCCCCGTGTCGATGACGGCCACGTTCACGCCGTCGCCGCGAGCGCCTGCCGGTGCCGCGAACACCGCGGCCCACACTCCCGGCGCGCCCACGCGCGTCACGCCCCAAGGCACCGTCTGCGCCTGAGGTGGCACGGTAGTGGTGGTGGGTTTGCCCGAACGGTCCGGCTTGGCTGTCGCACGGACTCTGCTATCGACCTCTACGCGCTTCACACCCGCTCTCGCGGCGAGCGCCGCGGCGGCGGCCCGCGAGGGAAGGGTCACTACCGCCACCCGCGCCCCCGCTATCTGCTTGAGTACACCGGCGCCGATCGCCGCAAGTTCCCGATCCATCCTAGGGCTCCCGAACGTGGAGTCGTCGAAGGCAACAATGACCCGTACTTGCCCCGAATGATCGGTACCGCCGGGTCCGGACAATGGCGGCGCCGCCAGACCCACAGCGGCCGCCACGCCGAAGACCAGGATCAAAGAGAGGGCGACCAAGAGCGCACGAGGTGCGGACAACACGGAACGGGACGACAGCCGCCACGGAATCCAATCGCGTCGCGGACCCGGTCGAGGCTCGGAACGGAACATCTCGAGCACCTCCATCCTTCCAAGCGGACGGGCTCAGAAGCACGAGCGCCCGGCGCCCGCACGCAGCTGCCCGCACGCAGCTCACCCACCTCAATGTGACAAATGATATCGGATCGTGTTCCCATCCGCCCCCCCGTTCAAACAGTAGACGACAGCACCGGCCCATACGGGGGCGCGGCCTACGGCGCCCCGACGGATACGAGCGCCTACCCCCGCGGACCGTCAGCTTGTGGTGCCACCTCCCTCTCGGCTAGGATGGTTCGCGATCGAGCGATGCCGGCGGGGGACGGGGGTGAAGGCCATGCATACGAGAGCAGTCGCGTATCTCGAACTGGCCACTGCGGCAGGGATCCTGGGGTTCTGGGTGCTCTTCTTCGCGGGGGCGATGTCCTCCCCCGACGGATCATCGTGGTTCCTCGCGCATGAGCACGCCTTCGTGGCGCCCGACATCGTCTTAGCGGGCGTCCTGCTGGGTGCCGCCATCCAGCTGCTCAGGGAGAAGCCGAGCGGGCGGACGCTGTCGCTCCTCGCGGCCGGCGCCCTGGTCTTCCTCGCCCTCTACGACTTCGGTTTCGAGGTGAGCATCGGCTTCGACCGCACCCCGAGCGACCGGCTGACCACCACGATCATGGATCTCTGGCTCCTCGGACTCGGCGGGCTGCTGGCCCTCCGGCGCTACTAGATCAGCCGGACTATCGCAGCGGCCTCGGCCGACGACGCACGGTCGGCCTACCTGAGCCGGGGAAGTGACTTGGTCTGCTGCCGATCACCTGCTTCACGCATGGCCGCGCTCGCGCGCGGGTAGACCAAGCTGATTGGCGATCACCGAGAGTCGCAGGGCTGCGCCCCTCGAAGGGCGCCGCGGACGGATAGCTGTCACATCAGGGAGGTGCGAACGATGCAATGCCCGAGCTGCACCCGTGAAGTCTCAGACACTGCGTCGTTCTGCCGGCACTGCGGTTGGCGGTTCGCACCCGCCGAAGCTGGAAGCGACGGGACGTGGCCCACCGAGGCCCAACAGCCCCCTGCCGCCGAACAGCCCCCTGCCACGCCGCCGGCGGAGCAGCCTCAGTACACTCCTCCCTATTCACCTGAGCCCCCACACGCGACGGCGTCTCCTCCTCCCCGAGGCGGCGGCCGAGGCCTTCTGATCGGCGTGATCATCGGGCTGATCGTGCTGCTCCCGCTCGCCTCGGCAGCTGTGGCGGTGCTGATGATGGGACGCGACAGCGGGGGCGGCGGACCCACGGCCACCGATGTTACCGCGCCGGCGGAACCACCTTCCACGACCACCGAGAGCACCACGTCCGCCACGACACCCACCACGCGTGCCACCTCCGGCGACGACTACGCGGGGGGCGAATGGGTCGAGATGACCGTGGCCACCCCTCCTGGAGACGCCTACTTCGTCGCGGTCTCTGACAACGCCGCTATCTTCCAGAAGGAAGGTGCCCTCTTCGCGCTTGAGTTCGCGAGCAATCGACTTCAGAAGATCCCCACCCAACTGGAGACAGTCGGCTCGGCCGATATCGATGGAGATCAGCTGGTCTGGTGGGAGGGAACGTATAGCGCCACGGTCGAAGAGTGGGCGGAGCAGGCCGTCTTCGCGTACCGCCTCCCCTCGGGCCCACGCGTTGAACTCGTCGGCACGGAGCATTCGCCCGGATTCCCACTCGTGGCCGGAAGTCGCCTCACCTGGACCCAAGCGCGCCCCTCCACGTACGCGCCCGACGAGATCTGGGAGTTCCCCATCTACGGGATCCGCGTCAATCCAACCGGTCGCCCCAAAGGTAAGGCAGAACTCCTCGTGCCTGCGCCCACAGGATTCGTCCTGGGGGACTCGACGTGGATATACGACCTCTCCCCCACCCACCTCGCGTGGGAGAACCACGATGAGCGCAGCGGTGCCGCATACGGATCGTACGTCCGGGACCTCCGCTCAGGCGAAGAGACGTACTTGGGCCTGGATGCCTGGCGACCTTCGGTGGCCGGCGCGCACGTCGCCTATTGGGACGGCGACGGTCTCTACCTGCGCGACCTGGAGACCGACGAGGTGCGCCTCCTCGATGCCGAGGGCGACTGGCCCGCGCTCGCCGAGTCGTACGTTACGTACCTGCGGCCCTCGACGCGCACCGACACCTCCGCGTGGGACATCGTCACCCTCGGGTTGGCCGACGGCTCCGAGCAGGTGGTGGGACAGCAGACCACACCACCCTGGTTCGGTAGCGCCATATCTGTGGCCACGCGCCACATGGCATACGTCGACGACGACGGACAGCCGCACATCTTCGAGCGGAGAAGCCGCTAGGCGTGGTAGGCTGACCTACTGACAGACGTCAGACCTCGACGGTACGCGCCCAGGGCAGGGGAGGACTCACGTGAGAGTGTTGGTCATCGGAGGCAGCGGGCAGTTCGGCCGCAAGACAGTGGCCCGCCTAGTGGCGGATCCGAAAGTCGATCAGGTGGTCTCGATGGACCTGAATCCACCGGCCGGCTGGTTCATGGAGTCCATCGCGGACCATCAGGACAAGTTCCGCTTCGCCCGGGGCGACATCTCCCAACTCGAGGACATACTCGACATCATCCGCCGCTACGACATCGATCGGCTGGTGAACTGGGCCATGGTGATGTCGCTCGACCCGCTGCCGAGACTCAACACGAAGGTCGGGATCCTCGGCATGTGCAACGTCTTCGAAGCGGCCCGCCTCACCGGGATCACGCGCGTGGTATACGCGAGTTCGGAGACCGTGTACGGGAGCCAGGACGACTACGGTGACCGAGAGGTGGTCGAAGACGACCGGCTGTACATGGGACCCGGCCACTTCTACGCGTACGCCAAGCGCCTCGCCGAGATCATGGCCGACGAGTACTCACAGGTATATGGTCTCGAGTGCACCGGCCTGCGCCCGTGCATAGTGTTCGGTCACGGAGCCTACGCGCCGTTCGTGGTCAAGTGGTTCTCAGACATGGTCTCGGTACCGGCCGTCGGCGAGCCGCTGCACTACGACATCAACGGCAAGAGCCTGTGGTCGCTTCTGTGTCCGGACGACATCGGGGAGTTCACGCGGATCCTCCTGCATGCCGAGTCGTCGCCACATCCCGTGTACAACCTCGGGGGACCTCCCATGACTCTGCGCGACCTAGCGGATGTCGTGCGTTCCTACCTTCCCGATGCGCGGATCACATTCGGCGACGAACAAGGGCGCGAGGAACTGCCGTATCTGGTGAGCTGTGCCCGGGCCAAAGAGGACTTCGGCTTCTCGGTCATGCCTATCGAGGAAGCCGTGTTGATCCACATCAACGATGCGCGCCAAGAAGCGGGGCTGCCGCTCGTGCAGCCCTAGGACCCTCGCTGCGTTCGCCTCGACCGTCGGCCGGAACCACCGGACCGACGGTCGAGCGTCAAGGTAGGATCAATCGAATACCAGGACCGGCTTGATGGTCGCGCCCGAAGAGGCATCCGCCGCGGCCTGCTCGATGTCTTCGAACGGATAGCAGCGGATCAGGCGCTCGAGCGGCAGCTTGCCTTGCCCGTGCAGATCTACGAGCGCGGGGATGAAGGACTCCGGCGTGCTCGCTCCCTCGGTGACGCCCACCACGCGCCGGCCGTCGAGCATGAACTGCACATCTATCGGGAGGGTCGACCCCGTCGGCGGGGCCCCCACCAGAGCACACGTTCCAAGCGGCGCGAGCACCTGCACCGCTTGGCCGGCGACCTCGATGATGCCCGTGCACTCGATAGTGTAGTTCACACCCTGCCCCGCGCTCAACTCGCGCACGGCCTCCACCACAGAGGCATCTCGCGCGTCGACGACATGAGTGGCCCCCAACTCCAGAGCGAGTTCAAGACGGGAGGGGACCACGTCGACCGCGATGATCTGAACGGCGCCCGTCAGGGCCGCCCCCATGATCGCCGCGAGCCCCACCCCTCCGACGCCGAAGACCACGACAGAGCTACCGGGCTCGGGGCACAGTACGTTGAGCACCGTCCCAACACCTGTCTGGATGCCGCAACCCAAGGGTGCGAGCGTCGCCAGAGGAGCGTCGTGGGCGACCTTCACCAGACTCCGCTCATCGATCAGGGCATGCCGCGCCAGCGTGGACTGGCCGAAGAAGTGCGCGTTGATGGGGGCGCCGCCCTGATGGATGGTGTAGCTGCCGTCCGAACGCGTGCCGCCGATGAGATTCGAGGGTATGAACGTGTGACAGTACGCCGGTTCGCCGCCCGTGCAATTGGCGCACTGCCCGCACGAAGTGAAGGTGGCCAGCACGTGATCGCCAGGAGCGACACGCTTCACCGCGGAACCCACCGCCTCCACGACCCCAGCGCCTTCATGCCCCATCACGCCCGGGAGCGGGAACGGGATATAGCCGGCTCGAACCGAGAGATCGGTGTGGCAGAGGCCGGTGGCCACCATCCGCACCAGCACTTCGTCCGCGCGGGGCTCGTCAAGGACCACGTCTTCGAGCGAGAACGGCCCGCCCGCTTCGTGAACGACGGCGGCGATGGTCTTCATTGTCTCTCCTCCACTCGACTGGACCTTCGCTTCTGCGACGAATCGCGAGCGCCTATCCTCCTCCGGCAGGCGGTACCACCAGGACTTCGTCACCATCCTGCACGACGGTCTCTACCCCCTCAAGGACGCCGATGTCCCGCCCGTTCAGCATGATCCGCAGGTGACCCTGCGGCCTACGGTCCTCGGGCCGGAGAAGCGCCGGAACCGCCTGGTCTCCCATCAGATCGGCCATGCGCACGAGCACATCCAGCACGCGACTGCCCGCCGGCAGCTCCAACTCGACTTCCCGGCTTCCGAGAAGCGACGCAAGGTGCATGACCGTGCGCGCCGTGATCCGCATCACGCCACCGCTCGGCTGCTACACACCCAGGTCGTCCGCGACGGAGGCCAACCCGAGTTCCTCAAGCTTCGCCCGCGTGGGCGTGCCGGTGGCCACATCCCAGCCACGGGCCGTGTAGTAGTCGTCGAGCATGAGGTCCAGGTCCTCCTGGGGAATGTGATGCCCTTTGGACCCACCAACGAGCAGGGGCTCGTTCATGAGCCGGTCGGGCAGCGTGTCGTCCTTGCGCGAGAACCCCTCACGCGCGTTGAAGGCTCGAGCGAGGTTGTTGACGCGCTCGCCCACCTGGAACACCTCCTCGGCCGTGAAGCTGACGCCGGTGAGCGAGGTGAGCAGCGCCGCGGCGTTCTCGGCCGCGACGGCGGGAACCGCCATGTCGAGGAGGAAGGCACACATGGTCGGGCAATCGCACGTGGCCGTGCGCATGTCCTGATTCCACTTGCAGAGCTCCCCCTTACCCTCGAGGGCGAAGCGATCCACTTCCTTGGGTATCGGGATGCCGAAGATCTCCTGGAAGGCGTACCCGCGGTTGTGATCTGCTCCGGTGTACGAGGTGGCGTAGTTCAGCCCGTGGGCTTTCGCCCCACGCACGTCATAGGCGGGCAACTCGAGGCCCTTCACGTGCATCGCGTAGTAGGCCGCGTCACCGCCGATGCGCTCGGCGGCTTCCTTCACCCCATCGGCCAGCAGGTCGCCGATGCCGTCCCTGTACGCCATCTTCTCGAGAAGCGCCATCATCGCGCGGTCGTTGCCGAAGGAGATGTCGAGGTCGCCGCTGTCGATGGCGGAGAGCGCGCCCCGCTCGGAGAGTTCCATGGCGAAGCCTATCGTGACGCCGGCGGACATCGTATCGAGGCCGAGTTCGTCGCAGAGACGGTCCGCGGCGATGATGGCGTCCATGTTGTCCACTCCGCACTGAGTGCCAAGGGAGTAGAGACTCTCGAACTCGGGGCCCTCGGCCATGATGCCGGTATAGGGCGCGTTCCGGGCCAGCTTCAACTGGCTACACGCGACAGGACAACCCTGACACGGATTCCTGCCCACGGTGACGGCCTTGCCTGCCTCGGTGCCCAATTCGTCCACCGGGACGAACTCGCCCGTAGCCTGCCAGTTCTTGGCGGCCAGCATCCCCATGGCACCCAGAACATCCACCACCATCGGCGTACCGATCTTCGCGAACGCAGAGTACAGGACGGGACTCTCCCGCATGTGTTCGCGGAAGGAGGAACGGGCGGTCTTGTAGGCATCGGGGTCGGCGACCGCGATCTCCCCATGACCGCGCACAGCGATGGCCTTCAGGTTCTTGGAGCCCATGACGGCCCCCAAACCTTTGCGGCCCGCGGCCCGGCGCTCGTTGATGATGCACGCCAAGCGACTCAGGTTCTCGCCCGCCGGCCCGATACACGCGATCCGGTATCCCTGGTCTTTCAGCGAGTCCTTGATCATCTGCTGACAGTCGGACGTGTGCGTGCCCCACAACCCCGCCGCGTCCCTGAACTGCACGTCGCCGTCGTTGATGGTCACGTACATGGGCGAGGCGGCTGTGCCCTCCACGATAAGGGCGTCGTACCCCGCGAACTTGAGCTCCGCTGGGAAGAAGCCTCCGGTGGTGGCCATGCCCACAGCCCCCGTCAGCGGGCTCTTGGAGGTGACGGCCATCCGACTGGCGCAGGGTGTGTCGCTGCCCGAAAGCGGCCCCGATGCGAAGATGAGCTTGTTGTCCGGCCCCAGCGGATCCGCGCCCGCGGGCACCTCATCATAGAGCGTCTTGATGCCGAATCCCGCGCCACCGATATAGCCCTTCGCGAACTCAGGAGAGAGTTCCTCGGTGTGCGCCTCTTTGCGGGAAAGATCAACCCGCAGGATCTTCCCAGTGTATCCCCCCTGCAACATGAGACTCCCTCCCTTTGTGCCCTTGACCCAGTGCCCCGACCAGTCTCGGCAAACAGAAAAAGCACCCCCCGCGCGGCTCCATCTCCGCGTCGGGAAGCGCCTTCACTTCCGCGATAGACGATACAACCCGCCATGGAGGGTGTCAAGGAACCCGGCGCCTGCAGCCGCGTTACGAAGGTGGCGGTCGCGGCCGCGCTACGAAGCCGGGGTCTTCGCGAGCAACGTGATCACCGCCTCTGCGATGTCCGCCATCTTCTTGTTCTTGTCCATGCTGAGCTTCTGGATACGCCTGAACGCCTCCGCCTCACTCAGCCCTTCATGCGCCGCGAGCAGGGCTTTCGCGCGATTGACCAGCTTGCTGGCGCGGATGGTCTCCTTGAGCGACTCATTCTCGTCGCGCAACGTGCGCAGCTCCGCGGAATGGGCCATCGCCAGGTGTAGGGCGGGCAGCAGGTTGATCGAATCGAACGGCTTCACGAGGTAGGCTTTCGCCCCGAGTTCGATCGCCCGTTCAATGACGGACCTCTCGCTGAAAGCCGTGAGGATCACCACGGGTCGGATCCGCTCACAGTTCATGAGACGTAGCGCCTCGAGTCCATCCGTACGGGGCATCTTGACGTCAAGGAAGACGAGGTCGGGATCGAGGCTGCGCGCCAGACGCACGGCCTCGTCGCCGTCGCCGGCTTCGCCCACCACCTCGTGCCCCAGGCCTTCGAGCATCTCGCGAAGATCCATGCGGATGATGGATTCGTCGTCGGCTATCAAGATCCGCAGCATCTGCACCTGACCGTCCACCTAGACTTGCACCGGGTCCCCAGGGAAGGTGATCCGGGCTTCCATTCCGGGTTCCGCCCGGCACACGGCGAAGTTCCCACGAAGCTCACCCCCGACGATAGTCCCGATGAGTTGCAGCCCGAGACCTTGGTCACGTGCGAGATCGAAGCCCACGGGAGGGCCGTCGCCGTCGTCTCTCACGACAAGCGTAACCGCTCCGTTCTCCTGACCCAAGCGGACCGTGATCGTGCCCTCGGTGCGGTCTCGGAATCCATGCTTGAGCGCGTTCCCCAGGAGTTCGCTCACCACGACCGCCACGTTCGTGGCTTGTTGTGAGTTCAACGCGAGGCCCGGTTGACCCTCGACGGACACCGCTATCTCTTGATTCGGCCCGGACATCGCCCGGAGCACGAAATCGGACACGTTCTGCACGATGGACACCGGATCGACCAACCCAGAATGCCTCTCCGAAAGCACCTCATGGACGACGGCGATGCTCAGAATACGCCGAATACTACTCTCGAGAGCCTCCTTGGCCGACGGGTCGCCCAAGCGACGCAGCTGCAGATTCAGCAGACTGGCAATGATCTGCAGGTTGTTCTTCACCCGATGGTGCATCTCGCGGGCCACGTTGGATTCACGATACCGCACGTACATCTCGGCCATGACGGCAAGGGGCATCGAGAGGTAGTTCAAGAATGCCATGCCCCGGGGAACGGCGTCCGTTGCGAATCTCAATACCAGCGCACCGTTGGCCCGGTCTTTGAGGAGCAGGGGGGCGACGATCCGTACTGGGGCGACGATCCGTACTGCGTCGACGTCGACGCTCCGCTCGATCACCCGAGACTCCATTGCGCGGGCCGCGAGCCGGGCCTCGATCACGAGTTCTTCCGCCCCACCGTCCCTACCCACTAGCTCGGGGGCTTCCCCGTTCAACCACAGCGAGAAGCCGTGGGCGCCCATGTGCCGTTCGATGACGGTGGCGATGTTGGTCAACGCCGCGCGGTTGTCGTCTGCAGTGACGATCTCCCGGGCGATCACATTCACCGTCTCGATCTCGCGTGCCTGTTCCTCGATGGTGCGCTCCATGATGACCCGGTGGACCGCACGGGCCACCAGGTCGCAGATGCTGGCCGCCACCTCCATACTGAGCAGAGGCTCGCCGGCCTCGAGTTCCAAGAAGCCCAGGGGCCGCCCCATGCTCATGAGGGGTAGCACGGAGCTGCCGGCGCGGCCCCGCGGGGGAGTCGCGAGCCGTTCGCGGCCGGTGGCTCCCATCACATCAACGTGGAACCGCGCACGCGACGCGCCCGTCAGCTCGCCGATGATGCGCTCGTAGCGACCGAGGCGGTCGGGCCAGTTGTCCTTGTCCAGCACAATCGCGTTGGCAGCTCGTACGGCCGCCAGCTCCCGGGTGCGCCCCTCCAGCTCGGCTTCTATCTCCTTGAGGGCGTTCGCGTTGCGACGCGTCGCCGCCGCCAGGGGATCGAGTTTGTCGCCGATCACCAAGGCGACGACCGACTGATTGCAGTAGATGGGCAGGCCCTCGTCGCTCAGACCGTACTCCCCGGCCGTCTGAAAGCCGGCGACCGCGGCTCCACCCGTGACTCGGCGCAGGAACCGCTCATCGACCCGAGGTTCCCGCTCGTTGTTGCCGAACAACAGCGAGCATGCGAACAGGAACACCGCCGCCGGGTCCCGCACGTGACCGATGTCGATGGCTTTTGAGACGGCGTCGGAGGCCGCCGACTGCTGCTTCTCCAGGTCCATCTCCATCACGGTGATGGCCTGCATGCCCTGCATGTTCGGGCCGAACTGAACGGAGCCGTCTCCCAGGGCTCTCTCGAGAACGAGAAGGTGATGCTCGCCGTAGACGTCGGCGGCGCCGAAGGGCGTGCGCGAGAAATCGGTGCTCTGGTCGTCGACTCCGATGGAATCCACTCCCATCAGGTCGGCGCAGACGTCGGCGGCGGGCCGATCGTCGATCTCGTGCACCACATGGCCCTCCGCGCGGGTGACCACAGCGCGCCGCTTCGTCGGCCTGAACCCATGAGCGACTCCCACCCCGAACAAGAGATCGGACTCCACCACGGCCAAGACGACGGCATCGCGGTAGGCCTGGCCGTTAGCGATCTGGAAGTTGCTCACGGCAAGGTCGGGCGTGCTCGAGTTCCCGCCCACGATGGGCACTCGCCCGAGTGTGCCGCGTTTCAGGAACCCCTGGATCTCGTGGCCGAGCGAAGGCTGGTCGAGCGTCTTGCCCGGCGAGAAGAGCATCACGAACAGCGGCGAGAGCCCGGAGGCGGGGTGTGCGAAGTAGAACGGTCGGCCGACCTTCGGCCCATCGCGGAAGTACGCGGCTGATCGACCCCGGGGAAGCGCGGCCCGCGTCGCCGCCTGCCAATCGCCCGAGACGCCCTCGCCCACTCCCACTTCCGCGCTCAGGTGTGGAGACGCGAGGATGCTCACCACGATCGAGTCCGCGAGGGGGGCGCCGCAGATCTCGCCGGCGCTGGACGCACCGATCATCGGGTAGTCACCCACGACAGCAGCCACGCCGCTCGCGACCGCTTCCGGGTCGAACCGAGCAGATGCGAACACGGTCACGAGAGAAGGCCGGAAGACCCGGAGCCGGCTCATGCAGAGTTGAGCCGCTTGGGCCGCGACCGTCGCCGCATCGGTGCCCGAAGCGGCGGCAGAACCTACTTCGAGGTATCGACCCACAAGCGCCCCCCGGTCACCCGTCATCTGTCGCCACGGACCTCTGTAGAGTAGCATCTGGAATCGGACGTGCCCGGCGACAGGGCGGGACACCCGAGGCGCGGGCGCACAAGACGCGGACCCAAGAGGGGGACATGGGCAGACTGACCGACAAGGTGGCAGTGATTACGGGAGCGGGTTCGGGAATCGGCTTGGCGGCGGCAAAGCGCTTCGCCGGCGAGGGAGCGAGCGTCCTGGTGGTCGATCGAGACGAGGCGGCAGCCGACCGGGTCGCAGCCGCGATCGGCGACGCGGCGAGTCCGTACGCGGCCGACGTGCGCCGCCCGGAAGAGGTAGAAGACGCCATGGCCGCGGCAGCCGAACGCTTCGGTGGCATCGACATCGTCCTGGCCAACGCGGCCGTGTGGGGCACGACGTCCGCGCTGGACTCCTATCCGGATGAGACCTTCGCCGAGGTGCTCGAGGTCAACGTCACCGGCGCGTTCCTCACGCTGAAGTACGCCGTCCCTCACATGAAGACTCGGGGCGGGGGCAGCATCGTCATCACGTCGTCGGTCACGGGGATGATGGGCAACCCGGGGAACGTCGCCTACAGCGTGAGCAAGACCGCGCTCATCGGCCTCATGCGCGTCGCCGCCGTCGAGTACGCAGCGGCCGGGATCCGCGTCAACACGGTGAACCCAGGGCCCACCGAGACCCCGTTCACCAGGCTGCTCGAGCAGGGGATCAGCCCTGAACGCCCCGCGGGGGCTCAGGCGCTGATCCAGGATGGGATCCCTCTCAAGCGCTATGCCGCCCCGGAAGAGGTAGCCGAACTCATGCTCTTCCTCGCCTCCGACGAGAGCGGTTTCTGCACCGGCGGGATCTACATGATCGACGGCGGTATGCACATGGCTTGAGGCGTCAGGCGTCAGGCGCCGGGCGCCCGGAGTCGGGTGCTTGGCGTCAGGCGCCGTACTCCCGGCCGAAGACGTCGACCGCCTTGATCGCGTTGAAGATGACCCGGTGGTCGTAGTACCTGCCGAGCTCGTCGGGCTGCGAGGACGCTCCGGCCATGGAACTGATCAGCACGACGTCGCGCGCCGCGGCGAGCGCCACCCGCTCTATCACCTCGTCCGAGGTGTCGGTGAGCGTAAGCTCCTCGAGGGTGGTGGGAAGGCCTACCGCGCGGCAGAAGTCGAACACCGTCTTGAGGAACTCGGGCGGCCGTCCTTCGAGCATCAACTGTGTGAGCGTGCCGTACGCCACCACTTCGCCGTGGTATCGGGGCGAGGCGAAGAACTCAGCGACGTGGTAGAAGCCGTGGCCCACCGCGTGAGAGCCGGAGATGCCGCCACTCTCGAAGCCGAGCCCGCTCAGAAGGATGTTGGCCTCTACGACCGCTTCAAGGCCGGGACCCGCCACCCCCGCGTCCGCCTCACGTTTGGCCTGGACTCCGTAGGTCATCAGTAGGTCGAAGCACAGCCGGGCGAGGGCTTGTGCGGCGCGTGTGCTGTGGGAGCGGGTGACTACCGCCGGTGAGCCGGTGCGGAGGCACATGTCCGCCTCGAAGTAGGTGGCCAGGGCGTCGCCCATGCCCGCCACCAAGAGGCGCACCGGAGACGCGGCGATGACGGTAGTGTCCACGAAGACCATCGCCGGGCTGGAGGGGAAGAGCATGGTGGCTTCAACCACGTGGTCGTCCGTGTAGACCAGGGATACCGATGATGTGGATGCGTCACTGGCCGCGACGGTGGGGACGTTGATGCACGCGACTCCCGCCCCGAGGTCGGGGATGTGCTCCGGCGGCACCATCTCTACGTTCAAGGCCGATCTCGTGGCGGCCGCCCGACCCGCGTCCAGGACCTTGCCGCCCCCGCAGTTGATGATCGCGTCGTGTCCGCCCTGGATACAGACGTTCTTGATCCGCTCGATCTCCACGCGGGTGCACTCACCCCCGAAGTCCACGAAGGCGTGGGCGAGCCCCCTCGCCTCAAGGCTCCGCGTGATAGCCGCTCCCACGGCCTTCTTCGCGCTCGGCGAGACGAGGATGAGAGGGTTCCGGAGGCCAAGGATCTCCAGTTGTTCCCCCATATGGTCGAGAGCGCCGGGTCCTTGAACGTACCGGCCCGGAGCCAGCATCACCTTCAGCGTCATGGTCACACTCCCCTTTCGCTCTTCAGTTCCGTCTCGAACACCGCCCCGAACGCCCGTCTGAGTTCCCGGCCCACCTGTTCCAGGGTGATCGTCCGGCCCGAAGCCCGTTCGAGCGAGGTCACCGCCCGCCCGTGGATCCCGCAGGGCACGATCAGATCGTAGTGCGGCATGTACGGGCTCACGTTGAGAGAAGCGCCGTGCATGGTCACCCAACGCCGCACCCCGAGCCCGATCGCGCCGAGCTTGCCTTGAGAACACCACACCCCTGGATAGTCAGGGTCTCGGTACGCAGGCACCCCGATCGCGCAGGCGGCGCGGATCATGATCTCCTCAAGACGGCGTGCGTGAGCGTGAACATCCCGCCCATACCCGGCGAGATCCACGATCGCGTAGCACACGAGTTGACCCCACCCATGGTAGGTGACGTCGCCGCCGCGATCAGCCTTGTGCACGGCGATCCCCGCCGCGGCCAATCCGTCGGCATCCACGAGGACGTGCTCCGCCTTCGCTGCGCGGCCCAGCGTGAAGCACGGGTCGTGCTCCACCAGCATCGCTATGTCGGGGATCTCACCAACACGTCGGCGCGCAGCCAGCTCGAGTTGGAGCCGGTTGGCTTCCTCGAATCCCAACCTGCCCTTGTCCACCCACAGCGCTTCGCGCCGCTTGATCCTCGCCACTTCGTCCCCCAGGTCGGGGTACAACGTAGCAGACAGCGCGGCGAACTCAAAACACGCCCTCCCCCGCGCCTTCCGATTCGCCGACCACCAGGACAAGACCGGCCGCGATGGGCGCAAACTGTACTCAGACGTCAGTCCTTGCACTGCCCCACACACGGTGGTAGTTTGGGGCACCTTGCAGGACTCGCAGTGGACGGGGGGACACATGAGCGGACGGTTGCAGGACAAGGTGGCTGTCATCACGGGTGGGGGCACCGGTATCGGAGCGGCCACAGCGCGCAGGTTCGCCGCCGCGGGAGCGAAGGTCGTGGTCACCGGGCGTCGGCTCGAACCCATCGAGGCAGTAGCTCGAGAAGTGGGGGGGATCGCGCTGGCGGGCGACGTGAGCGACGCGGCACACTGCGACGCGCTCGCGGCGTTGGCGGTGGACACCTACGGCGGCCTCGACATCCTGGTGGCGAACGCCGGAGTGGAGCTCTTCGGCTCCGCCGTCGATGTGGACCTCGACCAGTGGCGCGAGGTGCTCCGCGTCAACTTGGATGGCGTGCTGTTCTCGGCGCGCTCCGCACTTGGGCCCATGCGAAAACGAGGTGGCGGAGCCATCGTAGTGATGGGCTCGGTGGCGTCGTTGTTCGGGGTGCCCTCGTTCGTCTCCTACGTGACCAGCAAGCATGCGGTCATCGGACTGATGCGCTCCCTGGCCGTGGACTACGGACCCGAGGGCATCCGGGTCAACGCGGTCTGCCCCGCCTTCACGCGCACCGAGATGGGCGACAGAGCCCTGGAAGCGATGGGCGGACAGGTAGGGCTGACTCTCGAAGAGGCGGCGCTCCGAGCCACCCGGAACTATCCGCTCCGCCGCACCGCGGAGCCGTCAGAGGTGGCGAGTGTCATCGAGTTCCTCGTATCCGATGACGCGTCTTTCGTCACTGGAGCCACCATCCCGGTGGACGGCGGCGCCTGTATCGTTGATCTGGGCATGGCCGAGTTCTCAGGCTGACGCGTGATCCGTGTACCTGCCGAACCTGAATCTCTAGACATCGATCCGGCGCGCACCGCCGTGATCGTGGTAGACATGCAGAACGCCTTCGCCAGCAAGGGCGGGATGCTCGAACTGGCGGGCATGGACATCACCGGCGCGGACGAGGTTGTCGAGGTGAACCACCGGGTCCTCGCTGCGGCCCGAGCCGCGGGCATCGACGTGGTCTTCCTGCAGATAGGCTATGACGCCGAGCAGACCAACGCCGGCGGCCCCGCATCGCCGAATCCCATGAAGGAGCTTGCGCTGTGCTTGATGCGGGCTCGGCCTGAGCTGCGCGGGAAGGTCCTCACCTACGGAACCTGGGATTTCGAGGTGGTGGATCGGTTGAAGCCGGAACCGGGCGACCTCGTGGTGTACAAGACCCGCTACAGCGGCTTCGCCGGCACCAACCTCGACCAACTGCTCCGCGTGCGAAACAAGCGCCACCTGATCTTCACCGGCATCGCAACGAACGTCTGCGTCGAGTCGACGCTGCGCGACGCCTACTTCCTCGAATACTGGCCCTTGCTCGTCAGCGACGCGTGCATGCAGGCCGGACCGCCCACGGCGCATGACGCCACCATCTTCAACGTGAGCACGTTCTTTGGCTGGGTCACCACCAGCGAACCGCTGCTGGAGGCCCTCTCAGCGAGGACCGAACACGAAGGAGGACACGCATGTCGATGAGCCAGGAGCAACTACTCCAGGTGTTCCGCTGCATGGTCAAGATCCGCGAGTTCGAGAACCGCGCCCACGAGGTGTTCCTCGCGGGTGAACTCCCGGGCTTCCTCCACCTCTACCTCGGCGAGGAGGCCATCGCGGCGGGGGTCACGGCGGCGCTTCGCGCCGACGACTGGGTAGCCAGTTCCCACAGGGGCCACGGCCACCTGATCGCGAAGGGCGGCGATATCCGTCTGATGATGGCCGAGATCTTCGGACGCTCGACGGGCTACTGCAGGGGCAAAGGCGGCTCCATGCACATCGCCGACCTCGATCTCGGCATCTTGGGCGCCAACGGCATCGTGGGCGGCGGCATCCCGATCGCCACCGGCGCCGCCCTGGCGTGCCAGTACCGAGGCACCGACAGCGTGGTTGTCAGCTTCTTCGGCGACGCCGCCTCGAATCGAGGCACGTTCCACGAGGCCGTCAACATGGCGGCCGTGTGGGATCTTCCGGTCATCTTCGTCTGCGAGAATAACCTCTACGGCGTCTCCACCTGCCAGCGAGATCACATGAGGATCACCGATGTCGCCGAACGGGGGGCAGCGTACGGTATCCCGGGAGTCGTGGTCGATGGCAACGACGTGGAGGCGGTCTACGAAGCCGCTGTGACGGCCGTCTCATTGGCGCGGCAAGGCGCCGGTCCGACCCTCCTGGAGTGCAAGACGTGGAGACATCAAGGGCATTTCGTCGGCGACCCCTGCGCCTATCGGGACCCAAGCGAGCACGAGGAGTGGATGGCGAAAGACCCCATCCTGCGCGGAACTCGATTGCTGATCGAGCAAGGCCTCGCCACAGAAGAGGCCATCGCGCGCCTCACCTCCGAGATCAAGGCGGAGATCGAGGAAGCCATCGAGTTCGGCCGCTCGAGCCCGTGGCCGGACGAGGCGGACCTGCTCACCGACGTCTACAGCGAGTGAGGGGGACGGCGCATGGGAACTGACACCGTTTCGACCAAGACCATGACCTACGCCCAGGCGATCTGCGACGGCATCGCCGTCGAGATGCGGCGCGATCCCGACGTCTACGTGGTGGGTGAGGACGTGGGCATGTTCGGTGGAGGCCTCGGTGTGACCCTGGGCCTTCTCGACGAGTTCGGTCCGAGGAGAGTGCGCGATACGCCGCTCTCGGAGACGGCGATCGTGGGCCACGCCGTGGGCGCGGCGGCGGCCGGCCTGCGACCGGTGGCCGAGATCATGTTCGACGACTTCCTCGGGATCGTCATGGATGAGCTCGGGAACCAGGCAGCCAAGGCCCGCTACATGTTCGGCGGCAAGGTCAAGATCCCCATGGTCCTCAGAGCCTCGTGCGGCGCCGGCATCAGAGCCGCGGCGCAACACTCGCAGTCTCTGGAGGCCTGGTGCGCGCACGTGCCGGGCCTCAAGACGGTCGCCCCGAGCACACCGGCGGACGCGAAGGGCCTGATCATCGCCGCCATCCGCGACAACAACCCCGTGGTCTTCCTTGAGCACAAAATCCTGCTCGGAATAGCGGGGGACGTGCCGGAGGGCGAGTACATCGTGCCTATCGGCAAGGCGGCGGTCAAGCGGGAGGGTGATGACGTCACGTTGGTCACGTGGTCGGCCATGGTCCCCCAGGCAGAACGGGCGGCCGAGCTACTGGCCGAACAAGGGGTCAGCGTGGAGGTCATCGACCTGCGCACGATCGTGCCTCTCGACAAGGAGGCCATCCTCGAGTCTGTGGCCAACACGCATCGGCTCGTAATCGTGCACGAGGCGGTGCGGACCGGAGGGTTCGGCGGAGAGATCGCCGCCATCGTGGCCGACGAGGGCTTCGACCTGCTGGACTCGCCCATCAAGCGGGTGACGGCGCCCGACACTCCAGTGCCGTTCAGTCCGGTGCTGGAAGACGCCTACCTGCCCAGCGCCGAGAAGATTAAGGCTGCCGTGCTCGACCTGATGTAGGCCCGACGAACGACGCGCACCGAACTCCAAGGAGAGACGACCACCGTGGCTACTTCGATCGTGATGCCCAAGCTCGGCCTCACTATGACCGTGGGAGCCGTGGCGCTCTGGGTCGCCGATGAGGGGCAGCGGGTTGCCGTGGGGGACGTCATCGTAGAGATCACCACGGAGAAGATCACGTACCAGGTGGAGGCTCAGGTAGCCGGCGTCCTGCTCAAGATCGTGGTGGAAGAGGGAGAGGTCGCTGTCGGGACGACGATCGGCGTGATCGGGGAGCCCGGCGAGGACATCACAGCCTTACTCGGGGGGCGCACGGAGTTCTCCCCGGGAGGTGACGCCCTCGGCGCCCAGGTCGCACCCACCGGCGGCGCCGTCCCGCCCGCCGTCCCGCCCGCCGTCCCGCCGGTGAGCCCACCCGCCACCCCGCCCGCGCCACGTGCGACCCCCGCAGGCGAGCGTCCCACCCAGGCGGGAGCCCGCGTCCTCGCGTCGCCCGCCGCGCGGAAGCTCGCGGCGGAACTCGGCGTCGATCTCGCCACGGTCTCCGGCTCGGGCCCGGGGAACCGCATCACCATCGACGACGTGCAGGCGGCGCACGAGGCAGGCGTGCCTGGCGCCGCCCTGGCTCCGCCCCAAGCCGGCGCCGCACCGGGCGCCGCAGCGACCGTCGCACCCGCTGCCGTCGCACCCGCTACGCACGGTGCCGACGTGGGTGGGCGGACCACGCGAACGGTGCGCCGCACGATCGCCTACACCGGGATGCGCCGCACGATCGGCGAGCACATGACCGCGAGTCGCGACACCTCGCCCACGGTCACACACCATGTGCGGGCCGATGTGCACGAACTGATCGAATCCCTCACCCGGGTCAACGAGGGGCGTTCCGGCGGCGACCAAGTGTCGGTCACCGCCGTCGTAGTCAAGGCGGTCGCGGCGGCCATCGAGACGCAGCCCGCGATCAACGCGACGCTCGCGGGCGACGAGATCCACGTGTGGCGGGAGATCGACATCGGCGTGGCCGTGTCGGTGCCCGACGGGCTGATCGTACCTGTGATCAGGGACGCGAACCTGAAGGGGGTTGTCGAGATCACCGGCGAGCTCCAAGACCTCGCTCGGCGTGCGCGCGAGGGCGTTCTACTGCCCGACGAGGTGAGCGGAGGCACCTTCACCGTGACCAGCCTGAGCGGCTACGGTTCCGTTGACTGGTTCACCCCGATCATCAACCAACCCGAGGCGGCCATCCTCGGCGTGGGGCGCGTGATCGATGATGTCATCGCGGTCAACCGCTCGATCGTGGTGCGCCACACGGTGGGGCTCTCGCTCACCTTCGATCACCGGATCGTCGATGGAGTTCCCGCGGCGGAGTTCCTGAAGGCGCTGCTGGACCGGCTTGGAGACCCCGAGGCCATCCTGGCGTAGAACCTAGCCGGTCGGCCCGCACTCGACGCGGGACTGGAGCAGACTCCAACCTTCATCCACCTCGGCTTGGAGTTGGGCGATCTGCTCGGGGCTCAGGTGGCGGAACCGCTTCTGCCCCTCGAAGTATCGTTCCACGGGCACGCCCTTGGAGCCGTGGTTGATCGTGTAGCGCACGCCGTCCTCGACCTCGATCAGAGGGAAGACCCCCGTCTCCACCGCCAAGCGCGAGATACCCACCGCCGCATTCTCGGGCAGTCCCCATCCGTCGATACACGGCGTGAGCACCACGATGAAGCGCATGCCCTTCATGTCACGCGCTTTGGCCACCTTGCGCGCCAAGTCGTCGGGGTAGCCTACGGTGGCGGTAGCCACGTAGGGGATGCGGTGAGCCGCCATGATCTCGGCGATGTTCTTCTTCCCGGTGAGCTTGCCCCCTGGGGTGGAGGCCGTCGAGGCCAAGTGTGGCGTCGAACCGGACTTCTGGGCGCCGGTGTTCATGTAGCCCTCGTTGTCCATGCACACGTACACCATGTCTTCGTTGCGCTCGGCCGCGCCGGACAGCGCCTGGAAGCCGATGTCGTAGGTGCCGCCGTCGCCGGCCATCACCAACACGTTCACGCCGTCCTTCCCCTGGCTCACGAGCGCCCGCTTGATGCCGGCGGCCGCGGCGGCGCTGGACTCCAAGGTTCCGTGCACGATGGGCACGTGCATGGAACTGTTGGGCTGCAGACCGGCGATGATGGCGATGCACGAGGGAGGTACGACGGCGATGGTGCGTGACCCCATCGTGTTGATGACGTAGCGCACCGCGAGCGCCTCGCCACAGCCCGCACAGGCGTGATGCCCCGAGAGGAAGACGCCGGCCTCATCGATCTCGTAGTTGGTTCTCATCGACGCCACACCGATTGTGGAACGGGCTCCTCGGCCAAAGCCTCGCGCGTCAGCTCCTCGATCCGCTTGGGTGAGACGTTCACCCCGCCCACGCCGGCCATGTAGCCGTGCACCTTGGGCAGGCCGTCCATGCCGCACAGGGCGGCTTTCAGCTCCTGGTGAAGGATGCCACCCGCGCCTGGGGAGAAGTTCCGCTCGATCACTACCAACTTCGGCACCCCGGTCACCGCCTCGCGCATGGCCTCGATCGGGAAGGGCCGGAACAACCTCAGCTTCACCAACCCCGCGGCCACGCCGGCCGCACGGAGAGCGTCCACCGCGACCCGGGCCGTCCCGGCCATCGCACCGAAAGCCACGATCGCGATCTCGGCCTCCTCCATGCGGTAGCGCTCCACGATGCCGTAGCTGCGCCCGAAGGCGCGGCCGTACTCCGCGTCGGCTTCCACGGCAAGCGCCGGCACGGTGTCCATCGACCCGCCCACCGCCTCGCGGAAACGATAATAGAGTTCCTGGTTCACCGGGTTGCCCCACGACCGGCCGATATCCGGATCGAGCCGGATGGCGGGATCGAACGGCGGAAGATAGGCATCGACCGCGGCCTGCGCCGGTACGATCACCGGCTCCAGCGAGTGTGAGATGTAGAAGGCCTCGTGCACCACCATGGTGGGCAACATCACCTGCTCGGCCACCCGGTAGGCCTGGATCACCGTGTCGAGAGACTCCTGCGCGCTCTCGGTGTAGTACTGGATCCAGCCGGTGTCCCGCTGCGAGAGGCTGTCGGTCTGATCGGGCCAGAACCCCCAGGGCGAGCTGACCGTGCGGTTCACGTTCATCATGACGATGGGCGTGCGCGCCCCGGAGGCGAAGTGCAGCATCTCGTGCATGAGCAGGAGACCTTGGGAGGCGGTGGCGGTGAACACCCTGGCGCCCGTGAGCGAGGCGGTGATGCAGGCTGTCATGGCCGAGTGCTCGGACTCGGCGGTCATGAGGTCCACCTCGAACTCACCGGCCAGCTGCAGATCGCTGATCTTCTCGAGGATGGGCGTCTGCGGGGTGATCGGGTACACCGGCACCACAGCCGGCCGCGCCAGCATCACGGCGTAGGCGACGGCGTGGTTGCCGGTGAGGAGCATGCGGGTCTCGGTGGTGACGGTCACAGTGCTACAACGTCAGACCGAGGTGCAGCACGACGGGCGACCGATCGATAGGCCTACCTTCGATGCACCTCCGCACGAGTTGGCGGCCTGCAATGACGTCGAGCACGGGGCTCCCCCTTCGGCCCTCGCTCACGAATCGGGCCGGTCGCCGTATCTCAAGATTATCTCATCGGTCGGCCGCTTCTGTGACCACACTTGTTCGAACTCGGTGTACGGGCGGCCGCTTCGGTAATGATCCTAGCGGGCTTCCTCGTAGAGCTTACGCACGAGCTGCCCCTTCATGTCGTAGCGCGGGAGCGTCTCGGGGGGCACCAGTTCCACTTTGCTTGGAATCGAGAGCCTGTCCTTGAGCAGCCCCTCGAGTCTGGACTTCAGCGACGGCAGGTCGCTCACGTCCGCGCCGTATTCGACCATGATCCTCATGGGCGGGGCCACCCCCGGCCCCGGCTTCTCGAGGGCGATCTGCATCTCCCCAGTGGTCTCCGGCACCAGGGAGGCCACGATGTCCTTGACCGCGGTGGGGAACACGTTCACTCCGAGGACGATGAGCATGTCATCGGTGCGGCCCACACAGCGCAGTTGGAAGCTGGTGCGACCACAGCCGCAGGACGTGGCCGTGACGACCACCCGGTCGCGAGTGCGAAAACGCAGGAGGGGACAGCACTCGCGATCGATCGCCGTGTAGACCAACTCCCCCGATACGCCCTCCTCGATCCCCAGCCGTTCGCCCGAATCCGGATCGATGATCTCGGGGATGATGTACTCCTGGGCGTTGAAGTGCATGCCGCGTTGCTCGGGGCATTCGCCGAAGATGATGGGGGCCATGTCGGCGTTGCCCAGGCCCTCGGTCAGTCTGACTCCCCAGTCATTCTCTATGCGCTTGCGAACAGCGGGAATGCCGGCCCCCGGCTCGGCTCCGCTGATGATGCGCTCGAGTCCCAGCTCCTTCGGATCCATGCCGTAGTGGGAACGCACATACTCAGCCAAGTAGACGGCGTAGGAGGGGGTGCAGTGCAGCACACTGGCGTGCAGCGACCGGAGCGCCATCACCACCTTCTCAGACGCGCCTGTCCCGATAGGCACCAGGGTTGCCCCAAGGTGCTCCGTAGCGTCCTTGACGGGCAGCCCCCCCACGAACATGGTCAATCCCACCGCGTGGATGACGATGTCCTCCTTGCGCACTCCCTGGGTGTACAGCGAACGGGTGGTCAGGTCTCTCCAGACCAACGCGTCGTGGTGGGTGATGCCCACGTAGCTCGGACGACCCGTGGTGCCGGTGGAGGAGTGGATCCGGATGACTTCTCTCATCGGAGCGACCGCGTGGTTGCCGAGAGGTGGATCGGCCAGCTGGCTGTCGCGCAGCTCCTCCTTGGTCGTGAAGGGCAGACGAGCCAGCCCCTCGAGCGTCGCCACGTCGGCCGCGGTCAGTCCGGCCTCGGCGAACTTCCTCTGGTAGAAGGGTGAACCTTCGCAGACGTACTCCACCTGCTTCCGCAGCTTGGATTCCTGGACGGCGACCAACTCCGACGGAGTCATCGTCTCCATCCCACGGTTCAGGAAATCTTCCCCCAAGGCTTCTCCCCCTCCCGAATGTCCGTGAGCATGGCGAAGTCTAATGTCTGACAACAGGGATGATAAGCGGCCACTACACTGCGTGTCAACCCGAAGGACGTCCTATGCGGTCGGCATACCGCCCATCCCCTCGAGGACGATCCCGTCGCCGGCACGTTGACTGCATCTGACGTCTGAGGATAGGATGATAGGCGGCTTGGACGTCAGCTGTCAACGACCTCGCGAAACGTGAGCGACAGCCTCCCCGTCCAGCTTCACTGGGGGGTCCCATCGGAACGCTCGCGACCGCGCGAAAGGCGCAGGTGACCATCGATGGCGAAGATGTTCAAAGCGCTCAAGAATGAGCGCTTCTTCGAGAAAGTGGCAAACAGCATCCAGCGTGAGATCCTGCTGGGCAATTTGCTTCCGAACCAGAAGCTGCCCAGCGAGACAGAGCTCGCGAAGCAGTTCAACGTGGGTCGCTCCGCCATCCGGGAGGCTTTGAAAGTACTCGAGCTCACCGGCTTCCTGTACGTGAAACGTGGCTACAACGGCGGCACCTTCGTGAAGCCGCCCGATCCCGCCGATTCGTTCGCCGCAACCACTCCTTTCGGCATGGCCACCACCGGCTGGGAGCAGCTGATGGAGGCACGGAAGCTCATCGAGACAAGGGCCGCCGAGCTGGCATCCGCGCGGGCGGAGGACGACGAGATAGCAGTGCTGTGGGAGGAGCTGGAACGCATGCGAAGCGTGATGGGTGTGCCGGCACGCTTCATCGAGCAGGACGTGGGCTTCCATCTACGTATCGCCGAGGCCGCCAAGAACGAGGTGTTCGTCGACATCATCACCTCCGTGCGCACCTCCATGAAGAAGGAGACCAACGAACTGATCGCCCAGGAAGGCGCCCTCCAAGAGATCCTTGATGACCACGAGCGCATCTGCGACCGCATCACCGCGCACGACCCCGCCGGCGCGGCTCAAGAGATGGCTCGACATCTGCAGAACATGGAGGTGCGCATAGCCCAGGCCCGCCAGGAGCAGGAGGGGTAACCCCCACCGAGTTCGACGCCACGCGGCGCGTGACACTGCGGCCGCGCTCGCGCGACACCCCCGCAACGCGGGGGTGCGGGCTAGGAGCCGGGGTGCGCCTTCCGAAGAGAGATCGGGGGAAGCGCGGATCTGGGGGTACGATCCGCCGGCTCCGGGGTAGCGGTGCGGGTGAACCGAAGCAGGTAGGAGCGGAAGGAACCCGTGCGCACGCACCCGGCGATCACCCCGACCTGGTATGCCGCATGCTCCGCCAGAGAGAACCACAGGAAGACGGGAAGGGCCAGACGCGGCCGCTTCGCCGCGAAGTCGACCACCACCACGTAGAGTAGCGCGGCCGTCGCGAGAAACCAGAGACCGGGGAAGACCAACCCGGCCGCGACCAACACAAGTAGGTAGTAGCGGACCAGGTGGAATGCCACGGAGTAGAGGAACGACAGGTGGCCCCTGACCACCGAGAACCACACCCGGCTCACACGGACCCCCGCGTCTTCCCGCGCTAGACGGACCGTGGCCCGCACCCCGTCTGCGGCCAGCGGCACTAAGGCGAGAGGGAGCAACCGCGGTTCGAGCCCCACCACCGCGGCGGCGATGAGTCCCGAAGACAAAGACGGGAGAAGGCGAACGGGCATCGTCTTGCGCTTCTCGGGATGGAGCCCATGAAGCAGTGCCTCTGACGTGCCGTACGTCGCGCGCCGGCGGAGCATCTCGCTGAGTCGGTTGCGATGCCGATGCCACACTGTGCCGGTGGGCGAGTAGACCAGGTTCCATCCGGCCCCCCGCAGTCGCCAGCACAGATCGACATCCTCACCCACGCGCATCTCCTCCCGAAGCCCGCCCACGGCACGATAGACATCCCTCCGAACGAGCAGGTTGCACGTAGGTACGTACGACATGGATCGGTCGTCGGTCATGAGTACCATGCGATCCCCCATGTTGAGGGAAGAAGCGACCTGCTCGTACCGATCGAGCCGTGAGTCGGTGTGGTAGCCCGCGACGAAGCCGCCCACCGCCACTACCTTCGACCAAGAGAAGAAGGGTACGAGGTCGCGCAGCCACTCCACAGAGGGCACGCAGTCGCTGTCGATGAAGGCCAGTATCTCTCCCGAGGCGATGCGCGCCCCGGCGTTGCGGGAGTAGGACTGCCCGCGGTTCCGGTCGTTGGCGAGATACACACACGGGTGCCTGCTCACCACCTCCGCGGTCCCGTCGGTGGACCCGTCGTCCACGACGATCACTTCGAGGCTCTCGCGGGGATAATCCACCGCGAAGAGCGCGGTGAGACAGTCGTCGAGTTCGCCGGCTCGGTCCTTCGTGGGCACGATCGCCGTGACGGAAGGTGGGGCGGCCGGGATGTCGGCCACACCTCCTGTTTCCACACCGCCCGCGTCCACACCGCCGAGGGCCGGGCCGGCGACGGTCTCGGCCGGCACGAGGCCCACGTCAAGCAGACCCCGGCCCCGGAACCGTTCGCACAGCCGGAGGATACGCTCCTGATCGACCGAGAGGGCGGCGGCGAGATCCGGCACCGCGCAGCCTCCTCTGGTCAGCTCCAACAACCTGGCAGCCGCGGCGTTCACGCGCAGGACAGCCAAGGGTAGTTCGCATACGGCCCTCCACCCCGCGGCGACCTCCTCGATGCGCACCCCGTCTCGGAGCCGGTAACAGAGCGGGATCGTGCCCCCTCCCGCCGGGGTGATCTCAGTCGGGGAAGCTCCAGCCGGGGAGGCCTCAGCCGCGGAGGCTCCCACCGGCGCTTCCCGGGGCTCGATCACTCCGTCTCCTCCTGACGCAGGTGGTCCAGCCAACCTCCGTCGCGGAGCGCCTGGAACAACTCGCCGGCCAGGACTTCGGGAGATCCGTTGGCCACCCGCCCCTCCCGTCGCTGAACGGTCCCGCGCACGAGATCCCCGATGCGTCGGAAAGCCGAGTCGGTGGGGTCGGGGGCGGGCACGCGCCGCACGGCCGGCCGGGGGACGCGCACACCCAGGTGGCGCAGCGAGCAATCCGCCCGACGCACCTGCTCGAGGGGCACACCCAGTTCGGCCAGATCCCACACGGGGACCGCGGTTGCATGCGCGCGAAGGACCGCGGGAAGCGGGGCCGAGGTCACGGCCGGTTCGCCGGGGAGCACCGTCACCACCGCCGGCAACGACACCTCGACCACCTCACGATAGCCCCCCGCCAGGCCCCTCACCGCACGAACAGAGCCGGTGGCGGGGCGGGCGGCGGCGGCCGGTATGACAGGGTCGGTGCCGGGCTCGGTGCCCGGGGTGCCCGCTTGGCTGCCGTTCGCCGCATCGGCCGCCGCGGCGGGCTCGCCCGTCGCGGCGAACTCCACCGCCTGGGTGACACTCGGCACGTCCAGATGTTCGGCGACGAGCACACCCACTCGTGCGGACGCTGTCGTAGGACTCGACGTGCCGGCCAAGACCAAGTCGCAGCGCAGGGCGCGGGCCGCAGCCGCCAAGACCACCGCCTTGCCCGGGGCATGCAGTCCCAAACACTCCGCGGACCAGACCCGGACCACCTCATCGCAGCCCCGAGCGAGGGCCTCACGAAGGAGGGAGTCGCCCTCCTCGGGGCCGATGGTCAGCGCGACGACCCCCACGTGGGTGGCCGCGCGCGGCACAGCGTCCGTTGTGGAATCAGCCGCGGTGTCGGTCGCGGGGCCGGATGCGGGGCCGGCCGCAGATTCGGAGGGGGCGTCGGACGCCGTATCGGTCTCAGCGGCGGATGCGGCTGCCTTGAACTCAAGCGCAAGGTCGAGTGCCCGCGCGCAGCCCGGCTCCAGTCGGGGCACCTGCCATTCGGGGCGCACCCGGCCCGAGCGGGGATCTCTCCACGGCGGGATGCGCACATCATCCGCCCACTCCAGCAGAACGAGGATCCTCATGAGAGCACCTCACTCGCGAAAGACGCGATCGGCGCGCGGCGCCGACTGTGGCGGCAACCCCTCATGACCCTCCTACGTCGCCCGGAAACGCACGCCGTACCCTCCCGCAGGGTAGTTCCAGTCCAACGCCCCCAGGTCGCACACCAGAAGGCACGTGCCGCATTCCAGGCACGACTCGTAGGCGAAGTCCACCCTACCCCGCACCTCGTTCCACTCGTAGCAGCGAGCGGGGCAGGCGAACGTGCAGGCTCGGTGTGAGCAGGAAGCGCAGGTGTCGTGATCCACCACGATGTGGGGCTCTGGATGGATGCGATAGCTCACCAGATCGAAGATGTCGTCAAGATTCACAGGTACGACCTCCCTATCCGGATCAGATCGGCCAACGTCTCGCGGATCGGGATGCGGTCGCGAAGGGCACCGCGAGCGATGGAGCCGACCCTGCGCTTCGGTGCGCCGTCGGACGCGTAGAGCTGCTCCATGATCGCCCCCACCACCTCGGGGTAGTCGGAGAACAAGCGGTCGCGCCGCAAGAGCTTGATCGCCCGATCGTAGGTCTTCAGGTCGCGAAGTACGAAGCTTTCGCGCAGACGCCGGTCGTACGCCGCCAGGCGGGCGGCCGACACATCTCCCACCTCGAGCGCCTCTGCACCCACAAGCCCGGCCAGGTGGCCGGAGGTCATCGCCAGGTTCATGCCCTCCTGGGTCAGGCCGTTGGTGTAGCACAGACCGCCGGCGTCCCCTGCCACCAGGAACCCACTCGTCGAAAGCCGGGGCACCATAGACAGGCCCGCTTCGGGCAGAAGATGTGCCGAATACTCCACGAGCTGAGCCCCACGGAGCAGCGGTGCCACGTGCACCGAGCCCACGAACCGCTCCAGGAGATCGTAGGGAGCGAACCCGCGGGTCTTCAGCGAATCCAGGTGGAGCACGAGACCCACCGAGAGGCTCTCGGTCTGGGTGTAGACGAAGCCGCCGCCGCGCACGCCCTCGGTGCCGCCCAAGTATTCGTTGGTGGCTCCCTGCCCGCGTACAAGACCGAAACGGCCGTCGATCTCGTCCTCCTCAAGTGCATAGAGCGCGCGGACCCCCACAGCCATCTGCTCCGCGTGCACGCCGGCATGGAGACCCGCTTCCTGGGCGAGGAAGGAGAGGGCGCCGTCGCCCGCTACGACCAGTGGCGCTTCCACCACGCCGTCCGACCCGCCCACCCGCACCCCGCACACGCGGCCCCCGCACACCACGAGACCCTCGACGGTGCAGCCGCACACCACAGTGACCCCGGCCGCCTGCGCCTGGGCGGCCAGCCACGCGTCGAACGCGGGGCGGAAGAGAGTGACCCGGCCCCGGAAGGGCCGGTCGACATCGTCGGAGCGGAACACCATCGATGTGGCCGACGTCTCCGCCACCACGGTCAACACCCGCCTGACCACCTCGCGCTCCCAGGGAGCCTTCTCCCAGAAGCCGGGGATTAGCTCCTCCGGCGCGGGACACCAGGCCAGGGTACCGCCGAACATGTTCTTGGCGCCCGGGCGCTCACCGCGCTCCAGAAGCAGCGTCTTGACGCCCTTCTGCGAGAGAGTGAGAGCAGCGATGGAGCCGGCCGGCCCGGCACCGACGACGACCGCGTCGAACTCAGTCGCGGCCATCGCGCCACTCCTCGATGCGCCGGATGAGTGCGGGCAGGACCCGATGGAGGTCGGCCACATAGCCGGCGTCCGCGAACTGGAACACGGGGGCGGCGGGGTCCCGGTCCACCGCGAGGATGGTCTCGGCCCCCTGGATGCCGGCGACGTGGTGCGGCGACCCAGAGATACCCAGAGCCAGATAGAGTTCCGGAGCTACCGTACGTCCCGTCTGACCCACCAGGCGCTCCTTGGGAAGCCGCCCCTCGTCCACGACCGGACGGGTGGCTGCGATGGAGGCTTCCAGCAGGGCGGCCAACTCCTCCACGTAGACCATCAGTCCCTCGCCGTCAGCGCCCGACTCGTCCGCACCGCCAGCCCCATCCAAGCCATCCGCCTCATCCGCGCCGCCCGACAGAGTCAGCGGGGCGACCACTCCCATGCCCACCGCCACGATCCGCTTCGCGTGCACGATGTCGACGGTGCGGTAGTCGGGGGGGCGCGTCTCGACGTGACGGATCGCCCGCGCGCCTGCCCCCCGACCAACCTCCAGCATCGTGACCGGCGCCCCCGCCGTCGAGGCGTCCGTTGAGACATCCGTCGAGGCGTCCGTCGAGGCGTCCGTCGCGCCGGGCGCCGCGAGTGAAAGAGCTCCTCGGTCGAGTGTCACCACCTCGAGAGACCCCGCGGCGTAGGTCAGCTCTTCCTCGAGCCAGCCGCCGTACGCCGGTTTCGAGTAGGTCACGGCGCCGTCCATGACGGCGACCCCCGTGCAGCCGACGAGCGCGGAGCTGCCGCACGCCAGAGCCAGGCGGGGGGCGAGCTCACGGCTCAGGTCGCCGTCGAGCATCAGGACAGTGCGGGGTCGCAGCGCACCCACATGGGCGGCCAGCGTCCGCACGCACGGCTCGACATCGAAAGGACCGCCCGAGCCAGAAGGGTCGCCACCGCCGGGCCCCAGCCCCACGGCGGTCACCTCGCCGCCCAGTGCATGGGCGACACGCCCTGCCTCGGCCAGGAGCACGGCGGAGGCGTCGTCGCGCCCCTCGACCCCGGGCACGAGCACCGCCAGGACGTTCGCGCCGCCGCTCATACCCGCTTGCCGGCCGCGTACCCCTCGAGGATGGCCATATCCACCTTGCGGGGCGCCACGCAGTCGCCCACCCGGTAGAGCTCGGGCACCACTCCCTTCAGGGCGAAGTAGAGGGAGTCGTCGGCGTCGTTGCCCATGGCGGTCACCACGCTGTCGTAGGGGCTGAGGACGTCCCACTCGTTGGAGTACACATTGAAGCCGTGGATCTCGGTGCCCTTGATCTCCATGACCGCGAAGTCGGGGGTGAAAGCCACTCCCTTCTGCAGGAGGCGCTGGCGCGAGAGGTAGAGGTCTTGGGAGGGGCCCAACTCCGAGCCTACGAACAGGCTGGAGGTCACCACGTGCACGGTCTTGCCGCGGTCGGCGAGCGCCTCGGCGGTCGCCGTGGCCTGGTGGTGCCCGTCGTAGTCGATCAGCGCCACCCGCTCCCCCAGGGTCACCTCGTCGCGCAGCACCTGCCAGACGTTCACCACGTCCGGCCCGTCGCCTCCGGCGACCGGGCAGGTCTTCGGCCGGGACCCCGTGGCCACGATGACCGCGGCGGGCCTGACCTCGGCCACAAGTTCCAGCGTCACCTCGGTGTCGAGGACCACCGACACGCCCGCCCGCTCAAGCTGGTTGCGTTCGTTCCGCACGATCACGCCGAACTCGTCGCGACCGGCTCCCTTGGCGGCGATCAGCACCTGACCACCCAATTCGTCGCCCTTCTCGTACAGGGTGACGTCATGCCCCCGCAGCGCCGCGACTTTCGCGGCCCACATACCGGCTGGACCGCCACCCACCACCATCACGCGCTTGCGGTTCCGCGTGGGCTTGAGCAGGCGCTCGCCCTCGGCGGCCTCCGCGCCCACCGCTGGGTTCTGCACACAGCCGATGGAGCGGTTGAGTCCCACTCGGCCGTAACAGTTCTGATTGCAGGCGATGCAGTAGCGGATGTCGTCGGTTCGACCGTCCCGAGCCTTGCGCGCGAAGTCGGGGTCGGCGATCTGCCCGCGCACCACGCCGATCATGTCGGCCTGGCCGTCGGCCAGCACCCGTTCGGCCAGGGCCGGGTCGTTGATGCGGCCGGTGGCGAACACCGGCAGAGAGACTGCTTCCTTGACGCCGGCCGCGAGCGGCACCGTATACCCCAGGGGCAGATGCATGGTGCCGCCCACCAGGTAGAGGTTGTAGAAGGTGGAGAGGGTGAGGTTGATGAAGTCAAGGTGACCGGTGGCTTCCATCCGCTGGGCGATCACCTTGGCGTCGTCGAGGGTGAGTCCGCCCGGGATCAATTCGTCGGCGCAGAGGCGCACGCCCAACGTGTAGTCCGAGCCGAGCGCCCCGCGCACAGCAGCGACCAGCTCCAGCGGAAAACGCAGCCGCTTCTCCGCGTCGCCCCCGTACTCGTCGTCGCGGTAGTTGGTGAGGGGCGACATGAACTGCCGGGCCAGAGAGCTGTGTCCGAACTGCAGTTCCACGCCGTCGAAGCCCCCTTCGCGCACGTGCACCGCGGAGCGCTGGAAGTACTCGATCACCTCGGCGATGTCCTCGGGCTCCATGACCTTGGGCACTTCCCGGTACAGGACATCGGGCACGGCCGAGGGCGCCCACACCGGCAGCCGAGAGAGATGACCGCTGCACTGCTGCCCGTTGTGGTTCAGCTGGGCGAAGATGCGCGTGTCGAACTCGTGCACAGCCCGGGTTAGCTTTCGGTACTCCGCCACGACCTCCGGAAGGAAGGCCTCGATGAGGTGCTCGTAGGCCCGGTCGGTGGGGTGCACCGACTGCTCCTCGGTGATGATGAGGCCGGCGCCCCCCCGGGCGCGGGCGGCGAGGTAGTGAGTGAGTCGGTCGGTGGGCAGACCGTGCTCCGCCAGGTTGGTGAGGTGCGCCGAGAACGAGATCCGGTTGGGCACCTCGACCCGGCCGATGCGCAGCGGAGAGAACAAGAGGGGGAACTGCATCACGCAACCTCCGCGCGCTCGGGGGCCGGCGAGTGCTCCGGCAGAGCGCCGCCCGCTCGAGGCAGCGCCACGCGCAGACACTCAGGATCGGGCAGACCCAGGGAATCGGTGACGAAGTAGGCCACCGCGGGACACCCGCCGTTACACAACGCGAACCGGTCGCACGTCCGGCAGGGCTCGACTTCGAGATCTCGGAGCGTCTGCATGATGGGGGCGTGCTCGAAGATGGCGCCGAGGGATTCCTCCACGACGTTCCCGGCCAGGAAAGCCGGGTCGCAAAGGAAGGCACAGGGGAAAACGCTTCCGTCGGGGCCTACGGCACAGGTCATGCGGGCCGCACCGCAGGTGCGCAGCCCCTGCGTCCGGCGGTCGGCGTTTGTGAGAGAGAAGAAGGAGTCGCCGGTGAGGATCCCCGGGTTCTCTCCCAAGAAGCCGGACAACCAGGCGAGTTGTTCCCGGCTCAACCGGTATCGATCCCACACGCGCGACCCGTCGCCCGAGGGACGGAAGCGGGAGAGGCGCGTGCGCGCCCCGAACGAGCCGGCCAACCGGTGGAACTCTCCGATCTCTTCGAAGTTCACGCTGGTGACCACCATGTTGAGGCTCAGATCGGGGAACGAACATCGGGAGAGCAGCGACACACCCTCCAGGATCCGTTCGAAGGTGCCCTCACCTCGGATGGCGTCGTTCGTCGCGGCCTGGGCTCCATCCAGGCTCACCTGCAGAAAGAGCAGTTCCATGCCCACGAGTTCGTCCACCAGCTCCGGCGTGAGCATCGTTCCGTTGGTGCTCACGCACGTGACGATGCCCTTCGTCTGCGCGTAGCGGAGGATATCCATGAAGTCCGGGCGCAGGAAGGGCTCGCCGCCGCCGAAGTTGATCTGGAACACCTGCAGCGCCGCCAACTCATCGATCAGCGCTTCGCAACGTCGCCGATCGAGCTCCCCCCCGCTCCCACGCCGCAGATCTGCGGACAGGCAGTGCCGGCATCCGAGGTTGCAGCGGTCCGTGATCTCCCAGGTGACGTTGACCGGCGCCGCCAGGCGCTCGCTACTCAGGTTCTGCGGCAACGACAAGTCCTTTGGCCTCGAGACCGTCGAGCACGCGGGTCACGCGAAGCTCCTCGGCCGGCGAGCGCGTCACGACCCGCAAGGGCCGGGCGCGATCGTCGAACGGGGGGGCGACGAGACGGTCGCCCGAGCGCACGAAGGTCATGGTGGTGCTACGGGTATCGTAGAAGAGAAGCCCGAACCGTTCCTGGCGCGCACGGGCCCAGGGAGACAGGTGATAGGTCTTCATCCGCGACCTCAGGTACTCATGTGCCGCTAGTACACGCCGCAGATGCCGTCGACCGCCAGGTCTTCCACTTCTATCTCGTCGATGATCTCGGGGCCGTCATCGGCCGAGAGGTCTTCGGGGCGAGACTCGCTTTCGCTCGGTGTCATCGCAGATCCTCCATGGGTCGAGTTGCCAAGAGTGTACCCCACCGGCACGGGGGCAGCTGGCGGCGGGCGGTTCCAGCACGATACCGACCACCCGTGGCGACGTCAACCGCGCGCGAAATACGCCGCCGCGATGCGCCACGTGTTCGGAGGTTGCCTGCGGCGATGAGGTGACCACTGGTCCACGCCCGAGCGACTTGACTTCAGACGTCTGTCCATAAGAAGGGCGCTCCGCCCTTCCGTTGACGGCGAGAGTGCGAGAAGATTCACGCAGGGGAACCAATTCGAGGAGGGGACACATGGCGACCGACGACACCTGCTGCACGATCCAGCCCTATTTCAAGATCCACGAGGGCAAGATGGCCGAGTTCAAAGCCGTTGCCGAGCAGATGGTGGCTGAGACGAAGTCCGAGCCCAAATGCCTCTACTACGGCTTCAGCTACGAAGGCGATGAGGCCTACTGCCGCGAGGGCTACGCCGACGCCGACGGGCTGCTCCACCACGCACAACACCTCGGGCCGCTGCTCGACGAACTCATGCAGCACTGCGACATGGCCCGCTTCGAGGTCTGCGGACCCGAGGCGGAGCTGGCCAAACTGAAGGAACCCATGGCGAGGCTCTCGCCCCGCTATCTCGTACTCGAAAGCGGTTTCCGGCGCTAGCGGCGGACGCATACGCACTGGGACGCACCCGATAGAAGGGATCGACTCATGGGACGCCTCGAGCAGAAGGTAGCCGTCATCACCGGTGCGGCATCGGGCCTCGGTCTTGCGACCACCAAGCGGTTCGCGGAGGAGGGGGCGAGTGTGCTCGCCGTCGACCTCGATCAAGCCGCGCTCGATGAGGTCGTCGCTGCGGCCAGCCCTCGGGTGAGCGGGTTCGCGGCCGACGTCACCGACCCCGCCCAGGTGGAAGCGATGCTGGCGGCGGCCGTCGAGCGGTACGGCGGCATCGACGTGCTCTTGCCGAACGCGGGTATCTGGGGCACCGTGTCCGACATCGCGGGATACCCCATCGACACCTTCAGGCGGGTCTTAGACGTCAACCTCACCTCGGTGTTCTACACCCTGAAGTACGGGCTACCCCGTATGGTTGAACGCGGCGGAGGAAGCGTCATCCTGACGTCGTCGGCGGGGGGGACGGGCGGCAAGCCGGGGAACGTGGCCTACAGCGCGACGAAACACGCGGTACAGGGCATCATGCGCACGGCGGCCGTCGAGTACGCGGCTGCCGGTATCCGCGTCAACGCGGTGCTCCCCGGAACCATCGAGACCCCCATGATCCACCAGCTCGAGCGGACGTTCTCGCCCGACGACCCGGCCAAGGGCGCCGCCCAGTTGCACGCCTCATCCCTCATGGGGCGCTACGGCACGCCGGAGGAGGTCGCCAACCTCATGCTCTTCCTCGCCTGCGACGAGAGCAGCTACTGTACTGGGGCCTCCTACTACGTGGACGGCGGCTTCCAGCTGGCCTGAGCCGACGACCCCGTCCGTGCCTCCGGAAGACCGCCGGAGGGAGTTCCGCTCACAGCCGAGGCCGTGAGGGCGCGTGTTCCGCCCTCACGGCCTCATTCGCGGTCTACGCTTCTTGCTCGAGCCGTCTAGTAGACGCCGTACTCATGAGCCGCTCGAACCATTGCGTGCATGTTCTCGACCTTGGCTTCATCGATCACGGAGCCGCCATCGAGGATGAAGCCGCCTCCTGGAGCGACCGCCTCGATCAGATCGCGACAGTAGGCCGTCACCTCGTCGGGGGTGCCCAGGTTCAGGAGCGAAGGAGGCACATTGCCTTCGATGCAGGCTATGCCGCCCATGGCCTCTTTCGCCCGACGCATGTCGGTGCGGTCGAAGTGCCAGGCAGTCCGGCCCGGCGGCAGGTCGCGAATGACCTCGAGTCGGTCGTTGTAGCCGCCCTCGGCGAACGGACACGGCACGAAGCCCTCCTCGATGAGCCCCAGCATCACCTTGCGCAGGCTCGGCCAGTAGAACGTCTTGAACTGCTCGTCGCTCATGAAGCCGTCGGCGCCCTTGTGCAGCGGGATGAACACACACGGAGGACTGTGTGGGGTCGCCCTTCTGGTCACCCACTTGACGGCGAAGGAAACGAGCCGGTCACAGGCTTCGAGCACGGTATCCGGCTGATTGAACATGTCCATGATGAGACCGCGAGTGCCCCTCAGGGTGTCGCTCAGGATGTCGAACGGAGCTTTGGACATGGCTCCGACCGGGCCCGGGAACCCTTCGGCCACCATACGACCGAGCATCGGGAACATCGCGCCGCCCCACGCCTGGGCCTCGCGCCCGGCCGCCGCGAGCTTCTCGAGAGACTCCTGCACCTCGGGACTGGCCCAACGCATCCAATAGGCAGGCCCGGTGACTATCTCGATCATGTCCTGCGGAGAGACGAGACCGGCCAGCCCTTCCAGCCCACCGGCGACGCGGGGCATGTAGACGTGAAGGAAGAAGTCCGTCGGGTCGTCCATGAGCAGATCGTATTCGTCGGCATGCATCCACTCGGTCTCGTTGTACTGGAAGCCGCCTTCCATGGGGGCCCCGTGTCCCGGCCAACTCATGATCTTCACATCGAGGATCTCGTAGGCCCGGGCCGGGATGGCTGCGAAGAGCGGCCCCATCATGGCGTCGGGCTGGAGGTCGAGGTTCGATTGGAGCCAGGCATCCGCGGCCCGCTGGTAGTCGGTCATGGCTTCGTACGGTGTCAGGCCCTGGCTCCGCCCGGGATAGTAGTGCGTGAGAGGCGTCACGGGGACTCTGTCCGGCGTGCCTTGGAGAAGAGTGGCCTTTTGTAGACGCGTAGCCCTCGCACGGTAGGCCGCTTCGGCCTCCGGGCTAACGAAGTCGATGGGAGCCTCGACGAACGCCTTCCAGCGCTGTTCGAGCTTCTCATCCGGCGTGAGTTGGGACCAGGACTTCTCGTCAGCGTTCATGCGCATCCTCCAGTTCCAGTCGAGACAAGCGTTCCGCTCTGCCTCTTACTTGTCTGCCTTGTCAACTCACTCCTGCAGTCTGCTTGGCGAAGGCCACCGCGGCCATGGCGTCGCCACCGTAGGCGTCCGCGCTGGTGTAGGCGCGCACAGTGTCGTCTATCTGCCCGCCGCCGATGATCACTTTCGGATCGAAACCGGCCGCGCGTACTTGGTCGACCGTGGACTTCATCGAGTCGAACGCGAGAGAGAGGAAACCCGAGAGCGCGAGGACCTGCGGCTGATGCTCCTTCACGGCCTCGACGAACGCTTCCTCGGCCACGTTGATGCCCAAGTCGACTACCTTGAAGCCGTTCATGTCGAGCACGAAGCCGACGATGTCCTTGCCGATGTCGTGGATATCGCCGCGCACCGTACCAAGGACGACCGTGCCGATCTTGGCCTTCTCGGTGGCCTGCTCAGCCAGCCTGGGCTTGATGATCGCCGCGACCATCTTCAGCATCTCCCCCGACATCATCAACTCGGGAAGGAAGAAGCTACCTTCCTCGAACTTGTCGCCCACGATCTGCATGGCTTCTTGTCCGAGGTCGAGAACGGACTGGGGATCCTCCCCACGATCGAGCATCTCCTCGACGATCCGGAGAGCATCCTTCTGTCTCATCCCCACCAACGCATCGACCAACTCATGTGCCATAGGTACGCCCTCCCTCGTCACTTGACAGAGACATCCCTGCTCCACCTCGAAGATCGAGTTGTGGAGCCGGGGCGCTACACCGGGTCGCCCGCCTAGGGGTCATCCCGCGCCGCCGGGTTCAGCGGTGCGGAAGAACCGTTGGTCGGTAGCCCTATCCGGAACCGCGACCCCTTCTCCCCAAGCCCGGCAGCTTCTGGCCCAATCCCATCAGGCCGGACGGTAGGAACAGCATGACCAATATGATGACGACCCCAGAGATGATGGGGTGGTAGCCCGCGAAGTACGAGTCTCCGTACCAGGATATGAGATAGATCAAGAACGCACCGAGCCATGGGCCAAGGATCGTTCCGGTGCCCCCGAGCACGACCATGAGGATCGGTAGGAACAGCCAGTTCGACGTGAGCACGTTCGAGGGCGTCACCTGGAGGAGGTAGTAGCCGTAGATGCTGCCGGCCACCCCTGCCATGGCCGCTCCCACGGCGAAGGCCATGACCTTGTACTTCAGTACGTTCACACCGTGCGATGCGGCGGAGACCTCATCTTCCTTGATGGCCCGCAAGGCAAGCCCGATCCTGGAAGTAGTCAAAGCGTAGACCACCAGGGTCGCAAGAACCGCTACCAGAAGAGCCACCCAATAGTGTGTTCGCAGGTTGAACACCGCGCCTTCGGGCATCTTCGGCACCAGCATCCGGCCCTCAGCGCCACCGGTGAACATGCCTCCATTGATGAAGAGGACTGTCACGATCATGCCCATCCCCAGGGTGCCGAAGGCGAAGTAGTCTCCCCGTAGACGAGACAAGAGAGGCACACCGACCAGGACGGCAAGGATGAACGGCGCCACCCCGGCGAGGATCATCAGGACGGGGTCGAAGTAGTACCCCGTCTTGGTGACATCGTTGAACCACAGGAGCGCCATGGTGTAGGCCCCGATGCCGAAGAAGGCGTTCTGGCCCAGACTGATCTGGCCCGTGTACCCGCTCACCAGATTCCACCCCTGGGCGACGATCACGTACACGAAGACATTGAAGAAGAAGACTCCGAACTGCCCGTTGTGGACATCGTAGTAGAAGGGCAGGGTCGCGAAGAACAAGACCGCCAGGGCCGAGAAGCCCGCCCAGACCAGCTTCCGCTTGTCCGGCCTGTCGGTTTCCGACAGTAGCTTCATATCCGCGCCATCGATTCCAAGGTCGCTCCCCACCTCATACCTTCTTCACCAGCCCTCGTCTGCCGAACAAGCCCTGAGGCAGGAAGATCAGCACCAACATGAAGACCCCGTACGAGGCCACTTCGATCCAGGCGATGCCTATGTAGTAGGCGGCGAGATTCTCGATGATCCCGAGAAGAAGACCCCCGGCCAGAGCACCGAACACGTTACCGATGCCCCCAAGAGCGAGAGCGACCAGGGCCTTGATGGCGAAGATGAAGCCGAACTGATAATCGAACGAGTACACCGTCGCCATACCGACACCGGCCACCCCCGCCAGGGCGATCCCGATGGCGAAGCTGATCGCGCACACCCACACGGAGTTGATGCCCTGGAGCGTCGTAGCCTCCATGTCCTCGGAGGCCGCCCGTACCGCCGTGCCCACCCGCGTCTTCTTGAGGAACAGGTACACGACGAGAGCAGACGCAAGCGCGAGCCCTAGGAGGGCAAAACGCAGCCACGAGATCCTGATCTCCCCGATCACCAGGACGGCCCCTGAATACGAGAGGTTGATCCCACGCGGAGTGGCCCCCCAGATCTTCAAGATCAAGTTGTCGACCAGGTACATCAGACCCACCGCGAGCAGCAACGAGACGTTCTTGTCCTCCAGTGCCGCAGCCTTCCGGAACAAGAGATAGAACAGACCCAACCCCACCACGAAAGCTAGGGGTATCACGGTAAACAGGGACAGGTACGGATCGATCCCGGCCTTCTCGAACGACCAGTAGGTCAAGTAAGCGAAGAGGACGATCATCGTTCCTTGAGCGAGGAAGATGATCCTCATCGTGCCGAAGATGAGGCTGAGGCCGATGGCGGCGATCCCGTACATGGACCCCAGGAGTATGCCATTGACCAGGATCTGTGCCAGAGAGCCCATTACAGCCTGCTCCCCCTCTCGCCCACATAGGCCTTGCGCACGTCATCGTTGGCCAGCAACTCTTCCCCCGTGCCGCTCAACACCATGTGGCCCGTCTTCATCACGTAGGCCTTGTTGCAGATCTTGAGAGCCATGTGGATGTTCTGTTCGACAAGGAGGACGGTGGTGCCCTGCTCGTTGAGCGCGACGATCAGATCGAAGATCGTCCTCGTCAGGATGGGGCTGAGGCCAAGCGACGCTTCGTCGATCATCACAAGCCGTGGCCGAGCCATGACGGCGCGCCCAATCGCCAGCATCTGCTGCTCGCCGCCGCTCATCAGGCCAGCCTTGCCGTTCATCCGAGCCTTGAGTAGCGGGAACAGCGTGAAAACCCTCTCGAGGGAGTCGTCAAAGACGGCCCTCGCCTTCGGCAGATATGCGCCCAGCCTCAGATTCTCGAGCACGGTGAGGGTCTGGAAGAGTCGGCGCCCTTCCGGCACCATGACGATGCCTCGGTCGACGCGGTGCTTCGTGCTCAGATTGACTAGGTCTTCGTCCTCGAAGAGGATCCGCCCGTTGGTGGGGCGAAGAAGGCCCGAAATGGCTTTCAGTAGAGTGGTCTTCCCGGCGCCGTTGGCTCCGACGAGGGCCACAATGGACCCTTCCTCGACCTCCAGGGAGACGTCCCACAGGGCCCGCACATCCCCGTAGGCGACACTCAGTTCTTTGACTTCAAGCAACTGGTTCTCCTAAGTACGCCTCGATGACCTTCGCGTCGCAGGCCACGTCGTCGGGACAGCCGTCGGCGATCTTGACGCCGTAGTCGATAACACCCACGCGGTCACAGAAATCCAGAACCGCGTCCACTTTGTGCTCGATCCACAGGATGGAGAAGCTCCGCTCGTCTCGCGTCGTCCCGATCACCTCGAGCAGGTGCTGGATCTCGACTTCGGTGAGGCCCGCCATCGGTTCATCGAGCAAGATCAGACTCGGCATCGACGACAAGCCCATGGCTATCTCGAGCAAGCGTCTGTCCGACAGGGTCAAGTGCGCCGCGTTGACGTCGCGCTTGTGAGACAACTCGACCAACTCGAGAGCCTCGGCGGCGCGCTGCTTGGGACTTTGTTCGTGATGCTTCACGCCATAGACGGCCGCCGTCATGACGTTCTGCATCACCGTCATCTTGAGGAACGCCCTCACAAGCTGGTACGTGCGGGATATGCCCATGTGACAGATCTTGTGAGGCGCCAGGCCTGTGATCTCGGTTCCCTTGAACGTGATGCTGCCGCGATCAGGCTGGTAGATGGAGGTGATGAGATTGAACACCGTGCTCTTGCCGGCCCCGTTGGGACCTATGAGCCCCACGGTCTCGGTCTCGTGCACGACGAAATCCAGGTCGTTGATGACCTGCAGACCTCCGAAGTGCTTCGAGACTCCGCTCAGCGTAAGAAGAGGCGCGCCGACAGCCATCATGATGGACTACCGCCTAGCATATGACCCCTCGGCTGATCTGCATCGTGCATCACGATTCCATACCCCGCGGTCCGACGTCTTAGGACATGTGGACACCCATCGGTGGGCTGCCCATGCAGCCTACTTCTGCATTGATACTCCGGCGGTGCGAGACTTCCCACCCTCCCCGAACGTCGAGGAGGGTGGGTGTGCTTCCGACAGTCTGGCTGCCGTCTACCTCTCGTCCCAGGGAACGAACGTCACCGTCTTGCCGGTGGCGACTTCCGTCGGGTAGAGCACCACGCGCTCCCCACCTGCGGCCCATTGGAACGCGAGGAACGGGATGTCGGCGATGCCTTGGTCGTTGTACGTGATGTCGCCCATCGTGGTGCCGGGGAAGCTGCCGTTGAAGACCTCGTCCCTCACGGCGCCGGGGTCGGTCGATCCGGCCCTCTCGATGGCCATGAACAGGATCTGCGCCGCGGCGTAGTAGAGGCCCACGCTGTTGGACGTATTGCCGTTGTGGTCATCCTGGAAGGCCTGGCCCAGCTCCTTGGCATACGGGTACGGCAAGGTCTCCGACCAGAAGCCGTCGTAGCCGATGTAGTCCGCGTCATCACCGAGACCCGCGTAGAAGTCGACGGGCCAGAACCCCTTGTACCCGAACAGGTACTTCGGCGCCCAGTTCTGCTCTTTCATCTGCTTGACGAACGTGATGCCGTCGGTGGGAGCGATCAGGGTGACCACCCCGTCGACGCCCGCTTCCTTGAACTTCAGGATGATCGAGGAGAAGTCCTTGTTGCCCTCGACGAACTTCTCGTACGACACGACTTCCCAACCCTGCGCCTCGAGACCGGCCTTGGTGCCGTCGCCGAAACCAACGCCGTCCGGCGTGTTCTCCGTCATGACGGCGAACTTGGTCGGACGGTCGGCCTCATCCATCGCATTGACCCCGCCGATGGCCACGAGGCCGGCATCGCCGGCCGACTCGAACATGTCGGTGGCCCACTTAAGATCCATGCCGCCGATGAATCCCGGGAACGATCCGTCCGGGCTGGCTTCGTCCGTCCAGCTGGACGTGATGTGGTAGTAGGCCTCGTACTTCTCGGCCACCTGCGCTGCCGCCTGGTTGACCGGAGTGATGTTCGAGCTCAGGGCGATCTTGATGCCGTCGGTCTTGATCATCTTCTCCATGGCCGAGGCGCCCTCGGTGGGCTGGCTCTTGTCGTCGTAGTACTTCAGCACGACATTGTGCATCTTGCCGTCGGCGAGCTTGATACCGCCCTTGGCGTTGATGTCCGCGGCAGCCTTCTCTTGCGCCCATTTCTCCTCTTGGCCGGTCAGCACGTTCGAGCCGGTCAATGAGTTGATGGCGCCTATGACGATGTCATCGCCCATCTCAACGCCTGCGGCGGTGGTGTCGGTCGTTGCGGCGGTCGTGTCGGTCGTTGCCGGTGCCGCGGTCGTGGTCGTGGTGGAACCGCATGCCGCCAGCGATACGGCGACGAGAGCGAGCACCATGAGTGCCGCCCCGATGAGAAGAAGTCTTCTGTGTTTCACGAAACCCCCTTTGAAGTGTGTAACGAAAGGCGTGGGAACGCGCGTGAAGAACCGTACTTCATTCATTTCATAGCCACCCCCTGATAGCACCCAACGTCTTCGTGAGATGGACGGCGGAGTCCCCCGCCACCTAGTCGCGGCACCGGAGTCTCGTTTTCTTGGCGATGCACTCCTTCACCGACACCACCAGATCCTCCGCCCGCAATCCGAAGTGTATCTTGAGATCGTCCCGCTCGGGAGTGATAAGCCCCGATTGGCTGAACTCATCTTCGATGCCCACTCGCACCATGGGCGCGGGGAGGTTCTCGGCAAGCGCCGCCGCCACGCCTTCTCCCAGGCCACCGATGATGCTGGCATTCTCGGCGGTGACGATCGCCCCCGACCGCTCGGACGCTTCGACGATAGCGGTGACGTCGAGAGGCTTGAGCGTGCACATGTTGAGGATTCCCACGTCCAGCCCTTCGGCCTCGAGCAGGTCGATGGCCGCGATGGCTTCGGTCAGCATGTAGCCGGTGGCGATGATAGTGGCGTCTGAACCTTCCTTGACCCAGTAGGCCTTGCCGATGTTGAAGGGGTAGTCGTCGGTGAACACCCGCAGCGGCGTGGGGCTGGACTCCTGCCGCAGCAGGACCGGCCCGTGGTATTGGAGCATGGCCTCGGTGGCCTTCTCCGCCTCTACTACATCAGACGGGTTCATGATCACCAAGTTGGGGAGCACTCGGCTGTAGCCCACGCCTTCTATGGTGTTGTGCGAGATGCCCACCTCGCCCCACGCGCCTTCGCGCCCGATGAACTTCACGTTGAAGCGGTCGACGAGGATGCTCTGGCGCACCTGGTTGAGGGCCCGGCCGATGTTGGCGAACAGGAAGCTGTAGATAACGGGGACGAACCCTTCAGCCGCGAGCGCGGCTGCAACGACCGCCCCGTTCTGCTCGGCGATGCCCACCTCTACCATGCGCTCCGGGTAGTTCTCGGTCCACCAATCGATGCCGGGGAAGCCCATGTCCTCCAGCACGGGGAGGATGCGCGGGTCCTTCTGGGCGGCTGCCTTGAGGGCCTTCTCGATGCCCTTGGCCGGGAGGACGGGCTCGCCGATCTGGATGTGCTTACCGTACGTCGCCATACTTCTCCCGTCCTTCCCGCACGCCTTTCATCATCTCTTCGCCGCGACCCAGGTGCATGCGCCGGGTCTCCCAGTGGGACACCCCGTAGCCCTTGACTGTATGGGCGATGATGCACTTCGGCCTGTTGTCGCCGTACATGCGGTTGCTGAGGTCGAGCGCGTCGAGGATCTGCCCCATGTCGTGCCCGTCGATCTCGGTGACCCACCAGCCGAAGGCCTTCCACTTGTCCATCAGCGGCTCGATGGGCATCACGTCGTTCGTAGGGCCGTCGAGGCTCCACTTGTTGTAGTCGACGATGGCGATGAGGTTGTCCAACTTGAACTTGTTGGCGAACATCGCGGCTTCCCACACCTGGCCTTCGTGCAGCTCACCGTCGCCGAGGATGCAGTACGAGCGGTAGGCCGGATCGAAGCGCTTGATGTAGCGGGGGAGGAACGTCTCTTCCGCGCTGGGCGGCTTGAGGATCATCTTGAGCTTCTCGGCGTAGGCCATGCCGGCCGCGAAGGAGAGCCCTTGTCCGAGGGAACCGCCGGAGTAATCGATGCCGGCGGTAGACCAGCGGTCGGCGTGACCTTGGAACGGCGAGCCGTAGCAATAGTATGTGCCCAGCGTCTCCTCGGGGTAGACCCCCAGCTCCACGAGCGCCGCGTAGATGGCCTCACAGCAGTGCGCCTTCGACATGACCACGCGGTCGCGCTCTGGCCAATCGGGATCTTTCGGGTCGAACTTGATGTGATGCAGATACAAGGCCGTCACCACGTCCACGACCGACATCGTGCCGCCGGCATGACCCTGCTCGAAGGTGCAGAACTGGGTGAAGCAGTGACTCCGCAGTTTGTTCGACTTGGCTTCCAGCTCAGCTACGAGGGCGTCGTTATGAGCCATGCGTGGCCCTCCCCTCGGTAGCCACTCTCACGGTCTCCATGGAGAGAGCGCCTCCGCATCGGGGACACGTGTCGCCGTAGAACCCGAGCACCGTTTCTTCCGACGGGATCGCCCGCATGTAGAGGCGCCGTTTCAACTCCTCGCCAAAATAGAGGAGCATCTGACAGTGCCCACAGTTGATGGTCTCGGTCACCCCTACCCCCTTCCCCGATATCGCCGGCCGGCCGCCATCTCAGGCAAGCCCAGGCTGGATGAGTGTCTTGACAGCGTTCCCGCCCCTATGGTTCTCGAACGCGTCCACTATGTGCTCGAGCGGGTAGGTGGCCGAGATCAAGGGCTCCACGTCAAGCCGGCTGAGCAGGTTCACGGCGCGCGGGAAGAGGTACGGCGAAACCATCGCCGAGCGGATGGTGAGCTCGGAGGCGTAGAGATCGAACGGGCTGAGCGGGATGGTCTCCTCGTGGGGGTACACACCGGCGAGCACGATCGTGCCGCACCTGTCGGCCAGAGTCAGCGCGGTCTGGGCGGCCCGCAGGTTCCCGCTGATCTCGATGACTGAGTCGAACCCCCTGCCCCCGGTCGCAGCCCGGCCCACCGCGCCCACGTCCTCATTCAGCGGGTCCACCGTCACGGTGGCGCCAAGCTCCTTGGCAAGCCGGCGCTTGGATTCCACCGGCTCCGAGACCAGCACCGTGGATGCCCCGGACCGCAACGCCAACATCAGAGACAGCAGCCCGATCGTACCTGCGCCGGACACGGCGACCGTGGCCCCGGGCTTGATCGCGGCTTGGTCGGTGACGTGCATGGCTACCGTGAGAGGCTCGAGGAGAGTTCCCTTCCGGGTGCTCACGTCATCGGGGAGCACGTGGATCGCACTCTCATGGTAGAGCGCGTACTCGGCGAAAGAGCCGCCCGACATCGTCGCGTGTTCGCAGAAGTGCTCGCGCCCGTCGCGGCAGTAGTAGCAGGCCCCGCACGAAGAGCGGAAGTTCATGGCCACCCTCTGGCCCACTTGGTAGCCTTGGCGTGTCCCGGGGCCCACCTCGACGATGCTTCCGGCCGCCTCGTGCCCCTCTATCTTGGGGCCCTTGGGCCACCCCTCCGTGTACATGAGACCGAACCGACCTTCGTAGATCTCGAGGTCGGTGCCGCACACCCCGCAGTAGTCGATCTTCACCTTGATCTCGCCGGAGCCGCAGACAGGCTCGGCCACGTCCTCGACCCTCAGGTCCTTGGGGCCGTACTGCACGGCGGCCTTCATCAGTCGGCCCCCGCCGTCCGCAACTCTATGGCCACGCCGCCGACCGTGCTCGGCTCGAAGAACAGGAAGCTCGGGGCATCGTCCCGAAGCGACATGGTCCAGATCTTGGCCCCACGCGCAGTCTGATCGGCGATGTCGCGGTGTATATCGTCGGTGATGAAGCCGATGTGGTGGATCCCCTCGCCGTGCGCGTCGAGAGTCTCCCGCAGGGCCGAGGGACCCCCGCTTGGCTGTAGGAGCTCGAACTCGACATCACCCATCTTGGCGTTGCTGATGGTCACGCTCCACTCGGCCGGCTCCCCGCGATACTCACCCGCAAAGTCGATGGTGAAGGTGCGGGCCTCGTCGCTGAACTTGAACGGGCCGAAACCAAGGGCCTCGAAGTGGGTGATGGCTGCTTCAATGTCGCTCACCACCACTCCCACGTGGTGAGGCTGGACCCCGTATGCCGAAGTATCCACTCCGTGCATCATCGCTCCTCCTTCCGCCGGGTGCACCTAGATCCCAACGCGCGATCCCCCTTCCAAGAGAACAAAAAAATGGCCCTCCCACAATGCGAGAATCGCATCGGGAAGCACCATTACCCCCCACCGACGGCCTACTCCCCGACCATCGAAGTCAGACGTCTGTGCGTACATGACGTCTGGCCGCAAACTAGCAGGAGGTATCGCGGAAGTCAAGAGTCCACGCCCTCACGGACGATCCAGACGCGCCGCGGAATCCCCCGGAATCGCCGCTTCCAGAGTGCGTACCAAGAGGTACAGGGCCTCGGTGAACGGTACGCGGAGGCCGATGGCCTCCGCCTCACGCACCACGGCTCCGTTCAGTGAGCCCACCTCGGTGCGGCGCCCTGCCAGCACATCCTGCAGCATGGAGGGCTGATGCTCGCGGTGCTCCGCGAGCGCCCCCGCTATCGTGGCCAGCACGACCTCCTTGCGCGCGCCGATGCCCTTGCGGTTGGCCACCTCCACCACCTCCTCCGCCACACGGCGGGCCAGATCTGTGGCTTCCGGCGAATCGGCAATAGAGCCGATGCGCAGCCTCGTGACCGCCGTCAGCGTGTTGAGCGCGGCGTTGAAGGCGACCTTCTCCCAGATGGCGGTGGCGACCTCCGGCGAGATCTCGCACTCGAGACCGGCGTCATCCAAGGCCACGCGGATGCTCTCGAGCCGAGGGGTGACGAGGCCGTCGAGACTCATGATCTGAGAATGGCCGAAACCCACGGAATGGACGTGACCCGGCGCCACGAGGTCCGCCGGGAACGTTGTGACTCCCTGGACGATGCGGGCCCGGGGCACGAAGCGTGCCATCACCTCCTCGTTGCCCAGCCCGTTCTGAAGCGACAGGAGGATGGTGTCATCAGCGATCAAGCCTCGGATCGACTCCAGCGCGGCCTCCGAATGCAGGGTCTTGGTGAAAAGAACGACCAGTTCGGGCGCCACGCCGACATCGGCCGCAAGGGCAGCCGGTATCCGCAAAGTGAGCGTTTCGCCGCCCCGCTCCAAGATGAGACCCGCTTCGTTGATGGCCGCGATCTGTGCAACGGACACGTCGATCAGCGTGACGTCGTGCCCGGCCCGATGCAACAGGCCGCCGAAGAGGCACCCCATGGCGCCCGCTCCCAGGACCAGGATACGCATAGGCCTACACCCCGCCCTTTCGGCCGGCGTCCGCCGCCTCGCCGAGGGCGGAGGATTCGCCTCCCTGCCCGCCGACTGTTCCCATCACCCCGTCCAGAAGCTCCCCGATCTTGCGGGCGGCGGCGTGGAACGCACTCGATTGGGCGGCGGTCAAGGGAAGTTCGACAACCTCTTCCACGCCCCGCGACCCTAACCGCACGGGCACACCCAGGCTCACGCCCGTGACCCCGTATTCCCCGTGCAGGACCGCCGAGGCGGGGAGTATCTCCGAACCTCCCTCGACGATCGCCCCGACGACGGTGGCGAGACCCACGGCCGAGGTCCAGCCCGAGGTCCTGCCGCTGTTCAGCCCTTGGTACGTGGTGAACCAGCTCCGGATGGATACGTCCGCCTCTCGTTCCTGTCCCGCGGTCAGGACGACGGGTCGTCCCCGAACGGAGATACGGTCGAACAGCGGCACCTGCATCTCTCCATGCTCCCCGAGCACGAGGGCCTCCACGTCGCGCGCGGACTCGCCCAGAACCCGAGCGACCGCCCATCGGAGTCGCAGTGTGTCGTTCAACGAGTACCCCAGGACGTGGCGGTCGTCTATCCCCGTGAGCTTGGCGAACGCGGCAGTGAAGACATCCACCGGGTTGGTGGCCACGATCACCACCGCATCCGGGCAAAGGGAGGCCACGTGCCCGGCCGCCTCACGCACGATGGACAGGTTCCCCGCGAGGTACTCATCGCGAGACGCGACGTTACGCTCGGGGAGGCCGGCGGCGAAGATCACGATCCCAGCGCCCGCCAGATCCTCCCACGTGCCGGCCCGCACTCCGGTGCCCGCCATGACGCTCGCCGCCTGCTCGAGGTCCATAGCATGGCTCTGGGCCATGTTCGCGCGCGCGTCGAGCAGCACCACTTCTTCCGCGATGCCGAGCGCAGCGAGGCGGAAGGCGGCGGCCGACCCTACCGTGCCGCCGCCCCCGATGATGCAGACCCGTGGATTCATGTACTGTGGGAACGGCGGCGCAGGGTGCCCGTCCTTCGTCGCCGCCCCCCTTCTCCCGTCAGATCAGTCCCACTCGCAGACCCAACGTCCGCCAAGCTGACGCTTCTCCATCTTCTCGGCGATATCATTGAGTTGCTCCAGCTTGAACTTGCCCTCGATGATCCTATCGAGCTTCATCTCCCCCGTCACCGCGAGGTCGCAGAGCTTGGGGATGTCGTCGTGCGTGGAGATCGACCCGTAGAGCCCGCCGATGATGGACTTCTGCTGAAGCGGCATGAAGGTCAGCGGCATCTCGGCCACTTGATCCTGCGGCATGACCCCGATGACCATGAGGCGCCCCGCCATGGCGAGAGACCACCATGCCTGCACGATCGCCCCTTTGTCTCCGATGGCTTCGAACGCGATGTCCAAGCCGCCGCCGGTGAGGTCTTGGATCATGGGGACCGGGTCGTCTTTGGAGCTACAGATGAAGTGGGTGGCCCCAAGCTCCATGGCCAGCTCACGCCGCGATTCCTCGAGGTCCACCGCGATGATAGGGTTCGCCTGGCGCATCTTGGCGGCCCTCAGGATGTTGAGGCCAACGCCGCCCATGCCCCAGACGCCCACCTTGTGGCCCGGCTGTACATTGGCGAGCTTCGACACCGAACCCCACCCGGTCGGGATACAGCAACTCATGAGGGCGGCCCAGTCCAGAGGCATGTCTTTCCGGATGGCGACCACTCCGGTCTCAGGCACGACAGTGTAGTCGGAGAACCCAGATACGAAGTTGCCGTGGAGCACCGGGTTGCCCTTGGCGTCGCTGAGACGGGTGGTACCGTCGAGCATCGTGCCCGCCAGGAAGTGGGGGAAGTTGCCCGTGCACACGTTCCCCAGCCCACCACGGCACTCGGGACAGTCCCCGCAGGGGATCATCCAGGTGCTGGCCACGTGGTCGCCTACCTTCACCCGGGTGACACCGGGCCCCACAGCCTCCACGACGCCCGCGGCCTCGTGGCCGGCCACGAGGGGCAGGGCGATACCGATGCGGCCCTTGGCCACACTCAGGTCGCTGTGGCAGAAGCCCGTGTAGGCGTACTTGACCAGGACTTCTCCCGCCTGGGGCGGCGCCAGCTCCAGCTCTTCGAAGCTGTAGCCCTTGTTCACTTCCCTCAGTACCGCTGCCTTGATCTTCATACATTCCCCCTTCTCGGTGCCGGGTCGTTTGCCGCTCTCCGCCCTGCCGGCGTACGAAAAGAGGACACTCCCATCCACGCACTCGCGTGGTGGGAAGCGCCCTCACTTCCGTCCGCGAACCGCCAACCCACCCAATACGGAGCAGTGGCCGGCCGAGCAGCCCGATGAACATAACAGCGCGCGCCCGACTCGGTCAAGCGCGCGGAGCTTCCGGACCGCCCTCCTCTGACGACGGGCACCGCCACGGGCACGACGGGCCCGGAGACGGCACCGCGACGGACGTGGTCACCGACGGCCTACCGAGCGTCAAGTTCCTCGTGGCCGATGTAGCTTGGTAGGCACCATGACGCCTGATACCGTGGTTCGTGTTCACGTCATGGGGCGCGAGGGCGCTCGGCAATGAGGGGGGACCTTGGTGGGCATCAAGAGCATCGGACAGCTCACGATCCCCGACGGTCTCCGTCGAGACAGTCTCAACCAACGCTACGCTTCGCATCGGCTCCGCCGGGTGGACCGACCCACCAGCAGGATCACGGGTGACGTGGCCCGCTTCGACGAGCGCGAGCACGGCTTCAACCGGGCGCTTCGAGGCGACTACGGCCCGGGGCCACAGCGCGAACGCACGCGGTTCGTGGAGAAGTACCCGTTCTCGGGAGCGATGCTCGCGATGCAGAAGCATCTGGTGGCCGTGGTGGACGGCCCTGTCGCTCCGGAGCGCGCGCCCCTTCCCGACGACCCGTTGATGATGGCCCGCCACATGAAGCAGGCAGCGGTCTACATGCGGGCGGACGACGTGGGCGTCTGCGAACTCCCGCCCTACGCGCCCTACTCGATCGATAAGAACGGCGACCCGGTGGACTTGGGACACACGCACGCCATCGCCATCCTCATCGACCAGGGCTACGAGTCATTCGCCGCGAGCACGGGGCGCGACTGGTTCAGCAACTCCCAGAGCTTCCGCGCCTACACGGGCTCGGGCTTCATCGCCTGCATGTTGGCCGACTACATCCGCCGGCTCGGCTACTCCGCCCGAGCCCACCACTCCATGGACTACAAGGTGGCGGTGCCACCGATACTGCTCATGGCCGGCCTGGGCGAAGTGTGCCGCATCGGGGGGATCGTGCTCCATCCCTTCATGGGCCCCCGCTTCAAAGCCGGGGTCGTGACCACCGACCTACCCTTACAGCCCGACAAGCCCATCGACTTCGGCCTGCAGCAGTTCTGTGCCGCCTGCAAGAAGTGCGCGCGGGAGTGCCCCTCCAGTTCGATCACTGAAGGTGGGAAAAGCTTGTACAACGGCTACGAGATGTGGAGGAACGATACCGAGTCGTGCACGCGCTTCCGCACCACCAATGCCCGCGGCTCGAGCTGTGGGCGATGCATCAAGGTGTGCCCCTGGAACAAGGCCGACACCTGGTACCACTCGGTGGCGTCAGACCTGGCCGCCCGCTCGAGCGTGGCCCGGCGCGGCCTGATCTGGATGGACGACATCCTCGGCTACGGCAGGCCCGACCCGAGCCGCAAATGGTGGTTCGACATGGAGGAGATCGACGGCCGAGTACGCGCGCGCTAAGAGCGCCCGCGTCGAGCGCGCCCCCCGAAGGCCCGTGCGCCGGGAACGACCGTGCGCATCGGCGCGCAGGTGAGGCCCGCTTCGGCGGGCCTCCGCGCGAACGCGTCTGTCACTCACCGATCACCGTACCCTTCATCGCAGGGTGGAGTGTACAGATGTAGGGGTATATACCCGGAGTGTCGAACATCAGGGTGACCGAGCCACCTTGATTGGATATCTCGGTCCTCCATGACCCGTCATCGGCTGTCGCGTCGTGGCTGACCGAGTCCTCGTTGACCCAGGTGACCGACTGGCCCACCTTGACGGTCACCGTTTCCGGTTCGAAACTCGAATCGACCATGGCCACCTGGACTGCGGCGCTGCCGGAGACCGGATCTGTCTTCTGGGACGTGCCGCTCGACTGGGCACATCCCGCGGCAACGAGGAGCGTCGCAACCAGCACCGCGACAGGTGCTGCCAGTCGGAGAAGTTCAATACCTCTCTGCCCTCGGAAACGTCACGGGCCAACAGCCATGAAGCCGGCGCGCGAAACCAACTGATCGTCAGACGAGATAGGAAGCTCACGCGGGGCACCGACAGTGGGTCGGCGCCCGGCGCCAGCTCGGCTCACGCCAATAGCCCGGCGCCCGCCACCAGCTCGCCTCACCCCACCAACTCGCTCAGATCCTCTCCGAGCAGGCGACCCGCCAACGCCTCGGCCGCGAACACCAAAGCCTCCTGATCGAGGTAGTCAAGCGCGGATCGATCAAGGAGCAACGACGCGTGGGCAGGGAAGTCTTCCTCCGAGCACCAGAACAGCAAGAGCATGGGCACTCGCGGAAGGACGTCGATCCTGAAGGCCAGGTCCGCGGGCCCCGCGTCGACCACGCGCCCCCCGATTGCGGCGACCGCCGTCTCGAGCGCCGGCCCCGCATCGGCGAACCGCTCAGCGATACGGGCCACACACGCTTCGAAGGTCTGAGCTTTGCTCACGGTGTTCGGCAGGTCCCGGTAGCCCACCCACGTGGCGGCCACGGCCCCCTCCGCGTCTCCCGCGGCGCTGGCGCCCACGGCCCCGGCTCCCGCGGCGCCGACAGCGATTCCCTGCGCGCCCGCGGCCGCTTCCTCCCCGCGGCCGTCCCCAGTTCTCTCCGCGGCACGGGTGAGGTAGATCAGAAGGAGGATCTTCACCCACACCGTGGGTGGGTCGCCGGTCTCGGCTGTCACATCGAGCCTGGTGAAGCGGTACACCCCGTCGAGGAAGCGCACGATCACGGCCTCCCCGTCGCCCGGTGCGCGCCCCGGCACGTACTCGGCGCCGGCCGCAGAAGCCGACTCGGCGAAGTCGGCCTCGGCCATCGCCGCCAGCAGACTCCGGAGAGCCTGCTCACTCGAACTCGGGCGTCTGCTGGCTCCCGTCTCCCGGCTTGCATCGAGCTTGGCTTCCATCTCCCCCCGTGGGGCCGATTCCAGATGGGGGCATTGCTCCAACGGGAAGGCCTCAAGGTAGACCGCCGTCGCGAAGGCGAAGCAGGAGCCCTTGCCACAATCGCCGCAATTCGTGCGCGGCAGGTCTTTGTATATGTCGACGACCTTATACGCCATCGTAAGCATCATACCCGGGAACGAGAGCGTGACTATGGGTGGACGCCGTCCCACCACGCGGGGTGGGCGGGGGGTGGGCGTCACGACTCTCTCCCGCAAAGTACTTGACAGAGGAGACGGTGACCGGCTATGGTGAGCGAATGAGCACCCCTCCGGCACCACTCTCCCAGACCGACAGGGCACGAGACTCGTTGCCCGCTCCCACGGCCCTGCACGATCACGCCATGGACAACCTTCGTTTCATAAGGCACACCATGTCACGGGCGGGCTCGTTCACCGCGGTGCCGGGCTGGGGCGGCGTCGGGATGGGTGTCGCCGGTCTTGCTGCGGCGGTCGTGGGTTCCCTGCAGACCGACGCGCGAGCGTGGCTTGTCGTGTGGGTGAGCGCCGCCCTTGTGGCGACCTCGATCGGGGCCGGAGCGATGCTCCGTAAGTCGCGCAGGGCGGGGTCCCCCCTCCACGCCGCTCCCGGACGCAAGTTCGTGCTCGCCCTCTCTCCCGCACTCGTAGCCGGCTTCCTCATATCCGCGATACTCGTGCAGGCCGACCTCTACGAACTGCTGCCGCCAATATGGCTACTGCTCTACGGAGCGGGCGTGCTATCGGCCGGCGTCTTCTCGGTGCGGCCGGTGCCGGTGATGGGCGGCTGCTTCATGGCTCTCGGGGCCGTGGCAGCGTTCGCTCCTATCGACTGGCACGACCCTCTGCTGGCCATGGGGTTCGGTGGACTTCACGTGGCCTTCGGGCTCATCATCGCGAGGCGATACGGTGGCTAGGCAGAGGGTGGGGGCGAAATCGGACACGCCCGGCTCGACGCCTGCCGACGCTCATGCGGCCGCGCCCACACCTCGGAGGTCTTTGGAGCGCGTCCTCGGCGGTCTCGCGGCGGGCGGGCCTCAGGAACTCGACCGCCTCATCCACGAACGAGTACGCCTTGGCATCGTGAGCGCACTCGCGGTGAACGACTCGCTCACATTCACGGAGCTCCGCCGACTCCTCGACGCCACAGACGGCAATCTGAGCGTGCACGCCCGCAAGTTGGAGGAAGGTGGCTACCTCACCTGCCACAAGTCGTTCGAGGGGCGCACGCCGAAGACTGAGTACCGCCTCACGAAGTCAGGGCGCGACGCCCTCGAGCGATACCTCGCCCACATGGAAGCGATCATCAGCGCGGTGCGCAGAGACTGACGCGTCGGCCCGCGCGCGGCCAACGTGCCTCGGACACCGGTACCCCTGAAACCCGGTACCGCTGAGACCCGTTGCCGCTGAGTCCCGGCGGCGCGCAACAACGAAACCCGAAGCTCAGAGAGGGGTAAGCCGTGGATCATACTTTACATTACAAAGAACTTCAGGATAGCGCGGCGCGCAGCGCTGTCCAGAGCGCACGACTTGAGGTCGGCGCAGCCGAAAGACCCCCAGGGGCACACCCCGGGAAGAAGGACGCGATGACGGAACAGCACGATGTGGTGGTAGTAGGCGCTGGTTTGTCGGGCCTGCGGATGGCCCGGCTCCTGGCGGAATCGGGGCTCTCGGTGCTGCTGGCGGACCGCAAGACGGACCTCGGGCGAGGCGTACACACCACCGGCATCTTCGTGAGGCGGACGCTTGCGAGCTTCAGGCTGCCCCCGGAGTGCCTGGGGCCGGCCGTACGTCACGTCACCCTCTACTCGCCCGCACGAAGGCCGCTGAAGCTCGAGAGCCCGCGCGACGAGTTCAGGATCGGTCGCATGGCTCCCTTATACGAGTACGAGCTACGTCGCGCGCGCCAAGCGGGAGCCGAGTGGGCGCCGGGGTGCCGCTTCGAGGGGCTCGAGTTCCTCCGCACCTCGACACTCGTGAAGCTGACGGACCCGGAGGGCGCCCACCGTCTCCTGCGCACCCGGTTCGTCGTGGGGGCCGACGGTACGTTCTCGACGGCGGCGCGTCACCTCGAGCTCGACCGGAACCGTGATTGGATCGTGGGCGTGGAGGAGGTGTTCCGGGGCATCGACGTGCAGGGCCCGCCCCGGTTGCACGTCATGCTCGACCCACAGCTGGCGCCCGGCTACATAGCCTGGGCGGCTCACGACGGCCACGAGCTACACGTGGGTACGGGTGGTCACCCGTCCCGGTTCGACCCCGACCGTGCCCTCCGCGGAGTGCGCGAGCTGGCAGGAGAGCTGCTCGCCGGCGAAGGATTGATCGCATCCCGGCACGCCCTGACTCGTGCCTCCTCGCCCGAGCGTCGGGCTGGAGCGATCCCGGTGGGCGGCATACTCGAGCGACTGGCATCGACCAGGGGGCTCCTGGTGGGCGACGCGGCGGGAGCCCCGTCCCCGCTCACCGCCGGCGGACTCGACCCCTGCCTGCGGCTCACGGCCACGGCCGCCGAGGTCATCGTGGACCACCTCACCCCCGGGGGCGCGCCGACGCTCGCCGAGTACCGAGGCGGCAACTTCCGTCCACGCTTCGTGTCGAGACTGGCGATGCGGAAGCTCTATGACTCGCTCGACGACCCCAGGCTCATCGAAGCGATGTGCCTCGCGCTGCGGGTGCTGCCCCTCCGTCTGGCGGCCCGACACCTCTTCTTCGGAGACGGCTCGTTCCCGGACCCATCGGCCGAATTGCCTCTGGGGATCGGCGTGACCACTTCGCGCTCCCGAGGAGCTATCATGCGCACATGAGGGCCGGCGCTCGCACACAGCGAAGGGGTCGGGGCACGGATGGCGTCGCTCGGCGTCGCTTCGCCTACAGGCGGTCTCCGGCCGCCTTCGCCCGCTTCCTCCTCGGCCCCGCCGTCCGCCGCGCGCGTCGCGAGCTCCAGTGGCGCGCGCCGGGCCTCGACTTCCGCGTACGCCCCGCCCCTGCCGAGCGTTTTCCGCACGCCGTCGCGCGCCACGCCACACCTCTCATCCGTACCCTTCCCGGGCTCGACCTGAGACTGCAACGGAACAAGGTGGTGAATCTGAGACTGGCCGTGTCACGACTCGACGGCTTGGTGATCGAACCGGGCCGACGTCTCTCCTTCTGGCGGCAGGTAGGAAAGCCCACCTATCGGCGCGGGTTCCTGGACGGCATGGTGCTGGACCACGGGCGCGTCGCAGCCGGGGTGGGTGGGGGCCTCTGCCAGCTCACGAACCTTGCGTACTGGATGACTCTACACACGCCTCTCACCGTGACCGAACGCTGGCGGCACAGCTACGACGTGTTCCCCGACGCCGATCGCACGCAGCCTTTCGGCAGCGGCGCCACCTGCGCCTGGCCCGCCCTCGACCTGCAGATCGAGAACCGCACCCAGTTCCCCTGGCGCCTCGGGTTGTGCGTCACCGCCACCCATCTGGAAGGCGGATGGACCTGCGCGGAGCCCTTCCTCGGACGCTACGAGGTGTACGAAGGGGAGCACCGCTTCTCCCAGGGAGGCCCCGGGACCTACCTGCGACACAACGTGCTGTGCCGCCGCGAGTTCGACGCGTGCGGAACCCTGGTGACAGACGTCATGGTCGCTGAGAACCACGCCCTCCTGATGTACCAGCCCTTCCTACCGGCGCCGCCAGATCCCGCCCCCACCGGCGCCCCCGATGAGGACCACCCGGGCGCGCATGACGGCTCGCGCCGATAGAAAGAGGCCGATCGCGCCGAAGTGCACTAGTATATGCGCCTGCCCTCACCGGCGAGGAAGCGGCCCTGCCTGACTACGACCTCGCCTCACCTCGACCCTGTCTGACCACAGCCACCGGGAGACCACTACGATGCTCGAGCTGCTCGCGGGACTACCACCCTACGTGAAGTACGTGGTGGTCTCGATGGTTCCGTGGATAGAGTTGCGGGGGGCCATCCCTTGGGCCATCCAGCAGGCGGACCGCGCCTACCTGCCCCTCATTCTGATTGCGAACATCCTGCTCTTCTTCCCCACCTATTTCATCCTGTCGTGGGTATACCGGCACATCCCCGAGGACAGCTGGCTCCATCGCAAGCTGGAAAAGGCGCGGGCAAAAGCGCACCCACTGACGGATAAGTACGGGCTGTTGGGACTGACACTGTTCGTGGCGGTACCACTGCCCGGTACCGGAGCCTACGCCGGCACGGCGGCCGCGTGGCTGCTGGGCATCGAGTGGCGTCGGGCCTTCGTGGGCGTGGCGATCGGGGTGACCATCGCGTTCGGGGTGGTCTGGGGTCTCTCCGAGGCCGTGACCCGAGGGCTCAGCCTGTTCTGATATCTCCGACCCTGCGCACGGACGCTTCGCCGCGCTAGATCCGCCACCCCGAAGGAGGAGCACACGTGTCGAAAGTCGAACTGGGCATGCCTGCACCGGACTTCACCCTCGAGCAGCAGGTGAAGCTGTTCAAGTTCGGCCGTCTGCCCGCGCAGGTCTTGGTGGACAAGGAGGGCATGGTGCGTTTCGTGCACTACGGGCACAACATGACAGACATCCCACCCACCAGCGAGATCCTGTCGCTCATCGACTCGCTGAGCCAGCCCCCGCGGCGACGGGTGCGCACCTCCCGAGTGCGGAGCCCCGGTAAGGACGCCGGGTCAGAGGTCGAGGATCTCGAGCAGCGGCCTTTCGTCTTCGATCCACTGCGAGCCGTCGAAGTCGTCTCCGGCGATGAGTTCTATGGGCATCCTGAGGTAGCGGCCCGACGCTTCCACCGCCACGGTGCCGTCGTCGAGCACGATCTCGCCCGTCCCCCTGAACAGCTTTCGGGAGTCCTCTGTGATGCGGCCGACGGCCCTCACCTCACCGTCGAGCGGCACCGGTGCACGGTAGCGCACAGTGAGCTCCACCGTGACTCCCCAGGTGCCGGGCTCCACGATGTTGATGGCCCGGCCGATGGTCTCGTCGAGGATGGTCGAGGCGATGCCGCCGTGGAGTCGCCCGGGGTAGCCCTGGTGCTCCGGGCGAGGCCGGAAGACACCGGCGAGTTCCCCGCCCTCGAGTTCCAAGAACCGCGCCCCCAGCCCCGAGGGGTTCTCCACGCCGCACACCAGGCACATGCGGCTCACGTTCTGCGCGGCGCGTACCTTCCGCTCCATGACCACCACCTCCTCTGCCGGTTCGCGCGGCTCATGATACCCCGCGCGGGACATGGCGAAGGCGGCGGTTTGGGACGGGCGCGCGCGACTGCCGCGACGAGTTCCTCGCGGAACCGGAACGCTTCACGCGCTCGTCGGCAACTCCTGGTCCTGATTGAAATGGAGCCTGCGGACCTGGGCGGCGTCCGGGTCGGCCGGTACGTAGCCGGCCAAGCACCGAGGGCAGCAGAAGTACACCATCCGAGCGCCGTCGCGCATCAGGTACGGCGCGGTGTCCGGGTCGACGAACATGTCGCACACGGGGTCGACGGCGAGACCCGTGGGCCGATAGTCCACCAACCCTTCCCAGAAGGCCCAGGCATCGGAGCGTCGATACGGTAGGCGAACTGGAACGGCAAGGCGGTAGCCCATCAGCGTTTCGGGCCACGAACCCCGCTGAGCGACCAGCGCGTCGGAAAAAGCGACCCGGAGGTGCTCCGCCGACAGGTGGAGCATGTATCCTGTGTATCCGCCGAGCACCCGGCCGTTCGTCCGGACGAAGAGTCTGCGTGCCCAGTCATCTCCGTGCGAAGCAACCAAGACGAGCTGCCTGAAGTAGCTGTCACAGATCACGCCGGGCGACTTGCGGTCCAAGCACATGATGTTGCTGTCTTCTCTCAGCATGCCATCTCCTTGAGAACGATCCTCCAAGGTCAAGCGTGAAACACGCGCGGCCCATACTACTACACGACGTAGTAATTCTGGAAGCGCGGAACGGCCGGCTTTACAGAGCCTTAACGCTCGATCGCCCTCCCGGGGGGTTTGATCGAGGCGCCGAGGCGCGCGCGAGTGCGCGAATACGCCAGGGGTGGACGACCCTGCGAGAGCTAGTGGCGCAAGGCCATCGGCACGGAGAACAGCCACAGATTCAGGCCCAGCAGCACCAGCAGGAGACCGTAGAGCGGCAGCGTCGAGCCGAGATCGCCCAGGCGGCCGCGCATGCGTCGTGCCACAGCGAAGCTCCCCCAGGCGGCCAGGAGCAGCAAAGAGATCTGCAACACCTTGATCGTCGGGGCATCGAGCAGCGCCGCCCCCATGCTTCCTCCAGGGTGCCCGCCGGGGATGTCCAAGGGAGAGCTCAGCCCGAGAAGGCGTGCCGTCACCCACCACACCGACTTGCCTTCACCAAGCATGTGGAGAAGGTTGTGAGCGGCGTGGGCTCCGAGATCGAGCGGGATGAGCGCGTAGCCGAACAAGGCCGCACGAGTCATGTCGCCCCGCGCAGCAAGCAGGAGCAGGGCGAGCGGGAGGAGGAGGGCCGTCAGGTAGATCACTGAGGCCTGGGCCTGCCGGCCGAGACCGGTGGTGTCGCTCAGCCATCTCTCGAGGGTGCCGGCCGCCTGCAGCATGCCGAGATTCTGCACAGCCACGACCCCCACCAAGACCGCCGCGAGACCGGCCACGGCCATCTTGGGATTTCGGACGGTGGCCAATTCCCGCAGCGGATGACGCACCCGGAGGGCGAGTGAGCGCCGCTCGCACGTGCGCAGGCACTTGAGACAGAAGTTGCACTCCCTGTTCTCGGCGAGGGCTCGAGGTCGCTCCAACATGGGACAGGCGTCGGGGAGGGAGGCTGCCTCGTCACGTAGGCAGGCTTCGCGCGCGCACCCACGACAGGTCGGACCGTCGGGACGGAGCTCTACGACCGAGGCCATGCTGTAGTTGCCTGCCAACGCCCCGAAGAAGCACAGGTGACGGCAGAACGTGCGGCGGCGATACACGACGGACACGGTGAGCGCCAGCCCGGTCAGGAGGAGGAGGGCGGTGAAGGTGAGGCGGACCGAGTCCACCAGACCCACCGAACGGTCGAACCAGGTGATGGCCAGGAACGTGCCTTCGATCACCCAGATGCCGCTGACCGCCAACCAGCGAGGCGTCCGGCGCCTCCCGAAACCGGGCACCCGTTGCGCGAGGTCGCCCAGGGTCGCGATGGGGCACACCGCGCACCACGAGCGCGCGCTGAAGAACAGCAGGAAGGGCACGAGGGGCCACCACAGGATCCAAAGGTAGACCGAGCCGAGGTTGCGGTGCGACAGGGACGGACCGAGCGCGAGCGCCCACATCATCAGAAGGAAGACGGCCAGCACCCCGATCTGGACGCCTTCAGGGTAGATACGCCGCCGTACGAGGCCGTCGATCCAGGGCCGGCGCACGAGTAGATTGCCCCCGCCGGGGCCGCGGGCGAGGGAACGCAGCCAGACCCCCAGCATGGCGGCGCCGGCGAACACCACAAGAACCACGCCGAAGCGCGGGGCCGCCTCCCCCCCTCGCTCGAGGCGCTCGGGGTAGGCGACCAGCACTGCGATCCGGCGCACCGGCAGATACCAGGCGTCCCACGCCTCGAACTCCGCGCGGTCGGCGCTCATCAAGGTGCCCGCCCGGGTCCAACTCACGTCCCGATCGCCGTGGGTGACGTAGACCATCCATTTCTTCATAAGGATCTGAAGATCGGCGTCCCAGTCGAAGACGCTGCGCCAGCCGCCGTAGAGCTCCTCGAGGTATCCCGGGGCGCCATCAACTGTGTGGGCGGCGAAGTCAACGCGATCCTGAGGAGTCACCCGGAATCCTGCATCCCAGGCCGCCCGCGCTGCCAAGACCCGCTCGGCCGCCGTATCGTACAGATGGATGATCTCGCCCCACTCGTAGAAGCCCCTCGCGTCACCGGCCGCCAGCGCCTGCCTGCGCGTGAAGTCTAGGTGGCCCTGGATCGCCAGGAGTGGGTAGGCGACACCGTCTACGACGAGCCCGATATCTTCCGGCTCAAGCGACAATTGCGGGAAGGCGGGGGTGCTCGTGGATGATGGGGCGCCTTCGACTTCGGCAGCGGCCGACCCGGCACCCGGTCCGAGAAGAGCGAGCACCGCGATCGTGACGAGGGCGAAGAGGAGCCGGCAGGGCCGAAGGCGCCCGCCGTCTGTCACGTCGCCCGAGCCGGGTCTAGAAACTTCACGCCTGCTCCCTTGTGCCATGAGGATGCAATCAGTATACGTGACCACAGACATACCCCCACCCCCTACCGCACCCGGCAGCTCGCTTCCATTGATTCTGATAGGGGGTGGGGGTATAGTGGCAGAAGACACCTCGCGCCAGCCACTCCGCCTGCGCCCCCAGAGAAGGTGACCGCGACCGCCGCAGGCGGCCAGAGGGAGACATGATGGGACGGCACCGAGAACTGGAACTGCCGATCATCGGCATCCACTGCGACGAGTGCGCAACCCGGATCGAACGGGCCCTTGGTGAGCTACCAGGTGTGGCGAAGGCGCGCGTCAACGCGGTCTCCGAACGGGCGTTCGTGACGCACGATCCGGAGACGGCTCCCGTGGCGACCTTGGTGGAATCGATTCGGGCGGCCGGGTTCGACGTGGGTTTGGCGCGGGTGCATCTGAGCGTCGAGGGGCTACATTGCGCCAGCTGCGTCACCAAGATCGAGGGCGCCGTACGCGCTCTGCCGGGGGTCCAGTCGGCGGAGGTGAGCCTGGCGAACGAAGAGGTGGTCGTGGACTACCGTCCGGCGCAGGTCGCTCCGGGGGAGCTCAGGATCGCCGTGGAGTCGGCCGGATACAGGGTGCGCGAGAGCGGTGCCGGGGCGGCGGCGGCTATGCCGCACGAGCACCACGCGGCTACCGCAAAGCCCGTAGAGGGCGAAGAAACCGAAGACGCGGCGGCGCGGGAGCGCGACCGGGAGTACCGATGTCTTCGCTCCAAGTTCATCGTGGCGGCCGTGATCGCCGTGCCGGTCATGATTCTCGGCTATCCCGCGTACGTTCCCGGCTTGAAGTCGCTATCGGCGGAGACCATCCGCATGATCTGGGCGTTCACGGCGGTGGCAGTGCTGCCGGTGATGCTCTACTCGGGCAACCATTTCTTTACGGGCGCGTGGTTCGCGTTCCGGCACCGCTCGGCCGATATGAACACTCTGATCGCGTTGGGTGTGGGTGCCGCGTGGATCTACTCGGTCGTGGCCATCGCGGTGCCTCAGCTCTTCCCCGAAGGCACCGCGGAGCCCTTCTTCGACGTCGTGGGCGTGGTCGTGGCTTTGGTGGTACTCGGCCAAGTGCTGGAACTGCGGGCCAAGGGGCGCTCGTCGGAGGCCATCAAGAAGCTTATGGGTCTCCAGCCAAAGACGGCCCGGGTGATCCGCGACGGTGCTGAGGTCGACGTCCCGGTTGAAGAGGTGCTGGTGGACGACCTCGTCCTGGTACGGCCTGGTGAGAAGATCCCCGTGGACGGCGTGGTCGCGGGCGGCCATTCGTCCGTCGACGAATCGATGATCACCGGAGAGCCCATCCCGGTGGAGAAGGTGGAGGGCGATCAGGTGATCGGGGCCACCATCAACAAGACGGGCTCTTTCCGCTTCCGCGCCACGAAGGTCGGCAAAGACACCGCGCTCGCCCAGATCGTGCGCATGGTGCAGGAAGCGCAGGGGTCGAAGGCACCCATCCAGCGTCTCGTGGATGTGGTCGCCGGCTACTTCGTACCCGCGGTCATGCTGATAGCGATCGCCGCATTTGTGGTGTGGTTCGTCGCCGGGCCCGACCCGTCCGTCACATACGCTCTTGTAGTGGCGGTCACCGTACTGATCATCGCCTGCCCATGCGCGCTGGGCCTGGCCACCCCTATGTCCCTCATGGTGGGCGTGGGCAAGGCGGCCGAGAAGGGCATCTTGATCCGCAATGGAGAGGCGCTGCAGCAGGCCCAAGGTCTGAGCGCCGTGGTACTCGACAAGACCGGCACGATCACTCTGGGCAAACCGTCACTCACCGACGTGGTCACCTGGAACGACTTCCCTGAGACGGATCTCGTACGACTCGCGGCCTCGGTGGAGAGGAGTTCGGAACACCCGCTGGCGCAGGCGATCGTGGAAGGCGCCCGCGACCGAGGTCACGAGCTGGTCGACCCGGACGAGTTCGAAGCGGTGCCCGGGCACGGGGTGACCGCCCGGGTGGAGGGTCGCTCGGTACAGCTGGGCAACCTGGCCTACATGCGGCAACTCGGCGTGGATCTGGGGGACCTCGAGGCGCGGGCGAGCACGCTGGCGGACCAGGGCAAGACACCTATGTTCGCCGTGGTCGACGGTCGAGCGGCGGGCATCGTCGCAGTTGCCGACACGGTGAAAGAAGATTCCCGTGTGGCCATCAAGCGACTGCAGGAGATGGGCCTCGAGGTGATCATGATCACCGGGGACAATCGGCGGACGGCTGAAGCCATCGCCCGCGAGGTGGGCATATCCCGGGTCTTGGCCGAGGTGCTGCCCAAGGACAAGGCGCACCAGATCCACCTGCTTCAGGCGGAGGGCAAGAAAGTGGCGATGGTGGGCGATGGTATCAACGACGCCCCCGCGCTTGCCCAGGCGGATGTGGGCATGGCCATCGGGACCGGCACGGACGTCGCCATCGAAGCATCGGATATCACTCTCATCACCGGCAGCCTACGGGGCGTGGTGACGGCAGTGGAGGTGTCGCGGGCGACCATGCGGAACATCAAGCAGAACCTGTTCGGGGCGTTCATCTACAACGTTGCCGGGATTCCGGTGGCGGCGGGCATCCTCTACCCGGTCTTCGGGGCTCTTCTCTCACCGATGATCGCGGGAGCTGCGATGGCCTTCAGTTCGGTGACGGTGGTCACCAACGCGAACCGGCTTCGGCTCTTCGAACCTCGGATGGTAGCCGCGCCCGCCGTGGGCGACGCCCGAGCGGGAGGGGTGACGGCATGAGTCTCCTGGATATCGTGGTGATCGCAGGTGGGTTGGGGCTGGGGGCCCTCGTGGTGTGGTACTTCTGGCTGAGCTCCTCAGGCGGGGTGAAGGCGGCGAGCGTGGACGGAGTGCAGGAGCTCACAGTGGTGGTGAAGGGCGGCTACACGCCGGATACGATCGTGGTGAAGCGCGGGCGACCGGTCCGCTTGAACTTCAATCGCCAGGAGTCCGCCTCGTGCAGCGAGATGGTGCTCTTCCCTGATTTCGACCGCTCTGCACGACTCCCTGAGGGCACAGTGGTGCCCATCGAGTTCACGCCCGAGAAGGTGGGCGAGTTCGGCTTCCAGTGCCAGATGGGGATGTTCCGCGGACGTCTGATCGTCGAGTAAGCTCCGATCCCTTCGCGGCCGTCGCCCGACTCACCCAGGCCGTAGCTTGATTCACCATCATGCCACCTCCCCACGCGCGCCCGATCGCCATCGGGTGTAAAGAGAACGTAAAGAGCAGCACGATGCGTTGCTTCCTACTACACGGAGTAGTAGGTTCACAACGAGTCATGCCCGGATCTTCACAAGCGAGGTCGCGACCTCTGTGGCGCTAGTACGAGGCGCCGAGGCGGTCTTGTCTGTACACGCAGACCCTGCGGGCCGGGTGCCGGATTCCCATACCAGAAGGGGAGTTGCATGCACACGCAAGTACTGAGGAATCGTCACCGGGGGGCGGCCGTGGCGGAGGTCGGCCGGGATCTTGCACGACTGCTCCTCTACGGCATCGCGGCTCTCGCGGCGTCGATGCTGATGCTGACCGCCTTCACCACCCAAGCCTGGGCCGCCGAGCTCTCAGCGACACAGATGAAGGTCTCGGTGTGGCCCGAATACGACGACCCCCGAGTGCTCGTCATCAACCAAGCCGAGCTCGACCCGAACGTGCAACTACCTGCGGACGTGACCTTCAACATACCCAAAGGCGCCGAGATCGGCATGGCGTGTGAAGTCGACTCCGGCGGCGGCCACTCGTGCAAGCCATACCAACTGGCCGACATGGGCGACTACCAGGCTCTGACCTACGAGGTCGAGGCCCAGAAGACGATCTTCCTCGAGTACTACTACGACGCCTTCTCGGCGGGCACGCCTGAGCGCGCGTTCGACTTCCAGTATCGCCCGGGGTTCTCCGTGGCCAACACGACGATCGAAGTGCAGGAGCCACTGCGCTCGTCCGGTTTCACAGTCGACCCGCCTCTCCCCAAAACCAGCAAGGATTCTGAAGGGCTTGCCTATCACTTGCAGGATTACGCGGATCTCCCCATGAATGAGCCTCTCTCGGTGAAGGTCTCGTACTCCAAGCCCGACGTCAACCCGTCCGTCAAACCCAAGGACAACGGTGCAGCGCCATCCGGTGCCCCCACCACAGGCGGCTCCAGCAGCACCAACACTGCGCTGTTCGCGGTGCTGGCCACGCTTGCCTTCGGCACGCTGGTGATCGGCGGCTACAAGGTGATGCGTCCCGCTCCGGCCTCCTCCGGTCGGCGTGGCGGTGCCGCCAGAAGCTCGGCTCGCCCCCAGAGTGCCCGACCGAAACTGAACGCGGAGCGGGCATCGGGGACCGAGCGCGCGCGCAGCGGCGGGAAGTCCGGCAAGGGCTCCCGCGGGAATGTCTCCGACACGAAGTTCTGCACCTCGTGTGGCTCTGGAATCCGCCGCGTCGATAGATTCTGCCCTGAGTGCGGAGAGGAACAGAGCTGAACATGAGCCAGGGGATCGGGACGCGGTCGTGAGGCCACGGCATGTGATGAGCGGGGCGTTCGCGCTCGTCCTAGTCCTCGCGGGTGCGTGGTCCTTCTATGGGAATGTGCTGAATCCGCACGCTGAGGGTGTCCCCATGGAAGGCATGGTCATGTCGGAGGGCGCCCCTGGCTCGCCCTCCGAAAGCCTGGGCTCCACTGCCGCAGCGGGTTCCGAGGGCGGAGCTTCCGCGAGGACTATTTCGAACGATGAGATGGTGCCGCCCACGCTGGGCGGCCTGCCTCTCGCGGACCTGGCAAAGGGGGACGAGGCTCGAGCTCAGGTGGAGCAGCTGCACGGCAAGAGCCTCGGTGCCGGCCTCGAGGCCGCGTGGACGGCCACATACGGCTCCGTGAGTGGGTCCGGCATGGCCGACGCGACTCTCTGGATCAGTCGTGCAGCCCGCGCGGAAGACGCCCGTACCCTGTTCGAGCGGATGACCGATCGAATCTCTGAGGGCAACTCACCGTTCGAGGGCCTACGCCCGATGCGCTGGGACGATGTGGAAGGGTATGCGCTCGACGGAATGGGACAGAAGCACTACTACTTCCTTGTCGGCAGCGACCTGTACTGGATCGCGGTCGATCCGGCGGTTGCCGAGGCAGTCGTTGCGGAACTGCTTGGGAACGCCCGCTCGGCGGCGGCTGCGGGCTGAGAGAGCGGGCCGTCACAAAGCGTCGCTCCCCCACGGCAACCAACACGCCCGAAGACAAGTACGGAGGATAACCACAGATGAATCAAGTCGGCTACACCGCACTCCTGCTCGCGGTCCTGATCTCCGCCTACGGGGTGGTGGCTCCCGTCGTGGCCGCCAGGACCGGACAGAAGGAGTGGGCGAGGAGCGCGGAGAACGCGTGCTACGCGTTCGCCGCGGCGACGGTCATAGCGAGCGTGGCGCTCCTCTACGCGCTATTGACCCGTGACTTCGGGAACGAGTACGTCGCCAGCTACACGTCTCTGGAACTCACGTGGTTCTACACCATCTCCGCCTTCTGGGCCGGCAACGCGGGCTCGATGCTTCTGTGGGTGGCACTCCTGGGAATCTACACGGCGATCGTCGTGTACCAGAACCGGCGCAAGAACCGCGAGATCCTCCCCTATGTCACCTCAGTGCTGATGACCGTGAGTCTCTTCTTCTCCCTGATCCTCACGACCTCGCACGGGTCCAACCCGTTCGCGATGATCCCCGGCGCGCCACCCGCAAATGGCGCGGGGCTGAATCCCATGCTCGAGAACCCGGGGATGGTCTTTCATCCTGTCACGACATACCTCGGCTACGTGGGATTCAGCATACCTTTCGCGTTCGCCATGGGGGCCCTCATCACCAAACGACTCGGCGACCAGTGGATCCGGACCACCCGGCGCTGGACCATCGTCGCCTGGATCTTCCTCACCATAGGGAACATCGTGGGGGCGTGGTGGGCATACGTCACACTGGGATGGGGAGGCTATTGGGCATGGGATCCAGTGGAGAACGCATCATTCCTACCATGGCTGACGGGTACAGCGTTCCTGCACTCCGTCATGATCCAAGAGAAGAAGGACATGCTCAAGGTGTGGAACATCGTCCTGATCATCTTCACCTTCGCGTTGACCATCTTCGGCACGTTCTTGACGCGCTCCGGAATCATCAGTTCCGTCCACAGCTTTGGACAGAGTAGCCTGGGCCCATTCTTCCTAGGATTCCTGGGCCTGATACTGATCCTCTCGTTGAACCTGCTCTTCAGTCGTCTCGAGCTTCTCAGGTCACGAAACGAACTCGACAGCTTCCTCTCTCGAGAATCGAGCTTCTTGTTGAACAACCTGATTCTCGTGGGGATGGCCTTCACCATACTCTGGGGGGTGCTGTTCCCCATCATCAGTGAGGCGGTCACAGGAAACAAGGTGACCGTCGGCCCACCCTTCTTCGACCAGGTGATGACGCCCATCGGTCTCGTGCTCATGTTCGTCACGGGAGTGTGCCCTCTCATCGCGTGGCGTCGAGCCACGTTCGCGAACCTGCGTAAGAACTTCATGTACCCGGCGGCGGTGGGAGTGGTCACAGCGATCGCGCTTGTCGCGTTCGGGATCGGGGATCACATCTACGCTGTCATCAGCTTTAGCCTCGCCGCCTTCGTTGTCGCCTCGGTGGCCCTCGAATTCGGCCGCGGCGCTCTGGTACGGCGAGACATGGCCGGCGAGAACATCGTGAGGGCACTCGGCTCCCTCACCTGGAGGAACAAGCGCCGATACGGCGGCTACATCGTCCACGTGGGAGTGGTATTGCTGCTCATCGGTGTGACCGGTTCCTACGGTTTCAAGCAGGAGCAGACGCAGACTCTCACGGAAGGGCAATCGATGACGGTGGGCTCGTACGAGCTCACGTACGTGTCGATGGAGAACTACAACACCAGCGAGAAGAGCGTGGGCCGTGCCACCTTCAACGTGAAGGAGAACGGTCGCGACCTCGGCCTCGCGTACCCGGTGCGTGAGTACTACTTCAAGAAGGACCAGCCGTGGACCCGTATCGATCGGCAATCCACGCTTGGCAGAGACGTGTACCTGATGCTCTTGGACTACTCGCCCGAGACGGGCCAAGTGAACATGGAAGTCAACATCAATCCACTCGTGAGCTGGCTGTGGATCGGCGGCATAGTGATGGTGATCGGCGGCATCGTAGCCATCTGGCCGGACCGACGAGACTCCCTTCGGCTGGCCGCTCGGTACGAGAGGCAGGCGAGGCTCGATGAGATCTGATGCACGTCGACACAGGCGCTCCCGGCTGGATCGGGCGGCGCTGCTACTAGGTCTCGCGGCGATGGCCCTCATGCTGTCAGCCGCACCCGCGGCTGCCGTGCCTCCAACCTCGTCGGTGTCCGACGCGATCATGTGCCAATGCGGTTGCGGGGCGGTGCTGACCAACTGTCCACACCAGGAGTGTGGCTGGGGCGTACCCGCGAAGCTCTTCATCGCCCAACAACTGGCAAACGGAAAGACCCCCGAAGAACTCGTGCAGTACTACGTGTCCCAGTACGGGGAACAGGCCTTGTCGGCCCCCACGAAGCGCGGCTTCAACGTCGCCGCCTGGGTGACCCCATTCGTCGTCATGGTAGTCGGAGGAGTAGCGATCTACTTCTTGGCCCGTCTGTGGGCCAGACCGTCTGAAGACGACCCGGCTGCCATCGGTGACGGGGTTCCGGCACTCGCGATCGACAGTTCTCGATTGCGAAGACTGGAAGACGAGCTGCGCAAGTTCGACTGAGCCACCCGTTCCGGCCCGCCACCCCATGCGCGGGCATCTCGTCGTGATAAGGAGCCGCTGTGCCCGAAGTGTTCATAAAAGTGATACTCGCCCTACTCGCAGTCGCCTTCGTCGCCTACCCGTTGCTCACGCCGCCGCGCGAGGAGGACGAGGATCTCGATCTGTCGGAGGACCTGGACGAACTACACCGCAGGAAGGAATCGACCTTCTCGGCTATCAAGGAGCTCGAGTTCGACTTTCGCACCGGCAAGTTGTCCGAAGAGGATTTCCGCGAGCTGGACGCCCGCTACCGGACGGACGCCCTCGAGTTGATCGATGCCATCGAGGAGTACCGGGAGGACGATCTCACCGGTGCAACCGACCGAGCCGGACGAGGCATCGAGTCCGAGAGCGGTTCCCATGCTCTGATACGTGAATGGGCACACGATGACGAGGCCATGCAGTCGAGTGATGATGGCGGCCATGAAGCTCCATGCGGCGAATGCGGAGCCTTCGTGTCACCCGCCCACCGATTCTGTGCCACGTGCGGAGCGGCGGTGGTCGCGTGACCAGCGTCACTGATGCTTCTGAAGAGGAACGAGTACTGGACAACCTCGAGATCAAACGTCAGCGCTTCGAGGACGCGGGCCGCTTCCCCGTCCGGAAGCTCGTGGTCATCGGGATTGCGGTTGCGGTCCTTGCGTTCGGCGGCTTCATCGGCTACCAGCGCTGGCAGGTATCCAGGCAAGTCGGCGGCGTGATCGTGATGGCCGACGTGCGCTATCCGGCGTACCAGGTGGATATGGTGACGTTGGACACAGCCACCCAGACAGACGAGGGGATGAGTATCCCGCTCGCCGACCTGAAGCAGGACTACATCGTCGGAGCAGTCTACAACCGCACGAATCCCATGCCGGAGGGCTATCAGATGGCGGCCGGCGGGAACATCCTCCCGGTACTGGCCTATATCGCGCCCAGTGGAAAGCTTGTCGTCGCCACCTCCTTCTGCGAGCCCTGCCGGTCCACCCTGTTCCACTTCGAGGGCAACATCCTCGTGTGCGATGTCTGTTTCACACGCTGGGAGCTGAGCACCTTGCTCGGCATCGGAGGCGGGTGCTTCGACTACCCACCAGAGGAGTTGACCGCCGAGATCAGGGGAGACACCGTCTTCGTCCCAGCGGCCGACTTGGAAGCGTGGATACCGAGAGCTTACAAGGATGAGAACGTGGTCGATGAGAACATGAGCACGGTGACGCCGAAGAACTAGGAGCGGCCACCCGCGGTATAGGACCGGCATACGTCTTTCGAACCGGGCGCCCTCAGGAGCGTGCGCCGGACACCGAAGCCGTTCTCTCGTGTGCGACCGGGCCGCTGGATCACCCCACCCTTGGACGGGCCAAGCGATGGAAGACCACCAGCGCCGCCGCGGTGATGGCCGCGAGCCAGGCAAGGGCCGGCAGCAGGCTGCGGGTCTCGTCGAAGTCGGCGGTGAAGGCACCATCCACCAGCACCCGCACTGCGCCATACCCGGGCGCAAAGCGCGCCCATGAGGGCGGGGCGGCGGAGAACATGACGTTCTGCGCCAGGCCCACATCCAAGAAGGGGATGAGGAACATCACGTAGAGCCCACCCAATCGACCCACCAGGGGCCCCACCAACACCCCGATCATGCCGTAGGTGAGGGCCACCAGGAGGTTGGCGCCGGCGAACGGCAGCCAGGCCGCGGGGGTGAAGTCGTAGGCCGTCACCGCCAGAGACACCCCGGTGGTGAGCAGGCCGGCGGCGGCGATGATCGCCACGCGTGCGGTCAGCACCTCACGCGTGCGGAAGCCCGCCAGAACGAGGCGCCGGTCCGCCTCGGCTGAGCCCACAACCACGAACAGCCCGGCCAGGCCCGTCAGGAAGGCCGCGGTGATGGGCACCATGATGGCCCCGTGTATCTCGGCCATGGGCAGCATGACCAGCTGGGCGCGGCCGCCGCTGGTCACTTCGACGGGGGACGGGGTGGACGGTGTCACGTAGAAGCTCAAGGTGATGAAGGCCACCGGGAGGAACACGAGCAGTACCCACAACGCTGTGTTCCGTCGATACTCGGTGAAGCCAAAGCGGAGCGCCGTCCCCGTTCGGCGCCACCCGCCCAGTGTCCGTGCCTCCCTCTCGACGGCAGGCCTAGTGCTACGCACCAGAAGGATCGTCGCCACGAGTAGGGAGCCGGCGACCCACGCCAGTCCCATCCCCACGTCGCCCAGAGGTCCGGCATAGCCCGAGGGCGTGTTCAGCATCACCAGGGTCGGGAAGTGTGTGGGGAACACGCGGGTGATCATCGTGTCTCCCCCTGAGCCCATGGCCGGGCCCAGGAAGAGGTCGAAGAGCCAGATGAAGACGATGAGCAGGGAGCCATTGACTTCGCTACGCACCAGGGCGCCCACGGCCGAACCCAGACCGAGATAGACGTCGGCGAGGGCTCCGCCGGCCATGATCACGAAGATGATAGGGATCAATACGAGGAGGACGAGACTGATCGGGCGCCGTGCGTACTCACGCACGTAGTCGGCGGTGAGCAACCCGGTCATGGCTTGACCACCCCGCTGTCTATGACGCCGCCAACGAGGTGTAGCACTCTGTCGAAGCGCTCCTCGTCCGCGATGAAATGACTGATGATGAGGAGTCCACGGCCTGCGGCCCGCCGTTCGGCCGTGAGTTCCCAGAACCGCTGATACGTATCCCAGTCGAAGCCGGCGCATGGTTCGTCGAGCAGCAGGATGTCCGGGTCTGGGAGCAAGGCTAGTACCAGGCTGAGCTTGGCCCGCGTGCCTCCGGAGAGTTCCTCCACACGAGTGTCTCCCCACGAATCGAAGCCGAGTGCCTCGTAGATCTTCGTTCGTGATCGCTCTAGTAGGTCCGGCTACATGCCGTAGGCCCGGGCGAACAACTCGAAATGCTCATTGCAGGTAAGTCGTTCGTACAAGACTGGATCCTGCGGGCAGAAGCCCACTCGGCCGGTCCGGTCCACGGAGCCTCCATCACGGTCAAGAGCCCCAACGAGGATCTTCATCAAAGTGCTCTTCCCCGAGCCGTTCTCACCCACCAGGCCGACGATCTCGCCGCGACGCAGTTCCATGTGCACCCCTTTGAGCACACGATTCTGGCCCCGTCGCGGCCAACGTCCACGGTGGTAGGCTTTGGTGATGCCGCAGGCGGCGAGGAGCGGCGGGCCCGCGACGTGGGCGTCGTTCGCGAACCCAGCGGTCCCGAGTCGTTCTTCTGTCGACGTCCCATCCATGAAGCCCGTCCCCCACACTAGAGATCAGCCAACGCACGCCGGATTCGTATACTCATACCCCCAGGGGGTATACTATAACGCTGACGTGCATCACCGCAAGAGGAACTCCGCCCACCGCTCGCCAAGTCGCCTGGGTCATGCGGGCGACTCGCCTCCTCCTCGCACCGCAGCGGGTGGACAACGTGTCGATTCTCGCAGGTGGGGTACGGTGCGGCAGACCGCGTTGGATGCGGCGTACTCACAATCCGGGGAGGGATGACCGATGATGACCGGTTTCGGAGGTGGTGGGTACGGTTGGGTAGGCATCGTGCTTACCCTGGTCTTCCTAGCTCTGATCGTAGTAGGCATCGTGCTCGTGGCGCGAGGGCGGGGAGACTCGGGCGAACCTCGGGTCGCCAGCCCGCCTCCAGGCGCGGAATATCCGCCCAAGGCCGCGCCACAGTCGGCGGCCCTTGCCGTGCTCGAAGAGCGGTACGCGCGGGGCGAGATCGACCGCGAGGAGTTCATGATCCGCAAGAGCGACCTGACCGGATGAGGCCGAAGTGAAGAACTCATTCTACGTTGGTGTGGTCTTCATCGCCGCGGGGCTGATCGGGCTGGCAGCGGTGTTCGTCGTGTACAGCGCCGGCACCGGGTCGCTTGTCTTCAGGCCCGCCGCCGAATCATTGGGCGCGGAGATCTTCCTCTACGGTACAGCCGGCGGCCGGGCGGTTCCCCGCCGGGGTTCGATCGGGATGATGGGCGGCTCCAGACTCGGCTGTGCGGACTGCCACGGCACCGACGGCAGAGGCGGACGCGTGAACATGATGATGATGATGGGGAGCTTCGAAGCGCCTGACATCCGGTGGAGCACGCTCACATCGACGGAGATGGAGCACACGGAAGGCGAGACCCCGCACCCGCCCTTCGATCGGGACAGCTTCGCCCGAGCGCTCCGCGACGGAGTCGATCCCGATGGCGGCAAGTTGGAGTCGCCAATGCCTCGCTGGGGCGTGAACGACGCTCAAGTCGATGCCTTGATCGAGTACCTCCAAGGACTCTGAGAGCCGGGTCCGATCCGAGAGGCTGGCCTACAGCAGAGCGTACACACTCAGTACCACGAGGCAGACTAGGCCGAGGAGCACGATCGCTCCGTCCAACCGGATCGGCGCGTGACGCAACCTTCCCGGTTACCAGCCCGGCTACCAACCCAGGGCCCACCGCTTGCGCCTGAAGTCCATGTGTATGGCCCCCGCCGCCAGCTCGGGCGCCGGCTCCACCATGATGCGTGCCCCCATGATCGAAACCGTCTCGCCGCTGAAGAAATCGGCCACCGGATTCGCCACCCGCCTCATGTCGTCGGCCGCACCGCCCGGGACCTGCTCCGCCGACGGCACGGGCACTGGGATGGGGAACCCGGAGAGCACGTTCACGCCGTGAGCGAGGAACGCCATGCCCATCCCGAGCGCCTTCTCGTTGCCCGGCTCGGCGCCCACGTAGAACAGGGGAAGCGCCGAGAGCGACGTGCCTGCGGCCTCCGCGAGCCTAAGCCACAGGAACATCGTGCGCGTGTTGTCCACGCAGGCACCAACCGGGATGACGGGCGGCAGCCCGGCCCGCTCAAGGGCGGCGCGCAGGCTGGGGGCACACAGCTCGCGGGCCGCGTCGGCCGTAAGCCCGGCGTCCAGCAAGGCGTGCGCCGCGCACCCCGTGGTGGTGACGAGCACCCCTCGGCGCAGAAGCTCCTTCGCCAGCACCACGTTCGAGCGCTCGAAGGGCACCTTGGGTGTGTTGCACGAGACCAGGGTGGCCAGCCCGATGATGTCGCCCCGGCGGAGTAGAGCCAGCAGCTCGCCCGCTCCACCAAAAGCCTCGAGGATGGTCTCGTCGTCGAATCCGCCTCTCGCGGGTGCCGTCACGGCGGGAACGCACATGACCGTTCCCACACGGCGACGATGCGCGTCGCAGGCCAGCCCAAGGATCTTCCGGGCCGCCTGCGGGAGCGTCCCCGGCTCGGCGGGCATGTGCACGGCGCCTTCCAGCCGGTTCGAATCGTGCGTGGTCACCACGATCGTGCCCTTTTCCCGAGCCACCGGCATGATGGCCGGAAGAACGCACTGCAGATCCACCACCAGGGCGTCCAGGGCCCCGGTGGCCAGGGCGAATTCCTGTCCCAGGATGCCCGTGACCGAGGGTACTCCGTGCCTCGCCAGCAATTCCTGGCCCGAGCAGCAGATACCGTAGAAATCGAAACCGTCGGCACCTGCCGCCGCGGCCTCCGCGAGCATCTCCGGCTCCTCGGCGGCGGCCAGGAGTGCCTCCGCGGCAACGGGGAGATGTCCGTGCACCGCCAGTTTGACTCCGCTGCCGCGTGCCAGCATGCCGAACCCCACCTCGCCCGACGTCGGCGAGGGCCGGCCGTAGAGGATCTCCGAAGCGAAGCTGGCCGGCGCCACGGCTCCCCAGAAGAAGGCCACAGCGAGCCGCAGTTCCTGGAGGGCCGTGTTCCGCCAGTCGGAGTCCGTTCCGAGGGTCGTCCGATGCAGGCTCTCGAACACCTCGGCCATGGTGGAGGTGGGGAGCACGCCGAGCTCGCGCCAGGTTTCCACGCGTTCTTGCGGAGCGCAGGCGTGCAATAGGCGCATGGGTCCGGGCCGGGCCTTGGAGAGATCGTCGTACAGGACGAGAGCGACGTCCCGCGCCACCTCGAGATCGGATCTTTCCGCCCCGCTCGAGCTCAGCGGCACGTCCAAGCGTTCCGCCAGCCATCGCACCCGGTCCATCCCACGCAACGGCCCCTCCTCGCGCCCTTCCGTGATCGCGAGGATCGTCTCCAGCCGCGCGCGGGCGTGCGATCCGTGGGCCGCGGCCGCGGCGGCCACCATGCGGAGATGGTTGCCCATGACCACCTGTGCCGGGCCCGCCCCGCAGATGCCCGGGTTGGAGTCGGTCACCCGGCAGGGTCCCCACAGGCACCGGCGGCAGCACGTGCCGTCGAGGCCCCAGGAGCAGAGTCGCTGCTGAGCGTCCGACCGATCCAGGTAGCTGGGGAGGTCGAGCGAGGCCATGTGCTCCGCCAGGGGTGGGAGGGCCGCCGAAGGGGTGAGACGAAGGACGTCCGCCCGGTCGGGCATCTCGGTGTTCAGCTTGGGGTAGGGATAGCGCACGTGCCTCTCCTCAGATCGAATACTCGGGTGCACAGCGTTCCGGCACCAAACGGAAGTGCTCGAGTATCACCTCACGCAGGTGGGTGAACTCGGCGGAGGTGCGGTCCCGCGGCCAGGCGAGGTCCACCGTGACGGTCGCTCGGATGGCACCTGGCCGTTCGCTCATCACCGCGACCCTGTCCCCCAGGTAGATGGCTTCCTCAATGTCGTGCGTCACGAGGACCACGGTCTTGCCCCCCGCTCGATGCAGTTCAAGGAGATCGGCCTGCAGTCCCATCCGGGTAAGCGCGTCCACGGCGCCGAACGGCTCGTCCATGAGCAGGATGTCGGGGTCCACAGCCAGGGAGCGGGCGATGTTCACGCGCTGCCGCATTCCGCCCGAGAGTTCGTGCGGTTTCTTCTCCTCGAACGCACCCAGGCCCATGCGCTCGAGCAGGGCGCGGGCTCGGGATCTTCTCGCCTCGCGCGGGATCCCCGCTATCTCCAGGCCCAGCTCAACGTTCCCGATGGCAGAGCGCCACGGGAGGAGTCCGTAGTCCTGAAACACGAGCAGCCGGCGCGGGTCGGGCCCTGTGACCGGTCGACCGTGCACCAGCACCCGCCCTGTGTCGGGCTGGTCGAACCCCGCGATCAGGTTGAGGAGCGTACTCTTCCCACAGCCGGATGGACCGACCAAGCAGAAGAACTCACCTTCGTACACCTCGAGGGTGGTGGCGGACAGCGCCTCCACGGACGTGTTCCCACGTCCGAACGTGCGGCCGGCCCCGTCGACGACGATGATCGCGTCACCGAGGACGGTCCGGCGCACGCCGACCTGTCCGGCTCCGCTCGGCGCGGGCCGCGAGGTGCGCTGATCCGCGCCGTCGCGCTCCGGAGCCTGTCTCACACGCTCCACGAGTACCTCTCCTTGAGCCACCGCAGAGCCAGGTCCGTGAGATACCCGAGCAGCCCGATTGCGAGGATGGTGGCCACCAGTTCGTCGTAGGCGAAGCGGTCCCGGGCGTCGAGTATCTGGTACCCCAGGCCCGAATCGACTCCAAGCATCTCGGCCGGCACGATCACCACCCAGGACACGCCAAGAGCCAGACGCACGCCCTGAAGGAGATCGGGCACGGTGGCCGGGATTATGACCCTCCGCACGACGGCCCGGTCGCCCCCGCCGAAACCGCGCACCACCCGTTTCCAGATGGGACTCACGCGGCTCACGCCGTGCGCCGTCGAGAGCAGGACGGGCCACAGCGCGGCGAACGCCACCAAGAAGACGACGGGCCGGGACCCAACACCGAACGCCACCAGAGCCACCGGCACCAACGCCAACGGCGAGGTCATGCGTAGGAACTGGAAGACCACGCTGGTGGCCGCGTCGAGGGGTCGCGAATAGCCCACGAGCACCCCCAAAGGCGCTCCGATGAGCACGGCGATCCCCAGGCCCAACCCCAGGCGGCCGAGGGAAGCCGACGACTGCTCGACGAGCACGCCGGAGGCCGCTAACCGGCCGAGTGCGCGCAGACCCCGCACCGGTCCGAAGTCCGCCCCGAAGGCTTCACCCAGCAGTCCCGCGCTCGTTGCCGCCTGCCACAAGGAGAGGAAGGCCAAGACGCCGAGCAGTTTCAGACCGACGTCGCCGAGACGAGGTTTCCACGATCTCCACTGTGTCCCCACGATCCGCCGCGCGGCGACGGGAGCGGTGCTCATACCTCGATCACCTCGTCCCGCTCGAAGTCCGGATAGGCGCCGTCGAACGCGGCCAGACCCCCGTTTGCCGCCAGTGCCTTCTTCACCAGCTCGTAGTCCATGAGATCGTCGGCCACGTGCTCCGGCGACAGGCTTTGGAGGAAGGTCGTGTCCCCTTCGAGTACGGTCTGCTTCAGCTCCTGAACGATGCGCTTCGTGGCCGAGCGGAACTGGTAGGGCTCGAAGGCGATCCGCGCCGCCTCCCACTCGGGATGCCGGATGGCTCCCGTGCCCCCGGAGACGCCATAGGTCTCCAGGTCGTACTTGGTCATGGAGCGGAGGATGATCTTCTCTTCGAACGGCAGGTAGCCGCCGCCCTCCTTCGAGAGTATTCGCGCCGCCTCCTCCTTGTTCTCCCCAGACCAGCGCTCGGCACGGACCAGAGCATTGACGGCTTTCTGACTCCACTCCCGCCGCTCGCGCACGTCGCTTTCGTGCAGCACCGCGACGCAGCACGGGTGGTTCTGCCATACGTCCCCCGTGAAACGGATCACCCGGCCTCCCGCGAGCACCTCGCCTGCGGCATTGAATGGTTCGGCCACTATATAGCCGTCGATCGCGCCCGCGCTCAAGGCCGTGGGCATATCCGGCGGAGCCATGACCAGCAGGTTGGTCTGATCGGCGGTCAGAGGAGCCTTCTGATCCTGGATGACCGGGCGGAGCCCGTGAGAGCGCAGCACCATCTGCAGGATGACGTTGTGCATGGAGTACCAGTACGGTACTGCGATCTGCTTGCCGCCCAAGTCGGCCGTGCTGCGGATGGGTCCCTTATCGCTCACGGTCACGGCAGAATTGTTCATGTGGTTCCAGGCGACCACCTTCACGGGGAAGTTGCGCGCGTACCGAAGGTAGATCGGGATCGGGATCAGCAGGTGGGTAAGGTTGAACGTGCCCGCCTGGAAGGCCTCCGCCAGCGCGGACCACCCCCTGATGAGGGTGGGCTGCTCCACCTCGAGGCCCTCATCTTCGAAGTAACCGTTCGCGTGCGCGATCAGGAGCGGGGTGGCGTCGGTGATTGGGATGTAGCCGATCTTCACCGCGGGGAGCCGGGCCCCGTCTCCCGTGACCGCTGTCGTCTGCGCCGGCGACCCGTCGGTTGTTCCCGGCGCCGTGGTGCCGGGCGTGTCATCGGCCGCGCACCCCGCGACCCAGCCGAGGCCGCTGAGGCCAAGGCCGGAGACTCCGGCCAGCTTGAGCAGTTGCCGTCGTGTGATTGCTCTCGCGCTCATTCCCGCATCCCTCCGACTCTGTACGATGAACAAATATGAGTAAGCTTATCCGAATTGTCACCATTCCCGGGAGCATACCATTGGGCGGGCCGATGTCAACTGCTCCATCTGTCTCCCTCCACCGATGCTGAGGTCGCGCACAGTGAAGCGGATGGTGAAGCGGATCACGTTCTCGAGGGATCCCGAGCGTTGTGAGCCGGCTGCCGGTGGTAGACAGCGGTGCCGTACTTGCGCTCCTGAGGCGTCGCGCGCAGATACAGGGACCAGCCCGTCTCATACCGACCGCTCCGCTGCAAGAACTCCTGCAGCGCTGGCCCGCGGCTAGGAGCCTGTCAGGGAGTCGCCGCCCGGTCCCACGAGTCTGAAGGCACTGAGCTCGGCCTGAACGATGAGGCGTCGACTTGCGCTGTAGATGGGCTCGCAGGTGGTGAGTGAGATCTCGTCGACCCCACGTTGCGCCACCACCTCGACCTCCGTGGGGAGCACGATGATCGTCCGGTAGACCTTGTAGACGACCGCCGCATAGGGGAGCAAGACTTGGATCTCGTCTCCGGGCTCCAATTCGTTCAGCTTGAAGAAGGGTGCGCCGTACGTGGTTCGATGCCCGGAAATGATGAAGTTGCCCCCCGCGCCGGGTGCGGGTGTTTCCGGCCAGTGACCAGGCCCCTTTCGGAGGTCGCCCGTGCCTATCCCCTCGATCATCACCACATCAAGGCCGATCCTGGGAATCACGAGCCGGCCAAAAGGCTCCCCCGTCTTCCCTTGCAGTGACGCGGAGAAATCCAAGGAGGCCTGTCGCAGAGCCTTCCGACGGCTGAGAGATTCGGCTTCCAAGCCCGCCTTTGCGAGCCCTCCTTGCTCGGCCCGCAGGAGAGTCATGTCTTCCTTGACGAAGTACTCCTCCGGGGTGGATTCGGCCAACGCCGGGTAGGCCCCGGCCAGCTCACCGGCCAGGGACCCCTGTTGCCACCACGTGAAGCCCCACGTGCCCGGCAGATAGAGCACTACGCCCAAGCCGGCGAGCATGAGCAAGTTTGCCAGACGACGACGCCACCTCCTACGGCTGCGGCTATGACGAGAGGGCGATGCTGGTACGGTCATGAATCCTCCGATGCTGATCCGTCGATGGCCGGATTCCTGGAACCCACAGCCGCGTTCGTCACGGCTCGAGGCGCGGCGCCGCCCTCAGTATCCATCGCTCATGTCAAAGACACGTAAAGACCGGGCCATGCCGCTGGAAGTTCGAACGTGGTTTCGCGCTCGTCTTGTGAAGATGACGTAATGATGTGCCCACAAGACCGCGTTGATGCTTGTTCCGCATACCCCCCTAGCCTATTCTGGAAAGAGACAAGTCTCTCAGAAGCAACCGAGAGGTGCATCCATGGAGCCGCGCGGAGAGCCGGCCGGCCCGATAACACGTCGCGATTTTCTGGTGATGGTGCTCAGTCTTACGGGCGCCTTCGCTGCAGTCGGTCTTCTTGCGCCGATCGTGCGCTACGCATTTCCCAGGGCCAAGGCCGAAGTCGCCGCACGTGTGCGCGTTGCATCGACGGGCCAACTGACCCCTCTCGGCGACACGGTCGACTTCGAGTACCAGGAAACCCCCTGCTCCCTACTGCAACTCGAGGATGGCACCTACGCCGGTCTCTCGCGCGTGTGTACGCATCTCGGCTGCATCATCACCTGGGAACCCGACAACACGCGTTTCTTCTGCCCATGTCATGCAGGCGTCTTCTCCCCCACCGGCGAGGTGCTCGCAGGTCCTCCCCCAAGCCCCCTGCCTGCGTTGAAGGTCGCGGTGCAGGGTGAAGAGATCTGGGTCGAAGGCTGGAGCCCGGCCTAGACTCATGTGCCATCTCGTACTCCTCACGCCGATCGCAGGCCTGGCAGTCTTCTTGGTGCTTCCGCTCCCGGAGGCGCTCGCGGCCTACTTCGTGATCGCCGCTGCAACCGCTCTGCTCTACGGAGCCATCATCCGGGCGATGCGTCGCACCGTGGTCACGGGAAAGGAGGCGTTGCTGGGTGCCCACGCCAGTGTGAGACGCGTTGGCCCAGGAGGACTGCTGCTGCATCTGCGCGGTGAACTATGGACTGCCCAGGCCGTCGGCTTCACCGGCGGCTCGCCGCAGCCGGGCGAAAGCGTGGTGATCACAGAGATCGTGGGCAACCGGCTGATAGTGGGGCCACCCCTGTAGGGATCACCGTGACGCACCCGTCGCGGTCGAGCATGGGCGAAGCGTAGGAGGGGTGCCCAGACAGCACCCCTCCAACGCTTCGGGAGAAAGAAGGCGGCAGTTTCAGGTCATGCCCAGGACCGTGCTGAGCAGCCCTCGCTGCAATGGGCAACCCGTGGAATGGTGAACCGCTTCATGATCACCTCCTTCGTTGGGTCGTCTGCGAGGATCGTTGCATGAGGCAGTGAGCGTCAGCGGTTGAGTCGAGACCGAAGCGGGCTGGAATGGGCACGCCCTCGCAGCACCCACACAAGAAGGCCCGCCAACCCAGGGACCGCGAGAAGCGCCACGCCCTGGGTCAGTGTGAACTCACCCAAGAAGCGGGGATCAGTCCCCGCGATCGCCTCGACGCTCCCCGCGCGGAGAAGGTCCAGCAGGGAGCGGCCGACCAGGTACCCCAGGCCCACGACCAGCGCTGTGATACCGGGTGCTGTGCGCCGTCTCAGTAGGATGAGCCCAGCGGCAAGCAGCAGAAGACCGAGTGCGGATTCGTACAGCGGGATCGGGTGACGTACCGCTCCGAGGTAGTCAATGCCCCACGGCAGTGAGGTCGGCCTCCCAGGGTGAAGACCTGTCAGAAAGCATCCCACGCGTCCCACCGCAATGCCGAGCGCGAGGCCGGGAGCGACCACATCGGCTGTGCGGCGCACAGGGAGTCCGGCTCGGCGCACGTAGACCACCCCGGCAGTTACCGCGGCGAGCAACCCTCCGATGAAGGTGAGCCCGCCCTCCCAGACCGAGACAAGGCGCAGGGGATGGGCGATGGTCTCGCCGATGAGACCTGGTTGTAGAGCCCAGAGTACCTTGCTGCCGAGTACGCCGGCCAGTGCGACCACGATCGTGAGGGTCCAGAGTCTGTCCGCCGAGATACCGCGGTCGCGAGCAAGTCGAACCGTCAAGAAGGCGCCCGCAGCGATGCCTAGACCCACGAGCAGTCCCCACGTGCGCAGGTGGAGCGGGCCGAGCACGATCATTTCGAAGGTGCGATAGGGCATCTTGATGCCTCCTAGTCTCGAAGTTCTTCGATCACATGCCGAGCGGAACGCGGAAAGGCAAGAGCCGAGAGCTGATCTCCACCAGTCTTGTGAACTGGCCGGCCACCACGAGAACCCCGAAGCCTGCCAGCAACACGCCGGTGCCCGCGGCGACGAATCTCGTGGTGCGCTTGTACCGCGAGAGGACTCGCAGTGCCGGAGTGATGGCCACGGCCGTGGCCAGGTAGGGCACGGTAAGCCCGATGGAGAAGGCCAGCATGGTCACCATGCCCGCTGTGGTCGAGCCGGTCGTGCCGGCGACCGCCATCATCGACAGGAGCGTGGGGGCGATGCAATGAGAGCACGTGACGGCGAAGAGCAGCCCCACTACCAAGGACCCAAGGGGGCCCTTCGGCTTGGTGAGAGGTCGCTTCAGCGGGAGTCGCATCTTGTCCAGCAGGCCGAGGCGGAACACACCGGCCATCGACAGGCCCATCAAGATGATGACAAGTCCGCCGCCGATCTCGAGCCCGCGCGTCGCCTGCTGCAGGGCCGCGCCGAGCGCACCGGCGGCTCCTCCGGCGAGGGTGAACACTATGGTGAACCCGAGAGTGAACAGGAGCGTGTTCACCACGATGGTGCGTCTGAGCACGAGCCCCGGCTTGGCGGTGAGTTCCTCCATGGTCATGCCAGTTATCAAAGTCAGGTAGACCGAGATCATGGGCACGATGCACGGCGAGAGGAAGGAGACGACTCCCGCTGCGAGGGCCAGCAGTATAGGTGCTTCCACGTCTCTGCGCCTACTGGAGGGGGAGGAGCCAAGTGAGCGCCCTGCTCGGCACATCAGCCACATCGCGCACGGTGAGCGTGAGATCACCCGGGGCTGCCAGGTCCAGCCCTCCACGTTCGAAGACCAGCATGCCCGAGCGATGATGGCTCGAGTCGTCTTCTCCCACCCAGCGGATCGCACGATGTTCACCGTCCGGCGAGTCGAGACTCGATAGGGCCACAAGATCCAACTTGGAGAGATCTCCGGCATGCGTCTCGAACACGATCAGGAACCCGACCTCGGTCGCGGGATCGAGTTGGGCCGCCAGGTCGCCGAGCGATGGATCCGTCTCCAACGCCCCCGGCGTGAGAGCCGCGGCCATGACGTTCACGCCGCCGGCCCCCTCATCCTCGGCCACGTAGGTGGGTGTGCCCGGCCGCCGAGTGGATGGGGCCGCGCCGGGCGATTCAGCGGCGGACCCACCTTGGTCCACGGAGGCACTCCTGCCAGGGGCGACGGCCTGCGCCGCAGCGCCGGAAGAGACCTGCTGCTGGTCCTGGAGGTACAGCCAAGCGACCGCGACCAGCGCGAAGAAGCCCGCCGCCATGATGATCCCTGCCTTGCTTCTTCTCACTGTGCGGTCTCCTTGCGAAAGGCTTGCCAGGCGCGACATCGTTTGAGGAAGCATGCCCTACGCGGGTCAAGTTGCCGTAAAGATACTGCGAGGTCGAGTGAGGGCGCATTCCCCAGCACGTCGCACGCCAAGGCGAGACGCGCAGGCAGAAGAGACGTGGAAGTGCGAGCGGGGGCGGCACGACGGCCGCCCCCGCCTCTGTCATAGGTCAGGCGCCCGCCCGGATGCGGCAGCGCTTCGACTTCAAGATCGGGTAACCGGTGATGGGGTCGCCGATGTAGTCGCCCGTGATGTCGTTCACGCTGGCATCGTTCCAACCGTGAGGCAGGCTGACCACGTCGGGCAACATCGACTCGATCAGCCGCGCCTTCATCGTCACAGAGCCGAGCGGCGTCTCGATCTCGATCGCGTCGCCCTCGCCGATACCCGCCGCCGCCGCGGTCGCCGGATGGAGTTCGGCGAGAGGATCCCGGCCACGCTTTGCCAGCTTCTCGATGTCACGATGCTGCGAGTGCAGGTACTGCAAGGTCCGGGCCCCCGTGGTCAGTATGAGCGGGTACTCGGTCTCGCCGGTCGCGTCCGTCACCACTATCTGGTCGGGGGACTCCTTGTGCCGCGGCACGGGGTCGTGCCCGAGTTCCGCAAGCGTCTCCGAGTACAGCTCGATCTTGCGCGAGGGGGTCGCGAAGCCGCCCTTCTTCTCTGAGTAGCCCAGCCTCACGGTGCCGAACGGCATGCCGCCATCGGGCAGCGCGTCCAGCTGGCCCATCGAGAGGCCCGAGGGCTCGAGGGCGTAGTCGAGCGCCTCGGTGACGCTCTCCCAGGGGAACCACTTGCCGTAGCCCATGCGCCGCCCGAGCTCGATCCAGAAGTCCAAGTCGGAGACCGCGTCTCCAACCTGGAACAGCTTCCTGCGCATGCCCACGTAGGGGACGGCGTGCAGGGTGCCGTAGTAGTCGCAGAGTTCCACCCGCTCGAGGTACGTCGCGGCCGGTAGGAAAAGGTGGGCCTTCGTAGCGGTGGGCGTCATGAAGAGGTCCATGACGGCGAGGAAGTCGAGGCTCTCGAGCGCCCGCTCGAGCTTCCTGCCCCCCGGCCAGGTGATCACCGGGTTCGAGGCCGAGACAATCATGCCCCGAATGGGGTACGGATCGCTCGTGAGGATGGTGTCGGCGAGCAGCATGGACTGCCCTTCGCCGAAGTTCCGACCCCACACCTCGTTGAAGAGCGGGAAACGGTCGGCGCCGAGCGGCTCCCCCTCCATCTTCTCGGGCATCCGGATGGGGCTCAAGGCCACCTTCGACGTGCTCACGAAACCGCCGGTGGTGTCGATGTTGCCGGTGATAGCCTGCAGGATCGCTACGCATCGGGAGTTCTGCAACCCGATGGTGTGCTGGTCGAGGGAGTTCGTGCCCTGTGCGATGCAGGCCGACGGGGCTCCGGCGAATATCCGGGCCGCCTCGGCGATCTTCTCCGCGGGCACACCCGTGATGGATGCGACAGTCTCGAGCGAATACTCGGCGGCCACCTTCGCCAACTCGCCGAAACCCAGAGTCCAACGCTCCACGAACTCGCGATCGTACAGATCCTCCACGATCATCACGTTCATCATGCCGAGGGCGAGAGCTGTGTCGGTGCCGGGCCGCACCTGGAGGTGCAGGTGCGCCTTCTCCGCCATGGGAGTCACGCGGGGGTCTATCACCAGAAGAGTGGCGCCTTTGCGCAGGGCTTCCCTCACCCGACCGGCGGTGGGCGGAGCGGAAGCATCAGGGTTGTTGCCCCACACCAGCACGCAGGCGCTGTTGTCGATGTCGGGCACTTGATACGTCCCGAGAGTCAGGATCCGACCGATGATCTGACAGCGGAAACAGATACTCTCCACCGAGAAGCAATTCGGCGTGCCGTAGATGTCGCAGAACCGGCGGAGGAAGCTGACGGTGGAGTTACCTCCAAGGAGCACCGGCATACCGATGGCCACCGCCAGGGCTTTCGGGCCATACTCATCTTTGATCTTGGTGAGGTTCTCCACGAGGATGTCGTAGGCGTCGTCCCACCCGATCGGCTGCCACCCCTCCGAGGTGCGGCGCATGGGCGTCGTGATGCGGTCGGGGTGCAGCATGACCTCGGGCGAGGCGAGTCCCTTGGGGCATACGATGCCCTTGCTGAACAGGTGTGACTTGTTGCCGGCGATGCGCGCGATCGCGCCGCCCTCGATGGCCACCTCGATGCCGCAGCCCCACGGGCACTGCATGCACGTGGTCTTGGTGACTCCATCGGGAACCAAGCACTTCACGTCGGGTCGTGTGGACTCCATCACGCGTTCCTTTCGATGCGCCTCGGCCGCGGAAACACGCTCGGCCGGCTGAAGGCGCTGGTGGATTCGGGAGCACCTCATGCAGGAGTCTAGTGACGCGATCTCCCGGCCGCAAGACCCCGGACCCTCGGCGCGCTCCCTCGCGGCGCGCTACACTGGGCACAGCATGACTACTCTATACGTAGACGCGGATGCCTGCCCGGTGACGAAAGAAGTGCTCGCTGCGGGCCGCACCCACAAGATACCGGTGGTACTGGTGGGCAACACCACGCAGAACCTGGCGCGCCACGCCGGGCGCGCGGGCGTAGAGGCGGTGGAGGTGGGCGCAGGGCAGGACGTTGCCGACTTCGCCATCATCAGCCGCCTCCAGCCCGAGGACATCGTAGTGACCGGAGACCTGGGCCTCGCCGCCATGGTGCTCGGGCGCGGAGCCCGCGCGCTCGCCTTCCGCGGGCGCGAGTACCTGCCCGAGACTATCGACATGGAACTCGCAGTGCGCCACGCCGAGCAGGTTCACAGACGCCGCGGCGGAAGGACCCGCGGACCCTCTCCGCTCGAGGAGGAAGACCGAGAGCATTTCGCGCGCACTCTGAGGCGCGTTCTCGAAGGTTTGCGCTAGCCGGCGGAACGAAACACAGGGAGTACTGATGACGGACAGACAAGCGGCCGACCAGAGCGTGGTCGGCGAAGTGCAGTTGAGACACATCCCCGAGTTCACGGCGGTGATGCTCGCGAACCGCGGCCCATACGAGACCCTCGCGGAGTCGTTCTCCAGACTCAAGCGATGGTCGGCCGACGTGGACGTGCTCCCCACCGGGAGCACCGTCTGCCTGTTCTTCGACCGGCCCACTCCAGACCCATCCGCCGTCCGCAGATACGGGGTCTGCCTACCCACGTCGAAGCCGGAAGCCGCAAGAGCCCGGGCGGCTCTCCTCGAAGCCAACGACGGAGCCGCGACGATGGGAGCCACTCACCGAGCGCCGTCGCCGTCTCACCTTGCGCCGGGTGACGTCCTGGAGGTGCGCGAGGTACCGCGCATCCTGGCCGCGGTGGTCTACTACCGCGGAGCGGCCGGAGGATCAGTGCACGCCTACGAGCGGCTGGCGAGCTGGGTGCGCGAGCGCCCCTACCTACCGGCCGGCGCACCGCGCGAGATGCACCTGGCCGAGCCCGGCCAACTTGGCGCCGACATCATCGAGATCGAGATACAACAGCCGGCAATACCGAAGCCTCGCTGATCGGCGCGTCGAGCTCCCTTCCCCGCACGCAGTCCCATGTGAAATCTTGCGGTCGGCTAGGACGATGGGAACGCTTCGCGCGAGTCCGCCCACCGGCATCGACGCACAAGACGAAAGGTGAGCGACGCACATGAAGAAGACGACTCGGATCCTACTGACTGCGGCGGCAGGACTGCTGATCCTTGCGTCCCTCACCGGCTGCGAAGAGCTGAAAGCCAAGGTGGAGAACGCCCAGAACCCCGCCCCAGTGGGCGAGTACCTCGAACTCGACGACGTCGCGATCAACAGCCTGAACGAGAAGGCGAACTACGCGTGGCAGATCGGGGGGATGGAGCGTGACGCGGTCACCAAGCTGGAGACGCAGTACTTCGTCGATATGGAGCCGGTGAGCGCCGACCTCTACTGGGACGCCCGGAGCAACGAAGGCCTGTACGAGGGCGATAACAAGTTCTCAGACGACACGTACGACATCCTCGTGGAACCCGCCGGCGTCATCGCCATGTTGAACGTCAATATCGGCGACTAGGCAGGCATGGAACGCATCGCCGCTCTGATCGTGAAGCACCACAAGCGCGTGCTCGGCCTGACCGGGCTGATCACCCTACTGGCTGTGGTCGCGCTGTTCCGTATCTCGTTCAACGCCGACGTCACGCAGTTCATGACGGAGGGCAACGAGGTGGGGCGCGACTTCGTTGAGCTTCAGGAGAAGTACGACACCGGCGACCCGGTGAACGTGCTCGTGTCCCTGCCAGAGGGCCGCACCTTCCGCGACGCGGACGCCCTCGTGGAGTTGATCGGACTGCGCGACGCGATCTCCAAACTCGAGGGCGTCGGGGGCGTGGCGACGATCGTCCCCCAGACCGACCCGCTCACCGGCGCCACGCTGACCGCGGACGCTGTGGCTGCGCTGCCCCCTGCGGCGCTCGAGAAGGCGGTCTTCGCGGGCCCCATCGCCGGGCTGCTCCTCTCTGAAGACGGCCGCAGCACCCTGACCCTCGTCGTTCCCGAGGGAGACGCGACCGGACTCGCCCGCGACCTAGCCCGTTTCGTGGAAGCCTATCCGCCCGACGGCCTCGAGCTCACGCTCACGGGCAACCCGGTGATCTTCGCCCGGGTGATCGACATGATCACCTGGTTCCTCCTGGTGATCCCTCCGGTCGTGATGGGCCTGCTGCTACTCACCTTCTACGTCACGATCGGCGACCGAAAGCTCACCGTGATGGCGATCGTGCCGGCCGCTCTCGCCTCTGTCTGGACCTTCGGCCTCCTCTCGGGGCTCGGGATACGCATCGACATCGTGAGCGTGATCGTGCCCATCTTCGTGATCGTGATGGGCTCGGCCGACGGCCTGCATTTCGTGACTCACTACCAGGAGGAGGCCAGGCGTACCGACGACAAGGTGGAGCGCGTCACCACCACATTGCGCGACATCGGCGTGCCCATGATCCTCACCACTGTGTCGACCGCGGCCGGCTTCCTTTCACTGCTCGCCACGGGAGTCGGTCCCATGCAGCAGATGGGCGTCTTCGCAGCTGTGGGCATCGTCTTCGCCGGAGTGATCTCGTTCTTCTTCCTGCCGGCACTCCTCTCGCGCGCCGAGATCACCAGCAAGCCCAGCGGGGCGTTGCTCGGCCCGCGGCTCACGGGGGCGGTCAAAGCTCTTGCCCGCCGGCGCTGGGTGGCCGCGGTGCTGACGGTGGGTCTCCTCGCTTTTGCGGCGTTCTCCATCCCCCGCATAGCAGTGGACACCGACCAGCTCTTCTTCTTCAAGGACGACGACCCCGTCCGCGCCGACTTCGCGAAGATGGAAGAGGTCTTCGGGGGAGCGACCCCTCTCATGGGCGAGTTCGTGCTCGACCCGGCGGCGGGCCTCGGGCAGCTGCCCGGCATCCTCGAAGTGTCCCGCGAGTTGGAGAGCCTCCCCGGTGTGAGGAGGGTGTTCTCCGCCGCAGACCTCCTGGCGGACGTGCCCCCCGCAGAGCTACCCGGCGTCGTGGCAGGCCTCGCGAGCGGGACGACCGTGTCGCCACTCGGCCGGATGGTCTCCTCCGACGGGTTGCGCTTCGTGCTCTTCCCCTCGGACTTCACGACCGCCGACCTTCGCGGGTGGTTGGACTTCGCGGCCACCCAGCCCGAGATCCGCACCCTCACCGGCATGACCGTTCTCTGGGACGAGATGGCCCGCCTCGTGCTGCGCGCGCAGGGTCGATCGCTCCTAGCCGCCTTCGCCCTGGTGATCGTGATGCTCCTCATCGCCTACCGACGCGTGCGACTGACCTTGGTGGCGCTCGTGCCCCTCGTGCTCACCATCCTCACGCTGCTTGGATTCCTGGCCGACTCGGGCATCCAGCTCAACCTGCTCACGGCTATCGCCTCGAGCATCGTCCTGGGTGTGGGCATCGACTACTCGATACACTTCGTGGCCGCGATCGAACGGGCCCGGGCCGATGGTCCGGGATACGTGCTGCGCGCGATCGACAAGGCGGGTCGGCCGATAATCGCGAACGCCCTCGGCATCGCGATCGGTCTTACCGCTCTGTGGCTCAGCCCCCTCAAGTACCACGGGCAGGTCTCGATGATCATGTGGGTTTCTATGACGACGGCTGCGCTTACCGCCTTGTTGGTCATCCCGGCTCTCACCGGGCGCGACGGGATGCGCCAGCCGGACTGACCCACCTCGCGTAGGACCCGGGACGTGCCCGGACCGCCCGGGGTGCTCCCGCTTGACAATACTGTGTGCCACCATGTATTCTTGGTTTCATGGTAACGCACCACCCACAGCTTGATCCATCGAACAGCCTCACGTCGGAGCTGCGCCGGGGCGCTCTCGTACTGGTGGTGCTGAACGAGTGCCGCGCGCTCCAGTACGGCTACTCGCTGAAGCAGTCTCTCGCGGACGCCGGAGTCGAGATCAGCGAAGGCACCCTCTACCCCCTGCTGCGGCGCCTCGAGGGCCAGGGGCTTCTCGAGAGTGAATGGCAGGTGGTCGACGACCAGCGCCCGCGCCGCTACTACAAGTTGAGCCCGGCGGGCGCCAACACCCTGAGTGAGCTCACCTCGGCGTGGCGGGACCTCGTAGGCACCCTGGACAACCTGGGAATAGGAAAGGAGCAGGAGAGATGAGACCCGCGGAGTGGATCGACCGATACGTGACTGCGGTCGGAGGCGCACTGCCCGCGAAGAAGGCGGGCGACGCAGAGTTGGAGATACGTTCCCTCATCCACGACGGGCTGGAAGCAGCCGGCTTCCCCGACCCGGAGCAGGCTGACGAGGAAACCGTGCTGCGCGTTCTCGAAGGTTTCGGCGACCCGAAGCGGTTGGCGGCCGATTCTCAGCCGGAACGCTACCTGATCGGACCGGCTCTCTTCCCACACTTCATTACGGTCGCGTCGATCGTGCTCGTGGTGGTGGCGGGGTTGTGGCTCTTCGGCATCGCCGTGGCGGCAGGCACCGACCGCGCAGGGTTCGAGCCGCTTGCAGCGCTCGACGGCCTCCTCAGGGGGATCGTGCAGACCTTCGCGACGCTGGTCGTCGTGTTCGCGCTGATCGAGCGCTTTACCGGACGCGAGGTCGCGAGCCGGCCGGGCAAGGGGAAGACGTGGGACGTGCGCAGCCTGCCCCCGGCCACCACGCCCGACCGCTACAGCCTGGCCGACATCGTCGTGGGCATCGGCATGGCGGCGGCGGCGATCGTCATCTTCAACTGGTACCCCCACCTCTTCCAGGGCATCAGCCTTGATGACGGGGAAGTCACGGTGATCCCGCTGCTCTCCGAAGTGTTCTTCGGGTTCGTACCCTGGCTCACAGCTCTGTGGCTCATGGAGATCGCGCTGTCGGCGAGCGTGCTCGCGGCCGGTCACTGGCGCCCTCTCACCCGCGCGCTGGAGATCGGACTCTCGGTGTTCACCCTGGGTATCCTCGGGAGCATGCTGGCGACCGGGCCGCTCGCGGAGACTGCCTCTCTTGAACCTTTGCTCAAGATGGTGGCGGCGGTGGCCTTCGCCATCGTGGGAGTGATCGCCCTTGTCCGAACGTACCGCCTGGTATCAGGTCGCGGCCGCGGCGCGGCCGCCTGACAAGCCGACCGCGACGTCGGGCATCTGCATGAGTCCGGCCGGGTGGCGCCCACGGCGCGCCCCACCCGGCGGATGTGACCTCTAGTAGATGAACTCCACGCCCATCTCGTGCACCTCTTCCTTCACCTTCTTGTACAGGTCGAAGTACTCGGGCGTGGGCACAGCCTTCGCCACGTCGTAGAGTTCCTGGAACGTCTGGCCGATCGGCGCGTCGGCGATGTTCTCCTCGTACTTCGCCAGCAGCGCGTTCACGATCTCGTCGGCCTGCCCACGTTTCATGCCTTGGCGAGCGACGGCGTGACCCACCTCGGCGGCGAAGCGCGCCTCGAGCGGGGTGCCGTGATTGGCGTGCTTGTTGCGGGCCGGGGCGTGCTCCCACAGGTTGGCGCCCGACACGGTGCTCGTCATGGCATGCGCCGCCGCTTCGTAGAACAGCATGTCGGTGCCGGGGCCCGCGTTCGCGAAGCCGTTCGAGTCCTGCACCAGGTGCGTGTTCCGTGACACCGCTTGGGAGTACATGCTCACCACCCAGAGCATCTCCCGACCTGTGTTGGAGCCGTACTTCAGGTGGAAGGGGAAGTTCTGCTGGAACTGGCAGCCGTAGGTGAGCAGCCCCATCAGGTGGTACGCCGCCTGCATGATGGCCGTGCCTTCCGCGCCGCCGGCGTACGCTCCGTAGATGGTGCCGGTCAGGTTGCCGCTGAAGGAGCCGTACATCTGGTAGTGGGCACCTTTGTTCAGCATGGCGTTGTTGGTCATCATCTCGGTGATCGAGCTCACGAGGCGGCCGTCCGAGGGACGGATGCCCCAATCCGGCTGGCTCACCGCCACCTGGGCCACGTCGGTCTCGGCCGTCCCCACCGCGATCATGCATACCCCGGGCACGCCCATGAGCCGGGCGGCGCTCCGAAGGTGCATGGCGTGCTGCATGGAGCCGCCGATCTCGAACGGCGTCTTCGACTGGATGGCCCGACCCTGGAAGTCCTCGAGGAGCGGCGAGCAGATGGCGTCCAGCAGGGGTTCCTTGAGATACGCGACGCAGGCCTGGAAGAAGTCGGCCTCGTCGTAGGTGATGTCGGGGCTGAAGATCACGAAGGGCGGCCGCGGGTCTTCCACCGTGCGGTGACCGAACACCCGCGAGTCCTTGCCCACGCCCACGGTGTAGCTCGAGGGCGCGCAGTAGAGGGCCTCGCGCATCTCCTCCTCGGAGAACTCCATGATGCGGTGCGTGTCCTGGTTGTACACGCCCACGTCGCGGAAGAACTCCCAGGCCGCCTGCCACACGGCGTCGGCCATGGCGTCGTCCGCAGGCACCGGATGGGCCGGGTCGTACTTCACACCGTACTTCTTGATCACCTCGCGCATCTTCGCGGTGATCCGCTTATTGAGGAACTCCTTCTCTTCCATGAAGGGCCCGGTCGCGGCACGCTCCATGATCTCCCATTGACGATACGCCATGACTAGGCCCTCCCCGAGATCAGCTCTTTGATGACGTCGATGGCGCCGCTGGACTCCTCGGCCCAGGCGTCCGCGCCGATCTTGTCCGCCCACTCCTGGGAGGTGGGAGCTCCGCCCACGACCACCTTGAAGCGGTCGCGCACGCCTTTGTCGCGCAGCAACTTGAGCACTTCGGTAGCGCCGGGCATGGTGGTGGTCATGAGTGAGGAGATGCCGATGACGTCGGCGTTGGCACGCTCGGCCTCGTGGATGAAGTCCAGAGCGTCCACGTCGGTGCCGAGGTCGACGACCTCGAAGCCGGCGATGCCGAGGAAGAGAGCCACCAGGTCCTTCCCAATCTGGTGCATGTCGCCGCGGGCGGTGCCCACCACGACCACACCCTTCTTCTCGACCGTGGCATCCTTGGCCAACTCCGGGGCGAACACCTTCATCACCGCGGCCATGCCGTCGGCGGCCAGCAACACTTCGGGCAGGAAGATGTCCATCGTCTCGAAGCGACGGCCCACCTCCTCCATCTCGGCCGCCAGGACTGCTATGGACGCCTTCAGGTCGGCGCCCCCGGCCACCAGCTCCGCGGCGAGCTCGGCGCAACCGGCTTCGTCACCTTCGACCATGGCTTCTTTGAGCCTGTCGATCGTTTCCATCGTACTGATCCCTCCTACTGGAGATGTCTGCGGGTGGGGCTCCCACCCGTCAGTCCATTGGACAGGTGCTACGCGCTTGAGGCCGTGAAAGCCTCCACTCCTTCGCTCATTTTCGCGCTCACGTTGGCGGAAAGCGGTTCCACGTGGTGAGTGGCCAGAAGCTCGAGCGCCTTGCGCCTCGCCTTGGCGGCGAGGTCGAGCGACCCTTCGGCTTCCCACTTCTCGCGGCCCTTGCGGTTCAAGATGGTGGGTCTCCACCGCACGTCGCGCATGTAGCGATAGGTGTGGTCGCTGGTCATATAGTGGCCGCCGGGGCCGGTCTCGGCGATGGCGTCCACGGCGAGGGTGTCGCGGTTCACCTCGATACCCCGCAGAAGGCGGCGATTCATGGCGATGAACTCGTCCACGATCACGATCTCCTCGAGCGAGCCGGTGAGGCCGAAGTCGAGGTAGCCGACGTCGTGGGCCAGGTTTGATCCCGCCTGCATGGCGAGGAACGTGATCTGAGTCGACTCCATGCCCGACTGTGCGTCGACCACCTGCGAGTCGCTGGTGCCCGCATTGCCCCAGTTGGGGATGTCGAGCCACTTGGCCATCTCGACCGCGCACATGTAGCCGGTGAGATAGCCAAGATCGTTGTACGAAGACTGCGCCGTCACCATGTCGAGCACGGCCGAGCCGATGCCGAACAGGAACGGGGCGCCCGGGCGGTGCAGTTGGTGCATGACCAAGCCGAAGAGCGACTCGGCCACGCCCTGCACGGTGTGACCGGCCACCGTGATGGGCGCCGTGGCCCCGGCCAGCGGCGCCGGCGAGTAGATCGAGGGCACGCCCGTCTCCGCGCAGAGGAGGAGCTTCGCCACACTCTCCTCCGGGTGCTCGAGCGGCGAGATGGGTTCGTTGTAGACGACGAAGTACGGCTTCTGGCGGAGGCCTTCGGCGTCGCCGCGGAGTTCCCGGGCGATCTCTACCATCACGGCGAGGTCACCGGCGTTCTCGGCGGTCATGACCAGAGGCTTCGTGCTGTTCTCCATCATCGTCTTGAAACTGAGCAGATACGAGTGATGCGCGTCGACTTCGGTGGGATGCGCGGACGACATGATGAAGTCCATGTGCGGGAGTGCGTCGCAGAGACGGGCCGCGCGGGCCACGTCGTCGAGCACGCTCGCCCGCCTCTCCCCCGTGTCGAGGTCGTAGGTGTGCATGAGGTCGGAACCGGTGCCGAAGTAGCTGTTGTAGCCACCGAGTTCCATGGCGAGGTCGCCGTTGCGATCGTAGACATCGACCACGGCAGGCACGGAGAGCCGCGCCCGTTCCACCAAGTGCCGCGGCAAGAGCACCCGGTCGTCGGGAGTGAGGGTGCAGCCTGCCTCCAGAAGCATGACCTTGGCTTCCTCGTGATACACGCGCATGCCCACCCGGCCCATGACGTCGAGGGCCGCGATGTAGATGTCGCGCTTATTCTCCTCCGTGAGGAAGGAGAGGCGGCCTACCTGTGATGCGTTTCGAAGTTCCTTCATATCCAGTGGCGCTCCTTTGAGGTCGTCTCGGGACCCGATACGTCCGTCGCCGAGGCTCGTGGGCGGGCGCTTGGTCGCTGGAGAGACATGCAGACCGGAGTCCGTGAAACGACTCAGGGAACCAGAACTGAACACATCTCCAAGAAGAGCGCCGGACGAGCCGGGCTACGAACGAAGATCCGGGTTACCAGTCCTCGCCGAAGTTCGCATGAAGGTGGGGACGCGTGATGGGGAGTGGCGTAGGAGGAAGCGCGGCTCGTACAGGGGATCCAAGTGCGCGAGCGCCGACGCGGGTTCCAACTGGACACCCGGCGGAATGCGGCCCTGCGAGCCGCTCGTGATGTGGTCGGCGATCCATCGAGCACTCCACGACGAGACGAATGAGACATGCCCGCCACGCCACCATGCGGGCACCGGCACGATACCCGTGCCTCGCCCGGGTGTCAAGCGCCCGGGTGTCATGCAGGCCGGCGCTCCGTGGTCGTCCAGGCCCCGCGAACGAGGCGCCGCGAGGACGACAGGCCCACCTCAGCCCGCGCGGAACCCCCCTCCACCGCCGCCTCCCGAGAAGCCCCTCGACGACCCGCCCGAAGACCCCCGCGAGCTGCTGGTCCAGCCGCCGCTACGGCTGGACGAGCGACTCCCGAAGGAACTCCCTGATGAACTGCGCGACGAGGTGCTGCGATGGCCGCCGGACGCCCCCCTGCCCGATCCAGTGCTCGATGGGGCGGAGAGCAAGGTGCGGGTGACGCCGTCGAGACCGCCGAAGATGCGGTCGGAAAGAGTGTCGAGAGTCAAAGGGGCGCTCCCGCCGCCCGAAGGGCCGGCGGGAGCGGTGTCGGCGGCCGGCGCCCAGACCGGGCCCGCACCGACGGGTCCGCCCACCGACCCCGGGGAAGGCACGTCCCCAGAGGGGAGGGATGTGGGAACCGGCACGGGCACCATCCACCCTGGGGCTGGCAGCGAGAGCCCCTCGAACCGTCGAGCCCAATTCCGTTCCACCCCGAACGCTACGGCATAGGGGAGGAACCGCTCGAACGAATCACGCGCCGTTTCGAGGTCCTGGAAACGCTGCAGATCACGCAGATAGTTGCGGAAGGCTTCCCACTTCCGCTGCTCCTGTGCGCCCGCCGCCGTCCGCTGCGGCATTCGTCGCACGAACATGCGCATGGCTAACACGCTCGCCACAGCGCCCACGAAGAAGTAGCCCCAACCCCCGATGTCCTCGAGCATGAGGAAGATCGTGACTACGGCAAGGAGCAGGCCGAACCACCAGGTGCGCTTCCTCCAGGCACTCCTGGCTGCCTTTGGACTCTCGGCGAAGTAGCCTGCCTTTACGATCTCAGCGAAGACCGCCTCTTCGAAGGGAACGGTCAGGCCGCGAAGGCGTTCGCCGATGGTCGCCCCCGTCACGTTCACCGCGCCGCCCGGGAAGATGGTCGAGACCACCAGAGCTTCCAGGCCCCGCAACTCCGCCGCGGGCTTCAACAGCTGCAACCTTTGAGCCGACGCCTGTTTCGAGCCCGTGGCGTCGGGAAGCTTCACGTACCCCCGACGGGCCAGCTCGGCCAGTGTGGCCAAGACCTCACGGTGCTCCACCTTCTCGTCGAGAAGGGCGCCCGCCATCGCCGGCGACAGGCCGGACGGCGGCTCGGCTATGAAGCTTGCATGCACCACCGAGGGCTCATCGCGGCCCCGGCGCACCCAGACGAGCAGCATCATGAGCAGCGTGAAGATCGGCAAAGCGAAGCCTACCCGCGGAGTGATGAACGACATGACGCGCCGGTAGGTCCACGGGTGCCCCACCACACCTTTGGGGAAGCCGCCCGCAATCCAGAAATGCGTGTACGGGGCGACGTCATCCGCCTCGAACACGATCATCGAGGGGCCGGGACTGGAGGTCGTGTTGTAGACGTCGGGCCCGGTGTCAACCGCCGCGACGAGCAGGTCGGACGGAGTCGATCCGGGGAGGTTCATCGTCACCCGCACGGACCCGATGGGCACGGGAGTGTCGGCGTCGAACACCCGCCAGACCAACTCGTCCACGTCGTCGAAGTAGGAGAGGGCGCCTTCGGCGACGTAGCGGATCTCCCAGGTCGCGGTGGTGTCGGCCAGCGCGAAGTTGAGCTGCACCACCAGGTACTCGCCTTCCATGAAGGTGCTGTACGAGTCGGGTCCGTCGCCGACGGGCAGGGCCGTGCCATCGCGGAACACCTCGACGGCGCCGATGGAGTCCACCTTCCCGGTCGGGATCAGACGCCCCACGAAGCTATACGATCCCTCGAAGGTGAACGTGATCTTCTCGGTGACGAGCACCCGGCTGTCAGGCTGCACGTCGAGCGTGACGTCCAGGGAGTCGATGCGCCAATCCTTCGCCTGCGCGGGGGACGCGACGATCAGGCAAAGCGCCGCCACCACGCAGAGCGCCGCGAGGAAGTAGGCTGCAAGCCGGGCTGCGGCTCCGGCTCTCGGCTGCCCTGAGGTGTTCCACCGGAAGTCCACGATGTCCATGCGTCCTCACTCCGCCGTCGTGACGTATCGGCCGACGGCTCCACGCTACAAGAGGAACCGGCGTGGGGCAAGAGCGCAGGTCCGCCAGACACAAACGAAGCCATCTGAGACGCGGGCGCAGCCGTCGGGGAAGCTGCGGGCGCCAGGGTCGCGGCAGTTTGGCGACACTGCGTTCCTGGGTACGCCGGAGCCCGGCGGGATGGTCCCGCCCTCAAGCGTGCTTTCTGCGTAGAGCGCAGGTGGCCACACATGGAGGTGTTCGGACGTGAAGTTCTTGATCGTCTACGGCAGCATCAAAGGCAGCACCGAGAAGATGGCCGGCTACATCGCCGAAGGCATGCGTTTCGCCGGGCAGGAAGCCGAAGTGAAGTCGTTCACCGATGTTCGCGATCCCGAGGACTTCGCGGGCTACGACGGCTACGTGTTCGGCGGACCGACGTACCACAAAGACCTGCTGCACGGGATGAAGGCCTGGCTGTTCAAGGCGAAGGAAGGCGGCCTGGACGGCAAGGCGGGCGGGGCGTTCGGTTCTCACACGCACTCCGGCGAGGCCCCGGCATCCTCTTCGACACGATGGCCCACGTGTTCAAGATGAACATGATGGACCTGGGTCCGTTCAAGATGGAGGAGTCGGTGGTGGGCACACCCGAGGGCATGAAGGCCTGCCAGCAGTACGGCAAGGCGCTCGTGGAGCGCGCGGCAGGGTAGATCCAGGGCCGCCGGCACCAGCTGCCGGCACCCGCCACCGAGGCGCCGCCGCCACCGAGGCGCTCCCGCCACGGCGCCGGCGGCCCCACGACGAGGAGGACACAGGCACCTTTGGACCTCTCGCGACTCGACCACTTGGATGCGGAGGGGCTCCGCGAATACGTAGAGTTCCTGCTGTGGCACTACAGAGTGATGGACTCGTTCTGGTTCATCAAGGTGGCGGAGCGCTACGGTCAACCCGTCGCCGAGGCGGTCAACGAGGAGGTGTGGGGCCGCATCTCGGGCATGGCGGCCGGTGATCTCGTCCGGCGGTTCCGCATAGAGAAGGTGGGGCTCGCCGGCTTTGCCGAAGCCCTGCGCCTCTTCCCTTGGACCCTCCTCGTGGGCTACCAGATCGAAGAGACCGACGATGAGATCACCGTGACGGTGCCCGTCTGCGTGACCCAAGAAGCGCGGCGCACGCGCGGCCTCGGCGAGTACGCCTGCCGCGACATGCACAGGCTGGAGTTCGAGGGACTCGCTCACGCCATCGAGCCTCGCATCCTCGTGCACTGCGACGTCGCCCCTCCCGACGACCGCCCGCCCGGGCTCGATTGCCGTTGGCGCTTCACGCTCTCCGCCGCGGAAGAACTGCCCGAGTAGACGCCCCGGGGCGTTGGCGGGGACCTTCGACGGCAAGCCGGATGCCTTGACAGGCTCGGGAATAATCGATAATGATTGTACTGACCGTTACAGATATGGGGTCCGGGCACGCTTGGGTTGTCCGGAGGTCGCAGGTCAGGTAGTCGGGCCGCTACCTGGAGATAGCTCTCCAGGCAGCGGCTTTTTCGCGTAGTGGAGGGCGATCGGGGAAGGCAACACGGCACCGAAGGCACCATGATCGAAAGGGGAAGACATGGGACTACTTAGTGGGATCCTGGGCAAGAAGCAAGAGGAGCATCCACCTCTCGACCCGGCAAGTGCCGCCGCGACCCGCTTGAGCAGCCAAACAGACACGCTCGCTGATCTGCTGAAACGCGCTAACGATCGGCTCGAAGCGATCCCGACCGACCACGGGCTTTACGTCTACGTGGGCAAGCCGCCGAAAGAGTTCGGCGTCGTCTGGTACAAGGACGGCGAAGAGCACAGCTTCATGTCGGTGATGAAGGAGAAGGGGCTCAGCGGAGACCAGGTACAGGACCTCTCCGATGCACTGAGAGACGTCTACACCGCTCACATCGACGAGCCTCGCTACTCGTACCCGGTCGGCGACAAGAAGGTCGTGGTGACTCCGTCGGAAGCCCTGGCCGTCGATCTGGAAGGAGTCATCGGAGCACTGGGGTTCTAGGCTCGGGCTAGGACCCCCGAGTCCGCCCGAGTCCACCCGTGAGGTGTAGGACCGCGATCTCGGGCGGACAGTTGAAGCGCACGGGGATCACCGCCCAACCGATGCCCCGGCTCACGAACACCTGGGAGCGGCCGCCTTCGCGGCCGCCTTCGTGGCCACTTTCTCGAAGCCCCTGGTCGTAGCGGTGGTTGCTCACGGGTAGGATGGGCGAACCCACGAAAGGCACACGCACTTGGCCGCCGTGGGTGTGGCCGCACACGAAGAGGTCGACCCGCGACTCGTACTCGAGGTCGGCGCAATCAGGGTTGTGGGCGAGCACGATCCGTGGAGTCGAGGGGTCCACACCGGCAAGGGCGAGATCGATCGCCACCTCGTCTTCCCAGTAGTCGCCTACTCCCGCGATCGCGAGTTCCGCGCCGTCAAGACGAAGCACGCGCGATCGGTTCCTCAGCGAACGCCCGCTCTCGGAGAGCAGCGACAGGGCCAGATCGCTGTCGGCCCAGTGGTCGTGGTTCCCCAGGACCATGCGCACACCATGGCGCGCGTCCAACCGCAGCAACTCGGGCCAGACGGCTTCGAGCTCCGCGCGGGTGTCGCGGGCGTGCACGTAGTCACCGGTGAGCACGATCAGATCGCCGTCTTCTCGCAGTGCTTGGTCGAGGACCCGCGAGAGCCACGACAGCGGCACCAGACTCCCGTAGTGGAGGTCTGTGAGGTGGACGATGCGGAACCCCTCGAACGCGGCGGGAAGTCCGTCTATCGGCACTTCGTAGTGGTTCACAGATACCAGGTACCGCTCGAGTGCGAACGGATACCCGGCGACCAGTCCCACGCCGAGAGCGCCGCGCAGGAAGGCCCTCCGCGAGATCGCCGGGCCTACAGATCCCCCGGATCCCCAGGATCCCACGATCGGGGTCACGATCGCTACTCCCCGGCCACCTGCTCAGCCATACGCCCGGCCAAGACGCCAGCGATGGCCGCGAGGACCACACCGATAGCCACGGCGATCGCCACCTTCACCCACACGTCGCCCAATCCGGCCCCCTGCAGAGCCACCTGCCAGATCGGGTCGATCATCCAGTACGTGGGGAAGAGCTTGGCTATCCACTGCGGCCACTCGGGGAACAGATAGAAGATCACCGGCCCGATCAGTATGATGCCGCTGCTCTTCATGATGGTGAAGAGGGCGGTGACCGACCTGGCGGCGGCTCCCAGCACGACACCGAGCAAGGCCGAGAACGCGGCGGCTACCGACACCACGACGATAAGGGAGAGGGGACGCGACCCGAGCGCGTTGTTCAGGACGAGGGTCACCACCGACATGACGAAGGCAAGTACGAAACCGAGGAGCGCTTTGGCCGCCACCACTTCGGACGCGCGAACTGGAGTGACCAACATCGCCGTGAGCGTGCCCTTTTCCTTCTCCTCGATCAAGCCTGAGGCCGGGACGAAGATGCCGGCTATCAACAAGGCGTACATCATGATGAGCGGCACGAGCCGCGCCGAGATGGGCAGTGAGGGCGCATCGCCCAGGTGCACCAACTCCACCACCACCGGCGGCACCGATCCTTCGACGGCCCGGATCAGATCCAAGGCGGTGACGTCGAGCACGATGCGTGTGGAGGCCAGACTCTCCCCGCCGATGTACAGCTCGAGTGGCGGCTTGCCGCCCGACCGCACGGCCTCGTCGAAGTCCGCCGAGAGCACCAGGCCCACATCGAGGTCGTTCGCTTCGACCTGCCGCTTCAACGTCTCGACGTCGTCGAGGAAGGTGAGTTCGATGCCCTCGATCGCGCGTGCACCGGCGCTCACGGCTGAATCCCCGAAGTCCACCAAGCCCAGCCGGGGCTTGGGCTCGAATAGCGTACCGAAGACCAGCTGGAGGATCACGGTCATGGCGACCGGCAACACGAGTGCGTAGAGGAAGAAAGGAGACCGCGGTCCCATGGCCATGTCCTTCTTGAACACCTTGAGCGTGCGTGTGAGGCTGAAGCCTTTGGAGGTGCGTGTGAGGCCGAAGGCACGCGTGGAGCTCATAGCGATTCCACCTTCCTCTTGAGAACGAAGAGTCCGGCCATGTAGAGCACCACCACCCACGCCAACGTGGTGGCCACGTGCGGCCATACGTCCGCCCAGCCCTCGGAGTAGCTGGACACGCCTGTGATCGTCTGGATGAGTCCGTATGAGGGGATCACCCTGATCCATGCCGACGCCGTTCCAGGGAAGAACACGGCGAACGCGGGGATCGCGAGCGGGAGCACGAACAGCATCGCGTAGAAGATCGTGCCGATGAAGTCCTTGCCCGCGGCGCCGACCATCATACCGATGGCGGTGAACATCAGCGCGCCGATGAGCGCGGCCACGATCAGCACAGACCAATTCTGCGCAGTCAAAGCGCCTACGGCCACGAGCAGGATGAGTGCCTGCGACAGGGCCAGCAGAGTCCCGAAGATGGTCTTGGCCGCGAGTACGTCACCGAGCTTCGCGGGGGTCACCAGTACGGCCAGCACCGTGCGGGTCATCACTTCGCTCGAGATCAGGGAGGCGAGCGCGAAGGTCTCCATCATCAGCACGAAGAACACGAACAGCGGTCTCATTCGGTCGCGCATGGCGACCTGGTTGCCCGCACGGTCTTGCCCGAGGATCACGGTGTCGGCCGCCGGCAGCTCTACCGGCAGCGGGTGGCCTGCGATCGAAAAGGCCAACTCGCGCACCAGACTCTTCATCGCCCCCTGGATCTCGGGCGGTACGTCCGCGTCGGAGTAGACGGTCACGGCGGTCCCGACGCCCGACGCCGCCGGGCCGGCGAAGCCCTCCGGAAAGGCGATGCCTATCGCCACGCGCACGCGCTCGGCGTCCTTGGGCTTCTCGTCGCCCGCTTCCTCGTCCCTCGTCACGATATCGCCGCCGACCGTGCGGTACGCCTCGAGGTCGCCCGCGATGACACCCTTCAGATCCTCCTCGGAAGCGAGCGGCACGAGTTCCAGACCGCCGCTTTCGTCCCCCTCCTGTTGGAGCAGCATGCCGAGCTCGTCGATACCGGTCTGGTAGATGCCGATGACTATCGACTCGTCGACGGTGCTCGGCACCACCCAGAAGATGCCGATGAAGAACACGAGCATCAGAGCCGACAGGAACACGTAGAGCCTGTCGCGCGAGAACTCCTTGAAGTCCTTCCTGACGATCGCGGCGATGATGGCAGCCCGCGATGCCGGCCGCCCGGTCACGCCAATCCCCTCCCGGTCAGCTGGATGAAGATGGCTTCGAGCGTCGCCTCCTCCGTGTGGATGGTCAGCAGGTCGGGCGACGCGACCGCGACCGCCATCCTGGCGCCCGCCTCGGGGTCTCCGAGCTCCAGCACCTCCTCGCGCACGCGGTCGCCGTCGCGAAGGCGCACCTTGATGGAGCGCTTGCCATACTTCAGCTTGAGGTTCTCGGACGTGTCGAGCGCGACGATCTCGCCCTCGTTGATGAAGGCCACGCGGTCGGAGAGCTCGTCGGCCTCGAACATGTCGTGCGTGGTGAGCAGCACGGCTGCGCCGCGGTCGGCCTCTTCGCGGATGGTCTTTCGGATGGCCGCGGAGGACACGGGATCCAGCCCGTCGGTGGGCTCGTCGAGGAACAGCACCTTGGGTCGGTTGATGAACGAGCGCGAGATCATCATGCGCTGACGCATGCCCTTCGAGTAGCTGCTCACCCGATCGTTCGCCCGCTCGGCGAGGCCCACTCGGCGCAGCACGGCCATGGCGTCGAAGTCCTTGATGCCGAAGAGCGACGCGTAGAAATCCAGGTTCTCCTTGCCGCTCATGCTGAGGTAGAGGTTCTTCTCCTCGAAGCAGACTCCGATCTGAGCCTGGATCTCGGAGTCGTCCAGAGTGACGTCTCGGCCGAGGATGCGGGCCACGCCCGCCTTCGGGGTCAACTGACCGGTCAGCACCTTGATGGTGGTCGACTTGCCCGCGCCGTTCGGCCCCAGGAACCCGAGGATCTCGCCCGGCTGCACCTCGAAGCTCACCCCGCGCACCGCCACTTGAGAACCGTACGCGTACGTGAGCCCCTCCACCTGGATGGCCGGCGCCGTCATGGCCGGTGCCGTCATATCGCCTCCCTGGTCTGTCTACGACGCTCCACGCTGCCGGAGGTCCGGCGGACGATGCCGACACCTCGCAGGCTGCTGAAGAATGACGCCGCGCTGTCAGGGCGCGATGGGCGAGCGCGAGAGAAGGACGCAGGGAGCGCTCGTAGCAGCGCTACGTGCGCGACTGAGGACGCCCTATCGCGCTCGCCCAGTGCGCTCTGGCGGCCAAGGCTTCGTTCTTCAGCAGCCTCCCAGCGTAGTACAGGCCGCGACCCGACACAACCGGGCCCGGGAGGGGGTCGCGCCGGGTCACGCACCCGATCTCGGCACCCCCCGGCGAGGAGGGAGCGAAGGACGTAGAACGACGGACGACTACCTACTCCCGAGGCGCCGCCTGGAACGACCTACCGGTCTTCAGCCCGTAGCGCCGTCTCGACGACCGGCACTCCAGCGCGAGGGCGGCGGCAAGGGTGAAGAGGATCACCCCACCCATGATCAGCATCATGCGACCGAACGGCTCGCCGGTTGCGCGCCGGTCTCCCAGGAGCGCCAGCGTGGTCATGCCCCACTCGAAGGCGCCCAGCACCAGTGCCACCTGCACAACCCTCGGCGCCCACGCCTTACGTACCGTCAACAGGAGCGGCAGCAGCAGGAAGAACACCATGAGAGGCATGGTGAACGACCGCAAGAAATGGGCCGCCAGCAGTAGGCACGCGATAACAGCGGCTGCGATACAGACCGCCACCGGCAGCCGCGAGCCGCCGGGCGCGGGTGAGCTTGGGCCTTCCACGTGGCGCACCGGCCGACCGGATTCTCCAGGTGATGATGTCATGAGCGGATCCTCCTCCAAGCACGCCGTCGGCGACCACGCGGGCGTTGCGCCGCTACACTGTACCCTCATCCGGCGAAGTGGTCACGCGTGTCCGCCGCCTCACTTGAACGCCCGCCATCTGACTTGAACGCCCGCACGTCACTTGACGAGCCCGGCCTCCTCGCGTATGGTATCGCACGTTTACACAGTGTAAACACTTAGAACTGCTGAGACCGTCAAAATGGAGGAGTGCATACGTGGAAGACCTTGCGATGTTCTGCAACCAGTGTGAGCAGACGAGGAAGGACGGAGGCTGTGTCACCGCAGGTGTGTGTGGCAAGTCGCCCGAAGTGTCGGCGCTGCAAGACCTGCTCACGTACGCGCTGAGGGGCCTGTCTCAGGTGGCGCTCACCGCGCGTGCGGAGGGGATCACCGATCCGCGGATCGACCGGTTCACGGTGCGGGCCCTCTTCTCTACGCTAACGAACGTGAACTTCGACACATCCCGCTTCCAGACGCTCGTGCACGAAACGGTGTTCCGCCGCGAGCAGCTCGAAGAGGCACTCGCCGCCGCGGGTATCTCGTACTCGGCCGACGACCCGGCGGCCACCTTCCGCCCGGCTCCCGACCTGACCGGCCTCGTACGCCAGGGCGCGAAGGTGCGCCTCCCCATCGCCTGGGACGCCGACGAAGACGTGCGCAGCCTACAAGAGGTCACGCTCTACGGCCTGCGCGGCCTGGCCGCCTACGCCGATCACGCGGCTATCCTCGGCCAGGAAGATCCCGAGGTCTACGCCTTCGTCCAGGATACGCTCGCGAAGTTCGCCGATTCCTCCCTGGGCTTGAACGACTGGGTGGGCCTCGCTCTCGAGACCGGCAAGGTGAACCTGCGCGCCATGGAACTGCTCGACGCGGGCAACACCGGCACGTACGGGCATCCGGTGCCCACCTCGGTGCCACTCGGACACAAGGAAGGCAAGGCCATCCTTGTGTCGGGGCACGACCTCCAAGACCTCGACGAACTGTTGAAGCAGTCGGAAGGCAAGGGCATCTACGTGTACACCCACGGGGAGATGCTGCCCACCCACGGTTACCCCGAGCTCAAGAAGTACCCGCACCTCTACGGCCACTACGGCACCGCGTGGCAGAACCAGGTAGGCGAGTTCGGAGAGTTCCCCGGGGCCATCCTGATGACCACGAACTGCATCCAGGACCCCAAGGAATACATGGACAACATCTTCACCACCGGCCTCGTTGGCTGGCCTGGTGTGCGCCACGTGGAGAACGGCGACTTCGGTCCGGTGATCGACATGGCGCTCAAGATGCCGGGCTTCGCCAGGGACCAAGTGCGCGACGAGGTCATGGTGGGCTTCGCCCGGAACGCCGTGATGGGCGTGGCCGGACAGGTGATTGACGCCGTCAAGTCGGGGGCCATCAAGCACTTCTTCCTGGTGGGCGGTTGCGATGGAGCCAAGCCGGGCCGCAACTACTACACCGAGTTCGTGGAGCACGCTCCCGCGGATACGGTGATCCTCACGCTCGCCTGCGGGAAGTTCCGCTTCTTCGACCGCAAGCTCGGCGACATCGGCGGCATCCCGCGCCTGCTCGACGTTGGTCAGTGCAACGATGCCTACTCGGCTGTGCAGATCGCCGTGGCGCTCGCCGAGGCGTTCGAGACAGACGTGAACGGCCTGCCCCTCTCCTTCGTACTCTCCTGGTACGAGCAGAAGGCGTGCGCGATCCTGCTCTCCCTGCTGCACCTGGGTATCAAGGACATCCGGCTCGGCCCGAGTCTGCCCGCGTTCATCACACCGAACGTGCTGAACGTGCTCGTGGAGAACTTCGCCATCAAGCCGGTCGGCTCGGTGGACGAAGACCTCGCGGCGATGCTGAGCGCTTAGGAGCCGATGGGCTTCCCATCCAGACCGCGCCTGCGATCGGGATGACGAGGACGATGAAGAGGGCGGCGTCGAACGACGCCGCCCTCTTTCGAGAGACGCGCGGCGTTTGCCGCAGCCCTTCCGAACGAGGAGAGGTGATGTTCGACGATCTCGAGATGAGCTGCAACCAATGCGAACAGACTCAGGGGACGGGTTGCCGCGTGGAGGGAGTCTGCGGGAAGCTGCCTGAGGCGGCCGCCCTGCAGGACCTGCTCACCTACACCCTTCGCGGCCTCTCATACTGGGCCACGCTCGCCCGCGCCTCGGGGGCAGGCGACCCCGCCGCCGATCGATTCACCATGCAGGCCCTGTTCGCCACGCTCACCAACGTGGACTTCGATCCTGAGCGTCTCGAGGCCCTCGTCCGCCGTGCCGCGGAGCTCCGGGACGGCCTCCGTGCCGCCGCCGGCCCCGCCGGTGAGGCTGAACCCATCGATGGAGCCGCGACGTTCGAGCTAGCGGCCGACCTGATGGGTCTGATCGATCAGGGTGCTTCCACCGGTCTTCCCGTGGACCGCACCCGAACGAAGGACGTGCAGAGCCTGCAGGAACTCACGCTCTACGGACTGAGAGGCGTGGCGGCGTATGCCGATCACGCCGCCATCCTCGGCCAAGAAGACCCAGCCGTGTACGCCTTCGTGCAAGAGACGCTTGCGAAGATGGTCGACGTCTCGCTTGGAGTCGAGGATTGGACGGCTCTCGCCCTCGAGACCGGCAGGGTGAATCTGCGGGCCATGGAACTGCTCGATGCCGGCAACACCGGCACGTACGGCCACCCGGTGCCGACGCCGGTGCCCCTGGGCCACGCGGCGGGCAAGGCTGTGCTCATCTCCGGGCATGATCTCAAGGACCTGGAGCTGCTCCTGGCACAGACCGAAGGTAGAGGAGTCACCGTGTACACGCACGGGGAGATGCTACCCACCCACGGCTACCCCGCCTTCAAGAAACACGCCCACTTCCACGGGCACTACGGCACGGCCTGGCAGAATCAGCAGACCGAGTTCGCCGAGTTCCCCGGGGCCATCCTGCTCACCACCAACTGCCTGATGCCGCCCAAGGACGAGTACAGCGACCGCCTGTTCACCACGGGCCAGGTGGCCTTCCCGGGAGTCCCGCACGTGGAGCGCGGCGACTTCGGTCCGCTCGTGGAGCGCGCCCTGGAGCTGCCCGGCTTCCCCGACGCCACCGAGGCGGGCTCCGTCTGGGTGGGGTACGCCCGCAACACCATCTTGCAGGACCATCCCATGGGCAGCGTGAAAGACACCCTCCTCGCCTACCTGAAGGCCGGCACGATCAAGCGGTTCATCCTGGTGGGGGGCTGCGACGGCGACAAACCGGGTCGCAACTACTACACCGAGTTCGTGGAGAAGGCTCCCGCGGACACCGTGATCCTCACCTTGGCCTGCGGCAAGTTCCGCTTCTTCGATAAGGACCTCGGCGCCATCGACGGTGTGCCCCGATTGGTGGACGTGGGCCAGTGCAACGACGCCTATTCGGCCATCCGCATCGCTCAGGCTCTGGCGGAGGCCACAGGGGTCGGCCTGAACGACCTCCCGCTCTCCCTGGTGCTGTCGTGGTATGAGCAGAAGGCCGTGGCCATCCTCCTGACGCTCCTGCACCTGGGCATGAAGGGCATCAGGCTGGGCCCCACCATGCCTGCGTTCCTCACCCCGGAGACGCTCGAGATGCTCACCGAGCGGTTCGCGGTCATCCCCATCGCCACGCCGGAGGACGACCTCGCGGCCATTCTGAGCGCCTGATCACTCCGCCTCGCGGGCAGGAAGCCCGCGAGGCGACCCTCGCGCGTTTCGCGCGCCGTTCGCGCGCCGCCGGCGGCGCCGAGCGTCAGTGTTCGGCGGCGCCGAGCCCCCGCCGAACAGTCTGGCGCAGAGGTCTCCGCGCCGGTACTGTGTCGGGTGGCGCACCGACGCGCCATGATGGTCCGACCTCTCCGCACGACTCAGGCGGGCGACATGATAGGACCACCAACACCCGTCTGGAGGCGATGTGAGTCTGGAGGCCACGTGAGCGTCACGACCGACGAGCCGCGCCGAGTACCGTCGACCGTGGCGCTGGTCCGATGCGACGGCTACGACCCTTCCTCCGTGTACGCTGCGGTCGGACGCGGTCTTGACCTCCTCGGCGGAGCCGGTCGGTTCGCCGAGGCGGGAGAACGTATCCTGCTCAAACCGAATCTGCTGGTGGCCAGCACCCCCGGTGAGGCGGTCACGACCCACCCCGAGGTCTTCCGAGCCGTGAGCCGCCACCTGGCCGAGACCGGAGCAGAACTGAGCTACGGCGACTCGCCCGCGTTCGGTGGCACGCGCATGGTGGCGCGGAGGGCCGGCATCGAAGCGGTGGCGCAGGAGCTGGGAGTGCAGCGGGTTCAGTTCGGGCACCCGCAGACCGTCTCGTTCCCCTCCGGGGGCCTGATCAAGCAGTTCGATATCGCGCAGGCGGTCCTCGATGCAGACGGTCTGGTATCGCTCCCCAAACTCAAGACCCACGCCCTCACCCGCATGACCGGTGCTATCAAGAACCAGTTCGGGTGCGTGCCGGGGATGCGCAAAGGTACGTTCCACGTGCGCATGCCCGACGCGGAGCGCTTCGCCCAGATGCTGGTGGATTTGAACAGACTCCTCCAGCCCCGTCTGTTCGTCATGGACGCCATCGTGGCCATGGAGGGCAACGGGCCGCGAGGAGGCGATCCCCGTCCTCTGGGAGCACTGCTGCTCTCCGCCGACCCCGTCGCGATCGACGCCTGCGCCTGTAGGATCATCGGCCTCGACCCGCAGATCGTGGACACGATCCGTTGGGGCGGCCTCTGGGGACTCGGCGAACCGAAAGACATACAGCTTCTCGGTGACCCACTCGATTCGTTCTACGAACCCGACTTCCGAGTCGACCGCAAGAGGGCCCCGAGCCCCACGGGGCCGGGCCTCAAGAGCAGGCTCGCGCGTGACCACCTCGTTCCGCGTCCGGTGATCGATCCCGCCCTCTGCACCGCCTGCCACACGTGCGTCAAGATGTGCCCGGTCACCCCCAAGGCGCTGACCCCTCACGCGAAACACGACCGGACGGGGGCTTACGATCCGCGGGAGACCGAGCTCAGGCCGCCCACCTACGACTACAGCGTCTGCATCCGCTGCTACTGCTGCCAGGAGACCTGCCCCGAGCACGCCATCTACGTGAAGACCCCGCTTCTCGGCCGCCTCATCCATTCCTGAGATCAGCAACCCGTCACTCAGCAACCCGTCACTCAGCAGCCCGTCACTCGGCAGCCCGTCACTCGACGGCGTGCCGCCCGCGGGCCGAAGCTCCCTCCCATACGACCCGCGCCGCCCTCGAGGCCGTTGTATACTAGCGGCCCTGTGGATCGCCCCATCGACAACTCCCGGACACTTCGAGTTCCGCCACCGAGAGGACCACGATGATCGGCGGGCGAAGCGCGGCCCCGGTGCGGGGGAGCGTGCGCTGGGTGCTCGGGGTCCTGATCCTCTGGCAGGTCCTCGAGATCCTGGGCAGATCGGGCCCCACGAGCACGGGGGGCTGGCCCGTCGGCCCGTTCGAGTTGCTCCACCTGCTGCTGGTGCTTCCCTTGTTCACGCTGGCCTTCGCCCGGCTCTTCCTCGCGGTCACCCAGTCCAGCTACGGCTCGCTGAACACCTACACACTCACCGCGAGCCCCTTGGCCTGGATCTTCTGGGCTGGATCGGGGCTGGCGCTGGCAGGCCAGGGGGTCTACGCGACCGCCCACCTCCTGAGCGATGCGGTGCCGGAGGTCGTGAGTATGGGCGAGTACGGCGAGATGGTGCGCTTCTTCGACACGTCTCTCGGCTTCTGGATGTTCGGCGTGGGGTTCACCACCATGTCGCTGGTGATACTCGTGCTGGGACAAGGGTCCACGCAGCGCGTCGTGGGGCCGGAGCGCACGCTGCTCATCATCGGCTCGCTTCTCACCTACGGCTCGGGCATCCTCTTCTTCGGGGTGGAAGAGCGGCACCTCGTGCCCGCCATCATCTGCGCGGCGCTGCTCGTAGCGCCGGGGCTGCGCTACTTCTCGCTCCGCGAGGTCGGCTACGATCCCGTGAGTCTACTCGTGATCCCGGGGGCCGCAACGGGCGGCTTGATCCTGTTCGCATGGGCGCTTCTCGTGGGAGGTCAACCCTCCTGGCCGTGGTAGGCGTTCTGCTATAATCCGCTCTGCTCTCGAGCCGGGGTAACCACGTGGAGAGGTGTCCGAGCTGGCTGAAGGAGCACGACTGGAAATCGTGTAGGCGGGGGTAACCCGTCTCGAGGGTTCGAATCCCTCCCTCTCCGCCTCAATCGCCCTTCCCTCTCCCCCCCGGCCCCTCCCGTGCGACTCCACCCCGGACCCGCCGCGTGCGACTGCGCCCGGACCCCTCCCGTGCGACTGCTATACTTCGGCGTGACCGTGCTAGGTGGGGAGGTAGCGGTGCCCTGTACCCGCAATCCGCTATAGCGGGGCTGAATTCCCACCCGAGGAGCGCGCCTGTGAGGTCGTGCCGCCGTCAAGTGGTGTTGAGGATCAGGTCCCACGCAATGGGAATCCGTGAACCGGGTCAGGACCGGGAGGTAGCAGCCCTAAGCGGACCCTTCCATGTGCCGTGGGGCAACTTGATCTGAGCCGGCTGGCGGAAGGCGCTCGGAGGCTCGTCTTCGACGGTGGGTGCACGGTCGCTGTCATCTCGCGGGTCGATCGATTGGGGAGTCCGCCGAACGATGTCCATCAGCCTTTACCGGAAGTACCGGCCGATCACGTTCAACGACGTTGTCGGGCAAGGCCATGTGACCCGCACGCTGGCCAACGCGATACGCCAAGACCGCGTGAGCCACGCCTACCTCTTCGCCGGGCCGCGGGGCACCGGCAAGACCTCGACGGCGAAGATCCTGGCCATGGCGCTCAACTGCGAATCGGGCGACGGTCGGGCCACCATCGAGCCCGACGGCACGTGCGCCCACTGCGTCGCCATCCGCCGGGGTAGCTCGCTCGACGTGCTCGAGATCGACGCCGCCTCGAACCGGGGCATCGACGAGATCCGTGACATCCGTGACCGGGTGAACTTCGCTCCAGTGGAAGGGCGCATGAAGGTGTACATCGTGGACGAGGTCCACATGCTCACGCCGGAAGCGTTCAACGCGCTCCTCAAGATGCTGGAAGAGCCTCCCGCCCACGTGGTGTTCGTGCTGGCCACGACCGAGCCGCACAAGGTGTTACCCACCATCCTGTCGCGCTGCCAGCGTTTTGACTTCCGTCGCCCGTCGGCCCAGGAGATCGGGGCCGTGCTCGCCATGGTGGCCGATAGGGAGAGCATCGACGTCACCGAGAGCGCGCTCTCGGTGATCGCCCGCGCCGCCGGGGGCAGCTTCCGCGATGCCGTGAGCACGCTCGACCAGCTCTCCGCCTACTGCGAGGGGAAGATATCCCTGCAGGACGCGCTCACCCTTCTGGGGGTGGCCGAGCAGGACCTACTCTTCGAGCTGGTGGATGTGGTCGACGAGCGCGACACCAAGGCCGCGCTGCTGTTCGTGGAACGGCTGGCGCAGTCCGGCACCGACCTGAACCAGTTCCTGAAGGACATGCTCGGCCATCTGCGCGACCTCTACGTGGTGCGCCACACCGTGGAACCACCCGACAGCATCGTCAGCAGCGAGGAGCACCTCGGCCACCTGCGCAGCCAGGCGAACCGGGTGCCCACAGCTGAGATGGTGGCTTTCATCGACTTGGTGGGCGACGCTCAGCGGGCGATACGCCAAGGCGCCGATCCGCGACTCGAGCTGGAGCTCGCCCTGATCAAGCTGACCCGCCCGGACGCCGACGCCACGCTGCGCGGCGTGCTCGCTCGCCTGGAGAAGCTGGAGGCCGGCGGTGGCACCCACCACGGGCCGACCCCCAACCGGTCGGTGGCGACGTCGGGCGCGAGGAGCGCGCCGGACGAGTCCGCGCCGGAAGAGAAGCCAACCGCCACCCCGGCTGGTCAAGGCGACCCAGGGTCGCCTGAGGAGAGCCCAAGCCTGCGTCCCGCCATCAAGCCCACGGTGGAACACCTCACGCGCGCGTGGCCCGCGATCCTCGACGGGGTGAAGCGACTGAGGCCGAGCCTATACGCCGTACTGAGCGAGGCCAAACCCGAGTCCATCGAGAACGACATACTCACGCTCAAGTTCCCCGCCGGGGCGGATTTCCCCGCGAAACAGGCCACGAAACCGGACAATGCGCTGTTCCTCGCAGACGTGTTGGCAGAGTCGACGGGCCGCCGCTTCAAAGTGGCGTCCCGCTTGGCCGGCTCGACCGGCGCAGCTCCGGAGACCGAAGAGGGGCATGCTAAACTCCTCACCAAGGAGGAGCTCGTCGATATCCTGAAGACGGAGTTCGACGCCCACCCAGTCGACGACGACACCACCCGCTGATACCACGCGTGAGGAGACCCGTGTGAACGCGAACTATCAGAAGATGATGAAGCAGGTGCAGAAGATGCAGGCCGACATGACCAAGGCTCAAGAGGACCTGGCGAAGGAAGAAGTGGAAGCCTCGGCCGGCGGCGGCATGGTCACCGTTCGGGTGACCGGAGCGCTGGAGCTCGTCGCGGTGAAGATCGACCCGGCTTCGCTCGACCCTGAAGACGTCGAGATGCTGGAAGACATGGTCATCGCCGCTACGAACGAGGCCATACGACAGGCGCAGGACCTGCAGGCGAAACGGTTGGGCGGCCTTACGGCCGGCCTGAACATCCCGGGGTTGCCCTCCTTCTAGCGGGCACCCTCCCGCCGGCCCTCGGCGAGCGCCGCCAGACGACCGGCACCTCACCGCAGAACCGACCGGCACCTCACCGCCCCGCGCGACCAGGATCGAGGCACACATACTGTACAGCCCGCCCATCCAGAGACTGATCGACGAGTTCGCCAAACTCCCGAGCATCGGGCCCAAGACGGCCCAGCGGCTCACGTTCTATCTCTTGCGTCTCACCCCGGAGGAAGCGCTCCCTCTGGCCCACGCGCTCATCGAAGCCAAGGAGACCATCGGCCTCTGCGAGCGTTGCTTCAACCTGACGGCGGAACAACTCTGCGAGATCTGCCGCGACGTGCGCCGCGACCCCTCGCTCGTGGTCGTGGTCGAGGAACCGGGCGACGTCCCGGTTCTCGAGCGGGCGCACCAGATCCGCGGCCTCTACCACGTACTCGGCGGCGCCCTCTCGCCCATCGACGGCATCGGCCCCGACCGACTTCGCATATCCGAGCTATTCCAGCGCATCAAGGACGAGGAGATCCGCGAGGTTGTGGTGGCGACGAACCCCACCATGACGGGTGAGGCCACCGCTCTCTACATCGCGGAGCACCTGCAGCCGCTCGTGACGGCCGGGAAATTGCGGGTCACCCGGCCCGCAGCCGGCCTCCCCATGGGCAGCGACCTCGAATACGCCGACGAGGTCACTCTCGGCCGGGCCCTGGCTGCCAGAACGGACGTGCTCGGGGGGTATGCGCCCGCCGGCCGGCCTCGCGGAACCCACGGCCGAGAGACCATCGACGACGGGCGATGCTGACGTTCCAGGCCGACGACGACGATCGACGACCTCGCGTCGTCGTCCTGGAACACCACGAGCGCGTGCGCCTGGGCGCGCTCGCCTCCACGCTGGAAGAGCACTCACGGCTACGCGTACTCCGCGGCTACGCGGACCCCGCGCGGGGTCGTCTCGAGATAGAAGAGCTCATCGCCTCAGGAGGGTACGACGGGTTGATAGCACTCGGCTCACCCGTGGGCGTGTACGATGCCGACCACCTACCGTATCTCCAAGACTCGCTGCGACTCATGAGCGACGCCCTGCGGCGTGAAGCACCCGTGCTCGGCCTCTGCTTCGGCTCGCAGATGCTCGCCCATCTGGCCGGGGCCAGGGTGTTCCCCGGCTCGGAGCGGGGGTTGGCGCCGGAGGTAGGATACTTCCCCCTCCGGGTCACCGAAGCGGGCGCGACCGACCCGGTCATGACGATCTTCGCCGACCCGCCCCCGGTCCTCTTCTGGCACCGCGACACCCACGACCTTCCGCGCGACGGTGTGCGTCTGGCCGCCACCGACCTCTACGCCACCTCGGCGTTCCGATTGGGGCGCTGGGCCTACGGTCTGCAGTTCCACCTCGAGACCACCGCGGACCTCATGCCGGTCTGGGTGGCCCAGTCTCCTCTGCCCGCCGAGGCGGGCGTGGACACCCACATGATCCTCGAAGAAGCGGCCCGCTTCGAGGTGGTGGTGAAGGAGAGGGGGGCCAGGCTGGCCACACTCTTCACGACGTGGGCCGCCGAGTTCGCGAGAGGCTCCCGCCGGCCGTAGTACGGGGGCCCCGGCGCGACGATCAGGTAGCGGGCTCCTGCTCCCGGAGCACGACCACGCGGTTGCGCCCCTGCTCCTTTGCCTCGGTGAGGGCGCTTAACGCGGCATCGACCAGGGAGAGCGCCGTCACACCGAACGGCGGATGGATGCTCACGCCCACACTCACCGTCATGCGCTCCACTTGGTTCCGCAGGATGATGAAGGGATACTCCTCTACACGAGCCCGCACGCGCTCCGCCACCACGAGCGCGGCCTCCTCGTTGGTCTCCGGCAGCAGAAGCGCCAGCCGCCCGCCGCTGATGCGGGCGAGGCTGTCCGTGGACCGGATGAGCCCACGAACGAGCTGGGACACCTCGGCGATGATCTGATCGCCGGCTGCCGATCCGTGCGTCTGGTTCACGCGGCGCAGGTTGTCCACGTCGACCATGACGCAGGCGGCGGGCCGCGAATAGCGGTTGCTCCTGGCCACCTCGTGCCGCACCATGGTCAAGAAGTGATCGTAGGTGAACACCCCCGTGAGCGTATCGCGAATCTCGGCCTCGCCGAGTTCACGTACGTACATGGCGCGCCCGAAGGCCAAGCTGAACAGAGGATGGGCCCGGCGCAAGGACTCGGAGCTGGGTGGGTCGAGCTCCGCGGATGCGGCCAGGAGGATCCCCGCCCCGACCCCTCTGTGCTCGAGCGACATTGCCACGAAGCTTCGGGCGTCGGGGAAGGCGGGGTCCTGGCTAAAGGGCAGCCCCGACTCGGCATAGAAGCCGCGACGGAACGCCTCTTTGACGGGCGCCGGAAGTGAGGCCTTTCGGTAGCGCGGGGCGCCGCCTTCTCTCTTTTCGGGATCGATCGCCTCACCGAGACACTCCCAGCGGAGCACCTCGAGGTCGTTCTCAAGCTCCAACCGATGAAGCACGACGACCTCGTCGGCGGGCCACACCTCGCGAACCAGTCGAGTCGCCTCCGCCGCGAACTGCTCCACGCTCTCGGCCTGGCGAAGTGAGTCCGCGACCCGGGTCGAGAAGGCGTCTGCCCCGCTTCGCTCTCCCAATCGGGCGAGCAGGTCGTCGGCGCGCTCCTGCTCAAGCCTCAGATCCGTATCCATGATGCGTAGCGCGTTGCGCACTTCGACTACCGTGCGCCGCAGCCTCCCCAGGAGCTGATCGCCTTCGGGGTGCCAGGGCAACTGCCCCAGCAGCTCGTGCTCCAGACGCCGGATCGGCCGTTCGATCCTCGATCGCACCAGATGGTACTCGAGCGGAAGGAGCACCAGCAGCCCGACCGCCAGCACAGAGGCACACAGGATCGCGAGGTCGGTGGAAGTGGGGTCGAACAGGAACACGGTCAACACGAACAACAGTACCGTCAACCCGAACACCACGAGGAAGGTGAACGGAGCCAGGCCTGTCCAGAAGAAGTCCATCACCGAACCACGGCCGGCCGATCCGCTCTCGTCGAGAGCGTCTTCGATCTCTGCGGCGACCGCCGACCGCACCTCCAGCGCCACGGGCAATGGCGCCTCGGCGAGACCGTGATCGGAGTCGGCGTCGGTCGTGGAATGCTCCCAGGCCGACGGGCCGAACTCGGGGGCAGCATCCACGTCCGGCGCCTCGTCGGGCGAGATGTCTTTCACAACCTTCCTCTGGTCGGGTAGAATCTGACTCCTTCGGATTGTATCGTCCCCGATCACAAGAGAGTTGACCCCTTTGTCGGCATCGAATGAGGCGATGGACGCGCGAGACGATGTGGGCCTCGACGCGACCGGCCAACCCGTAGCTGTGCTTGAAGCGCAATCGGACGCCCCGGAGCGCACCTCTACCATCGTGATGAAGTTCGGCGGCACCTCCGTGGCCGACGCCGAATGCATGAAACGGGTGGCCCTCCGCATCGTGGAGGCGCGCCGGGCGGGAAGCCCGGTAGTGGCGGTCGTCTCCGCGAGGGGCGACACCACCGACGACCTCATTCTGATGGCCCGGGAGATCTCGACCCAACCTCCCGAGCGCGAGATGGACATGCTGCTCTCGGCGGGAGAACGTATCTCGGCGGCCCTCGTCGCCATGGCCATCTCCGATCTGGGCTTCCAGGCCATATCTCTCACTGGATCTCAGGCGGGCATCGTCACCGACTCTGTGCACACCAGGGCAAAGATCCTCGACATCCGGCCCTTCCGGGTACAAGACGCCCTCGACGCCGGCAAGATCGTCTTGGTGGCGGGATTCCAGGGAGTGTCCACGGTCACGAACGACGTCACCACGCTCGGTCGTGGCGGATCGGACACCACCGCCGTCGCAATTGCAGCCGCGTTGGGAGCCCGCGTGTGCGAGATCTACACCGACGTGGACGGTGTGTACACCACAGACCCGCGCATGGTCCCGACGGCGCGGAAGCTGAGCAGGGTCTCGTACGAAGAGATGCTCGAGATGGCGGCGAGCGGCGCCAAAGTCCTCATGCTCAGGAGCGTGGAGTTCGCGCGCCGGTATGGGGTGGCGTTGCATGTGCGGTCGAGCTTCTCGAACGACGAAGGCACGTGGATCGTCCAGGAAGAGGAGCACATGGAACAGGCTATCGTCTCGAGCGTCACCTACGCGCTGGAGGACGCCAAAGTCACCTTGCATCGAGTGCCCGACCGACCGGGCGTGGCGGCCCGCGTCTTCACGGCCATGGCGGCGGCGAACATCAACGTGGACATGATCATCCAGAACGTCAGTGAGGGCGGCACGACCGACATCTCGTTCACCGTAGACGAGGACGATATCCCTACGACCGTCGCTCTACTTGAGAGCATGCGCGAGGAGTGCGGTTTCGCCGCCCTCGAGGCCGACGCCGACATGGCCAAGGTGTCCATCGTGGGGGCGGGAATGAAGAGCCACCCAGGAGTCGCCGCGCGCATGTTCGAGGTGCTGGCTGAGAACGACATCAACATCGAGATGATCTCCACCAGCTCGATCAAGGTGTCGTGCGTCATCCGCAAGCAGCACACAGAGCGCGCGGTGCAGGCGCTGCACGAAGCGTTCGGTCTCGGCAAAGACTCCGTCGAGCGCGACGAGGTGTTCGGCTGATCCATCCGGGCCCGCGCGCGCTTACCTGACGACACCACTCGCGAGTCACACCCATCGCCTTGGCAGGCGAACGGAGGAGGATTATGACCACCGAAAGCAACGACCTCTACCGAGACCTCGAGCACCTGGTCTCCCACCGCACCACCCGGGCGGAACTCGCCGCCGGAATCCCCATCATCGAGCGCGGCTTGGGCTGCAAGGTCTGGGACACCACCGGCAAGGAGTACCTCGACCTGGTGGCGGGCGTGACCCGGCCGGTCGGAGTCGGGTACGGGCGGAAGGAACTCGCCCAGGCCATGGCCGAACAGGCGGAGAAGCTCTGCTACTTCACCCCCATGCAGTACTCGAACCCTCCCGCGATAGGTCTGGCGAAGAAGCTCGCCTCCCTACTCCCCGGCGACGTGAACGAGGTGTTTTTCGCCAGCAGCGGGTCGGAGGCGGTCGAGTCGGCCCTCAAGCTGGCCAAACAGCACTACTACTACAAGGGCGAGCAGAAACGCTACAAGATCATCGCCCGGCGCGGCGCCTATCATGGGCAGACCATGGGCGCGCTCAGCATCCTGGGGAGCGTGCACCCGATGCGGCAGGTGATGGAGCCGGCCGTGCCGGGCGCGGTGTTCGTCGACCCACCCTACTGCTACCGCTGCCCTTGGAAGCAGAGCTACCCGGGATGCGACCTGCTGTGCGCGGAGACGGTGAAGGACGCGATCGAGTTCGAGATGCCGGATATGGTGGCCGCGGTGATCGGCGAGCCGATCATGCAGGGCTTCGGCGCCTTGGCGATGCCGAAGGAGTACTGGCAGCGCGTGCGCGAGATATGCGACCACTACGACATCCTGCTCATCGTCGACGAGGTGATCACCGGGTTCGGCCGCACCGGCACCATGTTCGCGAGCGAAGCGCTGGGCCTCGTTCCCGACATCATGACCATGGCCAAGCAGATCACCTCCGGCTATATCCCGCTGAGCGCCGCGGCGTGCCGTCCGAAGGTGACCGAGCACATGCCCGCGTTCCTGCACCTGCACACCTGGGGCAGCCACCCCGTCGCCTGCGCGGTGGGTCTGAAGAACATCGAGATCATCGAGAACGAAGGTCTGGTGGCGCGTTCGGCCGAGGTGGGCGGCTACTTCCTGGCCGCGCTCAAAGAGCTCGAGACGCACCCCCTGGTCGGCGAGGCACGAGGCACCGGCCTCTGGTGCGCCCTCGATCTCACGTCCGACAAGACCACGCGGGCGATGTTCGCGCCCGCCGACCACCCCGGCCCGTCTCTGGTGAGCCGGGCGCGCGAGAAGGGCCTGATCATCAAGATGATGGGCCCGGCCCTCGAATTCGCGCCGCCGCTGGTGATCTCGAAGGACGAACTCGACTGGGCCGTGAGCGTTCTCGACGAGGTACTCTCCGAAGAAGAGAACGCCCGCGGCCTGGTCTAGCGCGACTCTATCCGGCGCGATGGGCCATCGGCTGGGCGAACATGTACACGTTCACCGCCACCAGCACCACGATGAGCACGAGGTGCGGCACGAGCACGCGGAAGTCCGGCCGCTTCAAGCCACGGCCGGCGATGCGGTAGGCGGCGTAGGCAGTCGCCAGAGCACCGGCGCCCAGCATCAGGTACTGGAGCACCTGGATGGTGGGGGTATTGAGCAGGGCGTCGCCGTGTGCCCAGACACCGCCGAACGCCTCCACGATCGACCGCGGCACGGCCAGACCTTCGCCCAGTAGGTGGAACAGGTTGTGCCCCATGTGGGCCGCGAGGTCGAGCGGGATGATGGCGTAACCGAAGATCGTGAAATCGGCAAGCGCGTCGCGATCCGAGAAGCGCGACGACACCTTGCTCACCGCGAGCATCGCCGCCAGCGGAGCCGCCATCGCCACCACGAACAGCACGGTGAAGTTGACGTTGAAGCTATCGGTGCCGGTGAGCGAACCGGTCCAGGCCAGCAGGGGCTCCCACACGCTGAGCATGGTGAGGTTCTGGATGATCACCACTCCCACGAGCACCATCGCCAAGAAAGCCACCTCCGGACGCGGCTTCTTGACATCCCAGAACTCGGAGGTGGGCTTGCGCAGCTCGAGACGGAGAGAGCCGTGGGGGCACGACTTGACGCAATTGCCGCACAGGTTGCACTCGCGGTTGGTGTCCATGGTGCGAGGGATCTCGAACATGGGGCAGGCCGCCGCACGATCCGACCCCTTGGCGCACCAGAGGTCGCGACACTTGGTGCGGCAATTGTCGTGGTTGGCGCGCAGGGCGAGAGGCGAGGTCATCGAGTAGTTGCCCGACAGCCCGCCGAGGAAGCAGAGGTTGGAGCAGAAGGAGCGCCGCTCGAAGTAGAGGCTCATGACCACCACGCCGGCGAACAACGCCAAGAGCAGATAGCCGGTGCCGCGCGGTGACCCCACGATCCCGAAGACGTGGTCGGCCCACGTGATAAGTATGAAGAGGAAGTCGATGATCCAGATACCGTATCGCTTGAGCAACTTCGGAACGGGGAGCGATACCCCGCTGATCTTCTGAACCAGGTCACCTACCACGGGAAACGGACAGACCGTGCACCAGAAGCGGGCTGCCAGGAAGAAGGTCAACGGCAGCAGCGGCCACCAGAGGATCCAGACGATGGTAGACCCCACGTTGGCGTGCGGATCGACGGTGCCGAACAGGGTCGCCCACATCACAACCGCGAAGACGGCGACGCCGGCCGCCTGGAAGATACCGGGGTAGAGCCTGCTCCGGAAGACGGCGCCGATAAGGGGAACGTGCAGGAGGTTGGGCTCCGCACCTGACGGTGGCAGAAAGGCCATCAGTCCGGGCTCGAGGGACCGGTCGCCGGCCGGGGCCGTGTGGTGGATGATCATGGGGCTCGTGACGGCGGCGTCCTCGTGGTCGCACACCGCGCAGCATTCCAACCCGCGTTCCTCATCCAGCCCAGGCTCCGAGCCCGGCTCAGGCTCCTCGACAGGGTCGAGTGCCGCGACTGGTTCAAGCACCGCACCGGGGCTCAGGAGCGGCTCTGCCGGCCCGCCGGACGAGCTGGTGCTCATGACCGCACTCCCGAGTCGACCAGGCTCCCTGAAGCCATCGCCGCCCGCAGGCGTCGCTTGAGCCAGCCGGCATGAGCCCACGCCGCGAACACCAGAGCGAAGAAGCCCCCGATGACCCACCAGTTCACCGTTGCGGTTGCGTCGGCGGCGCCGTGCCCCCCGTCGCCGCTGCCGGCGTGTCCATCGTCACCGGCGCCTACCGACGGCGCGAGACCGGTCGTTCCCGCCGCCGCGTCGGCACCGGGTGCCGCGGACCCATCCGGTGCCGCGGCGCCGATCGCGGGGGACGTGCCTCCGAGCGCCCCGGTGCCTGCGGTGCCGGTGTCCGGCACCACCGACACTATCCATGAGGCCTCGGTGGGAACGTCGCCCTCGTCCGCGACGATCCAGACGGTCCACATGCCTTCGATGGGGAAGGCGGCGGAGGCCTCATACTCCCCCGGCGCGCTGCCGGGGACCGCTGCCACCTCGAACGGCTCGGCGTACTCCTCCGACCCGCCGCCATGAAGAGAGTGCTCGTCGTGACTACCGCCGATGCCCGCGATCATAGTCACACGAGCGCCGTCGACGCCGTGGTCGCCACCTTCGAGCAGGCGGACGATGAAGCGATGCTCCACCCCGACGACCGGGAGACCGCCCAGCGGCTCGAACTCGATGCTCCGGAGTCCGTCGGCGACCGCCGGGCCGGCGAGGGAACCTGCGATGATCGCCGCCACCATCCAGACTATGACCGATCGACGAAGCAAGGTTGGGGCGTGCATGCCACCTCCAAATAGTCACAGATGTTGCCGGGACCGCGGAGGCGGCGAGCCTCCTGCACGCAATGTACTACAGAGGCTAGTAGGAAGTGCCCCGACGGGCGAGAGCTTGACCTGATCTTTACGATCTCTGCGCACGGCGCATTGTCGCGTCAAGGTTCTGCGTACAACGCCTCGAGACCAAGACAGGCGGGGCGCCCCTTGGAGCGCCCCGCCTACTTCATCACGTCACCTCGGTCGGGCGAAGACGACTCCCAACTACAGCTCGGTGTCTCCTCCGACCTCCACGTCATCGCATCATCGCGCTCGTCTGGGCGCGGGTAGGGGTGACCTTCGGGCAGTACAAGCCGCTTCCGTCGCCCCGCTCATCGCGCAGGCGCTCACGTTTCCACTCGAGCGACCGCGACATCTCCGCGTCGCCCGTGTAGAAGCCCGCTCCGTTGGCGTCGCCGGCGGCGGTGCGCTGTTGGGCGGCGGTCTGGGTGGCCGTCTGGGCGACGGTCTGGCCGATGCTCTGGGCGACGGTCCGCACCTGGGCGGGGGTCTGGGTGGCCGTCTGGGCGACGGTCTGGCCGATGCTCTGGGCGACGGTCCGCACCTGGGCGGCTATCCCCAGCTGCACCTCGGCCCGCTGCTGCGCGGCTACTTCGCCGGCACGGGTTTGGTTGGTGTCAGTGCGGGCGCCCATGTGCCCCGAACCGCCGGACGGTGCACCGTCCCCCATCTGCCTCATGTCGTTCGGAGAGGCCGCTGCGGCGCCTCCCAGGGCCAGTGCCAGTGTGACTGTCGCCGCTACCGTGCTGATCAACCTTGTCTTACGCTGAAGCATGATATCGATCCTCCTCGCGTCTTGGGTGGGCCGGACGGTCCACGCTGTCCTGTCCGCTGCTTCCACCTTAGTCGGACAGGATGAAACGGTCGTAAGAACAGCGTGAGAATGCCCTTACAAAAGCGGAGGACGGGGAGGAGGCCGTGCAGGATCCAGACGCCAGATGGAGACGGCGGTCGGGGCGGCATCTTCAGCCCGGCAGGGTAGCCTTCAGCCCGGCAGGGTGACCGTGAACCGGGAGCCTGCCCCCACCGCGCTCTCCACGTCGACACGGCCTTCGTGGGCGCGCACGAGTGCCGCGACGATGGCGAGACCGAGACCGAGGTGCTGGTTCATGGGCGCTTCCGCAACGGCAGTCGTCCCGTCGTCGCGCACGCGACCGTCGGAGCCCGGTGCGGCAGCGACTCCCTCCGGGCCCCGATAGAAACGATCGAAGAGGCGTCCGCGCACCTCAGCCGTCATACCGGCGCCCTCGTCCCTCACCCAGAGCTGCACCCAGCCAGAGGGCGGCGGCACCGCGCGGCCGACCGGCGCGGCCAGGCCGAGCCGGTCCCACCGCCCACCGAGGGCGATCACCTCGCCGGGGTCGGTGTGGGCGACGGCATTGTGCATGAGGTTGAGGAACACCTGGATGAGACGGTCCTGATCCACCAGCGCGGTCCCCCCGGGCAGGTCGTCCAGGCGCCACCGCCTATCGGCGAGGTGCGGCCCTTGCTCCACGAGCATGCGCAGCAGGCCATCGACATCGACAGTCTCCCTGCGCAGGAAGTCCACACGGGTGGCCCGAGCCAGGGTCAGCAGATCCCCCACCAAACGGTTCATCCGGTCGAGTTCCTCAAGCACGAGACGGTGCTCCCGCCTGACCACTTCTGGGTCGAAGACAGCCTCCCGATCGAGTACCTGTATGTGGCCCTTCGCGATGGTAAGCGGAGTACGGAGTTCGTGAGACACGTCGGTGATGAAGCTCTCCTGAGCCTTGAAGGCTTCCTGCAGGCGGTCGAGCATGGCGTCCATCGTCGCCGCCAACTCGCCGATCTCGTCGTCCGGCCCCGAGTAGCCGATACGCCGGCTCAGATCCGCCCGAGAGATGGCAGACGCCGTCCGCGTGATGCGCCGCACGGGGTCGAGGGCCCGACCCACCAGGAACCAGGAGCCGTATCCCACCGCGAGCGAGCCCGCAGCGGCGCCGCCCGCTACGAGGATGAGCACCCTGCGGAGCGTCGAGCGAAGACCGGCGAGCGAGACACCCACCTCCACGGAAGCGATACGCGTGTCTCCCGCAGACACGGAGGTGCCGGCCAGACGGTACGGACCCGCCGGAGTGTCGACCGTCGTCAGCACACGTTCGCCTCCCTCGAGCAGCCCGGCGGCCTCCGGCAGTTGCTCGAGAGCCACGTCTCCCGTGCTGGCCACGACGGTGCCGTCCGTGGTCTGGAGAGCGAGGATCACCCCGTCCCGCCTAAGGTTCTCGGCGCCCGGTCCCGCTAGGTACCGTCTCGTGAGCTCCACCAACGTCTCGGTGCCGTCGGCTGTGGACACGGCACGGCCGAAGAGACTGAGCTGCTGGGCCAGCATGTCGTCGATGTCGGCCTGCAACTGGCGGGCCAGAAGAGTGTAGGTGACAGCGACCCCGGCGATGGCGAGCAGTGCGACCCCGACCACGAACCACAGGGTCAGGCGCAACCTCAAGATCCCGCAGTGCTCCGCCCGCGCAGGCGGTACCCCCCGCCGCGCACGGTCTCGATCACCGACGTCGCCCCCGCGTCCAGCTTGGAGCGCAGATATCCCACATACACGTCGACCACGTTGCTTCCTGGGTCGAAGTCGTAGCCCCACACCGCGTTCAGGATCTGGGTCCGCGAGAGCACCTGCCCCTCATGGCGCAGGAAGAACTCGAGCAGTGCGAACTCGCGCGAGGTGAGATCCACCAGTAGTTCGGCGCGCCGCGCCTGGCGCGTCCGGAGATCGAGTTCGAGATCTCCGGACGTGAGCACGAAGGACTCCGGCTGGCGGGGTTGGCGGAGGCGCGCCCGGATCCGCGCTAGAAGTTCCTCGAAGTCAAAGGGTTTCGGAAGGTAGTCGTCGGCGCCAAGCTCGAGGCCCCGCACGCGGGAACTCACATCACCGCGGGCGGTGAGCATGATGACGGGCGTTGCCTGATCCACAGTGCGGATCTCGGCCAGGGCGGTGAAGCCGTCGATGTCGGGAAGCCCCACGTCGAGGAGAACGATATCGGCAGCGCCCTCAAGGGTGCGCCGCACCGCTTCCGCACCAGTCCCAACGACCTCGGCGGCGAAGCCGGCGCCAACCAACCCCTTGGCGATGAAGGAGGCCACGCGTCCCTCGTCTTCCACCACCAAGACCCGCATCAGCGGCCCGCTGTGCCGGGCCCGGTGGATCCGCCCGCCCCCGAGGAGCCGGCGCCGGTGCCGCCGGTGGACGTGCCACCCGGAGGTCGCGACCCCGGGCGCCCTCGATCAAGCTCACGCACGGGATCGGGGACCACTATCCGAACGGTGGTCGTGATGCTGCCGCCCTGCGAGCCGGTGGCGGGCACACTGGTAGGCGGAGTCGTTGCCTGCGTCCCCTGGCCGGCCGACCCCTCGACCGGCGGCACCGTGGTAGACGACGCCGTGGTCGGCTGCGATGTCCCGACCGATCCGGCCGAGTCCGCTGGAGTCGCAACGTCGGAATCAGGCGTTTCTGCCTGCGCCGCGCCGTCAGAAGCGCCGACGATAATCACCGGCAGCCTCTCGGCCGCTGCTCCCGAATCGGTCAGCTGCGACACCACCCACAGGGCAAGACCCATGACAAGCAGCACCAAGGTGGCCGGACCAAGCACCGATATCGTACGGTTCCTCATGGCTCAAGTATCCCGCCGTAGGTTAAGAAGGCGATAAGGGGCTCGTGAGAGCCTTCTTACCGATGGTACAGAAGCGACGCGGCGGCTGCGGGAGGCCGCGCCGCGACCGGCTCAGCCGATCTTCTCTCCCGCGGTGGGACCCGCGCCCATATCCCACACGGAATCTACGAGGATGCGCACCACGTAGGCCACCGGTGGCAGGCCCATCTGCAGGGCCTCCATCTGCGCTGTCACCTTGTCGAAGAGTTCGCCCGTCTGGACCATGTCAGCGACGCCCTTCAGCTGCACGGCCACCTTCTCATCAGCTGAGTACACGCCCACGGCGACACGGCTGTTTGAGAGAAGGTTGTCGCGGGTCTTCTTCGAGAACAGATCGGCGAAGTACACGTGCTCGTCGTCCAGGAGTGCGCCGCTGCCTTTGATAGCAACGTTCGGCCAGCCGTCCTCACCTATGCTGGCCACCCACACGTTGTAGCCGCCTCGAAGTAGTTCCTGTACGTTCTCCGGGATCTGCGCCATGTTGCTCCACTCCTCGAGTCGTGATGTGTCGCCGGGCCGGCCGCGTCTTCAGCGGGGCAGAGCCCGTGCGATCTCGGCAATGTGCTCCGGATGGGAGATGAAGACGAGGCGGTTCACCACCTCTTCCCGCGGAGACGGCCCCGTGTAGGGCTCGATAGTCCATTTCCCATTAACGAGGCCGAACAACCACAACCCGTCTTCCAACTTCACGATCCCCTTGCCGCGCACCACGGGCTCGGGAAGTGCGTCGAGCCAGGCGCGCAGTTCCTCCTGTGATCCGTCGGTCCATTCGACCACCCAGGACAGGAGCCTATCGGGCGGCGTGACCTGGGCGGTCTCGTCGGTAAGGAGGTCGTCGATGTAGGCCTCGAGCTCCCGCTCGGTCATTGTGGCCGGCGCCGCCCCATCCGGCCCCGCGCCTTCGTCCTCGCCTCCGTCGGTGCCGGGCGAGCCGTCGTCGTCGGCCAGGTCCCGCAGCTCGCCCTCACGGAAGAGCCCTTCGAAAGACACGTCCGCGTACACCGCCTCATAGAAGCGGGGCTCGGGGTTCAACCCGCGCACGATCTCCTTGATACGCTCGACCGTCTCCGAGTCCACGAGGTCGAGCTTGTTGATGATGAACACGTCGGAGGCCGCCAGTTGCTTCTCGATCGCGAGGAACGACTCGTAGGTGTCGAGGAAGTTGGCGGCATCGACCAGGCAGAACTTGTCGCGCAGTCGGAAGGCGTCGCTGAAGATGGGAAGCTTGAGGTCGCGGCCGAGGTCGCTGGGATTGGCCACTCCCGTGGTCTCGATCAGCATGATGTCGGGACGCACGGTGTGGGCGATCTCGTGGAGCGCCTTGATGAAATCGGTCTTCACGCAGGCGCAGAAGATGGAGCCCTTGCTGATCTCGATCATGTCGAGATCCTCGCCCTCCACGAGCGTGCCGTCGAGCCCCATCTCGCCGAACTCGTTCATGAGGATGAGGAAGCGGAGGTCGTCGGGAACCACCTTCACCAGGCGATTCAGGAAGGTGGTCTTGCCCGAACCGAGGAACCCCGAGATCAGATAGACGTCGACCTCATGCGCCATGGCCGACACGCTCCTCCACGTGCCCCGACCCGGTGACCGCCTGGATACCGGCGATGAGTTCGCCGCACTTCATACACGCTGAGCCCGGAACCTGCGCCAACATCGTCCACCTCCCGCGTGGGCTTCACTACGGATATCATAGCAAAGGCGTCGGGCGCCGCCTCTGGGCGAGGCGCGGGAGTGGTGGGTCGGTTTGACTCCGGCAAATAGCAGCCTCCTGCAGAGCCCAGACGAAAGCGTCGGAATCATTCCAGTCCGCTATTGACTGAAGACAGGAGGGCGACGGGAAGCGCCGAACGAGGCAGTGGTCTAGGAAGCAGCCGCCGTCAGTCACCCGGCGAAATGCTAAGACCGCACTGAGTTCGTTCGGTGCTTGAGAGAGAGGCGCAAAGTGCGCGGTCAGGCGCCACGAAGGTGGATGGAGAGCCGGTGGCTCGTCGTGTCTGTCACGTGGGCCTTGCAGCGCTCCCCGGGAGGGGCAAGTCGATACTCTGCTCGCCCCAGGCCGAACGCGCGGAGTCTCTCTGTCAACTCCGTTCCTTCTCGCAACTCACCCTCCTGGAGCGTGGGGTTCTTCCCCAGGATCTGCAGAAGATCTATCCTTTCGACCATCATGCTCCCCTATTCCGCCAGTAGGAACTGTACTGACCTTTGGCGTGAACCACGCCACGGTCTCCCTGCTTGACCATGTAGTCATCCAGTAGTGCGTGATACCCACGGATTGTACGGTTTAGGCCAGCATCCGCTTCAAAGTCATCGGTCTTCAGTTTCAAATCGCGCTCCAGAACATCTCGGGATATCCCATGACCGTGTGAGTGCCACTTCTTGGTGTCGTTGAGCTGACGAGCAATCGTCGAGGCTCTGCGTGTTCTCATCGCCTCTGTGACTCTCTTCTTGCGGGTTTCGGTCGTCAGCCAGTTCTTGAACTTGTACTTAGCCAGCCACTCTTTGAGCAAGGCAATCGAAAGCTCTCGTGCCTGCTCATACTCGTGCAACTCCGCCTGATCAAACCCGCTAATCAGCAGCTGCACCTCTGCCATGGTGATGGTGCCGTCCCGGGCCTTCTGGATGAGCGAGTCATATCTGTCCAGGTAGCCGAGCGCAGGACGCAGACGACCGTCTGCCGGGCTCTCCACTTGCGGATCAATCGGCCCCAGTCGCGAGTAGTAATCCATGTGGATCGCATCTCCAGACATGACAAGCACGGTGCCCGCAGAATAGGCGTAGTCTGGAACAATGAAGTCTACGAGACTGTAGTGCTTGCGCAACGTGTCGACGATCCGCCGAACCACCTCGATGTAGCCGCCACTCGTTGTGAGGACGAAGATGAGCCTGTCGAGGGGCGGTCCCTGCTCGTGCCGCCGCTCGACAACGTTTCGTACTATGTTGTCCACTCCCTCCATCAGCGGTCCGCTCAGAGCCATCGCATGGCCGGAGAAGTGCTGCTCAAGGTCCTCGATACACTCATCTAGTCGCTGCTCAATGAACTCGTTCGCGCTACTCGGAGTCGGCACCGGCACTGTCCCCCTCCTCCCGATGAGACTGCCAACGGACGCGGGCAGCATTCCCTGCTATATCGGACAGACGTCCTTCGTTGAATCCCCAGCGGCACGCACTTCCACCGTTATCGCACCTCATCGGTGTGTTAGCCGGTTACGGAGTTCTTCTCTGCCCCCGACTCCTCGATTGGCTCAACCCAGACCTTTCCTGCTTGACTGCCTCACCTGCGGCAAGAGACAGGGCAAGTGGGCAGTTCGGGCCTCGTGAGTGTCTTGGGCGGACGGGCATGAACGCATCATAGCACCGCCGGTTCAGATGAAGTCAAGCACCTCGGACTGCTCGAAGGGACCGGTTGCCGCCCCGCCGCCTCAGCCCGAAGCCGCCGCCTGCTCCGGCTGTCCGGCCAGGAACTGGCGCGAGTAGAGGTCGGCGTAGAGGCCGTCCGCCTCGAGCAACTCCTCGTGAGTGCCCCGCTCGACCACCCGCCCGCCGTCGATCACCAGGATCAGGTCGGCCCGCCTAACCGTGGAGAGGCGGTGGGCGATCACGATGGTGGTACGCTGCTCCATCAGCCGCTCGAGGGCCTGCTGGATGAGGGCTTCCGTGCGACTGTCGACGCTGGCCGTGGCCTCATCGAGCACGAGCACCCTGGGGTCGCGCAACACGGCGCGGGCGAAAGCCACCAGCTGGCGTTGCCCCTGACTCAAGCCTCCGCCTCGCTCGCCCACCTCCTGCTCGTACCCACCGTCGAGGGAAGCGATGAACCCGTGGGCGCCCGCGAGCCGGGCGGCCTCCTCTACCTCTTCGGGAGTGGCGTCCATGCGCCCATAGCGGATATTGTCGGCCACCGACCCGGCGAACAGGAAGGGCTCCTGAGGCACTAGACCCATCTCCGTGCGCAGTGAGGCCTGGGTCACGGTCCTCACGTCGACTCCGTCGAGGAGGACGGCGCCTCCGTCCACATCGTAGAAGCGGAGCAGGAGGTTGATGATAGTGGTCTTGCCGGCGCCCGTGGGTCCCACAATGGCCACCGTCTGGCCCGGAAGGGCTTCGAAGCTCACGTCCTCGAGGATGGGTCGATCGGGCTCGTAGGCGAAGGAGACCCTCGAGAAGGTCACGCGGCCGGTCACCGTGCCGTGCGGATCCTCGGTGCGCTCGTCGCCGCCGGAGGCGCCGGAGGCGCCGGCGCGCCCCGAGCCGTGTGAGGCCAGGCGCCCGATCGCCGTCGCCAACTCGAGACCGTCAGGCGCGTCGAGCACCCGGGGCTGCCGATCGACGAGCTCGAAGATGCGCTCGGCTGCCGCCAGAGCGGCCTGCGCCTGGGTGTAGAAGGCCGACATCGCCTGGATGGGACGGAAGAACTGCTGCACGTAGGTGAGGAAGGCTACCACCACGCCCACCGTCACCTCAGGCGGTGAGCGCAGGGCAAGCCAGCCTCCGTACAGGGCAACGATGCCGGTGGCCACCGTGCTCAGCACGTCCATCACCGGCGTGAAAGCGCTGGTGATGCCCACGGCGCCGACGTTGGCGTCGCGGTTGGCGGCGTTCCTCTCGCGGAAACGCTCGGTGTTGAGTTCGGTGCGGTTGAAGGCCTGGGCCACCTTGACCCCGCCGATGTCCTCCTGGATATCCGAGCTCACGTCACCGATGGCCTGTCGCGTACGCCGGAACGCCCGCCGGGCCAGGCGCGCGAAGACGCCCGTGGTGAGCAGCATCAACGGTATGACGAGGAACGAGGCGAGGGCGAGCCGCCAGTCCAAGAGGAGCATGGCTACGATGATGCCCGCCAGCCCCACCACACTGCCCACCGTCTGGGCGATCCCCTGCGAGAAGAGGGTGTTCAAAACCTCCACGTCGTTCACCAGACGGCTCATGAGGTCGCCGGTGCCGTGACGGTCGAAGAATCCCTTGTCCAGCTTCTGCACGGCCGCGAAGATCTGCGAACGGAAACGGGCCAACACCACCTGCCCCACTCTCCCGATGAGCCGGAACTGAGCCACGTTGGCGGCGAGGCCCACGAGGTACGCGGCCAGCAGAAGGAGCATGATCTGGGTGAGTACGCCTCTGTCGCCCGGGGCTATCGCCTGGTCGATGGCGCGACCGATGAGATACGGACCGGCCGCCAGCGACAACGCGCCCACCACGACCACCACTCCGAGCACCACATACTGCGGCCAGAAGTCGGCTATCTCGCTCCAGAGTCTCCGGAGCACGCGCCGGGGCGAGGAAGCCGGTCGGTCTTCTCGCGAGATGGATTCGAGCGAGCCGCCTCTCACGCGGCCTCCTCAGGCACGATGCCGACCTCGCCCTGCCGCACCAGCTCCGTGTCGACGATCTCCCCGTAGAGCGGGATCGTGCGCAGCAGCTCGTCGTGGGTGCCTTGCCCCACCACTCGGCCCTCGTCGATGAGGATCACCCGGTTCGCGAGTCGCACGGTGGAAAGGCGTTGCGCGATGACGAAGCTGGTGCGCCCTTTCATCAACTCGCGCAGGGCGAGTTGCAGGCGCACCTCGGTCTCCACGTCGACGGCACTGGTGGCGTCGTCGAGGAGCAGGATGCGCGGGTCCACCAGGAGGGTGCGCGCTATCGACACCCGCTGGCGCTGTCCGCCCGACAGAGTCACGCCCCGCTCGCCCACAACCGACTCGTAGCCGTCGGGAAGGTCGCTGATGAAGTCGTGCGCCTGAGCCGTTCGGGCCGCGGCCTCGACCTCCTCCGCGGACGCATCGGGTCGGCCGTACGCGATGTTCTCGCGCAGGGTGCCCCCGAACAGCACGGCCTCCTGCAGCACGATGCCCACGTGGGCACGGAGGCTCTTCACGGTGACGTCGCGGATGTCCACACCGTCCACCCGCACGACACCCTCGGTGGGGTCGTAGAAGCGGGGGATGAGATTGATGATGGTCGACTTGCCCGACCCGGTGGTGCCCAGGAGGGCCACCGTCTCCCCCGGCTCCACGTCGAAGGAGACGTCCTGCAGCACCGCGCCTTCCTGCCCCACATACCGGAATCCGACCCCCTCGAAGGTCACCCTACCCTCGATGCGCCCCAACTCGATCGCCCCCGCCCGGTCGCGCACCTCGACCTCGGCGTCGAGTATCTCGAAGACCCGGCGCGAGCTTGCGCCGGCCCGGGAAAGGGTGCTCGACAGGAAGGCCAGCTGAAAGATGGGCATGAGGAGGAAACTCAAGTAGGCGTTGAAGGCCACTAGGTCGCCGAGGGACATGTGTCCCGAGATCACACGGTCGCCCCCCACCCACACCACGCCAAGAGAGCCGAGGTTCGCGATGACGAACACATAGGGCAGCGTGGAAGCCAGGGCGCGCACCACCTTGAGACCTTCGTTCAGGAGATCGCGGTTCGCCGCCTCGTATCGCGCGAGCTCGTAGGGCTCCCGAGCGAAGGCCTTCACCACGGCCACGCCGGCCAGGTTCTCCTGGAGCACGGTGTTCAGAGCTGCCAAGCGCACCTGGATGTCTCGGAACAGCGGCAGAACCCGGCTGACGAACAGACCGAGCACGACGAAGATCGCCGGGATCGCCGCCAGCGCCACGAGGGCCAGGAGCCATTGCATCCACAGCAGTACCGCCGCCGTGCCCACGAGGGTGAGCAGCGACGAGGTGAACACCAGGAACCCTTGGCCCGTGAACGTGCGGATGTTCTCTACGTCCGACGTCACCCGGGTCATGAGCTGGCCGGTCTGCGCCCGGTCGTGGTAGCTGAACGACAGGTTCTGGAGCTTCTCGTAGATGGCGTTGCGCAGGTCGAACGCCACTCCCTGACCGGCCTTCTCGGCCAGGTAGCCATGAAGGAACGTGAAGAGGCCCCGCACGACGGCGACGCCCAGCAGGCCGGCCGTCGAAAACAGTATCCAGCGCCAGCTGCCCGCGGTGATACCCCGGTCGATGAGCAGCCGGATGAACTGCGGCGCGAACAAGGTGGCCACTGTCATGAGGAGCACCGAGACGAAGGCGGCCAGGGATGGGGCCGCGTAGGGCCTGAGGAAGCCCAAAGCGCGCGTCAGGTCGTGCCAGGGAAGGTCGCGGCGGCGTTCTTTCATGAGCCACGAGTATAGACCTCGGCCGCTCACGCGCGCACGGCGTCGCCGCGTGCGAGGTCCCGCGGCACGCGGCACGCACCCCGGCCGAAACCCACACGCACCCCGCGCCTACACTGCTTCCCGTGAGGGTATGCTCTTTTCATGGACGACTTCGGATACAGGACCCTGAGACCGGGCCGCGTGGTCGTGGTGGAATATCGGCACGTCGAAGCGCCGGAGCACGGTCGCATCCGGGCGCCCAAAGCCACCGCCGGGACCCGCGGCGTGCAGCCCACCCTCTCCTGGGCCATCTATCTGGGGGAGCGCTTCGCAGACGAAGGGCCCCGGGGCTGGTTCGGTCTCCCCGACGGCAGTGAGATCGACGACCGGCAGGTGCTCTGGCACTTCATCCCCCTCGGTCCCTCGGACCATCCGGAGGTTCAGGCCTCATTCCTCCGCCGCGTCCGTCTGCGCACGATCAGTCTGCGCCTGGCGCATCCCCGCTGGTTCAAGACCTCACAGAGAGGGTCGAAGCGACACGAGTGAGGCACTGCGCCGCCCCGGCATGCCTGTGCGCCGCGCAGTCGCGACCCCGCGCCGCCCCGCGTGACCGCGTACCGCGTATCGCGTACCGCCCAAGCGCGATTGTCCGGACCGGCGGCCGGGTGATACTGTTCAAGCTCGATCCTCGCGCACCACGTCCATGCTACGGAGGATCGGAACTATGGAAGATGGAACGACCGACAGGGAGACGCGCAGTGGGGGAACTGTGCTGGGAGATCGTAGGGGACGGCGGTCACAGCGATCGCGGCTGCCGCTCGTGTCCGGCGTACCTGACGGGCGTCGATTGTTGGGAAGTGGAAGGCACTCCTTGCTCCTGCAACCCGGCCATCTGCATCCTCATCGAATGCCCGGTCTACCTCGGGCACAAGGAAGAGATCGAGAGCCGGCTGGCCGAAGAGGACCTTGAGATCATGCTCCGGGCCGTCGAGCGCGTAGCCTCCGGCCAATGCTGGGAGATCGAGGAGTGCACCGAAGCCGTGCGGGGCACCTGCCCGGCTCACACCGACGGCGCACGCTGCTGGGAGTTGTCGGAACCTTGCCCCTGCAGCGGAGAAGGTGGATTCAGTCGCTGCCTCGTCTGCCCCATCCGGGTCTTCCACCAGCGTAACGCTTCGTCGGCGATCCCCCGCCACTGACCCGACCCTCTTCGGGGTTGCGCGAGCACCGGTCATCACGCATACTATATGCATGTATGTTGATACTTCCATACGGAGTGACGGCGGAGGTGCGGCGGCGGAGGCCGCGCACCTCGCGCGCCTCGGCCGCTTCTTCAAGGCGCTCAGCGAACCCACTCGATTGCGCATAGCACTGGCCCTCACCGACGAATGCCGCCCTGTGAGTCACGTGGTGGCGGCCACCGGCCTCCCCCAGCCGCTGGTCTCCCACCACCTTCGTATCCTGAGCGACGCGGGCATCGCCAAGCCCGATCGGCGAGGCAACCAGGTGTACTACTGACTGAAGCGCACCGTGGTCCGGGAGGCCATCAGGGTAGCCGAGAAGGCCGTCGAGCCGGAGGGGGCGTCATGAGCGACGCATCCACGTCGGGCGCGCCGGTGCGAACCACCGCACCCGGGGGCACGGAGTCCTGCGTCATCTGCGGGAGCACGCTCGAGTATCTGGATTCCGCCGCCACGCTCACGTGCACCGTCTGCGGCGGAGAGCACCGCGGGCACGTCGTCTGCCCGCGCGGACACTACGTGTGCGAGAGCTGTCACGGAGCCGGCTTCATGGAACGTCTCCCCGGTCTGCTCGACGCGTCCCGCTCACCCTCTCCGTTTGCGATCGCCGAGGATCTCATCGCCCAGTCCGATCTCCCGATGCTGGGGTGCGAACACGCGCACGTGGCGGCGGGTGCCCTGATGCGTGCACTGGAGAACGCGGGTGTGGCGGGAGTCACCGCCGCGCACAGAGCGGAAGTGTTGGAGCGGACGGCCCGCCAGGCGGTGAGCGCCTACTGCGGATTGAGCGGCGTGTGCGGGGTGGTGCCGGCCTTGGGCGCCTGCTACAGCGTCCTGGTGGGTGGCCGGTGCGGCAAGGGCCCGGAGACCAGGGCGGCCATGACCCTCGTCTCCCGCCTCGCGGCGGCCACGGCCGCCGAGGCTCACCCGGGGTGCTGCAAAGCCTATGTGCGCGTCGGCCTTCGCGAAGCCACGGCCTTCCTCGAGGAAGAGTTGGGGATCGCCCTCGAGGCCGCCGCGCCTGTCAGCTGTGCCGACACAGAACGCCACCCCCACGGCTGCCGAGGCGCGGGGTGCGCCTGGCATCCCGACCACGAGGAGACCGACATGACCGACCAGGGATCGGCCACGTTCGCGGTTGGCGCGGAATCGGCCCCCGGCGCCACGAGCGGCACAGGACCCGCCGCCAAAGCGCGCTACGACGAGTTCTTCGAACTCGCCTACGCCGAGGGTGTCCTCGATCAGAAGACGAAGATCCTGGTGGCTTTGGGGGCGTCACTGGCCTCCGGCTGCGCCCCCTGAACCCAGTACTGCCTCTCGGTCGGGAGGCGGCTCGGGGTGACGGACGAGGAGGTCGACGAGGTGCTCCACGCCGCGATGACCGTAGGAGCCACGCGCATGCAGGTGATGCTCTCGCAGGAGGCCGCGAAGCTCACCACGCCCGAAGCGACCACCTCGACGAGGCCATCCGCGGCGGCCGGGGAACCCGGCCCGTGCGCGGCAGTCAACAGCGGAGGCGCGCCGGCGTTCGCGGCGGCGGAGGTGGTGGAGCAGGCGGGCGGCGGCTGAACCGGCTGAGGACCCGACGACGCCGGTTCGGCGTCGCAGTCAGCCACGGACACCGCTGTAGCTGCAGGCGCCGCGGGCAGCCCGCCTCAACCCGCATCCGGTTCCACGTGAAAGTAGAAGAGCGGCCCGTGACGGCCGCCCACGAACACGAAAGGGGATCCATGGACTCGGCTCGCCCAGAACACCCGCACATCGACCTGATCTCCAAGGGTCCCTCGTGAGTACTCTGCAACCTCGCCGTGAGCGCGATGGAAGACCTGCAGGAGGAGAGCCCGGGCCTCTTCACCTTCTCGGTGGTTGACGCGTCCACTCGAGAGGGCGTGAAGCGCCTGCAAGAACTGCGGCAGGCGGCAGGGCGCCAGATCCCCGTTCCCGGAGTGATGATGGACGGATCGATCATCTTCGACCGCATCCCCGACATGGAGGAGTTCGGGGAGTGGCTCGAGGGGCAGACGACGCCAAAAGGCTGACGCCCCTCAAGGCCGGGCTCGACGCCGCCCCCCACGGCCGAGCCCGGCCGCCCAACTGAACCGCGGCCGGTTGGCGCACGCCCGTGACCGACCCGCGGCCGGTTGGCGCACGCGCCCCAGAGGAGTATGTTTGCCTGCATGACCTCAGATTCCGAGAGCGGCCCCGGGGAAGGGCGAACGGATCGCGCCGCGTCCTCCGCCCGGAACGCGACCGCTCGCGCCTCCACTCACACGCTGCTCGGCCCCCTCGCCCTGCTTGCGGCCTCGGCCCTGTGGGGCGGCATGTACCCGGTGATGAAGCGCGCGCTCCTCGAGACCCAGCCGTTCACCCTCATCACGCTCGAATACCTGGTGGCGGTCTTGGTCCTCCTCCCCGTCGCGGCGCCGCGGCTTCGCAGGACGCCACCGACGATCCTGTTGAAAGCGCTGGGCATGGGCCTACTGTGGTTCGGAGGAGTGAGCCTGGTGTTCCTGGGACTTCGCGAGACCAGCGCCGGACTGTCCGCGTTCATCGTCATCCAGACCGCCGTGGTGACTCCGATCCTGGTGGGTCTCTCCGGCGGAGGCTGGTTCGACCGACGGCTGGGAGGGGCCATCGTCCTCGTTCTGGGGGGCATGGCAGTGATATTTCTCCTCGGCGAGGAGGTCGCGTTCGCGCCCGCGACGGCATTGATCGCGCTGGCCGTGGTGCTCCTCTCGGTGCACATGATCGTGCTGGGGAAGCTCACCCACCAGGCGCCCGCACCCGTCCTGGTGTGGGTGCAGGTGGCCGTCACCTGCGGCGGCGCGGCCGTCATCAGCTTCTTCGCGGAGCAGTGGCCGGCGGTCCCCTCCGGACTCGGGCCCTGGACCCGAGCCGCCATACTCTACGGAGGCCTCGGGTCGAGCCTGCTCGCCGTGCTGCTACAGACCCTCGGTCAACGGATCACTCCCGTCACCCACGTGGGCATCTTCCTGAGCCTGGAGTCCGTGTTCGCCGTTCTGCTGTCGATCGCGCTGGGGGTGGAATCGCTCGAGGCACGGACGGCGCTCGGATTCACGCTCGTGTTCGCGGGCACCGTGCTCGCTCAGACCGGCCTCCGGCGGGAGTCCGCGGCGGCCGCGGTGGAAGAGCAGCTGGAGCTGCAGGCGCCGCTCTGACAGCTTGAGTCGGGAGGCGGAGAACCCCCCGGCTCCTCGTGATTCCGGCGGGCTCAGACCTCCAAGTTGCGCAGGTCCACCCGCTTCATGAGTGCGCGGGGCGACGCGGTCAGCGCCGCCATCACCGCGTGGACCACGTCCTCGGGAGCGAGCTTCTCCCGCTCTGCGAAATCGGGATGATCCGTCATGGAAGTCTCGACCATGCCCGGGAGTACGTCAGTGACCTTGATCCCTCGGTGGCGCACCTCCTCCCGCAGCGTGTCGGAGAAGCCCATGACACCGTGCTTTGCCGCCGTATACGCGCCCGCACCCACCCAGGCGTGCACACCCGAGCCCGAGACGATCTGTACGATATGCCCGCGGACACCACCCGAAGCCGGCGCTTGACGCAGCATGACGCGCACCGCCTCCCGCGAACACAGGAACACCCCGGTGAGGTTGATGTGAAGCGCCGCCTCCCAGTCGGCGAGCGCGAGTTCCTCGATGGGGCCGCGCACGAGCGTGCCGGCGGAGTTGACGACGATGTCGACGCGGCCATAGGTGGCGACCGCAGTGGCGAAGAGTCGTGCGACGGCTCCTTCGTCACCGACGTCGGTGGGGACGGGCAGGGCGGGCGGCAGGCCTGGAAGGAGACACGCCCTGGCCAGCCCCTCAGCCCCCCGAGCGGCGCCGACGACCGAAGCCCCCTCCACGAGGAAGGCGCGAACCAGCGCGGCGCCGATGCCGCTGCTCGCTCCGGTCACCACCGCCGTCTTGCCGACTAACAGACCCATGCAGGCCGATGTACCCGTGGAAGCCGGGTTCCAGGCACGCGCGGGGAGCAAGCTTGGGCCGTCTGAGCGGGTGTCCGGCCGTACTCAGTCACCCGTCTCACCACGAGCAGTCTTGCCTCCGGAGTCAGCTTCGCCATCGGATGAGCCATGGGGGCTCCTCCTTTCGCCAGATCCAGGTGAAGGAGACCCTGGGCGGATCGAGAACAACAACATCAGGAGGGGCTCGACACGGGCTGACCTTCTCATGGAAAGACACCCTAAGGAGAGTCGGCCGTTTTGCCGATGTCCTGATCGCAGACGCGCAAGAAACCGACGTGGACAGAGTTGTCGGCCTGCGGAAGAAAGGGGTTTACGAGATACCATGAACGACAAACGACCCGGACCAGCCAGTCAAGCAGCAGGCCGACCTGCCGGAGGGTCCCAGGAATGAAAGCGTCGAAGCGCGAACTCACTGTGCTACTGCTCGTCATCGCGTCTACTCTGTCCGCCTGCGCTCCGACCACCACCACTCCGCCGCCAACCCCCATCACCGTCCAACTGGCGTGGACACACCAGTCCAATTTCTCCGGGTTCTACGCCGCCGAACAACGAGGATTCTACGCCGCCGAGGGACTGGCGGTTACCTTCGTTGAAGGCGGGCCACAGGTGGATCTGCTGTCTCCAGTGCTTGATGGCACCGCTCAGTTCGGCGTTACCGGGGCCGATGAACTGATCAAGGCCCGAGCGCAGGGTCGGCCGGTACGGGCGCTCGCCACGATCTATCGCCGCAGCCCGGTGGTCTATATCAGCCTGGCCGAACTGGGAATCACCCGCCCGCAGGAGTTCGCCGGGAAGACGATCCGGGTGGCCCCAAACCTCATCGCCTCGTTGCACGCCATGACGGCGCGGGTCGGAGTCCCGCCGGACCAGTATGACGAGGTTACCCTGCCTTCCGATCTGGCGGCCTTTGCCACGGGCGAAGTGCCGGTGTGGGGAGGATTCATCGATGGCCTCGCGGTCGCCGCACAGCAGGCCGGATACGAGATCAATATCGTGTACCCGGACGACTACGGCGTTCATTTCTACGGCCACACGGTGTTTGCCACCGATGACTTCATCGAGCAGAACCCAGACCTGGTGCTTCGTTTTGTGCGCGCCACGCTTCAGGGTTGGGATTACATCATCCAAGATCCAGAACAGAACGGTGACCTGGTAGCGCTCTATAATCCCACAGCGGATGTTGCTCTGGAGAACCTACGGATGAGTATCATGCTGCCGCTGGTGAACACCGGTCAAGACCACATCGGCTGGATGAGACCGGAAACCTGGACCGGGATGGAGAAGACCCTGCGCGAGCAGGGCGTGATCACGCAGCCGCTGGACGTAACCCAGGTCTATACGTTGCAGTTCCTGGAGGAGATCTACGGGGAGGAGTGATGGGCAGGCAACGGCCCTTCCGACCGCACCTGTTCATCGGTCTGGGCCTCATCGCGCTGGCGGGTCTGCTGCACCCTGCGGTCGACTTCTTGCTGACTCCCCTCCCGGCCGGCTACGCAGCCGAGACGCGCTATACCGCCGACACCCGCTTCCGCGGGTCGCCCACCGCCGCGTGGGTCTCCGCGCCGCTGATCGCCCGACGGACGGATCAGACTCTCACGGTTTCGGGGGGCATCTCCATCATTCAAGGTGACGTCCACTGGATCACCGAGGACGGTACACCGAGCTACGAGCACACCACTCTCTACGGCGTCAACCGCCGCACGCGGATGAACGTGCCCGGCTACGGCGATGCGGATCGCACCGGGCAGTTCCTCTTCCCCCAACACGTTCGGCAAACGACCTACGAGTTCTGGGACCCGTACTACCTCGGCCCGCGCACGGCCACGTTTAGCCGCGTCGAGGAGGTGGAAGGCCTGACCACGTATGTTTTTGACTACACCGCAGTCGACATCGACGCCACCGGCGGCTACACCTTTCTGCCGGACGTGCCGGAGCGCTACCGCGCTCTGTCGGATGGGCTGGGCACGCTCTGGATCGAGCCGCTCTCCGGGGTCGTGGTGGATTTCGAGGACGAAGGAGTCTCCTATTTCGTGGACGCGAAGACCGACGAGCGGGTGGCCGATCTCTACCACTGGTCCCCCCGCTACACGCCGGAGACACGGGCGGCGCAGCTGGCGCGGGCGCGCGCGGCGCGCTCGTGGCATATGGCGCTCGAGTATTGGCTGCCGGCCGGTCTGCTTCTCGCCGGCCTGCTCTGGGTGGGGATCGGTTGGCGGAGACACCGGTCGTGAGGCTCCGTCTCGGCATCACCGGCAAACTCGCGATCATTTTCGTGGTGTTCGGCGCGGTTCTGCTGGTCGGGTTGGGAGTGTCGGCTTATGTCACCGGCCGCACCGGTCTGCAGGAAGCCGTCACCGCGGAACTGCTGTCGATGGAACTCGAAAAGCAACGTGCCCTTGAGCGCTGGCTCACCGAAGCCCGTGTTGACATCACCGCGAAGTCGGCGTCGCCGGCCGTGGTGGAGCAGTCTGCCATTCTGTTGTCCGCCGCTCCCGGCTCGCCGGAGGCGCTGGCGGCGCACGACCGCCTGGTGGCAGAATTCCGGCCGGCCGTTGCCACGGAGACGACACTCACGGACCTCATGTTCATCGAAGTCGAGACCGCGGAAGTACTCGTCTCCACCGATGCGCGCGAAGAGGGCAAGTTCAAGGAGAACCTGTCCTACTTCATCCACGGGAAGAGTGAACCGTTCGTGTCGGAAGTGTATTACTCGACCTCCCTCGGCCGTCCGGCGATCGCCGCCGCCGCGCCGGTCCTTGCCGAGGATGGGCGCGTGCTCGGCGTGATCGCGGGACGGCTGGATATGGACATCCTGCAGTCGCTGATCTCACAGCGCACCGGTCTACGCCATTCCGCCGACTCCTACCTGGTGAACGCCGCGGGCCTGCTGGTCACCCAGCCGCGGTTTGTCACTGATCCGGCTGTGTTGCGGCTCAGCATCAGCACGGTAGCAGTTCAGCGCGGTGTGGAGGGAAACAGCGGCGTAGCCCTGTACGACGGCTATCGCGGGGTACCGGTCATTGGCGCCTATCGTTGGCTGCCCGAGTACCGGGTCTTGCTGATCACCGAACTTGATCAGGCGGAGGCCCTCGCCCACATGGCGGCCTTCGGCCGCACGGTGGCCTGGGCCTCCGGGCTGGTACTGGCGCTCGGCGCGGCTCTGGCATTCGCGTTCGCGCGAAGCTTCACCCGTCCCATCCTGGCCCTGCAGACCGGAGTGCAACGTGTGAGCCGGGGAGATTTGGAGCACCGCGTGGCGGTGAAGTCGAGCGACGAGATCGGCCGGCTGGCCGTTGCCTTCAACGAGATGGCGGCCTCGCTGGAACAGCGGACAGCCGAGCACAGGCAGGCGGAACAACGTGTTTCTGAGGCGCTCGCATTCAGCAACACGCTCATTGAGTCCTCCACCCTGGGCATCGCCGCCTACGGCAGTTCTGGGCAGTGCGTTCTGGCAAACGAGGCGTTCGGCACGATGGTGGGTGCGACCCAGGAACAGGTCTTGCGGCAGAACTACAACCAGATCGAGTTGTGGCATGAGTCAGGTTTGCTTGAAAGCGTGCGTGAGGCAAGCAGGAGCGGCACGGAAACACGGCGAGAGATTCTTACTGCGAGCGCCTCCGGAACAGATGTCTGGCTTGACTGCCGCGTCACGCCGTTTCTCTCCGCTGGAGAGTCGCACCTGCTCTTGACGATCGACGACATATCTGCGTCCAAGCAGGCGGAGCTCACCCTGCAGGACTACGCTACTCGACTCGAACAGAGCAACCGTGATTTGCAGGAGTTCGCCTACGTGGCCTCCCATGATCTGCAGGAACCCCTGCGCAAGGTGCAGGCGTTCAGCGACCGGTTGGTGAACAAGTACGAAGACGCATTCGATGAAACGGGTCGCGACTATCTGAGACGGATGCATGAAGCCGGTCAACGTATGCAGATCTTGATCAACGATCTGTTGGGATTTTCGCGCGTGTCCTCCCGCGCCCAACGGTTTGCTAAAGTCGACCTGAATATCGTTGCCCGGGACGTAGTATCCGACCTAGAGGACCACATCGAGCGCGTGAAGGGCCGCGTGGAGGTCGGCCACCTGCCCACCATCGACGCAGACCCAACCCAGATGCACCAGCTACTGCAGAATCTGATCGGCAATGCACTGAGGTTTTATTCCGAGGACTCCGAGCCGCTCGTCAGGGTGGTGGCAGAGATCGAGGGCGGAGAGTGTCGCCTGTCCGTGGAAGACAACGGCATCGGCTTTGACATGCAGTACCTCGACCGCATCTTCAAACCGTTCCAGCGCCTCCACGGCCGTGAGGACTACGAGGGCAGCGGCATGGGGTTGGCTATTTGCCGCCGTGTCGTCGAACGTCACGGCGGCAGCATCACTGCGAACAGCACACCGGGCAAGGGCGCAACCTTTCTCGTGACCGTGCCGATCCTTCAATCCAGGGAGACGAGTGAAGATGACGCATGACCCGCAGCCGGTTGTCATTCTGATGGCGGAAGATGACGCCGACGACCGTCTACTCGTGAAAGAAGCGTTTCAAGAAGGCCGCGTGACCAACAACATGCAGTTCGTGGAGAACGGCGTCGAGCTGCTGGACTACCTTCGGCGGCAGGGCAAGTACGTAGACCCTGAGAGCTGTCCCTCACCCGACCTGATCCTGCTCGACCTGAACATGCCGCGCAAGGATGGCCGTGAGGCTCTGCGGGAGATCAAGGCCGATCCGCACCTGCGGCACCTGCCGGTGGTGGTGCTAACCACGTCGAAAGCCGAAGAAGATGTCCTGCGCAGCTACGACCTGGGCGCAGCGGGTTTCATCACAAAACCGGTGACCTTCCAGGGACTGATCGAAGCCGTCACAAGTCTGGGTGAGTACTGGGTGCAGATCGTCAGGCTGCCTCGGAACGAGGGGTAGAGGCTCCTGTGAACGAGACGAGACATGAGCGAAGACCAGTCACCATTCTGATGGCAGAGGATGACCCTGATGACCGTATGCTGGTCGCGGAGGCTCTCCGCGAAAGCCGCCTGAGCAACGAGCTGCGCTTCGTCCGGGACGGGGAGGAGTTGCTGGAGTATCTGCAGCGACGGGGTGGGTACACCGCCCCCGAACCTGCGCCGCGTCCGGGTCTGATCCTGCTCGACCTGAACATGCCGCGCAAGGATGGCCGTGAGGCTCTGCAAGAAATCAAGGCCGATCGGGGATTGCGCTCGATCCCAGTTGTTGTGCTGACCACTTCCCAGGCCGAAGAGGATGTCCTGGGCACGTACGAGCTGGGAGTGGCAGGCTTCATCACCAAACCAACGGCTTTTGCGGATTTGGCTGCAACCGTCAAGGTGCTGGGCCGATACTGGTTCGAGATCGTCGAATTGCCGTCTTGAGACAAGCCAAGCGCGGGGGTCCAACCGAGTGGTCGGCTTCGATGCAGAGCAGACGAAAGGAAGTTGGCAAGATGGCGACTGACCCGATCCGGGTCTTGCTGATCGAAGACGACCCCGATGACGTTCTCCTGTTGAAGGAGACTCTCGCGGAAGCCAAGGCCAGAACCGAGATAGCGCACGCCGACCGCCTTTCCGGCAGCTTGATCATGCTCGCCGAGCGGGACTATGACGTGGTCCTGCTGGATCTCAACCTGCCCGACAGCGGCGGGCTGGAGACCCTTGCCGCCATCGTTCAAGGATTCCCCATGGTGCCGGTCGTGGTGCTCAGCGGTCTGGGGGATGACTTCACCACCCTCGAAGCGGTCAGACGGGGGGCGCAGGACTACCTGGTCAAAGGTGAGATCAGCGCCCCGATACTGGAACGCGTCCTCCGCCACGCCATCGAGCGCAAGCAGATAGAGGATGCGCTGCGCACGAGTGAAGTCAGGTACCGCCATCTGGTGGAGAAAGTCCAAGACATCGTCTACGCCGGGGAAGTAGGACAGGATCTGGTGTACGGCCCCCTGACGTTCGTCAGTCCCCAGGCGGAAGCGATCATGGGACACACGCCCGAGGAGTTCTTGCGAAACGCCAACCTCTGGTTCGCCAGTATTCACCCCGAAGATGTCGCCAGAGTAAGCGAGGAAACTACCCGGGCTTTTGCCGACGGCCGGCCGCGTCGCCGTCTGTACCGGGTGCGACACAAGCCCTCGGGAGCCTATCGCTGGCTTGAAGACGAC